>Ga0102832_1000025_pt1 | contig 503456 bp, 461 predicted proteins | sample EBPBio282013_DNA_FD_88942 | JGI IMG/M metagenome (GOLD analysis project Ga0102832, IMG submission 88942) | Wastewater treatment Type I Accumulibacter community from EBPR Bioreactor in Madison, WI, USA - Reactor 2_5/28/2013_ DNA (Illumina Assembly) | ecosystem: Engineered > Bioreactor > EBPR >...
CTTGTTCAAAAATTTCAGATAAATTTTTCGATTTTCACACACTTTATGCGCAATTTTGGCAGCATGTCGTACAACGGGAAAGGGCTTGGCGAAGGCGGGGATAAGAAAGCCGGAAATTCCAACTAAACCCGAACCGAGCAAAAACCATTTTCGTTTTTTTCAAAATTACAAAAAATAAAAAAACGAAATGGTTTTTTGCGGCGAAAAGTGCTGAAATCTTCTAAATGAAAACTTTCCGCCCCGCTTTTGCCAAACCCATGTTATATCAATAATTCAATTCTGATGTTGCTATTTCTCTATAATGCCTATTAAATGGCAATTTATGTTTTTTTCTTAAGCAAAATAAAGTAAAAAAAAGTAAAGAAAATAACGATTTGTTCTACCAAAAGTTCTACCTTTGTATTAGGTTGCATTGAGATACTTTGAACACTTTTCAAAACCGCTCATTCCTTTGCTTCCGTTTTCAAATTTAGTTTAATCTTTTCAAAACACAAATGTTATGGCATCGGTAAAATTTATCCTCAGAGCAGACAAAACTGACAGTAACGGTTACTGTCCGATTTACATTATCCTGATTAAGGACCGCAAGAAAAAGTATGTTTCAACAGGAATTAAAGCCAAGGAAAGCCAATGGGATGACGAACAGAAAAAGGTTAGAAAAAACTTCCCAAATTCTGCGAGAACAAACGCTCTGCTTTTACAAAAATTAGCAGATGCTTCGGGAACGATTGCGGACATGGAAAGAAAATCAAAATCCGTTTCTGCAAGAAAATTAAAGGAAGCCGTAAAAGGGAAGGGAGCACAGAATTTCTTTGCTTATGCAGATGACAGATGTGAAAAAATCAAAGGAACAGTTTCTGCAAGAACTTATAAAGGTTACAAAAGCAGTCTGAAAAAATTTGAGACATTCACCGGAACCAGGGATATTGATTTCGATGATATCACTGTAACGATGCTTAAAGATTATGTGAATTATTGCAGTAACAAGTTGAAAAATTCAAATACCACGACAAGATATTCACTGATGATTTTGGCGATTTTCTACAAAGAGGCCATTAATGAGGATCTGGTTGATGCCAATCTTTACCCATTCAAGAAAATAAGCATCAAGAAAGACCCGGGAAAAAGAACATTTCTGAATAAAACACAATTAGAGGATTTTAAGAAATTTGAAGTCAACCCCGACAGTAAAGCACCCATCATAAAAGATATGTTTCTGTTTTCGGCAAATGCAGGAGGTTTGAGATTGAGTGATGTGATAGAACTGACATGGGAAAACATAAATTTCGAGGAAAACAAAATCAGCAAAGAAATCAGAAAAACAGGAAGAATTCATAACTTCAAATTTGGAAAGTCCGCACTGGAAATAATCAACAAATACAAACCTAAAGAACCCAACCCAAAACACTTCATTTTTCCTTTGCTTGAAAATGGCTCACCGTATTTTGAAAATGAAGCATACAGACTTGCAGAAGTCGGCAGATGCACTTCGCTTTGCTCACTGCACCTTTCCGCAATCGGAAAAAAAATGAAACTGCCGTTTCCTTTATCTTTTCACCTTGCAAGACACACTTACGCAACCCAGGCACTGAACAACGGAATGCGAATAGAACACGTTTCAAAACTGATGGATCACACCGACATCGGAACTACTCAGATTTATGCAAAAATCATTTCACAGGAATTAGATGATGCAGTTGAAAAGTATATGAATTAAGAAAAACTGCTAAAATCCCTACCAAATTGATTTTTTTATTTTGCTACAATCTTAACCAATACTTATTGCATTGAATATCAAAAAATTGCACTGTAAAATTGTTAGTGTGGATAAATCGCACTTGATTTTTGCGTTCCACTTCCTTATTTTCGTAGAACGATGAAAAAGCAAAAAATTTGCGATAAATAGGAAAAAATGATGATTGATTTTTGCTAAAAATTCAAACAATGCGAAAAACAGGTGATTTAACCACAATATTTAACTTTCAAAACACAAAGATTAGAGATGGAACGATATCTGGTGAAGGAAACTGCGCCTTTCGTGCAATTTTCGTCCGTAAAGGTTACGGCTGACTTCAATACGTTATTCGATATAGAAAAAACTCCAAAGCAGTCTGTAGAAGACTACTGCCAACAATTACTCAATCGGTCTTTCTCTATTACCCATTCACAAATTCCCGACTTTATCTGCCACCACTGTAATTTGGTGAAAGAGCCCTTACCATGGCTAAACAAGTTTGAGAAACTTTTAACGCTGAATGATGAACTTTTTACAGGAGTCCGAAACCAACAACGTCTCACAAAATTTATGATCAGCATTGAAACCAAACGAAACAAACTTTCCGAAGAATCCGAAAAAACTGAAAAGAAAAAACCCGCAAAAAAACACATCAATGCAGAGAGTGAAGACCGTTATTTTTCGTTTTATGAATTGAAAAAAATACTAGCAAATCTTCCCGGAGATGGCGAAAGAATTATCATGCTTTCCAAAGAAAAATTTGAATACCAACAGGCTAATATTGAGTTTGTTAATATCAATACACTCGAATTTGACAAACAGTGTGATAAAGAAATCGAACAGATAATGACGATGAAAAAATTACAGGAAGAAGTTTCAAAGCAATTTTCTATTGTTTCCAGTTCAAAACCCAATTCTGAAAAAATTGTTCTGCATGGGCCTCAAAATATTTTGACCAACGCATTTAAACAAATGATGACTTCTGTAAAACCGAATGGAAAACCCTATATCCAAAAGAGAATAAAAGATATTGCTTTATTAATTCACGATAATTTTGTTGATGAAAATGGGAATCCTCTTTCAATGGAGACATTACAGACCTACCTTTCCCCAGGAAGAAACGACAAGGATCCAAATTCTGATATGCAGGTAAACTTTTAGTCCGATTTTTAAACACTTGTTTAAGTTTAAAACGCACTATAGTCCAATTAGTTACAAAAAATTTAGTCCGATCGGACTAAATCGGACTAATCGGACTTTTTTCTTTGTTTCACCTTTGCTTCATAATCTTAAACACACAATTTTTATGGAAGCAATCATCCTTACCAAAGACCAGTTCGATCAGTTAATCGCTAAAATTGACGACATCAACGAACGCCTTACAAACACCCACCCACGGAAAACAGAAACGTACCTGAACAACAAACAGTTTATGGAAATGCTGGACGTTTCCCTTAGAACTGTGCAGACATGGCGAGACGAAGGAAAGATCACCTTTTCACAAGTTGGAAACAAAATCTATTATAAACTTTCCGACGTAGAAAAGTTCATCCAGGACTACCGTAACGCTGCATTCGCAAAACGCTAAAACCGTGCAAATTCTTTCCACCGGAACAAAAGCCCTCGCTTACGCTTTGGGCTTTTTTTAAACCTGTTATTTACCCATTTTAAAACCAACAAAAATGAAATCAACAATCTTTAAAAACTTCAACGAAGTTGTAGAAACCAAAGACATCCTAAAAATCCTTGCCGATATCCAAACCGGAGTATATCAAAACGCAATCACCTATTTAAGAAAATCCCTTGCAGATAATAAAACCGAAGCCGCAGAAAGAGCCAAAAAATCCCTTCCGGCATTTACACCCAGTGCAACATTCAACGGCGGCAGAAAAATGGAATTTCTCACTGCTTATAATGCTTTAGTAGTTCTGGACATCGACAAGATCACCAAAGAAAAACTCACTACATCCAAAGAACAACTTCACAATAACGAATTTGTATTTGCAGCCTTCACAAGTCCATCAGGAAACGGTCTTAAAATATTTGTTAAAGTCAGCACCGAGAAAAACCAACATAAAGAAATATTTGTGAAACTGCAGGAATATTTCGAAAACCTTCTCCAGCTCGAAATCGACAAATCCGGCAAAGACATTACCCGGCTTTGCTTCTTTTCCTACGATCCGGATCTCTACCTAAACGAAAACGCCAAAGTGTTTTCGACCGCCGAACCAGAACTGGTGGCTGAGGCTCGCGAAGCCACCTCCAATGCAAACTGTCATTCCGAGCAACGCACAAAGACACCCAGCACCCAGCACCCAGCACCCATCAATTACGATGCTTTGTACGCCCACTGCATCCAGTTCACCGAAAAGAAATACCAATTTGTAGAAGGCAGCCGCAATTATTTTGTTTTCACCCTCGCCAACAACCTGAACAGAAAAGGAGTTCCCGAATCCTTAGCCTTGGGCTATATCCTGGCTGATTATGATTACAACACGCAGGAAGTAATGACATCAGTAAAAAGTGCGTATTCCAATACTTCCGACCATGGTACAGACCAATTTCAACCAAATAAAAATTCCGCCAAATCCGCACAATCTGCGAGCGTAAAGAATAATTCAGGTGAATCATCCGTGACAACAAGCCACGATGGAACAATGACCTTAGATGAAGAAGAAGAACCCGCCCAAATCGACAAGCTCGAAAACTTCCTCAACAACCGATATAAATTCCGCTACAACGAAGTTCTGGGAAAACTGGAATACAAACGGGTAAACGGTAAAATCTGGAAATACATCACCGACTTCAAAGAAAACTCAATCCTTCGCGAAATCCAGAAAGCAAAAGTCCGCTGCAGCATCAACTCCCTCCGGAACCTGTTGCATTCCGACTTCTGCGAAATGTACGATCCATTCAAAGACTACTTCGAAAATTTGCCGGAATATACGGGCGATAAAGACTACATCGAAGAATTGGCCTTAACGATTACCACTACAAAACCTGATCTCTGGAAAGAATGTTTCAAAAAGTGGTTTGTCGCAATGGTCGCCTGTGTTCTAGACGAAAAGCAAATCAACCAGACCGTAATTGTATTTTCCGGTAAACAGGGTCTCGGAAAAACCACCTGGATAGAAAAACTGATGCCCCGGGAACTCAAACAGTACATCTTCTCCGGAACCGTCAACCCAAACAACAAAGACACTTTAATCCACTTAGCAGAATGCATGCTGATCAACCTGGACGAACTCGAAAACCTGAACCGGACAGAAATCGGCTCCCTGAAAGAACTCATCACCAAAACCCATATAAGAATGCGAAAAGCTTACGGCCACAACAATGAAAATATGCCACGCCGTGCCAGTTTCGCCGGCAGCGTGAACACTGCACAGTTCCTGAACGACACCACCGGCTCCCGTCGTTTTCTTTGCTTCGAACTGGAAAACATAGAATACCAACACGAAGTAGATATTAACCTGTGCTACGCCCAGGCGTTAAAACTTTTTAAAGAAGGCTTCCGCCATTGGTTCAACCAGGAAGAAATCAAAGACATTAACGCGAACAACGAGCAGTACCAGTTAATGAGTCCCGAAGAAGAACTGTTACTTACTTGGTTTGAACCGGCTACAAGGGAAACTGCAAATGCCTTTCTTAACGCTTCTCAAATTGCAGTTCGGCTGGCTACTGTAGCGAATATTAATGTTACCGATGGTACTGTAAATAAATTGGGCAAAGCATTAAAAAAACACGGGTTTACGAGAATAGTACGAAATAAAAGCTACGTCTATGTTGTAAATGTTCTCGATGTTGATGAAGTAGACAGAAGAGCACGCAAGAAAGAACATAATGAAACCGATAATTCCGAGGTCGGAAAGTTACCATACAGGTTTCCAAATTAGTAATCATTTTCTTTGAAATCAGCCATAAAATTTACCTTTCAAAAAAGCGGTGTCAAAAGCATCGCTTTTCCTTATTTTGTGGCAGTAAGGGCAGTAACCACTTTTGGGCAAAAAACTTTTTTTTATTTTTTCTTGAAAAAAAACATATTACTTCGACCACTTCCGACGCAAACTAAAATAGCCGTTTCTTTATTCTGCATTCTACTTTATAAAATTAATAGGTAAATTTTTCATTTAAAAAATAAAATTTTTCTTTTGCTAAAGTTTGCTTACGTCCTTACTCCTACCAGACATGGTAATAAAATGGATGGAAAAAAGATGGGGCAGTTGTACACGCAATGGAAAAATCACACTTAACACCGAATTGGTAAAAGCACCAAAAGTCTGTATAGAATATGTAATGGTCCATGAGCTTTGCCATTTGGTCATTCGCAACCACACCAAAGATTTTTACGACCTCCAGGCAAAAATATTCCCCGACTGGCAAAAATGGAAAGAAAAACTGGAAAAAACACTGGCTTAAACTCGCAAAAAGACCTTTTCTAATGATACACCCTTACCAATTTCTAAACGGTTAATCTCTGGGATTTGTGGAATGACATACTATGGTAATAAACACGAAGAAAATAGAACTTCAAAAATAATTTCCTACATTTGTACTGTTTTACTTTATAATGCACGTTAATTTAAAAATACTATTCCTTTCCTTTACACTCGCGTTATTTCTGGCGCCGGGGATTTCCTTAGCTTGCAGCAAAAAGGATAAGCAGGTTTTTAAATCAGAGGCGCATGCTGAAACTTTCATCAAACAGTCATTCGCGACTATCCAGCCATCTTGCGACAGTGGCAATTGCAAAGACGAGTGCTGTCATCCAAAATCGCATAATTGTCAAACGGAAGGGTGCTCAGGAAACTGCAGCGGCAACCTTTGCAGTTCTGCTCAATACACCCTTTTAGCCTACAGTAATTTCTTAGAGGATTCCAAAACTGAAGCCTCCGGCTACTATAGCAACAATTCCAATTTCTATTATCAGAATCCCCATTATTCCGAGGGATTCCATACCATTTGGCAACCGCCCAAAATAGGTTAATACCTCTTTTTTACAGCCTGAATTATGTCTTGTCGTGAAGTGTTTTCCCTGATGACTTATCAGCGCTGTATATTCCTTTGAACATCAACTTTTCCTTTAAAAGTAAATCTTTCATAAAAGATTTTCCTTTTGGAGCAAGGACAATTTGAAGATCAGGATACCCGTAATCAGTTTCTAAACACAGAGACTCAAAATTAACCTATAATCTAAAATTTAATGAAGAATATTCTTTTGGGAATACTCGCTTTTATAGCGGTGTTCCTTGTTTCCTGCAACAATTCAAAAGCTGAAAACACACAAATCGCGGTCGCAAAGTTCACCACCGGCGACATTGTTCCGCACGATCAGGTATGTATGGTAAATAACGCCTATATGGGTAAAAAACAACTCGAAGTACAGCACGAAGGTAAAACGTATTACGGCTGCTGCGAAAACTGCAAACTGAGAATCCCGCAGGAAGAAAATGCACGAATGGCATACGATCCGATTTCTCATCAACTCATCGATAAAGCAACCGCAATTATAGCGATATCCGATAAAAACGACAATGTCGTGTACTTCGAAAACAAAGCAAACTACGAAGCCTTTTTTAATAAATAATAAATAACCTTTAAACTTATAAAATAATGAAAATACTAGTATTCAGCCTTTTGGCAATCGGAACATTGGCACTCACTTCTTGTAAAGAAAACAAAGAACAGAAAAGCACTACTGAAACATCCATGCAGCACGATATGAGCATGATGTCTGACAATTCAGCAATGGGCGATATGCCTATGGATGAAAAGGTAACCGTGATTGACGCAAAAAAAACTTCCGCAAATCTTACAGAACTCTATTCCCATTACACCCACCTTACATTTGCACTCTCAGGTGATGATGATAAAGAAGCAGTTAATACAGCCAAAGGAATTCTGGAAGCATTGCCTAAAATAAACAAAAAGGGATTTTCCGCTGAACAGAAAAAAGAATATGCAGAACTGGAATCAAGCATTAAGGAACACGCACAGCATATTGCGGATAATGCCGGAAACATTGATCATCAGCGCGAACATCTGGATTTAATGAGTGAAGATTTTTACGACCTGCTGAAAGACTTCGGAACATCAAAAACGGTGTACAAAATATTCTGCCCGATGTATAATGACAACAAAGGGGCCTTCTGGCTCAGCGATTCACGCGAGATCAAGAACCCTTATTACGGCAAAAAAATGGCTTCATGTGGTGAGGTTCAGGAAGAAATTAAGTAAATAGATTCTAAATCATGATTCAAAATTTAATCAAACTCTCCCTCCGCAACAGGTATTTCGTTTTGCTGATTGCAATCGGCCTTTTTATCTGGGGTATTTTTGCGGTAAGGGACAATCCCATCGATGCCATTCCGGATCTGAGTGAGAACCAGGTCATCGTTTTTACCGAGTGGATGGGCAGAAGTCCCCAGATTATTGAAGATCAGGTGACTTTTCCTCTGGTCAGCAACCTTCAGGGAATTCCGAAAATTAAGAACATCCGCGCCTCTTCCATGTTTGGGATGAGCTTCGTATATGTTATTTTCGAAGATAATGTGGATATATATTGGGCCAGAACCCGCGTAATGGAACGGCTCAATTATGCGCAGCGTTTACTCCCACAAGATGTCACCCCTACGCTCGGACCGGATGGCACCGGTGTTGGTCACGTTTTCTGGTACCATTTTGATGCACCCAAAATGGATTTGGGAGACCAGCGCGCACTCCAGGACTGGTACGTGAAATTTGCCTTGCAGACGGTTCCCGGTGTCGCGGAAGTGGCATCCTTTGGCGGCTTCGAAAAACAGTACCAGCTTATCGTAGATCCTGTAAAATTGCAGTATTACAACGTCTCCCTCATGGAGGTGATGAATAAGGTAAAGGCTAACAACAACGATGTAGGGGGACGGAAATTTGAGATGGCCGATATGGCCTACGTCATCCGTGGACTTGGTTACATTAAGAATGTAGCCGATATCGAAGAAATCGCGGTGGGAAATTACAACGGTATTCCCGTGCGGGTGAAAGATATTGGCTCGGTACAAATGGGTGGAGATCTTCGGCTGGGTATTTTTGATGCGGACGGTGAAGGTGAAGTCGTGGGCGGTATCGTGGTGGCACGGTATGGCGAAAATGCGGATAAGGTCATCAACGATGTGAAAGAGAAAATGAAGGACGTTGAAAAAGGACTCCCTGAAGGCGTCACCTTCAAGACATCGTACGACCGCAGTACGCTGATTGAAGGGGCAATAGACAATATTAAAACCAAGCTGATTGAAGAAATTATCGTGGTGGCAATCATTGTTATTCTGTTCCTATTCCACTGGCGAAGTGCATTGAGCATCATCATTCAGATTCCGGTCACCATTGCCATCAGTTTTATTCTGCTCAATGCGTTTGGACTTTCCTCCAATATCATGTCCCTTACAGGAATTGCGCTGGCAATTGGGGTGATTGTAGATAACGGAATTATCATGTCTGAAAATGCCTATAAAAATCTCTCCGATTGGCAGAACCATCAACAAAATAAAAACCCATAACAATGAAGACCAACTGGTTTAAAAATATATTCAGAAAAAAAGACAAAGAGAAAGACAGTTACGTTAAAATTCCCGAAGACATTCGGTTGAAGATTATCGAAAAATCATCCTTACAGGTATCCAGAGGCGTATTTTTTTCTACGGTAATCATCGTGGTTTCTTTTCTCCCGGTATTTATGTTGACCGGTCAGGAAGGTAAACTTTTTCATCCGCTGGCGTACACTAAAACATTCATCCTGATTGTTGATGCAATCCTGGTGCTTACCCTTGCCCCGGTGCTCATCTCCTTTTTCATGAAGGGAAAATTTAAGGACGATAATAAAAACCCAATAAACAGAGGCTTGGAACGGATTTACGAACCGCTGATAAGATGGTGCATGAAATGGAAAAAAACCACGCTGGGAATTAATATTTTGGCACTGCTCATCAGTATTCCAATGATAATGAACCTTGGACGTGAGTTTATGCCGCCTTTGGATGAAGGATCCCTGCTCTTTATGCCGGTTACCCTTCCCGATATTTCAAACTCTGAAGCCAAAAGATTACTGCAGGTACAGGATAAAATCATTAAGGGAATTCCGGAAGTGGATCATGTCCTCGGAAAAGCCGGAAGAGCCAACACGGCGACAGATAATTCACCCATCTCCATGATTGAAACCATTATTTTGTTGAAACCGCAAAGCGAATGGCGCGAGGGCAAAACAAAAGATGATCTCATCAATGAGCTGAATGCCAAACTGCAGATTCCAGGCGTTACCAATGGCTGGACCATGCCGATTTCCAACCGAATCAATATGCTTTCAACCGGGATCAGAACGGATGTGGGCGTAAAAGTGTACGGACAGAACCTGGACAGTATTGCCGTCCTTTCAGAAAAGATTAAAAAGGAACTTACCGGTATTGAAGGAATAAAAGACATGTACGTAGAACCCATTACCGGCGGAAAATATGTGGACATTCAAGTGAAACGCGAAGAAGTAGGAAGATACGGGCTAAGCGTGGATGATGTAAATGCCGTCGTGGAAAGTGCGCTCGGCGGAATGAAACTCACCACCACCGTGGAAGGCCGACAGCGCTTTTCGGTAAATGCCAGATACGGCCAGGATTTCAGAAATAATCTGGAGTCACTGAGAAGACTGCCTATGCAGACCATGGAATTTGGTTCCATCCCACTGAGTGCAGTGGCGGACATCCGCCTTACAGAAGGTCCACCAATGATTAATTCTGAAAATGCCATGTTACGCGGAACTGTTCTGTTCAACGTCCGTGATCGGGATTTAGGCAGTACCGTAGCAGAAGCACAGAAAAAACTCAACAGCATGGTCACCAAAATGCCTAAAGGCTATTTCGTGGAATGGAGCGGCCAGTACGAAAACCTGATTCGAGGAGAGCAGACCTTAAAAATGATTATGCCACTGGTATTGGTCGTGATCTTTCTTTCCATGTACTTTGCATTCAATTCTTACCGCGAAGCTTTCTTTAATCTCATCAGTATTCCTTTTGCATTAATCGGGGGCGTTTTTATGATTTCGATTTGGGGGGTGAACCTTTCCGTAGCAGTAGCAGTAGGATTTATTGCCCTATTCGGACTTGCGGTGGAAACCGGAATCGTGATGGTCATCTACCTGAACGACGCCATGGTTCAGCTTATTGCAAAAAATGGCAACTCAAGGGAGACCATCACCAATGAAGAACTTCGTGAATATGTCATTCATGGTGCAGCCAAAAGATTAAGACCAAAGATTATGACGGTTTGCGTGACCCTCTTCGGGCTTGTACCCATCCTGTGGAGCCACGGCGTGGGAAGTGATATGATGAAACCAATCGTATTGCCGATGGTTGGTGGTGTTTTCACTTCGGCCATTCACATCCTTTTGGTAACACCAATTATCTTTTATATGCAGAAGGAATGGGAACTGAACAAACTAGGGAAAATTGACGTCCTCGACGCTGCCCATTAATCCTTAAATGATTACAAAATGAAAAAATTAATAATAACAGCAGTACTGGCCTTCCTTTACACTACCATTGATGCTCAGCAAATGTCCCTGCCCGCAGTAATGGACAGTATCGCAGCCAACCATCCGGTGGTAAAAATGTACAATGCCGAAATCCGGTCAATGGATGCTGCCGCAAAAGGAGCAAGAAGCTGGATGCCTCCAACCGTAGGAGCAGGTTTCTTCATGACGCCCTATAATGCAAAACTCTGGCAGCGCGACGGCGATATGCTCGGCATGGGCTCAGTAGCAGTTTCGGTGGAACAGATGTTTCCTAACAGAAAGAAACTCAACGCCAACGAAAATCTGATGAAGGCAATGTCTGCTGTAGAAAAGGAAAAACTTTATGCCGCCCTCAATGAAAACTTTCAGGATGCAAAAAAACTGTATTACAGTTCCATTGTCCTGGATAAAAAGCTGAAGGTCGTTAAGGAAAACGAAAAGATGCTGGACTTTATGATTAGAAACGCCGAAATCCGGTACAAAAACGGACTTTCTAAAATATCCGCCTATTACAAAGCCAAAGCCGCCCTCGGAAGCTCCAAAAACATGCAGCTCATGTACGAGAATGACCTCCGCGTCAACCGGATCCGGTTGAATGCCCTCATGGGAAGAGACCCGCTCGCGCCACTGGAGATTGAACCGGAATACAACCTGAATGATTATTCTCTCGAGACTTTTGGTCAGGATCTATTTTATCAGAACAGAAGTGATCTCCGCGGCATCGACCGGGAAATCAATATTGCCAAACTCAAACAGGATCTGGAAAAGCAGAATCTAAAGCCGGAATTTGGCGTAAAGTTCGAAAACATGTTTGGTTTTGGCGGCCAGCCCATGCAGTTTTCACTCATGCTGATGGCAAAGCTGCCGTTTGTTTCCTGGGCTTCACGCATGAATAAAGCCAATATTGAAAGTCTCAAACTGAAAGAAGAGGCCTTGCAGGCACAGAAAGAAATGATGGTGAACGAATACAGTGGAATGGCCTACGGAATGCGCAATGAACTGGACCTGAATAAAAATCAGCTGAAACTCTATGAAGACACCATTATTCCGGCCTTAAAAAACAACTACAAATCCATGCAGTTGGGCTATGAGCAGAATACGGAAGAACTCTTCATGTTATATGACGCATGGGAACAGCTGAATATGGCCCAACTGGAATATTTCGAGATCCTTACCAAAGCACTGCAGACGCAAACTGAAATTGACCGCTTAATTGAAAGAAGATGAGAAAAATTATAATATTCACTATGCTTTTATTTGGTTTGACGGCGTGTGACAAAGTTAAGTTCTGGGAAGATAAGCACTCGGCAGAAGCTGCAATGCATACTTATACCTGTCCGATGCACCCGGAAGTGATCTCAGACAAACCCGGCAAATGTACCAAATGTGGGATGGATTTGGTCCTGAAAGATGCCCCTGAAAAAAAGGAAGAGGGGATTAAACTCGACGATCTGCTGAAACCAACCAATGAATTTGTAGTGTCGGAACAGCCCGTAATAAAAGTAAAAAGAGAAAACATACCCACCACGGTTGATGCTTTAGGGACGGTAGAATACGATACTCGACAGATTGGCAGTATTTCCTCACGCGTTGCGGGCCGTATCGAGAAACTCTATGTGCGGTATAAATATCAGAAAGTGTCCAAAGGCCAGCGTATTTTAGATATTTACAGCCCGGAACTTTTAACAGCACAGCAAAACCTGCTCTTCGTTATTAAAAATGACCGCTCAAACAAAACGATGATTGATGCCTCACGCCAGAAACTCCTTCTTTTGGGAATGCCGGCTTCACAGATACAGAAAGTCATCCAGCGAGGGAAACCTGATCTCACAGTTCCGGTTTTCAGCAATTACAGCGGACACATTCAGCAGGCAGGATCGGCCGGAAGCATGGGGTCATCACCACAATCTGCACCCCCAATGGCTTCAAATAACGCGGTCACCGCAGAACTACCGCTGAAGGAAGGAATGTATCTTCAAAAAGGACAGAATATTTTCAGTGTCTACAATCCCAACAGAACCTGGGCTCTGATCAATATTTTCTCTGAAGACATCGCACTGGTCAGCAAAGGACAGTCAGTCATGATCATCCCAGAAGCTAATCCGGAGAGCCGCTTCAAAGGAACCATCGGTTTTATTGAACCGTTCTTCAGGCAGGGCAGCAAAACCGTAACGGCGCGCGTCTATTTTGATAATTCCACCGCAAAAATTCCTGTCGGAAGTCAGGTTAAAGCGGAGATTATGAGCCACAACAGAATGGCAGATTGGCTGCCGAAATCAGCGGTGGTTTCTTTGGGGATTGATAAAATTGCGTTCAAAAAAGTTGAAGGCGGTTTTATTGCCCACAAGGTTGTTACCGGCGCGGTGGTAGGCGATAAAATTCAGATCGTCAGTGGTTTGCTTCCTGAAGATGGAGTTGCCGAAAATGCACAGTACCTGATGGACAGCGAAAGTTTCATAAAAATTAACAGATAAAAATTGATAAGATGAAATTTAATATTTTAATGCTGGCCTTGCTGGTTTTTCTTTACTCCTGTAAAAAGGAGGAAGATCCTCATGCCGGCCACGATACCTACTACACCTGTTCCATGCACCCACAGGTAGTCTCCGATAAACCCGGAAAATGCCCGATTTGTCACATGGATTTGGTGCCTGTCGAGAAGAAAAAGAATGCTGATCCTAACGAAATTATTTTGAATGACGAGCAGGTTAAACTTGGGAATATCAAAACAGTCGCGCTATCAGATGGGTCTATGGCTGATAAACTTACGCTGACCGGAACACTCAATTTTAATCAGTACCAAATGCAGGCAGTAAGTTCAAGAGTAATGGGTAGAGTTGAACGGTTGTATTATAAAAACATTGGCGATTTTGTTCCGAAGGGGGCGCCGTTGGTCGATATTTACAGTGAAGAACTCAATAATGCAAAGCAGGAATATTTGCTGGCATTAGAAAGACGCAAGCTGTTCGTCGGTAATACTTCCATTGATTTTGATCAGCTGCTCCAAAGTTCCCGAAACAAGCTTTATTTATGGGGAATGTCCGAAGGCCAGATCAAACAGCTGGAAAGATCAGGAAAAGCCACACCTACCACCACTGTGTTCAGCAATGCAGCCGGTTACATCACCGATCTGAGCATTGCCGAAGGCGATTATCTTGCCGAAGGTAGCACCATCGTGAATCTGGCAGATCTTTCATCGCTTTGGGCAGAGGCGCAGGTGTATTCTTCCCAAATGGCTCTCCTTCAGAAAGACAGCAAGGTCACCGTATATATTCCCGATCTGGATAATTTGAAGATTAATGGGAAGATTGATTTTACAAACCCTGAAATAAGCGCCTCCAGCAGGATAAATCTGGTTCGCATTTCCGTGCCCAACAAAGGAAACCTGCTGAAACCCGGCATGCCGGTATATGTTCTGGTAGAAAACAAATCCCGTGATGGTATTTCAATGCCTGTGGATGCGGTGATCAGGGATGGGAAATCCTCCACCGTCTGGGTGAAAACAGCGAAGAACACTTTCGTAAACAGAATGGTGGAAACGGGTCTGGAATATGAAGACAGAATAGAAATCACCTCCGGAATTAAAGCGGGAGACGAAGTGGTGGTTTCCGGGGCTTTCCTGCTGAACAGCGAATATATATTTAAGAAAGGGGCAGATCCCATGGCGGGTCACGATATGAGCACCATGTAATATGAGAAAATTGAATATGATAGGCTGGCTGTCGGTGATAGTAGTGGCGGTTGTTTTAGCCATTCAATTCATACCGGTGGAGCGTAATGTCTCCACCGTTCCGCCAGGTCAAAGTTTTGAAAGAACCGAAAAGGTGCCCGCCAACGTGGCTGCTATTCTGAAAGTTTCCTGCTATGACTGTCATTCAAATAATACCCGTTATCCGTGGTATTCAGAATTGCAGCCCGGCGCTTGGTTTATGGCGCAGCATATTAAAAAAGGGAGAGACGAACTCAATTTTGATGAGTTCAATAACTATTCAAAAAGACGAAAAAAAGCAAAAATAAAAAGCGTAATCAGTCAGATTGAAAAAGAGGAAATGCCTTTAAAATCCTATCTTTTACTTCATCCTGATGCAGGTTTAACACCAAATAAGAAAAAAGTCCTTTTGCAGTTTTTTCAGTCAGAACTTGAACTTTAAAACATGAAATGAAAATCGTCAAAAATGAAAATAAAATCTTAAAAGAACAATATGAAAACAGACAGAAAATTAATCGGAGCAGGACTTTTGACAGCAGTTACCGCTTCATTGTGTTGTATTACACCAGTATTGGTTTTAATAGCAGGAACAAGCGGAATTGCTGCAACTTTTTCCTGGCTCGAACCTTTACGGCCTTATTTAATCGCGTTAACAGTTTTCGTTCTTGGTTTTGCCTGGTATCTTAAACTAAAACCCAAAAAACAATTAGACTGTAGCTGCGAGAAAGATGAAAAAATACCATTCACGCAGTCGAAAATGTTTTTAGGGATTGTTACCCTATTTGCAGTCGTTATGCTTGCCTTCCCCTACTATTCAGCTGTTTTCTATCCAAAAACAGAAAAGCAAATTATAATAGTAGATCAATCTAATATCCGTAAAATAGAATTTACAATTAGTGGTATGACCTGCGCAAGCTGTGGGGAGCACGTCAATAGCGAAGTGAATAAACTGACGGGAATTATAAGTTCAGACGCTTCGTACGAAAACAAAAATGCAGTTGTGAAATTTGATGATTCAAAAACAAACATTGATGTAATCCAAAACGCCATAAACGCTACCGGATATGTAGTAACTGACAAAAAAGAATATCAATTGGAAACCCTTGGTCCTGAAAAACCAAAATAAATTATTAAACAGATGAATACAGTCAAATTACAGTCAATAATCACCTGCCCCAATTGCGGACACAGGAAGGAGGAAACAATGCCTACAGATTCTTGCCAGTATTTCTACGAATGCGAAAAATGCAGGATCGTTTTAAAACCAAAACAGGGCGACTGCTGTGTGTATTGCAGTTACGGAACAGTGCCTTGTCCCCCAGTTCAGCAGGACAAGAAATGTTGCTAAAAGTCCTTACGTTTAACTAAATAACAAAAACCATTTTAATGGACAAATCAACGCACAGCCACAAAGTTTCTCCGGACCATAGTGCCTCGGGGAAAACTCATTCTACACAGAATATGGATTCAAAAAAAGAAAGTGAACAAATGGATCACAGCGGGGCATACAAAAAGTTGTTTTGGATGCTTCTCATTTCCTTCGTATCCATGTTTATATTAATGTATGCGATGGTTGATCGGTTATCCAATGTGATTCCCAATATCAATCAGTTTTATATGGCCGGACTAATGGCTTCTCCTATGTTGATCATCGAACTGCTGTTAATGGCAAAGATGTATCCCAATAAAAAACTCAACAAGGTACTGATGGGTGTCGGTGTGTTGGCGATGGTGCTGTTTTGGTCTGGCATTCGGCAGCAGACAGCCGTGGGAGATGTCCAGTTTCTAAAGTCCATGATTCCACACCATGCAGGGGCTATTCTTATGGTCGAAGAAAGTAATCTGGTCGATCCGGAAGTGAGAAAGTTGGGCGAGGAAATTATCAAAGCACAGGAGGAGGAAATTGCCGTCATGAGGGCGAAAATTAAGGAACTTCAAACCCGGAAGTAATCTCAAATAGCAGAATTTAACGCAAAAAATTGAATTATGAAAAAATACACCTGTCCCATGCATCCCCAGATATTGAAGGACGAACCGGGGAAATGTCCACTTTGCGGAATGAATTTAATTCCTTTGGGAGGAACCGCCCGACCTGAAAAAGACGAACACAGCCATCATCATCAGAATCATGGTCATCACTCAGAATCTCATAGTTCAGCGGCGGGATTTGACAAACATGCAGGTCATCATACTCCGGATTTTCTAAAAAGATTCTGGATTACACTGGTGCTTTCTGTTCCGGTGCTGCTGCTTTCCCACATGATTCAGCAGTGGCTTGGTTTCACCATAGCTTTTCAAGGCGATAAATACGTGCTGTTGGTTTTGGGAAGTATTATTTATTTCTACGGTGGAATGCCTTTTTTCAAAGGGTTTTTGGGCGAAGTGAAAGCCGGAGCTATTGGGATGATGACGCTCGTTGCTTTGGCGATTACCGTAGCTTATGTCTATTCCGTTGCCGTCGTATTCGGGCTGCCGGGCATGGATTTCTTTTGGGAGCTCGCCACCCTAATTGTCATCATGCTTCTGGGTCATTGGCTCGAAATGCGTTCACAGATGGCAGCTTCAAAAGCGTTACAATCCTTAGTGGCATTGCTACCAAATGACGTAACCGTCGAGCATAACGGAAGTCCGGTTAAAATAAAACTGGAACAGCTGAAAAACGGAGATACCGTAATCATAAGACCGGGCGAAAAAGTCGCCGCAGACGGTCTGATTGTCGAGGGCAGTTCCTATTTAAATGAAAGCATGCTGACCGGAGAAAGTGTTCCTGTAAGAAAGGAGTCCGGCGGAAAGGTGATCGCAGGATCTATCAATGGAGACGGGGCTTTAAAGATAAAAGCAACAGGGGTTGGGAAGGATTCATACCTCAATAAGGTCATTAATTTGGTTCAGGATGCGCAGGCAGCAAAGTCTAACACTCAGAATCTGGCGGATAAAGTAGCCAAATGGCTTACTATAGTAGCAATTGTGGTGGGAGTAGGAACTTTCGCTTACTGGTACATCACCATGGGAGATTTGGCTTTTGCCCTGGAACGGATGGTAACGGTAATGGTAACGGCCTGCCCTCATGCTTTAGGAGTGGCAATTCCTTTGGTTGTGGCCATTTCCACTACGCTTTCAGCTACAAATGGTTTACTCATCAGAAACCGTACGGCTTTTGAAACAACCAGAAACTTATCCACCATAATTTTCGATAAAACCGGCACCCTTACGAAAGGTTCCCACACCGTGCAGAAAATCATTCCTCTAACGGAACACTATTCGGAAAACGATTTACTCCAGTATGCAGCTGCAGTGCAGCAGAACTCCGAACATCACATTGCAAAAGGAATCATGCAGACCCTTTCTGAGAAAAAACTGGAGCTATGGAAGTCAGACAATTTCCGCTACATGCAGGGAATTGGAGTGACAGGAATCGTAAACGGTAAATCGGTTGTCGCGGCCGGTCCTAATTATTTTGTTCAAAACAATAAACAGGTACCTGCCATTTCGGAAGAAATCAACCAGGATGCAGAAACAGTGAACTTTATTCTGATTGATGATGTGCCAGTGGGTATTGTTTCTTTAGCAGATACCATTCGCGAAGGCGCAAAAGAAGCTATTGATCAACTTCGAAGCATGAACATTAAATCATTCCTGCTTACAGGTGATAACGAAAAGGTAGCGGCGGCGGTGTCAAAGCAATTAGGAATGGACGGATATTTGGCAAATGTACTTCCGCACCACAAACAGGAAAAAGTAAAAGAATTTCAGGATAAAGGGGAAATCGTTGCGATGACAGGTGACGGCGTAAATGATGCACCGGCTTTGGCAGCAGCAGATGTAGGCATTGCAGTTGGCAGCGGAACTGATGTTGCTGCCGAAACCGCAGATATTATTCTGGTCAACAGTGACCCTCGAGACGTGGTGAAAATGATAGATTTTGGAAAGAAAACCTACAACAAGATGATCCAGAATCTCGTATGGGCAGTGGGCTATAACGTCGTGGCTATTCCACTTGCTGCAGGTGTTCTGTATCCCACATTTGTCCTGAGTCCCGCCATGGGCGCAGTGCTGATGAGTGTCAGTACCATCGTGGTCGCACTTAATGCAAGTTTGTTAAAAATTAAATAATTACAAGATGAAATATATATTTTCGCTCTTTCTATTTATGGCAATGTCCATAAACAGTTATTCACAGAGCACCAAAACCGTGTACACCTGCCCGATGCATCCGCAGGTGGTGAAATCAGCACCCGGTAACTGCCCCATTTGCGGTATGACCCTGGTGAAAAAATCCGTTACTGAGAAAAAAACGGCGGCCAAATCCGCGCCCGCTCCTAAAAAGGCCACCGCAGTTAAAAAAACTACGATTCAGAAACCTGAAGTGACCCCTGCAAAAACAAAGTCAAAAGCGGAAGTTAAAAAACCGGTGATGCCAAAGACTAAAGCAGTACCGAAAGATCCAACAAGCGTCAAAACGCCGGAACATTCAACAACTGCTCCCCATCAGCATGAAGCTCCGCAAAAAATGTACACCTGTCCGATGCACCCGGAAGTGGTTTCAGACAAACCCGGAAAGTGTCCCAAATGCGGAATGAATCTGGTCCTTCAAGAAAAAAAAGAAGATCATTCTGAACACGGGAATACAATGAAGGACGGTACTCATAAAATGGTCATGCCGATGCCTGAAAAAAACCTGAAAGCTGGGCGCAAAGTGACCTATCATCTTTATGTGAAAGATACCCTGGTAAATTTTGCGGGCAAACAGAAACGCGCCATTGCTGTGAACGGACAGATTCCGATGCCAAAACTCGTGTTTTACGAAGGAGATACGGCAGAAGTTATTGTCCACAATTTGATGGATGAAGAAACTTCTCTGCATTGGCACGGTCTTCATCTTCCAAATAAAGAAGATGGGGTTCCCTGGCTTACCCAAAAACCCATTCCACCCAAATCCACTTATACATATTCCTTTCCCATCATCCAAAACGGAACCCACTGGTATCACTCACATACTGGCCTGCAGGAGCAGATTGGAATGTATGGGATGATGATTCTGAAAAAACGTCCCGAAGATCCTACTTTCCGGCCGGGGATTGATGATTTGCCCACGGAGCAGCTTATCCTGAGCGAGTGGACAAACCTGAACCCCAATAATGTTCAGCGGATGCTCCGCAATGCGAACGACTGGTTCGCAATCAAGAAGGGCGCTACGCAGAGCTATTCTGAAGCCATAAAACAGGGACATTTCAAAACCAAGCTTACCAATGAGTGGAAGCGCATGCTGGCCATGGATGTGAGCGACGTTTACTATGACGCATTTCTGGTTAACGGGAAAACCGAAAGCCAGCTGGCAGGATACAAAGCCGGTGACAAAGTTCGGCTTCAAATCGCCAACGGCGGTGCTTCCTCCTATTTCTGGCTCAATTATGCCGGAGGAAAAATAAAAGTAGTGGCCAGTGATGGATTGGATATTGAACCGGTCGAAGTGGATCGCCTGATCCTGGCGGTTTCCGAAACAGTGGATATCGTAGTGGAAATTCCTGAAAAAAACACTTCATACGAACTCCTTGTTACACCCGAAGACCGCACAAAATCTGCGTCAGTGTTTATTGGAGAAGGAGCTACGAAATCCCATGATCCATTACCCAAACTCAAATACTTTGAAGGGATGAAGATGATGAACGACATGATGAAGATGAACGGTGACATGAAAGATATGGGCATGAAGATGAGTTATCAGACGATGGATATGAATCAGGTGATGTACCCCGAAATTATTGCTGAAAATCATGCAGAAATGACCATGAATAAGATGGAAAGTAGTGATGCAGAAATGGATCACTCAAAACACCAGATGCCTGCTTCCGGGATTACCACATTGAATTATGGGATGATGAAATCGCCTTATGACACTTCGCTTCCGAAAGACAGTCCCGTGCGCGATCTGAAGTTTACCCTTACGGGAAACATGAACCGCTACGTGTGGAGTATGGACGATAAAGTTCTGGCAGAATCTGACAAAATATTGGTAAAAAAAGGCGAAATTCTCCGCATTACCCTATTCAATAACTCAATGATGCGTCACCCGATGCACCTGCACGGTTTTGATTTTCGGGTACTCAACAAAAATGGCCTTCAGGCACCCCTCAAAAATGTGTTGGATATTATGCCGATGGAAACTAATGTCATCGAATTTGAAGCTAAAACGGATGGGGACTGGTTTTTCCACTGTCACATCCTCTATCACATGATGGCGGGGATGAACCGTGTTTTTGCTGTTGGTGATTATCAGAATCCTTTGCTGCCCGATAAAGCTTCAGCTTACAAAAAGCTCCAGCGCGAAAGTAACATGTGGCACCTTATGGCCGAAAACGATTTCGCCACCAATGGTAACGACGGGATGGCGAGAATTTCAAATGCCCGCTGGGAATTGGGAACAGAATGGCGTTTAGGTTACAATCCCCATCACGGCTACGAGGTGGAAACCCAACTCGGCAGGTATGTGGACCGTATGCAGTGGCTGAAACCATTTATCGGATTTAACTACCATTATAGAAAGATTGACAGGAATAATATCGAAAAAAACCTTTTTGGACAGGCATCTACTAAAGATGAAAGAAAAACTTTCAGCGCTGGTATCATGTATAAACTCCCGATGTTGGTGGACCTGCAGGCAGAAATATTTACAGACGGAATTGTAAGGTTCCAGCTGAAACGTGAAGACATTCCGTTGACTGCGCGTTTGCGCGGGGCATTCATGGTCAATACCGACAAAGAATATATGGCAGGTCTTAAATATATCGTCACAAAAAATATCGGAATCTCAACCCACTACGACAGCGATATGAGCTGGGGTGCAGGGATTACACTGAACTATTAAAGGAGTTTTTAGTGTGTCAATTTTAAAGAGTGCAGCTGCCAAATAAAGACCGGTTGCACTCTTTTTTACAGCGTATAACGACCGCCGGAACCACAGATTCTCATGAGGCAAACAAAACCAGCCTACAACCTGAGGAATCATTGCAGTAATATAAGCTAAGACATAAGTTCAAGTAAATATATTTTTATTAAATTAGCACCGTGAAAATTTTTTCCTTTTTTCTTTCCTTATTCTTCATGGTACTCACGATGGTACCATGCAGCGATGCTGCGAAAGGTTTAGGCGAAAAAGTTTGTTTGGCAGAAAACGTTCATTTAGAGCAAGGTCAGGATCAGCATGCTGATCTTTGTACGCCTTTCTGCGTTTGCAACTGTTGTGGAATGTCAATGACTATAGCACAGATCAAAGAATTACTCCCTGAAAAGATTACTCTTTTAATTAAAGACACTCTTCCTGAAAAGAATTACAACTACGCAGTCCTCCATACTGTCGGTGTCTGGCACCCCCCCAAAATAGGTTAATTCTCTTTCCTTCGGTTTGCTTCCGTAGGACATTACGACTATCTGATAGTCGCTCATTTTCGTAGACAATACGGAACATGCTTTTCTTGTCAATTAACCTTAATTTTTACAAATGCTATATAAAATTATACAGTTTAGTGTAAAGAATAAGCTCATAATTGGGCTCATGACTTTCGCACTAATCATCTGGGGCGTGTATAGTGCTACTAAACTCCCATTGGATGCTGTACCTGACATCACCAATAATCAGGTTCAGATCATTACCAGTACACCCACATTAGCCGCACAGGAAACAGAACAGTTGGTTACTTACCCCATAGAACAGAGCCTTGCAAATATTCCAGGTATTACCGAAATGAGGTCCATCTCAAGATTTGGTCTGTCTGTAATTACTGTAGTCTTCGACGAAAGCGTGGATATTTACTTTGCACGCCAACTCATCACTGAAAAACTGAAAGAGGCCGAGGAAAACATTCCACAAGGTATCGGTACGCCAGAAATGTCTCCGGTATCCACAGGCTTAGGAGAAATTTATCAATATGTTATTCACCCTAAAAAAGGGTCAGAAGACAAATACTCCGCTACCGATCTTCGAACAATGCAGGATTGGGTTGTGGCCCGCCAACTCTACGGTACACCGGGCGTAGCTGAAATTAACAGTTTCGGCGGGAAACTTAAGCAGTATGAAGTCGCGATTAATCCCTATAGGCTTAAAGCAATGAATGTTACCATTGCAGATATTTTTGCTGCACTCCAGAAAAATAACGAAAATACCGGCGGCGCTTATATCGATAAAAAACCTAATGCCTATTTTATTCGCGGCATCGGTCTGATCTCTTCATTAGAGGATATATCCAACACCGTAATAAAAACAGTTAACGGTATTCCGATACTTATAAGAGATGTGGCGGAAACCCGAATCGGCAGTGCGGTAAGATATGGTGCCTTAACATATAATGGCGATAAAGAAGCGGTAGGTGGTATTGTTATGATGCTGAAAGGAGAAAATTCAGCGGAAGTGGTAAACCGGGTCAAAGAAAAGATGGTCACTATACAAAAATCACTGCCGCCTGATATTATCGTGGAGCCTTTTCTGGATCGAACAAGTTTAGTGGATCGTGCTATACGCACCGTAGAAACAAATTTGGTCGAAGGAGCACTGATTGTCGTTCTTGTTTTGGTTCTGTTTCTCGGGAATTTACGGGCAGGGCTTATTGTTGCTTCGGCAATACCGCTGTCACTACTTTTTGCACTCGGCATGATGAACGTCTTTGGCGTTAGTGCAAATTTGATGAGTCTAGGGGCAATTGACTTTGGGCTTATTGTAGATGGTGCCGTAATTATTGTTGAAGCTACCCTGCACTTCTTGGCAGTCCATCACCGTTCCCAGAAGTTATCTCAACATACGATGGATCACGCTGTGCAGTCAAGTGCAAAAAAGATGATGAGTTCAGCGGCATTTGGTCAGATAATTATCCTCATTGTATATCTCCCTATTCTTTCACTTCAGGGGATTGAAGGTAAAATGTTCCGCCCAATGGCAGAAACAGTGTCTTTTGCAATTATAGGAGCGTTAATTCTCTCCCTTACTTATATACCAATGATGTCTGCCTTATTTCTATCTAAAAATATCAGTGCAAAAAAGACTTTCGCGGACAGGATGATGTCCGGGATCAATAGCGTCTATATCCCACTGCTGCAAAAGGCGATTGCGTTTAAATATGCAGTAGTGGGTGGAGCAATTGCATTACTGGCTGTTTCGCTGTTTTTATTTTCAAGAATGGGAGGTGAATTTATCCCACAACTACAGGAGGGCGATTTTGCGGTGCACTGTATATTACCACAGGGTACTTCTCTTTCTCAAAGCATTGAAACTTCAATGCAGGCAAGCCGTATTCTGAGATCTTTTCCGGAAGTGAGCACAGTGGTGGGTAAAACTGGTAGTGCCGAAGTCCCTACAGACCCAATGCCACCCGAAGCAACTGACCTGATCGTTACCTTAAAGCCCAAAAAGGAGTGGAAGGATAGTGGTAAATCTTATGAGGATTTGAGCGCTGAGATGATGGAGAAACTTGAAATGATTCCCGGAGTGTTCTTCGAAGTTTCCCAACCGATACAAATGCGCTTCAACGAGCTAATGACCGGGGTGCGCCAAGACGTAGCGGTTAAAATATTTGGCGAGAACATTGACACCCTTGCGAAACTGGCACCGGAAGTTGCCAAAATAGTGCAGACAGTGGAAGGTGCCACCGAGCCACAAATTGAGCAGACCGTGGGATTGCCCCAAATTACCATTACCTACGACAGAGCCCGCCTCGCCTCCTACGGTCTCAATATTGAGGATATTAATCACACAGTAAGTACTGCGTTTGCTGGTGAAACAGCAGGAGTAGTGTTTGAAGATGAAAAGAAATTCAATCTGGTCGCGCGTCTGGACAGTGCGAGCAGAAGCTCTATTGAGGACGTCAGCAGCCTCTTTATTCCAACCGCAAACGGAGTCCAGATTCCGCTTTCACAGATCGCAAAAGTGGAATATAAAGACGGTCCGGCACAGATAAGTCGGGAAGATGGAAAGCGCCGCATCGTCGTAGGTTTCAATGTAAAGGATAGAGATGTCGAAAGTGTAGTAACCGAAATTCAGAAAAAACTGAACGTCGCAAATATCTTGCCCGCTGGCTATTACTATACGTATGGCGGAACGTTCGAAAATTTGAAACAGGCTTCTTCACGATTGCAAATAGCAGTTCCTGTAGCCTTAGCTCTTATTTTTCTTTTACTGTACTTCACCTTCCGTAACTTCAAAGACAGCATGCTTATTTTTACTGCAATACCAATGAGTGCTATTGGAGGGGTCTTTGCACTGATGATAAGGGACATGCCCTTCAGCATTTCAGCAGGAGTAGGATTTATCGCGCTGTTTGGTGTAGCCGTACTGAATGGTATTGTGCTGGTAAGCACCTTCAAGGATCTTCAGAAATCTGGGGTTACTAATATCCTGCGAAGGGTGATTCAGGGGACCAGTATACGGTTACGTCCAGTCCTGATGACTGCAGCGGTAGCTTCATTCGGATTCTTTCCCATGGCCTTTTCAAATGGTAGCGGTGCAGAAGTGCAAAGACCGCTTGCAACAGTAGTTATCGGCGGTTTGGTTACGGCGACCTTTCTAACGCTGTTTGTATTGCCTTTGCTGTATATCATCTTCAATTCTAAAAACCAATTCAGAACTAAATTGAGAAATATTAAAAATTCACCGCTTCCGGTGCTGGTCTTGCTGCTCTGTCTTGTGACAGGCTCCTTCCAGGCACAGGAAAGGATCTCGCCAAATGATGCAGTGAAAATAGCACTAGCCAATAATTTGCAGTACTCCGTAAACCGTGCTCAGGTAAGCAAAGCTGTGCTGGAGACCAAAACTACGCGTGAAATTCCTAAGACCGGCATTTTTATAGAAAATGACGATATGAGGCCAAGTGATCCCAATGGCGAATTAAAAATTGGAGTCCAGCAATCAATCCAATGGCCGGGATTATATAAGGCGAAAAGAAAGTATTTTGAGGAGCAGCTAAAATACCACCAGCTTAATAAAGGTATGCTCGATGCCGTAATTAAAAAAGAGGTAAACACAGCATTTTATCAGCTGTGGTACCTTCAGGATCTAGCCAGACTTTATCAGAAACTTGATGAATATTACACCAGTATGTACAAAGCAGCTAATCTTCGTTTCAAAACTGGCGAAGCTGCAGGACTAGAAAACATTGCTGCCGAAGCACGGATGAAGGAGCTGCAGGCGCAGAGACAGCAAAACCAACAGAATATTTCAGCACAGCAGCAGCAGTTGAGCCTTTTTCTCAATACTCATGTGCTGTACTTACCGGAAGACACCAATTTGCGGAAACTGGATGTGGATGATTTTCCCTCAGACAGTTTGCATCCTTCATTGGCACTGCAGCAGCAAAATATCGAAATTGCACGAGCTAATATAGATGTTCAGAAAATGCAGAATAAACCTGACTTTTCCGGCCGGGTATTCTCCCAGAGATTATACGGAATGAAAGATCCCATAACCGGCTTTTCTGTAGCGGTAGAATTTCCCATTTTTGGAAAAACTGCCTATAAAGCCAAATTGCAGGCTGCCGAAGCAGAAGTTGAAATTCAGCAGTCGCAGCTGCGCTATCAGGAAAGCCAATTCGCTGCACAAACGCGCACCAGCTACACCGAAATTCTAAAAGCTTCTGAAATGCTTAAATATTATGAAAGTATAGGTTTGAAACAGGCAGACCAGATCTTTGATGCGGCAATGTTAAGTTACAAAGCAGGTGAAATAGGTTTTTCTGAAATGCACCAGTTCTTTACCCAGGCAATAGACATCAGAAAAAATTATCTGATTGCATTAAACGAGTACAACATGGCCGTAATTCAATATAACTATTACATTAAAAATTAAGTACAAAAAGAGAATATAACATGAAAAAATATATCACCCTTATTTTTGCAGTCTCTGTCTTGTTGACAGGATGTAAAAAAGAATCAGAAGCCACTGAAACCAAAGAAGCAACTGAAGTAGAGAAGCCTGATGAGCACGAAGATCCCAATGTGGCTCATTTCACCGAAGAACAGATAAAAACTGTTGGTATCCAGATGGGCAGCATTGAAAGTAAGGAACTTTCCAATACAATCAAGGTGAGCGGTATGCTAACGGTGCCGAACCAGAATAAGGCATTTGTCACGCCCTCCTATAGTGGCATAGTGCGCTCTTTGTATGTACAGCCCGGTAGCTATGTATCAAAGGGAAAAGTTATAGCAACCATTTCAAACCCCGATTTAATTGTGATGCAGCAGCAGCTTCAGCAGGTTAATGGTCAGATCCGGATGGCAGAGTTGGAGGTTACGCGTGCACAGCAGCTTTATAAAGGTAATGCCGCACCCCTAAAGAAATTCCAGCAGGCCCAGACAGATCTTGCTACATTGCGAAGCCAGCGCTCCGGACTCCAGAAACAGCTGGGCAGCATTGGCGCCGCCCAGGGGTACAGTTCGTCCCTTGCGGTGCGTGCCCCCATTAGCGGCACGGTAAGCAAAGTAATTGCGCAAATCGGGAGTAATGTAGATATGGCTTCTCCAATTGCGGAAATTGTAAGCAATGCGGCACTCCATCTGGATATTTACGTGTATGAAAAAGACTTGGGTAAAGTTCAGCTAGGGCAAACCATTCATTTTACACTAACCAACAGTCCCGGTAAAGAGTATGATGCAAAAATAACTTCAATCGGTACTGCCTTTGAAGGAGAAAGCAAAACCGTTCCCGTTCACGCACAGGTCTTCGGTGACCGGGCAGGTCTCATCGATGGCATGAATGTTACCGCAGTTATAAGTCTGGATAATCAAACCGCTGCATCCGTTCCTACTGAAGCTATAGTTAATGATAAGGGCCAGGATTTTATCTTTATTATGCAAAACAAGGATAACAAAGAGGGAGATAACAAAAAAACGGTGGAAGAAAAGGAAATAAGTTTTGAAAAAATTCCTGTGGCTAAGGGAGTTACTGATTTGGGCTATACACAAATTACCCCCTTGAAACCCATGCCCCCAAATGCCAAAATAGTAACTAAAAATGCCTTCTTTATTTTAGCTAAATTAAATAACAAAGGAGAAGAAGGGCACGGCGATTAAAAAATATATAGTCTCTCCTTAAACCACCTATAATTTACTGATTATTAGTATTTTGGGTTTAAAATAGCTTGTTTTTTATTGCAAGAATTTGTATCTTAGAGCTTTAAAACCTTGCAAATATGTTGGGGAAAAATCCAGAAAAGAAGCCAGAATTATTCCGCCCAATGTTGGTGGATTTTATTGACCACGAGCATGAACTTGTTCTACTTTCAGAAAAAATAGATTGGAATTATTTTGAGAAAGAATTTTCGCCCTTGTATTCCAAAGTGGGCAATCCGAGCCATCCGATTCGGTTTATGGTGGGTTGTTTGCTACTGAAACATTTGTATAATTTGGGCGATGAGACGTTGGAAAAAGCCTGGATCATGAATCCTTATATGCAGCATTTTTGTGGCAGGGTTTTCTTTGAACACGAATTTCCTTGTGACCCGAGTAATTTTGTTCATTTCCGAAAAAGAATTGGCGAAAAAGGCATCGAAAAAATCTTTGCCTACAGCGTAAGAATGCACGATGCCAAGACGAACACCTCAAATTTTGTTTTGTCCGATACTACCGTTCAGGAGAATAATACCTCTTTTCCTACCGATGCAAAATTGTGCAAAAAAGTGATTGATTATTGCAACAAAATAGCCGGAAATGAAGGCATAAAACAAAGACAACGCTACACAAAAGTCAGCAAACAAATGGTGCGCAACACCTACAACGGAAAACATCCCAAGCGGGCAAAAGCGGCAAGGAAATCTCAAAGACAGCTCAAAACCATCGCCATGAGACTGATTCGTGAATTGCAACGGAATTTTAATGCAGAACAGCAAGAATTTTATAAAGATTTAATGACATTGTACACCAAGGTTGTCACACAAAAAAGAAACGATGCCGATAAAATTTACAGCATTCACAAGCCTTTTACCCGATGTATTGCCAAAGGAAAAGCGCATAGCCAGTATGAATTTGGGAATAAGGTAGGTTTGATAACCACCGCCAACAAAGGCAAGAAAATCATTCTCGGGATTAAAGCATTTTTGCAAACTCCTTACGATGGTCACACCATAGAACCACTTTTGGAACAGATGGAAACCGGTGGTCAAAAGCTCCCAAAAGAACTCGTTTACGATAGAGGTGGCAGAGGAAAATCAGAAATAAAGGGCGTGAAAATCTCCATCCCAAGCACTCCAAGAAAAAAAGACACTGCTTATCAAAAGCAGACAAAGCGCAAAAAATTTAGAACCAGAGCGGCAATAGAACCTATCATCGGACATTTAAAAACCGATTTTAGGCTGGCAAAAAATTACTTCATGGGAGAAACGGGACCACAAATCAATGCATTACTAGCTGCAACCGCTTGGAACATGAAGAAAATGATGGAACTACTGAAACAGAAAATTATTTTCTTATTTTATAAGATACAAATTATGCTGTTTTCTAATCCTGTTTTTAAAAATAAATTAAATAGTGGGTTTTGTTAAGGAACGACTATATAATCAAAAATAATCAAACTCATCATTTAAAATAAAACTTATGGCAAATAATAAATCACATATACATACCTACGACGAAAATGGCAATCAGCTGTGCTGCACGCCTCAGGAAGGGAAAATATATAAAAATGCGGGGGCAGAAAAATTAGTCGAAGACGGTTGTTGCGCAACGACCGATAAAGTCTATGCCCCAATAAAGAAAATGACTCCCGATACCGAAAAGCATCCCGCTGATGACGGCTCAAACCATGCTGCTGAACATGCCGATGATGATGGACACGATCATTCTACACAGGAAAAATCAACTTTTCAGCTTTTTCTTCCGGCAATTATTTCATTCGTGATCTTAATGGCAGGCTTGGCAATGGATCATCTAATTCCTCAATTTTGGTTTAAAAATTGGGTGCGTATTATTTGGTACGCCGCAGCCTATCTGCCGGTAGGTTTGCCGGTTCTGAAAGAAGCGTTTGAAAGTATCAGGAAGGGAGATGTGTTTTCGGAGTTTTTCCTGATGTCTATCGCGACAATAGGAGCCTTTGTCATTGGCGAATATCCTGAAGGGGTGGCGGTCATGCTTTTCTATTCAGTTGGCGAAGTCTTTCAGACTTTAGCCGTTCAGCGTGCCAAGGGGAATATCGCTAAACTGCTGGATCAGCGCCCGGACGAAGTGACGGTTTTAGTTAATGATCGTCCACAGACAGTTAAAGCTGCTGAAGTTGAACTTAACTCCCTTATTCAGTTGAAGCCTGGCGAAAAACTCGCTCTCGATGGTATTTTGATTTCCCAAAGCGCTTCGTTCAATACCTCGGCACTCACCGGCGAAAGTAAACCTGACACAAAGCAAACAGGAGATACCGTCCTTGCTGGTATGATCAACCTGAATACCGTTGCACAGGTGAGAGTAAATACACCTTATGCAGATTCAAAACTTTCCAAGATTCTAGAACTGGTACAAAACGCGACAGCACAGAAGGCACCCACAGAATTATTCATCAGGAAATTTGCCCGCATCTATACCCCAATCGTGGTATTTCTCGCTGTGGCAATCTGTCTGTTACCCTATTTGTTTGTGGATGAATATATTTTCCGGGACTGGTTATACCGCGCTCTGATATTTCTGGTAATATCCTGTCCATGTGCATTAGTAATTAGTATTCCACTAGGATACTTTGGTGGCATTGGTGCCGCAAGCAGAAATGGAATTTTATTTAAGGGCAGTAACTTTCTGGATGCGTTGGCAGAGGTCAAAAATGTGGTTATGGATAAGACCGGAACCATGACTGAGGGCGTCTTTAAAGTACAGACCGTCAATCTAAAGCAGGAATTTGACCGGGATTTAATTCTAAAATTAGTGAATGTAATCGAAAATTCATCAACCCATCCGGTTGCAACTGCCATTCACGATCATCTCGGTGAACCCGACCATACTATAATTCTCGACAATGTAGAAGAAATAGCGGGACATGGCCTGAAGGGATCGTATCAGGGAAAAGAGTTGCTCGTAGGAAACTTTAAACTGATGGATAAATTCAATATCCAATATGATGTAAATCCAAACGATATTGTAGAAACATTGATTGCCATTGCTTATGAAGGCAAATTTGCGGGATACCTTACCATTGCGGATAGCATCAAAGAAGACGCTGCCGAAACTGTACAGAAACTTCAAAGTTTAGGAGTAAAAGTTACCATGTTGAGCGGTGATAAAGCAACGGTGGTCAAAGCTGTCGCAGGAAAACTGGGCATACCTAATGCTTTTGGCGATTTATTGCCGGAAGATAAAGTGAATAAAGTCAAAGAAATAAAAGCACGGAATGAAACGGTTGCATTTGTTGGCGACGGTGTCAACGATGCTCCGGTTGTAGCTTTAAGTGATATCGGCATAGCGATGGGAGGCCTTGGGAGTGATGCCACTATTGAAACCGCTGATGTGGTAATTCAGGACGACAAACCTTCAAAAATCCCAATGGCCATTAATATTGGCAAGCAAACCAAAAAAATTGTTTGGCAGAACATCGCGTTGGCCTTTGGAGTAAAAGCAGTGGTGTTGGTATTAGGAGCAGGGGGGTTAGCCACGATGTGGGAAGCAGTCTTTGCAGATGTGGGCGTAGCATTGCTTGCCATACTAAATGCGGTAAGGATTCAGAAAATGAAATTTTAAACAAAGCGGGCTTCGGTCCGTTTTTTTATGGGAGATATTGTGCAAAAATAATGAGCCTCCAAAATATCCCCGCTGCCACAGCAAGTAACATAATGACAATTATACGCACAGGCCAGCCGCTACAACGTTGCCCTCCATTCCGCACGCCTGTGCTGAGCCTGCCGAAGTGCTTCATTACGTGCAAACCAGCACCATAGTGCCTATAATTGGAAATTATGTAAAATGCTTTCCGTGCAACGGGCACAGCCCTTTTGCACCATCGCCTTCCAGCCGCCAGGGCAGTTATAATTTACACGGTCAGTTTCCCAATCGAAAACCTACATTATCCCCGCCACCCATTCAAGGATGCAGAAAAATGGTGCAGAGAGTTTCGGGATTTAGCCAGTTCCTACAGCCACTGTGTTGCTTTTTTTCAGCGGAAAAGTTTAGTGGCAATACAGTCGCTTTCGTCACCGCGCACAGTCGTATTCCATACTGAAGAAAATTGCTTTTTCCATTCCATTATTTTCATCACACACCAAAAACACTTTGGTTTCATAGGCAAAGGTTTGTAGTGTGTTTGTGGCGCGTGCTGAAAATTCCCAAGCAAAGCATTTTCTTTCAGCATTCCATACCACTGTCTTTGCAGCCGCTTTTTCCATTCCGACACATAAGGAAGATTTACGCAAATTGATCGTTTCGGAAATCACCATTTTCCTGCGAGTCTGTTTCCCCGTTTTGCCAACGCTTTCCCACGTTCCTCCAGTCTATAGCCGTCATTCACTTTTCGGTTTCTGAAGAACCGTTTTTCTCTGCCGTCTATACACTTCCGTCACCGCGCACAGCAGTATGCCGCCAGTCCAAGTATTCCGGTCGCCATACCGCTGTCTTTTCCCTTTCTTTCCACCGCCTTGATTGCACCTCAATCGAGGATCAGGCACCAAGAAAAAATAAAAAAAAAGAAAGTAAAGTTCTGTTGTCAGGAAAATGCGCCGACAATATCAAGCCCTAAATGGTTTTTTGCAAAAACTATTTCCGTGAAATAAAATACGGCAATACTTTTTGCAAAAAAATATTGCATCGCATTTTCCTTCCACACGGTCGGAGCACTTTCTTTTTTTCTTTTTTTTCTTTTGAAAAATTTTCAGCGGAGCAAAATTTTTTAAACCAAAATTATGCTTACCAACAAAGTACGCACGTACGCCGTGCACCGCAAAACGCCTGAACAGGCAATCTACATTCTTAATCGTGGCAGAAACTCAGGAAAACCCCTTCGCCAACCGTGCCCGAACTGCTTTATTTATTATTGCAGCAGTCCTGATGAACTGGAAACCGTTTACTGGACCTTTTACGCCCTCTGGAAAAACGGATTCTTTCATCCGCACCTTTGCGGCTCAGTCATTGAAATGCTTCGCCTTTCAGACTTGAAAAAACTGCTTTTGCAATGGATTCAACCCGGCATTGAAAAAGCCAACAGAAACCCGGAAATGGTCAACAAAATCAAAGCCACCTGGGAAATGGAGCAGAAGATCCAGGAGCAGTCCAAAGCCATTCAGGAACTGCGGCATTCGTTAGTTCGCAGGTATTATTTAACAATGTAAATTTCAAAAACTTCCTTCGGGAAGTTTTTTATTTGCCAGGCTTCCCAAATTTTAACGCGCCGACCAGCCGCCGGATGCCCTCGCTAATTTTTACACGCCCTGACTTTGAGTTGATTCAACCTAATTTAACCGGTAAGCGCAACATAAAGCATACATATTTCGCCCCTTTATAACAAACAGTGCAAACGGAGGAAAGCAAATAATAAAGCCGGTCTTTTGAACCGGCCTGAATGGATTTCGATGAAGTTAAGCACCTGACTATGGCTGATTTCCTGACTCACCTGGTGAATTTTCCGTGGAGTTTTCCCGGGATTTTCGGTTTTTGTTGCCGTATTCTTCTGCACTGACTGCCGTTTGTGATACCGCGCCAATTATTGTTCCGCCCAAAAGCAAATACCCACCAACAGTAACAACTGCTGCAGGTAAAGCCACCGGAGCAGCCACAAGAACACCGCCGACCGCTGACAATGCCAGTCCAAGATTACGCACAATTCTAAACCATTTTGGCGTTGGTTCCAACACGCGATCCACTAAATTTAGGTTTCTATTTTTCATTGTCTTGATTTTTAATTTGATTCAACTCGATTTTATTGATTCTTTGTTCCAAATATTCAACCTTCTGATTGAGAAGATCGTAACTGTTCTTAAACTCGGTTTTGATGACCAAAGCCATCGTCTTGACTTCCGACATATCCTTTTCCATACTTTTAAAGTCGGTGTGCAGTTGCCGTATAAAGTAGGCGACTACCGCCAAAAGAACACTACTGATAAAACCAAAGAACACGCTCACTGTGATTTCATTTTCCATTAGTGCCATTTTTTAGAATTGAAAATTATTACTGATTTCAATCTGATTATCCTTTCCGGTTGCCACTTCGTAAAGTTTCCTGTAAACTTGTTTGTAAGCGTCCACGCTTTGCAAAACCTGATAATCGCCGTCCTTTTTGATATAAGACAGTCCGACAAGCGGACAGCCTGCCGTATTCTCAATCGTGTTTCCTATGTGGATATAGACTGCAGAAAAGGTCGGGAGTTCGGCAATCTCAATCATTCCTTTGTGGATCGGTCCATATTTCTGAAAATACATCTTGTTCATTCCGCCCCAGGTATTTAAACGAAGTTTGAAAATACCTTCCGGAATAGCAGTTTGCTTCATAATCTTAACGGCTCTGATTTTATCTTCAAGCAGAAAGCACTGAAAAATGCCGTCAATGTAGAGATGGGAAAGCGTAGAGTTTTTGCCCTGTGCAACCCTGATTATTTTTGCTTTCATTTTTTGTGAGATTTAAAGATTAAACAAAAAAGCCTTCCCGGTTTGGGAAGGCCTTAGAAGTTGTTTTCCTAAAAAACTTCCTCGATTTTGAGACAGTTTCCGGAGGCAAACGGATAATGGTTTCCGTTAACTTCCTGAAAGAACTCAATCCCGATGCACTGTACCACCGAAGCGTTTGCAGCCAACACAGGAGCACCCGGAAGTGTTGCTGTAATGGTATCACCTGCATAAGGAACATTCAACGGAATGTACGGCGAATAAGCGATGTTGGTTAACTCGTTGTTCACCATATCGTCCGGCTCGTAACTTCCAGTAGTTGGATTGTAGGAAAAATCGGAAAGAACAGCCAAAGCGTTAATCAATCTGAAGTGCGTGGATCCTGAAGGAGCAGAAATCAAATCAGCAGGATTAAACGCCGCCACGATGAAATCCGAAGAAGTTCTTCCGGCGTCCGGCTCAATGTCGTAAGGAGCATTAAAAATACCGGAGATAGAAAGATTCTTGTTGAATTCAAATCCAAGCAGATAATTCTTCTGTGTGGAAACTTCAACCTTTCTGTAACCTCTCGCTTCGGTTCCGTCCTCAAGGTTGATTTTCTTCATAATTGAAGTCAATCGTCCGGTAACCTGCGGATCTGTAAATTTTCCCATTAGAGCGGACAGAGCCGTTCTTAATGATTTACCGACTTTGGCGCAACCGCCAAATTCGTTCATATTTTCACGCGTTCTTTCGAACTCGGGTGCATTGTTCACCTGTTCAGCTGTTGGACCGCCGACCATACCGGCGAAAAATCCTTCCTGACCTTTGATTTTGAAGTGTCTCACGTCGCCAATCGTTCCGACGTATTTCATAAGACCTTTTTGTCTTGCCATTGTTTTAAGTTTTAGAAATTAGAAAAGAGAGAAAAACACTGTTGTCTAGACAATTACAAATATCATTCATTACCTTTATAAAAACAATAGTTAAAATACTGAAAACCAATGAAATACAGTGCAATAAGTGCAAACGCTAACGAAATGGAAAGCAGCACAATTGAAAATCCATCAACAAAATATTTTCAAATCAAAAACATTCACGAGCAGCCGTTTTGGATTGTTGAAGAAGTCCTGGACGGAGACAGTCTGAAAGTCAAACAGGAATTTGGACAGGAAAGGCGCGAAATACGACTTTACGGCTTGGATGCACCGGAAGTTCATTTTTCCAGAAAGATGCGCGAGGATGAAGCGAAAAGCCGTATTCCTGCTTCGCTTCTGCTTCAATACGGACTGATGAGTTTGGATTATGTTCTGCAAGTTTGTCCACCAGGAACACGGATAACACTTTTAACAGAACTTGCGAACAGAACCGATTTTTGGCTGAGAGATTTGGCTTATGTCATTCTGCCTAACAGCGAATGTTTGAATGAATTACTAATAAGAAATGGCTTTGCAAAAGCAAGCCATTCGTATTATTGTTCTATGCTTGCTGAATATCAGCAGTTAAATTTCCTTGCAAAACAGAATAAGGCGGGAATCTATCTGTTTATCGATGTTTTCTGATTTGTTCTACTTATGTTCTACCTTTTGCATAAGGGGAGTAAGAAATTATAGTGTTTATAGGACTTTCCAAACAGACTTTATATAAGCCCATGTTATGTGCAGTTTTTTATTTCCAATAGTTTTTGAATTAATTCCTCATTGTCAGTTTTATATGCTTTTCTGTTACTTAAATGTCTAAAGTTGACAATCCATACATCATTATATTTTAACCTATTCTCTTTTACACTTGGGAGTATGTTTTTCAAGTATTTAAATGTTCCGCAACAAATTATCACGTTCGGACTTATTAAATCGATTTGCTTTTTTAAAAATAGTGAATCAGATATTGCATAATTTAGAATGTCTCTATCTGAACTATTAGTTTTGTTTACTTCTTTTGTTTTAGTGACATTCTTTTTGATATTAACATACGCAATTGCACTATTTTTTTTATCTTTTTCCTTTATTGCTTGATTATGATTTATTTCAACTCCATTATAAATGCTGTCTGTGATAATGGTCCACATTTTCATTTTTTTCCAAAAAGTTTTACTATTTCCTGACTTAATAGGATGTATTCCTTTTATTTTTGAAAAATCGTCGAACGTTTCTTTTAACAGAAACATAATTTTAGTTTTGGAATTATCCCAATCTTCTTCGACTAATATTCCATCCTCACAAAACTTTTTGTATTCGGGTCTAGAAGAATTCCATAATTCCTGTAATTTTAGAAGTGATGAATCCCTATCATTTGAATCAATTTCATTTAGGTAGTCTTCTTCGGTCTTTACAATATTGCAAATTCCAGTGATATTGACCACCTAATTTCAATTTAAAGTGACCACCCAATTTCGGTTTAAAGTGACCACCTTATTTCGGAGCAAATTGACCACCCCTTTTTTCCTTCAAAAACTACTTTTTTTTCATGCGTTTTTTTGTTGTTAAACTTGTTGATTCAAATGTAATAAAAATTAGTAATTTTTGCTGTTTCTTTTTTTTCGCATTGATTCTCCTTGAAGCTCAATTCGGTGAGATTGATGGATAAGTCGGTCTAAAATAGCATCTGCAATGGTTTTTTCACCAATAATGTCATACCAACCTTGAACTGGGATTTGCGAGGTTACAATGATAGAACCGTTGTTGTGACGGTCTTCTATGATTTCTAAAAGGGTAATTCGGTTCTGGCTGTCCAACGCTTGGAGCCCAAAATCATCCAAAATAAGTACATCTTGGCGCCCAATTTTGGTGAGTTCTCGTAGATAAGAACCGTCTGCTTTTGCCATTTTTAATTTTGCAAAAAGCTTCGAAGTATTGAAGTAATTTACCTTATAACCCTCTATACATGCTTGATAGCCCAATGCTGTTCCTAGATAACTTTTACCAACACCCGTGCTTCCTGTGATGAGGATGTTTTCGTTTTTTTCTACAAATTCGCATTCCGAGAGTCTCAATACAAGATTGCGATCCAGATTTCGGGACGTATCAAAATTTAAGGTTTCAATGCTGGATTGGTAATGGAATTTGGCATTTTTGATGCTTCTTTCAATGCGCCTATTGTGCCTTTCGTCCCATTCTGCATCAATGAGCATTGATACCAATTGATCCAGCGTGTAATGGTCGGTTTTACCACTTTCAATAGCGGTTTTAAAGGCGTTGTGCATACCGTGAAGCGTCATTTGCTTCATTTTGGTAAGGGTGTTTTCGTTCATAATTTTAAAATTTAATGGTTGATAATTGATAATTTTGCTAAACTTCTAACTTCTAGTTGTAATACTGTTTTCCACGAATGTTACTGTGCTCAGGAAGTTCTTGTGGAATTGGGTTTTCTTCTTGATTTTGGTCGTAATCTAAACCGTTTTCTAGTATTTTTTGAATGGATTTAAAACTGTAGGTCTCAAACTCTAAACCTCGTTTGCAAGCTTTGACGAGGCGCACTTTTCCTACTTTTTTTTCAAAATTTAAAATCCCTAAACAGCTTTTGTAGGCTTGTTCTGGATGGTTTCTGCTCTCGATGATATGCAGAATGTATTCTCCAACTGCTGTGTCAATGCTTTTCGCCCAATCCATGAAGCGTTCTGCACTCCATTCTGCTACAAAACGGTGCGTGCTTGCCAAATGTTCCGAAGTGGTGGTATATACGTAAGGTTTGTAATTGCGCTTGTGTAGTGCAATTCTGTTATATTTGTAATAAATTTCTACCGCAGAACTGGTGTACAATAGTTTTACTTTTTTCTTGATATAAGGATATGGAACACTGTAATAGTTCTTATCACGGCTTAAATGAACATGTCCGTTCTGCATTACCGTGGCAAAGGATTGGTATTTGATTTCAAAATAAGTAGCAGGAAGCGGTCGTAAGGTGGGCTTTTCATCTTCCAAAAAAAGATCCCTGCGAGAATAAGGGCGAGCGGTGAGTTTTCGACCATTATGGGCTTCTAGCAATTCATTTATTGCTTGGTTAATTTCTTCCAAGCTATAAAATGAAGCATCTTTCAAATTAGCATAAATTCTTCGGTACAAAATCTTCACAGCGCCTTCTACCAATGATTTGTCTCTCGGTTTGTAGGCTCTGGTTGGTAAAATGGTGGTGTCGTAATGTTCGGCTAAATCGGCTAACGTTTCGTTAATGGTAGGCTCGAAACGACTACTTTTAATGACGGCAGATTTTAAATTATCGGGAACTATTGCAGCTGGAACGCCCTGAAAATAACGCATTGCTCGTTCTACAGAACGTACAAAATCTTCCTTCTGTTGGCTCAGCGTGGCTTCCGCATACGTGTATTGACTTCCGCCTAATAGGGCTACAAAAAATTGTACTTCTTGGGATTCTCCATTCGTTTTGTCAATGATGGAAAGGGTTTTTCCTGCATAATCTACATACATTTTATCCCCACATTTGTGTTGCATATGCATCACTGGATTTACCCGATTGCTCCATATTCGGTAATGATGGCGGAACTGTGAGCTTTTGAAACCATCGGAATACAGCGCAATGTACGCTTCCCATAAATGATGAATGGTAACGCCTACTTTCTTCAGATCTCTTTCCATTTTTGGAAAATAATCATACAACACCTGTAGTTTGGGACTAACCGCATCTTCTTTGCCTTGTGAAAAAAGTAATTCCAACTCCGAATCGCTCTTTGCTAAAATTTCTTCTATCGTTTTACCTGAAACTTCAAATAACGAGATATACTTCTTTACTGTGTTCCTAGATAGGGATAAATAAGTGCTTATAAACAACTTACTGTTCCCTTTGCCGTACAATTTAAGGACTTTTCTTATTTTACTCATGTCTGTTAAAGTGTTTGCCATAATTCGTTATTTTTTTAACGAATGTATGGGACAAACGACATGAAAAAAAATAGTGGTTTTAAGACCTATTTCCAACCTCAAAATCAGGTGGTCAATTTAATCCGAAATGAGCTGCTCACTTTGCTCCGAAAATGGTGGTCATTTTAAACCGAAATATGGTGGTCATTTTGACCGTTTTTTCCAAACTTATTAAAGAAATCAGGAATTTAGATTCAATTGAGCTGCGCAATGTTTTGCATCAAAGATTAAAAGAAATGTTTGATAAAGATGATGGTCGCTCGATTCCTCATGTCATGAATAATTGGGGTTACTACCACTATTTCTTTGCAAGAATTTTACATCACCTGAAAGTTTACGACGAGGATTTTGCTGATTTATTAAGGAGTAGAAAACAAAGCTCCCTAGTTTTGGTAAGAATTTTCGATGAAAAAGACTTTGAAGAGCAGGATAATAGCCAATATTCACAAATTTTAGCCAATGCCTTGGGTAACTTTTGTCTAATTAGGAGATACCATCTAGACGAATTTGAATCCAAAAGAACACCTGCTACAAAAATTCGTTTTCTCCTAAAAAATAATTACTTACCCGATTATCAAGATATCGATGAAAACAGATTGCCAATAAAAATCATTTATGACAGAGATGATATATTATCTCATTATTACAATGAAATTTGGTCATTTAAAAACTAAAAAATGAGCAACGTCTACGACAGTATGTCAAAAGCAGAACTGGAAGTCTGCAATTTCTTAAAAGAACTTAAAATTTTCTGGACTTTTGAGCAACCCGTATTTCTTACCGATGATGGCAATCGTCCTAGGATTTTTTGCCCAGATTTTTATTTACCAGAATTGGGGATTTATATTGAGGTAATTGGTAATCCTGGTCTAAATGATTATGGGAGACGAGAAGATATTTATTGCAAAAATAATATCCCTATTATTTTTATTAAACCATTTAATCATATAGGATGGAGAGAATATTTAGTTGAAGTTATAGTAGCGATCCATCAGGAAAGATATCAGAAGATAAGGAGAATTCAATCGCATTGGTAGTAAATGTGAAAGTTTGAAAACCTAATCGAAATTGAAGATATTTTGAATCTATCGGAGAAAGAGCGGATCGATATTGTAGGAGATTTATTTGATCTTTCTTTTGATAACGAAAGTATTTCTGGTATTAATGAAGCTTTCGGGTTAGTTAGTTAAGTTCACATTGAAGAATTGCCATTGCCTTTACAAAAGCTACTTTATTTATGATATTGCTAAGTGCTATAGCTGTTTAAGAAGATTAAAATATTTCAACAAAACTGATTCATGGAATTTCGAGATGGAACAAATTTTTCATGAGGTTTTCCATCTTCGAAAAGCGACTGTACCGAAAGGCTTTGAAGAAATAGAAGAATTGACTAAATGTCAGATTTACACTAATTTTGTTAACACTTTTTCTTTTATAGGCAGATTTATTGAGGCGCAAGAATATTGGCGGAAGGCATTGGATATTTTCCCTAATTATCCAATGTGATTGGCAAATAGTGGCCATGGCTTAATATTTTATTCAAATAAGATTTTTTAAAATTCACTTTATTAATCACGACTACCATAAAATTAAATAGTCATTACTTTTTAAGGAATATCTTGAAGGTGATGCAGTAAATCAATTTCACCAGATTAAGTAGGATATGAATGTGATTTATTATGAAAAATCCTTTCAGAAAAGTTTAATTTAGACGGTTTTAAATTAGGCGATCACGAAAAACCGAATAATTATTGAAAACGCCACCGATTGTTCCGACGTATTTCATAAGGTCTTCTTATTTTGACATTATAAATAAGATTTAGAATCGAAAATGAATGAAAAACACTGTGGTCTAGACTTATACAAATATCATTCATTAACTTTGAAAAAGCAATATGTAAAATATTGCAAATAAATTAAATACAGTGCGAATACGCCAAGTCAGGCGGAAACGGAGAGCAGCGTAAACAAAACTCATGCGCAAAATAGTGAGGATGAAGAGAAAACAGGCATATCTGCTATTTTCTTCAATATGGTTAACAAAGTGTGGATTACGTTCTACAGGTTTGTCCGCCGAGAACTAGGATACTATAATAAGGGAATTAGCAAACACCATCGATTTTTGGCTGAGAGATCTTACCTACGTCATTCTGCCTTCCGGCGATTAACAATTGATAAAAAATGATTTTACCAAGGCAAGCCATTATTATTGTGCATTATTGCAGGAATATCGTCTATAAAACAGAACAACATAGATAAATAATACAGAAATCTACTATTTGTCGAAGTTTTATATTTTACCATTTGGAGTAAGAGAATAAAATAATACCCTGTTTGTAGCATTCTCAAACAGAGTTGATATAAACCCATTTTAAAACCGATTCTTGCTGCCTATCAAGAAATTGCGGAATGAATTAATATAAGATTACAGCAAATCATAATTATTACTGCGCTCAATTTCCATATTTTCAGCAATTTTGTATATTTGCTAAAGCGCAAAAAAAAGGGAATCTTCACTTTTACAGACGTTTTCTAATTTGTTGTAGTTATGTTGTACTACAATAAGTAGGTGGGCAAGATAAATGCCTATTTAAAGGCTCTTCCGATATCCAATAATAAACCTATAAGGTTTAACAACATAAAAACCCGGAACAAAAAAAATTCCGGGTTACAATCAAATCGATATGCAAAGGTTGAATATCCTGTTTAAGTACGAATTACGAAGTTTGAATTACGAATGGTGAATCGAAAAATTTGAATTTCCACTTTCTATTTTAAGGAGTATGTTTTTTCGTTATTCGCATTTCGTCCTTCGTATTTTAAGAAAGTAATTTCTTCGCCATTTCGGAAATGCTTTTTCCGTCACTTTTTCCGGCGAATGCTTTGGAGGCAATTCCCATTACTTTTCCTAAATCTTTCATCGTTTCTGCTCCTGCTTCGGCGATAATTTTCTTCATTTCAGCTTCCAATTCTTCCGTTGAAAGTTGGGCAGGAAGGTATTTCTCAATCACTTTCATCTGTGCTTCTTCCACTTCCGCCAAGTCAATTCTTCCTTGTGTGACGAACTGCTCGAACGAATCTTTTCGCTGTTTAATCATCCGCTGCAAAATGGCAATTTCCTGTTCGGCGGAAACTTCGGCACCTTTTGCTTCGGTTTTTAATAATAAAATCTGTGACTTCACCGCTCTCAGAGAATCCAAAGCCACTTTGTCTTTCTCTTTCATAGCGGTTTTTATCGCGTCGTTGATGGTATTTTCTAAACTCATTTTTTCCAATTTAACAATCTAAAAATTTACCAATGTAAGCAACCATTTTGATTGTTACATTTTCACATTGGTCAATTGATACATTAATCCACGTCTTTATTCAAAAACCTGTTCTCTCTCACCTGCATTCTGCCGTCGTTTTCAGAGAGGAAAGTGTTGATTTTCTGCTCAGAAGCGTTTTCTTGTCCGATAGAAATATTTTTTCTTCTGAATGCAGGAACCGTTTCGAAATCACTTTCTTGGTCGAGGTTTTGGTATCTTGAATTAAATTCTTTCAATTTATTTCTTCTCTCCTGAACTTTGTCGTTTGAAGTTTTTTTGGTGATGAAGGTAAAATCATTTTCCACCTCAAATTGTATAGGTTCTTCGATGGTTTGAGCTACTTTTTCTTCCACCTTTGGCTCAATTTTTTGAACCGGTTCAGGTTTGATTTCTGCCTTTGGTTGAGGTGTTTCAACAATTGGCTCCTCAATCGGTTCGTTTACGAAAAAACTGAATTCTATTGGCTTTTCTTCAGAAAAAGATGATTTAATATTAATTGGTGTTTCTTCTTCCTTTGATGAATTTACTGAAGTCGAAGCGTCTTTAACTTTATCTTCTGTTTCAAAAGTGAAAGATTGTGAAAAAGGCTCTTCATAAAGGTCGTCTTCATAAGAAAACAAGTCTAATTCAGCGGTGGTTTCCTCTTCGTCAATCACGATGTTTTTGGTAGGCATTACTTCCTCTTCTTCCAAATCAAAGAACTTAATTTCCGCAGGTTTTTCACCCTCAATTACGGTTTTCTTTTCGACCGTTTTTACTTTGAATTCGGGTGTGTTTAAATCCTCTTCATCATCCAAAACGAAAAGGCTTTCTCTTGCAAAATCTTCCCTCTTAATTTCCTCCTTTTCAGTTTTTGGTTTAAATGGGGATTCTTTTTGAACCGATTTTTCCATTGAATCTGCTAACGAAAATTTGATTTTCTCGGTAGTTCCTGCATGTTTGTGGTTGTCTTTTGCGAAACCTGTCGCAATGACCAAAACGCTTACTGAATCGCCCAATTCTTCATCCGTACCCACCCCGAAAATAATATCCGCGGTGTTGCCCGCTTCTTTCTGAATGTGATCCATAATTACGCCGATTTCGTCCATCGTAACTTCTTCGGTGCCGCTTCGAATTAAGAGAAGAACATTTTTCGCTCCCGTAATTTTGTTGTCATTCAACAATGGAGAGTCCAATGCTTTTCTTACCGCGTCTTCGGCTTTGTTTTCGCCGGATGCAACACCATTCGACATTAATGCAGTTCCTGAATTTTGAAGAACCGATTTCGCATCACGGAAGTCGATATTGACGTCGAAGTAACCGGTAATTACTTCTGCCATTCCTTTTGCGGCATTGGTTAAAACTTCATCGGCTTTCGAGAAACCTGATTTAAAGCCAAGATTTCCGAACTGTTGACGAAGTTTATCATTATTGATGACGATTAATGAATCAACATTGCTTCTTAATTTGTCCAGACCGAGTTCCGCTTGTTCCAGACGACGTTTCCCCTCAAAACTGAAAGGAACGGTCACGATTCCCACGGTAAGAATTCCCATGTCTTTGGCAATTTTTGCGATAACAGGAGCAGCTCCGGTTCCGGTTCCACCTCCCATTCCTGCGGTGATGAAGACCATTTTAGTATTTTGACCCATCGCAGCTTTGATTTCCTCGATGCTTTCGATGGCTGCTTTTTCACCAACTTCAGGATCAGCTCCGGCTCCAAGTCCTTCTGTCATTGAGATTCCCAACTGAACTTTGTTGGAAACCGGGTTGTTGTCAAGCGTTTGTGCGTCGGTGTTGCAAATCACGAAATCCACGCCGTGAATTCCGCGTTCGTACATGTGTTTCAAAGCGTTGTTTCCACCGCCACCAACTCCGATTACTTTTATAATTGATGAATTTCCTTTTGGCAAATCAAATGAAAATCCTGGGTTTACTGTATTTTCCATAATATTTATAATTGATGGTTGATAAATGATAATTGATAGGTTTTGTGTCTATATTTTTTGATTCCCGATAATTGAAGAGTATTTGAATCATTCATCAATTATCATTCATCATTTATGATTATTCTACTTCTTCAAAGAATTTTTTTACACTTTCCATAATTTTTTGACCGATGGTGAGTTTGTTTCTGCGTTTTTCTGCGGCTTTAGAAACAAATTCCTCTTCGGTACGGAATTCTGGCTGCTCCACTTCTATATGATTTTGAGCGGCTGTAACTTCCTGTTTTTCTATAATTTCTTCAGGTTGTTCAATTCCGTTTTTCTTATCTCGGATTTTCAAACTTTCCATCAATAAACCAATGGAAGTCGCAAATTCCGGACTTTTCAGATGTTGGTTTTTGTCGTTCGCAACATATTCGTTCGCAAAACCAATTCTGCTGTCGAAACCGGTCGTATAATTCGCCAATTGACGAAGGTGACGAAGATTTGAACCGCCTCCTGTCAAAACAATTCCTGCAATCAACTTTTTCTTTTGTTCAAAAGCGCCGTATGCTTTCAACTCGGTATTCACCATTTCTAAAATTTCTTCAACGCGTGCATTAACAACTTGCGCCAAAGTTTTCAAAGAAATTTCTTTATCCGGTCTTCCGTGAAGTCCCGGAATCGTAACGAAGGTGCTGTCTTTTTCCAACTCAGGAACGGCAGAACCGAATTTTACTTTCAATTGCTCCGCATGTTTTTCGATGATGGAGCAACCTTCTTTAATGTCGTCGGTAATTATTCCGCCACCGTAGGGAATGACGCAAGTGTGACGAATAATATTGTCCTTGAAAATCGCGATATCCGTAGTTCCGCCACCGATATCAACGATCGCAACGCCGGCTTCTTTTTCTTCTTTGGTTAAAACAGATTCAGACGAAGCAAGAGGCTCCAAAGTCAAAGCTTCCATTTCTAAACCTGCTTCACGAACGCATCTTGCGATATTTCGGATACTCCCCATTTGTCCAACAACCACGTGGAAATTGGCTTCCAAGCGTTTTCCGTGCATTCCGATGGGTTCCTGGATTTCGCCTTCAGAATCTACTTTATATTCCTGCGGAAGAACGTGGATAATTTCTTCGCCCGGAAGCATGACTAATTTTTTTACCTGCTCTTTCAGTTTTTCGATATCGTCTTCGGTGATGTATTTATCGGGGTTTTCCCTCATAATATAATCCGAATGTTGAAGAGAACGGATGTGTTTTCCGGCGATTCCCACCGTAACTTTGTGAATCGGAACGCCTGAACTCGATTGCGCTTCTGCAACGGCGGATTTGATGGACTGAATAGTTTGGGAAATATTATTCACAATCCCTTTGTGAACGCCCAAACTTTTGGCTTTTCCAACGCCGAGAACTTCAATTTTTCCGTGGGCGTTTCTTCTGCCGACAATCGCCACAATTTTTGTGGTTCCGATGTCGAGGCCTACTGAATACTCGTGATTTTCCATTGTATGTCGATTTGATTTGTTCTTTTTTTGGAATGAATTCCAAGTTTTCTATATCGTTCGTTCCTACGGAACTTTTATTCTACTTTAACTTTTGCTTTTGGTTTGGTTTCCGGTTTCTTCGCCGGATTTGATTTTTTAGTTTCGGATGGTTTTTTGGTTTCTTTTTTAGGAGAAGCCATTTCCTTTTTTACCGAAGTTTTTGGCTTTTCCGCAACTTTGTTCTTTTCGGATGTTGCAATCTTTGGTTTTTCTTTAGGTTTTGACTCTGTCTTTTTTACAGCCGGTTTATCTTCTTTTTTGAGAGGAGTAATATTTATTTTTTTCTCCGCTTCTTCCTTTTTCTGATTGATGACCGGAAGTTTTGCCAATTCTTTTTTGCCTACCGAAATAATGCTGTCGTTTTCTTCAAAATTGGGATTTAGAGTTGTCACAATTTGATTGTCATATTTCACCGAAACTTTTGAATATTTTTCAGCATTCTGAAAAATGAGAAACTTTTCTACAAACGCCTTGAAACCTTTTACCTTTAAATCAATATTGTCAAGGTCGCCGATTTCCACTTTGTAATTTCCTTGGCTTGTCAACAGATTATAACTGCCATTTTCCTTTTTAATGCCGATGAAATATTTTTTGCTGAAATCATCGTGGTCAATTTTATTCACCAATTCCGCCACCTTACGATATTCCTCTTTTTTTACATCACCTGTTACGAGCATACACGGAAATGAATAATTTTTTGAAATCGGAAATTCGGTTCCTTTTTCATCCACATAAAAATCTTTTTCGTTCTTATTTAATCGAAAAGCGGGAACCCTTTGCTTGATGTCGAGATTGAGGTTTCCATTCAAATTCAAGTAAACATTTGCGCTGTCAACTGCGGGAAGTTGGTTGAGTTTTTTCTCCAATTCCGGAATGTTGATATCGCCGATTCTTTTGGTCGGGTTTGATTTTTTTACGATTTCCTTAATGTCTTTTTCGTCGATAAAATAAACCGGGCTTTTAGTTTTCACCATATTTACAGAAACCTTTTCCATGGATTTGTCATTGAACCTCCTCAAAGAGAAACTCAATAAAAATCCGAGAATTATTACCGTGACGGCGATTTTTAGTATTCTGTATTTGTTTTTCATAACGCTGGATGTTGGGTGCTGGATGATGGGTGTTTCTGCAACCAAACCAAATATTAATTTTTATTTATTCATTATTTGAAAGCCAACTTACAATTCCGTCAAACAATGTGTCGATATTTCCAGCACCGACGGTGAGTAAGACATCAAAATCTTTTTCCTTTATTTTGTTGAAAGCGTCTCCCAATGTGGAAACCTCCTTTTTTTCTAATTTTACTTTTTCTAAAAGCCAATCGGAAGTTATTTCTTCAAAATTTTCCTGTAATTCACGGGCAGGATAAATATCGAGAAGAATCAGTTCGTCTGCTTTATCCAAACTTTCTGCGAAACCGTCTGCAAAATCTCGGGTTCTGCTGAAAAGGTGCGGTTGAAAAGCCACTAACAATTTCTTATTCGGGTAGAAAGTTTTGATGGAACCAATCACGGCATTTAATTCTGTTGGATGATGGGCGTAATCGTCGATATATACTTTTCCGCTGTCGAAAGTGTGAAGTGTATAACGTCTCTTGATTCCCTTAAAACTTTTTATTCCCTTCTGTAAAGTTTCGAAATCAACCCCAAAATTATAGAGCAGCGCAATCGCCGCCGTAGCATTTTCCACATTGTGAATTCCCGGAATTTGCCACGCAAATTCTACGGTTTCATTACCATTATGAAAATCAAACATCATCCAACCATCGATAACATGAAGGTTGTCGGAATAATAATCCGCTTCTTCATTTACTGCATAGGTTTTGCAAGGACGACCGATTTCAATTCCTTTTCTCACAAATAGTTGGTTGTTTTCAGGAACTAACTCTGCAAAATCTTTGAACCCTTTTTCAATCGTTGCTTTATCGCCATAAATATCCAAATGGTCTGCATCAGTCGAAGTAATTACCGCCCAATCCGGAGAAAGGTTGAGGAAACTTCTGTCGTATTCATCGGCTTCTACAACCGAAACTTCACTTCCGTTAAACAAGAAATTTGATTTAAAATTTTCTGCAATTCCACCCAAGAAACAGGAGAATGGAAGGTTCGCTTCTTGGCACAAATGTGCGACCAAAGAGGAAGTCGTGGTTTTTCCGTGCGTTCCTGCAATAGCGATGCAATCGGTGTTTTCGGTAATCATTCCGAGAACTTTTGCACGTTTCAAAACGGTGAATCCATTCTCATTAAAATAATTAAGTATATCGAGTTTTTTAATTGCAGGCGTGTAAATAACAAGCGTATTTGCGGAATTCAAATTCTCGATTTTATCAGTAATTCCGTCTTCAAAAACAATATCAATTCCTTCTGAAACGAGCGCAGAAGTCAACTTAGTTACGGTTTTGTCGTAACCCAAAACATTTTTCCCGATGGATTTGAAATATCTTGCAATAGCAGACATTCCTATTCCGCCGATGCCTACAAAGTAGAAGTTTTGATATGTTGCTAACGGTATCATTTTCTTATTGATTTCGCCCTTTCAGGGCTTCTTTACATATTTAATTCAAATTCAAAGGGCTTCACCCTTTGCTATTGATCTCGCCGCTTTGTGGCTTTCTGCGATTCTCAATTAATTTCCAGAATCTTGAAAATTTCATCTACAATTTCCTCGGCTGCTTTTGGCTTTGCGAAGAATTGCAGGTTTTTGCTCATTTCTTTTCTTACGTGTTCGTTTTCACAGATTTCCATTAAAGTCGTCCAAAATTTTTCCTTCATTTCGGTGTCTTTTACCATTCTTGCTGCATTTTTGTCAACCAAAGTCTGCGCATTTTTGGATTGATGGTCTTCTGCCGCAAACGGAAACGGAACCAACAAAACAGGTTTTTGCGCAACGGCCAATTCCGAAATTGCAATGGCTCCTGCTCGTGAAACAATCACATCTGCTGCGGAATAGGATAAAGCCATGTCCGTAATGAACTCCTTCAATTGGATGGATGCCGGATGCTGGATGCTGGATGCTAACTCCTTGAATTCCAGTTTTCCGGTTTGCCAAATCAGTTGGAAGTCCTTTTCAATTAATTTTTCCAAATTTTCTTTCCATCCGTTGTTTAAAGTTCGTGATCCTAAAGAACCACCGACGGAAAGTATCGTCAATTTATTTTTATCTAAACCTAATTTTTCTTTCGCTAAATCCTTATCAATCAAATCGGTAATGATATTTTTACGAATCGGATTTCCAAGGAAAAAAGTTTTTGTGCCGTGGAAGAATTTTTCCATATTCGGATAAGCTGTGAAAACTGCTTTCGCTCTTTTTGAATGGAAAATGTTCGTTTTTCCGGGCAAAGAATTCTGTTCCTGAACAAAAATCGGAATACCTAATCTTGAAGCCGTAAACAAAGCTGGTCCGCTCGCAAATCCACCGGTTCCCACCGCAAAATCAGGTTTGAAATTTTTGATGGTTTTCTTCGCTTTTATCAGACTTGAAATCACTTTGAAGGGAAGTTTGAAATTGCTCAACAAATTTCCTCTGTCAAATCCCGCAATGTTTAATCCCACAATTTTATATCCTGCTTGTGGAACTTTTTCCATCTCCATTTTTCCGTTCGCTCCGATGAACAAAAACTCGGCGTTCGGAAATCTTTTCCTGATTTCGTCGGCAATGGCAACAGCAGGAAAAATGTGTCCACCTGTTCCGCCTCCGCTCATGAGAATTCGAGGTGCGGGATTCGGGTTACGAGTTTTTGTATGTTGCTCTTGGTTTAACATTTATTTTTTTGATGTCGCCACTTCGTGGCTTTTTTTCGGTTCTTGTTTATTGTTTCATTGGGCTTCACCCAATGCTATTGATTTCGGTACTTCGTACGTTTCTGAGGAAAAAATTATCATTTATCAATCATCATTTATCACTCATAATTATGCGATATCGTTTATTTCTTCAATACTTTGCCTTTTGCCCATACCTTCTTCGTCGTACACCTGGATTCTAGAACTTACGTTCAAAATAATTCCTAACTGTATGTAAGTCACCAACATTGAGGTTCCACCGTAACTGATTAGTGGCAATGGTTGTCCAGTAACTGGAATTAAGTTCACCGCAACTGCAATATTTACAGAGAGTTGCACAAAAATCATAATTCCCAAACTCAACACCAATAAACTGCCGAAAAATGCGGGCATTTTACTTGCAATCATCACGATTCTGATGATCATAATGAGGTAGAGTGCGATTAAAAACAAAGCTCCAAAAAATCCATATTCCTCAACAATAATGGCGAAGATGAAATCGGATGCAGATTGAGGAAGCATTTGTTTTAAGGCACTTTTTCCCGGTCCCATTCCGGTTATTCCGCCGTGAACGATGGCTGCTTTTGCCTGCATCACCTGATAATTTTTTGCCTTTAAACTCTCGTCTTCAACTTCGGTTGTTTTTTTTGAATTGGTGAATGTTTCGATACGACTCATCCAAGTGTGGACACGGTTGCTTCCGATTAAATCGGTTTTTAAAGCCAAAAACATAAAAATTGCAATGGCAACTCCTGCAACTCCGATAAAACCGAAAATATACTTTTTGCTTAATTGTCCGATTAGCATTACCGCTAAGGAAACAATCAAAATCATTAAAGCAGTAGAACCGTTATCTTTCGCAACCAACCCGAAAACAAGAAGAACCGGACCGAAAATGTAGAAGATGTTTTCAATGGGGAGTCGGTCTCTTTTAATCCTTTTTGTTAAATATCTGCACAGGTAAATAATCAGCATTAAATAAGCAAATGAAGACGGCTGAAACGAAATCGGCGTTCCTGGAATCTTCAACCAACGAGAAGCGGAAGCTCCATCGATTTTTTGCCCTGTAAACATCGTCAAACCTAAAAGGACGACCATAATTCCCAACAGAATTGCGCTCAATTTTCCGATGTGTTCATATTTGAAAACACCGACTCCACGCATAATTGCCAAACCGAGAACTACGAAGAACAAATGCTTGATTAAATGCGAAGTCGTAGTTCCATTGTTCACAATATATTCCAAGTTGGAACTCGCCGAGTATACCGGGAACACGGAGAAGAACGAGATCAATAAAATCACGCTCCAAAGCACTTTGTCGCCTTTTAATAGTTCGAATTTGTTTTCTGTTTCCTGCATTCTTTTTAAACCGTTTCCGATTTTTTATTTTTTAAAACCTCTTCTTTAAACTGTCTTCCTCTGTCCTCATAATTTTTGAACAGGTCGAAACTTGCGCAACATGGCGAAAGTAAAACCGTGTCTCCATTTGTTGCCAAAGATTTTGAAACCTTTACTGCTTCTTCCATACTTGAAGTGCTGTAAATCAATTCTTTCTTGTTTTGAAAGAAATCGATAATTTTCTGGTTATCAATTCCTAAACAAACAATTGCCTTCACTTTTCTTTTTACCAAATCTTCGATTTCGGTGTAATCGTTTCCTTTATCTGTTCCGCCGACAATCCAAATCGTTGGCTGTTTCATGCTTTCCAAAGCGTAGTAACAAGCATTCACGTTGGTTGCTTTGCTGTCGTTGATGAATTTTACACCGTCGATCTCTGCTACATTTTCCAATCGATGTTCAACTGCCTGAAAAGTCATCAAAGAATTTCTAATACTTTCGTTGCTGATTTTCAAAATCTTACCTGCAATCGAAGCAGCCAAACTGTTTGCAACGTTGTGATTTCCAACCAAAGAAAGTTCATCAATCTTCATGGAGAATTCGTCGGCAAGTTTTACCACGATTTTGTCGTCTTTGATAAACCCACCTTCCTTCAATTTTTCTTTTGTTGAAAAGGGAATCATTTGCGCCTTCAATTCTAATTTTTCGAGCAGATTCATGCTCATTTCGTCATCTCGGTTGTAGATGAAGAAATTATCATTTTCTTGATTTTCAGCAATTCTAAATTTCGCCAAAGCATATTCCTCGTAATTATAATTGTATTGGTCGAGATGGTCCTGACTTAAATTCAACAACAAAGAAATGTAAGGTCTAAAATTCTGAATATCATCTAATTGGAAAGAACTCACTTCCAAAACATAATAATCGAAATTTTCATCGGCGACTTGTTTCGCAAAACTTTTTCCGATGTTTCCACCTAAACCCACTTTTAAATCATCATTTTTTAAAATGTGATAAATCAAGGAAGTTGTTGTTGTTTTTCCGTTGCTTCCTGTGATTGCGACGATTTTGGCATTCGTAAATTCCGATGCAAATTCAATTTCGGAAGAAAGTCGAATTCCTTTTTGGTTGATTTTGTAAATAATTTCCGCCTTTTTCGGAATTCCCGGAGATTTGATTACCCAATCTGCTGAAAGAATTTTCGCTTCATCGTGGTTTCCTTCTTCATATTCGATTCCGGCTTCGTTCAAGAGTGTTTTGTACTCGTCTTTAATCATGCCTTTATCGGAAAGGAAAACTTCCATTCCTTTCTTCTTCGCCAAATACGCTGCTCCGAAACCGCTTTCTCCGCCACCTAAAACAACTATTTTCATATTGTTGGTTTTATTGGGGTTTATCCCAACTGTAAAATCATTTTAAATTTTATTTCGCCACTTCGTGGCTTCTTTAATCGTCTTCTTTTCATGTTCAAAGGGCTTCACCCTTTGCTTTTGCTGTCGTCACTTCGTGACTTTTTTATCTAACTTTTAATGTAATCAAACAGATAATCGCGAACAAAACGCCCATGATAATCATTCTATTTACAATTTTGCTTTCGTGATAACCTTCCTTTTGGTAATGGTGATGAAGCGGCGACATTTTGAATAATCTGTTATTCTGCGCATACTCCAAACCGTATTTTCTCTTTCTGTATTTAAAGACAGCAACCTGCAACATCACGGAAATATTTTCGACCAAGAAAATTCCGCACAGCACAGGAATCATCAGTTCTTTTCTTAAAATAATTGCCAAAACCGCAATCACACCGCCCAACATTAAACTTCCGGTATCGCCCATGAAAACCTGCGCCGGATAAGTGTTGTACCAGAAAAATCCAATCGTGGCTCCAATCAAAGCGAGGACAAAAATCGTGGCTTCGCCCATGTTTGGAAGGAACATGATGTTGAGGTAATCTGCGAAAATGATGTTTCCCGATAAGTAGGCAAAAAACGCCAAAGTCAAAAGTATGACGACGCTCGTTCCCGCAGCGAGTCCATCAATTCCGTCCGTAATATTTGCTCCGTTTGAAACAGCAGTTACGATGAAAATTACGATGGGGATGAAAACTGCCCATGCCCATTCATGAGCTTGTTCTGGAGTCATCCAAAACAACATTCCGCTGTAATCGAACTCGTTATTTTTTACGAAAGGAACGGTGGAAACAGTTGCTTTTTCGGTCGGCATAAAGTTTCTTTCCACATTATTTCGGTTCACTTCTTTCGCATCTGCATATTTTCTTTTCACCGTGATATCGGGATGAAAATACATCGTAACGCCTACAATTAGGCCTAAACCAACTTGACCAATTACTTTAAATTTTCCGCTTAAACCGTCTTTATTTTTTTTGATTTTCTTTAAATAATCATCTATGAAACCAATCGCTCCCATCCAAACCACCGAAATTATCAGCAAAACGATGTACACATTGAAAATTCTTGTAAATAATATAACCGGAATCAAGGTTGCCAAAATGATGATTAAACCACCCATTGTGGGAGTTCCCTCTTTTTGTTTTTGTCCGTCTAAACCTAAATCACGCACCAGTTCTCCCATCTGTTTTTTTCTGAGATAGTTGATGATTTTTTTACCGTAAACCACCGCGATGATCAACGACAGCAAAACCGCCATTCCTGCACGGAAAGAGATAAATCTGAACATACCGAGTCCGGGAATGTGGATTCCTTGGGAGGTAAGATATTCATAGAGGTAGTACAACATAATTTCTATTTTTTGTCAATTCGCTTCGCTGTCAATTGTTTCATTGTCAATTTCTTCGAGTGAATGTTTTAAAATTGACTGTTCACTGCGAAGCAAATTCACCATTCACTTTATTTGCTCATCATTCTCGCCAATTCCACAATCATTTCTTTGTCATCAAAATGATGTTTCACGCCATTTATTTCCTGATAATTTTCGTGTCCTTTTCCGGCAACGAGTACAATGTCTTTTGGTTCGGCAAATTTGATCGCCATTTTTATCGCTTCTTTTCGGTCGGGAATTGAAGTGTATTTGCTGAAATTTTGTGGCTCAACACCTGCTTCAATTTCTTTAATGATTTCGGACGGTTTTTCCGTTCTCGGATTGTCGGATGTGATGATTGCCAAAGTGGATTTCCTCGTCGCAATTTTTCCCATTTCAGGACGTTTTGCGTGGTCTCTGTCTCCACCGCAACCGAAAACAGTAATCAATCTTTCATTTTTCGTTCGGATTTCGTTGATGGAATCTAAAATGTTCTCCAACGCATCGGGAGTGTGCGCATAATCCACGATGAAAATAATTCCACCCTCTGATTTCAGGGTTTCAAATCTTCCTTTTACCCTTTTCAAATTTGAAATGGCCTGTAAAACATCGTCTTCATGAAAACCACTTTCCACCGTAATTGCATAAGCCAAAAGCAAATTGTAGGCATTGAATTTCCCGGTTAAAGTCGTCCAAAATTCTTTTCCGTTGAAATTTAACAACATTCCATTAAAGTCGACTTCCAAAATTTTTCCGTGGAAATCTGCCATTGTTTTCAAAGCAAAAGTTTTCTTGGTTGCTTTGGTATTTTGAAGCATCACGTTTCCATTTTTGTCATCCAAATTGGTGATGGCGATGGCTTCAGGATTTAATTCGTCGAAAAATCTTTTCTTAACCTTCAAATATTCGTCGAAATTTAAATGATAATCCAAATGATCGTGAGTGATATTGGTAAAACCTGCAATTTTGAAATGAAGGCCTTCAATTCTGTCCTGATGAATTCCGTGTGAAGAAACTTCCATAAAAGCGTATTCACAACCACTTTCCACTGCTTTATTTAAAATCTTGTTTAAAGTCAAAACATCGGGAGTCGTGTGAGTTGAAGGAATAATTTCTTCACCGATTCTATATTCAACGGTTGAAATTAATGCCGATTGAAATCCTAAATTTTTGAAAACATCAAAAAGCAGAGTAGTTACCGAAGTTTTTCCGTTGGTTCCTGTAACTCCAATTAAATTGAGTTTTTCTGAAGGATTCCCATAAAAGTTGGAAGCGATTTGTCCTAAAGTTTTTGAGGAATTTCTCACTTTTACATAAGTGATTTTTTCGTTCAAATTTTCGGGTAAATCTTCGCAAACAATTATTGTGGCTCCTTTTTCTATGGCCGAATTAATAAAAGAATGCCCATTGGAAACCGTTCCTTTCACTGCGACATACAGGGAATTCTCGACTGCTTTTCTGCTGTCGAAAACGATTTCTGAAACTTCCGGATTTTCATTTCCGAAAATTTCTAGAACCGGGATTCTGTTTAATAATTCTTGTAAATTCATTACCAACATTTCGGTGCTTCGCACCTCTTTATTTTTATCAATTCTTGTTTCTACCAAGATGTCGCGGCTTCGCCGCTCCCCATGTTTTAGCTCTATTTTGCTACCGACATTTAGCTACGCTGAGCCACTTTGTTGGGTTTCGCGACTTCGTCGCTTCGTTATCTAAAATTATTTGCAAAAAAAATTAATTCTGCAATTGCAGATAAATTCTCTGATTCTTATTGATTATAGTTCCTTCTAAAGGAAACTGCTCCTTAATTCTTCCTACGCCTTTATAATCAACTCGATAACCTTGATTTTCCAATTGAGGGATGATGTTCTTTCCAATCAATCCGACCACGTTTGGCATTTGGTTTCCGTTTACTGCTAATTTTACATTTGGTTCTACCATTTTGCTCAAATCCACTTTTTTGTCCACCAACATTTCCTGCTCGACATTTTGTGGGGTTTTCAAGAAAGTTTTTCCTGCAATCTCTTTAAAAACCGGCGCAGAAACGGTTGCTCCATAAAATCCTTTCGAATTATCCGGTTGGTTAATCATCACGATACAGGTGTATTTCGGATTGTCGCTTGGATAAAATCCTGCAAAACTCGCCTGATATTTCGGTGGTCCCGGTTTCCAATATTCAAATCTTGCGGTTCCGGTTTTTCCTGCCATTTTTAAATTCGGCGTGAAAATACTTTTCGCGGTTCCTTTTTCAACGGCTTTGGTAAGCGATGTCGTCATTAAGTCGATCGCTTTTGTGGAAGCCATTTTGTTCACCATAACCTGTGGTTTCGCCTCATATAGAGTTCTGCCGTCCTTCATAATTTTTTCGATGAAAAGCGGTTTTAGCATTTTACCTTTGTTGGCAATTCCGTTATAAAAAGTAGTGAGTTGCAATAAGTTAAACCTCGATGAATATCCGTAAGCAAGAGAAGCCAAAGTCGCGGCGTTCCATCTTTTGTTTTCAGGCGTCACCACAAATGGTTTCGTAACTCCCGGAAGTTCGATATCTAATTTTTCAAACATTTTCCATTTTTTCAAATGGTCTAGGAAAACTTGTGGTTTGTCAGCATAAAATTTGGTGATCAATTTCGCTGAACCCACATTACTCGATTTAGCCAAAACATCGGAAATCTCATAAGTTCCGCCACCATGACCGTCTGAAATTCTTTGTTTTGCATAAGTCCAAACTCCGTTTCCAACATTTACTGTGGTGTTTTCGTCGATGAAGCCATCGTCCATTGCAGCCAAAAGAGAAACGGTTTTAAAAGTAGACCCCGGTTCTGTGGCGTCTTTTAACGCGTAATTGTAGGCATCCACGTAAATTCCCGGTTCGGTTCTTCGAAGGTTGACCATTGCTTTTACTTTTCCGGTCGCCACTTCCATCACCACGACACAACCGTGATCTGCATCGAAATTCACCAATTGTTTTTCCAAAGCGGAATGTGCGATGTCTTGAATTCTTAAATCGATGGTGGTATAAACATCCTGTCCGTCAATCGGCTCATTTACTTTCCAATAATCGATTGGTTTCCATTGACTTGAGTTTACTCTTTGTTCTAATCGAGTTCCGTCTGTTCCCGTTAAATATTTTGAAAAGGCACCTTCCAAACCGGATTTTGCAATTCCATTATCCATTCCAATCGTTCCCGCTCCAATTTGGGTCGTTGCCAATTCTCGTTTGTAATTTCTATCGACGATGAAACCACCTTTATTTTTTCCTTTTTTGAAAATCGGGAATTTTCTGATTCGGTCATAATCATCGAAGTCAAGACCTTTAACTAAAGAATAATATTGGTTTTTTGCCTTTTTTTGTTGATCTAATCTGTCTCGAAAATATGCTCTCGGTTTGCCAAACATTTTTGACAATGAATCCGTCAAAGCACCGATGTTATTGGAATAAACCGTGTCTTTTATTGTTTTAAAGTCGAGATAAACATCGTAACGCATGACAGTCGTCGCCAAAATAGAACCGTCCGAAGCGTAAAGATTTCCGCGCGCTGCTTTCAAAGTGGCTTCACGATAATTTTTGCTGATGTAATCGTTTTTGATTTCCTCAACATTCGTGTTCTGCAAAACAAGAATTCTTCCCAAAAACACCACAAACAAAATGAAGGCAAAACCCGCGAAAAGGTAGCCCCATCTCAATGTCATTGAGCGTTTTTTTTCAAATTCATTTTGCACCGCCATCTGTACTGTCTAATTTTATCAAAAGTTTATGTGGGTGATTTTCAAGGGATAGCAAGGAATCTTGCACCATTTCTTTTCCCAATTCCGATTCTAATTTCACTTTAATCAATCTGCTTTGTGCGTAAGCGTTCCTTGATTTGTATTCTTCGGTCTGTTCTTTTAAATCGTTGACTTGCTCGATTTTTTTGCTCACCAAATGGTTGCTGTAAATCATAATCATCAAAAGCACGAATACCAACAAAAAATAACGGTAATGAATTTTGACTTCATCACGGTTCAGAAAATTTCCTTTTATAATGTCTATAAAAGTGAGTTTTTTCTGTGGTCGATAGGTGTTTCGTTTTGCCAATTTTTCAAGTCAATTTATTTCATGGTCAATTTGCTTCGCAGTGAATTCGCTTTGATGTTAATTTTTTAAATTCACTATTCACTCTTTAGAAATTTACGGCGGAACCAATTCACACTTTTATACCTGTTCTCATTTTCGCGCTTCTTGCACGTGAGTTTTCTTCTATTTCCTCATCGTCGGGAATGATTGCCTTTGTTTTTAATAATTCAAATGCTTTGTCATAATTACCGTATATATCTCTCTTTGGTTCGCCTTCGAACATTCCGTTTTTTAAAAATCTCTTTACCAATCGGTCTTCCAGGGAATGGTAAGAAATCACGACCAATCTTCCGCCGGGTTTCAAGATTTTGTAGGATTGAAGAAGCATTTCTTTCAAAACCTCCAATTCCTGATTCACTTCAATTCGGACTGCCTGGAAAACCTGCGCAAAAAACTTGTTCTGCTTATGTGGCGGAATATAACTGAACAATTTTTTCAATTCTTCCGTTGTTTCAATCGCTTTATTTTTTCGGTGGTGAACGATTTCTCTCGCCAATTTTCTCGCTTCCCGAAGTTCGCCGTAATGGTAAAAAATATCCGCCAAATGTTCTTCTTCATAATCATTGATGACTTTTTTGGCGTCCAAACTTTGCATCACGTTCATCCTCATGTCTAAAGGTGCGTTGCTTCTTGTTGAAAATCCACGTTCTGCCTCATCAAATTGATGGGAAGAAACGCCCAAATCTGCCAAAATTCCATCAACCGCAGTGATTCCATAAATCAAAAGCGAGTTTTCCAAAAAGCGGAAATTCTGATTAATCAGCGTGAATCTTTTATCATCAATCGTATTTTTAAGAGCGTCTAAATCTTGGTCGAAACTGAACAATTTCCCTTTATCTGAAAGCCGATTCAAGATTTCTCTTGAATGACCACCTCCTCCGAAAGTCACATCCACGTAAATTCCGTCCGGATTCGTCACCAAATCATCAACACTTTTCTGCAGCAATACGGGATTGTGATAACTCATAAGTCAATTTGCTTCGCAGTGAATGGTAAATTCGCTACGCTTGTCAATTTTAATTGTGATATTCACTATTCACTCCGAGGGAAATTCAGCATTCACTTCTATTCGTTGTCAAAACTTACGTCGCCCATAACTTCCTCGGTAAGTTGAGCGAAATCGGCTTCGTTGGTTTTTATGTTTTCTTCGTACGCGGTTTTGTCCCAAACTTCAAAATAATCAATCATTCCGGCGACTACCACTTCTTTTTCTAAATTTGCAAAAGTTTTGAGGTCTTTTGAAATCAAGATTCTTTCGGCTTTGTCAATTTCTACGGTCTTCAAACCAGCGGTAAATTTTCGGATGAATTCTAGGTTTCTGGCTTTAAATCTGTTTACTTTGCCAATGGTTTGGATGGTTTGTTCCCAAGTTTTCATGGGATAAACTTCAAGACAAGTGTTGAAAACCGAACGTTTCACCACGAAATTTCCACCGAGATTTTCCAAATGCTTTACCAATGACGAAGGCAGTTTCAGTCGGCCTTTGTCATCAATTTTGCACTCGTATGTCTCGAAGAATTGAATCATTTGGGACAAATTTATATAATAATTTTGAAATTTTCCCACTTTTTCCCACTTTTTGACATATTGTTAATAAGTTTTGGAATTTTCGATTAACCATTTGATTGAAAACGATTTATGGCAGCAGAAAATAAAAGGAATAAATTGCAAAGAAAATCGTGTTCTGAATATAAAAGTGGCATAATAATTATTACTTTTAATGCCAAAAAAATTGATTTTACTGTTAAATTCGTATTTTTGCAATCGCCTATTTAGGAAAACTTATGTTATTCAAGACAAAAAAAAATAAACAATTCAAATTTCTCGCAGAAGGTGAAGGGAGACCAATCGTTCTGTTGCAGGGATTAATGGGAGGTTTGAGCAATTTCACCAAACTGATTTCCTATTTTTCGGCGAGAGGATACCGCGTCTATTTTCCTGAGTTACCAATTTACGATTTACCTGTTTTAAATACGAACCTGACTTCCATTGCGAAATTTGTAGCAAGGTTTATCGAGGAAGAAGTAGGAGAATCTGCAATTATTGTGGGGAATTCGATGGGAGGACACGTTGGCTTGATTTTGACTTTGGCGCGTCCGGATGTTGTAAGTGATTTGGTTTTGACGGGCAGTTCCGGTTTATATGAACGTTCATTTGGAGACAGTTTCCCCAGGAAAAATGACCGAGATTATATCAAGAAAAAAGCGGAGGAAGTATTTTACGATCCAAAAATTGCCACGGAGGAATTGGTGGACGAAGTTTTCTCGATTGTTAATGACCGCGGAAAAGGAATTAAAACCGTGATGCTTGCAAGAAGCGCCATTAAACATAATATGGAAAAGGAACTTCACAAAATTCAAGTTCCAACTTGTCTGATTTGGGGAAAGCAAGATACCGTAACTCCACCAGAAGTCGCGATTGAAATGGACCGATTGATTCCAAATTCGGAATTATTCTGGCTCGATCAATGCGGACACGCCGCAATGATGGAGAAACCAGACGAGTTCAATGAAATTCTCTACGGTTGGTTAAAGAAAATTGAAAACAAATAGGTGGAAGTTTTAAGCTTCCATTTTTTATTTGATTAAATTTGAAAAAAATTCAAGGATGGTTATCAAAACAGCAGAATTTGTGAAAAGTAGCGGAAAATGGCAGGATTGCCCTGAACCCAACTTACCTGAATATGCATTTATCGGAAGATCCAATGTGGGGAAATCTTCCTTAATCAATGCGATGATGAATCACAAAGATTTGGCGAAAACCTCTCAAACCCCAGGAAAGACACAACTTATTAATCATTTTTTAGTGAATGAGAGTTGGTATTTGACCGATTTGCCCGGTTACGGTTACGCGCGGGTTTCGAAAAGTTTAAGGAAAGATTTCGAGAAGCTGATCACCAATTATATCCTGAACAGAAAAAACCTGGTGAACCTTTTTGTCTTGGTTGATTCCCGACATACGCCACAAAAAATCGATCTGGAATTTATTGAATGGTGTGGCGAAAACGGAATTCCCTTCTCAATAGTTTTTACTAAAGCTGATAAACTAAAACCCAACGCAGCAATTTCTAATGTTGAAAACTATCAAGTAGAACTTCTGAAAACATGGGAAGATCTGCCGGAAACATATGTTACTTCTGCAGAAAAAAAGGTGGGAACGGATGAGATTCTAAACTTCATTTCCAAAACAAATAAGTTTTTAGAAGAAAACCATGTAAATTTTAAGGGATGAAAGATATTCTTTGGAAAGTCAAAAAATTTGATCAACTGACTTTAAATGAGCTTTACTGCATCCTAAAAATTCGGCAGGAAGTTTTTATCGTGGAACAGGCATGCTACTATCTTGATGCAGATGGTTGCGATGATCAGGCCGTTCACCTTTGGGCAGAAAGGAATGGAGAAATTTTGGCCTATTGCAGGGTTTTTGACGAGGGTGTTAAATATGGGGAGTCGTCAATAGGACGAGTTCTAACAGGTCAAAAGTTTAGGAACTTAAAATTGGGAAAAGTTTTGATGAAATTTGCTCTGGAAGTTATAGAATCAAGATTTAAAAGTAAAAGGGTGAGGATTTCTGCACAAGATTATTTAATAAAGTTTTATACCGAGTTTGGTTTCTCAGAAACCGGAAAAAAATATTTCGAAGACGATATCCCGCACACGGAGATGTATCGACAAATAGAAGGAAGCGCTTTATAGGTAACTATCAAAAGTGTTTTTTGACACGAATTCAAGCGATTTGATTAAAAAATGGCAATATTGTTTGCATATTATTTTCAAATAGTATAATTTTACAAAAAATCATTAAACTTATAAGATTATGAAAAAACTTTTACTTACAGGATTTGCACTTTTTGCAATGATGACACAAGCACAGACTTGGACGACACAGAACTCCAATTTTCCTGCAGCTGGAACATATCCTTTGTCTTTTTCTGTAGTTGATGCCAATACAGTATGGGCAATGGGAGCTGATGGTTCTGGAGGGGGCGCAAACGTACAAGCATACACAAGAACAAGCAATGGAGGAACAACTTGGACAGGAGGATTAATTAATGTAGGCAATACCGCATTGCTTATTTCCGACATTAGTGCAACTTCTGCTACAACTGCTTATGCTGTAGCTACCAATTCCAGCGGAGGCGCAGGTGGTGGTGTATGGAAAACCACAGACGGAGGTGCAACTTGGGCAAAACAAACCGTTCCGGGATTTAATGCATCTACTGCTTTCCCAAATGTTGTTCATTTTTTTGACGCTAATACAGGTTACTTAATGGGTGACCCAGATGCATCAGGAAGGTATGAAATTTACAATACAACAAACGGAGGAGCTACCTGGACCAGAAACCCGGCCGCTAATTCCCCTGCTATTTCAAACGAATTTGCTTATACCCATTTGAAAGCAGCCGCAGGAAATGTTTCATGGTTTGGAACTGACCTTGGAAGAGTGATGAAATCGAATGACAAAGGAGTTACTTGGACAATTTCTTCGACACCAATCGTAGATTTTGGCGGGGTTACAACTCCAGGAGCAAGCGGACAAATTGCATTAAAAGATGCAAACACCGCTTGGGTTATGGATCAGGATGGCCTAATTTACGCTACAACTGATGCCGCAGCAAACTGGGCAGTAGTGGATGTTACGGCAGGTACTTCTTTTACAGGAGATATTGCTTATGTACCTGGAACAGCAAACACGTTAATTACTGCAGGTGCTTCATCAACTTCAAGAGGTTCTGCTATTAGTACTGATGGAGGACATACTTGGACAGCGCTTACTGCAGCAGCAGGAGATACGGATGGAATCGCTAACTTAGGTGTGTTTAATGCTTCAGCAATTTGGGGAGGTGGATTTAAAGATGCTGTTACAGGTGGAGGAATGAATAAATTAGGACCACTTTTGGCAACTGCAAACGTTAATGCAGCGAAAAATGCAGTTACAGTTTATCCAAACCCAACTAAAGGACAAGTTAACATCCAGTCTAAGAGTACTGTGAAATCAATTTTATTGGTTGATATGAACGGAAGAACAGTAAAAACTTTTGAAAACATCAAACAAATTGATTTGTCAGGCTTACAAAAGGGAGTTTACATGCTAAATGTGACCTTATCTGATGGACAAAAAACATCAACAAAATTAATCAAAGAATAACTTTTTGAATAAATCTGAGAATAAAGGATGGGGAAACTCATCCTTTTTTATTTTATCAATTTCATCTGAAATGATTTTCTTAAATTAGCGAACATAAAAAATTTATCAATGAAAAGAATATTATTACTGCTCACTTTCATGTTGAGCTTTTTCCAGCTAAAAGCTGATGAGGGAATGTGGCTTTTGTCGATGGTCAAAAGACTTAATGGGGTTGATTTAAAAAAACAGGGATTAAAATTGACGGCTGAAGAAATTTACTCCATTAATAATTCTAGCTTAAAAGATGCTATCGTGCAATTTGGTGGTGGTTGTACCGCTGAAATCGTTTCTAAGGAAGGTTTGCTTTTCACCAATCATCATTGTGGTTACGGTAATATCGCGGCTCTTTCAACTCCTGAAAAAGATTATTTGACCAACGGTTTTTGGGCAATGAAAAAATCTGAGGAACTTCCTGCAAAAGGACTTTCTGTAAGATTTATGGTAAGAATGGATGATGTCTCTAAAAGAATTAATGCAAAATTAAACAACAGCATGACTGCCGAAGAAAGAAAAGCGGTTATTGATGCAGAATACAAAGCCATTCAAACAGAAAACTCAGAGAACGGAAAATATACAGTGGTAGTAAGAGATTTCTACAATGGAAATGAATTCTACTATTTTGTTTACCAAGATTTCAAAGATGTAAGATTGGTAGGAACTCCACCAAACGCTTTAGGAAAATATGGCGGCGATACTGATAACTGGGAATGGCCAAGACATACCGTGGATTTTTCAGTGTTCAGAGTTTACGCAGATGCAAACGGGAATCCAGCGGAATATTCTCCGAACAACGTTCCAATGAAGCCAAAACACGCGCTTCCAATTTCTCTTAAAGGCTATAAACCTGGAGATTTCACGATGATTGTTGGTTATCCCGGAAGAACAAACAGATACCTTACTTCTTACGGAATCGAGCAAATGGTAAACAAAGATTATCCAGCTTGGGTTGAAGCTTCAAAAATGGCAATGGATGTGATGAAAAAATACATGGACAAAGACCAGGCTACAAAACTTCATTACGCTTCCCAATACGCTTCTGTTGCAAATTATTGGAAGAACAGACAGGGAACAATTGATGCAGTTGAAAAAAACCAAACCATAGCTGGTAAAAAAGATTTAGAAAGCAAATTCCAAGTTTGGGCGTTACTTCCTGAAAATCAAGCTGTTTATGGCGGAGTTTTAGAAGATATTAAAGGAAATTACACCCAGTTTTCAAACAGAAACGTAGAGAGAAACTACTCTTCCCAACTACAAAGAAATGCGAAATATCTTCCCATTGCTTACCAGTTAGGTTCTTTGTTGAAAACTTATGTTGATCAAGATGATGCCGGAAAAGCTGGAATGAAGACCAAAGTTACCGACGCAATCAACAGAATGTACGACGGTTTCAACACCCAATTAGAGGGCGAAATGTTGAACTCAATGGTTGGTCTTTATCAGCAAAGAGTAAACAAAGACGTTGCTTCACCATCTTTAATGTCGGTTGATGCAAAATCGTTGTCAAACATAGCATTCTCTTCGATTTTCGCAACTAAAGAATCAGCACTGAATTTCGTAAACAGTCCTGATAAATTAAAACTTGATGCAGACCCATTATTAAAAATTGCAAACAGCTTCATCGAAGATCAAAAATTAATGGGAGAGAAGTTCGCAAAAGTTGATGACGCTTTCGCGAAAAACAGCAGAATATTTTTGGATGGTTTAAGGAAGTCTCAACCTGAAAAAGCATTCTATCCTGATGCCAATTCTACGATGAGATTAACTTACGGTTCTGTAAACACTTTGCCCGAAAGAAGCGACAGAAAATATTACGGAATTAGCGAAAAAAACAATTACTACACCGACATCAACGGAATGGTGGCGAAGTACAAGAAAGGTGATGAAGAATTCGATTTGCCACAAAGATTCCTGGATTTGGTGAAGAAAAAAGATTTTGGTCAGTACAAAGACAAAAAAGGTTTCATGCCTGTAAACTTCTTGTCAAACAACGATATTACCGGTGGAAATTCAGGTTCGCCAATTCTTGATGGTAGCGGAAATCTTTTAGGTCTTGCTTTCGACGGAAACAGTGAGGCTTTAAGCGGCGATATTATTTTTGACCCGAAATTGCAGAAAACCATCAACGTTGACGTGAGAATGGTTCTTTGGACAATTGAAAAATACGGAAAAGCAGGTCACTTGATCAGTGAGATGACTTTGGTAAGATAAAATTTTAAAATACTTGAAAAGCCGCTGATTTTTTGGCGGCTTTTTTTATGAAAAATGAATTTAGAAAATTATACTAAAGACCAGAAAACGATCGACTTGATGAAAGCCAATCTTGTCGCGATAAAATATCTCATTTTCTTTGCGATAATATTTACCGTTCCCTATTATTTGATTTGGGGAAACAATTTAGCTGAAAGTTTTTATAAAGCAGCTAATCCGTTTCTAAAAATGTTTTTTCCCTTGATTGCATTTATTATTGGAATTGTAATTCACGAACTTGTGCACGGAATTTTCTTTGCGAAATATGCTACGAAAGGATTTAAATCGGTAAAATTTGGCGTGCTTTGGAAAATGTTGACGCCTTATGCACATTGCAAAGAACCTCTACAAATCAAACATTACATCATCGCTTTAGTGGCTCCACTTGTTTTAGTGGGGATTTTACCCGCAATTTTAGGAATCGTTCTTGGAAATCCAGGTTTGCTACTGTTTGGAATTATATTTTCCGGTTCTGCAGCGGGGGATATCATGATTTATAACCTCATCAAAAAAGAAAATCCTGAAGATTATGTTCAGGACCATCCATCGGAAGCGGGTTATTATATTTTTAGAAAGAAGTTACAACACCATGCTGATCTCTAAAAAACTTATAAAATTAGGTTAAGTACCAAAAATTATACGTTCTGAACTCCAAATTTTATATCAAAAACCGAAACGGAGGTCTACAAGACCGAAACCAACTGTTTTTGACTATATCACCAAAATAAAAAGCCGTCTTTCACGAGTTGTGAGACGGCTTTTTTATTTAATTTGCGACTTCTGATTTCAACATTCCAAGTTCACCGTAATGTTTTTTGAATTTGGCGATTTTTGGACCAACAACTGCGCTGCAATAGGGTTGGTTCGGGTTGGCTTCATAATAGCCTTGATGATATTGTTCAGCTGGCCAAAACTTCTCAAATTTTGCCAGTTCCGTGACGTATTTCCCGTGCCATCTTCCGCTTGCTTCGGATTGTTTGATGGCTTCTTCGGCTTTTGTTTTTTCGGCATCGTCTTTATAGAAAATTACTGAACGATACTGTGTTCCGATGTCATTTCCCTGTCTGTTCAATTGCGTGGGATCGTGCAGGAAAAAGAACACATCCATCAACTGTTCATAAGAAAGTTCCTTCGGATTGTAACCGATTTGCACCACTTCTGCATGTCCTGTTTCGCCGGTACAAACTTCTTCGTAAGTAGGATTATTTTTATGTCCACCGGAATAACCCGAAACTACCGATTCCACTCCTTTTAAATATTGAAAGGCGCCTTCTACACACCAAAAACATCCGCCCCCGAAAGTGATATATTCTAAATTTTGTTTATCCATTTTTTGATTTTTTGTTAAAGATTTCTTGGATTCCTGTCCGTTACAGGAACTCAAAATAAAGCTCATCAAAATTACTAAAATCTTATTCATGATTTGATAACGGTTTTCTATGACGGAAATTTTATAAATGAATGGTGAAAAAAAAATCGACACGAATGCACTAATGATTTTCGTGGCATAAAATATTAGTTAAACCAATTCAGTCACTTTTCCCAAACCAAAGCACTTGCTCCCAAAATAGCGGCATCAGCTTCGTCCAGTTCACTAAAAACGAGTTTTACCTTATTTCTGAAAATCGGCAAAAGATTTCTTTCCATGTGAAGTTTGGTAGGCTTTAAGATAAAATCTCCCGCTTTAATTACGCCCCCGAAAAGTAGAATTGCTTCGGGTGAAGAAAACATTACGAAATTTGCCAAAGCTTCCCCTAATTTCTGTCCAGTATATCGGAAAACTTCAATTGCCGTGGGGTCGCCTTTTAACGCACATTCATGAACCACTCTAGAATCGATTTTTTCTTCAGGATAATCATTGAGCATCGAATCGGGAAATTCTGCCCGCATTTTTTTTGCGGTGATTGAAATTCCTGTTGCGGATGCGTAAGCTTCCAAAGAACCTTCAGAACCGGTGCTCCAATGTTTTCTTCCGCCTGGTTTTACAATCGTGTGTCCCAATTCACCTGCGAAACCATCGTGACCGTAAATTAATTGTCCGTTGGAAATAATTCCGCTTCCAACGCCGGTTCCGAGTGTAATCATGATGAAATCCTTCATTCCTCTTGCTGCACCGAACATCATTTCACCTAAAGCCGCTGCGTTTGCATCATTGGTCATTTTACAGGGAACGCCAAACTTTTTCGTCATTAATTCAGCAAAAGGAACAATTCCTTTCCAACGAAGATTTGGAGCCTGTTCAATGGTTCCCCGATAATAATTTGCGTTGGGTGCACCGACTCCAATTCCGTCAAACTGTCTTTCCGTGCAGTATTCATCAATAAGTGGATTTACTTTATTGTAAAGCGCATCGATGAATTCTTCCACTTGCTCAAATTCATCAGTTCTAATGCTTCCTTTATCTAGAATTTCGCCGCGGTGGTTTACCAGACCGAATTTGGTGTTAGTTCCGCCAATATCTACTCCTAATGCGACCTGTTTCGACAAATCTATTAATGACATCCGTTGTAATTTTAGTTTTTAAAAGTACAAAAAATTAATATTAGGTTAACAAAAAAACTTCTCCATTTCTGAAGAAGTTTTTAAAGGTTATATTGTATTTCTTATTGCGGAATTTCTCCTTTGAACAAGAATGACACTATTTCTTTGTTTACTTTTTCCACCATTTCGCTGAAAAGATAGAAAGATTCTTGTTTGTAAATAACGAGCGGATCTTTCTGTTCGTAAACCGCACCTTGTGAAGAACGTCTTAAATCGTCCATTTCTCTCAAGTGAAGTTTCCAGTTCTCATCGATGATGGCGAGTGAAATATTCTTTTCAAAGTCATTCACCAAAGAATCACATTTTGTTTCATAAGCTTCTTTCAAATCGGTAACGATGGTCATCGTTTTAATTCCGTCGGTAAAAGGAACCTGAATCATCTTAAACATTGAACCTTGGTTTTGGTAAACGTTTTCAATGATTGGGAAAGATTTTTCTTTCAAAAGGTTCAGCTTCATTTGATAATCTTCTTCAGCTGCTTTAGAAAGGATTCTCGTCAATTCAGGAACTTGTTTTGTCTTAAATTCGCTTTCAGAAACCGGCGCTTCCATCGTGAAATGTTTGATTACTTCATATTCGAAATCTTTGTAGTCACCTTCCATTTTCGTTTTGGTAACGATGGATTGTGACACATCATAAATCATGTTCGAAATATCGTATTTCAAGTGGTCGCCGAACAATGCGTTCTTTCTTCTTTTGTAGATCACGTCACGTTGTTTGTTCATCACGTCGTCATATTCCAAAAGTCTTTTTCGGATACCGAAGTTGTTTTCTTCAACCTTTTTCTGCGCTCTTTCAATCGATTTGGAAATCATCGAATGCTGAATCACTTCGCCTTCTTTGTGTCCCATTCTGTCCATCATTTTCGCGATTCTTTCCGAACCGAAAAGACGCATCAAATTATCTTCCAAAGAAACATAGAATTGTGAACTTCCCGGATCTCCCTGTCTTCCTGCACGACCTCTCAACTGACGGTCAACACGTCTTGAATCGTGTCTTTCCGTTCCGATGATCGCTAAACCGCCGTTTTGTTTTACGTCGCCCTGCAATTTAATGTCGGTTCCACGTCCTGCCATGTTTGTTGCGATAGTTACCACACCCGGTCCTCCTGCTAAAGCAACGATTTCCGCTTCTCTTGCGTGAAGTTTAGCGTTCAAAACATTATGTTGAATTTTTCTCAACTGAAGTGCTCTCGACAACAATTGAGAGATTTCCACCGAAGTTGTACCCACCAAAACGGGTCTTCCTTGAGCGGTTAATCTTTCGATTTCCTCGATTACGGCGTTGTATTTTTCACGATTGGTTTTATACACCAAATCTTGTCTGTCATCTCTTTGGATTGGTCGGTTTGTAGGAATTACCACTACATCGAGTTTATAGATTTCCCAAAGTTCGCCGGCTTCTGTTTCTGCAGTACCGGTCATTCCCGCCAATTTGTTGTACATACGGAAGTAGTTCTGTAGCGTGATTGTTGCAAAAGTTTGAGTCGCCGCTTCAATTTTTACGTTTTCTTTTGCCTCAATCGCTTGGTGAAGTCCGTCAGAATAACGTCGTCCTTCCATGATACGACCTGTTTGTTCGTCCACGATTTTTACTTCACCGTCAATAACTACGTATTCATCATCTTTTTCGAATAAAGTATATGCTTTCAATAACTGACTTAAAGTATGAACTCTTTCAGATTTTACGGCAAATTCGCTGAATAACTTTTCTTTGGCTTCGAACTCTTCTTCTTTGCTTAAACCTTTAGATTCAAGTTCTGCAATTTCAGTTGCGATGTCATTCAAAACGAAGAAATCTTTATCTTCGTTTCCTGCAGACATGTATTCAACCCCTTTATCGGTAAGGTCAATCTGATTGTTTTTTTCGTCGATAACGAAATACAAATCCTTGTCAACAATTGGCATATCCCTGTTGTTGTCTTGCATGTATTGCGCTTCGGTTTTTTGAAGAAGTGATTTGTTTCCGCTTTCGGAAAGGAATTTAATCAACTGACGGTTTTTCGGCAAACCTCTGTAAGCTTGCAATAATTTGAAACCGCCTTCTTTGGTGTTTCCGTTTGCGATTAATTTTTTAGCTTCATTAAATATAGAAGTCACTGTCTTTTTCTGAATTTCTACAATTCTGTCAACAGAAGGCTTCAACACATCAAATTCCTGGCGGTCACCTTGCGGAACAGGTCCTGAAATAATCAACGGCGTTCTTGCATCATCCACCAAAACAGAGTCCACCTCATCGACAATGGCAAAATTTAATTCCCCTTGAACCAATTCTTCGGGTGAAGTCACCATGTTGTCTCTCAAGTAATCAAAACCGAATTCGTTATTCGTTCCGTAAGTGATACTTGATTGATAGGCTTTTCTTCTCGCGTCGGAATTGGGTTGATGATTGTCGATACAGTCAATCGAAAGTCCGTGGAATTGGTAAAGCGGCCCCATCCAAGCCGAGTCACGTTTCGCCAAATAGTCGTTTACGGTCACTACATGAACTCCTCTTCCAGGAAGTGCGTTTAAATAAATAGGTAAAGTTCCCACCAAAGTTTTACCTTCACCGGTTGCCATTTCCGCAATTTTTCCGCTGTGAAGAACGACACCACCAATGAACTGAACATCATAGTGAACCATGTCCCAGGTTACGGCAGTTCCGTGTGCATTCCATTGGTTTTTCCAAATGGCGGTATCTCCCTGAACTTCAACGAAATCTTTAGTTGAAGCAAGTTCTCTGTCCATTTCGGTTGCTGTTACTCGGATTTCACCATTTTGGGCAAGCCTTCTTGCGGTTTCTTTCACTAAAGCAAATGCTTCGGGAAGAATTTCGTTCAAAACTTTCTCCTCGATTTGGTAGGAATCTTTCTTCAAAGCTTCAACCTTTGAGAAAAGCGCTTCTTTTTCATCAACGTTGGTGGAGTTTTTTATTTGTTCCTTAATATCCTCAATCTGCTTGGTGATATTTGCGGTGGCAGATTTAATTTTATCTTTAAATTCTGCGGTTTTTGCCCTTAAACCGTCATCAGAAAGTTCCTGAATTTTTGGTTCAACAGCTTTGATTTTGTTTACAACTTTTTTTACTTCCTTAAGGTCGGTGGCGTTTTTGTCGCCCAAGAAACCTTTCAGAACTTTGTCTAATAAACCCATATTGTTTGCATTCGGCTGTCTGCATTTGCATTCAGCGTTAATTTTTCTGCTTTAAAATATTTGGGGCAAAAACAGCAGAAAGCAGACTGCTGATTGCCGACTGCATTCTTAATATTCGTCTTCGTTCCAAAGGAAATCTTCGTCCGTTGGATAATCGCTCCAAACTTCTTCGATCGACTCATAGATTTCTCCTTCGTCTTCGATTGCCTGAAGATTTTCTACCACTTCCATGGGTGCACCTGTTCTGATTGCGTAATCAATAAGTTCTGCCTTCGTCATTGGCCAAGGTGCGTCGCTTAAATAAGATGCTAATTCTAATGTCCAGTACATATATTAAATTTTTTGCAAAAGTATAAAATTAGGTGAGAAATCAAAGGTTTTTGTCGTTGATTTTCAATCTTTTTGAGGTTAGAGTTGCGGGATGCGGGTTTCGCGGTTTCATCACGTAAAAACTGAATGTTGACCTTACCATTCTCCCAACTGGTATCTCGAATCTCGAATCACTTTCCCAAAAACCATTCCACAAATTTTTTTATGCCATTTTGGAATTTTGTGGTGGGTTTATAACCGATTAAATTTTTAGCTTTGGTAATATCGGCGTTGGTTTTCATGACATCTCCCGCTTGAAGTGGGAGCATTTTCTTTAAGGCATTTTTTTGAAGACTGGCCTCAATGGTGGAAACCATTTCATTCAGATTAATAACTTCATTTTCACCGAGGTTGATGATTTCATAAACGTTGTCATGAGTTTCAAGGTAGTGAATGGATTTCAACATTCCATCAATAATATCATCGATAAAAGTATAATCGCGCGAAGTAGCGCCATCGCCGTAGAAAGGGATTTCTTGGTTTTCGGATATTAATTTAGTGAATTTATGGATGGCTAAATCAGGTCTTTGTCTTGGTCCATACACGGTGAAAAACCTCAACTGAATCATATCAATTTTATAAAGATGATGATAAACGTGTCCTAGAATTTCACCACATTTTTTCGTGGCTGCGTACGGGGAAATCGGGTTGTCAACGTTATCGGTTTCAGAAAAAGGAATGGTTTTATTATTTCCATAAACACTTGAACTTGAAGCGCATATAAATTTATTAATATTAAATTCTTTACAAAGTTCCCACAGATTCATCGTTCCTTTAACGTTCACTTCTTCGTACTCTAAAGGTCTTTCTATTGATGGGCGAACTCCCGCTAATGCCGCCAAATGAATAACGAAATCAATTTTATGTTTCTGAAAGATTTTTTCTAAACCATTTTTGTCTCTAATGTCCTGATAATAAAGCTGATAATTTTTTGATGAGGTTTCAAAAATGAGCTTCTGAATGTCGGTGCTTTTATTATGAAAAGTGAATTCGTTGGTTTTCCCAACCGATTCCAAAGTGTTTTCTATTTTTATTTTATAATCATAGAAATCATCGAAGTTGTCAATATTAATGACAGAATGTCCGTTTTTCAGAAGATGTTCTACAAGGTGCGAACCGATAAATCCGCTTCCGCCTGTGACGAGGTAATTCATTTGAGTTTATTGTAAAGGCAAATTTAACGAATTAAAAAATCAAATTCACTCTTCTTTTTTTCTATTTTTACTAAAAATAAACCATGCCTTTTTATAATATTAAACGCAAGCTTTCGCTTCCCAAAGAAGAATCCGAAGAATTTACTTTTAGAGAAATCGAAGATGGAATCTATTTTCAGGGGCATAATTTATGGCTTCTTGTTTTATCGATGCTCATTGCCTGTATCGGTTTGAATATCAACAGTTCCGCCGCCGTAATTGGCGCGATGCTGATTTCACCTTTAATGGGACCGATTGTTGGAATTGCTTTCGGGCTTTCTATCGGTAACAAAAGACTTTTAAAGCTTGGGGTTTACAATTGGATACTCATGATTGCGGTCGCTTTGATTTCCTCAACGCTTTATTTTTTGATTTCTCCTTTTCATGCAGAAACTTCACAGCTTGAAGGTTTCAAAAATGCTACGGTTTTCGACTGTTTTTTGGCACTTTTTGGTGGATTTGCCTGGTTTTTAGGAATTATCAGAAAGGAAGCTATAAAGGTTATTGCGGGAGTTGCAGTTTCCACGGCTTGTATTCCGCCGCTTTGTACGGCAGGTTTTGGAATTGCAACGGGAAATTGGGATTATTTTGTTGGCGGTTTTTATTTTTATGTCATCAACTGTTTTTTCATCGGGGTGGGAACTTGGATTTTAAGTATTATTTTAGGTTATCAAAAGTATTATTTAGCACAAAACCGCAAAAACAATAAAACCACTTCCGTAATAATTTCTATTTTTTCGGTTATCATTTTGATTCCGAGTATTCTATTAACTAAAAAGAAATGGGATAACGAAAATTTTCGTGAGCAATCGGAAAATTACATTTCCATGATTAAAGCAGAACATCCTGATTTGGCGATTATTAATTACGAACCTTTTGAAGAAAAAGGAAAAAAATTTCTGAAAGTCACTATTTTAAATGACAGCACTTATATAAGCAGAGAACAGCTGAATTCTCATAATTCGCTTGTTAAAGATATTGATCTAATTTGGCGTTATTCCCGCGGAAATGCCGAATTAAGTTCAGAATTCAAGCAACTTCAGCAACAAATTTCTGACCTTCAGTCACAAGTGAAAACTTTGCAGGCGAAGACAGAATAGATTAAATTTACAAAAAATAACAACATGAATTTCCACGGACAAATTGTAAAAATGACCACCCAAAACGGAAAACCCATCCAATATTTTCTCAATCTCTCCAATGATTTAATCAATATGAATCAGCTGATTGGAAGGAATTTGAAAATAAAACACGTTGGTTATCAATGTGTAAACTGTGGAAGTGAAGAGAAAATCTACAGAATGGGTTTCTGCAAAAAGTGTTTTTTCGAAAGTCCGTATGCAAGCGACACGATTATTCGTCCTGAACTTTCTACGGCACATTTAGGAATTGGTGAGCGTGATTTGGAAGTGGAAAAATCCATTCAGTTACAGCCGCATGTGGTGTATCTTGCTTACACAGGCGACGTGAAAGTGGGCGTTACAAGAGAATCGCAAGTTCCGACACGTTGGATTGACCAAGGTGCAACTTTCGCTTTACCGATTGCAAAAACCGAGAATCGCTACGAGGCGGGAATGATTGAAGTCGCATTAAAAGAACACCTTGCCGACAAAACCAATTGGCGAAAAATGTTGGAAGATGATTTTGAAGATGATTTGGATTTGGTCGATTTCCGTGAAAAAATAAAAAATTACTTTCCTGAAAATTTTCAAAATTTTTATCGCGACGAACATGAGATGATTCGTCTAGACTATCCTTACGAAAAACCTGAAAAAATCAACTCGTTTACTTTAGACAAAAACCCTGAATTCGAGGGAATTTTAAAGGGAATTAAAGGACAATACCTTGCTTTCGATGGCGGAAACTTCATCAATGTGAGAGGACATGAAGGTTATGTGATTGACTTGGAAGTTTCAAAATAACCATGATTAAATAAATCATTCCGTTAAATGGCACAAAATTTTAATCTTCAACGAAATGAAGAAAAACTACCTCAAAATTATCGCCGTTTTTCTCGGGATTTTTCTCGCGCTATTCATTGTTGCCAATTTTGGGATTAATTATTGGCTGAAATCTCAGCTTCCGAAATATGTTAAAAACAATTCACATTACCTAATTTCCTACAAGACATTGGATGTGGACATTGCTACGGGAAACATTCATTCCACAGGAATTTCAATTAACAACAAAAATCCTCAAAATCAAAACGTTATAGGATTACAGGGAACGATTGACACCTTATCAATTTCCCGACTAGGAATTTATGACGCGATTTTTAATAAAAGAGTCAATACCTCCAATTTACTTCTCAGAAATCCCAACCTTAATATCGTTCTCGCAAAACCTATTGATGAAAAAACGGGCAAACAAAGAAATCCCGTCGCTTTTGAGAATATTAAAATTAACAACGGGAATATTCAAATTTTCAGGCATACCAAACAAAAATTTCTTTCAGTAAATGATTTGAATTTGAATGTCGAAAACCTGCAAATGACCGAAGAATCGGTGGAGAAAAAACTTCCTGTGGTTTTCGACAAGTATGATATCAACGGGAAGAATTTCTTTTTCCGTCCCGATAATGTTTACGCATTCACGGCGAAATATGTTACCACGAAGGAAAATCAGATGAGTATTAAGGATTTCGCTTTGGTTCCACTTCTTTCTTATCAAAATTTTACAAAATTTTATCCAAAAAAAAGAAATCTTTTTGACTTTACATCTTCTGAAATGGAGTTTAAAGACATCATTTTGAAGGACAATAAAATCAATCTCACCAATGTACGTTTCGAGAATCCAGAGCTGAAAATGTACACGACGAATGTAATACCAAGTGAGAAAAAAAAGAGTTTTACCTACGACGTAAATTTAGAAGATGTGTTGATGAATAACGCCAAAATCAAAATTCTAAAACCAAACGGAACCCCTTTGTTTATCGCAGAAAATTTCACTATGAACATCAATAAATTCTTGATGAACGATGAAACTGCTAAAGGAAATATTCCCTTCAATTATGACAATTTTAAAATTAACGGGAAGAATTTAAACTATATTTCCGACCGTGAAAATGTGAAAGTTTCGGCTTTGGCGATTAATCCGAAATCGGCGGACTTAAGAAATGTTTCGGTAAAACCTACGGTTTCGGTGTCTGATAAAACCTTGATGGATTTGAATGCGAATCGAATTAACCTGAAAATCAACGAATGGAACTTTCTGAACAATAAGCTGAAATTGGATGTTCAAAATGTTTTGATAAATGGCTTAAACGGAAAAGTTACCGCCGCAAAAAACCCGAACAAAAAGAAACCAAATTACAGCGGAATTCAGTTGCCATTGAAGATTAAAAATATTGATTTAAAAAATTCAAACCTTACGATTGACAATCTCGACAAACCATTAGTTTTCAATGATTTGACTGCGAAAATTGAAAATCTTGAAATGAATGAAAAAACGGTTCGAGAAAAAATCCCCTTTAAAACCGAAAATTATAGTTTGACGACAAAGAATTTCAGTTTTAAAATCAACCAATTTTATCAAATAAATATTGGTGCTTTGACGCAGAATAAAAACGCTTTGTTGGTCAGTAATTTTTCTTTAAAACCTTTGGTTTCCAGAGCGCAGTTCATCCGAATGATTCCTGCGGAAAAGGATCTGTATGATTTAAAAATCAATCAAATTTCCGCAAAAGGAAATTGGGATTTGGCTTCGGAAAGTAAGTTCCTTGATGCGTCTCAAGTTACTTTAAACGGGATGAACGCTAATATTTTCCGCAGTAAAATTCCAAAAGACGATTTGACGGAGAAACTGCTTTATTCCAAACTGTTGCGAACGATTAAGTTCCCGATGTTTATTCAGAATTTGGATGTAAGAAATTCAGTTTTGGTTTACGAAGAAGACACCAAAAAAAGCGATGGTCCCGGAAAATTAACCTTCAACAATTTTAACTTGAATGCAAAAAACTTGAATTCGGGGAAGATGAAGGGTAAACCAACTTTGGTTCCAATTTCTATCAACTGTCGATTCATGAACGCATCGCCGATGAAAGTGAAATGGAGTTTTGATACGGCAAACATGAACGATGCTTTTGCGATTTCGGGAAATATTGCGGATTTGCCTGCAGCAGAAATTAATTCTTTTATTGAGCCATATCTAAAAATTCGCGCAACGGGTCTAATTTCTGACCTCATTTTTAATTTTAGAGGGAATTTTAGTGGAATTCATGGAACTTTAAAAATGGTACACCAAAATCTTCAAGTTGCGGTTTTGAAACCGACCGGTGAAAAAAACAAGATTCTATCAGCAGTTGCGAATATGGTAGTAAAAACCAATTCTGGAAATTATCCCGAATCTGTTTCGGTAGAAAATGTGGAGCGTGATAAAACGAAATCTTTCTTCAACCTTTTTTGGCGCGGAATCGAGCAAGGTTTAAAGAAGACGTTGATTGGCAAGAAAGCACCAACAACAGAGGTGAAAGTTAAAAATGCAGTTGAAGTCACCAAATCAACCCTGAAACAAACCAAAAAAGATATCGCTGAAACCAAAAGCGATCTAAAACAAAAAGTTCAGGACACCAAAGAAAAGGTTAAGGAAAAGGGAATTTTCAGAAATATTTTTAAAAAGTAGAGACTTTCTCAAAAGTGAGGCGTCCATTTTTTGATGGATATTATTTATTTGGCTTAAGGCAAATTTAACAGCCAGTTTTTCATCTATATTAAATTAGCAAGATCAAAATTCATTTTCTTCAAAAATTCGTAACTTTACTTTTCTATAATGCAAAGTAAAATGCGCCAAAAAATCCAAAAACAAAATCCAGATTTCACAAGCAATTTCGAAGATAAACTTCCTTATTTCTTTGAAAAAGATGGTTTGGAAATGAAGTCTTCTTACACCCAACACGACTCCAAAAGTCTTACAGAAAAAGAATACTCCGCAGGAATTGCACCTTATTTGAGAGGGCCATATTCCACCATGTATGTTCAAAAACCCTGGACCATTCGTCAATACGCAGGTTTTTCTACAGCGGAAGAATCGAACGCGTTTTATAGAAGAAATTTGGCGGCTGGACAAAAAGGACTTTCCGTGGCGTTCGATTTGGCGACACATCGCGGTTACGATTCCGACCATCCAAGAGTTGTAGGCGACGTTGGAAAAGCAGGAGTTGCCATAGATTCTGTGGAAGATATGAAGATTCTTTTCGATCAAATTCCGTTGGATGAAATCTCCGTTTCAATGACCATGAATGGAGCGGTTTTGCCAATTTTGTCTTTCTATATCGTAGCTGCGGAAGAACAAGGAGTTTCACAAGAAAAACTTTCAGGAACGATTCAGAATGATATTTTGAAGGAATTCATGGTTCGGAATACGTACATTTATCCACCAACACCATCGATGAAAATTATCGCCGATATTTTTGAATACACCGCTAAAAATATCCCCAAATTCAACTCGATTTCTATCTCTGGTTATCACATGCAGGAAGCAGGAGCAACGCCAGTTTTGGAAATGGCCTATACTTTAGCCGATGGATTGGAATACGTTCGAACCGGAATAAAAGCAGGAATGAATGTAGATGATTTTGCACCAAGACTTTCGTTTTTCTGGGCAATTGGAATGAATCATTTCATGGAAATTGCGAAAATGAGAGCGGCGAGATTTATTTGGGCGAATCTTTTAACTCAATTCAATCCACAGAATCAGAAATCTTTGGCATTGAGAACACATTCTCAAACTTCGGGGTGGTCTTTAACGGAACAGGAACCTTTCAACAATATTACCCGAACTGCAATTGAAGCACTATCTTCCGCATTGGGTGGAACTCAATCTTTACATACGAACGCTTTGGACGAAGCAATAGCTTTACCAACCGATTATTCTGCGAAAATTGCAAGAAATACCCAAATTATTTTACAGCAGGAAAGTGGAATTTGCGATGTAGTGGATCCAATGGGAGGAAGCCATTTGGTGGAAACTTTAACGCAACAAATGATTGATGAAGCCATGAAATTCATCGATGAGGTGGAAAAAGAAGGCGGAATGACAAAAGCAATAGAAGCCGGAATTCCAAAGATGAGAATTGAAGAAGCTGCTGCAAAAAAACAGGCGAAAATTGATAGTGGCGAAGAATTCATCATCGGTGTAAATTCCTTTAAATCAAATCTTAAGCAAATGGAATTGGAGATTTTGGATATCGACAATTCCGAAGTTCGCCGAAAACAAATCGAAAGATTAAACCAAATCAAAGCCGAAAGAGATCCTGTAAAGGTTGCAGAAATTATTGAAAAACTTAAAGAAGCGGCAAAATCCGGCAATGGAAACCTTCTCGAAATCTGTATCGAAGCGGCAAGAAGAAGAGTAACTTTGGGAGAAATGAGCGACGCAATGGAAGAAAGTTTCGGTCGTTACAAAGCCAATATCAGAACAATCCAAGGAGTTTATGCTATGAATGCAGGTAAAAACGAATATTTCGAAAAGGCGGTTTCTTTAACCCAAAAATTTGAAGACCAAGAAGGAAGAAGACCAAGAATCATGGTCGCGAAAATGGGACAAGACGGTCACGATCGTGGCGCTAAAGTCGTGGCAACCGCATTTGCGGACATGGGATTCGACGTGGATGTCGCTCCGCTTTTCCAAACTCCGGAAGAAGTGGCGAAACAAGCTGTAGAAAACGATATTCACATTTTAGGTGTTTCTTCTTTGGCTGCAGGTCACAAAACTTTGGTTCCGCAAGTGGTGGAAGAACTGAAAAAACTCGGTGCAGGTGATATCACCATTGTGGTGGGAGGTGTAATTCCTCAACAGGATTATGAGTTTTTGTATACAAACGGTGCGGATTTTATTTTTGGTCCGGGAACGAACTTGCCGAAATCTGCGTGCGAGATTTTGGAGGGGTATTTGGGATAAGATTCTCGCAGATTTAGCAGATGGCGCAGATTTTCAAATATCAATAGGAGCGGACTTTAGTCCGTTTTTTTGTTAAAAATTCGTTTGGCTTTAGCCAAAATTTATTTATTTTTTACGGTAAGCTTCCAATCAAATCCTCAACTTCCTTCTTCTGTTCCGAATATTTTTGTTGAAGCTCAGAATTTTCACCCATTCTTTTGTAATATTCCAACGCTTTTTCGCCGAAGAATTTTTTGTGGAAATCGGAAACATCGGGAATGTTTGGAAAAACTTTATGGAAAAGCATCTCGTAATAAGCTTGAAATTCTCTTTCGTTTTTATCTTCCACCAATGTTTCTGGCGCTTTTTGACGTACATGTAACATTTCGTGAGCGACCATATTGGCGACCAAATTCAAATCGAAATCGAACAAATTTTTAGGAATCATCACCATTTGTTTTTCTCCGGGTGCACCTTCTGTTGTTAAAAGCATTTTGTTCGATTCCAATTCGGGTCGAAACCCGAAACCTGCAAAATTATCGTTTTCAAGTCCGAAAGTTCGCAATAGAAAATTTGCGGCATCGAAAATTTGGTCATTTTCTTTGTAGGCGGAAAGATGGTTGGAAATGTTTTCGAGATTCATTTTTTAAACGGAGATTTGATTTGATGACAAAACTGCGACCCGGCTTTAGTTGAGCTCTTTTTGTGAAACGAAGTGGAACAAAAAAGCGGGAATACTTCGACAAGCTCAGTATAAACCCGAGGCGGAAATTGTTGCCCAAAAATAACAAAAAAACGTGTCCGAAAACACATTTTATATACTGAAACGTAATTGTTTAGAATATATCCTCAAAAGCCAAATCCACTTCTAATTTTTCTGCTAAAAGTTTGGATATTTTTAATTTAAGTGGTTCGATATCAATGTTTTCCATTGCATCATTAGCAAAAGCGTACAGTAATAAAGCTTGCGCTTCTTTCTTGGAAATTCCTCTTGCTCTTAAGTAAAACAAAGCGTCGTCGTTCAACTGACCAACGGTACAACCGTGCGAACATTTAACATCATCGGCGAAAATTTCAAGTTGCGGTTTGGTGTCGATTGTTGCTCCTTCGTTGAGTAAAACGTTGTTATTCTGTTGATAAGCGTTGGTTTTCTGCGCTATTTTGTCCACAAAAACTTTCCCGTTGAAAACGCCTTTTGATTTGTCCTTGAAAATTCCCTTGTAATTTTGGTAAGATTCGCAATTCGGCGTGTTGTGGTGAACTGCGGTGTGATGGTCAACCAACTGCTCATTTCCGATAATCGTAATTCCGTTCATGAAAGAGTTGATATTCTGTCCGTTATGAATGAAATCCAAATTATTTCTCACGATTTTTCCACCGAAAGAAAAGGTGTTCACTGTCGTCAAACTGTCGCGTTCCTGTTTTGCAAAAGTGTGGTCGATTAAATAGGAAGTGTCGCTGTCATTTTGCAATTTATGCCAATCTGCTTTTGCGTTTTGGTAGGTAAAGATTTCCGTCACGGAATTGGTTAAAACAAAAGTATCGTCAAAATTGTGGTGACTTTCGATAATTTCAATTTTGGAACCTTCTTCCGCGATTAAAAGATTTCTTGTGTTGTAAAACGTGTTTTCATCTTGATTTTGAGAGAGATAGAAAACGTGAATTGGTTTTTCTATCACCACATTTTTTGGAACTTTCAGGAAAAATCCTGTTTTCACATACGCCAAATTCAAATTCACGAAAGCCAATTCCTGATTGGCAATGGAGTTGAAATATTTTTCGAAAACGTCTTTGTGTTCAGGGCTGTTCAATGCGTAATTGAACGAAAGAAGTTCCACATTTTCAATAGAAATTTTTGATAATTCCTTGTGAAGATGCCCATTTACAAACACAATCCAATCAAAATTTTCTTCGCCTAAATGCAGTTCGTCTATTTGCTGTTTTGAAATCGTGTGGTGTTCGTTCGGAAAGAAATTGTAGTTCTTTTCGGTGATTTCGCGTAGATTCGTGTATTTGTATTCCTCATCTTTTTTGGTGGGAAAACCTTGTTGAAAGAAGTTTTTCAAAGCAGATTTACGGTTTTCATCCAAGAAGCTATGCTTCAACGTTTCAAGAAAAGACGAATGATTGTTTTGTATGTTTTCTAATAAAGCCATGTTTTTGTTTGATTTTGTTTGATATGATTTGAACTTGTTTGATACGGTTTAGAAAAGGATTTCAAGCCATATCAAATTTTCAAACGATTTCAAACTAATTTAAAAGCCAATCGTAACCTTTTTCTTCCAATTCTAGGGCTAAAGTTTTGTCGCCTGTTTTAATGATTTTTCCATCGGCTAAAACGTGCACGAAATCAGGTTGAATATAATCCAAAAGTCTTTGGTAATGGGTGATTAAAAGAACAGCGTTTCCTTCATTTTTGAAAGAATTTACGCCGTCTGCAACAATTCTCAAAGCGTCGATATCCAAACCTGAATCAGTTTCGTCGAGGATTGCCAGTTTTGGATTCAACATCAACATTTGGAAAATTTCGTTTCTTTTTTTCTCGCCGCCTGAAAATCCTTCATTCAATGAACGAGAAAGAAAATCTTTTTTAATTCCTAATTTTTCGGAGTTTTCGCGGATCAAACCAAGCATTTCTTTTGCGGGCATATCTTCCTGTCCGTTTGCTTTTCTCGTTTCGTTCATCGCTGCTTTGATGAAGTTTGTCACCGAAACTCCCGGAATTTCCACGGGATATTGAAACGACATGAAGATTCCTTTGTGCGCTCTTTCTTCCGGCGCATCTTCCACGATGTCTTCACCTTCGAAAATAATTTCACCATCGGTTACTACGTAATCTTCTTTTCCTGCAATTACAGAGGAAAGGGTGGATTTTCCTGCTCCGTTCGGTCCCATAATTGCGTGAACTTCGCCCGGATTGATTCTTAAATTAATTCCTTTTAAGATTTCTACGCCGTTTTCGATTTCGGCGTGTAGGTTATTGATCGTTAACATTCTATAACTCGTTTGATTTTATTTGACTTTGTTTGATTTTGTCTGATTTTGATTGAAAAAACGAACTTTATCGCACGGTTTCAAAATTTCAAACAATTTCAAATTAATTTTATCCGACACTTCCCTCCAATGAGATTTCCAATAATTTCTGTGCTTCGATAGCAAATTCCATAGGAAGTTTATTTAACACTTCTTTTCCGAAACCATTGACAATCAACGCGATTGCTCGTTCCGTGTCGATTCCTCTCTGGTTACAGTAGAAAATTTGGTCTTCACCAATTTTTGAAGTAGTGGCTTCGTGTTCCAACTGTGCAGAAGGATCTTTGATTTCGATGTAAGGAAAAGTGTGAGCTCCGCATTCATTTCCCATCAAAAGCGAATCACACTGCGAAAAATTTCTCGCTCCTTTCGCAGTCGGCATTACTTTCACCAAACCGCGGTAAGAATTGTTGGATTTTCCGGCGGAAATTCCCTTTGAAATAATGGTAGATTTGGTGTTCTTGCCGATGTGAATCATTTTCGTTCCTGTATCTGCATATTGATGATGATTGGTCACCGCGATGGAATAAAATTCGCCTATTGAATTGTCACCTTTCAAAATACAGCTCGGATATTTCCAAGTTACGGCAGAACCGGTTTCCACCTGCGTCCAGGAAATTTTTGCATTATTCTCACAAATTCCTCGTTTTGTTACGAAATTGAAAACCCCACCTTTTCCTTCTGCATCTCCGGGATACCAGTTTTGAACGGTGGAATATTTAATTTCCGCTCCATCCATTGCGATTAATTCAACAACGGCGGCGTGAAGTTGATTCTCGTCTCTTGATGGCGCAGTGCAGCCTTCGAGATAGGAAACGTAGCTTCCCTCATCTGCAATAACCAACGTTCTTTCAAACTGTCCGCTTCCGGATTGGTTGATTCTGAAATACGTGGAAAGTTCCATCGGACATTTCACGCCTTTTGGAATGTAACAGAAACTTCCATCAGAAAACACTGCAGAATTTAAGGCTGCGTAGAAATTATCGCCTCTCGGAACCACCTTTCCGATATATTTTTTAACTAAATCCGGATAATTTTGAATCGCTTCAGAAATCGGACAGAAAATAATTCCTTTTTCCTTTAAGGTTTCCTGAAAAGTCGTTTTCACCGAAACGGAATCCATTACGATATCAACTGCAACTCCGGTCAATCTTTTTTGTTCTTCGATGTTGATTCCCAATCTTTCGAAAGTTCTCAATAATTCAGGATCCACTTCGTCCAAACTTGCCAATTCAGGTTTTTTCTTTGGTGCTGCGTAATATCTTATCGCCTGAAAATCAGGCTTTTCGTACGTAACATTGGCCCAATTTGGTTCTTCCATTTTCAACCAAACTCGGAAAGCTTCCAATCTCCATTCCGTCATCCATTCCGGTTCATTTTTCTTTGCCGAAATCATACGGACGATATCTTCATTCAAGCCAACCGGGAAATCTTCATACTCGATATCGGTATAAAATCCCGCTTCATATTCTTTTGTTTTAAGATCTTCTCTTAAATCATCTTCTGTATACTTCGCCATAATTTATAGACTAAAAGATTCTCCGCATCCACAAGTTCTGTTCGCATTTGGATTGTTGAACACAAATCCTTTTCCATTCAATCCTCCTGAAAATTCAAGCGTTGTTCCTGCAAGATAAAGGATGGATTTTTTATCGACAATGATTTTAATTCCATTATCTTCAAAAACTTGGTCGGAATCTGTTTTTTGGTTATCAAACTTTAAAACATATTCCAAACCGGAGCAGCCACCGCTTTTCACGCCGACTCTTATGTAATCCTCAAAAGGTTTGAAGCCGTCTTCGGTCATCAACTGAATGGCTTTTTCTTTTGCTTGATCGCTTACTTTTATCATTGTTTTTATTTAGAATGATTTTAGATTGCAAAATTACTAATAATATAATGAATATCAAATTCACCGCTGTATATTTGTCTATCGCTTTTATAGACGATAATATTTAACTTTTCGGAAAAACTCCCATCAAAAACTCAAATCATTCAAATGAAAAAATTAGGAATCCTCGTTTTGGCATTTTCCGCCCAAATTTTCTTGGCACAAGCAAGCCGTTTTGTTTACCAGGTCACCATGAAACCAGATGCTGCAAATCCTTCCGACATCAAAACAGAAAACGCTTACCTCGATGTAAATAAAGAAAAATCAATTTTTTATTCTGAAAATCGAATGAAAAGAGATTCTATTTTTGGAAGAGCTCGACAAACAGGAAGTTTTAATTTTGATAGAAGTCAGATGCAAAGTTTGCGTTCCAACATCGATTTCACGATCGAAAAAGATTTTAAAACAGGTACAAAAACTTTTACATCAAGAATTGCAAGAGACCAGTATTCCTACAATGAAGACCGACCAATGGAATGGAAAATTCTTCCTGAAACAACAAAAATTGGCGACTACAAAACTCAAAAAGCAGAAACCAATTTTGGCGGACGAACTTGGTACGCTTGGTTTACAACAGATGTTCCCTTCCAAGACGGGCCGTATAAATTTTCGGGACTTCCGGGATTGATTGTGAAAGTGGAAGATTCAAAAGGTGACTATTCATTTGATTTGAAGGAGACAAAAAAAATTGCAGAACTTCAAAATTTGGATTCTTTTGGAAGCGTTATTAAAGTAAAAAGAAAAGATTACGAGAAACAAAATGCGGCTTTCCGAAACGACCCGGTTTCGTTTTTTCAGGCACAAATGAGTTCTGGAAGAGGAGGTTCAGGAATTTCTGCTCCAATGAGTAGAAGTGGAGGTGGAATGAGACAACCCGATCCAAATCAACGCAAACAAATGGAAGAAAGAATTAAGGAGGAAATCAAGAAAACGAATAATCCGATTGAGATTCAGTAAAATTGCTTACTTCATCAATTCTTTCGCCTGTAAAACAGCAGCTTCCGTAATTTTTGAGCCCGATAAAAGTTGTGCGATTTCCTGTAATTTCTCGTCTTGGTTTAAAGAAATAATGTTCGATTGCGTTTTCCCGGAAACGTCTTGTTTCACTACTTTGTAATTGTTGTTTCCCTTTGCGGCGACTTGAGCGAGGTGCGTAATGACGATGAGCTGCATGTTTTCAGCCATTTCTTTCATCACATTTCCCATTTCCTCGGCGACTTTCCCAGAAACTCCCGTGTCGATCTCGTCTAGAATTAAAGTGGGAAGTTCCGCATTTTCCGCCATCAGTTTTTTGATGGAAAGCATCACTCTTGACCTTTCTCCACCAGAAATTGCGGCTTGAATCGGCTTTAACGGAAATCCCGAATTCGCCTGAAACAACAGTTGAATATTTTCTTTTCCGAATTGGTTAAAGTTTTGACTGTCTGAAATTTCGACCTCAATTTTTGCTTTTTCAAGACCGAGTTGCTTCAGCAAAACTTCGACTTTTTTAATGAAAACAGGAACTGATTTTTTTCGGTTTTTCGATAAATCGGAAGAAATTTCTTCCAATCGGATTGTTGCATCGGCAATCTTCTCTTCAATATCGGCAATATCATTTTCAAGTTCCGCAAAACCGATTTGTTCGCCGGCAATATCATCACGGATTTTCTTTAAATCCTCAACAGAATTCACATTGTGCTTTACAAATAGCGAATTAATTCTGTTGATTTTAGAATTTAATTCAAATAAAATTTCGGGACTGGTCTCCATTTTTTCTGCTCCGTTTTGAAGCTCGAAAATAATGTCTTTAAATTCAAGAAAATTTTCTTCTAAACGCTGATTTAAAAGAGAGAATTCATGCGACAATCCCGCCACTTTTGAAAGTTTATTTTTGATTTCAGCAAAGGAATCCAGAATTCCGATTTCCTCCAAGTCGAGTTTAGTAAAGATTTGGGAGAGGTTTTCGGTGATGGCTTCTGCATTTACTTGTTTGCTGATTTGGTTTTGAAGTTCCTCGAAATCGAGCTCGTCAAGGTTTGCTTCATTCAATTCATTCAACAGAAAAGTTTTGTAGTCGCTTTCTTTATTTCCGTCGGAAAGTTGTTTTTTGAAGTTTTCTAAATCTTTCTGAAGTTTTTTATAATCTGAAAATTCTTTCTGATAACCAAGAATAAGCGTCTTGTTCTTGGATAGTCCATCAATGATTTTAAACTGATATTCCTCGTCGAACAAATTGGATGTTTCAAATTGCGAGTGGATATCAATGAGTTTTGACGAAAGCATCTTCAGTGTTTCCAAAGTTACGGGAACGTCGTTTACAAATGCTCGCGATTTTCCTGTGGGTAAAATTTCTCTTCGGATAACCGTTTGATTTTCAAAGTCTAAATCGTTTTCTTCAAAGAAATTTTTAAAATTTCCATTGATGTGGAATTCTGCTTCAACAATACTTTTGGTTTCAGAATTTTGAATTGATTTGGCATCGGCTCTCTCCCCCAAAATCAAACGCAACGCTCCAAGAATGATCGATTTTCCGGCACCTGTTTCACCCGTGATTACCTGTAAACCTTTGTTTAAAGTAATTTCAAGAGAATCGATAAGCGCAAAATTTTGAATGAAAATTCTTGACAGCATGCGAGATACGAGTTACGAGATAAGGGTTTCGAGCTGCAAATTTATGGTTTTTAAAACAGATTATGAAAATTTGGAATATTGAAAAATAAATATCAGCGTTTGAAGATTGTGATTTTTTAGACTTCCATCATCTACCGTCCATCTTCCAGTTTTTTTATTTCCATTTGTTCCACTTGCTGTCGATATCTTTTGGAGATAGAATTACAAAAAGTGCCTTTAAATCGTTGATGTTCACATTGGCGTTATTTCCCGTGCTGAAAATATCGAAGATTTCCTGCCTTTTGCTATCGATGAAAACATTTACAGGATAATTCATCTGGAAATTATTCTCGTATGCTTTTAGCTGCATCAAGGCATCGAAAATTATTTTTTTTCCGGATGACTGGTCTTGTTTTCCTAAGTTGTCTAACCCCGCTCTGTGATAGGTGTAATAAAGATTTCGCAAGGTGTTTTGTTCAGGCTTCATCATGTTGTCGATTAGGGCACCTCGAGTTTTCGGACCTTCCATTACCGACCATCCGGCAAAATTCTGGTTCATCGAATTGTTTGAGATTTTCTGAGCTTTTTCAAACCAAGGTTGCCCACCTTGAACTTTGAAACTGTCGCCATCATAACCCAAAATCGTGTACACATAAAAGCTGATGACATCAATTAAATTCTTTCCCGAAAACTGCCTCTCATTGAAAGTTAAGTTTTCATTTTCCAAATATTCAAATCCGAAATTGGTATCATTGATGTTCATCAGAGGTGTTTCGTAAGTAGTTCCGAATACAGGTCGAACCGCCTGTACAACAAGGCTGCCTTTGAAATTGTTACCCGTTCTTTCATTTACCACCAATGCAAAATTGCATTTGATTTTCTCAAAATTTTGAAGTTTTTTCCCTGTCCAACTCGTATTGTTGATGAAATCGCGAAGGTTTTTCTCCAAAGTTTTGAACACCTGAGTGTTACTTCCGCCAAGTTGCTGTGCATTAACTTGTACAGTCGCTAAAAGTTCCTGCGAAAAATTCAGATTAAAACTAAAAATAAGGACGAATATCGTAAAAAGTTTCTTCATTATAACGGTAAAATTTGAGAACGGAAATTTAGCAATATTATTTCAGAATCTGCGCCTCAATGAAGTTTAAAATATCTTTTGCCACTTCATTTTTTGATTTGAGTTGAAATTCTTTGAGGCGGGTTTTTGTGAAGATTTTAATTTTGTTGGTATCATTTTTAAAACCTGCACCTTCATCACGAAGAGAGTTTAGAACAATCATATCAAGGTTTTTCTTCTCCAGTTTTCCTTTGGCGTTTTCTTCCTCGTTTTGTGTTTCTAAAGCGAACCCAACCAAAAATTGTTTGGATTTTCTTTCGCCCATCGTTTTCAAGATGTCGGGATTTTTCACCAATTCAATAGTTAAAGAATCGTCGCTTTTTTTGATTTTTTCTTTGGCAACTTCTTTCGGTGCGTAATCTGCAACTGCGGCACTTGCAATGGCGATATCTGCATTTTGGTAATGTTTAAAAACTTCGTCAAACATTTCCCTTGCAGAAGTTATCCGATGAATTTCAATGTTTGGATCGGCGGTTTTCTGCGAACTTGGGCCCGAAATCAAAATTACTTTTGCTCCTCTTTTTGCCGCTTCTTCTGCTATTGAAAAACCCATTTTTCCGGAAGAATGATTTCCAATAAATCGCACAGGATCAATGGCTTCATACGTTGGTCCCGCTGTAATTAATACCGTTTTTCCCATTAAACTTTTATTAGAATTTGAATGAAAGAATTCCTCAATTTTTTCAGAAATTGTATCCGGTTCCGCCATTCTTCCCTGCCCGAAAAGTCCGCTCGCTAATTCGCCTGATTCTGCCGGAATAATGAAATGCCCGAAATCTTCCGCCAATTCTAAATTTTGTTTAGTGGACGGATGTTGGTACATATCCAAATCCATTGCAGGTGCGATGAAAACGGGACATTTTGCCGACATGTAAGTTGCAATGACCAAATTATCGCAAATTCCATGAACCATTTTCGCCAAAGTGTTTGCAGTACAGGGCGCAAACAAAATCAAATCTGCCCAAAGTGCAAATTCCACGTGATTGTTCCACGTTCCGTTTTCTGAATAAAAATCTGAAAAAACCGGATTTTTTGAAAGCGTGGAAAGCGTGAGTTTAGAAACAAAATTTTCTGCGGAAGGTGTCATTAAAACCTGAACTTTTGCACCTTTTTTAATCAAATCCCTAATGAGAAGATTGATTTTGTAGGCGGCAATTCCACCCGAAATGCAGATGAGGATTTTTTTTCCCTGAAGTGTCATTTAGCGAATTTTAGGTGAAACGAATTTAGTTAAAATTTTAGAACTGAAATGGATAATGATCAAACTTAAAATTTTAAGGCAATGACGCAAGGAGTTTTCTGATTTTTTTAAGTAATTTCGTTCGCAAAGGCGTTTCACTTAGCAATTGAAACACCCAAATTCTTAAGAAGGATAAAAATTACAATAAGATGGAAACTCCTACTTTTCTTGAACTATGATTTGTTGAGTGGAACGCATTTGCGAACATTAAAAGTACAGTTGAATAATTGATAAATTGCGACTTTGCGTTTGAAAAAACCACAAAAAAAGTCGCAAAAGTGAAACTCCTGCGACTTTTATAATAATTAAGAAAAATAAATAATTAATTTCTTTCGTCTGTTTTTCTGAAATAGATTTCACCGTCCAACCATTCCTGGATTGCGATAGAAGTTGGTTTTGGCAATTTTTCGTAATGTTTTGAAATCTCAATTTGCTCTCTGTTTTCGAAAACCTCTTCAAGAGTTGAGTTGTGCACTGCGAATTCATCTAATTTATTGTGAAGTTCCGAGCGGATTTCTGCATTGATCTGTTCTGCTCTTTTTCCCATCACCACGATTGCTTCGTAGATAGAGCCTACGTTTTTTTCGATTTTATCTCGGTCGTAAGTTATTGTACTTAATTCGGCTTTAGAATCTTTTACGCTCATTTTCAGTTCGTTGTTATATTTTGAGTTTGCAAATATACATTTTTATTTTCTAATCGGAAAAGTTGCTGAAGGTGGTGGAGTTGCAGCTTTAGCGCTGTCTCTTGCTGCTTGTTCGCCTTTTTTCACGGCATCACGCAAATCTTTTTCCTGATTTTGTTTTGCCTCCGCTTCTCTTTGCTTGTCCTGAAGCTCTTTTTTACGCGCTTCTACTTTCTTTTCAAGTTCTATGAAACTGACTTTCTCTTTTTCCAATTTCGTTCTTAAATCTGTTGCAGTTTTAGCATTCGCAGAATTTGGAACTTCTCTTTCAACCTGTTTTGTAAAGGCAATTGCATTTTCAATTCGGTCTTTCTTTAAATCATAAATTGAGTTTACAGCAAGCTCATATTTAGACTTCAACATGTAGTCGTAGATTTTTTCGCGGAGTTTTGTACTCGGGAAATCTTCTAAAACATTTTCAAAGGCGACACTTGCTGCTCTGTAATCCGCCATCTTGTAGTATTGCCGAGCGTTTTCGTATGCTTTGAATTCAAGTTTGTAAGTGAGTTCATCAATCAATTCATTAATGTTTTTTGACTTTTCAGAATTCGGATAACTGTTAAGAAAATTTTGCAGCTCGTTAATCGCCAATTCTGTACTCGATTGGTCCAAATTGTAATCCATCGAACCTTGATAATAGCAAAGAGCCGACATGTATGAAGCGTCTTCTGCACGTTTGTCTTGAGGAAAAGTCACTGCGAAATTCTTAAACTGATGTCCCGCCAATTTGTAGTTTTTGTCGTAATAATTTGCATAAGCTGAATTGTAAACCACGTTTGCCGCGTCATCGGTTCCGGCTACCAAATTAGAAAGTCTTTCGTAAAGCGCGATGGCGTCTTTCCATTTTTTCTTTTCAAATTTTTCGTTGGCAACTTTTAGGATAAAGTCCTTGTCTGCACTTTTCATCGCCAAATCTTGTTGTCTGTTACAAGCCGATAAAGCAAAAAATGCGAAAATTACGAGCAATAGTCTTTTCATAAATCAATTATAGCAGAAGTATTTCTGCGGTTCAGTTTGCAAAAATATAACTTTTTTGGCAATAGATTTTTTTTTAAGAGAATTTAACTAATTAATTTAATCGGCGTTATAACCCAAAACAGAAAAAACGGTCACCAAAAGATTTGCGAGGATTTTTTTCTCGGCTTCCTGAAGGTAATTTTCCTCTTTCCCAGAAACGTAAATTTCATAGAAATTCTTATTTCTAATCACAAAAAGAGAAGAACCCACAATCAAAGTCAAAATATCTTCAGGTTTTGGAGCGTTATGAAAAACCCCCGAAGCAACACCCTTTTTAATGACTTCATCAATTTTTGTGGTGAAAGTGGTGTAAAATTCAAGCAAATCATCTTTTAAATGTTCAGTGTGTCGAAGTTCCTGCGTAACAAATCCATGAAAATAACTGAACTTAAAAAGTTGGTTGATGACAAACTTTATGAGCTCTTTCATCTGCATTTCGGGTTTTCCTTCTTTAATGATTTCGGCAAATTCAGCAAAACTTTCCCTTGTTTTTTGAACGCGGTATCGATAAAGATAAGACATCATCTTTTCTTTAGAACCGAAATAATAGGAAATCATCGCCACATTGATTTTGGCGTTCGCAGAAATATCGCGAACAGAAGTGCCTTCAAACCCTTTTTTGGCAATAAGTTTTTCGGCGACATCTAATATATGGATTTGCTTTTCGGTAAATTTCTTTTTCATCCCGTTTTTTATTTTAGTAAAGTTAAGGAATTATTAACAATTTTTAAAACAAATGTTTAATGTTTCAAAGATGATTTTTTTAATATTTTTGAAAATGAAATTTTTCGATTTCCATCATCACCACCCCAAAGCCTGGTTCGGAATTTACAATCAAAAGTTTGGGAAAGAAATTCCTGAATCTTTATTTTCTGCTGGAATTCACCCTGATTCCATAGTAGAAAATATGGACGAACATTTTTTGTGGTTAAAGGAAATTTCAAAAAATAAAAACTGTGCCGCCATCGGAGAATGCGGTTTAGACGGATTAATTCAAGTGGATGAAAAATTACAGGAAGAGGTTTTTGAAAAGCAGATTTTTTTAGCTAATGAAATCCAAAAGCCTTTAATTATCCATTGTGTGAGAAGGTTTTCGCAATTAATTCCTTTTCGAAAAAAAGCAAAAGTTCCGATGATTGTGCACGGATTTAACAAAAGAAAAACCATCGGCAACGATTTGCTGAGACACGATTTTTATCTCAGTTTTGGAAAATCTGTTTTGCAAAATGTAAATTTGCAGGATTTTGTGAGGGATTTCCCAATTGAAAAAATGTTTTTGGAAACCGATTCTGCAGATTTTGATATTAAAGATTTGTATGAAAAAGTGGCCGAAATAAAAAACCTAAAACTGGAAGAATTCAATCAAAAAATTATGAAAAACCTTCACTTTTTAAATATTCCATCATAAAATGAAGAAAAATTGGCTTGAAAGAACCGAATTGCTCATCAAGGAAACAAACCTTGAAAAGCTAAAAAATGCGAATGTTTTAGTGATTGGTTTAGGCGGAGTCGGTTCATTTGCCGCGGAATTTTTAGCAAGAGCAGGAGTAGGAAAAATGACGATTGTAGATGGGGATGTTGTGGATATTACGAATATCAATCGACAACTTCCGGCACTTCATTCCACCATTGGAAAATTGAAAGCGGAAATTGTTGGGGAAAGACTTTTAGACATCAATCCCGAACTTCAACTCACCAAAATCAACGAATTTCTAAATCCTGAAAACATGGAGGAGATTCTCGATTCACAAAAGTTCGATTATGTTTTAGACTGTATTGATAGCGTAACTCCGAAGATTACATTGATTAAATCGGCACGAAGAAAAAAAATCAAAATCGTGAGTTGTATGGGAGCAGGTGGAAAAATTGACCCTGCAAAAGTGATGGTTCGAGATTTGAGCAAAACCCACAATTGCTACCTCGCAAAACAAGTGAGGAAACGTTTGAAAAAAGAAAAAATCAACAAGGGAGTTCGCTGTGTTTTCTCGAATGAAATTCAAAATGAGGAAAGCCTGAGAATGACGGATGGAACGAATTTTAAGCGCTCATTTTACGGAACGATAAGTTTTATTCCTGCGATTTTCGGATTGTATGCAGCAGCAGAAGTCATTAATTATTTGATAAAAAAGTTGGAAGACGGAAGTCCGAAGTCGGAAGAAAATTAGGTTTAAAAATAAATGACCAACCAAAAATATCCACGAAAGGAAAAACTCAAACAAAAGAGAGAAATCGATTTGCTTTTCGCGAATGGCAAATGGAATTTCTGTGGAAATCTGCGGATTATTTCAATCGATTTAGAGAAAAAACCTCAAGAAAATTTTGAAATTTCAAATCAAAAAGCTGGAGTTTCGGTTTCTAAAAAATTTTTCAAAAAAGCGGTTCACAGAAACAGAATCAAAAGATTGCTGAGAGAAGCTTATCGTTTAAATAAAGAAATTTTTACTGATAAATTCGGAAAACATTCGTTATCCATGATATTTTGGGCTTCGAAAAATCTACCGCAAAATTATGACGAAGTGGAAAGAGAATTGCTAAAACTTTGTGAATCAAAAAAATAAAAAATAAAAGTTAGCACGTTTTTTGTAAATTTGGTTGAAAATAAACTATAAACTTTACACGAAATGTTAGATAACATTCCTTATTTACCTTACGCAATCAGTGCATTTATCGGGATTGGTTTGGCTGCAGCAACTGGTTTCAGAGTTTTTCTGCCGATGTTCGCAGTAAGTCTTGCCTCCTACATGGGTTGGATTCCTATGAACGAAAGTTTTCAGTGGCTTTCCGGACTTCCCACTTTAATTACGACCGGAATTGCGACGGTTGTTGAGATTCTTGCGTATTACATTCCTTTTGTTGACCATATTTTGGACACGATGTCGGTTCCTTTAGCAACAGTTGCGGGTTCCGTAATGTTTGCCAGTCAGTTTGCAGATATCGGAACATTTCCGCAATGGGCTTTAGCATTAATTGCGGGTGGTGGAACTGCAGCTGCAATCAGTTCGGGATTTGCCGGCACAAGAGCGGCTTCTACAGCAACAACGGGCGGTTTGGGGAATTCTGTCGTAGCAACAACGGAAACTGCGGGAGCGGGAATCATGTCATTCCTAGCGATTGCCGCGCCATTTATTGCCTTTATTTGTGCGATAATTTTGTTGGTTGTCGTTTTGGTTTTAGGGAGGAAAATTTGGAAGAAATTTAGAAATTTTAATTCCGACCGAAATTCGAAAACAATAGATGTAGAAGTCGTTGAAAGAAAAAATTTAGAATAAACTTAATCCCGATCAAATCGGGATTTTTTTGTAATCTTACTTTTGAAAAAACATCTTTGCCGCAACAATAACCATTAAGATGGCAAACGCTTTCCGCAACGTTTCCTGTGAAAGGGTAATCGCGGTTTTGCTTCCAAGATAACTTCCTAAAACAAATCCGACACAAAGTAAAAGTGTAGTTTTGATATCGACGTTTCCTGTTTTGTAGTAATTCATCACGCCTAAAATTCCGACGGGAATAATGAGAAGCGCCAAAGTTGTTCCCTGCGCTTTATGCTGAGTGAAACCGAACAGCAAAACCAAAACCGGGACCATCACAATTCCGCCGCCGATTCCTACCAATCCGCTTAAATAACCTGCCAATAATCCGAGAAGAATCAATCCAATGATGATGGTTGCGTCCATTTTCATTTTATTTATTTTGTCGTAATTCTTTGATTTCCTTAATTTTATCCGCAAATTCAGGTTTCTTGTCGGGGAACTTGTTGGATAGAATTTCATAAGCTTTGATGGCTTTCGAATACAGTTTTTGTTCGGTATAAAGTTTTGCCAAAGTTTCCGTCATTAAATGGGAAATGTCGTCGCTTTTTTCTTTAATCACAAAATCGGAATTTTCTTTCAGTTTTGAAATCTTTGGTTCATTTTCAATGAAATTGTCGATGACCTTATTTTTGATTTCAGTAATTGAAATTTCGGTTTTTTCTTCAGTTTTTGGCTGATTTCGGTCAATTTTTAACCAATTTTGCCAAGTATTGATGAAAGTTGGAATGTTGCTTTCTGCAGTTTCTTTTGGCGTTTCGTGAACTTTTGAGTCGATTTCTATTTGTTCCTCATTTTTTTCAGATTCGATCGGCGAAACTCTTTGAGTGAAAAACGATACGTTGAAAACAGGACGTTTTTCAGTTTTTGCTTCTATTTTTTCTTGAGGAATCGCTTCTTCAATAATTTCTTTTGGTTTTTCTTTTTTCTCGGAAACTTCTACTTTTGGAGTTGAAGTTTTTTCTTCAACGTTTTTAGCAATCAAAGAATCAGGAGTGTTGCCTGCAAATTGCATTGGTTTCCAATCAGGTTTTGGTTCTGATTGTTTTTCAACAATTGCAGTAGATTTTTGCTCTTTTTCATCATCATTTGATTCTTTTTTTTCTGATTTTATTAAAATTTCTGGTTTTTCAATTTCAGGTTTTTCTTTAATTTCCTTTATTGAAGTTTTAATTCCATCATCTTTTATAACTTCAAAATTTTGAGTTTCCGCAAAATTGACTTCGGTGTTTTGATGCGTTGCTTCTTCCTTAATTTTTGATTTTTTGCCCAACTTCATTTTTGCTTCCACTTCTGCAATCAATCGCTGCATTTCTTCTTCGTGACGATTTACAGTTGGTTTTGGGACCGAGTACGATTCTGATTTTGAAGAACTTGTTTCTAATTTAACATCGGGAAGGAAAGATTCCGAAGCATGTAAACTGACTTGCGCCGGATTTTCAATAATCGGTTCTTCGGTAGAAATAACTTCTTCTTTAATGACGGTTTCTTTAGAAAAATCTTCCGCGTCTTTCGCTTCTTCAAATGTAGTAGATTCACTTCCCGTTTCGTTCGGAACTGTCACATCGGGCAAAAATTCTTGCGTTTCTTGAAAACTGATATCAGAATTGTTTTCGATTTCCGGTTTTTCTTCTTTGATTTTGTCTTCATTAATGACGATATCTTTAGAAAAACTTTCTGCGTCATCCGTTTCTGCAAGTTGAGTTTCAGATGTTAATTCTTTGTTTTCAACAGATTGAGTAACGATTACGCCCGATTCTAAAGTTGATTCCAAATCGATAATTTCAGAAGGTCTTTCAAGAAAATCTTCTTCACCCTCAAAAAGAATCCGGTTCACCTCACCGTTTACGATTACCGGTTTTGGTGCTTCAACCAATTTTACTTCAACTTCGTGATAAATACTTTTAACCGTTTCAGTTGGTTTCCTTTCCTCAACGAAATCCGATTTTGTTTCAACCGTTTTTTTATTGATTAACTGATAAAGAATCTTTTTATCCGTTGTATAGGCAGCAGTTGTTGCAAGTTCAGACTGATAATTTTCCGGATTGAAAAGATGCGTTCCATACAAATGCAACGCTCTAAAACTCTGAATATAAGGATGCTTTTCAATTTCTTGATTCAGCAACTGCAAATCATTGATTTGAAATAATTCCGGATTCTTTATTAATTCTAAAACTCTTGCGTTCATTTTACCAGTTGGCTACAATATCATTAAAAATTTTGTTGATGATTCTTTCGTTCACCACCTTTACCTGCGATGCTTCGATAGCATTGATGTCCAGATCACTGCTGAAAACCGCTTCATCGGAATAGGTTCTGTCGAAACTTTTATCGGGTTCTATCTTGTTTTCGTAGTGAACTTTAACTGCGATGGTTAACTTGTTTTGTGCGGCTTGAATCATTCCACCGGGAGCATTTTGTGCAGACGAAATCGTGGTTGGAGTAATCGAATAGTCCGTGATTTCGCCCTCAATCAAAATATCAGGATTTTGTTTGGTTCCCTTTAAAGTCGTTCGCTGCAAAAACCTATTTTGAATATCCGTAGAAAATTGTTGCGCCAAACTTGGATTCACCAATGCCGCATTATTTGGGAAATCATTGATTTGAATAGTTTTGGTTTCCGGGCTTAAAGAAGAGCCGGTGAAGGAATAACAAGAGCCAAGTATAAAGAGCCAAGAGCCAAGTAATAAGACTTTCAAATGGTTCTTCGGACTTCGGACTTCGGACTTCAAACTTTTCATTCTTCTAAATTATACTGTTTTATCTTTCTGTAAAGCGTTCGTTGAGAAATTCCCAATTCATCGGCGGCTTTGTTTCTTCTACCTCGGTGTTTTTCTAACGCTTTCACAATCAGTTCCCTTTCGTTGTTTTGAAGGGACAGTGTTTCGGGTTTTGCCTCCTCGATTTCTATATCTTCCACATCTTCATATTCAGGATTTTGTTCTGAAACATAAGTTGGATGATGAACTTGAGCCGGATTATTACCTTCAAAAAACAGCAGCGAATTTGGATTTTGTGAAGCCGTTTCCTGCGTAAAAACCCTATTTATCAAATTCTTTTCCTGATGACTGAACTCGTTATTCCCACGATTTTTTATCAGTTCCGAAGTTAAGGATTTTAAATCATTCAAATCGTTCCTCATGTCGAACAAAATCTTGTACATAATCTCTCTTTCCGAATGAAATTCTGAATTCGAGATTGAACCGTGATTTTTATTTACAACCGCTGGAAGATTTGCATTCATCGGGATATATTCCGATAATTTTGTGGAATTAATTTCACGATTTTGTTCCACGACCGTCATTTGTTCCACCAAATTTCTCAATTGACGAACGTTTCCGGGAAATGAATAATTTTCTAAATAATGAACGCCATCATCACTTAAATAAATTTCGGGCATTCTGTATTTTTCTGCAAAATCGATGGCAAATTTCCTAAAAAGTAAGTGAATATCGCCTTTTCTTTCTCTTAAAGGCGGCATATCGATTTGAACGGTATTCAAGCGATAATACAAATCTTCACGAAATCTTCCGTCCTGAATCGCCTTCATCATATTCACATTCGTTGCAGCAACGATTCTCACATCCGTTTTTTGAATCTGCGAGGAGCCGACTTTCATAAATTCGCCACTTTCTAAAACACGAAGCAACCTAACTTGCGTTTGCAAAGGAAGTTCGCCAACTTCATCAAGAAAAATCGTTCCGCCGTCTGCAACTTCAAAATAACCTTTTCTGGTGGAAGTTGCACCTGTAAACGCCCCTTTTTCGTGCCCGAAAAGTTCAGAATCAATCGTTCCTTCGGGAATTGCACCGCAGTTGACGACGATGTAAGGTTGATGTTTTCTTTTTGATTCCGCGTGAATAATTTTGGGAATAAATTCTTTTCCTGTTCCAGATTCGCCGATAACCAAAACGGTAATATCGGTTGGCGCAACCTGAATGGATTTTTCCAAAGCACGATTAAGCGCAGGATAATTCCCGATAATTCCGAAGCGGTTTTTTATGGATTGTAGTTCGTTCATTTTTATTAAATAAATATTTATCACATAACCATCACATAAGATTTTGCCTTTGTAACGGGGTTTTTCAAACTAATTAATTGAAATTATCACATAACCATCACATAAAACTACGCCCAAAAAGGAAGATAACTAGCAAACTTTCTAGACTTGCTTTCAGGATCATCTTCTTTTATGACATTATCTTCTAAAGCATCCCGTATAATTCTAGAAGCAATAGAATAATTATGAACATCAATTTTAAATCTTTCTCTTAAAGACTGATTAGTCATTTTCTCATTTGAAACATATTTCAGACAAGCATGTTGATAACACGCCCTGATTTTTTCCTTTTTGTCAAGATGATTTAGTGTTTTGTAAGAATAAATTGTAACTCTTGTCCTATTTTCGGATACTATAACCTGAATTGGAGGTAATTGATAAATTTCATTGTAAAAAATAACTTTATCTAAACCACTTCCTTTTTCTTCACAAAATCCTAATCTTCGCATTAAATCAGCAAGTTTATCATTTCTGGACAAATACGCGTCGATGAATCTTTCTGGCGTAACTAAAGGTGTTCCTGGGTTTGAAATTTCAATTCTGTCGGCAAAAATTTCGACCATTGGAAATCCTTTTTCTGTCAAATCTTGATGGATTAAAGCATTTGCTACGAGTTCTCTTATTGCAATTTCAGGATACATTCTTGATTCTGTTCTTAATGCTCTTCCAATCTCTTCATTAGCAGGAAGCTGACTGTTGATCCATTCTACTAAACCCTCAAAACCAATTGCGTAGCCTTTTCCTCCAACCTGTTCACGCTCTGTTTCAACTTTATTTTTTCCTTTATATACAATAACCCTTATCGATTTCCTTTCGACACTTTCAAAATCTTTTAGATTCTTTGCAAATAACAAAGCTCCCAACCTCGTAATTGAAAAAGTTTTTTCTTTAATTATCAAACCCTCTTCAATAAATTTTTCAATAACTCCTTCCTGATTTGACGGATATGGAATTTTCATCAAGTCGAAGTATGTTTCAGTGCTTAAATATTTTGTAATGTCGGAAATATTTAAATTTTTCTTGGCTATTTCTTTTTCAAAAGCAACCATTTCCTTTTTCCAAATTTTTGCCTGCTTTTGCGGAAATTCTGAAAGTTTTCTTGTTATAGAATTTATTCTTACATAAGATTTATGCAAAAATTCCACAGGTTGATTAACAGTTGCGGGAATTATGAAAACACATATCTTACGGTTTTCGTCATAATTAAATTCAAAAATTTCGAAATCAATTTTTGGATTTAGTCTTGTTAGCAGCCAATGCTCCAGATCCTCATTTCCTTTTTTATGAATTTTCGCTTTAAATGTTGTTCCTATAATTTTTTGAGTCTCATCCTCAATACCGAAAACGAGATAACCATATTTTTGATTATGAATACAAGCTCCATTAGAAATAGCAGAAATAGTTTCTCCAATTTCTTCGGCAGAATGAAAATTTAGTTTAAACTCAACCCATTCACTTTCTTTGGGTTGTTTAACTAATTCATTAATCAAATCTTTCAGTTGCTGAGTATCCATTTAATTTACCGTTTTCCCCAAAAGTGTTCCCTGCGTATTTCCGTGAACAAAAACAGTCACAATGTCGCCTAATTTTTGTCCTTCTTCTTTATCGAAAACACAGACTGCGTTTTGGGAATTTCTTCCTTTCCATTGGTTTTCGTTCTTTTTGGAAGTGCCTTCAATCAAAATTTCATGATTTCTTCCAACATAAGATTCCATTCTTTTTCGGGAAAGTTCGCCTTGAAGCGCAATCACTTCGGTCAATCTTCTTTGTTTTATATCTGCAGGAACATCATCTTCCATTTTTTTGTGGGCGGGAGTTCCAGGTCTTTCGGAATAGGCAAACATATAACCGTAATCGTATTCCACTTCTCGCATTAAACTCAAAGTCATTTGATGGTCTTCTTCAGTTTCTCCACAAAAACCGATAATCATATCCTGCGAAAATGCAATTTCGGGCATGATTTCTTTGGCTTTATTAATCAAGTTCAAATATTCTTCTCTCGTATGTTGACGGTTCATTTTCTCTAAAATTCGGTCGCTACCACTTTGAACAGGAAGGTGAATGTATTTGCAGATATTGTCGTGTTTTGCCATCACTTCAAAAACATCCGTCGTCATGTCGTGTGGATTGGATGTAGAAAAACGAATTCTCATTTCGGGAACTGCAGTTGCCACCATATCAAGCAATTGCGCAAAATTTACCGCCGTTAATTTCTGTAAATCTGATGCGTTTTTGAAATCTTTTTTCGCTCCGCCGCCAAACCAAAGGTAGGAGTCTACGTTTTGACCAAGCAATGTGATTTCTCGATAACCGTTTTCCCACAAATCTTTACATTCTTCAATAATGGAATGTGGGTCGCGACTTCTTTCGCGACCACGAGTAAATGGAACCACACAAAATGTGCACATATTATCGCAACCACGAGTAATCGTAACGAACGCTGTAACGCCGTTTCCGCCTAAACGAACCGGATTGATGTCCGCGTAAGTTTCTTCCTTTGAGAGAATTACATTGATGGCGTCTCTTCCGTCTTCTGTTTGTGCTAAAAGATTCGGTAAATCTCTGTAGGCATCGGGACCAACAACTAAATCTACCAAATGTTCTTCTTCCAAAAATTTGGTTTTCAAACGTTCTGCCATACAACCAAGAACGCCCACTGTAAGATTAGGATTTTCTTTCTTCTGATTTTTGAATTGAGAAAGTCGCATTCTCACGGTTTGTTCCGCTTTTTCGCGAATGGAACAAGTGTTTAGTAGAATTAAGTCCGCTTCTTCTACATTCAAAGTCGTGTTGTAACCTTGTTCGTTGAGAATCGAAGCCACGATTTCAGAATCGGAGAAATTCATTTGGCAACCGTAACTTTCCAAAAATAATTTCTTGGAATTTTCGGGTTTTTCAGCGATGGCAAATGCTTCGCCTTGCTTGGTTTCGTCTATGTATTTTTCTTGCACTTCAAAATAGTTTGATAAGGTTTGAAAATTGTTTGAAGTCGTTTGAAGTCGTTTGAACAATATCAAACCAAATCAAATGATATCAAACCAAAAGTTTGGGTGCAAAGATAAGAATTTTTGTGACAGAATGGCAGAAAACTCTTGTTGGTAAAAGTCAATACTATTCTGCTGAGAAAAGCAAGGGCAATCTGAACCGATATTTTATAGGAACTCCATGAATACTTGCAGGAGTCCATTTGTTTCTAATACCTTTTATCCGATTAACCAGCATATCGTCAAATTCTTTTAAACCAGATGACTGTGCAAGCTGCACATTGCTCATTTTGCCGTCTTTCTCTATTACAAAAGTTACTTCGATGCGAAATTTCCCGTTAAAAGTAAATCTCCTCATATCAATATCCTGAACGACTTTCTTCCTGAAATTATTTATTCCACCTTCGTAATTCGCCAAAATCATGTCGTTCACCGGATCATAATCCTCAGGTAATTCACCAAACAGCTCATTCGGGAAAATCCAGAAGCTGGTCATTGCTGCTACATTTTTTCCATCTACACTTGCAGGATTCCATCCGTCGAGATATTTTGCAACTTCTCTAGAAACATCAAATGCGCACTTATTTTCTTCCAGATATTTTTGATCTTCTTCTTTTATATATTTAATTGTTTGATCGGGATAAATAACCAATCGAAAGAGGTAGTGCTCGTTTTTTTCACAAGGCTTGATGTTTTTTTCAATCAAAACCTTTTTGAAATCTTTGTAAAATTGAACGTTTCCACCAACATAGTCGGTTTGACCAGGAGGATAGTTTTCATAAACCTGCTGTGAAAAACCAAAGACTGCCAAGAAGATAAATAAAACTGAGATTTTTTTTTTCATTTTAAAATTCTTAATCGTGGTCATAAACTTCCGTATTGAAATTGATGATAAAAGTATAATTTGAACTTACGGGTTTATTATCTTTTTGCGCAGGAATCCATTTTTTGTTTGTCTTACGTAAAACGTAATTAATATCGGTAAGGAAAAGGTCGTAATTTTTCACCTTCGGCTTTACATCTACAATTTTTGCCACGCCTTTATCGTCAACGAAAACAGAGAATGTCATTTTTCCAAAAACCGTATAGTCTTGATGCACATAGGTTAGCGCTCTTCTAAATTCAGCAAAATACTTGTCGGAACCTTCTTTATAGTATGGATCTGCATCCCAGTTTTTTATTTGACTGAAAGTAGTCACAAATGCAAATAGCAAAAAAGCAGAAAGTTGTTTTTTCATTTTAAAGTTTGATCTATTTTAAGCCAAACTTAACAAAAATCTACAAAACCTCGATTTGATTTCTCAATAAATCTTCAAATTCATCTCTTTTTCTGATGAGATGCGCTTTTCCGTCCAACCAAAGAACTTCTGCAGGTTTTAGCCTTGAATTGAAATTAGAGCTCATTTCAAAACCATAAGCTCCCGCGTTTCTGAAAACCAAAATATCGCCTTCATGAACTTCATTAATTTTTCTGTCCCACGCGAAAGTGTCTGTCTCACAGATATTTCCGACAACGGTATAAATTCTTTCCGAACCTTTTGGATTGGAAAGGTTTTCAATAATGTGGTAAGAATCATAAAACATCGGACGAATCAAATGATTGAAACCGGAATTGATTCCTGCAAAAACAGTCGCTGTAGTTTGCTTGATCACATTGGTTTTTACCAAAAGATGTCCTGATTTTGAAACTAAGAATTTTCCCGGCTCAAACCAAAGCTCAAATTTTTTACCTGAACTTTTAGAGAATTCTGAAACCGCTTTCTCTACTTTTTTGCCTAAAGTTTTCACATCCGTTTCCATATCGCCATCTTGGTAAGGAACTTTGAAACCGCTTCCCATATCGAGATACTTCAAATTCGGGAAATGTTCCGCCAGTTCGAACATGATTTCCAAGCCTTGAAGAAAAACATCGGGATCTTTTATTTCGCTTCCGGTGTGCATGTGAAGACCTTCTACATTAATTCCCGTGGTTTTCATAACTCGTTCAATATGACGGAGTTGGTGAATAGAAATTCCAAACTTTGAATCGATGTGACCTGTTGATATTTTGTAGTTTCCACCTGCGAAAATGTGCGGATTGATTCTCACAAAAATAGGGTATGAATCGCCATGTTTGTTTCCAAATTGTTCAAGAATGGAAATGTTGTCGATATTGATGTGAACTTTCAGCGACATTGCTTCCTCGATTTCCGCCAAATCCACACAGTTTGGCGTGAAAAGAATTTTACTCGGTTCAAAACCCGCCTTTAAACCCAATTTCACCTCGTTGATGGAGACACAGTCGAGATTTCCGCCCAAACTTCTTACATATTTTAAGATGTTGATGTTGGAAAGTGCTTTACACGCATAAAAAAATCGTGTGCTTTTATGGAAAGAAGAAGTCAGTTTTTCGTATTGAATTTTAATGCTTTCTGCATCATAAACATAAGTTGGAGTGCCGAATTGGTCGGCTATTTTTAATAAATCTTTATTGGTCATTTTGATGAGTTTGAGTTTTGAAGTGCGAAGACGGAAGATGAAAACTTTGTTTCAAATTCGAGAATGCAAATGTAGAAATTTTTGAAGAAAAATTATTTCGGAAGTGGCTGAATTTCAAAATCGCCACGCAATAAACCTAACTTTAAATCATTTTGCAAATCAACGGTTGAAGTTTTGATATCGATCTTCAATTGATTAATTTTCTTTCTGGATTGAATTTGGGTGTGGAATTCATAAAATCCGTAAGAAGTCAGTTTGCCATTTTCAAAAAGCAGAAAACTTTTTTCCCCTAATGTTCTTCCTAAAGAAAGCCAAATTTCATTGCGTTTTTTGAGGTTGATTAGTTTTGTGAACTCTTTTATATCGTCAAACTTTTCATTCGATTTAATAAAACTTACGGCTTTTAAACCTTGCGTAAATGATTTGAATTTCAGCAGTGGTTTTTCTTCTTTTTGATTGATAATTCGGTCGGCAAAATATTTGTCGTTTTTGTGATAGAGCCCAAAAGGAAGGTTTTCCCGTTTTCGTAAACCTTTGGTTTTCATCATTAGTTTTGCCAAAATATCATTGCCCGTTAATTCGTACTGAATATTTTCGGTTTCTTCCTGAAGTTTTTCCCAACGCTTCTTTTTCGTGTTGAAAACCGATTTTGCAAATTTGTTTAAATCTTCCACAAAATCCGAGAAAATTATTTTGCCATCCGAATTTTGGAAATACAAGATTCCTCTTTCTGAAGGCAAATCCTGTGTTAAATCGCGAACTTTATTTAGATAAGTTTTTGCATTAACTTCTTCGTGATGTTGCTGGATGATTTCTGAATCTTTATCTTTAATAATTAGCAACTTAAATAGATCCAAAGTGGCTCTTGCGTCACCTCCTGCTCTGTGTTGGTCGCTTAACGGAATTCCCAAAGATTTTACCAGTTTTCCCAACGAATAGCTTTCTGCTTCGGGAATCAATTTTTTTGCAAGTGGAATGGTGTCTAAAGTGTTGATTTTGAACTCGTAACCCAATCTTTTGAACTCCTGGCGAAGCATCCTGTAATCAAAGTCGATATTGTGTCCAACCAAAGTGGTGCCTTCCGTAATTTCAACAACTCTTTTGGCGATTTCATGAAATTTTGGTGCAGTTTTTACCATTTTTGGTGAAATTTTAGTCAGTTTTTGCACAAAAGGGGTGATCTCGTTTTCAGGATTGATTAACGAAATGAACTGATCCACAATTTCGTGACCATCATATTTATATATTGCGATTTCAATAATGCTTTCCTTCCTGAAACCTGCGCCGTTACTTTCTATATCAATTATTGAATACATTTTTCTTCTTTCGGCTTTCGACTAAAAATTTTTGATTGTCGATTGCTTTTGCAAAATTATCTTCTTCTTCCACCCAAACCAAACATTCCTAAAATCGCTTTTGCACCTTCTCTCATCAAAGTATTGGTGAAAGTTCTTCCGGCTCGGCTTGTTAAAACTTGTTCTACCATTCCTGGTTCTTCTTTCACAGGTTTTGTTTTCACTGTTGCGGGAGCATTTTGAACGGCCTGTTCCATTCGTGAAGTCAACATTTCGTAGGCAGAATCTTTGTTAACGGCATTTTCATATTTTGCAACCAATGCGGAACGAGAAGTTAAATCTGCCACTTCAGCATCGGTAAGAACGTCCATTCTTGATTCGGGCGAAATTAAATAAGTATCCACCAAAGGTGTCGGAATTCCCTTTTCGTCCAATGCAGTTACAAAAGCTTCTCCAATTCCTAAATTTTGGATGAGATTTGCGGCATCGTAAAACTCCGTAATTGGGTAATTTTCAACAGCTTTGGTGATTTCTTTTTTGTCTTTTGCGGTAAATCCACGTAATGCATGCTGAATTTTTAAACCTAACTGCGACAACACATTTTCAGGAACGTCTCCTGGAATTTGGGTGATAAAATAAATTCCCACCCCTTTTGAACGAATGAGTTTCACCATCGTTTCAATCTGGGAAAGTAGAGCTTTTGAAGCTTCCTTAAAAATCAAATGTGCTTCATCAATAAAGAGAACGAGTTTTGGTTTTCCAACGTCGCCTTCTTCTGGGAAAGTCATGTAAATCTCCGCAAAAAGCGAAAGCATAAATGTTGAGAAAAGCTGAGGTTGCGTCTGGATATCGGCAACTCGTAAAATATTTACCACCCCTTTTCCGTCTCTCTGTTGCAATAAATCTTCCACGTCGAAACTTGGTTCCCCAAAGAAATTCGTCGCGCCTTGTTGTTCCAAAGCCACGATGGAACGGAGAATTGCACCCAGTGAAGCAGGAGCAATGGAGCCGTAATTATTGGCTAAATCGGCTTTTCCTTGTGGATTATCGGTGACATATTGCAAAACTTTTTTCAAATCATCCAAATCAATCAGCGGCAAACCTTTGTCATCGCAATATTTAAAAACGATGGACATGATACTTGCCTGTGTATCGTTCAGCAACAAAATTTTTGAAAGCAAAACAGGCCCGAATTCAGTTACGGTTGCACGCAGTTTCACGCCTCTTTCACCCGAAATTGTCATCAGTTCCACAGGGAAATTTTGGGCTTCCCAATTGAGTTGCGTTTTCGCATAACGTTCTTCAATAATGGCGTTTCTTTGACCAGGTTCTGCAATTCCCGAAAAATCCCCTTTAATATCAAGAACCAAAGACGGAACTCCTGCGTGCGAAAGCTGTTCCACAAAAACCTGTATCGTCTTGGTTTTTCCCGTTCCCGTTGCACCTGCAATCAATCCGTGTCGGTTAATGGTTTTTAGAGGAAGTGTGACGTTGACTTCTGGTACTACTTCACCGTTGAAAATTCCTTTTCCGAGGATGATGTGTTCACCTTTCGGAGTGTATCTTGCGTTTAAATCTGCAATGAATTTTGCCTTGTCTGCCATTTTGTTTAAAAAATTTGAAAGGATAAAGATAAAAAATATTGAACCATAATTACATTTTTTAAAAAGAATTAGAACGTAGTTTTTAGTGACGAATATCATTTATGAATTCGGATTAAAAAGTCTTATATTTGAATTCCGAAATGAAAACCTTTTTTCTTTCCATATTATCCGCAATTATATTTTTGGCAAGTTTCCAAAACTCTTTGCTTTTGATTGATTATAAAATCAACAGAAATTTCTATGAAATCCACTGTATCAACAAGGCAAAACCCGAAATGAACTGCCACGGAAAATGCGAAATGAAAAAAGAAAGCGAGAAAACCAACTCGCCTTTCAAAGTGGTGAAAAGTTTTGAATTCAATATTCTTCCGACAAAAGCTTTAGAATTCAGTTTCAAAAAAGTAAAAGTTGTGAAGGAATATCAAAAGTTCAACACCGTTTCAAATTTTGTTTTGAACAAAGGTTTTTTCAATATTCTTCCGCATCCGCCGCAAATCTGAATTTTTGATTTTCTGTCTTTCTGTTCAATGCTTTTTTTTTGAATGGAATCTAACCTCGTTTTTTAAAGTTAAAAAGACTTTAAGAACATCAACCTTTTTTAATCAAAAATTTAAAAAAATGAAATTTTCACTTAAAATATTCATTGCATTTTTTGCGATGACACTTTTCCTGACTTCTTGTAGAACCTCCGACGACCCTGTAACTCCAACCGTAAACGAGTTAGATGGATTAAATAAAATTACAGAAGTTTCCAATGATACTCACGTTATCGAACTGTATTCCGCATCGGGAACTACAAAAATGGGTTACAACAACCTTAAAATCAGAATAAAAAATAAATCCACGAATCAATACGAAAAAAGCGCGACAATTTCTTGGATGCCTGTAATGCACATGACTTCCATGTCGCATTCTTGCCCGAAATCTTCGGTTAAGAAAATATCAACTGATGGTACTTTATACGAAGGTTATATCGTATTTCAAATGGCAGATAACGCTTCCGAATACTGGGATTTGAAAATTGATTACCAAATTAATGGAGCTTCTTATACAGCTACAACAGGAATTTCTGTTCCTTTGGAAAGCAAAAAAACGGTAACTTCTTTTTTGGGTTCGGATAACAGCAGATACATCGTTGCCTACATCGAACCAAGAACGCCAAAAGTTTCCGTAAACGATTGGGTTGTAGGAGTTTGGAAAATGGAGGATATGATGAATTTCCCTGTTGCAGACGGACTTACCGTGAAATTAGACCCAAGAATGCCCGGAATGGGAAATCACAGTTCGCCCAATAATTTAGATGCGAAACAAGTGCAAGCTGGTGGATTTTATTTCGGAAAACTTTCACTCACAATGACTGGTTATTGGAAACTAAACCTACAACTTACAAAAGCCGATGGAACTGTTTTGAAAGGAGAACCTGTAACGGAAGCAAATCCTGCAAGTTCGCTTTATCACGAAATCGAATTCTAAAATCATTTTTTCAAAAGCAATGTTTCCGATGATTGTGAAGCATTGCTTTTTACCTAATTTTTCAAAAATGAAAAAAACAATTCCGCTGTTTTTTCTGTCGGTATTTTATCTGAATTTTTCTGCGCAGGATATTCAGCACGACTCGTTGAAACACAGCAATATTCAGGAAGTTATCGTAATTGGAACGAAAGATATTTCTCAAAAACAGTCGAAACCTTTGAGTTCCATTGATGAATATTTAGAACAATCCGCAAACATCAATATGTTGAAACGTGGTGCTTATGCATGGGAACCGATTCTGAACAATATGCCTACTGAAAGAACTTTAGTAACGATTGACGGAATGCGGATTTTCGGTGCATGTACCGACAAAATGGATCCTGTAACTTCTTATGTTGAGGTTTCCAATCTTTCAAGAGCCGAAATTTCTTCAGGACAAAGTGGTTCTTCGCACGGAAGTACCATCGGTGGTTCCATAGATTTGGTGCGGGAAAAAAGTACGTTTGGCGACGAAAAGTTTCGCTTCGGACTCAATTCAGGATTTGAAAGCGTGAATCTTCAGAAAATTTTCGGCTCATCCGTAAGTTACAGAAATACAAAATTTTACACCGATTTGAATTTCATGAACCGAGATGCGGAAAATTATAAAGCAGGAAACGGTGAAGAAATTCGGTTTTCGCAATACAGAAAATTTAACATTTCAGGAATCAGCGGAGTAAAAATAGGAAAGAACAAACTTCTTGAAGCGTCCGTGATTTACGACAAAGCCAATGATGTTGGTTATCCTGCTTTACCGATGGACGTTTCTTTAGCGGAAGCGTTAATCACCTCGCTGAAATTTCAATATCTTCCAAAAAATAAATTTATTTCTGATTGGGAAACCAAAATTTATTTCAACACCATCACACACAGAATGGACGATACGAAACGTCCTTCCGTTCCCATTCACATGGATATGCCCGGTTGGAGCAAAACAGCGGGATATTTTTCAAAACTCCAAACGACCTTGAATCAACATCACTTCAATTTAAATTTGAGCGGATTTTACAATCAATCGGTTGCGGAAATGACGATGTATCCTACCAATCCTACGGAAAATTTAATGTTCATGTACACATGGCCCGATGTGAGAACTTTCAATCAGGGAATTTTTCTCGAAGACCATTTTCAGCTCGACGATTTTTCTGAATTTAGATTTTCGGCCTCTTTAAGTTATCATTCAAATAAGGTTCAAAGCGATTTTGGTTTGAACAGTCTTCAAATCTTTTATCCTGAAATGATGGCGCAAAACAATCGTATTTTAAAAAGTCTTTCCGCAAATTATAGCAGAAATCAGTTTGGTTTTGAGTACGGAATCGGTGTTGGTTACGGCGATAGAGCGCCTTCCGTTTCTGAAGGTTACGGATTTTATCTTTTCAACAGTGCCGAAAATTACGACTACATCGGAAATCCAAATCTAAAAAATGAATCTTCTCTTGAAGCCAACGCTTATCTAAGTTTGAAAAAGACCAATTTCTTTGGCAAAATTTCTTCGTCTTATTTCCATATTTCAAATTATATTGTAGGGAAAGTCAACCCTAATTTTGCTCCCATGACGATTGGTGCGAAAGGAGTAAAACTGTATTCCGCGTTGGATTATGCCACCATTTTTAACATCAGTTTAGATGCTGAAATTAAGGTTTTGCCTGAATTAAAATGGACTTCCCAAGTTGTTTACAGTCGCGGAAAAGATTTTGAAAACGTGAACCTTCCCTTTATAAGCCCCATTTCTTATTTGTCTAAAATTCTCTTTGAAAAAAATAAATTCAATGCAGAATTTTCGGTAAACGGAAATTTGAAAAACAGCAGTTACGCCTCAGTTTATGGCGAAAAACCTGTTTCTGATTATGTCTTGCTGAATGCAAGTCTTGGTTACAAATTCGATTTTGGTCACAGCAAAATCTTTACTAAACTTGGTGTGGAAAACCTTTTGGACAGAAATTACACCACTTACGCCGATTGGAACCGAATTCCGAGACCGGGACGAAATTTCTTTGTGAATATCAATTATAACTTTTAATTATGATTTATCGCATTTCTAATGATTGAAGTTCGGTGGTAATTTTTCAGTAAATTTGTTAAATAGGAAAACTTAAAAAATGAAAAGGACAGAAATTTTAGAGCAAATAATCGCTGAGCAAAATAAAATCATTTCAAATTTGGAAGAAACCGTTGGGAACTACCGCAAAGCTTCAGATATGGATGAAGAAAGCACGCACGATCCTGAAGATTTTTCCCATCAAAGCGAGGCGAAAGACATGCAGCTGCGCTATGAAAAATTATTGGGCGATGCAAATCAAAACCTTGTTTTTCTAGAAAACGAAAAAGAAATGCTCCACAGTGAAATCGAAAACGGAAGCGTCGTTGAAACAGACAAAAATTTTCTGTTCGTGGGGATTTCTGTTCCTGTTTTCAAAATTGGCGATAAAGAGGTGATTTCTTTTTCGGAGGAAGCTCCGATTTTTGCAAAACTAAAGGGAAAAAAAATAGGAGATACAGTCGAAATTGGCGACAATAAGCTTATTATTCAATCATTTAACTAAAAATTCTTTTGTAACCTCGGTCACATTCAAACCTTAAATTAAAGTTTAACTTTGCCAAAAATTAGTAATGGAAATCATCGGATATCTTTCCGCAATCATCATCGGACTCGTTATGGGATTAATTGGTGGTGGTGGAAGTATTTTAAGTGTTCCGATTTTTGTGTATGTATTTGGTTTTGATGCGGTTACGGCAACTGCACTTTCGCTCTTCGTGGTTGGAGTTACAAGTTTGGTTGGAAGTGCGGGATTTATAAAACAGAAACAAATCGATTTTCAAACGGCATTTATTTTCGGGATTCCTTCGATTTTGGGAGTTTTGTTTTCACGCCGTTTGGTTTTGCCGCATTTACCGCATTATATCATCAACAGATGGGGAATTACGTTAACAAAAGACATGTTTTTGTTGCTGCTTTTTTCAATTCTCATGTTGATTGCGTCGTTTAAAATGATTCGCAGAATTGAAAGACCACGACTCAGCAAAGATGGCGAAACCAATTACACCATTTTGGTTTCTCAAGGACTTTTGGTAGGGATTATCACAGGATTAATCGGTGCAGGTGGCGGATTTTTGATTGTTCCCGCTTTAGTCATGTTGCTCGGCTTGAATATGAAACGAGCGGTTGCAACTTCACTTTTTATTATCGCGATGAACTCCACTTTAGGATTTCTCAGTACCATGAAGATGGTGAAACACGATTGGACTTTTCTGTTGACATTCAGCGCATTATCTGTCGTAGGAATTTTTATAGGAACGGGAATCTCAAAAAAAATGGACGGAAAAAAACTGAAGCCACTTTTTGGTTGGATTGTGCTTGCAATGGGAATTTTCATCATCATTAAAGAAGTATTTCTAAAACAACAATTTTAAAAATGAAAAAATTAGCAATATTAATTTTCGGTTTGTTTTTGCTGAATTCTTGTAAGAAGGAAGCTCAAACACAAACAGAAACTTCGGCTCCGAATTCTAAAGAAGTGAGTTTGGTGCAAGATGCAGTGAAATTGAAAAACGACAAGGGAGAAGAAATCTCGGTAACTTATTTTGCCGAAGGAAGCGAAGTCGCCGTAAAACTGCAAAAAACAGGAGCAAAAGAAGAAAAACTTTCCGCAAAATCTACAAGTTCCAACGGAAATCCAATTTTCACCAACGAAGAATGGATGTGGGAAATGACGCAGGAAGGAAAAGGTGGAAGATTAACCGACAAAGCGGGAAATTCTTCCGAATACAGATAGAAAAATTAGAACGATTGATGTTGTCAATTGAAATTAAATTTTATATCGCTGTTTTGGTATAATTAATGCCGAAATTTGCGCAAAACTTTAAGAATAAAATTATGAAAATAGAACAAATATATACAGGTTGTCTTGCTCAGGGAGCGTATTATATTGTTTCCGAAAACGAAGCAGCAATTATTGACCCTTTAAGAGAAACAAAACCTTACATCGACCGACTTGAAAAAGACGGCGTGAAATTGAAATACATTTTCGAAACGCATTTCCATGCGGATTTTGTTTCGGGACACGTTGATTTGTCGAACAAAACAGGAGCACCGATTGTTTACGGACCCACCGCAAAACCTGAATTCGACGCGATTATCGCCGAAGACAACCAAATTTTTGAAATCGGGAAAATCAAAATCAAAGTTTTGCACACACCTGGACACACGATGGAAAGTTCAACGTATCTTTTGATTGACGAGAACGGAAAAGAAACCGCGATTTTCAGTGGCGACACCTTATTTTTAGGCGATGTTGGAAGACCTGATTTGGCGCAAAAAGCCGCAAACATGACACAGGAAGAATTGGCGGGAATTTTATATGAAAGTTTGCAGAACAAAATCATGCCGCTTTCCGATGAAATCACCGTTTATCCTGCACACGGAGCAGGTTCTGCATGTGGAAAAAATATGCAGAAAGAAACGGTGGATACATTGGGAAATCAGAAAAAAACCAATTACGCTTTGAATCAACCAAACAAAGAATCTTTTGTAAAAGAAGTCTTAAACGGACTTTCTGCACCACCACAATATTTCGGGATGAATGTCGCGATGAACAAGGGCGGTTACGAAAGTTTTGAAAATGTGATGAAGAAAGGGAAAAACCCGATTTCCGTCGAAGACTTTGAAAATGTAGCGGAACAAAGCGGCGCCTTAATTTTAGATACAAGAAACGCGGCAGAATTCCACAAAGGATTTATCCCGAACTCGATTAATATTGGTTTGAAGGGAGATTTCGCACCGTGGGTTGGAGCCATGATTGTGGATGTACAGCAACCGATTCTTTTGGTCACCGATTTGGGAACTGAAGAAGAAGCGATTACCCGACTTTCAAGAGTTGGTTTCGATAATATCGTTGGATTTTTAGAAGGCGGATTCGAGTCTTGGCAAAATTCAGGAAAGGAAATTGATACGATTAACAGAATTTCTGCGGAAGAATTCGCACGGAAATTTGATGAAAATTCAAAAGTAATCGACGTGAGAAAAGAAAGTGAATATCAAGCGGAACATGTCAACGAAGCTTTTCAAAGACCGCTTTCTGATATTAATGAGTGGGCAAATTCGCTGAACAACGATGAACATTTCTTTATTCACTGTGCAGGAGGTTACCGAAGTATGATTGCCGCAAGTATTTTGAATTCAAGAGGAATCAGAAATTTTTCAGAAGTTGAAGGCGGTTTTAATAAAATAAAGGAAACATCGGTTCCGAAAAGTAATTTCGTTTGTCAAAGCAAAACGCTATAGACGTTTGTAAACCGCAAAAGTCACAAAAGTCTTGTTTTGTAAGTTATTTCATTAATGAAATAATAAGAGTTTCATATCCATTTTGCCGACTTTATAAGACTTTTTAATACTTAATTTTACACTTAACTTCTGTGAATTTTGCGGTAAATAAAAAAATAAAGATGATGAAAAAGAACCTTGTTGCAGCAATGATAATTCTTGCACTTTTTGCAACATCTTGCAAGACAGTGGTTTCAACCAATAAAACCCCGAAAGTAAATATGGTTGAAATGGTTAAAAATTCTGAAACAACTTTAGTTGATGTTAGAATGCAGGGAGAATTTGAACAGAAAACCGCAAAAAACGCAGTCAATATTCCATTAGCGGAAATTGAAAGTAATCTCGATTTTTTTAGAAAGCAAAAACAAACCGTTTTATTTTGCAATCGTGGATTTCAGGCGCAACAAGCTTTAGACATTCTTCGGAAACACGGGATCGAAAATGTCTATAGCGCAAAAACAGTAGAAAATGTATCGGCAATTCAAAATCAAAAAGAATGAACATTTTAGAAAATATAGAATTTAGTACAGAAAAGGCGAATGTTTTTCATCTCCGAAAAAACGACAAAATAAAATATTTTGCAGTTGCACTGGGAAAGGATGCGGTTTTGAAAAAACATACCACCGCTTTTCCTGCGACTTTGTTGGTTTTAAAAGGAGAAATAGATTTCGTTTTTGACGACCGGCAAATTTTGCTAAAACAATTCGATACTTTTGAAATTCCTGTGGATGTGGTTCACGAAGTTGTAGGAGTTTCCGATGAAAATTTATTTACCGTAATCCAAGTATTGTAAAAATGAAAGACTTTATTCAAAAATATAAATTAGGGATTATCGGGATTTTTGTCGGCGGAATTTTAGGTTACGCTTATTATCATTTCGTTGGTTGCAACACGGGAAGTTGTGCAATTACCTCAAAGCCGTTTAATTCTTCGGCGTATGGAATGTTGATGGGTTATTTGTTGTTCTCCATGTTTGATAACGCTAAAAAGAAAGAAAATGCTTGATTTCATAAAAAAATTATTTGGCGGAAAATCTGTTGATTACAAAGAATTGGTGCGAAACGGCGCTCAAATTATTGACGTGCGAACTCCCGCAGAATTTTCTAATGGACATATCAGAAACTCCAAAAATATTCCGTTGCAACAACTTGCCGCAGAAATGAAAAAATTGGATTTGAAAAAACCGATTGTTACGTGTTGTGCAAGCGGAATGAGAAGCCCGTCTGCAAAAGCAATCCTCAAACAAAACGGTTTCGAAGCTTACAATGGAGGAGGTTGGGATTCACTTCAAAATAAATTAAACTCATGAAAAACTACTTGTCAAATTGGAATTTTAGAAGAATTATTTACCTGATTGGTGGAATTTTCTTCGTTTTAGTCGCAATTAACGACAGAACCTGGTGGATGATTCCGTTTGGACTTTATTTCATTTCGATGGCGGTTTTCCGTTTCGGATGTGCATCGGGAAACTGTGAAATTCCCCTTCAGAAAAAAGATTCCGAACTTCAAAACTAAAACTTTAGTTTAAGGTATTTGGACTAAAATTTGCTGCGAAAAATATCAATTATCATTTACCAATTATCATTTATAATAAGCGATGTCTCAAAAATTTAAAGAACTTATCAACTCGGAAAGACCTGTATTAATCGATTTTTTCGCCACTTGGTGTGGTCCGTGTAAAGTGCAGTCCTCCGTTTTAACGACGGTAAAAGAAAATGTTGGTGAATTGGCAAGAATCGTAAAAATTGATGTCGATCAATTCCCTGCTATTGCAGCAGAGTATGGAGTTCGCGGCGTACCCACTTTGGCGGTTTTCAAAAATGGCGATTTGCTTTGGAAAGAAAGCGGCGTTCACGATGTGAATACGTTGACGGAACTTCTAAAAAAATTTGCCAATTAATCTTTGATTTCAAACGAATCTCTATCATTTAAAAACTGAAATTTTTCTCGGAACGCTTTTAATTTTTCAGCATCAAATTCTGCGGAAACGATATTGTTTTCTAGCGTAGAAACCTCGCTTCCATCAGCAAAGAAGCAATAAGAACTTTCAGGATAATTCAAATTATTTCCATCGGTCCCAATCCTGTTCAGACCAAAAACATAACATTGGTTTTCAATGGCTCTTGCTTTCAGCAAAGTTTTCCACGCATCAATTCTTGGTTCAGGCCAATTTGCCACATAAAGAATGGCATCATAATCATCATTGTTTCTTGCAAACACAGGAAATCTTAGGTCATAGCAAACCTGCAACAAAATTCTCCATCCTTTAAAATTGACAATGACTCTCTCGTTTCCTGAAGAGTAGGTTTTATCTTCTCCTGAAAAAGAAAACAGGTGTCTTTTATCGTAATGATGGTAGTTTCCGTTGGCTTCTACAAAATAAAAACGGTTGTAAAATTTTCCATTTTCCTCAATGGAAGCGCTTCCGCAAATTGCGGTATTCTTTTCTTGTGCAAAACTTTTCATCCAGGATAAGGTTTCCTGATTTCGGTCTGCAATTTCTTCAGGGTTCATGTAAAATCCTGTGGAAAACATTTCGGGGAGAATCAGTAAGTCTGAAGAGATTTTAACAAAATACTGGTCGATTTTAACATAATTTTTTTCTTTTTGTTTCCACAAGATGTCCAAATTTAATCCTGCAATTTTTAAACTATTCATAATGATATTAATGAAAATGGCCATTAAATATACAAAATTTTAAACAGTCTGAACTAAACGATTTTACCTTTGGTCTTATTTTTGATTGCTCGAAAGCATAACATTAAAATCTTAAATTATGAAAAAGTTACTATTAGTATGCACAATGTTCTTTTTAGGACAGTCTGCATTTGCACAAGCTTGGAACGGAAAGGGTGATCAAAAACTTCAAGTAGGGTTCAATGGATGGGGTTACGGAAACGGAATTACCGGAACCTATGATTACGGTTTAGGTAAAATTGTATCAATCGGAGCGGGAGCAAATGTATATTTTGACGGTTACAAGGATGGAAACAAAGACAACAATATTTTCTTCTTCGGTAGAGTAGGCTTCCATTTACAAGAGCCACTTTCTCTTCCTGAAAAATGGGATATCTATCCAGGTGTAAATTTGGGAGTTCTTGGTAAAGATTTCGGTTTCGGAGCGCATCTTGGAGTTAGGTATTTCTTCAACAATAATGTAGGTATTTACGGAGAGTTTGGAAATAATGGATCTTTAGGAGTTTCTTTCAATTTCTAAAAACACTTTAATATATGACAAAAGGTTCTCAAAATGAGGACCTTTTTTATTTGGCATGCTTTTGATAATTCGTATCTTCGCAAATCTTTAATTTTAATTAAAATCAATGACTTTAATACAATTATTTCAATTCATATTAAGTATTTCAATCCTTGTTATTCTGCATGAATTGGGACATTTTATCCCCGCAAAATATTTCAAGACCAAAGTCGAAAAGTTCTACCTTTTCTTTGACCCATGGTTTTCATTAGTGAAGAAGAAAGTGGGTGAAACTGAATACGGAATCGGCTGGTTACCTTTTGGAGGATATGTGAAAATTGCCGGAATGGTGGATGAAAGCATGGACACCGAGCAACTGAAAAAACCCGCAGAACCTTGGGAATTCCGAAGCAAACCGGCATGGCAAAGATTAATCATCATGTTGGGTGGAGTTACCGTGAATTTCTTTTTGGCTTGGTTTATTTATTCCTCATTAAGCTATTTTAAAGGCGAAACTTTCCACGACAATGCGAAATTTGAGAACGGAGTTGCGGTTTCTGACGCCGGGCAAAAAATGGGCTTGAAAACCGGAGATAAAATTTTGAAAATCGATGGTAAACCTGCCGAAAGAATGGAGACTTCCACCATCAACATGCTTTTTGCAAACAATGCAACCGTTTTGCGGGATGGAAAAGAAGTGACTTTCCCAATCAATGAAGATGGAGTCGCGGCAGTTTTGGCGCAAAGTGAGGCGAAAGCTTATTTTAGTCCACGATTTCCCGCTGTGATTGACAGTCTTTTCCAAAACGGAACAGCGAAAGCAGCAGGATTGTTGAAAGGTGACAAAATTGTTGGTGTTAATGGAAAACCTATTGCGTTTTTTGACGAGTTGGGACCGGAACTCGACAAGTATAAAAATCAAAATATTTCTTTAGACATCGAGAGAAATAATGCTCCGCAAAAAATTGATGTCAAAGTTGACAACAAAGGAAAAATCGGATTCAGTACCGATACCAATGTTGCTCAAAAAGAATTTGAAAAATCACAAGTCACAAAAAAATATTCATTACTAGGGGCAATTCCAAGAGGTTTCCAAAGAACAATTGATGTTTTGACGATGCAGATTAAGCAGTTTAAAATTGTTTTCAACAGCAAAACTCAAGGTTACAAAAAAGTTTCGGGACCAATCGGAATCATCAAACAAATGCCGGAAACCATCAATTGGGAATTTTTCTGGAGCTTTACGGCGATGTTTTCAGTTTGGTTGGCTTTCCTTAATTTGATTCCAATTCCGGGATTAGACGGAGGTCACGTAATGTTTACCTTGTGGGAAATGATCACGGGAAAACCGGTTCCGCAAAAAGTTCTTGAAAACGCGCAAATGATCGGAGTAATTTTCCTTCTTGGATTAATGGTTCTAATCTTCGGGAACGATATTGTGAAGTGGATTACTGGAAAATTTTAAAAATTTCTAAAAATAATTTTGGCAGTAATTAAAAAGTTTTTATATTTGCAAACGCTTAACGCAAAGAGCAAAATTCCTCTTTAGCTCAGTTGGTTAGAGTCCCGAAACTTCGGGATTAATCAGAGGGAACGTCGGTTCGGAGACGTGGGGAAATCCGGATTACATATTCCTCTTTAGCTCAGTTGGTTAGAGTCCCGAAACTTCGGGATTAATCAGAGGGAACGTCGGTTCGGAGACGTGGGGAAATCCGGATTACATATTCCTCTTTAGCTCAGTTGGTTAGAGTCCCGAAACTTCGGGATTAATCAGAGGGAACGTCGGTTCGGAGACGTGGGGAAATCCGGATTACATATTCCTCTTTAGCTCAGTTGGTTAGAGCATCTGACTGTTAATCAGAGGGTCCTTGGTTCGAGCCCAAGAAGAGGAGCAAGCCATCAGAAATTTCTGATGGCTTTTTGCTATGAAATACTTTATCTACATTCTGTATTCTGAAAAGTCACAAATCTATTACGTTGGTTATACAACTGATGTGGTTCAGAGGTTATTGCGGCATAATGAAATCTCCAAAAATTCATTTACCTCAAAACACCGTCCTTGGATACTAAAGGTTTATTTTGGAGTTGTGGGCGATGAAGCGGATGCAATGCGGATTGAAAAATTCATCAAGAAGCAAAAGTCTAGAAAGTTCATTGAAAGGCTAATTGATGAGGAGGTAGTCTTTTCAGAAGAGTTGGCCAAGTTGGTTAGAGTCCCGAAACTTCGGGATTAATCAGAGGGTCCTTGGTTCGAGCCCAAGAAGAGGAGCAAAAAGACTTACAGAAATGTGAGTCTTTTTTGTTTTTTAGTATAAAAAAAACCAGCAATCAATTTGCCGGTTTAACTTTTCATTTTCGGAAGGATAAATTATCTCTTCTTCACCGCTCTCGCTATATTTACAATCACTTTCACCGCTTTTTCCATTGATTCCAAAGCAACATATTCGTAAGGTCCGTGAAAATTAATTCCGCCCGCAAAAATATTCGGACAAGGCAGTCCCATATAAGAAAGTTGCGCACCATCGGTTCCGCCGCGAATTGCTTTGATTTTTGGTTCTATGTTTGCGTCTTTCATCGCCTGTTCTGCAATGTCGACAATGTGCATTTTACCTTCAAATTGCTGCTTCATGTTGCGGTATTGTTCCTTAATTTCGATTTCCGCGGTTCCTTCGCCAAATTTTTTGTTGAATTCTTCTACTTTTTCGGTGATGAATTTTTTTCTTGCTTCAAACTTATCGTTGTCGTGATCACGAATAATATACTGAATTTTCGCTTCGGAAACATCAGATTTTAAATCCGTCAAATGATAAAAACCTTCAAAACCTTTTGTCGTGGCAGGCGTTTCGTTTTCGGGCAGCATTTTGATGAATTCTGCTGCCAACAAAGATGCGTTCACCATTTTCCCGAAGGCATAACCGGGATGAACACTCAATCCGTGGATTTTTACGACCGCTCCTGCAGCGTTGAAATTTTCGTATTCTAATTCACCAACTTCGCCGCCATCCATTGTATATGCCCATTCTGCACCGAATTTTTTTACGTCAAATTTATGAGCGCCTCTACCGATTTCTTCATCGGGAGTAAAGCCGATTGCAATTTTTCCGTGTTTAATGTCTGGATTGGCAAGAAGGAATTCTGCTGCGGTTACAATTTCCGCGATTCCTGCTTTGTCATCTGCACCGAGAAGTGTGGTTCCATCGGTGGTGATTAAAGTTTTTCCCACATAATCTTTTAGACTTTCAAATTTTGATGGCGAAAGCGTAAATCCTGTTTCTTTATTTAAAACCAAATCCTGTCCGTTGTAATCGTCCCAAATTTGTGGTTTCACGTTTTCCCCATTAAAGTCAGGTGAAGTGTCATAATGCGAAATAAATCCTACAACTGGTTCGTCATCATTGTCAAGATTTGATGGAACATAGCCGTAAATATATCCGTTCTCATCAAGGGAAACATCACTTAAACCTAAAGTTTTCAACTCTTCAAAAATATATTTGGCAATATCCCATTGTCTTTCGGTTGAGGGAGTTGTCTCACTTTCGGGATCACTTGTGGAAAAGATTTTCACATAGTTAATAAAGCGGTTTTGCAGTTTCAGTTTCCATTCGAGGTTAAAATCTATGGTGATCATACGTATCTTATTTTTAACAAAGTTACTTCTTTTGGTTGGATGCTGGAAGATGGATGCAGGAAGAATTTTTAGTATTTCTTAAAGTTTATACAAAATTTTTTGCCCAGTATTGTAGTTCTGAAATGTCATCCAGCTCCCATCTTCCAACTTCCAGCAAAATTATTATCTTTACGAAAATCTTAAAAAGCAAAAATGTTTCTTACCGAATGTCCGCGCGATGCAATGCAAGGTTGGGGTGAATTTATTCCCACTCAAAAGAAAATTGATTACATCAATTCACTTATGGAAGTCGGTTTTGATGTTTTGGATTGCGGCAGCTTTGTTTCTCCGAAAGCGATTCCACAGATGGCGGATTCCGGAACGGTGGTTGATGAAATAGACAAACGCATTTCCAACACCAAACTTTCTGTCATTGTTGCGAATTATCGCGGTGCAGAAAAAGCGTTGGAACATCAACAAGTGGATATTTTAGGTTTTCCTTTTTCAATTTCGGAAACTTTTCAGCACAGAAATACCAATAAAAGTCAGGAAGAAGCTTTTAACGATATTGTAAAAATTACTGAACTTTTGCAATCCGACGGAAGAGCTTTAAATATCTACTTTTCAATGGCTTTCGGAAATCCTTACGGCGAAATATGGAAATGGGAAGACGTTGATTTTTGGGCAGGCCGTTTTAATGAAATTGGAATCAAAAATATTTTGCTTTCCGACACCGCCGGAACAGGAACGACCGACCAGATTGAACTTTTGTTTGTAAAAATTCCCTCACAATATCCTGAAATTGATTTTGGCGCTCATTTTCATAACCGATACGAAGATTCTTATAAAAAATTAAAAGCAGCGTATGACAAAGGCTGTAGAAGATTTGACTCTGCAATAAAAGGAATTGGCGGTTGTCCCATGGCGAAAGATGATTTGGTGGGAAATATGCCGACAGAACAGGTCATCAACTTTATGGCGAGAGAAAGAATCGAGCATTCCCTGAATTTGCTTAACTTCGAAAGTGCTTATAACAAGGCGAAAGATATTTTTCATTTTTAATAAAACATCATTTCTGAAAATATTGATGAGATAAAATTTATCGAGGAAGCTGCCCTGAATTGTCCAGTTGCAATATCCTTAAATTCTGACTTGAACAAAACCGTTAATTTTCATGATAAAGATTAGCAAATGTTACGTAAAAATAGCATTTCGTTAAATTTGATTAAAATCATAGGTGATTTTTTTATTAATTTGATAAGAATTTTTATCTTTAACCATAAATAAACTCACACTATGACTTCAACAATTACTTATTTAGGGGATTTTAAAATTGTCTCCGAGCATGAAAAATCCGGTTCAGAAATCGTTACTTGTGCGCCAATGCGGGAAGGCGGAACTTCTGAGTATTTTTCACCATCCGATATCTTTGGAATTTCTTACGGGCAATCGATGTTAATGGCGATTGCAGTTTTAGGAAAACCGCGAGGAATCGACATTACAGGCGCAACTTGCGAACTAAAGAAATCCACTTACCCAGAACCGAAAAGAATTGGAACCATTTTCTGTATCGTTAGATTTCCGATGAATTATTCCGATGAAGACAAGAAATTTATAGAAGATGCAGCGCTGAATTGTCCGGTGGCATTATCAATCCATCCAAATATTCAGACAACGGTTTTGTTTGAATATGCAAAGTAGAATTTCGCGAAAAATATAAATGCCGATTGTAGTCGGCATTTTTATTTAAAACATTCCCAGTTCAAACCGTGCTTCCTCGCTCATCATATCTTTATTCCAAGAGGGTTCGAAAGTGAGTTCTAAATCAACTTCTTTTACATTTTCTACCGTTCCTACTTTTTCACGAACTTCGGCGGGTAAGCTTTCCGCAACGGGGCAATTCGGCGTGGTTAAAGTCATAATAACTTTTACGGCTCCTTCGTCAGAAATCTGTACATCGTAGATTAATCCAAGTTCATAAATATCGACAGGAATTTCAGGGTCGTAGATGGTTTTTAAAGTCTTAATGATATTTTCGCCAATGTCGGCAATTTGGTCGTCGGTAAATTTCATAAGCAGATTTCGAGGTTCGAGATTTGAGGTTAAATGCACTTACGCAATTTCAAATCTCAAAGATCAAATTGAATTATTGTTCAAGTTTTTCTAAAAGATTTTCCTGACGCATTCGCCGGAAAACATTTGCCAAAGTTAAGACATCTTTTTCACAATATTGAACAATTCTAAATAAGTCTTTTTCTATCCAATACATTGATGCAACCATTGAACCATCGATATCGTCTTTTGGAGTGGGAATCCCGAAAACATTTGCCAACAATTCCAACGAGACATAAGATTTGTAGTCGCCAAACTTCCAAAGTTCCATGGTGTCTAAATGTGGAATTTCCCAAGGTTTTTTTCCGAAAAGTTGAAAAGGTTTCGGTGGCTCCATGCCATTAATCAGAAATCTTCTCGCAATCCAGGGGAAATCGAATTCTTTTCCGTTGTGTGCACATAAAATCACGTCACGAAGTTTGGGACGGTTGAAAATTTCACCAAATTCTTCCAACAGTTTTTTTTCGTCATCACCTGCGAAACTCTTAATCATGATTTTGTCGCTTTTATCAAGAATTCCTACAGAAATGCAGATAATTTTGCCAAATTCCGCCATAATTCCGCCGCGTTCTTTGTAGAATTCTTCGGCCGTGAAATCGTCTTTTCTTTGATGAAGTGTTTTTTTGTCCCACAATTTTTGCAGGGATTCATCCATTTCGTCCCAATTTCCATATTGTGGAACAGTTTCGATATCGAGGAAAAGAACTTTTTCTAAAGGAATATTTTGCAGCATGATTGGTGTTTTTAAAAATTTATTTTTTTAAACCATTACGAAATTTAAGATTTTAATCATAATAAAAACGCTTAACTTTTATGGCAAAGTACATAACAAAAAGTTTTACCACAAAAGACACAAAAGAACTTATTTATGTTAAAACTCAACTATAAAATTTTAGATTGATTTTTAGCGCACAAAAGATGAAAATCTTCGATTTTTAATTTTGTGTTCTTATGCTTTAACTTAAACAGCTGTAAAACAGGCGAATCATACATCCAAAACTTTTGCGGCTTTTGTGGTTTTTTTATTTTCCAAATTTTCCAAATTTTGCAAGCTTTTAAGCTTTTAAATAAATTTAAAACTTAAGTACCTGCTAAAAATGAACAAAGTCAATCCTTAAAAATAATGCAGCAGTAGTTCTAACAATTTTAATATCCTTAATGGTTAAAAATTTTATCCAACCTGAAAACCATTTTTCACCGCAAGCGAAGGCGACAAAAGCGTAACCTCCTTATTTTCACCATAAACTCCCAAAACCAAACATTCGCTGAAAAAGTTGGCAATTTGCTTTTTTGGGAAGTTGACTACTGCAACAATCTGTTTACCAATGAGTTCCTTTTTAGAATACAAATCGGTAATTTGTGCGGAAGAACTCTTGATTCCCAACTCCCCAAAATCAATTTCTAAAATATAGGACGGATTTCTCGCTTTCGGAAAATCAGAAACGGAAACAATAGTTCCGCTCCTCATGTCTATTTTTTCGAAATCTGCCCAGGAAATTTCAGGTTTAATGTCCATTTATTTTTTTACGGAAACGATATAATCGTAAACCATTTGGTGCTGTTCGTCGTTCAGTTTTGCTTTCGGAGCCATCGAGTTCATGATTCCCACCCAATTTTGTGCAGAATGCGCAGTTGGATTTGGCAAATCGTGGCATTTCCCGCAAGAATTGTCAAAAATGGTTTTTCCTTGTGCAAGATATTCTGCGGTAATGGTTTTTGTTCCCACAACTGCAGGAGTTTTTGGTGTACAAGAAATCAGGAAGCCTGTTCCTAAAATCGCCGCAACAACTAACTTTTTCATAATCTTAAATATTTTGTTTGATTCAAAAATAAGCAATTTTCTTTTTACATTTGTTGGAAACCAAGAGTAATAATTCAGAATGAAACTTTCGTGGCAACCCAAAAAACTGTGGTTAAAAGAAACCTTTTCAATTTCTTACGGGAATTATGATTTTCGGGATGCGCTTTTGATTTCGCTTTCTTATAAAGACAAAATTGGTTTTGGAGAATGTGTCGCCATTAATTATTACGGAATTAATCTTGATGAATTTATTGTAAAGTTAAAAGAAATTCAAACAAAAATTGAAGCGAAAGAAATCGTTCATCCCAAAGAATTTTATCAGTTTTTGACGAGTTTAAATCTGCACTCATTTCTCTGTTCCGCATTAGATTGCGCGTATTGGGATTTGTACGGAAAATTGGAAAACAAATCTTTTTCTCAACTTAATTATTTGAGTAGTAATAATTTACCCGAATCGTCTTACACCATCAGCATTGCTTTCGTTGATGAACAAATCCAAAAAATTCAAAATTCTGATTGGCAAAAATTTAAAGTGAAGTGCAACGGTTTAGACCGAAATAATATTTACAAACTTCTGGAAACGGGTAGAGAAATCGCTTTGGATTCCAATACCAGTTTTTCTGATGATGATTGTAACTTTCTGCAAAACAATGAATTGACGAGGAATTTTCTGTATATCGAACAACCGCGACCAGTTGGCGAATTTCAAGTTTTAAATAATAATCTTAATGCAGTTTGGATGGCGGATGAAGATTGTCAAAATAGTTCCTACCTCGAAAAATTGCAGCCGCATTATTCAGCAATCAACATAAAATTGATGAAATGTGGTGGAATTACGCCTGCTTTGGAACTTATTCGCGAAGCCAAAAAATTCGGATATAAAATCATGATTGGTTGTATGACGGAATCTTCCGTGGGAATTTCTGCGGGAATTGCAGTGGCTTCTTTATGTGATTTTGCTGATTTGGATGGAGCCAATTTAATTTCCAACGATTTTGCAAGAGGGAGTTTTGTGGAAAAAGGGAAATTGGTTTTGTCGGAAAATCCGGGATTGGGAATTTCTTTGATTTAGAATTTGTATTTTTGAGTTAATGAAATCACTTTCTAATTCAGAACTTATCGAAGGCATCAGATCCGGCGACAAACGCCTGCTCGGGAAAGCCATCACTTTAGTAGAAAGCAAAAAACCGGAACACCGAAAACAATCAGAAGAATTGCTCAGAGAAATTTTACCGTTTACTGGGAAATCAATTAGAATTGGAATTACAGGAACTCCGGGTGCAGGAAAATCAACTTTTATTGAAAATTTTGGAAGATTGGCGATTTCCAAAGGTAAAAAAGTGGCAGTTTTAGCCATTGACCCGAGTTCTTCATTAAACAAAGGTTCTATTTTAGGAGACAAAACAAGAATGGAAGAATTGTCGAAAGAAGAAAACGCATTCATTCGTCCAAGTCCGAGTTCGGGATTTTTGGGGGGCGTTGCAAATACAACATTTGAAACCATGCTGATTTGCGAAGCGGCGGGTTACGACTATATTTTGATAGAAACCGTTGGAGTGGGACAGAGCGAGGTTTTGGTTTCCGACATTACGGATGTTTTTCTATTTTTAAAAATTATCGGCGGTGGCGATGAACTTCAGGGAATTAAGCGCGGAATTATGGAAATGGTGGATTTGATTTTCATTAATAAAGTGGATGATGAAAATTTAAACAAAGCTAAAAATACAAAGGTGGAATTGATGCGTGCTCTTCATTTTCTACCATCAAAAGAAAAGGATTGGAAAGTTCCTGTTTTACTCGGTTCAGCGTTGAATAATAAAGGGTTGGATGAGGTTTTTACAAAAATTGATGATCTCATTCAATTAAAAATTAAAAATAATTCCTTTGAAGAAACCCGAAAAATACAATCAGAAAAACGTTTTGATTATTGGGTTCAAGAGTATATTCTACAAAAAACAAAAGAAGAAAAATCCACTGCAAATTTCTACGAAACCCACAAAAAAAATGCTTCCCAACTGAAATCTAATCCAAGCACGGAAGCAAAAATTTTTGTTGAAAAATTACTGGGAAAATAGATTATTTCTTATCCGCCGAATTTTCCATAATATAGCCATCGTAGGAAATCGGATGTCTGTCATTGGAATCAATGGATAAATAAGCTTTCCCATTCTTGAAAACTTCCAGATACATTTTTCTGATGTTCTGTTGGTCGTTTAAAACAAACGAATAAGTGGTACTTCCTTTTTTTCCGGGACTTTGATTAATTTTAAAATCTTTTGAAGTAAATCGATAGCTATTTTTCGAGGTGTCGAAACTTGGGTTGTACATTCTTCCGAAATAGGGAAGCGTTGCAACAATTTCATTTTCAGTTATTTGTAAAGTGTAGCCGTAATCTAATTCTAAAATTCTGGAAGCGGAAGAGTTAGGAAATGAATTCAGCACGTTGATCACATCTCCTCCCATCGGATTAGCCTTTTGTGCCAAAAACGTAAAATTACCCGAAGACAGCAAAGAAGCAACCTTTTCCGTAGCAAGGCCGTTTTGAGAACCACAGGAGTTCAAAAGGAAAAATAATATTCCTAAAACTGTTATTTTAAATAAATTTTTCATGTTTTTTATTTAATTTTAAAGCAATAATTATGCGATAATTTAAAGTTAAAAAATTATTTGGAATAAAAATTGTTTTTAACTGTGCAATTGAAATTTTAGAGCTATGAAAAAAGTAAATAAATTATTCGCAGTCGGCGCACTTTCAGTAGCAATGATTGCCTGTACAACCAACCCAATTACGGGTAGAAAATCACTGCAACTGGCCAATAATCAGGAAATTGCGGCTATGGCTTTACAGCAATATAGGGAAACATTGTCTAAAGCAAAAGTAATAACTGGAACAACTGGTGCGAAAAGCGTGCAGAATGTAGGGTTAAGAATTAAGAATGCCGCAAATAATTACTATCGAGGAATTGGTAGAGAAGGTGATATTGCTGATTATCAATGGGAATTTAACCTTATTGATGACAAGCAAATTAACGCATGGTGTATGCCGGGTGGAAAAGTTGCAGTTTATTCGGGAATTTTGCCAATCACTCAAAGCGATGCAGGTTTAGCCGTAGTTTTAGGTCACGAAATTTCTCATGCACTCGCGGGACATGGAAATGAAAGAATTTCACAGGCAATGGTTGCACAGGGTGTTGGCGGAATTGTAGGCGGCGTTTTAACCAGCGGACAGATGGCTCAAATTTTTCAGCAGGTTTATCCAATCGGAGCACAAGTTGCATTGTTGAAATACGGTAGAAATCAGGAATTGGAAGCTGATGAAATGGGACTTTATTTAATGTCGATGGCTGGTTACGATCCAAGACAGGCGCAACCTTTCTGGCAAAGAATGGAAGCTTCCTCTAATGGAAACAGACCTCCGGAATTTCTTTCAACCCACCCCAATCCAGATACAAGAAGGTCTGATTTAGAAAAACACATGCCAAAAGCGTTGGAATATTACAAGGCTTCTGGAGGTAAAATTTAAAAGAGAAAAATATTAACATTAAAACCTTTCCGAAAAATTCTTAAATTTGGAAAGGTTTTTTAATTAATCGGCTATGAAAAATTTAACTTTTATTGGTGTTTTGCTTTTAGGTTTGGCATTTTTGCTTTATTATATGTTGCCGCAATTTTCTTTTGTGAAACTGTTTGAGCCGCTAAATTTAATGGGTATTCTTGCCGGAATCGGAATCGGTCTAATCATTGGTGGAATAGTAGGTTATGTTAGCAAAGGTTCCGCTTTGAGAGAGGAACAAAAGAGAAAGGAGCTTAAACAGCTGCGAAAGGAAAAGGAAGAGCTGGAAAAACAAGCCGCTGAACTTGCAAAACAACAGGCTTTACAAAATACACCTCCTGAAAATAAAAATCCGCAGAATTATTATTAATCTGCGGATTTTTCTATAAAAATAATTTTTTCTTAAAACTGATAACCTAAACCAACCATAAATAAACTTGGGCGGCTGTCGTAGCGTATGGTTTCGTTGGTGTTATTATTGATGAAGTCACGCTGATCTTTGGTAAAAGCTCCTTCATATCTTCCATTAATAATGAGCTTCTGTATTTGAACTTGTGCGCCAAATTGATAACCCAAAGTAAATTCTTTTGTTGCATTCTCTTTAAAATCATTAAACTGATTGTCTTTTGACAGATTATAGGATGCAACCGGACCAATAAACAATCCTAAATTATCGCCTAACACGTTATATCCCAAAAGCACCGGTAAATCTACGCGGTTACTTTTCACTTCTATATTGGTGTTGGTATTGGGAACTTCAAAATCTGTTTTGAAGGTGGTATAGTAAATTTCAGGCATCAAAAATAATGAGGCAGGTAAATTTACTTTCGCAGAAAGACCTACGTTGAATCCCACATTATTTTTCCCGGATTCGTTGTATGCGGTTACAGCAGAACCTTTAATACTTTCCCAAGTTGGCTTGTCCGTCTTGAAAAGAAGGTTGGTTTTTGCGGCTAATTTTACCTGTGCAAAACTTGAAAAAGAAGCGGCAAGTAAAACTATGCTAAAAATTTTTGTCATTCTTAGGGGGTTTAGTTATAATATTTTCAATAGATGTTTTGTTGGTTTCCAGGAAATATTCCCTTAACTCTTTAAACAACTCTGAAGAATAAACGAAATCAATCAGGTTTTTATTGCCTGCATTGATGAGAATATCTTTGTTGCCTTCCCATTCTTTGATGCCCAGTCGCAGATAGACGATCTTTTCACCGATGGTCATCACCGAATTCATGTCATGTGAATTGATAATTGTCGTGGTGTTGTATTCTTTGGTGATTTCTAATAGTAAATCATCGATAATATTAGAAGTGTATGGATCCAGACCGGAGTTAGGCTCGTCGCAGAAAAGGTATTTTGGGTTGTTTACAATGGCACGCGCAATGGCAACCCGTTTCTGCATACCTCCCGATATTTCGGACGGATATTTTCTGTTTGCTTTGTCAAGATGTACTCTTCCAACCACATCAAAAACTCTTCTTTTTTTCTCCCGGTAAGTAAGGTTGGTAAACATATCAAGAGGAAACATAATGTTTTCTTCCACCGTCATCGAATCGAAAAGTGCACTTCCTTGGAATACGGTTCCAATTTCAGATCGTAAACTTTGTTTTTCTTCACGTCCCATTTTGTTGATGTCTCTGCCATCAAATAAAATTTCACCCGATGTTGGCTGGAAAACGTTCAGCAGGCTTTTCAGGAAAACGGTTTTACCAGAGCCACTTTGCCCAATGATGAGGTTAACTTTTCCAGTATCGAACGTGGTGGTAATTCCTTTAAGAACTTCAACACCGTCAAAACTTTTCTTTAAATCTTTTACTTCAATCATCAGCTTAAGAACATTTGAGTTAGTATTAAGTTCATGATAATAATGGCCACAATGGTCCAAACCACCGCTTGTGTACTTGCTCTACCCACTTCCAGTGAACCACCTTTTACGTTATACCCAAAATAAGCTGGAATTGTTGCAATTAAAAAAGCGAAAACCGCGGTCTTAAAAAAGGCATACCAAATGAAATGTTGCGGCATATACATTTGGATCCCTGTAATATAATCGGCTTTACTCCAGTTTCCTGTGGCGGTTCCGGCAAGATATCCTCCCCAAATTCCAAAAACGATACTTATCGCAATTAATAGAGGATTAAAAATAACACTCGCTAAGATTTTAGGTAAAATTAAGAAGTTAGGTGAATTTACTCCCATGATGTCCAAAGCATCGATCTGTTCGGTAACGCGCATAGTACCAATGCTTGATGCAATGTAGGAGCCCACTTTTCCTGCAAGAATTACGGAAATGATGGTGGGCGCAAACTCCAGAATCAAGACTACTTTTGTTGCATAACCAATAAAAACATTGGGAATCGGGAATGATGATGCACTAAAGTTATTGAACATTTGAATCGCCACCACTGCTCCCACAAAAATTGATGTAAATAAAACCAATCCGAAGGAATTTACTCCTAAATCATAGATTTCCCTCATCAATAACTTCAGAAAAACCGACATTTTTTGTGGTTTCTTGATTGTTTTAGAGAGCAGGAGAAAATAGGCGCCAACTTGGCTCAACAGTTTTTTTAACATGCTGCTAAATTAGTGTTTTTATTTTTTGAAACTTATTTTAATTGGCATTTTTATCGCCAAATATCACTAAAAACATTGTTTTGATAATGATGACGAAATCCAAACTGATGCTCCAGTTTTTTACGTAGAACGCATCTGCCAAAATTCTTTTTTGCATTTCAATATTCATGTCGTCTCCGGTATCACCGCGAAGTCCGTTAACTTGTGCAAGTCCGGTTACTCCAGGTTTTACTAGGCTTCTCACCGAATACCGCCCTATTTTCAATTTGTAGAAATCATCTACCAAAAGCATGTGTGGTCTTGGTCCAACGATAGACATTTCACCTTTAAGCACATTAATAAACTGCGGCATTTCATCTAAACTAGATTTTCGAAGAAAGCGGCCAACTTTGGTAATTCTTCTGTCGTTTTCTTCAGTAGTTCTGTGGGAGGAATCACCGTTTACATACATCGTTCTAAACTTGATACATTTGAAAACCCCATCGTGAAATCCGTATCTTTTCTGCAGGAAAAACACGGGACCTTTACTGTCAATCATAATTAAGACGGCAATGATAGGGAAGAGCCACGTGCAAACTCCTACTAAAATAACGAGGGAGAACAGGATGTCGAATGTTCTTTTCAGAATAGTATTGGTAAGAAAATCCAGCGGAAATTTCGATCTAACCAAAATCGGCTGTGTTTCAATATATCCTAAATCATACTGAAAAAAATTATTTTTTATAATGCTGGGAATTAGCGAGATACGGACTTTGTGCAAATCAGCCAGTTTATAAATTTCTCGTTCGTTATTTTGATCAATTTGTTTTCCTTCCGAAGAAATATACATGGTGTGAATTCCGTTTTCCTTCCAAAAAGCAACCAGTTTGTCATAATCAAAGCGGCTTTCCGTAGGATAATCGAAAATTTTAAAACCATAATCTTTTCTTTCCGTGATGATGTTCCGCAAGATTTCAGTTGATGAATCTTCCGTTAAAAACATGACGTTTCTGTGATTAATACCCAAAGTTCTTAAATACTTTAAGCCAATAAAAACCAGAGATTTTATGATAAACAATAAAAAGAAGAGGAAGATGGCTATAAGAAACCGGTCCTGTTTTATGAAATCATTGTTGCTCACTTTCGCCAATAAAATAACCCCAAAAATAAAGATGAAAATATGGGTAACTAATCGTTCCAAATAAATAGTATACGTTAAATTTCTTGCAATAGAATAAAGACGTGTTCTACCGCTGAGCAAAATCCAGAACATGGTAAGAAGGATTAGAGACAGTAAGTTCTGCTCCCAAACCTCTTTCTCATATTTTAATTCGTTATTTCTCAGAAAAAAAAACACAAACACTCCTGCAATAACCAAAACGTCAAGCAGGATGAAGATCACCTTAAAATACCGAGAATATCGAATTTTTTGCATAAAACCGTATTAACTGCGAAGTAAATTTAACATAATTTACGGAATATTCAAATATTTATGAGTCTGAACAGACGCTTGCCATTTTGGGTTTTCGAGAATGAAATCTGTAATCTTCGGATACATTTCGTTTCTTTTACTCCACTCGCTTTGCAGATAAAGTTTGCAGTTTTGGGAAACTTTTGCAGCTTGTTCCTCGGCAAATTTGAAATCATTATTGTTAAAAATAATCATTTTCAGTTCGTTTGCTTTGGAATAAATTTCTTCTTTTGGCAAACCTGTTTTCTTGGGCGACAGTGTAATCCAGTCCAAAATTCCGCTCATTTCGTAAGCTCCGGAAGTTTCGATGTGAATGTCGCAGCCAAGTTCTTTTAATCTTTTGGTTAAGATTTCCAGGTTCCACATCAAAGGCTCACCGCCTGTTAAAACGATCGTTTTGCAATGTTTTGCTGCAATTTCTGCGATCTCAATTGTATTCCTTAAGGGATGAAGATCGGGATCCCAACTTTCTTTTACATCGCACCAATGACAACCTACATCGCAACCACCTAGTCTGATGAAATAGGCCGCTTTTCCTGTATGAGCGCCCTCACCTTGTAAAGTATAAAAATGCTCCATTACAGGGAGCATTTTTCCTTCTTTTAATAAAATATTTTCTTGTTCTTTATTCATTTTTCAGTTTTGAGCTTCGAGTTTCGGGATTCGAGGTAAAAAACTAGAAATCCGAATAACGTGCCTCACTTTAATCTTTATATATAGAATGTTTGTATGCCAAAATCGTGTTTTTCAGCAACATCGCTCTGGTCATTGGTCCAACTCCTCCCGGAACCGGAGTAATCCAACTTGCTTTTTGGGCGCAGCTTTCGAAATCCACATCGCCCTCTAAATGATAACCTTTCTTGGAATCGTCTTCAACTCTCGTTATTCCAACGTCCACAATTACCGCTCCTTCTTTAATCATGTCTGCTTTTAAAAATAATGGGTCGCCCAAAGCTGTAATAACGATGTCGGCATTTTTTGTAAACTCTTCAATATGTGGAGTGTACGAATGTGTAACGGTTACTGTTGCATTTCCCGGGAAATCTTTTCTGCCCATCAAAATACTCATCGGTCGTCCCACAATTTTGCTTCTTCCGATGATGACGCAGTTTTTACCTTTTGTCTCAATATTGTATCTTTCCAAAAGCGTTAGAATTCCAAACGGAGTTGCAGGAAGAAAAGTGCTCATTTCCAAAGCCATTCTTCCGAAATTTTCAGGGTGAAAACCATCAACATCTTTGTGAGAATTAATTGCCATAATCACTTTTTCCTGGTCCATTTGCTTTGGAAGTGGAAGCTGTACGATAAATCCGTCAACTTCTGGATCAACATTCAGTTCCTGAATTTTTTCTATAAGTTCCGCTTCAGATGCCGTTGCAGAAAATCTCACCAGTGAAGACTTGAAACCAACTTCTGCACAATCACTAATTTTGCTGCGGACATAAGTTTCACTCGCCCCATTATTTCCAACTAAAATTGCCACCAAATGCGGTGCTCTTTTTCCTGATGCCATAATTTTCTGAACATCGTTTTTGATTTCTTCTTTGATTTCCTTGGAAACTTTCAGTCCGTCGAGAATTTGTGCCATGTTTACTTTTTTAGATTTATTTTCAGATTTACTTGTTCTCCTTAAAATAATTCATTAGTCCGTTGGTGGAAGAGTCATGTGAAGTTACTTTTCCATCGGTTTGAAGTTCCGAAAGAATTTTTCCTGCTAAAACTTTTCCGAGCTCAACACCAAACTGGTCAAAGCTGAAAACATTCCAAATTACTCCTTGAACAAAAATTTTATGCTCATAAAGTGCAATTAATTGACCTAATGAAAACGGAGTTAATTCATTGATTAAAAGTGAATTAGTCGGCGTATTTCCGTGGAAGACCTTAAAGTTCACCAACTCTTGTACCTCCTCTTCAGATTTGCCTGATTTTACCAATTCTTCTCTTGCTTCCACTTCTGTTTTTCCAAAAGCTAAAGCTTCTGTTTGAGCGAAAAAATTCGCCAACAATTTTTCCTGATGGTCAGAAACTTGGTTCGGAGATTTCACATAAGCGATAAAATCCGATGGAATGAGTTCCGTTCCTTGGTGAAGCAATTGATAAAACGCGTGTTGACCGTTTGTTCCCGGTTCTCCCCAAATAATAGGTCCGGTTTCATATTCCACAAACTCGCCGTTTCTGTCGACACATTTACCGTTACTTTCCATATCCGCTTGTTGAAGATATGCCGGAAATCTCTCTAAATATTGTGAGTAAGGCAAAATCGCGTAAGTTCCCGCATCAAAGAAATTGCGGTACCAAATTCCCAAAAGTGCCATCAAAACAGGAACGTTTTCCTTGAAATCGGCAGTCTGGAAATGAACATCGGTTTCATTTGCTCCTTTCAATAAACTTTCAAAATTATCGTAACCCACCGCAAGTGAAATACTTAAACCGATTGCACTCCAAAGTGAATACCTTCCACCAACCCAATCCCAAAATTCAAAAATATTTTCTTCCGCAATACCGAACTCTTTAACTGACTGAATATTAGTAGATAAAGCCACAAAATGTTTTGCAACATCTTCCGGTTTTCCGCTCTTCAAAAACCATGATTTTGCAGATTCTGCATTCGTCATTGTTTCCTGTGTAGTGAATGTTTTTGAGGCAATAATAAACAAAGTCGTTTCGGGATTCAGGTTTTTTAAAGTTTCTGCGATGTGGTTTCCATCTACATTAGATACGAAATGTACATTTAATCTCGTCTTAAAATGTTTCAGAGCAGAAACCACCATCACCGGTCCCAAATCTGAACCGCCGATTCCGATATTTACCACATCGGTGATTTCTCTTCCTGTGAAACCTTTATGTTCTCCCGAAATGACTTTCTCGGAAAAAGATTTCATTTGGTTTAAAACTTTCCGAATTTGTGGCTTAATATTTACACCGTCAACGAAAATGGGTTTGTCCGAAAAATCTCGCAATGCGGTGTGAAGAACGGCTCTTCCTTCCGTTTCGTTGATTTTGTCACCCGAAAACATTTTCTCAATCGCTGTTTTTAGTTCGCATTCAACAGCTAAATTTTGAAGAAGCTCGAAAGTTCTTTCATCAATTAAATTCTTGGAAAAATCGAAAAGGTAATCTTCCCTTTTTACGGAAAACTGGTTGAATCTCTCAGGATTATATTGGAAAAGCGAACGCAATTCGAAATCATTCTGTGCAAAATGTGCGTTGAGTTCTTGCCAAGCTTTAGTTTGTGTAGGATTTATTTTTGGTAACATATGGTTACTGTTTATTGCTTCAATGATTAAATTACTATCTTTAAAAAGATAAAAATTACGATGTGCAAAATTACAAAAAATGAATGAGTAAAAATTGTAGCTACCCGATGAATATTTTTCTTCAGCACTGTTTTTATTTATTAAATTTGAGTCTAAATCATTTACTGAGATGAAGTTTTTCACACTACTCGCCGTTTTTCTTTTTTCGACTTGGGCGCATTCACAGCAATTTAAACTTGGGAAGTTGTCTCAGGAAGAGATTAGTTTAACGGAGGTTTCTTATGAACCAGGTTCAGATGCTGTAAAACTTGCCGAATTTGGCGACCTGAAAATTACCAACACAGGATACGAACTCATGGAATATGGAAGAACAAAAATTCTTACCACTTCCGGACTGGATTATGCGCAAAGGAAATGGAGTTTCCGACCGGAAAAAAAATTTGATAAGGTAGTGCTGAAGGAAGCGCAAACCATCAATGTAGTGGACGGAAAAACAGTGATTACTCCCGTGGAAAAAAAAGACATCATCGTCTCCCAAAACAATGGTTTAACAGAAATTGCAGTTGCGTTTCCAAATGTTAAGGTGGGTTCAGTCATTGAGTACAAAGTTCTGATTATGCGTCCGCATGATTTGTTTGCTACACCTTGGAGGTTTCAAAATAATATTCCCACTCTGTCATCAAAATTGAATCTTACTTTGGCCACTGATTTTGAGTACAGAGTTATTCTTAATGGCGCAGAACTGACTAAAAAATACAGCGGAAAAAAGAACAATCGTGAGTGGGAACTTTCAAATATTCCCAGTGACAAAATATTCAAAAATGTTTATAATAAGGAAGATTACAGAGAAAAGCTCTCATTCCAATTCACAGCAGAACGTAACTTCCACGGAACTTTTTATGCGGAAAATACTTGGGATGGTTTTAAAAAATTAATTGCGGAAGAGATCGCTAAAAGCCTAAAAGGTGCAAATTATCAAGATATTGCTAATGATATTAAAACGGGAACCACAAAATTTGAAACGCTCAAAAATACTATTATTTACCTGCGAAAAAATTTCACTTGGAATCGTTACTGGGCGGTAACTACCAAAAATTTGCAAAGCGAATTCTTAAGAACTAAAAAAGGAAACGCTGCAGATTTCAATATCCTTCTCAATGAAGTTTTAAAGAAAAAGGGTATTTATTCTGAAATGGCGGTGAACAGTTTACGAAGTAATGGGCAGATCATATTAAATTTCCCAACTTACTCCAAAATGCAGACGTTCGTCAATATTGTAGAATCCGACGGTGGAGAAAAAATCATGGTCGATGCGGCAACTTCAGACCCTGAAAATTTAATGTTCCCCAATCTCAATTATTTCAACAATATAGTTTTGGGATTAAACGGCGCCGGCGAAAATTTTTTATCCGTGACACCTAAAATTTCTGAATTTGTTTCTGTGCAAAAATTAAAAATTAATGAAACAAATAATGAATTAACAATTGAGGATCGTGCCAAAGGTTATTTTGTATCGGAGGACGTTAAAAGGGAAAACTTTTATGTTTTTTCTGGCGCAAAGAACGAAACTCCTCAAAATTATACCGAGAAGGACTGGAACATGCAGAAGCAATTCGTGAATTTTGAAAATACAAGTACTTATTATCTGGTTGAAAGTCCTCTTACAAAAACAATGCGTGAATTGGAGGTGAGTAAAAATCGGAACTTCCCCATTGCGTTGAACTTTCCGTTCCTCATTACGGTTGAGCTAAAAACTAAACTCCCGGCAACATATCAGCTCCAAAGCGAAAACTTCAACAGAAAAATTACCTCTTTTAGTGGAAATTTACAGTATATTCAGAATATAGAAAGGGTAGGAGAAGAAGATTTTTTCACATGGTCATTACTCGTCAATAAAGTTTATTTCAACACAAATGAAATTGCTGAATACATGGAATTTATTGATTTGGTGAATGCTTCATTAGAAAAAGCTGCGGTAATAAAAAAGATCAAGTAGAGCGTATTGTGGTGGGTTTTGCATGAAAAAAGCTTCCGAAATTTTCGGAAGCTGAACTAATTGTAGGTTGATTATCAACGGAAACATTTATTACTCGTCAACATGCTTTTTCTCAAAATTCATCGGTTTTTTTCTTTTTATCAAGAAGTAGAAAATCAAACTTGCAATCACTAAAATCGGCCAAATTGAAACCAATCCCACAATTAATCTTTGAATTAAATAAAACCCTTCCACAAAAGCATTTTTCACGTCGTAGAAAAAATTGAATTTGTATTTGTTGTCGATGTTTCCTGTGTTTGTCACCGCGATTTCGGCAATTCGCAGTTTGGGTTCTTTGATGAAAATGTCAACCGTGGAATATTTCAAAAGATCGCTCATTTCGTAAGTGGAGATTTTTTGAAGGTTTCCTTCACTCAAATTATCGTCAATCATGCTCACTTTATCTGTGTTTGTCTTCAGCTTGTCGATATTTTCAGCTGTTTTGGCGTTTCGTTTTTCTTCCAGCTTTGCAAGTTTGATATTGGAAGTTATGTCTTCGGCAAGAATAACTCTTGAGTTCAGAAATACTTTTTTGTTATTGATGAGGTTCAAAAATTCTCCTAATTTTTCTGATGGAACTCTAACTTGCATCGTGTTTTCAGTTTGAAATTTTCTTACTAAAATCGCATGTTCATTCGAAGTATTGAAAGTTTCTTCGGATATCGTCTGCGAATTTAATCTGCTTGAGGTCACAAATCCACCCAAATCGTTCAGGGATTTTTCAATAGAGATGGTGGCGTCATAAACATCTTTTACTTCCATGTTTACATCGGCGGTTTTGATAAATTCTTTATCTTTTACTTTCATGGTTGCGACAGAAGAAATGCTGTCAGAAACTGAAGCGGTGTAATCTTCGGAAACATTCTTTTCGATCGTTGAATTTCCAACAGTTTCTTGCTTATTGCAAGAAAATATAGAAATGAGAATTGCGGAACCAAGAATTGTTTTTGAAACTAAATTTTTCATAACGGAGATTTTTTATGGGTTTGTTCAACCAAATTTCCGCACGAAATTCTTGTAATGTTTGTAAATGGATTGTCTTTTTTTTGTAAAACACAATTTGCAATACAATTCATTGGTTTTCATTGTTTTGTAAATCGAATTAAAAAAACTGACACCCAAAAATTCATGACGGCGAAAGTCGGTTAAAGACCAACCTGAATTTTAGCTCCCAATTTTGATATAAAAAATGCACAGTTTTTTCTGTGCATTTTAAACATATTTAAAAGTATACTATTTTTCAATCGCCAAATCAATCACTTCACTCATTCGCTTCACATAATTGATTTTCAGGCCTTTCAGATAATCTTTTTTAATTTCTTCCACATCTTTTCGGTTGGCGTCGCAAAGGATGATTTCCTTAATTCCGGCTCTTGCTGCGGCGAGTAATTTTTCTTTAATTCCACCTACAGGAAGTACTTTTCCTCGAAGGGTAATTTCGCCGGTCATCGCCAAATGAGACTTTACCTTTTTGTTTTTAAAACTTGAAACAATCGAAGTCAGCATTGCGATTCCCGCAGAAGGACCGTCTTTTGGAGTTGCTCCTTCGGGAACGTGAACGTGGATGTTTTTCTTCTGAATATCTTCCGAAGAAATTCCCAATTCCTGATGTTTTGCTTTGATATATTCTAAAGCAATTGTTGCAGATTCTTTCATGACGGTTCCCAAATTTCCGGTCATGGTTAGGTTTCCTTTTCCTTCGCTTAAAATACTTTCGATGAACAGAATATCTCCACCAACTTGCGTCCAAGCCAAACCGGTGACAACTCCGGGAACTCCCGTAATTTCCGACAAACTTTTCGGACGTGGAACACCTAAAATTTCATCAATTTTATCAATGGAAATTTTAGAATCATATTCTTTTCCCATTGCGGTTTGCAGAGCAACCCATCGTGCAACGGCGGCGATTTGTTTTTCCAATCCACGAACTCCGCTTTCGGAAGTATGAGCGTCGATAATATGTTTCAGCTCAGCATTTCCGAGTTTGAAAGATTTTGCATCCAAACCGTTTTCTTCCTGCTGTTTTTTTATTAAATGTCTTTTTGCAATTTCCACTTTTTCCTCTAGAGTATAACCTGCAATTTCAATGATTTCCATTCTGTCCAAAAGTGGTCTTTGAATGGTTGAAAGCGAATTCGCAGTTGCAATAAACATCACTTTCGACAAATCATAGCCTAATTCAAGAAAGTTGTCGTAGAAAGAGTTATTTTGTTCAGGATCAAGAACTTCCAATAAGGCAGAACTTGGGTCGCCATGAATTCCTTGTCCGATTTTATCGATTTCATCCAAAACAATTACAGGATTTGAAGTTCCCGTTTTTTTGATGGATTGCAGAATTCTTCCCGCCATTGCACCGATGTAGGTTTTCCGGTGTCCGCGAATTTCGGATTCGTCGTGAAGTCCGCCCAAAGAAACCCGCACATATTTTCTTCCTAAAGAATCGGCGACCGATTTTCCTAAAGAGGTTTTTCCAACTCCGGGAGGACCAACCAAACAGAGAATCGGCGATTTCATATTGTTTTTCAGCTTCAAAACCGCCATGTGTTCCAAAATTCTTTTCTTGATGTCTTCTAGTCCGAAATGTGCTTTATCCAAAACTCTTTCCGCTTTATTGATGTCGAAAATATCTTTAGAATAGGTTTCCCAAGGTAAATCGGTGAAGAAATCGAGGTAATTTCTTTGAACATTATAATCCGGCGAATTTGGATTTTGGCGCTGAAGTCGGTTGATTTCTTTTTTGAAATGATTTTCAACTTCGTCACTCCATTTCACTTTTTTGGCTTTTTGTAAAAGTTCGTCCACATCGGATTCCGGACCACCACCTAGTTCTTCCTGAATGGTTCTCATTTGCTGATTCAGGAAATATTCGCGCTGATTTTTATCGAGTTCTTTGTTGGTTTTTAAATGGATTTGGTTGCGCAACTCCAATTTTCGGAAATCGTCGTGCATTAATTCGTAGCACTTTTCCGCTCGAGTCATCAAACTTTTTTCTTCCAAAAGTTTCTGTTTTGAAGCGTAAGGAAAATTGGCGTTGGTGCAGATGAAATTCAACAAATCCTCGTGGTCGCTCATATTCTTAATGGCAAAATTTGCTGCGTTCGGAATATTGGGGTCGAGTTCGATAATCTTTAAGGCTAAATCTTTGATGTTTTCTAAAAGCGCATTGTATTCTTCCGTTTTTTTGGTTGAAACTTCTTTCAATTTGGTGATTTCGGCTTTAAAATAAGGTTTTGCCGTGGTGAAATTTTTGATTTTAAACCGTTGAAAACCTCTTGTAATCGCAGTGGTGTTTCCATCGGGAAGTTTGATGATTTTAACAATTTTCGCCAATGTCCCGATTTGGTATAAATCTTTAAAAGTAGGCTGGTCAATGGTGGAATTGTTTTGGCTTAAAATCCCAATAAATTCATTGTTTCTCTGCGCTTCCTCCAAAAGTTTGATGGACATTTCTCTTCCAGCGGTAATTGGAATCACCACTTTCGGGAACATCACCATATTTCTTACCGGAAGAATCGGGAAGATTTTTTGTTCTTTGTTTTCTTCGGTTTCGTTGAAATCATTCAAGTTTATTTCTTCTGCCACGATACTGAAACCGTCACTCATCATTTCATCAAAACTGATGTCTTCAAATTCTGTCATAATATCTGTGATGACAAATTGTCATTTTAATTAAATGGTTACACCGCATTTTAATTGTTTTCATTAAAAATGCTTTAAATAAAAAAGGTGGCTTTAATTTCACAATCACTGTGCCACGCAAAATTTTAGACAAAATTACCATATTGCAAGTTTTGCTTTCAAATAAATATTTAAAATTTTTTCTAATCTCTTAAAAATGTGTATTTTCGCAGACTGATAAAATTATACAAAAAAGATGGCAGTTTTAGGAGAGATTAGAAACAGACCTTGGCTTTTGATGGGGATTATTGCGATTGCAATGTTGGCTTTCGTGGTAAATCCAGACAGTTTGGAAAAATTATTTGGAGCAAAACCAGGCGTTTTCGGAAAAGTAAATGGCGAAGAAATTACCAAAGAAGATTTTGACGACCAGTTGTTTATGCTTCAACAACAAGCGCAACAACAAGGTCAACCTGCAAAAGGTTTAGAGCAACAAGCTTGGAACATGGTAGTTCAATCTAAATTAATCAAGCAGCAGTTTGAAAAAATGGGATTGAAGTTGACCGACGAAATGTTTTGGAACCAATTGCAATTCGACCCAATGTTTGCTCAAAATCAGCAAAACTTTGACGAGAAAGGAAATTTCAAACTTCAGGAAATCAAAAAACAGGTTGAAGAAGCAAAAGGAACCAACGTTGAAATGTACAACAATTGGCTTAAAACTAGAAAAGCGATCGAGTACAGAATGATGGCGAGACAACTTTTTGCCAATCTTTCAGCGGGAGTTACCGTTGGTAAAAAGGAAGCGGAGGAAATGATGAAACAAAGAGACCAACTTGCAGACATCGACTTTGTAAAAGTAGATTATGCAGCTTATGCACAGAAAAACCCTGTAAAAGTGACTACTCAAGATTTGGCGGATTATATTAAAAAACATCCGATCATGTTCAAGAGAGACGCGAGCAGAAACGTTGGTTTAGTATATTTCCCTGCGGCTCCAAGTGCAGCAGACGAGGCAGCAACTCAAAAAGAAATTAACAAATTATTTTCTGAAGGAAGCGAAATGAGTGGCGGTAAAGAAAATTTCCAAAACACGACAAACGACTCCATGTTCATAGCATTGAATTCTGACATGCCGTTTAACCCACAGTATTTTTCAGCAAACCAATTGCCTGCTTCAATTAAAGATAAAGTGGCTTCTGCAAGTATCGGTACAACTTTCGGACCTTACAAAGAGCAGAATTTCTATGTAGTTTCTAAATTATTAGATAAAAAACCATCTGATTCTACGCTTTCAAGACATATTCTTGTTTCGTACAAAGGAAATCAAGCAGGAGGAGATGTAAAGAGATCGAAAGAAGAAGCGAAAAAATTGGCAGATTCAATCGGTGCAGTAGTAAAAGCAGATCCTTCTAAATTTGCAGAGAATTTAAAATACTCATCTGATCCAGGTTCGGCTGCTCAAGGCGGAAGTGTGGGTTGGACGACGCCTTCGACACCTTTTGTTCCAGAGTTTTTGAGTTTCCTTGCAAACAATCCAAAAGGTGCAACAGGAGTGGTTGAAACCCAGTTCGGATATCACATCATCAATATTGAAGATAAAAAATCCGGTTCAATGGGCTACAAAGTGGCAAACTTGGTGAAAGCCATTAAACCTTCTGACAAAACAGAAAACGAAGTTTACACGAAAGCTACAAAATTCATTCAGCAAGTTCAAGGCAAATCTTTCAACGATTTTGCGAATCTGGCTAAAAAGAACAACTACAACTTCAGCAACCCTAAAGAAATTGGCCGTTTCCAAGGACAACTTCCAGGATTGGGAACTGATAAAGACGAAGAAGTTATTGCATGGGCTTTCAACAAAAAGAGAAATAAAGGTGATACCGATATTTTCACTGTTGACGGAACCGGCGACAGAATCGTTGCATACTTAAACGGAATCCAAGACGCAGGAACCGCAGATCCAGAAGCAGTAAGAGAACAAATTGAGCCCATCATCAAAAATAAGATTTTGGCAAAACAGATTTCTGATAAAATCACGGCTGCAAAAGCGACAAGTTTAGACCAAATCGCTAAATTATTTGCTTCTACAAAACAATCTGCACAAGTTAATATGCTAAGCCCACAAGTTGCAGGTGCGATGGAACCGAGAGTTGCAGGAGCCGCATTTGGTGTGGCAAAAGGTAAACTTTCCAATCCTGTGGAAGGAATGACCGGAGTTTATGTTTTGGTGAAAAAATCTGAAACGGTGAACAAACAACCGGGAGACATCAAACAGGTGATTCAGGCACTTCAAGGACAAAATTCACAGCAATTCGGGCAGAATTTCTTGAAATCACTTCAAGATAATGCGAAAATTGAAGACTACAGAATTGAAGTTTACAATCAGGCATCACAACAAAATTAAAAATTAGAAATCATCATAAAAGCGACTTGTGAAAGTCGCTTTTTTTTGCGTCTTTACCGAAGTAATTGCTGATTGACTTTATTTAAAATGTATTATATTTGTTCATTAAAAATTACAAAAAAGTGAAATTCACAAAAGAAATAAAAGCAGGTCTCATTGCACTTTTAGCCATCATTGGATTTGTCTTTCTCTTTCAGTTTATGAAGGGGAAAAGTCTTTTCACTACAGACAATATTTTCTTTGCAAAATTTGATAATGTGGAAGGATTGGCTGCATCAAATCCCGTTTCCATCAACGGTTTGAAAGTAGGACAGGTTGATAAAATCATACCAATAACCGAAAAAGACGGTAAAATACATTTCGTGGTTAAAGTAATGATTGATGACACCTACGAGTTTTCAAAAAAATCAACATTAGAAATTTTTGAACCCGGATTGATGTCGGGAAAAGAAATGCGCATTAATCTAGCTTACGGACAGCCGATGGCAAAAGATGGTGATACTTTGGCAGGAGCTTTTCAACTTTCAATGATGAATAATATTTCGTCACAAGTTGGGCCTGTAAAAGATCAATTGCAAGTGGTTTTAAAAAGAGTAGATTCTTTAATTGTTAATGCAAAATCGATCACCGATGCTGAAAATCAGGCCGCAATTCGATCTTTATTACTCAATTTAAACAGGGCAGTTACTTCCCTTGAAGGAACGTCAAGAAGCGCAAATTCATTAATGGCAAATAATGATCCACGTGTTCAAAAAATGTTGGATAACGCCAATCTTGCGACAATCAGTGCAAAAACCGCTATTGATAAATACGGAAAAGTTGCGGAAGAAGTGGATGTGAAAAAACTCAACAATACGATTGATAAATTGAGTTTGACGGCGGACAAGTTAAACAGTGTTATTTCGGGCATACAAAATGGCGAAGGTTCGCTTGGTAAAATCACCAAAGATGAAGAACTTTACCGAAATCTCAACGAATCCTCGCAGAATTTGAACAAACTCATTCTTGATTTAAAAGAGAACCCGAAACGATATTTAAACTTCTCCGTTTTCGGAAAAAACAGTTCCAACTAAAGTCTAAAAACCATTCAATATGCAATATATTGACAATATTATTTTTTTCATTGCCCTTGTTGTGGGATTCGGACTTTTCTTTAAAAGTTTAAGGGAAATTTACCGCAACATTAAACTCGGCAAAAAAATCGACAGAACCGACCATCCTGCAGAACGTTGGAAAACCATGGCAAACGTGGCATTGGGACAAGGAAAAATGGGAAAAAGACCGATTGCGGGATTTCTCCACGTCTTGGTCTATGTAGGCTTTGTCATCATCAATATTGAGTTGATTGAAATCGTGATCGACGGAATTTTCGGGACACACCGATTTCTGTCCTCGATTTTTGGACCAACTTTCTACGGAATTTTCACAGCAACCTTAGAAATATTGGCAATTTTAGTAGTCATTGCTGTAGTGTTATTTTTTATACGAAGAAATATTTTGCATATTAAGAGAGTAAGTTCCAATGCAGAGGATTTGAAAGGATGGGGAATAAAAGACGCCAATATTATTTTGATTATCGAGTTTGCTTTAATGATGGCGTTCTTCAAAATGAACGCGTCTGATTACATTCTTCAGCAGCGAGGCGTTTTTCATGAAATCGGTTCGTTCCCAATCAGCAAGATGATTTTCGCTCCAATTTTTGAATGGTTTTCTTTTAATGACGGATTTCTTATGTTTACAGAAAGAGCAGCGTGGTGGTTTCATTTCATCGGCATTCTGTTCTTCATGAATTATCTTTATTATTCGAAACATTTGCATATTATTCTGGCGTTTCCTAATACTTGGTTTGCGAATCTTCAACCCAAAGGAAAATTCAACAATTTGGATTCTGTAACCAAAGAAATCAAATTAATGATGGATCCAAACGCTGATCCTTATGCAGCACAACCTGCAGCAGATCCGAATGCAGCACCCGAAAAATTTGGAGCAAGCGATATTTTTGATTTGAATCAGGTTCAGCTTTTAAATGCCTATTCCTGCACAGAATGTGGTAGATGTACCGCCGTTTGTCCTGCAAATCTTACTGGAAAGAAACTTTCGCCAAGAAAAATCATGATGGATACACGTGATCGAATTGAGGAAGTCGGAAGAAACATCAACAAGAACGGAAAATTCGTCGATGACGGTAAAAAACTGTTGGACGATCATATTTCCCGTGAAGAAGTTTTAGCGTGCACAACTTGCAACGCATGTGTTGAAGCTTGTCCTGTGTTGATTGATCCACTTTCAATTATTGTAGAAATGCGCCGTTTTATGGTTATGGAAGAATCTTCAATGCCGCACGAATGGCAATTGATGATGAACAATATCGAGAACAATGCCGCACCATGGCAATACAATCAGCAAGATCGTATGAAATGGGCAACTGATAATTAATTTGAAAATTTGAAAATGAGCCAATTTGAAAATTGCGGATTGCTCATGACTAATTACTGATAGAAAACATGGATTTCACTATAAAAACAATGGCAGAATATGCTGCCGAAGGAAAAGCACCGGAAGTTTTATTTTTCGTGGGCTGCGCCGGAAGTTTTGATGACAGAGCAAAAAAAATAACCAAAGCTTTATGCAAAATTTTGCACAAAGTGGGCGTTGAATTTGCGGTTTTAGGACAAGAAGAAAGCTGCAACGGCGATCCTGCAAAACGCGCCGGAAACGAATTTATTTTCCAAATGATGGCTTTAACCAATATTGAAATCATGAACGGTTATGGCGTAAAAAAAATTGTCACCGCTTGTCCGCACTGTTTCAATATTTTGAAAAACGAATACCCTGGTTTAGGCGGAAATTATGAAGTAATGCATCACACCCAATTCCTAAGAAAATTAATGGAAGAAGGTCGCTTGAAAATTGAAGGTGGCAGTTTTAGCGGGAAAAAAATCACCTTCCACGATCCATGTTATTTAGGAAGAGGAAACGGAGAATATGAAGCACCAAGAGTTTTACTGGAAAAATTGGATTCCGAATTGGTAGAGATGAAACGCTGCAAATCAAACGGATTGTGTTGTGGAGCAGGTGGAGCACAAATGTTCAAAGAACCTGAAAAAGGAAATGTAGACATCAACGTTGAAAGAACCGAAGAAGCTTTGGAAGAAAAGCCAAACATCATCGCAACAGGTTGTCCGTTTTGTATGACGATGATGACCGATGGCGTGAAACATTTCAATAAAAACGAGGAAGTTTCCGTTAAAGATATTGCAGAACTTTTGGCGGAAGCGGAAGATTTATAATTTAAGTTGGAAGTAGTATGTCCGATGCTTGATGACACCCAACATCCATCATCAAACACCCAGCAATTTTATGAAAATTGAAGAATCAACCATAGTAGAAACCAGCGATTACAGAGTGATTATTTACCCTGCATCGCGACCTTTTACGCCCAAAGAAAGCAAAGTCATCACCGAAAAATTATACGATTTTCTCGCAACTTGGGCTGCACACGGAAAACCGTTGGAATCATCTTTCAAAATCGAAAAAAATCAGTTCATTATCATTTGTGTAGATGAGGAAAAAGAAGCCGCATCTGGTTGTTCTATCGATGCTTTGGGTGGAGTGATGAAAGAAATCGACCAAGAATTTCAGTTGGGATTATTTGACAGAATGAAGGCAAGTTTCGTTGAAAACGGCGAACTTAAAACCATGAAATTACAGGATTTTAGAAAAGGTTTGAAAGAAGGAGAAATCTCAAAAGACATTGAAGTTTACGACTTTTCTAAAAATACTTACGTTGCTTTTTTAAGCGATTTCCTGCTCCCATTAAAAAGAAGTTGGGCGGGAATTTATGTGGATTAATTTTTTTTAAATATTCAAAACCCTTTCAAAGTTGTTGCTGCGAAAGGGTTTTTTGTTGATGGGATTTAAAACCTTATTTTTGTTCTACATTACTTCGGATGCGTTACAAAATTCTCTTTATTTCATCGTGGTTTCCCAGCAAAATTGAACCGACCAACGGAAATTTTGTGCAGCGACACGCAGAAGCAGTTTCAAAAATTCACGATGTGGAAATTCTCCACGCCATCGGAGATTCAAAGCAGAAAGGAATTTTTCATTTCGATGACCAAAAAATTAATGGAATCAGAACTCTGATTGTTTACTATAAAAACACAAAAAATCCGCTACTTAATTTTACTCGAAGAATTCAAGCCTACAAAAAAGGATTTGCAAAACTACAAAAACCCGATTTGGTTCATGCGAACGTTCTTCAAAACTCCATGCTTTTTGCGGTTTATTTGAATAGAAAATTTAAAATTCCTTTTGTCGTCACGGAACATTGGTCGGGATTTTTGGATATAAACCGACACAAACTCTCGAAATCACAATGGTTCATTGCCAAAAAAATTGCGGAAAACGCATCCTATATTTTGCCTGTAAGTCAGTATCTTGAAAATGATTTAAAGAAACTAGGCTTAAAAAATAACATGCAAGTCATTGAAAATGTTGTTGATACCAATTTGTTTTCTTTAAAAAATGAACAAAGCGAAAAGTTTGTTTTTCTGCATATCTCAAATTTAATCAAACTTAAAAATCCTCAAAAAATAATTTCAGCGGCAATAAAATTATTCAAAGAATTCCCTGATTTTGAACTGCAAATTGGCGGTGATGGCGATGTGGAAACTTTAACCAAGCAGATTCAGGAAAATAAAGCGGAAAGTTTTATCAAAACTTTTCCCATGATTACTTCAAAAGAAGTTTCGGAGAAAATGAAAAACAGCGATTGCTTTATACTTTTTAGCGATTATGAAAATTTTCCGTGTGTGCTGCTCGAATCTTTATCTACGGGAACTCCCGCAATTGCTACAAAAGTGGGCGGAATTCCAGAAATTATTAACGATAGAAATGGCGTTCTCATCTCAACGAACGAAGATGAATTGTATGAAGCGATGAAGAAGATTCTATTAAAACAAACAGAATTTGACCATCCTGAAAAACTTCATCAATATGTTGAAGACCACTTCTCCGTTAAAACAATTGGAGAAAAGTTCGACAAGATTTACAGAGAAGTTCTAAACTAAATTTCCGTAATTTACATCTTCAAAAGTTTTTGGTTTTATTAAAAATGAAGAAAGGGTTTTCCATAAAAATTTCGGAACAGAATGTCGATGTAAAATCTTTTATTTCAGAAGATTACGATAACCTTTATCTTAAAACAGCATCTTTTGATTTTCTATTTGAGGGCGTTTTGCTTAATAGGAAAAAGCTGCTCAACGATTTTGCCTTAAAGGATTTTGAAACATTGATTCGTGAACTGTATTTCCACAAAAAAGAAAATATCATCAAGGAATTTGAAGGTGAATTCAGAGGATTTATTTTTGATAAAGTTCAACAGAAATTATTTGTTTTTACCAACGCAACTTCCACACAAAGAGTTTTTTACGGGAAATTTAATGATGAAATCTTTATCGATTCTAGTCTAATTCGTTTTAATGAAACTTTAAAAAACTCAGGCATCAAAACGAAACCGAATTTGGAGTCGATTTATCAGTTTTTATGTTTCAGCAATTTACCTGAAAATAAAACGCCGATTGAAGGAATTGCAAAAATTTTCGATGGTCATTATCTCGAAATTGATTGTAATAAATGGACCATCAGTGAAAAACAATATTTTGACCTGTCAAAAATTTCAACATTTTCTAGAACCAAAGATGCTGCAATAGACAAAATTCACGAGGTTTTCCGAGATTCCATTTTGCTTGAATATCAGAAAGATACAGAACTTGGGAAAAATCATCTTGCTCTTTTGAGTGGGGGTTTAGACAGTCGTGTTGCGATGATGTATGCAATTCAAGAAAATGTAAAACCCGAAAACGCTTTGTGTTTCTCCCAATCAGGTTATTTTGATCATACGATTTCTGAAAAAATTGCAGAAGATTTTGATGTTCATTACGAGTTTATTCCTCTCGACGGCGGAAAATTTCTGAAAAAAATTGATGAACTCACCGAACTTTCCGAAGGAATGGTTTTTTACACAGGCGGAATTCATGTGAAACATGCGGTGGAGCAGATGCAGTATGAAAATTTTGCACTATTTCACAGCGGACAAATTGGTGACGGTGTTTTGGGCGGATTCAACACGGTTCCTTATCGAAAAAAACCTTCTTATTTTAAGATTGCTGAAAACCAGAAATTTTTTCCGAAAGTTCAGTCTTCACTCGATGAAATTCTAAAAAAGTACGAAACGGAAGAACTTTTTCTTTTGCGAAATGTTGCCTACAACAGAACAGTTTTGGGCGCTCATGTTTTTCAGCAGAAAAGATATCAAACTTCTTCTTTTATGTCTAAAGATTTTTTGCAACTCGCCATTTCACTTCCAGAAGAATGGAAATTCAACCACCGTTTTTACTTGGAATGGATCCAAAAACATTGCAAAGAAGCCACGAAATACCGATGGGAAAGAACTTTACTTAAACCCGATGCGAATTGGAAAACCAGTTTCGGGGATAAATTTGTAAAGCGCAGTTTCAAATTGTTGAACGAGAAAATTCTAAAAACTCCGCAAAAGTCCAGCATGTATCCTTATCAATATTATTTTGACAATGATACTGAAATTCAGAATTATTATAAAAATTATTTTGAAGATAACATTCACCGAATTGAGGATTATAAAGAACTTGAAAGTGACGTGAAAGAACTTTTTCAATCTGAAAATTTTTATTCTAAATCGCAATCGGTCAATATTTTAGCCATATTCAAACTCTTTTTTTAAAGTGAAAAGTTTAAGCGAATTTCTACGCAATTTCTTTCAAAACAAAGGGCAACACGTTTTCCTTTCTTTACTGATTGCGAAAATTTGTGCTTTTCTTGGTTCGCTTTTCATCATCAGAATTTTACCGGAAAGTGATTTCGGAACGATAAGTATTGTGGCGTCGGTTTTTGCGATTTTCACACCTTTCAGCGGTTTCGGCAGTCATCAAAGTTTGCTGCGGTTTGGTTCGCTGAATGACGATGTTTCTGAAAAAAGAAGTTTAGCCAATTTTTTAATGTTGAAAGGATTGGGTTACCAGATTTTGTTGAGCGTCCTATTTTTGTTGGTCAGCATTTTCTATGTTTCCAGGTATGAATATATTTTCTACCTATTCATCTTCTTTGCCATTCGTTTAATTGGTTTTTATTTTTTCAATTACATTCAATCAGAACTGCGAATTTTTGGAAATAATCGTGAATTTGCGAGCGTTAACAATGTGGTCAATATTTCTGGAGTTTTACTTTTACTTATTCTATCTTATTTTTTTGGTTTGAAAGGTTACTTAATTGCCATTGCTTTCACGCCATTTATTTCTCTACTTTGGTTTAAAAAGGAAAATTTAAAACCCATCACCGAAAACTTTAGTTTTAACAAAAAAGAAATCTGGAATTACGGACTTCACTCTTCTGGAACCGCGTTGCTTTCGGACGCACTTTTTTCAGCCGACGTTTTATTGCTGAGTTTTCTAATGAATGAAACCGCTGTTGCCAATTATAAAGTCGCCATTTTAATCCCCGCAAACATCACTTTTTTAGCCTTAACTTTTATGCAGAGTGATTTCCCGATGTTGGCCAAAAATTATCAAAACCGAAACTTTTTGTGGAATTATATTAAGAATTACTACAAGATTTTTATTCCGATTTCCGCTTTAATTTTTTTGATTGGGGTTATTTTTAAAAGTGAAATTCTGCATTTGTTTTTCAGTGCTAAATATTCTGATAATTCGATGGTTTTCATGATTTTATTGTGTGGTTTTTGTTTAAATATGCTCTTTAGAAATCTTTATGGAAACTTACTTTCAGCGGTAGGAAAAATGAAAATAAACACCTTAATTTCAGCTTTAACGTTACTTTTGATATTTGGATTTTCGTTTCTCTTCGTTCCAAAATTTGGCATTGATGGAATGGGAATTAGTTTGAGTTTGACACTGCTTTTAAACGGTTTGCTGCTGATGATTTCGTTCCTGTATTACCTCAAAAACTTAAAATAAATTATCTTTGCTTCAATGAAAAATCTGTTTTTTGTCTTGATGGTGGCTTTTTTCGCATTTCTTTCTTGCAGAAATGACGAAAGCGATGTGCAGCAGATTGACCAAATTATCAATCTCTACATCGATTCCGTAAATCAAGATATGTTGAATGTGAAGATTAAAGGTTCTTATACAAATATTAGGATGAACGATGTCTATGGAATTACCGACGCCGCTCCCGTAAATTTCACCATGAAGAAAACCGCCGACACCATCAATTACATCGAATATATTGCAGGTGCGAAAAGAATTGGCATCGATTCTTCGGCATCTTCAAAAACCTATCAGTCGAAAATCGCCTTGATTATGACTAAAAAAGTGAACGATACCAATAGAATCGTTAATGACACGATGATTATTAATTACACGTCAACTCCCAATTTATTTCAGGTTTCAAAAGTTTGGTATAACGATGTTTTGAAATTTACTAAAGTCGAAGGACAGCCAAACATCGTAAAAATCTCCAAATAATCACTAAATTTGCAGTTCAAGTTACGGGATGCGAGATACGGCTTTCGAGTTACTAAAAGCCTGTTTTCAAACTCAAGTTTTTTTTAAGAAATAAGTAATTAGTGATATATACGTGTGGCGTTATCATTTATCAATTATTAATCATCATTTATCATTATGTTGCAGGTTAATTTTTTGCGCGAAAACAAAGAACGCGTTTTAGAAGGTTTAAATAAAAGGAATTTCAAGCAAATAAATTTGGTCGATGAAGCCATTTCAATGGACGACGAAAGAAAAAAATACCAGTTCGACCTCGACCAAAATTTGGCGGAAATGAATAAAATTTCCAAAGAAATTGGTATTTTAATGAAGGAAGGAAAAAAAGAGGAAGCCGAAAATGCAAAATCTAAAACTGCTGAATACAAAGAAAATTCCCAAGTTCTTCAACAAAAATTAAGAGATTCTGAAGCGAAACTTTTAGAAATTCTTTATCAAATTCCAAACATTCCATTTGAAAAAGTGGTTGCGGGAACTTCTGCGGATGACAACGAAATCGTGTATCAATCGCATGATGTTCAAGGTTTGGGAGAAGGCGCGATTCCACATTGGGAGTTGGCAAAAAAATATAATTTGATTGATTTCGAACTCGGCGTGAAAATCGCAGGTGCAGGTTTTCCTGTGTATTTAGGAAAAGGAGCGCGTTTGCAAAGAGCGCTGGTTCAATATTTTTTAGATAAAAATGTGGATGCAGGTTATTTGGAAGTCAATCCGCCACATGTGGTGAACGAAGCTTCAGGTTACGGAACCGGACAACTTCCTGATAAAGAGGGCCAAATGTATTTTATCAATGAAGATAACTTGTATTTGATTCCAACTGCAGAAGTTCCGGTAACCAATATTTACCGCGATGTGTTGTTGGATGAAAAAGATTTACCGATAAAAAATACCGCATTTTCACAATGTTACAGAAGAGAAGCGGGAAGTTACGGAGCGCATGTTCGTGGCTTGAACCGTCTTCACCAATTTGAAAAAGTGGAAATTGTAAGGATTGAACATCCTGAAAATTCTTATGCCGCTTTAGAAGAAATGGTAGAACATGTGAAATCTATTTTGATAGATTTGGAGCTTCCTTTCAGAGTTTTAAGGCTTTGCGGCGGTGATATGGGATTTACTTCCGCAATGACTTATGATTTTGAGGTTTGGAGTGCGGCTCAGGAAAAATGGTTGGAAGTTTCTTCCGTCTCTAATTTTGAAACTTTCCAGGCAAACCGTTTGAAATGCAGATTTAAAGGTGAAGGAAAAACTCAGTTGGTTCACACGTTGAATGGTTCTGCAATGGCTTTACCAAGAATTATGGCAGCACTTTTAGAAAACAACCAAACAGAAAACGGAATCAAAATTCCTGCGAAAATTGCAGAATATGCGAGATTTGAATTGATTAATTAACACAATCAACAATCATAAAAAACCACCAAATTTTGGTGGTTTTTTTGTTTATTCTGTTGTGATAATGATCTTCTTGTCTTTATTCACAAGCGTTTTTCCGTTGTCCATCAAATCTTTGCTTCGTACGTTGATTTGGATGGTTTTATTGTCAATTTGTTTCACAAAATCGTGTTTTCCAACGATCGATTTAATGGGTTTTTGAAATTTCAAAGTGTTGCTGAAATTCATGTTGACCATTTTCATTAAACCCGCCATACTTTGTGCCATCTGTTTTCCGTAGGCTGCAATGGAATCACTTTTTGTTTTAGGTTTTGTGTCGGCTTCTTTATCCGTTGTGTTTTTCGATATTTCGCTAATAAAATCTGCAGAGTTGAATTTGTCGGTATCAATCGTCAAAGTATTTCCATTCCATGTCGCCATGTCCTGAAGAGGAAGGCTTTTTAATTGCTTGCTTTGAGAAAGCAGACTAGCGACTTCCCCAGGAAGAAGTTTGTCGTATTTTAAGGAAAGTCCGTACACTTCGTCTTTATTTTTGTTTAGCTTCAAAAACATTTTTTTCAGCACTTTTGCCGAATCTTGATTTAAGGTAATTGTACCGTTTTTCTGCAAGTCGAAAAGACTTTTCCAATCCGTAGTCAGATTTCCTAAATCTGTTGATTTTTTCAAAACATCGGTATTATTTCCCATCATATTCATCATTCCAAGCATGCTTTGATCTATCAGAATATGTGACTCCATGCTGGTTGCCGAATCTTTGTAATAGGTGGTTTCCGTACTTACATTACACGATTGCAAAATTGCCAGCGCAAAAACCGAAATCCAAAGTCCAAGTTTTTTAATCATTTTTGAATTTATTAAATGTGCTATTTAGATTCAAAAGCGATACCAAAGTTAATTTTGGAGTAAATGAAAAGTGTTTTCGAAGATTTGTAAGGATGTAAAATTCTGTCTTAATGACAAGTCGCGTGATTTCCTTCCTGATGTTCTGTAGAATTATTGTGGATTATTTTCAAGGCTTCTTTCTTCGGTGAAATATAAGGAATCCCGATTTCTAATCCACGAAGTATGAAAAGTCCGCCTAAAACAATCATTAAGACAGGGACGAATTTTAGGATTTTAATTCTGAAAGCGGTAGTCATTAAATTCCCTAAAAGAACAACGGCAAACATAAACGGCAAAGTTCCCAATCCGAAAAGTGCCATGAAACTTGCTCCCTGCCAAATTCCTCCTGCAGCCAAACTTGCGGTTAAAGCCATGTAAACCATTCCGCAAGGTAAAAATCCGTTGAGAATTCCTGTGGTAAATCGGGAACGGTAATCTGCTTTTTGCAAAAGTTTTCCCAAATTCATTTTTACCTTCAACAAGAATTTAGAAAGAAATGGAATTTTTGATGCGAAATCATTTCCGCCAAAAGAAAAAATCGCCATTAGAATGAGTAAAATTCCAACCGCAATCGTTAAATATTGCTGAAATCCCGCCATTTCAAAACCTTGTCCCACAATTCCTAACAGTGCTCCCAGAAGCGAATAGGTAAAAATTCTACCGAATTGGTAAGTAAGATTTTGAAGATAATAATTCGTTGCCTGTTTTTTGGTTAAACCCATCGAAAGCGCAATCGGTCCGCACATTCCGATACAGTGAAAACCGGATGCGAAACCTAAACCAATCGCAGAAATGATGAGTGCTAATTCCATAATACGTCGTAATCAACTTGATACGGTTTTTTATTTTGAGACCATTTTACCTTTAAAGTGTAAGAACCCTTCTTGATCACTTTTTCAGGAATTAAAATAGAATTTTGGTTATCCAACTGCAGTTCTTTTTTCACATCAAGATTTGCATCATCTGTTCTAAAAAGTTCAAAATTCACCTTTTTATTATCTGCAACTAAATTAACGGGAAACTGAATTTTCATTCCTTCGGGAATTTGTTGGTATTGAGGTTTTTCAGCAAGTTGATCAGCATTGTTTTTGGCATCGATTACTTTTTGGTAAGTAAGTTCATCCTCATAATAATTTTGGGAAACCAATTCGGAATTCTTCTGGCCATTCGGAAAAACCAAAATCATAAATAGTATAAACGCGATGAACAAACCGAGAGCAAGTGCGACACCATGTCCCCAATTGAATTTTTTAAACATAATTATTTTTTAGAACTGAATTTTGAAAGGTCCCTCGAAATAAGTCTCAAAGGTATCCAATAATTTTCCTGACTGATCGTAAACACCAATTTTCACATTCTGTTTGGAAAGTTTTATCTCTTTTTCAGGGAAACTGATATTCACGGTACCTTTTGCCATCTGATCTTTTTTCAGCACAATTTTTTCATCTTCTCCCATGGAAATTGTTCCATGTTGAGGGTCAATAATTTTGATGGTAACAATCTGATCCTTATTGGATTTATTAAGGAAGGTATAGTTATAGCTATTTGTTATTTTTCCGTCGCGCACGAAGAAGGATGAACCTGCAGGTTTGATGAATTTGGCTTCCATTGTTCCACGGTTACTCAAAAGAAATCCTAAAAACCCAATTAAAAGAAGTAGAACCGCAGAATAAGCTTTCATTCTTCCTGTGAACTTGAATTTCTGTTCTTTTTCAATTTCGTCTTCTGTTGCGTATCGGATTAATCCTTTCGGTAAACCAACTTTCACCATTACTTCATCGCAGGCGTCGATACATGCTGTACAGTTGACACATTCTAATTGTTGACCGTCTCTGATGTCGATTCCTGTAGGACAAACGACAACGCATTGGTTACAGTCGATACAGTCGCCTTTTCCTTCCGCTTTTCGGTCTTCGCCTTTTCTCCATTTTGCACGGTTTTCACCTCTTTTGAAATCGTAATAAACATTAATGGTTTGTTTGTCAATCAAAACGCCCTGCAGTCTTCCATAAGGACAAACGAGAGTACAAACCTGTTCTCTAAACCAAGCGAATGTGAAATAAAAGGCAGCGGTAAATAAAATCATCACCAGAAAATTGGTGAAATTCTCAAACGGACCTTCCTGCATGATTCTAAATACCTCTTGATATCCGACAATATACATGAACATCCAGTGTGTAATAATGAGGGAAATAATGATATAAATTCCCCATTTCAAGGAGCGTTTCCAAATTTTTTCGGCGTTCCATTCTTGGCGGTCGAGCTTCATTTGCTTGTTTCGGTCGCCTTCGATGGCATACTCAATTTTGCGGAAAATCATTTCTAGGAAAATTGTTTGCGGACAAATCCATCCACAAAAAATTCTCCCGAAAACCACCGTAAATAAAATGACGAAAACAATAGAAGTAATCGCACCCAAAGCAAGAATAAAGAAATCCTGCGGGTAGAATGGCTGTCCAAAAATAAAGAATTGCCTGTCCAAAATATTAATGAGCAGAACAGGGTTTCCGTTGATTTTAATAAACGGCAAAGCAAAGAAAACAGCCAACAAAAGTATTGCGACCAAAGTTCGGTAGTTGGTATATCTTCCGCTTGGTTTCCGTGGAAAAACCCACTTACGTTTTCCGCTTTGATCCATGGTCTTTACGGAATCTCTGAAAGTTTCCGCTTCAATTACTTGTCCTTGTCCGCCTTTTAGTCCTTCTGTGAAAACATTTCTTTCGTCTGCCATTGTACTGTTTCATTAAAAAAGAAAACATAATCCTTATCTCTCATGCAACAGATATCGGATTATGTTTTCAAAGTAGTTTGTTTTTTAGTTATTTTTCCCAATTTGCAGGAGTTCCTTGCGGAGCTGCACCTCCTTGAGCAGGAGTAATTGGTGGTTGTTCTTGGTTGATATGATAAACATAAGCCGCTACGTTTTGAATATCAAATCCTGTAAGAACTCCATTTTTTCCAAACGCCTGCATTGAAGGATTGTTTGGCGAACCGTTCTCAACCATGTGGAAAACGTTTTTGAATAAAGTTTTTTCAGGTTGATTAATCCACGTGTTATCGGTTAAGTTCGGACCGATTCCACCTTTTCCACCATCACCATGGCAAGAAACACAGTTTGTTTTGAAAACTTCTTCACCTGCTGCAATATTGTCAGCTGAATAAACTGCATTTTCAATAGTTGGCGGAGGTGTATTTTTCATGTATTCAGCAATACTTGCTGTTTGTGCTTTATATTCTGCGTCATATTCTGCACCTTGGTGCGCAAAATCGGTCAACCAATAAGAAAGCATATATACAACACAGTATGCAACACCAAACCAAAATAAACCAAGCCACCATTTTGGCAACTGATTATCCAACTCCATAATTCCATCGAAACCGTGGTCAATAAGGATGTCTTTTTCTTCTGTGTTTGATTGTTTTTTGAATGCACTGTCATAAAGTCCTTTGAAATAAGGAACTTTTTTAGCCTGTAAATATTCAGCCTGTTCAGCTTGACTTAATTTTTTGAATTTATCATTCTCGATTAAATCTCCAATTGCATGGTGAATCAGCGCAAGAATCGAACTGATTACTACCGTTCCCCAAAAATATGGTGAAGCAAGGAATGATGAATTCTGTACAAACATATAATACACAATGAATAAAATCACAAGTATTATGGATATTGTCACGTAAACGGGTGTTCTTTGTTTCATAATAGTTTAATTTTTAGAATTAAAGATCTTTATCTTCAATATCATCATCTAAAGGGGCATTCGCTTCTTCGTCGTAATATTTTTTCGGACGGGAGAAAACCCAGTAAACAATCCCAAGAAAAAAGATAATAAAAATCATCATGGACAAGGTTTGGTATAGACCAACGTTTTCGCCATTTGCTAAAATATCTTTTAAACTCTGTGGTATCATTCGAATGTCCCTTTAGCGATTATTTAGTTGGTACTTGCTGTTTTAATTTCAGTAGTTTTAATATCGGTTCCAAGTCTTTGCAGATATGCAATCAAAGCAACGATTTCTTTCTTTTCAAGCGGAGTGAAGTTTGCTCCTTCTTGCGCTTTTCTCTCGTCGTATGCTTTTTTCACATCCGCAGCTTCAGAATAAATCTGCTTCACAATGTGCGCTGCCTGATTATCTGCCCATTTATCAGCTGAATCAATTTCTGCGTTTGAATAAGGAACATCAAATACATTTTTCATCAACTTGATTTTATCTACCATTTTGCTTCTGTCCAAATCGTTAGCAATTAACCAAGGATAACGCGGCATGATAGAACCTGCAGAAGTTACTCTTGGATTCAACATGTGTTTGTAATGCCAAGAACTTGGGTTTTTACCACCTTCTCTATGTAAATCCGGACCTGTTCTTTTTGAACCCCAAAGGAATGGTCTGTCGTAAATAAATTCTCCCGCTTTGGAATACTGCCCGTTTTTACCGTCGAATCTCACAACTTCATCACGGAAAGGTCTGATTATCTGGGTGTGACAAGCGTTACATCCTTCTCTGATGTATAAATCTCTACCCTCTAATTCCAATGGAGAATAAGGTTTTACCGCGGCAATTGTTGGTACATTGTCTTTTATGGTTAAAGTTGGTACAATTTCGATGAAACCACCAATCGCAACCGCTACAAATGATAACACGGTGAACATCATTGGCATTCTTTCCAACCATAAGTGCCATCCTTCACCTTCTTTTCTAACATTACTAAGATTTGCCAATGCAGGAGCTTCTGCAGGGACATTCTTTTGGAATGATCCGCTTCTTACTGTTGCAACAACGTTTACACACATCAGGATTGCTCCTGAAATATACAGTAAACCACCCACAAATCTCATCTGATAGTAAGGAATAATCGCTGTTACCGTATCTAACCAGTTTTTATAAACTAAAGTTCCATCAGGATTAAATTGTTTCCACATCAAACCTTGTGTAAATCCTGCGATATATAAAGGAACAGCATAGAAAATAACACCTAAAGTTCCCAACCAGAAATGCCAGTTTGCCAATTTCACAGACCACAATTTGGTTCTCCACATAATTGGTAATAGATAGTAAATCATACCAAATGCGATGAAACCGTTCCAACCAAGTGCGCCAATGTGAACGTGACCAATTACCCAGTCGGTAAAGTGCCCTATTTTGTTTAAAGTTTTTGTTGCCAAAAGCGGACCTTCAAAAGTTGCCATACCATAACAAGTTACCGCAACTACAAAGAATTTAAGTACAGGATTTTCACGAACTTTATCCCATGCTCCTCTTAAGGTCAGAAGTCCGTTCAACATTCCTCCCCAAGAGGGTGCAATCAACATAATGGAGAAACCTGTTCCCAAAGCTTGAGCCCAACCAGGAATTGCAGTGTACTGCAAATGGTGCGGACCTGCCCAGATATAAACGAAGATCAGGGACCAGAAGTGAATAATGGATAATTTATAAGAAAATACTGGTCGGTCTGCAGCTTTCGGCAAGAAGTAATACATCAAACCTAGCACTGGAGTTGTTAAAACAAACGCTACTGCATTATGTCCGTACCACCACTGAACTAAAGCATCTTTTACTCCTGAGTATGCAGAATATGACTTCCAGCCTACGAAAGACAACGGAACTTCTAAATTATTGAAAATGTGAAGCATCGCAATCGCAACCCATGTTCCCAAATAGAACCAAATTGCAACGTATAGGTGACGCACTCTTCTTCTTGCAATGGTACCGAACATATTGATACCGAAGATCACCCAAATAATGGTAATCAGAATATCGATCGGCCATTCGTGCTCTGCATATTCTTTAGAGGTGTTGATCCCCATTAAGAAAGTGATAACTACTGCAACAATCATCAGTTGCCATCCCCAGAAATGAATCCAGGAAAGGGTGTCACTCCACATTCTTGTTTTCAGCAAACGCTGCATGGAATAATACGCTCCGGCAAAAAATCCGTTACATACAAATGCGAAAATTACTGCACTGGTATGCAGCATTCTGATTCGGCCAAAACCAAACGCACCATGCGTGTTGATTAATCCCTGAAGATTACCGCTTTGTAAACTCGCGATAGTCGCATCGTCTGTTCCGAAGAGATACTCAGGAAGTTCCGGATAGAAAAGCATTAATGCCGCAGTAAGCCCCAATAAAAATCCAACGAGTCCGAAAACTACCGTTGCATAAAGAAACGCTCGCACAATGCTGTTGTCATAACTAAACTTTTGTGTTTCCATATTAACTAATCACTTTTTTCTTCTATATTTTTTTAATGTCTTCTTCCTTATTATCCTCGTTTTCTGGTTTTTTTATGATTTCCGAGTCAAGTAAAATCCTTACTGCGGGTGATTCATCATCTTCAAACTGCCCTTTTTTTGCATTCACTATAAAAATGATTAAAAAAATTACAGCTAATGTCACGCTGCAAAGAATCATTAAATAGAGTATATCCATGCTTTTGCAAATTTAAAAATAAACTGCTTCAAAAATAGGTAAAAATTATGATTTTCGTCACAGGGTGTTAAATAATGTTAATTTAAAACTTTTCTAAATAAAGAACATAACTATTTCTGATTGATTTTGAAATATTTAGTGCTCCTAAACCAAGTTGCAGCCGAAGTAAACGCCACTACACTAATCGAACTTATCGGCATAATAATCGCGGCAAAAAGTGGCGACATGTGTCCTGTAACCGCAAAACTCAGCCCGATAATGTTGTAAAAAAAGCTGATTGCAAAGGTCATTTTTACAATCTTCATCGCGTCTTTTGAAAAATCAAAATATTTATCTAAATCCGTCAGTTTTTCTCCCGACATAATCACATCCGAAGAAGGCGTAAAAGAATTCGTATCATCCGCAACCGCGATTCCCACGTTACTTTGCTTCAAAGCTCCTGCATCGTTTAATCCGTCTCCCAACATCGCAACTTTCTGATGTTGGTCTTGAAGATTTTTAATATAATTCAATTTATCTTCGGGACTTTGGTTGAAAGCCATTCCATCTGCATTCGGAATAATGGTTTTCAAGACTTTTTCTTCCGAGGCGTTATCTCCACTTAAAATATGGATTTTATAATCATAAAGTCTTTTAAATAAAGAATTTAAATTTTCACGGTATTCATTTTTAAAGATAAATTTTCCAATGAATTCATCATTTTTGCTGACGTAAACAGCGGTTTCCAGATTTTTCGATTCTTGACGAACCAAACTTGCGGAGCCAATCTTGTAAAGATTTCCTCGAACCTGCGCCTCATAACCTTTTCCTGCAACTTCCTTAAAGTTTTCAATCGGGAAATACTCATCCTCAATTTCTAAAAACTCATAAACTCCTTTCGATAATGGATGGTTTGAATTTTTAACCAAACTCTTGATGTTTTTTAAGTCAAATTCTTGAATTTCAGTTCCTTCAAAAGTGAGATCTGATTTTTTCTGATGCGTAATTGTTCCCGTTTTATCGAAAACAACAGTTCCTATTTTAGAAATTTTTTCAATCGTCAAAGTGTCTTTAACGTAGAACTTATTTCTTCCCAAAATCCGCATGACGTGACCAAAAGTAAAAGGTGCAGACAACGCCAAAGCGCATGGACACGCAATAATCAAAATCGCAGCAACCACCTGAAACATTTTTTCAAAATCGATTCTTGCCCAATAAATCCCTGCAATCATTGTGATTCCTAAAATAATGAAGGTGAAATATTTTGAAATTTCGTTCGTCAAAGTATCGAGTCCTGTTTCGTGTTTTTTGAAGGCTTCCTTGTTCCAAAGTTGCGTCAAATAGCTTTGATTCACGGTTTTTATCACTTCCAATTCCAGGGCAGAACCGATTTGTTTTCCGCCCGCAAAAATTTTGTCGCCCGCTTTTTTAGGAATAGAAGCGCTTTCTCCCGTGATAAAACTATTGTCAATATTTCCTTCACCATTAATCAAAACCGCATCCACAGGAATAATTTCCTGATTACGAACCATGATTCGGTCGCCAATTTTCAATTCAGAAAGTAAAATGTTGTCCTGTTTACCGTGAAAATCAACTTTAGTTACCGCAATCGGATAGAAAGATTTATAGTCGCGGTCGTAGGAAAGTGCGCTGTAAGTTCGCTTCTGAAAGAGTTTTCCCATCAACATGAAAAAAAGCAAACCGCACAAAGTGTCGAAATATCCTGCTCCATAATCAGTAAGAACTTCATAAATACTTCTTCCGTAAAGCATGATGATTCCCAACACAATCGGAACATCGATATTCACAACCTTATTTTTCAAGCCATACCAAGCGGATTTAAAATAATCGGATGCCGAATAAAAAACCACGGGAGTTGCCAACAAAAACATGATGAATCGGAACAAATCCTTGTATTTGTCGAACCAAAAATCACTCGTTCCCATCACTTCTGCAGCGTATTCGGGATACGAGAAGAACATCCCGTTTCCGAAAGCAAATCCTGCAATCGCCCATTTTATCAGCAAAGTTTTGTCGAGTTTTTCCTCAACTTTTTCTGCCGTTTCTAAATTAATGACAGGTTTGTAACCAAGATTCGTCAAAAATTTTGCAAGTTCGCTTAACTTTAATTGGTTGTGATTAAAAGAAATCTGAACATTTTTTCGAGTAAAGTTGACTTGAGAATAATTGATGTTTTTATTCAGATTCTGAAGACTTTCCAAAAGCCAAATACAGGATGAGCAATGAATCACAGGAATTTTGAAAGTCACCAAACTCGTATTGCCTTCTGAAAAATCGGTGACTCTGTCGAAAATTTCGGCAGTGTCGAGATAATCGAACTGTGAAGTATTTTCGTCATTCGGACGAATTCCCGAACGCTTATTGAGTTCATAAAAATTACCTAAATCATTGATGTTCAGGATTTCATAAACCGATTTGCAACCATTGCAACAAAAAATCTTCTCATCGAACGGAATTCGTTCTCTGTCAATCTCTTGTCCGCAATGAAAACAGTTTTCTGCCACTTCCTTTAAAATTTAACACGCAAAATTATAACAAATAAATTTGTGCTTCGGTTTTAATTGTCCTATTTTTGCTGATAAATGTCATAAAATTATGTCGCTAGAAAAACAAACGCTGATTGAGGAGAACTTACAAAAAACCTTTAATGAAGAGTCTTTCAGAGAAACACTTTCTCCTAAAGATTTTGAAAAATATGTTTCCGCAAAACAAACCCTAAAATTTCATAAAGGCGAAACCATTTTTGAGGATGGTGAAAATGCAAAAGGAGTTTATTTCATCACGAAAGGAACTGCAAAACTCTCCAAACAAGGCGTTTATGGAAAAGAACAAATTTTAAGGTTTATCAAAACAGGAGATTTAATCGGTTATCGTTCCCTTCTTTGCGGCGAAGATTTTCAGGCAAAAGCTGAAGCAATGACCGAACTTGAAGCGACATTTTTACCTTCAGATATTTTCCTGCATTTATTGGAAGTGGATTCCAAACTTGCTTTTGTGATGTTGCAGAAAATTGCTTTTGAATTGGGCGAATCTTCCAATACCGTAACTTTTCTTGCACAAAAAACCGTGCGTGAAAGATTGGCGGAAATTTTACTTTTACTTGAACAAAAATTAGGAACCGATCCTGAAGGCTTCATCAAAATTTCTTTGACGAGGGAAGAAATCGCAAACATCATCGGAACCGCTACAGAAAGTGCAATCCGTTTGATCTCCGAATTTAAACAGGACGGACTTATCGAAGTTGAAGGTAGAAATATAAAAATCTTGAATCACGAGAAGTTGATAAAGCTGGGTCACGTTATTATATAGGCTGGATGATGGAAGATGGATGCTGGAAGTTTACAAATTCAGATAAAATTTTTCATCCCACTTGAAGCACCCGACTTGCAACACCAAACATCCAACAAATTTTATGTCTGTACATTCCGAAATCAAAAAGATTACCACCGAAACTTTGCGAAAAATGAAATTCGACAAAGAAAAAATCACCATGCTTACTGCATACGATTTCACGACTGCAAAAATGGTGGATGCAGGTGGAATTGACGCCATTTTGGTGGGAGATTCCGCATCGAACGTAATGGCGGGTTACGAAACGACTTTGCCGATTACGCTTGACCAAATGATTTATCATGCTCAATGCGTGATTCGTGGAGTTGGCCGCGCTTTGGTGGTGGTAGATTTACCTTTCGGAAGTTATCAGTCAAATCCGGAAAAAGCTTTGGAATCTGCCGTAAGAATCATGAAGGAATCCGAAGCTCACGCGATAAAACTGGAGGGCGGAAAAGAAGTGGAGAAATCCATCAAAAAAATTGTGAATGCAGGAATTCCTGTGATGGGGCATTTGGGTTTAACTCCGCAATCAATTTATCAATTCGGAACCTATAAAGTTCGTGCAAAAGAAGAAGAGGAAGCAGAAAAATTAATGAGCGACGCCAAACTTTTGGAAGAATTGGGTTGTTTCGCTTTGGTTTTGGAGAAAATTCCTGCCGCTTTAGCGAAAAAAGTTTCCGAAAGCATTTCCATTCCTACGATTGGAATTGGAGCGGGACCCGACTGCGACGGACAAGTTTTGGTTTATCACGATATGGTGGGAATGAACAAAGATTTTTCGCCGAAATTTTTAAGAAGATACCTCGATTTATACACCGAAATTACGGGTGCGGTTTCGCAATACGTGAAAGATGTGAAAAGTTCGGATTTTCCTAATCAGAATGAGAGTTATTAAACTTATTTACAAAAATCAATAGGTACGGGCTTTAGCCCGTTTGCTAAAATACCTATTTCAATTTGGCTTTAGCCAAAATTTATTTTTAAATTCATGAACACCAATACCACAACCATACAGGGAATTCTTTCAGTCGGCGCACTGATTTGTCTTGCCGTAGGATTTTTCAACCTGCTTTCACCTGAGTTGAACAACCTGCTTTACAACAAAATTTTCTACATTTTAATTGGAGCGAGTTTCTTTTTGCAGGCACCGACTTTGACGAACAAAAATTTCCTTTATCCAATGTATGTTGCGGCGGGACTTTGCATTATCGGTGCATTTCTTCCGACCGATTCGCAATATTCCAACATCAAAACGATTGGACTTTTTGCGGGAGTAATCCTTTCGATTTTTAACAGACCGAGACAAACTCGCCAATAACTTCCTAAAGTCATGCAGGAAATTATCATCATAATCACGGCGTTTCTTGCATCGGGACTCACTTTCTTTTCGGGATTCGGATTAGGAACGATTCTTCTTCCTGTTTTTGCGATTTTCTTTCCTGTCGAAATTGCGGTGGCTTTAACGGCGATTGTGCATTTCCTCAACAACGTTTTCAAATTTTTTCTTGTTGGAAAAAGCATTGATAAATCCATCTTGTGGCGATTTGGAATTCCTGCAATAATCTCAGCTTTTGTCGGAGCTTTTGTCCTGAATTATCTTTCAGACTTGAAACCGTTTCACGAATATCAACTTTTGGGAAAGACCTTCCAAATGACTTTCATTAAAATTATCATTGCGGCTTTGCTGATATTTTTTGCACTTTTCGACTTAATTCCGAAACTTAAAAATTTAAAATTCAACAAAAAATATTTGCCAATCGGTGGATTCATCAGCGGATTTTTTGGCGGACTTTCAGGACATCAAGGAGCATTGAGGTCGGCTTTTCTAATTCGTTCAGGCTTATCGAAAGAAAGTTTTATTGCGACAGGAATTGCGATTGCCTGTTTGATTGATGTGACGCGACTTTCCGTTTACGCAGAAAATATTGTGAAAAATCACGAAACGTTAAATTGGAATCTGGTTTTGATTGCGACGCTTTCTGCTTTTGCGGGAGCTTTTCTTGGAAATAAAATGTTGAAGAAAATGACCATTTCTGCACTTCAAAGTTTTGTTGCGGTGGCGTTGATTGTGTTTTCTGTCTTTCTTGGATTGGGAATTATTTAAACAGAAGGATATTTAGCGAACCGCTTCTCGAAATTTTACTGTATTAACCGAAGTTTTGCAATTCCACCAATTTCCGGTACACCCCGTTTTTATCGAAGAGTTCGTAGTGAGTTCCCTGTTCCACGATTTCGCCGCGTTCCATAACCACAATCCAGTCTGCTTTTTGAATAGTTGAAAGTCGGTGAGCGATGACCAAAGAAGTGCGGTTTTCCATCATTTTTTCTAACGCGTCCTGAACAAATCTCTCTGATTCTGTGTCTAATGCGGAAGTTGCTTCATCCAAGATCATAATTGGTGGGTTCTTCAAAACGGCTCTTGCAATGGAAACCCTTTGTTTTTGTCCACCCGAAAGCTTGTTTCCGTCGTCGCCGATGTTGGTAAAATATTTATCGGGAAGATTTTCAATAAATTGATGTGCGTTTGCAATTTTCGCGGCGGAGATCACTTCAGCTTCGGTTGCATCGGGTTTTCCCATCAAAATATTGTTGAAAACAGAATCATTAAATAAAACCGATTCCTGCGTTACCATACCCAAAAGATGACGGTAATCTTTTACGCTTAAATCTTTTATATTTACGCCGTCAACTAAAATTTCGCCTTCGGAAACGTCGTAAAATCGTGCAAGCAAATTGGCGATCGTTGTTTTTCCCGAACCTGATTGCCCAACCAAAGCAATCGTTTTTCCTTTCGGAATCGTAAGGTTGAAGTTCTTCAGAATCACATTATCTTTATCGTAAAAGAAGCCAATGTTTTTAAATTCAATTTTATCTTTTAAAGTAGAAATCGGAACTGGATTTTCTGCTTCATCAATTTTTAAATCATAATCCAAAACTTCGGAAACTCTGTCCAAACTCGCCATTCCGCCTTGAATGGCGGAAAACGCATTGGACAGTTTTTTCGCAGGATCCAAAATTTGGAAGAAAACTCCTATGAAAGCCAAGAAAGTTACAGGATCCTTATTCACGCCGTTGATGATTTGAACCCCTGCAAACCAAGTGATAATCAACATGGTAACAGAACCCAAAAATTCGCTCATTGGTGAAGCGAGTTCTCGTCTTCTGCTCATTCCAATCGCGTATTTTTGCCAATTGTCGGTTGTTTTGTTGAAGCGGTTTTTGAGGATTTTATCGGCATTAAAAATCTTGATGACTTTTGAGGATTTCAAAGTTTCATCCACCAAAGAGAAAAGGTTTCCCAGTTCTTCCTGTGCGGAAGTTGCGTGTTTTTTTAAACTTTTTCCCACCCAGGAAATCAGCCAACCCATGATCGGAAATACCAAAAGTGAGAAAAGTGTTAAAGTCGGTGATAAAATAAATAAGGTAATTAATGACGAAATAATCATAAACGGCGAGTTCAGCAAATCGACCAAACTTCCCATAATTCCGCCTTCAACCGCACCAATGTCGTTGGAAATTCGCGACATCATATCGCCTTTTCTTTGTTCTGTAAAAAACGAAACGGGCAATTTCAAAAATTTGTCATACATCGCAGTTCGCAAATCTTTGGTAATTCCGACACGATAATTCACGAGCAAATAGGAACCTAAATATCTGAACAAATTTCGTAACAAAAAGGCAACTCCCGTAATTCCACAAAGAACCGCCAAAACTTGAATCGCGCCGTATTCATTGATGTTCATCTGAATTTTGTAATACGCCATATCTTTCAGGTAACCGAAATAATCCGCAAATTTTCCGCTGTAAACAGGAACTACGGAAGTATCGACTTCTTTGTCGAGTTTAAAGAGAATTCGCAGAATTGGAAGCATCGTGACGATGGAAAAAATCTGCAATAATGAATAGAGCAGATTAAAAAAGATGCTTCCGAAAAGGTATTTTTGATGCGGTTTTGCGAAAGAAAGGATTCGGTTAAGTGGCTTCATCTGCTGATTTCTATTGTTTTTTTGTCAGATGGAACATCCAATAAATTTCGATTTACTAAACTTTGAAATATTGTTCTGTGGATGTTTCATTAAATGAAATTAATTCGCAAAATTACGGAATTTCAAGCAGATGTTTTACTTATTAAAATTTACATTCTCACTATATTTCGGAGCAAAGTTTTCAGGCTTCAATTTCTCAATAGTTTTACTTAAATTGTTGATGATTTGAGTAACATTTCCAAAATCAACCACGCTTAATTCGTCATTCAACTGGTGATAATGGGTCGCTGTATTCATATTCACGGTGGAAAAAGAATGTGCAATTATTTTCTTTCGAACAAACATCACGTTATCTGAACGGTAAAAAAGTTGTTGGCCTTTGTAAGGGTCAGGAAAAATTTTTAATCCATTTTCTGCATTGGCATTGAAAAGTTCATCAAGATTAGAAAATTCGTCACCCGTCATGAAAAGCGCATTCGGACCAAATTGGGAAACCGTCGCCACCATTTCAAAATTTAATAATGCATTGATATTTTGATATTCCGAGTGCAAAGCGGGATTTTCAGCAATTGCTTTGGAACCTTTCATTCCTTTTTCCTCTCCATTAAAAGCGATGAACATCATTGAAAAATTGGGTTTTTTTTCTTTGAAATAATCAGCAATTCCAACAACCGTTGTCACGCCACTTGCATTGTCATCTGCGCCGTTGTACACTTTGTCACCTTTTTTATTGGTAAAACCAATGTGGTCGAAATGTGCGGTAAATGCTAAAGTTTTATCCGATTTTCCTTTCTTAATTCCACAAACATTGTAGGCGACTTTTCCCTTGTATTCAAAAGGAACGAGATAAGAATCACCGGTACAGAAATCGAGATTGTTTTCCTTAAAAAGTTTGGCAATATAAACTGCGGCGGAATCATTTTCGGGAGTGCCGATTTCTCTGCCCTTCATTTCATCGGAAGCAAGTGTTGAAAGAACTTTTGTAACACGTTCTTGCGAAACTTCTTGAGCGTAATTTAAATTGAAAAGAAATAAGATGAATAAAGGAAAAAGTTTTTTCATTGATAATTTTTGATAAAGATATAGCTTTTTATAAATGAAAAAAAACAGCTCCAAAAAGGAACTGTTTCACTCAAAAAAAATCGTTGTAAGTTTAGCGGAGCCTGTCCACAGATTTTACGAGCCGTTCGTCTTTCCGGATATAAACATTTGCAATGAGCAAACATATTATTGATAAAAACGGAAAAACAGGCTCAATACCCTTCTCAGGAAAATCAATTCCTCCGGATAAAGTGAGTAGCCAATACGCCAATAAACCGAGCAACAAAGCGTTTATGAAAATGCTGATATTGTTCAGCGTAATCTGTCTTCTTCTATCCTTGTAACTTAGAATGCTGATGAATCCAAATAAAACCAAAGCAACACAAGCAATTGAAATGAATGGAGTTGGCCCGAAAAGCGAAAAATCCTGCCCGGTAACGAACAGAAAAACGGTTCCCAAAATCGCCAAAAATATCCATACAGTCTGTATTCTTTGTAGCATCTTATCTGAAAGTGTGTTGCAAAAATAGCAATATTTTTTTGCATAATTAAATTTTTAGTGTAGATTTGCACTATTATTGCTCTAAATAAGAAAAGTCGCCCGACTTAACTTTCTTACTTACACACACTTATATAATACAATTTTTACGTAACATTTATGTTCAACATCGAAACGTTAAGGTCGAAATCCGATGCGGACTTGACTAAAATCACGAAAGATTTAGGCGTTAAACTTGCTAAAAACAGCACCGATAATGATAAAATCTTTGCCATCCTTGACTTTCAGGCTTCTAATACGAAAGTAGCAAAAGATTATTACAACGCCACCGAAACCCCTATGAATACAGAAGAAACAACAACTCCTGCAGCCAAAAAACCTGCGGCAAAGAAACCCGCAACCAAAAAGAAAACCGAGAAACCTACAGAAGTTTCCGCTGAAATACCATTTGAAAATGCTGAAACCCCAGTAGAATCAATACAGGAAACAGTTGCAGAAAATTCATTGCAGGAAAAAACATCTACTTCAACTGAAAACAACAGAAATCAGCAGAAGAAAAAAAGACAGCGAATTTCAGTTCCAAAAGAGGAAGCTCCTGTTGAAGATGCCGTAATAGAAGCTGTTGCCGAGAAAGCACCGATACAGGAACAGCCACGAAGTCAACCGAATTCTGAAAACCAAAACCAAAACCGTCATCAGAACGGAAACGGAAATTCCAGCCAAAACGGAAATCCTAATCAGAACCAAAACCACAACAAACAGCAAAAGCAAAATAAAAATCAGAACAAGAACCAAAATCCTAATCAAAATAAAAATCAGAACGCTGAAAACCAAGAAGAAAATTCTAAAAAGGAATTCAATTTCGATGGTTTGGTAACAATTGAAGGTGTTCTTGAAATTTTACCGGATAATTACGGATTCCTGCGTTCATCGGATTTCTCCTACATTTCCTCTCCCGATGATGTGTATGTTTCAACCAATCAGATTAGAAATTATGGTTTGAAAACGGGAGATACCGTAAAAGGAATTGTTCGTTTGCCAAAAGAAGGCGAGAAATATTTCTCCTTATTAAAGCCGACAGAAGTTAATGGAAGAGATCTGGAATTCATCAAAGATCGTGTTGCTTTTGAGTTTTTGACGCCTCTTTTTCCTGATGAAAAATTTAATTTAACAGGAAAAAACTCAACACTTTCCACAAGAATCGTGGATTTGTTCACGCCAATCGGCAAAGGACAAAGAGCAATGATTGTGGCGCAACCGAAAACCGGTAAAACCATGCTGTTGAAAGATATCGCAAACTCCATTTCAGCCAACCATCCGGAAGCATACATGATGATTTTGCTCATCGACGAAAGACCGGAAGAAGTGACCGATATGGAAAGAAGTGTGAATGCGGAAGTCATCGCCTCAACTTTTGACGAACCTGCAGAAAAGCATGTGAAAGTAGCGAATCTCGTTCTTTCAAAAGCGCAAAGAATGGTGGAATGTGGTCATGATGTGGTGATTTTGTTGGATTCCATTACACGTTTGGCGAGAGCATACAATACGGTAACTCCGGCTTCAGGGAAAATTCTTTCGGGTGGTGTTGATGCAAATGCCCTTCACAAACCAAAGAGATTCTTCGGAGCAGCGAGAAATATTGAAGGCGGCGGTTCTTTGACCATCATTGCAACTGCATTAATCGATACCGGCTCAAAAATGGACGAAGTGATTTTCGAGGAATTTAAAGGAACCGGTAACATGGAACTTCAACTCGACCGAAAAATTGCGAACAAACGAATTTATCCTGCAATTGATTTGGTGGCTTCAAGTACTAGAAGAGACGATTTGTTGCTGGATGACGTTACCCAACAAAGAATGTGGATTCTAAGAAAATATCTTGCCGACATGAATCCTGTTGAAGCAATGGAATTTGTGAACAAAAGCATCAAAGGAACTTTGAATAATGAGGAGTTCTTGATGTCGATGAACAGATAAAAAAGCGCAAGAAATCGAGCCAAGAGTCAGTTTGGTGAAACTTCTCAAAGAAATAGAACTCTAAAATAAATTAAGACCGTTCAAGAATTTGGGCGGTTTTTGTTTTTGAGGGAAGGAAGTGAAGAAGTCGCGGCATGTTGTTAGAAATTATTAACAAAAAAAGGGTTGCGAAGAACTGAAATGTTGGTAAACGCTGCAAATCTGTCTTTCGTTTTCATCAATGTTAAAGATTTATTAAAGTGATGCCGCTATTTTGGAATTGGTCTAAATAATGATTAAATTTGAATCATAACATTTAAACAGAAAAAATTATGGCATTCGAATTACCGAAAATGGGGTATGCTTATGACGCATTAGAACCAACAATCGACGCAAAAACGATGGAAATCCACTACACGAAACACCATCAAGCGTATGTTGATAATTTAAACAAAGCAATTGCGGGAACAGATTTAGAAGGTAAAACCATCGAAGAAATCTGCAAAACAGGAACCGACAAACCTGCTGTTAGAAATAATGGAGGAGGACATTACAATCATACACTTTGGTGGGAAATTTTAACTCCAGGTGGAAGCAAAGAACCTGTAGGAAATGTAAAAGCAGCAATCGAAGCTTACGGCGGATTTGAAAAATTTAAGACAGATTTTTCTGAAGCAGCTAAAACAAGATTCGGTTCAGGTTGGGCTTGGTTGTGCAAAAAAGAAGACGGTTCAGTTTCTGTTTGCTCTACGCCAAATCAGGACAATCCGTTAATGCCTGTTTCTGATTGTCAAGGAACACCACTTTTGGGACTTGATGTTTGGGAACATGCTTATTACCTACATTATCAAAACAGAAGACCAGATTATGTTTCCGCATTCTTTGAGGTGATTAACTGGGATGTTGTTGAAGAGAAATTCAATAAATAGGATTTACAGTAATTGTACAAAAAGGTTCAGAAAATTTCTGAACCTTTTTTTGTTTGAATCTATCGAACTTCTGTCATGCTTAAGCCATTGAGTTTCAATCCGTATTTCCATTGAACGTAGGCAAAAACCTGATAAAGCTTGTACTCAAAATTCAATCCGTAATTCTCCTGAGGGTTGTATTCAATTGAAGATTCTATAATATTTCTGTATCTCCCTGAAAAATAATAGGAATTCCACTCGGATACCAACATGGCATTTCTGCTTCTAAGCTGATTTTCTGAATACATACTGATTGGTTTAGCTACAGCATTAAGAAAATAACTCCATTGTGAATCCAAAACTTCCAAATCCCACTCACCATCGTCATTTTTTTCGGGCTTCATGGTGACTTTATTGTCGTCATTAGATATTTTATTAGTTGAAGAGCAACTCATGCTCAGCAATAAAATACTGATTATAAAAATAATTCTTTTCATTTTTCTTTATTTAATAAACAATCAAATTTACATTTTAATTTCATTTGATAAACATCAAATCAGAAGCCAAAAAAAGCCGCTTCAAATGGGAAACGGCTCTGAATTTTTATTTTGGTTCTGCTTCGCGCTGTATGACGACAAAGGCAGGGAAGTGGTCGCTATAACCTGCAGTAAATTTATCGCCATTCCAAGATCGGAAAGGATATCCTTTGAAATTTCCTTCTTTTGTGATTAAATAAGGCGGTGCAAAAATTTCCGCCTTGTAGAGTGAATAATCTTTGCCTACTTTATCGGAAATAACGTTTCCTGAAACAATAATCTGATCAAATAAGTTTGGCGCATCCTGGTAAGCCAAAGAAGCTACGCCCTTTTTATAAAGCGGATACATTAAATTCAAGTACGGAGTATCTTGGTTTACATCTTTAGGAGTCCATGCCGCTTTCAGGTAATTTTTCAAACTTGCGCTCACCGGATCATCGTTGAAATCTCCCATCGCAAAAAGTTTTGTGGATGGATCCAAAGCTCTCACACTGTCCATCTGTTGCTTCAAAACTACTGCGGCTGCATTTCTCTTTGGTAAAGATCTCGCTTCCCCACCACTTCTTGAAGGCCAGTGATTCATAAATACTGCGATTTTTTCATTATCAAGGAAACCTGTAACTACCAAAATATCGCGGGTATAGCTTCTTTTACCTTCATCAAAAATTTTAATTTCCTTTTTTAAAGAATTCGTTGGGGTGAATCTCCTTTTCTGATAAATAACCGCTACATCAATTCCTCGTGCATCGTATGAGTTATAATGAATAATCCCGTAATCATACTTCGCAAGAGTTGGATGTTTTACCAAATCCTCGACAACTTGACGGTTTTCAACCTCAATCAAACCAACGATAGCGGGAGCAGTTTTGGTATATTGTGCGCCCATTTCAGAAATTACTTTCGCCTCGTTGTCCAGCTTTTGTCGGTATTTTTTGGTGTCCCAATTTTTGCCGCTTTTAGGGGTAAAGTCATCCGCAAGAATTTGGTGGCGGATTACTTTTTTACCCTTCAGCAATTGGTCATTCCATTCGCCTCTGTAATCCTCGGTGGTTTCAAGATATTTAAGGGAATCGATCGGTACGCTTCTGTGAAAAGCAGGATTGCTAATGTCTTTTGTCCCGTCGATATAATCTGCAGACGCAATGGTATCCCACAAGTTTTCAACGTTTAAGAAACCGATCGTCGCCACTCTGCGAAGTTGACCTTTTTGTTGACCGAATGAATAGCAAAAGATGGTTATTAGTACTAAACTTACAATTTTTTTCATTTTTAATACAGAATAGTTTTGAATTGCAAATCTAACAATAAATTGCCATTGAAAATCGTAATATTTATCAGCTTTAAAAATTTAATGAAATATTAAAGTAATTTTTGTTAAAAAGTTTTATGATACTGATTTTTAGACGTAAATTTGCCTTCCTTAATTTAATGAACTGATTGTTAGATTATAAAAAGCAAAAAAATAAAATTTAAACATGATTAAAAAGCTATCTTTAATCTCTTTATTTACGCTGCTTCCCGCTTCTTTTTACTTTGCACAAACTACCGTTTTTGCATATTTAAAAGATGCCGACGGAAAGCCGGTGGAAAGTGCGGAGGTTGATTTGAAAGGTTCTGGTAATGATGTGAAAGCAGATAAAATTGGATATTTCCAGTTTGTTGATCTGAAGTCTGGCCATTATCAAATTGTAATTACCAAACCGAGTTACGAAACCAAAGTAATGGAGTTTGACGTAAAAGACGAAAAAAGAAAAGATTTGGGTGTAATTACCCTTTATTCTTCACTTTCGGGAGCTGATCAAGGTCTTACCATTATTGAGAATAGTGGTGAGGAAGAAAACACCAGCCAAAGTACAACCGTAGGTTTATTGCAGTCTTCACAGGACGTTTTCAGCAGAATTGCTGCTTTTGATTTAGGCGCATACTGGTTCAGACCAAGAGGAATTGATGGCAGATCTGGTGAAACAATGATGAACGGAGTAACGATGGTGAAATCGGACAACGGAAATGTTGATTTCGGAAATTGGGGCGGACTCAATGAGATTACCAGATATCCGGAAGTTGCCGCAAATCACGCTCCTTCAGAATACGCTTTCGGTGGTGCAAGTTCCGTTGTTTATAAAAACACCAATGCGAGCGAATATCGTAAAGGTTTCCAGGCTACTTACTCTTTAACCAACAGAAATTACAGAAACAGAGCCTCTTTACGCTACACTTCCGGAATGAGCAAAAACGGATGGGCTTTCACAGCAATGGGAGCCAGAAGATGGGCACAAGAAGGTATTAACGAAGGAACTTTTTATGATGCTTACGGAGCATATTTAGGAATTGAGAAAAAATTCAGTGATTCTCATACGATGACACTAAATGCTTTTGCAGCACCATACAGAAGATCAACTTCAAGCCCAAGTACACAAGAAGTTTATAATTATCAAGGGGTTCACTACAATTCTTATTGGGGATGGCAAGATGGAAAGAAAAGAAGCGAGAGGGTTCGCGCAGGCTTCCAACCCATTATCCAGTTACAGGATTTCTGGAAGATCAACAAAAAATCAAGTTTGGCAACAGCGATTTCTTACCAGTTCGGAAAAGATAAAAGTGCGCGTTTAGATTGGCAAAATGTACCTAATCCGTCGCCAACTTATTATAGAAACCTTCCAAGTTATTACGATTCATTAGATCCAAATGCTTCTGTTTGGCCAGATCCGAACAATCCGAACTCTCCGGTGCCTACAACCGCTCAAGAGGCTTATAAAGCAGCGATGGAAGGTTGGCAAAATGGCGATCCTTTGTTTACGCAAATTAATTGGGATGCGCTCTACAGAAGAAATGTGAATCAGCCTGCACAAACCTATTATGGTGTTACAGGGAAAAGAGCATTATATTATCAGGTAAACGATGTGAGTGATGATAAGATTTTCAACGCTGCAACGCATTACGTTTATAACTTTACAGATACGACTAAATTTTTATTAAATCTATCTTACCAAAACTATAATTCAGAACTTTACCGAGAAGTGAAGGATTTATTGGGAGCTGATTTTGTTTTGAACCGCGATCCTTTCGCTGCAACAAATAATCCGGGAAAATCCGGCTTGTATGATGAAGGTGAAGCTGATGTTACCAAAAGAGTTGGTGATAAATTGGGATACAATTACATTTTCAGAAGACAGGAAGCCAAGGTAAATCCTGGACTTAAATTTCAATCCGGTAGATTTGATGTTTTTGTTTCGGCTTTGGCAGGATATTCAACATCGTCAAGAGAAGGTTTAATGCGCCATTACCTTTACCAAGACTCATTTGGAGATAGTGGGAATTATAATTTCTGGGATTTCGGTTTGAAAGGACAGGCTGTTTACAAAATAGATGGTAGAAATTTCCTAGTTTATAATGGAGCCTATTTTTCGCAGGCACCGTTCCTAGAAGATTTATTCATAAACCCGAGAGTAAACGCTGCAACATCTCCAAACATTAAAAATACCGTAATCAACGCAAATGATTTGAGTTACATTATGAATACTCCTTTCATTAAAATGCGTTTAACCGGTTATTTGGTTGATACACAAAACGATACCAACCTTCAGAGATTTTTTGCAGATGGAATTTCTTTAGTAAAACAAGGTCAGGACGGTGAAACTTCGAATGTACAAAGTGCTTTCGTAACTGAAATCATGTCTAACGTTGAAAAACGAAACATGGGCGCGGAACTTGGCATTGATGTTAAAGTAACCCCTACATTATCTTTACAAGGTTTAGCGAGTTATGGTGATTTTACTTTTAGAAATGATCCTCAAGTGTATTTTGCTTCCGATGCAACGGGAACTTTCAGCAACGGTAAATCTTACGCTGATTTTGGAAAAGCATACTTAAAAGGTTACAAACAAGGTGGAACTCCGCAACAAGGTTACTCTTTAGGATTCCGTTACAATTCGCCAAAATACTGGTGGTTTGGTGCAAACTGGAATTACCTAGATGATAATTACCTGAATCCTTCTGCACTTATGAGAACTGAATCTTTTGTACAGAATCCAGTTTCTGGGACACCATATTCCGGAGTGACCGAAGAAAGATTACGCGAGCTTCTCGCACCAACAAGACTTCCTTCTGCCTTTTTCATCAATGCAAACGTTGGTAAATCTTGGAGATTTGGAAGTTATTATGTGCTGCTTACTGCTTCAGTTAATAATATTCTCGACAATACAAAGTACATCACTGGTGGTTTTGAACAGGTGAGAAACGTGAAGTTTGATACCTTCTCCCAAGAAAAAGATCGTGAATATCCTTTATTCGGACCAAAATATTGGTACACGCAGGGAAGATCATATTTTGTTAACTTACAAGTTAGATTCTAATCATTAATCACAAAAAATAAAAAACAATAAAATGGATATCAGAAAATATTTAAAATCAGCTTTTGTTATTGTGCTATCCGCAATTACTTTAAGCTCTTGTGTTGATAAAGACGAGTGGGAAACTCCGCCGATTAATTGTACCAATAAATTTGATGCTCCTACGATTTCAATGGCAGATTTCGTGGCAAAAACTCCTGCATCTGGATATATCTTAATTCCTAGCGGCGCAAATGATCCAGTTGTAATATTTGATGCTTACGTAGTCTCTTCAGACGAAAACGGAAATTTCTACAAAACAATTTCTTTCCAGGATAAACCTGAAAATCCAACGGTTGGATTACAAATGGAAGTTGACAGAGCAAGTAACTATGCTGATTTCCCTGTAGGAAGCCACATTAGAATCCGTGCAAACGGTCTTCGTTTAGGAGTGGACAGAGGTGTTAAAAAAATTGGTTCTGTAGACCCGACTTACGCAATCGGTAGAATTCCTGCCTCATTGTTCCCAAGATATATTTCAGGGGTTTGCAACGGTAGTAAAATGGATGTCGTAACGATTAAACCAACAGCTTTGGCTGATTTGAATACCGCAGCTCAAGATAAATACATCAACACGTTGGTTACCGTGCCAAATGTTCAGTTTAATATCTCAGAAATTTATCCGGTGAACAAATCGTACATCGATTATGTTGCAGGAGCGGGAGTGGATACCGACCGTAAAATTGAAGATGCTTTTGGTGGCGCAACAGTACTTAGAAGTTCTGGATTCTCGACTTACGGTGCATCACTTTTACCTAAAGGAGCAGGCGCTTTAACTTTTGTAGTAAGCAAATACAACACGAATTTCCAAATGATTATCAGAAGTTTGGATGATGTGAAAATACCTCCAACAGGAACCAGATTTGATCCAACTCCACCAAAAGGAGGTTCTGCAGTAACATTTTTAGATACTTTCACAGAAAATTTCGAAAGTTATACCACGACGAACCAAGAAGATTTCCCTAAATATATTAACGATCCTATTTTGGGTAACAGATATTGGCAGTTGAAAACGTTCTCTGGAAATAAGTATATTCAATTGTCTGCAAACGCTGGGACAGGTCCTTTTGAGACATTCTTTATTGTTCCGGTGAAATTCGTGCCAGGAAAAAAATTGAGCTTCAACGTAAATGTTGGGTTTTACAACGGTGATGCTTTAAAAGTTTATACCTCCACCAACTACACTCCACTTGGGGATGCAACTTCTGCAACATTAACGGATATTACCTCTAACTTTACCGTTCCTAAAACGCCGACCAACGGTTATGGTACATTGGCGCCGGCTGGAACCTACCAGTTCCCTGCAAATCTTTCAGGAGACGGTTTCGTAATGTTTAAATATGTTGGAAATGGATCCGGAATTACGACAACAATTCAGTTGGATAATATTACAGTTCAGTAATATATATCATCTTTAAATAAGATAAAGCCGTCTCACAACTCGTGAAAGACGGCTTTTTTTTGCGTTTCACCGAGGAACCATTATGATAGAAGTAATTTTCTATGAATTTTTTTATCAAAACCAGGTGGTTTCGGTCTTTTAGACCTGCTTTGCTTTAATGATTTTTAGGTTGCTGAACGTATTAATTCTGGGTTCATAGCCAATCATTTTCTGTTTGTCACCTAAAATTTTCGCTCGTTTAAAGGTGGGAATAGTTTTTCTTCTTATTCAATCATATCTTTTTAATCCTTAAAACATCGGCTCGGTTCTGCTTCGGTTTTTCAACATCACCATGTTTTTTCTGCCCCGTCTGATTTATCTGCGGAGAATGATTGTAACGGTACTCTTTAAAATACAATACATCGGCCCATTTTGCTTTAATTCTTTAGCTTAAACCAAAAAAAATCCGCTTCATTCGTGAAACGGAGTGTATTGTTATTAACTTATTTCTAAAAACTTACCTCATTAACTTCTTTTCCTCGCTGGAAATTCATTGTTTTTTGATTTCCTTTATAAGCGATGTTTACTAGATTAAACTGTTTCGGAAAAGCTTCCAGTAAAATCGTGTTCTTGATTTTTAAAGTACTGATGTCGGTGACACCACCTGCTTCAAAATAAACCCAAACCGATTCACCGTTTACCTGGCTTCCTGTGAAAGTGAGCACTTTGGCGTTTCCGTTTACGTATAAATCGAAATTACTATTAACGTATTTCTTTACTTCTGCTTCAAATCCTGCCGTATTGGGGTTAATTTTTATAGCGTCAGAAATGTGAGACGTGTTCATTTTGGTTGTAAACTTAAGCGTTTTGCTCCCTTCCACATAATCTACTTTTGTCATTGATGAATAAAAATCTGCAACTCCGAAACTCATTATCGCCATCAACGCAAAAACTCCTAAAATATGTAAAAACTTTTTCATCTTTTCTTTATGTGTTGTGTTAAACTCAAATATAATGCCAATTAAAAGTTTACGTTCACGGTGTATTTATCGTAAAATGCCTTAATGTGTGCAACGGCGTCTTCAGCGGTATCAACTACTCGATAGAGATTCAAATCCTCCTCGGAAATCATTCCGTTTTCTAGAAGAGTATCTTTAAACCAATCTAAAAGTCCGCTCCAAAATTTTGAACCTACCAAAACAATTGGAAATCTACCGATTTTATTGGTTTGAATTAAGGTAATTGCTTCCGAAAGTTCATCCAAAGTCCCAAATCCTCCCGGCATTACAATAAATCCCTGAGAATATTTGATGAACATCACTTTCCTCACAAAAAAATAATCAAAATCCATGGAATAACCTTTGTCGATATACGGATTAAAATGCTGCTCGAAAGGCAGTTCTATATTCAAACCGATGGATTTTCCACCGCCTTTTCTGGCACCTTTATTTCCTGCCTCCATAATTCCGGGACCGCCTCCTGTGATGACGCCAAAACCGATTTCAGTAATTTTCTCCGCAATATCTACAGCAACTTGATAATATTTATCCTGCTCCTTCAACCTTGCGGAACCGAAAATAGAAACACATGGACCAATTCTCGCCAATCTTTCATACCCATCCACAAACTCCGCCATAATTTTGAAAACCATCCAGCTGTCTTTGGTAATGGTTTCGTCCCAAGTTTTTTCTTTAAAGGAACTCTGAACTTTTTGGTCGATTTCTAGTAAATCACCGGTGACGGCTTTTGTGGTGCCTTTTCCGCGTTTTATTTTTCCCATTTACTTAAAAATTTTTTCGGCTTCTGCAATCGAATCGGGCTTGCCTACATCAATCAAATCAGCAGAATGTTCATATCCGTGAATTCGTTCCAAGCTCATCAAATCGAGGTATTCTTCCATGATGGAGAATTTTCCGGTTCTTTTAATCTTATTAAAGATTTCGGGATTCACACAATGAATTCCACTGAAAGCCAATGGTTTAAATCCTTTGTTGAATTCTGCAAGTCGCTGTTCGCCAGTTTGTACATTCAGCCAACCTTTCAAAATCATTTCCGGATTGAACAGCAATTTTCTCGAGCTTTTTCTGTCGGATACGGCTAAAGTAGCAAAATCTTTCTTTTCCTGATGATATTTTACAAAATAATTGAGGTCCAAATTGGTCAAGATATCTGCATTCATAATCAGGAAATCCTCGCCGAAGTCCAGAAACCTTCTTGCAAACATCAAGCCGCCTCCTGTTTCCAGAAGTTCTTCATGCTCATCAGAAATGTCAATCTTTGCCCCGAAATTGTCGTTCTTCTTCAAAAACTCCACAATCTGTTCCCCAAAATGAAACACATTAATCACGAAATCATTAATGCCGAAACTCTGCAAATATTTGATGTTTCTTTCCAATAAAGGAATTCCGTTCACCAAAGCCAAAGCTTTAGGATGATGATCGGTAAATGGTTTTAGCCGGGTTCCTTTTCCTGCCGCAAAAATTAATGCCTTCATAAAATATAAGTGATGAGTAATGGGTAATAAGCAATATTTTGAGTTGATTACTCATTGCTTATTACTCATTACTTATAATTAAGTTGTGGTTGCTCGTCGTGATTTAATTTCACGGTAACTTGTGGATATTTTTCTCTGATAAACTGCGCAATTTTTTCGGCTGAATAAACAGAACGGTGTTGACCACCCGTACAACCGAAATTGATTTGCAGATGCTCGAACTCACGCGCCAAATAATTATCAATGTTGATGGAAACAAGATTTTTTATCAGATCCAAAAATTTGGGCATTACTGTGTTTTCTTCCAAATATTCTTGAACACCGATATCGCAACCGGTTTGTTGTTTGTATTCATCGATTCTTCCTGGGTTTAGAATTCCGCGGCAATCGAAAGTAAATCCGCCGCCATTTCCGGAATCGTCTTTTGGGATTCCTCCTTTTTTATAGGAAAAACTGTGTATTTCTACTGTTAAACTCATATTTATACTATAATATCATTTTTTCAAAACTATACATTAAACCATAAAGATAATTAAGACTTTAAGGAATTTTACCCTTCATATTATTAAGCTATTCTGATCAATCAGAATTTTTTAAGTGGAGAACTAAAGGTTTCATTCAATAAATCTGTTAATTTCCTTAATGCTTAATAATCAAAGAATTAATTTTAGTTTTCATTACATCCGATTTCAGTTCTTTAATCACTCTTTTGAGTTCAGGGAAATGTTTCATTTCTTCCCAAGACTCTGAAAAATTATAGAGGTTTTCAATTCCCTGATCAATACTTGAAATGAAATGCGGTTTTCTCTGAATCAGTCCCCGAAAACCGTAAGCTCCCAAAACCTGCATAAAACGAATGAGCTGAATAGGCTTTACCGAACTCTTTAGTTGAGAGATTTTCACTTCATCTTTCCACAAAGAGTAGTAGTATTCCAACATATCGTCTTTAAAACCGCTCGGGAAATTTGCTTTCGCCTGAAACAGAAATGAAACCACATCATACATCAAAGGTCCTTTCATCGCGGATTGATAATCGATAAAAAATACCTCATCATTTTCATTCACCATGATATTTCTCGCCTGAAAATCGCGAATCATCAAACCCTTCGGTTCAAGATGCTCTAATATTTGCGTGAGTGTTTTGAACTCTTTCAGCAAATTTCCTTTGTGGTAAGGGATTTCCAAAACATCCACAATAAAACTTTTAAAATAAAAAAGGTCGCTCGTTATCGGGAATTCATCATAAGCTTCGTATTCGAAAGATTTTGACCAGTCGATTTTATTTTCTGTTTTGTTTTGCAGTTCGTAAAGGTTCTCCAAAACCTGCTTCACTAAAAGTTCAGTTCGATCGGAAAGTCCTTCCTTTTCGATGATTTCCGATAAAGTATTTCCACCCACATATTCCTGAACATAGAATGTTCGATCATCAGAAATCTTAAAAATCTGCGGCGTATTTAAATTTAACTCAGAAAAAATGTTTGAAAAATAGAAGAAACTTTCGTTTTCTGCGAGATTTTCATTAAAAGTAATGATGTATTTTTTATCTGAACTTCTACCAACATAATTCTTTCTTGAAGAACCGCTTTGTGGTAAGGCAAAGAATTCATCGGCTGTTTTATGTAAAAAATCTTCAAAAAAAAGTTGGGCTTTTTCCATGGTCATTCTTTTACAAATATAGGGAAAATAGAATTTTTTAAAACATTATATTTGCAGCATGTTCAACGATTTCAAGCCGGTTCTGAAAATTTTATTGCGATTCATTATCATTTATTTGGTTTTGCTAGTGGGTTATCAGTTTTATCTGAACAAATTCAAGAATGCAGGTCTGGATCCGATTTCAGAATGGGTTGCTGAACAAACCGCATTTTGCCAAAGAAATCTGGGCTTCGCTACCAAACTTGTTGAAGGAAAACCGCAAGACGAAACCACCTTTTTCCTTGTCAATGGAGAATATGTTTCCCGGATGGTTGAAGGTTGCAACGCTATTTCAGTGATAATTTTATTTCTGGCGTTCGTTTTTGCCTTTTATAAAGGTTTCCAGACTTTTGTTTTTGCTGGAGCAGGAATTTTGTTCCTTCACATCATGAATGTCCTGCGAATTGCGGGATTAAATATTATATTGAGAGTACATCCTGAATACGGGAAAATATTTCACGATTATTTTTTTCCTGCAATCATCTATGGAAGCGTCGTTTTGCTGTGGCTGGTTTGGATTAAGTATTTTGCACTAAAAGCACCGGAACATGAAAATTCTTAACTGGTTACTTGTAATTCTAGGAATTTTAGGGTTAATCGGAGTCCGAATGGTAGAAGACAAAATTTTTTACGATCCGTTTCTCAACTATTTTCATGAAGCCAACAAAAATGCAGATTTTCCGCATTTTGAATGGGGTAAATTGATTCTCCATCATCTTTTCAGATTTCTATTGAACTTGTTTTTTTCAGCTTTAGTCGTGCATTTTATCTTTAAGAACAAACGGTGGACTTTTCAGGCGGTGATTTTAATGGTGCTCGTTTTTGTGATTACTTTCCCGATTTATCTTTACGGTATTCACACCAAATTTGACATTGGTTACCTGTTCTCTTTCTATATGAGAAGATTTGTGATTCAGCCCCTGATTTTGTTGTTGATTATTCCGATGTTTTATTACCGAAAACATATTAATTCTTTGTAGAAGTAGCTTCTAAGGAATGCTTCTGCACTTGTGAAATATTCTTCTCGTTCCATTCAATTTTTTTAACGAAAGGTTTTTGGCGAACCGGACACTCCGAAAGTTGGCAAATCTCGCACGAAAAAGTTTTGCAGTCATCCAAATGGAAGTTGAATTCTACGCTTCGATCAGTATTTTCGCCAATCAACTTATAGGCTTTTTCCATTTCCTCGTGCGCTTTTCGAAGCTCAAAATACCATGGTAAAGTTAAGTGTGCGTCAATGTGAAGCCCGCTTCCATGTTGTTGAATGCGCATGTTGTGAATGTCGATCCACTCCGGTTTTCTGTTCTCGTTTAGAAATTTTGCGAGGCGTGAAAGCATCTCTAAATCTGCCTCATCCATAATTCCACTTAAAGCTTTTCGGATGATTTTATAACCGACAAACATGATGTAACCACCAAAAATTAGAGCAACAGCAGCGTCAATCCAATAAATTTTAGTGAAATAAATCAAAACCAAACTGATGACAACGCCCAAAGTGGTTAACGTGTCGCTTTGAAGATGTTTGCCTGAGCTTTGAAGAACGAGCGAGTTTTGCTTAATTCCTTTTTTAATAGAAATGTGCCCCATCAGATAATTGATTGCCGCCGTTAAAGCCACAATCAAAATTCCCCAATCGAGTTTTTTTGGAACATTCCCGTGAAGCAAAGAATCTACGGATTGCACAATGATGATGACCCCGGCAAAAATAATCAGCGCACCTTCAATTCCGGAAGTCACAAATTCTACTTTTCCGTGTCCGTAAGGATGATCCAGATCTTTTGGTTTCGCGGCAAGATAAAGCGAATACAGTCCCATGAAAGCGGCGATAATGTTCACAATGCTTTCCATTGCATCGGAAAAAACGGCATCGGAATTGGTCAAATGCCACGCAATTAATTTTCCGACAAAAAGTAGGATTCCCACGATTGCCACATTTCTTTGAAAGGCAAAATTGGTTTTGGAGGTATTTTGAGTTTCGGACATTGAAGTTTCAGTATTTTTAGTAAAAATGTTTGATGAATCTAATCATAAAAAAACCCGCAATTTGCGGGATGATCTTAAACTAGATTATTTGTAACGAGATATTCGGCAATTTGTACCGCATTAGTCGCGGCACCTTTTCGGAGATTATCTGCGACAATCCACATATTTAAAGTTTTTGGCTGTGATAAATCTCTTCGGATTCTTCCCACGAAAACTTCGTCTTTTCCTTCGGAATAAAGCGGCATCGGATAGATTTTGTTTTTCACGTCATCCATTACAACAACTCCAGGAGTTTGCGACAAAATCTTTCTTACTTCATCCAAATCGAATTCGTTTTCAAATTCAATGTTCACACTTTCTGAATGACCGCCTTGAACAGGAACTCGAACTGCAGTTGCCGTTAAATTAAAGGTATCATCACCTAAAATTTTCTTCGGTTCTTTCATCAGTTTTATTTCCTCTTTCGTATAATCATCATCGGCGAAAACATCGCATTGCGGAAGTGCATTTTTGAAAATTTCGTAAGGATACACTTTTGCCACTTCATCATTTCCAATGATTTCGGCATTCAGTTGATCCACTGCATTTTTACCCGTTCCTGTAACCGATTGATAAGTGGAAACGATCACTCTTTTCAAATCATATTTTTGATTTAAAGGATGAAGAACCATCACCAACTGAATTGTTGAACAGTTTGGGTTGGCAATGATTTTATCTTCCCTTGTTAAAATATTTGCGTTGATTTCCGGAACGACCAATCTTTTGTCGGGTTCCATTCTCCATGCGGATGAATTGTCGATAACTGTTGTACCTGCTTCTGCGAATTTTGGAGCAAATTCTTTTGAAGTGTCGCCACCTGCTGAAAAAAGTGCGATTTCAGGTTTCATATCAATTGCGGTTTGCATCGATACAATTTCGAATTCATTACCTTTAAATGTTACTTTTTTTCCGACAGATTTTTCGGAGGCTACAGGAATAAGTTCTGAAACGGGGAAGTTTCTTTCCTCTAAAACTTTCAACATAATTTGGCCCACCATTCCGGTTGCGCCAACAACTGCGATTTTCATTATAATTGATGATTGATAAATGATAATTGATTATGCAGCACCGCCAAAAAGCCTGTGCCACTGAAACGCCCACAACATTAAAGCCAATGCGATTACCGCCATAATTACCCAAGACATTTGGATTTTGTCATTGGTTTTGAATCTTTTATTTAAAATGGTCAACAAAACTGCTGCGATAACCATTGCGGTTGGATGTTCCACGTAGGTATTTCTTGAAACAGCATCTTTCATTAATGTTCCTGCTTCTTTTGCCGCTTTAAATCCGGGAGAAAAGAAAAACAACATTATCAAACCAATGAGTGCTTGAGTGTGAAAAAATATCATCGTGAACAATGTAGATTTTCTCAATAATTTGGTAATTCTTCCTGAATATCCGAACATCGTCATGAATAAGGCAATAATAAATATTGCGGAAGAAAGCAAAATTAAATAAGCAAAACCACGGTGTGCATTGAGCATTAAACTAAAATCCATTTTTATTTTTTTTATGATTAACTGCAAAGATAAAAAAATCCCGACGAAAGGTCGGGATTTTGAGAGTTTATAAATTTCCTTCTTTTAGAAAGAGTATTTGAAACCAAGCATTGCGCTCCAGGTTGTAGCAGTAGAACTTCCTGGCCTGTAAGGTGCTTTAATTAACTCTGCACCATCACGAAGCATCGTGAAAGATGGATCTGGAGAAAGCGCTCCTGCTCTTGAAAGAATTGCAGCTCCGTAAGAACTTACAGAATAGTCACGAACTCCCCAACTTGAATTGAGCAAGTTACCAAAGTTTACCACATCAAGTGTAATTTGAACTTTATCGCCTTTTGAAACCATGTCCGAGAATAAGTTCTGTGCTAATCTTACATCGAAACGGTTCAACCAAGGAAGCAAGAATTCATTACGTGGAAGAATTTGTCCTCTGTATTTTTCTAAACCATTGTCTGCAATAAACTTATTGAAAGCATCTCTTTGCTGCTGAGCTGTAAAAACAACAGTAGTATTTGTTCCGCTTCCTGTTGTGATGTCAACAAACTTCATGTTGTTTACATCGTTTGGAATGTACATCAAGTCATTCGCAATTCCATCACCATTCACGTCATTTGAATAGTAATATGAATATCTTCCTTGATGTGCACCGTTGTAATAAACACCTAAAGTAGTTCCTGTTTTTTTAAGTTCATAGGTCAAGTTTGCAACAACTCTGTGTGGAATAGCATAATCAGAAATGCTTAAGAATTGTTGGTTTGGCGAATCAACGGTTGGTGAACCACCCCACGCTGAAGTTGCGCTAGATCCTGCATTTGCAGAAACCTCTTTCGCATCCGAATAGGTGTAGAATACTGATCCTGAAAGTCCGTTCCAAGGTCTTAGAGACGCTCCGAAAGTTGCAGAAAATGCATGTCCTTTCGTATCGGTGTTGGTAAGAACTGTTGCATTGTTTGCTCCAATCGCAGTGTTGTATTGGTAAGACGCAGCATTTGGATAATATACTCTATCAACACCTGTCATTTTCTGGGTAGATTCCTTTCTGTTTGCTCCGTATTGGAAAACAGCGTTCACATCTTTAGTATATAAAATGTCTGTAGTCAAAGTAATTGGACTTTGTGGGATTCTAAAGTCAACCCCAAAGCTTGATCTCCAAACTGACGGCATCTTGAAAGTGTCGTCAACTAAAGCAAAAGATGATGGTACACCTCCTGAAGGAGAACTGATAAATGGAGTTACCTGTTGTCCGTTCTGGGTATAATAAACCGGGTTTTCTACGTAATAATAAATATTTTCAGGATGGAATCTGATTTGCCCAATCCATGGTGCAACTGCTGCATAGTTACCTGGTTCAATCGTATTTTGAAGTACGCCTGAATTGGTCGGCATATTCGTTAACCAAACGAACGGTACACGTCCTGTAAAAATTCCTGTTCCTCCTCTAAGAGTTAATGAACGGTCGCCCATTACGTCATAGTTAAATCCAAATCTTGGTGACAACATCACTTTTGAATTTGGCCATTCTCCAGATTTGTAATTTTTTGGATTTCCGTTTACATCCAATAATGTCAAATTATCGATAGATGGGTTCGGAGTTAGATCATTCATATAAATTGGAAGTTCTGCGCGAAGTCCCAAAGTGAAATTCAATCTGTCGGTTACTGCAAATCGGTCTTGTAAATAAGCTGAACCTAAGCCAAACTTAATTCTAGAGTAAGTATCCTGACCTGCGTACGGGTAAGTTAAACCAAACATGATTGGCGCAACTTCGGCTGCGGTTCCTGTTTTAAGGAAATCTGCAACAGAAGCATATCTGTAATAGCCAGTTCCCATTCTCGTATAAGAGTTCCCAAACTTCTGAACCTCAAATGCTGCACCACCTGTGATGGTGTGTCTCCCCGCATTATAGGTAAGGTTGTTGATGAAGGAGAAATTATCGTTGATTACATCATTTAAATAAGAGAATAATTCTGTACCAAAACTGATATAGTTACCACCATTAGCAGAACCATCCCAAATATCCACAAACGGGAACAATTTGTCTGATGGAGTTGTTCTGGTATCCTGAATTTTTGAATAAGTGAATAAGAATTTGTTTGAAAGATTAGAAGTAAACGATGAGTTTAATTCCGCAGTAATCGACTGAACTTTATTGTTGAATCCGTAGTTTCCGTTTTCAAAAGTCATTGCTCTATCACTTACTCGGTTCCATGATGATCGTGGAGAAGGACCTGAGTTTCCGTTAGCTACTGCATCAGAATTTGCATTCAACATATTATATCTTAATGCAAATTTATGTTTATCACTAATGTTCCAGTCGATTCTTGCCAAAATTTTGTCACCGGTTTGCAATGCTTCATTTGCGTAACCTTGGTATCTTCCCGGATCGTAACCCCAAACATTTCTGAGGTGATTTTGAACGGCGATCAAATCGGATTCCTTTACTCTCGAAATGTTATTTGCAGCGTTTGAAACTCCATTTTGTGACGCTTTCCAAAGATTTGCTCCAGAAGCATTTGCCCCGGTGGAAATCTCACGTTCGCCACTTACAAAGAAGAATAATTTATTTTTAATGATGGGGCCACCTACGGTTAAACCATTGGTCATTTTAGCCCCCGAAACTCTTTCCAGATTATTTCCGTTGATTTTCCAACCATTCAAATCTTTTCCGTTGTAGTAACCATAAAGTGAACCGTGGAAACTGTTGGTCCCTGATTTAGTAACTGCATTAATCCCTGCACCGGTGAATCCAGACTGGGTTACGTCAAATGGCGCAATGTTTACAGAAATCTCCTGAATCGCATCCAATGAAATAGGTTGCGCAGTTCCTCCCGGAAGCGGGTTGCTGCTTAAACCGAAACCATTATTAAAGTTAGCTCCGTCAATCTGCAAATTGTTATAACGTGAATCCCTACCTGCGAATGAGTTACCATTTGATTGCGGAGTAAGTCTTGTAAATTCTGTGATACTTCGGTTAGTTTGTGGTAAATCCTGAATCTGCTTCAAGCCAACGTTGGTTGCAGCTCCGGTTTTATTAACATTTCTTCCTGTAGCTCCGGTAATTACAACCTCCTGAATATCAGTTGTTTTTTCTTGAAGAACAGGATTCAAAACAAATGGTTGACCAAGTTCTAAATAAATGTCCTCATACACTACTGGTTTTTCACCTGTTTGTGCAATTTCCACACGGTAAGGTCCTCCAACACGCATGTTCGCTAAGTTGAAGTTTCCAGAAGCATTAGCTTTCGCCGTGTAAACAGTTCCCGACGGAATGTGAGTGGCAGTTACCGTTGCTCCGGAAGTTGCTTTTCCGTCAGCTTTTGTCACAATACCGGTCATGTTACTGGTCGTTACCTGAGCATAAACAGTTCCATAACCTGCAAAGAACAAAGCACCAATGAGAATGGTTTTTCTTAGATTCATTTTATTATAGCTTAAATTAATATAAATTCCAAGCGACAAATTTAATATTAAAAAACAAAGAATTCATTAAGAAATTGTTAAATTTAAAAAAAATGTTAATTTTATCGTTAAAAAACTGATTTACAGTGCGTTATAATTTATTTGATTCCTGATAAAAAGTTTTGTTCTTTACATAATAATTAAAAACTAATTATAATAATTGTTGCATCTGCAATTTTTATTTCACTGCTTTTAGGCTCAAATCAATATTATCCGCCGAATGAGTAAGCGCACCTGCAGAAATAAAATCTACTCCAGTCGAAGCCACATCTTTCAGCATTTCTCTCGTTATTCCACCGGAAGCTTCGCTTTCTGCTTTTCCTTTAATGAGTTGTACTGCCTTTTTAATAGTCGGAACATCCATATTGTCGAGCATAATTCGGTCTGCACCTGATTTTATGGCTTCTTCAACTTCTTCTAAATTTCGGGTCTCAACTTCAATTTTTAAAGGTTTCTTCAGCTTTTTCACATAATCTTTCGCCATTTTTACCGCATTAGTGATGCTTCCGTTGTAATCGATGTGATTGTCTTTCAACATGATCATGTCGTAAAGTCCGTAACGATGGTTGGTTCCGCCTCCAATTGCAACCGCCCATTTTTCGCAAATTCTAAAATTTGGAGTGGTTTTTCTCGTGTCTAAAAGTTTGGTTTTCGTTCCTAAAAGTCGCGAATCCCAATCGTGGGTTAATGTGGCAATTCCGCTCATTCTTTGCATGCAGTTTAAAACCAATCTTTCCGTTGAAAGTATAGAGCGAGCGCTTCCTTCCACATAGAAAGCAATGTCGCCGACTTTTGCAGATTCTCCGTCTTTAATAAGGACTTCAATTTTTAAATTTTTATCGAACTGCTTGAAGATAATTTCTGCCAATTCAACTCCCGCTAAAATGCAGTCTTCTTTTACTAAAAGTTTGGCTTTCTGCTGCAAATCTTTCGGAATCGTGGAAAGTGTAGAATGGTCCCCGTCCTGAATGTCTTCTTCAAGGGCGTTTTTAATAAAAGTTTTTAAAGCCTCTTTGGTAACGTATGGTGGTTTTTTCATGTTTTAAAATTTAAGTATTCTTTGCAATAAATTTATTATTTCTTGACCATTCACTCCAGGAACCTATATAGAGGTTCGGAATTTCAAAGCCTGCATAATCCAAAGTTAACAAGGTGTGGCAAGCTGTAACACCAGAACCGCAATGAATCGCAATGTTTTCACTGGAGAAATTTTCAAAGAATTCTTTATACATTTTCTTTAAATCTTCGGGAGATTTGAAAGTTCCATCTTCGTTGAGGTTTTCTTTAAAGGGAAAATTTTTTGCTCCGGGAATGTGTCCCGCAATTTCGTCAATTGGTTCTATTTTGCCGTCGTAGCGGTCTTTTTCACGGACATCAATCACCAAAAAACCAGGTTTTTCAGATTTTTTTTCAATGAAATTAATATCAACCAAAGGAAGTTTCCATTCATTTAAACTGAGTTTTTCTACTGGTCTTGTTTTGGGAATTTTGTTTTGAGTAGGAAATCCAATCCTTTCCGCTGTTTGTAGTCCACCATCTAAAACTTGCACTTTTTTAATCCCCACAGATTTCAGCATCCACCAAAATCTTGCAGCTGCATTAGAACCATTTTTATCATCGTAAATCACGACGTGCGAATCATAATTAATCCCCAACTTTTGCAAAACCTCTGCAAATTTCTCTAAACTTGGCAAAGGATGTCTTCCTCCGTTTTTGGCATTTACTGGAATTTCGGCCAAATCTGTGTTTAAATCTACGTAAAGAGCGCCTTCCAAATGTTTTTGGAGATAATTTTCGTAAGCTGGTTTTCCACTTCCTGCATCTACGATTACCAAGTTTCCTTTAGGTAAATCAAGTAATTCTTCAGTTTGTATGATGGGTGAAATCTTCATTAAATTTAATTTTCAGAAATCGTCAAAGGTTTCTTCGCCAAATCCTTATTATAAAAACTTCCTTTATTTTCCTTCATTGCAATCGACTGTTTAATAATCAGATACGAAACATTTACCAAATTTCTCAATTCGGAAAGTTGTGGCGAAAGAATAGAGTAGTTGTACAATTCAGTCACCGCATCGAAAATCTCCCGCTGTTTTTTCTTTGCGAGTTCCAAACGTTCATTGCTTCGGACAATCGCCACCAAATCGCTCATCATTTCCTGTAATTGACGGCGTAAATAAGAGACCATCACCATTTCATCCATCATTTTCATGCCTTCTTCATTCCATTCGGGAATGGCTTTTAAATCATCAAAATTAAAGTCGTTGATTCGCAGTAATTCCACTGTTTTCATCGCCGCATTGTGTCCGAAAACCAAACCTTCCAACAATGAATTTGACGCCAATCGATTTGCGCCGTGAAGTCCTGAATTCGTGCATTCACCCACTGCGAAAAGATTTTTAATGGAACTTTGTCCGTTCATATCGGTTTCAATTCCGCCCATTAAATAATGACACGCCGGAACAACCGGAATCATCTGCTTGAAAGGATCAATTCCTTCATCCATACATTTTTGGTAAATATTAGGAAAGTGTTCCTTGAATTTTTCGTGGTCCATTTCACGGCAATCCAAACCGACATATTCGTCGCCGGAAATTTTCAGTTCGTTGTCAATCGCTCTTGCTACGATGTCTCTTGAAGCCAATTCTTCCCGTTCATCATATTTCTGCATGAATTTTTCACCATTTTTCAAACGAAGTTTTGCTCCATCTCCCCGAACCGCTTCGGAAATCAAAAACAACATTCCATCTCTTTTAGAATAAAGTGCAGTCGGGTGAAATTGATAATACTGCATGTTGGAAACTTTTCCGCGTGCTCTGTGAACGAAAGCAATTCCGTCTCCTGTTGCGATGATTGGATTGGTCGTGTTTTTGTAAACGTGACCGGCTCCTCCTGTGGCAACCAAAGTAATTTTGGCGGTGATTTTCTTGATTTTCTTATTCTTTTCGTCAAGAATATACGCTCCGTAACAGTCGATTTTTTCTTTGTCGAAAATCTTTCCCGGAACGTGGTGCTGTGTAATTAAATCGATGACGTAATGATGATCCAACATTTCAATATTCGGGGATTTTTTGACGGTTTCCAAAAGCGCTCTTTCAATTTCGGCTCCTGTAATATCTTTATGGTGAACGATTCTGTTTTCGGTGTGACCGCCTTCTCTTCCCAATTTGAAATCGCCGTCTTTTTCAAGATCAAACTGAGTTCCCCATTCCACCAATTCGCGAAACCTTGCAGGACCTTCCTCGATGACCATTTTCACGACTTCCAAATTATTTTCGCCGTCTCCGGCTCTCATCGTGTCGTCGATGTGTTTTTGGAAATTATCCTTATCGAAATCGGTCACTACAGCAAGTCCGCCTTGTGCATATTTGGTGTTGCTTTCGTCTTCATCGGCTTTGGTGACGATGATGATTTTGGCATCGGGCATTTTTTCAGAAATTTTTATGGCGTAAGAAAGTCCGGAAATTCCGGAACCGATTACGAGGACGTCTGCTTTTATCATCTGTAAATTTAAAATTTGGGCGCGGGCAATTGAATATCTAATTTGTGGTTTTTTACCTGCACAATTTGTCTTATCGCATTCATTATTAGAATTTTATTGATTCAAATTTACAGAAATTTAAATAGCTTTTCATTCGGCTTCCTCACTTTTTTCATTTTCTGAAAAACATCGTCTTCCGCCCGATAACCAAGTGCTAAAGTCACCGTCACCTTTTCAATTTCTGAATCTATTTCAAGAATTTTTGAAATTTCATCCATTTTAAAACCTTCCATAGGACACGTATCCACTTTTTCCAAAGCGGCGGCAAACATCAAGTTTCCAAGTAGAAGATAGCCTTGCTTTTCATTCCAATGCAGCATTTCCTCGTTGGAGTTGAGATTCATGAAAGAATCGATACTTTTCTTGAATGGTTGCAGATTTTCAACCGGGATCTCCCGTGTTTGTGAAATGTGGTTGAAATAATTACCGATGTAATTTTCATCAATTTTCTTTCTCGTGACAATCACAATCAAATGCGAGCACGTTGAAATTTGCGAGGGGTTAAAGAATGCGGGAACGAGTTTTTGTTTCATCTCATCACTTTCCACGACCAAAATTCGGTAAGGTTGAAGTCCGAGCGAACTTGCGGAAAGTTTTCCGGCATCCAAAATATTCTGTAAAATTTCAGGAGAAAGTTTTTTTGCAGGATCAAATTTTTTCACTGAATATCTTTGCTGTAATGATTCCAGGTAATTCATTGAACAAAGATAATGAAAAAGTGAATTTTCTTCGGAGTGAATTTCCTTCGGAGTGAATTTCCTTCGGAGTGAATTTCCTTCGGAGTGAATTTCAAATTCATTAAATGTCTTTGAACCACTAAAAATTCACTATTCACTGCGAAGCAAATTCACCATTGACAGCGAAGCGAATTCACTATAAGAAATTCACTAAAAAAGCCCTGCATCTTTCTGCTGCTCAAAAAACTCGTCAACCAACAAATTTTCAGACTGTGAAGCTTTCACGGCGAGTTGGTCGCAGATTTCGTTTTCGGGATGTCCGGCGTGACCTTTTACCCAATGGAAAGTGGTTTTGTGGGTTTTCAGTAGAGGAATGATACGTCGCCACAAATCGGGGTTTTTTACATTTTTGAAACCTTTGCGGATCCAACCATAAATCCAATTTTGATTAATTGCATCGGAAACATATTTGCTGTCGGTAAAAATATGGATGTCGTTTTCGGTGGATTTCAATTTCTCCAAAGCCACGATGACGGCGAGAAGTTCCATACGATTATTGGTCGTCAAACGATAACCTTGTGAAAATTGTTTTTCGTAATTTTTTTCGGGAACTTTCATCACGATTCCGTAACCGCCTTTTCCGGGGTTTCCGCTGCAAGCTCCGTCGGTGAAGATTTCGATTCTCATCATTTTGCTTTCGGCATTCTGCAATCATCGTTCAGCAAAACTATTGCTCATTACTAATTGCTCATTTCTCATGATTTAATATAAAAAATCGTCATCATCATCCAAATCATTCATCGATGAGCCGGAAAGATTTTGGTTGGAAGGTAAATCGAACGCTGCACCCGGATCAATCGTGGTTTTAATACGGTCGAAACCGCTTGGTTCTTCCTGTTGACCGAAATTTGAAGCTTGATAACCGTAACCGCTTCCAAACAAATCGAGGTCGGCAAATTTTGCAATATTTTTGTAGAAAGACATCCTCACATCTGCAGTTGCACCATTTCTGTGTTTTGCGATGATGAGTTCTGCCTGATTTTCGGTGGAAGTTTCTGCGCCGTCTTCATCGTTGTCCCAAGTTGTAATCTTGTAATATTCCGGGCGGAAAATAAATGACACAATATCTGCGTCCTGTTCAATAGCTCCGGATTCACGAAGGTCGGAAAGTTGAGGTCTTTTTCCGGGACGCGTTTCAACACTTCTCGACAACTGCGAAAGTGCGATTACAGGAACATTCAGTTCTTTTGCGATGGCTTTTAACGAACGGGAAATCATGGCAATTTCCTGCTCACGGTTTCCTGCGCCGCCTTTTCCGGAATTTGCCGTCATCAACTGTAAATAATCGACCATGATGATTTTCACGCCGTGCTGCATTACTAATCTTCTACATTTTGCACGGAAATCAAAAACAGAAAGTGACGGAGTTTCATCAATGAATAAAGGTGCGTTTTCCAATTCAGAAACGTTGGAGAATAGTCTTTGCCATTCTTCATCGGACATTTGCCCCTTCCTTAATTTTTCGGATGAAATTCCGGTTTCAGAAGCGATCATTCTCGTAATCAACTGAACTGAAGCCATTTCCAAAGAAAATAAAGCCAATGGAATTTTATGTTGAACGGCAATATTTCTCGCCATCGAAAGTAGAAACGCCGTTTTTCCCATCGCAGGACGCGCCGCAATAATAATTAAATCTGAATTTTGCCAACCACCGGTTTCCTTGTCAATGTCTCTAAAACCCGACGGAACTCCGGAAAGTCCTTCTTTGTCTTTTAAAGATTTGATGGTATCAATTGCCTGTTTAACCAAAGTATTTGCAGTGTCGAAACCTTTCTTGATGGTTCCATTGGTGATTTCGAAGAAGCTTTGTTCGGCTTTGTCGAGAAGTTCGAAAACGTCGGTGGATTCTTTGTAGGAACTGTCGATGACGTTTGCGGAAACATTAATCAAACTTCTTAAAATAAATTTTTCCAAAATCACACGAACGTGATATTCAATGTGCGCGCTCGAAGAAACGCCCATGGTCAAATCGATGATGTAATGATCGCCACCTGCAAAACCAAGTCTTTCCGTTCTTTTCAATTCCTGAATCACGGTCATTAAATCCACAGGATGATTTCCTTCAAACAATTTTAAAATCGCACGAAAAATCTCCTGATGTCGAGGATCGTAAAAAACTTCGGGCGTTAATAAATCGATAGAATAGTCAAGTCCTTTCTTGTCAATCAAAAAAGTTCCGATCACCAGTTTCTCGAAATCTACTGCATTGGGCGGCATTTTACCATCGGAAATTGAAAGTTCCTTCGCAAAATTACCGTGTATAAGCGACGATAATGTTTCCTTCTGAGTCATAACGCAAAGGTAGAAAATTTATCAGTTTTTAAATTTTGAGTAATCAACAAAACGAACGAATCCTTGTTAATTTGTTGATTGTCAGTTATTGTATTGTTGGTAAGTCATCCATTTTAACAAAAAAGATTATTAGGTCAAATATTTTTATTTTCAAATCCTCAGATTCTCATTTTCAAATTTACCCTATTTTTGCAAAATGTTTTCACTAAAACCGATTCAAACCCTAAAAATCCCCGAATTTCGAAACTTGATGACGGGAAGATTCTTCCTCGTTTTATCGTTCCGAATGTTGGCAACTTTGATGGGATGGTGGATCTATCAACTCACAAAAGATCCTTTTGCAATCGGTTTGATTGGTTTGTCGGAAGTAATTCCGGCAGTTTCCACCGCACTTTACGCAGGTCACGTCATTGATAATTCCGAGAAGAAAAAACTGTTGTTGATTTGTAATTACGTTTATGTTTTTTTGATTGCACTTTTGGCGGTTCCTGCTTTTTTCGGAGACCAATTTTTGCATTTGGACAACAAACATATTTCGTATTTTATTTATGTCATTATTTTCTTCACGGGATTTTGTCGAGCTTTTTTAGGACCGATTATTCCTTCCATGATTCCGAGAATTGTTCCCCGTGAAACACTTCCCAATGCGATAACTCTAAATCAAGGAACTTTTCTTACCGCTTCAGTTGCAGGTCACGCTTTAGGAGGATTTATGATTCATTGGATTGATATTTCGGGGACGATTTTGGTGGTGGTTGGTTTGATGATTTTTTCTTCCTTTTTCTTCTGGATGCTCAACAAACACCATTCTGAAAACACGAATAAAGAAGTAAATGTGATGGAAAGTATGCGCGAAGGAATTGCCTACATTTACAAAACCAAAGAAATTTTGGGCGCACTTTGTCTCGATATGTTTGCGGTGCTTTTTGGTGGTGCAGTGGCGATGATTCCAGTTTATGCGACAGATATTTTAAAGGTTGGTTCTGAAGGTTTCGGTTTATTGAACGCCGCTTCAGATATTGGTTCGATGTGTATTATTGCGTTTTTGGCTTTTGTTCCGTTAAAGAAAAATCAAGGAAAAATATTATTGGTTGCAGTTGCCGGATTTGGTTTGTGCATTATTGGTTTCGGATTATCAAAATTGTATTGGCTTTCGTTCGGATTCTTGATGTTGAGCGGAATGTTGGATGGAATTTCTGTCGTAATCCGTGGAACAATCGTACAATTGAAAACACCGGAATATATTCGTGGACGAGTTTTAAGCGTTAATTCTATCTTCATCATGTCGAGTAACGAAATGGGACAGTTTGAAAGCGGTGTCGCTGCAAAACTTTTGGGCGTTGTTCGAAGTGTCGTTTTCGGTGGAACAATGACGGTTTTGATTGCATTAATTGTTGGAACCAGCGTACCGAAACTGAGAAGGATGAATTATTAAAAAGTGAATTCGACTTTGTCGGTGAAATCGCTGCGCTGTGAATTTGACTTTGTCAGTGAATAATGAATTTTAAACTTGGAACTTGGAACTTGAAACCTCAAACCTCAAATTTTAAACTTTAAAAATTTTGCCGTGAATTGGATCATCTTAATCATCGCCGGATTGTTTGAAACCGGATTTGCAACCTGCCTCGGAAAAGCGCAGGAAACTTCGGGAAAAGAAAGTCTGTTTTGGTGGGCAGGATTCGTTGTCGCCTTATTTATCAGCATGTTTTTGATGTATAAATCGATTTCTTGGGGAAACAATCCGATTCCGATTGGGACTGCTTATGAGGTTTGGACGGGAATTGGCGCAGTTGGCGGTGTTTTGGCGGGAATTTTTATTTTTAACGAACCGGCCACTTTTTGGCGGATGTTTTTTGTGATAACGTTAACTGCTTCGGTTGTGGGATTGAAAATGGTTTCTAGATAAGTGCAAATTCTATTATAGAATAGAATCTAAAAAAGTAGTCCTAATCTATCTTTCAATGGAATTGTTAAATCCAAAAATTCAAAGCTTAGTCCCTTGTTTTCTTTCAATGGATTAATCATTTTCGAGAATGCTTTTCTGTCTTTTGTTATAAATGCATCTATTCCCCTATTTTGAATTTGAGCAAATAATTTTAAATCATTAATGATTACTTTCCGCGATTCAAGACTTCTCAATTCAGGGTCATCTTTTAGAAATGCGAAATAATCGCCAGAAATTTTTGCATCTCCATAGTCAAATTCTAAAATTTGAAATGAATTTAATGCTAATAAATTATCAGGATTGTCCGCAACTGCATACTCACTAATTACAATCGTTGAAAGAAATAGAACAATGTTGTTTTCAAGGAAATACTGAAAATATTCTACAACATTGTCATGGTATTCATCGTCTGATTTTAATAAGCGAGTAATAAAGGAATTGTCCAGAAGTATAGTGTTAATTCCCTTCATATTCCCTCTGTTTTTAAACTATCAATCCAGCTATCAACGTTGGTGATTTTGCTTAAATTAATCGAAGCCTTTTCAATAATTTTATCTAATAGACTTTTGTCAAAAATTGGACGATATTGAATGAATTCTATCAACTCTAAATCGCTGAATTTACCTTCTGATAAGTTTTTTTTCCCTTTAACTTTAATTCCATAAGGTTTATAAGTTTTTTTCTCACCATCTAAAATTTGTTGCTTTGTAGCTGAAATGGTTAAATTTCCAAACTTCGAAGTAGAAATATGAATGTTAGGATTTTTGCCTCCTTCTTGATAGATTTCGCCATACAAATAAAATTCGCTTTCATAAAATTGAGGAGCAATCATTTCGAATTTTGTATCTGTACTAATTACTAGAGTTTTTTCTTTTGAAAGAGAACTTCCAAATTCTATTTTATAGCCTTCTTTTATAGCCTTTTTTTGAAATCTATCTATAATTTCTTGTCGTCTATAATCAAGAAAATCTAAAGAATTTCTTTTGCTTATTTCAGTTGTTAAACCATTAAACAAAAGTACAGCAGAAATTGGAAGAAAAAATTTATGCTTTGCGGAGCCTGCTTCTATATCGTAGGATATTTGAGGACGAAGTTTTTTTTCTTCTCTAGTAGGATACAAGAAAGTTTCGATGTCGGATATAACATTCTTTATTTCGTTAATATCAACATCTTTAGGGGTTAATGAATGATTAAAATTATCAACTCTAATTTCTATGTAGCCTTGTTCTTCCACATTTCAAAAATAGTAAAAATTCTTCATCGAAAACATATTTTCAAAAATAGATTGTTTTTATATTATTTCATACTAAACCCCTCCAAAAAATCCCCAATCTTCCTGTCATTCGCCAATCTTGGGATTTTATTTTGTCCACCCAATTTCCCTTCTGATTTTGCATAATCTTGAAAAGCATTTTTCTTCAATTTAGTTATAATTAAAGGCTGTAAAATATTTCCTGAAATCAAATCATCGTAATAGGTGTTTCTTTTCCGCATTTCGTCATCGAGATTTTTCCTGAACGCTTCCATATTTTCCGGTTCTTTTTCAAACTCGATGAACCATTCGTGGTACGGAAGTCCATTTTCCGGGTTAACTTGTGGAGCGAGGTGAAATTCGGTGATTTGGGCAGGAAATTTTTCTACCGTCGTTTTCATCGCTTCTTCCACTTCAAAAGCAATGACATGTTCACCAAATGCGGAGGTGAAATGTTTTGTCCTTCCGGAAACCAAAATTCGATGCGGATTTTTAGAAATAAATCGAACCACATCGCCAATCGAATACGCCCAAAGTCCCGAATTGGTCGTCAAAATCAATGCGTAATCTTTGTTGAGTTCGACGTCTTTCAAAGTAAGTCGTCTTGCATTTGGCTTTCCGTATTGTTCAAGTGGAACAAATTCATAGAAAATTCCGTGATTGGTTAAAAGAAGTAAACCTTCTTTTTGATAATCATCCTGAAACGCAAAAAATCCTTCACTCGCCGGAAAAGTTTGAATGGTATCAACTGGCTTTCCAAGAAGTTCGTTCATCTTTTCGCGATAAGGTTCGAAATTGACGCCGCCTGTAATAATAAGTTGAAGATTTGGAAAAAGTTCCGTGATTTTTTTTCCGTTTCTCGCGATGAGTTTTTCAAAGTACATGATGAGCCACGGCGGAATCCCCGAAATTAAGGTCATGTTTTCCTTCTCAGTTTCTTTTACAATTTCATCCACTTTGGTTTCCCAATCTTCGATGAGGTTGGTTTTCAAACTCGGCAAACGGTTCTTCTGCAAATAATTTGGGATGTGATGCGCTACAATTCCCGAAAGTCGGCCGGTTTTGATTCCGTAAATTTCTTCCAATTCTGGACTTCCCTGCAAGAAAATCATTTTCCCGGAAACAAAATCCGAATTGTTTTTTTGATTAATATAATGAAAAATAGCACTTTGAGCCGCCGCAATCTGAAAAGGCATTCCTTCCTTGGAAATGGGGATGTATTTTGAACCAGAAGTCGTACCAGAAGTTTTTGCAAAATATTCTGGTGTTTCTGTCCAAAGAATGTTCCGCTGCCCCTTTTTTACTCTTTCAATATAGGTTTTTAAGGCTTCATAATCAGCAATTTGTACGGCAGATTGAAAGTCTTGAATGTTTTTAATCTTTTCGAAATTTCTCTCTCTTCCAAACAAAGTTTTCTCGGCGGTTTTTATTAAAGAAAGTAGAAGCTTTTCCTGATCTTCAACTGCATTTCGTTTGAAGTTTTCAGTTTCTTTTACATGTTTTTTCGCCCAAATCAAAGCGATTTTTTTCTTGATGAATCCAATCATAAAGCAAATTTAAACAAAATAAACGGTGAAAATTTTTCTGCTGCCTTATTAAAACGAATTTAAAAATTGTATCGATAGCCTAAACCAAGACTTAAGAAAACGGAGCGGTCGTAATATTTTTGAATCTCTTTGTTTTCATTAAAAACATTGGTATAGTAAAAGTTAATCTTTCCTGCCAAAAATACCTGTTGATAACCTTCCATATCAAGATTGTAGATAATTCTTCCTCCTAAATTCAATCCGTTACCGGTATTTTTGTACTTCTGATTTTTTTGGTAATTGAAAAGATTGGTGTGGCTGTAAAAAGAAAAACCGATCATTTCCTCAACTTGAAAATCTTCGGAAAGCTTGTCGCGGTGCGAAATAAATAAATCTGCTATGGTCAAAACCGGTGAACCAATACTTCCTGCCATATTTTCATTCCCATATTTTACATTCGAGAAAAGGACGTTATAATCGAGTCCAATCCCAAAATTAATCGGAGTCATCAGATTTCCTCCAAAACCAAATCCGAAAAAAGTTGAATAGTCTTTGGAAAGATGATTGTTCCCAACAGGCTTCAACAGAATTATTTTTGCATCTGCGTTCGAAACTACATCGTCAAAATATTTCTTCTTTTTCTGTCCGAAAACCAGCACGGAAAATGAACACGCCAACAATACCAAAATTCTCATCATTCTAAAACAATTTCGTTAAAAATCAGATACGTTGTTCCGGCGGGAATTTGTATGCTTTTAGAGTCCGAATTCAAAATGCAGCCGGGTTTTGATGCCGAAAAAGATTTGATTTTTTTGTTAATTTGCAGCTCAGAATATCCACTCGAAACCAAAGGTCCCGATAATTTGAAAGCATAATCTGAAGCGAGTTTGGTTTCAGAAATTATTAAGCCTTCATTCACAATTTTCACCTCTATCGCATCAGGAGCAATCAAATTTCCAGACATTTTACCTTCAATGTAAATTCGTGAATTGCTTTCGGAGGTTCGGCTGCAGCCTGCCAAACAAAATAAGATGGATGCAAGAAAAAAAGTATATAAAATTTTCATTTTTTTTTAAAGGATAAAGATAAATAAAAAACCTTCCATAAAAAACTGGAAGGTCTAACCAAATTAAAATATGAAACACTTACCTGTTTCCCTTGTATCTTTTGTCAGGCGTACCGTCTTTTTTCAGATGTTGGTTTGCTTTGTATCTTTTATCGGGAGTTCCATCTTTTTTCATTTTCATCCCATAATTTTCCACGGCTGCGGGTGCGGTCTTGGTTTCTTTCGTCACAACGGCTTTTCTTGTTTTTGCAGGAGGAGCCTGTTTAGCTGCTGCAGCAGGTGCAACTTGCTTTGCGCTTGCCAATCCTAGACCTAGAACCACTGAAAGTGCTGTTAAGAATTTTTTCATTTTATTAAAATTTTTGATTTGTTTACATGATTGTGTTTTATAGAAGCAAAAGTAACCAATTAAACAGTATAATTAATTGTCGTTTAAAATTTTAACCAAACTTTATTTGTTATTAAAAAAAGATTAATTGAACAGTGTTTTGCATAGAAATCGCTTTCAAAAGTTTTCTTTAAATTTGCAACTTCATTCACGATTTCGGAGCAGTCCCGAAATCGCTTTTGTCGTTTGAATTTTTTTGGGCGACTTTAAAAATTTTACGATTAATGGCTTTAAAAAAAATCAACGAAAACTTTCTTCCGAACCTTCTTCAGAACGAATTTGGAAAAGAACTATTCAGTCAAATCGAGGATAGCAAACATTTTTCCGTAAAAGGTTTTGCAGGTTCTTCACCATCGGTTTTTGCTGCCGAACTTTTTCTGATTAAAAAGAAGTCGCTTCTTTTTTTGACCGATGATAAGGAAGAAGCGCTTTACATTACCGACGAACTCGAAGATTTGTTGGGAAAAGAAAACGTACTTTATTTTCCACCGACGCATTTGGAACCGTATCAAATCGAGAAAACGCAAAACGCGAATTTGGTTTTAAGAACTGAAGTTCTGAACCGAATTCACAACGACAAAAAACCAAGGGTGATGGTCGCTCCTTTCGCTTCTTTGGCGGAAAAAGTAATGAAGAAAGAAGATTTCAAGGCGATTTCTCACACCATAAAAGTGGGCGAAAAGCTCGATTTCGATTTTACGGAAGAATTGCTGCATCAGTTTAATTTCAACTTAACGGATTTTGTTTCAGAACCTGGAGAATTTTCTGTTCGTGGCGGAATTGTGGATGTTTTTTCTTACTCGAATGAAGAACCGTACCGAATCACTTTTTTCGGGAATGAGGTGGAAAGTATCAAAACTTTCGATATTGAAACTCAATTGTCAAAGGAAAAAATTAAGGAATTCCAATTGGTGTCCAACATGAATTTTTCGGTGGTTGGTTCCAAAGTTTCGTTGCTGGATTTGGCGCCGAAAGATTTAATTGTTTTGACGAAGAATGCCTTTCTCGGATTTAATTTCATTAAAAATTTTTATGAAAAGGCGGAAGAAAAATTTGAAACCTTAAGCAAAGAAATCAAGCATCAAAAACCTGAGGAACTTTTTGTTTCCGAGGAACAGTTCAGAGATGATTTGGAAAAATTTCAGTGGATTGATTTCACATCTCAATCGCTCAACAGTTCAAATACTCAATTACATTTAAACCAAACTCCACAACCCACTTTTAACAAGAATTTCGAGTTGCTGATCGATGATTTGGAAAACAAACTTGCAGACAATTTCGACATTTGGATTTCCTTTTCCACCGAAAAACAGAAGGAAAGATTGGAATCTATTTTTGAAGAATTAGGACGCTTCGACTCCGCTCAGCGTGACATTCCTTTTAAATCCTTTAAATCAGAGCTTCACGAAGGTTTTGTGGATTTGGACCATAAAATTTCAGTGTACACCGATCACCAAATTTTCGACCGTTATCAAAGATTTAAAGCCAAAAATACGTTTGCAAAATCCGAGCAACTTACTTTGAAGGATTTGATGCAGATGAAAGTTGGCGATTATATTGCACACATCGATCACGGAATCGGGAAATTCATGGGTTTGGTGAAAGTGAACAACAACGGAAAAGTTCAGGAATGCTTCAAACTGATTTATAAAAACAATGATCTGCTTTACGTTTCGATTCATTCACTCCACAAAATATCGAAATACAACGGTCCAGACGGAAGAGAAATTGTGCTTTCAAAACTCGGTTCTCCTGCGTGGAAATCTTTAAAACAAAAAACCAAAGCGAAGGTAAAACAGATTGCTTTCGACTTGATAAAATTGTACGCACAGAGAAAAACCGCGAAAGGATTTGCGTTTACTCCCGATTCTTATCTGCAAAACGAATTGGAGGCAAGTTTTATTTACGAAGATACTCCTGATCAGGAAAAAGCGACTTTCGATGTTAAAAAAGATATGGAAAATGACACCGTGATGGATCGTTTGATTTGCGGCGACGTGGGTTTCGGGAAAACGGAAGTGGCAATTCGTGCGGCGTTCAAAGCGGCAACCGACGGAAAACAAGTCGCGGTTTTGGTTCCGACCACGATTCTGGCTTTTCAACATTATCGAAGTTTCATGGAAAGATTGAAAGATTTCCCGGTGAATATTTCCTACCTGAACCGTTTCAGAACTGCAAAACAAAAATCTAAAACTTTAGAAGGTTTGAAAAATGGAAAAATCGACATCGTCATAGGAACCCATCAATTGGTTGGAAACAGTGTTAAATTTAAGGATTTAGGACTTTTAATTATTGATGAAGAACATAAATTCGGAGTCTCGGTAAAAGACAAATTGAAAACTTTAAAAAATAATATCGACACGTTGACTTTAACGGCGACTCCAATTCCCAGAACTTTGCAGTTTTCTTTAATGGCGGCGAGAGATTTATCGGTGATTAAAACGCCACCTCCGAACCGGCAACCTGTTGAAACACAAATTATTGGTTTTAATGAAGAAATCATTCGTGATGCGATTGCGTACGAAATTCAAAGAGACGGACAAGTGTATTTCATCAACAACCGAATTGAAAATCTGAAAGATATTGCTGGATTGATTCAGCGATTGGTTCCCGATGCGAAAGTGATTACCGGACACGGACAAATGGATGGAAAGCAATTGGAGCAAAATGTTTTGGATTTTATGGAAGGAAAATATGACGTTTTGGTTTCCACAACCATCGTCGAAAGTGGAGTGGATGTTCCGAATGCGAACACGATTTTCATCAACGATGCACAACGTTTCGGAATGGCAGATTTGCACCAAATGCGTGGAAGAGTGGGACGAAGCAACCGAAAAGCGTTTTGTTATCTGATAACGCCGCCCTTCGATATGATGACGACTGACGCGAGGAAACGTTTGGAAGCGATTGAACAATTTTCGGATTTGGGAAGTGGTTTCCAGATTGCGATGAAAGATTTGGAAATTCGTGGAGCGGGAGATTTGTTGGGCGGTGAACAAAGCGGTTTCATTAATGAAATGGGATTCGACACGTACCAAAAAATTATGCAGGAAGCGTTGGAAGAATTGCAGAACGATGAGGAATTCGAGGATTTGTTTGATAATGAGGAAGACCGTAAAAAATTATTTAAATCGGTGAAAGAAGTCAATATCGACACGGATTTGGAATTAATGCTTCCCGATTCTTATGTTTCGAGCGTGGAAGAACGACTTTCGCTTTACCAAAAACTGGCAGAAATTCAGAGCAAAGAAGAACTTCAAAAGTTTGAGAATGAATTGATTGACCGTTTCGGGAATTTACCAAAAGAAGCCAAAAATTTGTTGAAATCTGTTGAATTAAAATGGATTGCCGCAGAAATCGGTTTCGATAAAATCGTGGTGAAAAACGGAATCTTCTTGGGCTATTTTCCACCGAATCCGCAAGATAAGTTTTATCAAAGCGATAAGTTTAGACATATTATTTCTTACTTAAACCAAAATCCAAAAGAAGCGACTTTAAAGGAAAAGCATTCTGCGGAAGGAAATCAGCTGATGATGAGGAAGGAAAATGTTCAGCATGTGGATGAGGTGAACGCGGTTTTGGAGAGGATTTTAAGAAATTAAATCTGTGGTTTTCAAGTTTCTGAAAAAAGATTACTTTTGTTAAAAATAAAAAAATGAATAAATTTTTCAACATATTAACACTGTTTTTCAGCATCTTCATTCTCTTTTCCTGCGAGCCGGGAAGAGCTGAAAATGGCGATTTGCTTTTCGGCGTCAACGGAACTTCTGGAAGCGGAGGTGGAGGAACAACTGTTTCAAAAAAATTAAAATCTGTTACTGTAGATGACGGAACCGACGTAATAACTTATTCCTATACTTATAATTCTGATGGAAAGTTGACGAAGTTGAAGTCAAGCGATAATTCTGGCAATTATGAGCTGTTTTATGATGCCAACAAAAGCATTGATAAAATAACTGTAACTCAATCAGATGGTTCGCTTATAACCACCACCAATTTCAGCATCACCTACGAAAACGGAAAATTTAAGGAGGCAAAAGGAACTGGTTCAGAAAGCGACGGATCAAAGTTCACCAATAATTTTACGGCAGTTTACACCAATAACAAGGTTTCTAAAATTACCTCGAAAATGGTCGGAATAGATTCAGCAGATCCAACCGTTACTTATGATTTATATACAATGACCAGTGATTTAACGTACAGCGGAAGCAATCTTTCCAACTGGAAATATAAGATTTTAATGCCGCTGGTTCCGCTTCCAACAGTTGAAATAAACGCCACAATGTCGGATTACGACACGCATGTAAATCCTTTTGGCCTTTTACCGGAAGTATTTAATATCATTGCCGCTCATTTCGAGACTGATACTTATGCTGTTATGGGATTCTCTGCCAATAATTACAGGAAAATCAATGTCGTATCCAATGCGGATAATCAAAATGCAAATTACGTTTACACCTATGATGCAGACGGTTATCCAACCAAGGCCGTTGCTGCAAATTTAGGCACCTTAACTTTTCAGTACCAATAACATGAAATACCTCATCGTAGGACTCGGAAACAAAGGTGAAGAATACGCTGAAACACGCCACAACATAGGTTTTAAAATTGCCGAAAAAATCGCCACAGAAATCGATGCGCCTTTCAAATCCGCAAACTTCGGTTTAATGGCGGAAGGAAAATATAAAGGTCGAAAAGTCTTTATTTTAAAACCCGACACTTACATGAACCTTTCGGGAAATGCCGTTCGATTTTGGCTTCAGAAAGAAAATATTCCTTTAGAAAACTTGCTGATTATTACTGATGATTTGGCTTTGCCTTTCGGAACTTTAAGGATGAAGATGAAAGGTTCGGATGCAGGTCACAACGGTTTGAAAAGCATTCAGGAGCAGTTGAATACGCAAAATTATCCACGTTTGCGTTTCGGGATTTCTGCCGAATTCAAAGAGGGGCAGCAAGTCGATTACGTCCTCGGAAAATGGAATGAAGAAGAGCGTGAAAAACTCCCAGAAAGAATCGAAAAATTTTCAAAAGCCTGTCTCTCATTCGTTTTTTCGGGAATTCAAAATACAATGACGGCTTTTAACGGAAAGTAAAAACGCCTGCAGAAAATTCTGCAGACGCTTTTCAATAAAGAAAAAAGCAATTTTTTATAACCAAGTCACTACACCGCTTTCAACACAGTAATTGGCTCCTACGATTTTTATTTTTCCTTCTTTTTCCATCGTTCGCAACGTAGAACTTTGGTGGCGAATGTCGCTAATTGTTTTCTTGATGTTGCAAACGTTCAGTCGCTCCAACAAATCTTCATTTTTCGAGGAACGTTCTTCACCGTCTTTAATAATATCGTTGATACAGTCGTCGAAATGATAAATTAAGTGGTTCAAATTATCCATTCCCAAATCTTCGATTTTCGCGGCATCAAGTCCGCCCTTCAACGCTCCGCATTTGGAATGTCCGAGAACTACAATCAACTTTGAACCTGCAACATTACAGGCAAATTCCATGGAACCAAGAATATCCTGATTCGCAAAATTTCCCGCAATTCTAATGCTGAAAATATCACCCAAACCTTGGTCGAAAATAAGTTCGGCAGAAGTTCGGCTGTCGATGCAACTCAAAATGGTTGCAAAAGGCCATTGTCCTTCCGTCGTGTCGTTCACCTGCTCCAAAAGGTTTCGGTTTACTTTCAGGTTGTTTACAAATCTTTGGTTTCCTTCCTGCAAAAATGTGAGTGCTTTTTCAGGATTTATCGTGCTTTGGGTTTCTAAAGTGTGTGCTTTCATATTTTTTAAATTTTAAATGTCAAATTTCAGACATCAGATTTTTTTTTAATTTTTGATTATTTTAAAAGACCTTTACCGGATTTGAGTTTGAAAAAATTTAATTTGATATGAAGTAAATATTGATGAAGGTATTTCATATCTCCGATAAGGCTGAAAAGAGTTCTAAATTACATCGCTCTTCGATGGTCAATCGTAATATGCGAATGTTGGTCGCGTTCGTAATCCTGGTAATTCGTTCGGAAACCAATCAATTGAACCTGAATATCTTCCTCTTTTGCCCGAATATTGGCAAAATCCTGAATCATTTCCAACACGTCGGAAGTAATGTAGGAAGTACCTTTCGCATCAATCGTTACTTTGGAATAGGGCTGAATGTTTTTCAATGTTTTTTTGATGGCGACTTTGTTCAGGAAGGAAACTTCTTCTGCCAATTTCAGCGTAACTTCATCGGCTTCCTCCAATTCTTCTTTGCTGAAATAATAGGCACGTTTCATATTTCCCTGAAGGATAAAGAAAATCGCAATCGCCAGTCCAATTCCTACTCCCGTTAACAAATCGGTAAAAACTACTGCGAGAACTGTCGCCAAAAATGGGATGTACTGAAACAAACCTTTCTTTAAAAAATGCTTGATTTTTTCAGGACTCGCCAATTTGTAGCCTACCAATAAAAGTACGGCAGCCAAAGTTGCGAGCGGAATTAAATTCAACACAAACGGAATCGACAAAACACAAATCAACAATAAAATACCGTGAATAATAGCTGAAATTTTTGAAGTTGCACCTGCATTTGCGTTTGCGGAACTTCTCACAGCTACTGATGTAATAGGCAATCCACCAATAACGGAACTTACCATATTTCCAATTCCCTGTGCTCTTAATTCGAGATTGGTGTCGGTAATTCTGCGCTGATTATCAAGCCTGTCCGATGCTTCGATACATAAAAGTGTTTCGATGGATGCGACGATGGCGATGGTTGCACCAATGACCCAAACTCTCGGATTCAAAAATCCTGCAAAATCGGGAAGCGTTACCAAAGCCGCAAAATCTTCAGCGTTTTGAGGAACCGGAAGCGTTACAAGATGTTGGGAAGTGATGGCTAAAGAAGAACCTGTAATTTTGAAAATTTCATTCATCAAAATCCCTGTCGCAACGGCAACCAACGCTCCGGGAAGCAATTTTAATTTCTTTAAAGTAGGAACTTTATCCCAAGCCAAAAGAATTCCAAGAGAAATCAATGTTATAACAACCGCTCCCGGATGAATTGCGGATAAAACGCCTCCGATATAATTTGAAATATTTTCTAAAGTATAGCCATTTTGGAAAACAACCTCGCTGCTGAAAGAGCCTTTATCATACCCCAATGCGTGAGGAATTTGCTTTAAAATAATGATGACCCCAATTCCCGCCAACATTCCTTCAATAACGGAATTCGGGAAATAATTGGAAATACTTCCCGCTTTCACGAACCCTAAAACCAACTGAATAAATCCGGCAATTAAACCTGCCGTTAAAAACAGTTCGAACGAACCCAATTCGGTGATGGAAGCCAAAACAATCGCCGCCAAACCTGCAGCCGGACCGGAAACTGATATATTTGAATTTGATACCGTACCGATGACAATTCCTCCCACAATTCCGGCAATAATTCCTGATAATGGTGGTGCTCCGGAAGCCAATGCGATACCTAAACATAAAGGGAGTGCCACTAAAAATACGACCATTCCCGATGGGAAATTTTCTTTAATTCCGCCAAATAAATTTTTTGCTTTTTTCATTTTTTGAACAGTTTGAGGCAACTTTTTTTGAAATCAGGCAGATTTGATGCGTTTGCACAGCTTTTTTCAGATTTTGTATGAATAGCAGTCGTGCGAATGGGGGAACTCCGAAGGAGTCCAACGTTAATCTTAAATGATTTTTCTAAAAAAAATGTTGCTTTTTTTGAAATTAATTTTTAAAAATACATGAATAACTATCTGATTATCATATAATCAGAATAAATTATCGTTACAAAATTTTAAAAATTATGCTTCAGGAGGCGGCGAAAAAATGGAAAGATAAGGCGTAAGATGAATGGAATCATCTGCAAGGAGAAACGCCTCTTTTTTGTGAGAGGTTTCAAAAAATTTGATAAAATCGTGGACATTCAAAGTTTTCGGAATGGTTTTCTCGAAAACCACAAATGAACTTGAAGAATGATTTTCTTCTTCTGAAAGAATCATATTGCTTTGCGGTAACTCAATATCCAGCAATGCAGCGATACTCGGTAAAGCCATAAAGTTGATAAAGATGGTGAGAACCAATATGTTCCAGAATTTTTTCACTGATTTCAAATATTTCGAGTCGCAAATATAAAAATCAACTTTCAAAAATCAAAGCCGATTATAGATTTCATCTAAAGTTTAACAAAATTTAATATTTAAAATCTATAATTATTTGAAATTCTTATTGTTTTTTCTGCTCATCACCCAATCGGATTTGGTGAGGTTGTAAATTTTCTGAATGTCTTTCAGAATATTTTCGAAATCAATCTCCAAATCAACAATTTTACCGGTACGCATATCGAAAACCCAACCGTGAACAACGGGATATTCATCCACCAAATATTGTTCCTGTACCACCGCCATTTTGATCACGTTGATGCACTGTTCCTGAACGTTCAATTCCACCAAACGGTCGTATCTTTTGTTTTCATCTGCAATCGCGTCAAGCTCAACTTGGTGAAGACGATAAACATCACGAATCGTTCGCAACCAAGGATTCAGAAGCCCTAAATCTTGGGGAGTCATTGCTGCTTTTACGCCGCCACAACCGTAATGTCCGCAAACGATGATGTGTTTCACCTTCAAATGTTCCACCGCGTATTGGATTACTGCAGTAGAACTCATGTCCAAAGTGTTTACCACATTTGCAATATTTCGTGTCACAAACACTTCGCCTGGTTTCATGCCCATCAATTCTTCGGCAGAAACGCGGCTGTCTGAACATCCAATATAGAGGAAATCAGGAGTTTGTGTTTGAGAGAGGGTTTTAAAGAAATCTTTGTTTTCGGCAAGTTTGGATTCAACCCATTTCTTGTTGTTTTCGAAGATCTTTTCGTAGGATTGTTTCATTTTCTTTTATTTTGGTGCAAGATGCAGTAATTGCAGGTTGCAAGTTGAGCAGATTTAGAACAGAAAGTTCTTTTTATTAAATTTCGTAAATTTTTCTAAAAACTTATACATAGTCACAAACAATTTGCAACAACTGAACCTTACAATACTATTCACCTATCAAATTTTATTGTTAATATATCCTTCCGTTGCATTTTCTTTTGGTGTGATTTGTCCAGGATTTCCGATGACGACGGAGTTTGAAGGCACATCAAAACTCACGTAAGCATTTGGTGCAATCAAAACATTGTTGCCAATTTTTATTTTCCCCACAATCACTGCATTTGGACCAATCCATACTTCATCGCCGATTTCGGGAACTCCCTCATTTCTGCCACGATTGGCTTGAGCAATGGTTACACCTTGAGCAATATTGCAGTTTTTGCCAATTTTAGTTTTGGGATTAATGACCAAAGTTCCCCAATGTCCCAGGTAAAAACCTGCGCCGATTTGTGTTTCTGGATAAATTTGGAAACCATATTTGATTTGATGATGTCTTAAAACAAAACGCCAAAAAATTCCTTTCACAGATTTTTTGGAGCTTTCCTGGCATTTTCTTAAAAGATAAATATAGTGCAGATTTGGATTAATGCATTTTGCCCAAATTTCTGCGGTTGAAAGCCATTCTCCGCTTTCTCTGTAAAAATCTTTTTGAATGATTGTTTTTTCTGACATTGGAACAAAGATAATATACAATGACAAAAGAGAAAAGAAAAAGAAAAAAGATTTACAGTTCATCAATGATTTTCATCATTGCATTCACGGAATTTTTTAGATTGAAAGGCATTTCGTAACCCATCAATTTTTCAGAAAATCCATCAAAGCTTTCAGGATTTTTAAGGGCTTTTTTCATACCATGATAAATTCCTTCTTCAGAATTATCTACAATTAATCCGAGTTTACCATCGATCAACATTTCGCGAACGCCCGAAACATCTGTTGCAATTATTTTCTTTTTTAAGGTAATGGCTTCAAACAAAACCGTCGGAAAACCTTCGTAACGAGAACTTAGGACATAAAAATCAGCTTCTTTAAAATAAGAATACGGATTGTCCGTGAAACCAATCATCTTTGCCGTTTCATCAACTCCGAGTTCTGTTTTTAATTTTTTGATGTTTTCAAAATCATAACCATCACCTACAATGATCACTTTATGTTTGAAACCTTCCTCCAACAATTTTTTATGGACTTTTAATAATCGGTCGAAGCCTTTTTGTGGGAAAACGGTTCCAACCGAAACAAATGTTGGCATATTGCTGATTGCTGATTGCTGATTGCTGATTGCCGATTTTTGAATTATTTCATTGGTGTCCAACGGATTGTAAATCCTCACAATTCTGTTTTTCTCATCATCATCTTTCGCCAAATTTTCAAAATCTTTTTGAATGTGTTCCGAAATGACCATGATTTTATCAAAGCCAAAAAACTTCCTAATTTCATCATCTGTATAGTGATGAAACTGCGTTTTCCTTAAATCGTTATGAATCCAAACTATTTTTTTTGATGACTTTAAAGGAGAATTTAAAATTTCATCCCGAAAACCGTGAATGGCGGCAAATTCCAAATCGTATTTTTTCCCTTTTAAAATGGTAGAGTAAAGAATATTCGGAAAACGCTTTAAGATGTTTTGATAAATAACACGATATGCCTTTTCTGGGAGATCTTGAGGTCGGTTGGTGGTAATCATTTCACCCTTGTTCAGATATAGAACATTGATCCAGTGGGGAATTTCGGGCAAATATTTTCCGCTGTAAAGATTTAGTAATAAGTCGATTTCATATTTGTCTTCTGGTAGATTTTTCAGAAAAGTAACCAACACTTTTTCTGCGCCGCCGTGACGCAGAGAGCCTATTCTGATGAGGATTTTCTTTTTCAATTTAATCGATGACAATATCGTTTTTAAAAACTTTCATTTTAAGTAAAATCTTATAAATAAAAGGCAAATACAAGATCAAAAATAGTTTGAAAAACTGTAATTTATGTTCTTTAAAACTATTCAAAACATATTCATTTACAGATTTTAAAGTGATTTCCTGGTGAGCGTTGAACTGTTTTTTTCCAGTTTCCAACACTTGGTTTCGAATGGTTCTGCTGCTGTCTTTTTGCGACAAACTTTTTCCGTCGTTGATTCTCCTCCACAGAAAAAGCGGTTCTTTCATGTAGTGAAACTTAAATCCCGCTGCGGAAACTCTCGCCCAAAAATCCCAATCTTCCGAAACTTTAAAATCCTCATTAAAATTTTGAACTTTTTCTAAAACGGATCTCCTGAATACGGAAGTCGTGTGAGGCTGAATTTCAAGATAAATATGCCTGAAACTTGAAAATTTTCCAGGTTGGTATTGGTAATCCATATCGCCGAAAATCTTCCAATCTCCGTACGCAACCGAATAATCCGAATGCTCTTTTAAGAATTGTATATAGCCGTTAACTGAGGGCAACAAAATATCGTCCGCATCTAAACAAAGAATGAAATCTCCAACAGCATTCTTCAAACCTAAATTTCTTGCTGAAGATGCGCCGCCATTTTCCTTATGAAGAATTTTTGCATTTTTTAAATCGATCTGATGCAAAAACTGAAGGGTGTTTTCATCAGTTGAACCGTCGTTCACGAAAATCAATTCATAGGAAAATCCAATTTTTGAATCGTCGATGCTTTTCAAGCATTCCTCCAAATATTTTTGGGGAGTGTTGTAAACGGGAATGACGATTGATAAATCCATTACAGCAGCTTTTTCCATTCTTTTTGAGTAAATTCTTTTCGCCAGTTTTGCGCATCCTTGAAAGAAGATTTCATGAGGTTTTCCAACACTTCGGGATTTTGAGTTACAAGCTCCAGCTTTTCCTGAAACATTTTTTTATCATGCAGCGGAATCAAAAATCCGTTTTTTTCGTTAACGATATCCGACGGTCCGTAATTGCAGTCATAAGCGATAATTGCGTTGCTGGAAAACATCGCTTCCAACAAAACCATTCCGAAAGCTTCGACGGTGGAGGTGAGACAGGAAATTTTAGAACGCGCCATCATTCGGTAAACATCGTCGCTGCTTCCGATTCCCATCAATCTTACTCGTTCGGAAAGATTGTTTTCATCAATAAATTTTTGAAGCTTTTCTTTTTCCCTGCCTTGTCCCATGATTTCAACTTTCCAATTTTCGGGGATTTTGCTTGCCTTGAAAATTTGCAGAAATTCCATTACGTTTTTCTCGGGATCAAGCCGACAAATCATCGAAATGAGGTTTTCTTTTTCTGAAGCTGTAATCAATTTTTTTCTTTCCAACTCATCATCGATCGGGTTAAAAATAAGGTGGGTATTTGGATTAAGGTTTTTGTAATGTTGAAGTCCGCCTTCGTTAATGCAAACGATTCCCTTCAGATTTTTGTAATATTTCCTTAAAGTTTTATACCACAGAAGTCCTCCTGTTTTATAACTGATATGTTCCCACGCAATTGTTTTTTTGTTGATTTCATCTTTCAGCGAAAGCATCGTGGCAAGTTTGTACCAACACGCAACGATTGTTTTATAATGATGGTGATTTTCTGTAATCCACTCATTAAGAACCTGATAAGAAGCTAAATCATACAGATACGAATACACATTGTGTGATTTTGGAATCTTTTTGTATTTCTTGGCAATCGTGGAGCCTAATCTCGCATATTGATTCCCAAAGGAATTGATGTAATGTTTTTTTATCTTTGGATGAATCGGGTAAAAATCATCGTGGGGTGCCATCAAAAAAAGAATTTCGATGTCAAAACCTTGCTCTGCAAGTTCCCACGTGAGACTGCTCAAAACTTTGGAAACGCCGTTCGGCTTTATGTTTTGGTAATAAACAAATAGAATTTTTTTCGACATTCAATGTGTTTTTTCTCTTAGAAAAAATTCCCCAAAAAATGAAGAATCATTCTTACGATTATTTTACAAACTTAAGAATTTTTTGGCGGCACCCATTACCGTTACCTAGATTTGAATTTAATTTTCGAGTTTCTTTATTGAGAAGGATTAAAGGATTAATTGCTATTTTTGCACAAAATATAAGTTTTGGAAAAAGATACAGTAAAGAAAATTGTTTTAGAAACCATTGCAGAGTTTTGCGACAACAACGGAATCGAAGTTGAAGACGAGATTACTTCTGAAAGTCGATTGATTGGTAAGAGCGGACTTTTTGATTCCATGGATTTGGTCAATTTTTTAGTTGATTTAGAGGAAGTTCTGGAAGATACTTTCGACAAAGGTTTTACGCTTTCCGATGAAAGAGCAATGTCCAGAAGTCACAGTCCGTTCATGAATGCCGAGGAATTAACCAAGTTTATTCTGGAACTCGATGGAGAAGAATAAAACCATTTTCATTACGGGAAACCGAAAAGGAATCGGGCTTCACCTCACGAAATATTATCTTGAAAAAGGTTTTAATGTTCTGGGTTGCAGCCGCGAAAATTCCGAAATTCAGCATCCAAATTACGAGCATTTCATTTGTGATGTGACCGATGAAAATTCGGTAAAAGAAACCGTTCGGCAGGCGAAGAAAAGATTCGGAACAATTGATATTCTGATTAATAACGCGGGAATTGCTTCTTTAAATCATTCTATTTTAACTCCAGGTTCAACCGTAAAAAAAGTTTTTGAGACTAATTTTTTCGGCAGTTTTTTCTTTGCTCGGGAATGTGCGAAAGTGATGAAAAACCACGGCGGAAGAATCGTGAATTTTTCCACTGTTGCCGTTCCGATGAACTTGGATGGCGAGATGATTTACGCTTCATCTAAATCTGCGGTGGAGAAAATGACGAAAATTATGGCGAAAGAACTGGCTTCCTTCAATATTACGGTAAATGCAGTTGGTCCGTCGCCGATTTATACGGATTTAATTAAAGTCGTTCCCAAAGATAAAATTCAGGAACTGCTTCATAAACAGGCGATTCATCGATTGGGAACTTTCGAGGATTTGGAAAATGTGATAGATTTCTTTATTTCAGATAAAAGCGATTTTATTACGGGACAGATAATTTATTTGGGAGGATTATGACCATCAGTCAGTTAAAAGCTTACGAAGGAAATTGCATTATCGAAAAAGATGAGCAATTTTCGTATGCGGATTTGGTTCGAAAAATTGAAAATTATCAAAACGAACTTTCTTCTGAAATTGAAAAAGGTGATGTAATTTGCATTAAATCCGATTACAGCTTCAAAAGTATTGCAATTTTTTTGGCTTTAACGGAACTTCCGTGCATCATCGTTCCGATTGTTCCAACGACCGATTCCGAAATGAAAAGCAAATTGAAAGCGTCTTTGGTAAATAAAATCATCAGTTTTAATAATGAAAAAACCCAGATTGAAACGATTACCGAAACGTTAGAAATTCCTAAAAACTATTCTGAAATTACCGACAAAAATCAATCGGGATTGGTTCTTTTTTCCAGCGGAACAACAGGCGAACCGAAAGTAATGGTTCATAATTTAACAGAACTCGCCGAAAGTTTCGCACAACCAAAGAAAACAAGAAACCTAAATTTTTTGTTGTTTTTAATGTTCGACCATATTGGCGGAATCAATACACTTTTGAACTGTTTGAACAACGGTTCTGCAATTACGCTCCCCGAGAATCGAAATCCAGAATATATTTTAGATTTAATTCAAACTCAGAAAGTTCAGATTCTTCCCACGAGTCCCACGTTTTTGAATTTAATGTTGATGAATGAAAACTTTGCGGATTATGATTTATCCTCCTTAAAAATGATTACCTACGGAACGGAAAGAATGCCGCAAACGCTTTTGAACAAGCTGAAAGAAAGAATTCCATCTGTGAAATTTCTTCAAACTTTCGGAACCAGCGAAACGGGAATTTTAAGGACTGAAAGCAAATCTTCGACAAGTTTATTCTTTAAAATTGTGGATCCCGAATATCAGTTTAAAATTGAAGACGGACAACTTTTTTTAAAATCAAAAACCCAGGTTAAAGGATATTTGAACCATAAAAGCGACCAATTCACTGATGAAGGTTGGTTTGCAACAGGCGATTTGGTGGAAACCGATGAAGATGGCTACATGAAAATCATCGGCAGAATGAACAAGGTCATCAATGTGGGCGGACAAAAAGTGTTGCCGAAAGAAGTGGAAGATGTCATCAATGAAATCCCCGAAGTTTTGGATTCCACAGTTTTTGCGAGAGACAATGCAATTACGGGGCAAATGGTGGTTGCAGAAGTGGTGATTTCCGAGGAAAGTGATGAGAAGGAAATCAAAAAACTGGTTCTCGCAAAATGCCGTTTGGAACTCGATAAATACAAAGTTCCGAGCAAAATTATACTGACCAATAAATTAGAATCCACGAACCGGTTCAAAAAAGGAAACAAAATTTAAGCTATGTATTTTTTCTACCGACTTGCACTCGCTTTTTTTACGCTTTGGGAAAAACTGTATATGAAGGTGTACATCAAAGTTTGCGAACTTCAGGGAATGAAGCTGGGAAAAGGCGTGAAGATTTTCGAACGTGTTTATTTTGGTTCCGAACCGTTTCTCATCGAAATTGGCGACCAAACCCAAATTGCGGGCGGAACCCGTTTTGTGAATCACGGTGGAACAACCATGACTTTGCGCCGAATTCCAGGATTTGAAGATGTGCGAATTTTTGGGAGAATAAAGGTTGGAAAAAATTGTACGATCGGCTCCAATTGCGTCATTCAGCAAGATGTGGAAATTGGCGACAACTGCATTTTGGGATCGAGTTCGGTTCTTACGCATTCAATGCCCGATAATACTGTGTTTTCTGGAAATCCTGCGCGTTTCGTTTGTTCAGTGGAACAATATGCGGAATCACTTTTAGACCAAAACACAATGTATCCTCGAGAATTAGAAAAAGATAAAACCGCTCTAAATCAATGGTTGAAAGAAAATCTTCCACACGAATATAAAAAGACGAAGGTTTATAAAAGCAAGCGAACTACTTCAGAAGATTGACGAAAATCTCTTCCACTTCATCAAAAATTTTCTTGTTATCAAACTGTTTTTCAATAGCTGTTAGGTTTTCGCGGAGGTCTGAAACCAATTTTTCGTTGGTTAGAAACTCTTTCATTGCAACGTAAATTTCATGGGTGTCGTAATCAATTAAATAGCCAGTTTTTCGGTCTTCTATCATCGATTCTACATCGCCTACTTTTGTCGCAATAATTGGTTTTTGTAAAATTAAAGCTTCTGCAATAACTAAAGGCCATGCTTCAGATTCCGACGGCATGATGAAGAAATCTGCATTCTTGATGAAAGGATACGGATTCATCTGATTTCCAGCAAAGACAAATGATTTTTGAACGCCCAAATTCTTTTGCTGTTCCAAAAGATTCGGCAATTCTTCGCCGTCACCGATGATGATGACCGTATGTTGAAAACCTTCGTTCAGCAATTTTTTGTGCGCGTCCATCAATTTGTGGTAACCTTTTCTGGTGTGAAGTCGGCCCACGGAAACGAAAATATTGCTTTCAGCATTCGGCAATAGGAAATCAGCATTGGCTTTTTGTTTGATTTCCTCAATCGGAATGGCGTTGATGATCACGCTTTCTTTAGGATAATTTAGATTCGGGTAATGTTCGTGCATTAAATTTTTGATTTTTTCCGAACAGTAAATCATGTAGTGAAACTGTGGAAAATGCTCCAAAATTTTTGGAACCAAAGGTTGCAATTTCGGCACTTGAATTTCCGAGTGAAACCAGCCCACTTTCTTTGAATTTTTATTAGATGAATTCAGAACGGGTTCAAAATCGTTGTAGGTCATCGCGATTTCGATGTCGTAGTTCTCCTTCAAATATTCTCTGTCAACGATTTCAGGATTCTTCCGAAGTTTTTCTAATTTCTGCCGTCTCTGGAACAGTTGAATTTTTTGGATGATTTTGTTTTTGGAAAAATCCTCTTTCCCATCGGTCAAATAAACTTTTCTCACATGCGAAGGAAATTCGTCTCGAAGTTCGCCCTGATTTAAGTTTAGACATACCGTCATCTCGAATTTTTCCCGGTCGAGGTTATTCATCAAGCTCAGCATCACTTTTTCCACGCCGCCCATTTCCATGGAGCGGTGGCGGAAAAGGATTTTTATTTTTTTCTCTTCAGACATCTTAAAAAACTTGTTGAAAAATAACCTTCAGCTTCTTTAAAACCCGATGTGGAAATGAATTTTGATATTCAAGTAAATCAAATATTTCCCGCGAATTTTTATACGTTTCCGGAACTTTCTTTCCTTTGATCGTCTTTAAATTTCTCCGCTTCATTGCAAGAAAAATGGCTTTAGAAAAATATTCATAGGATTTCTGCTTATTGTCGTTTTGTGAAATTCCACCTGCATGCGCCCGATAAAGATAATCGGTTTGATCAATAAAATATACGTTGCCTTTTTCGTACATTTTAAAGTACAAATCTTGATCTTCCGCAATTTTCAAATCTGGATTCATCTTTTCACAGGTCTCATAAACCGCTTTTTTGAAACCTACGAAAGGCGCAATTTGAACGGGACAGTTAAACCAGTTCATATTACCATTAGGAACCTGCATTGCAGCTTTAAATTCTGAAATTGGCTTCAAGTTTACATCACATTTCGCCAAGCGAGAATAGGTGAGTACTGCGTCCTTTTTTTTCTGAAAAACTTCGATGGATGCGCTCACTGCATTGGGCAGAATGGCATCATCTGGATCCAGATATCCGCAAATTTCGCCTTCGGCAAGTTCAATTAACTTTCCTTTTGTAAAACCAACACCTTCATTTTTTTCATTTTCATACCAACGAAAACGGGAATCATTTTGGATTATATTTTTGATCACTTCAACAGAATTATCAGTTGAGGCATCATCTAAAATCACGACCTCCCAATTTTGATAGGTTTGTTGCAAGATGCTTTTATAGCAGTCCTGAAAAAACTTACCGTTGTTGTAATTCGCAATGAGGATGGAGAATTTCATTAAATGGTCTTATTTGCTAAATTTGCACAAATATAACCGCTTTTTTAAAAATAGATTTTATGGGTTAATTTTGGCCCGTTTTAGGGTTTCTTACCGAATAGATTTCTGAAATTAGCTTAGCCTGACTTTTTCATGGAAAAAAAAATAATTATTAATGCCGATGATTTGGGGTTTTCTTTAGGAGTAAACCAGGCAATCCTCAAAGCGAATACTGATGGATATTTAACGCATGCAAGTTTGATGGCGAATACCGAATATTTTGAGGACGCAATTCAACTCGTCCCAAAGTTCAAAGATTTAAAAATTGGGGTGCACGTTACCTTAACCTGCGGAAAAGCGATTTTTAAAGAAAACGTTCTCGCCAAAAACGGAAAACTTGATTGGACTTTCGTAAAATTACTTTTTTTAAAAAAAACTCCAAAAGTGCTTAAGTCTTTAGAAGAAGAAATCGAACACCAAATCCTGAAAATCAAAGAAAGCGGGATTAAAATATCACATATTGATGGGCATGAGCACGTACACATAATTCCCTCCATCAATAAAATCGTTCGTAAACTCGCAGAAAAACATAAGATAGAACGGGTTCGGGAAATTAATGAAAATCTTTTTGAAAGTATTAAATTCAACGGTTCTACAACCAATTTAAGCAATATGGTGAAATTGTTACTTTTGAAAACGCTTTCTCTTTTCAATCAGGACGATAAAAATGTAGGTTTTTACTGCATGTTAAATACTTGCGACATTAGAACAGGTAACCTGTTCAAGTTTTTGAAAGAAAGCAAAAGTTATGATATTGTTGAAATTATGCTCCATCCAAGTATAAGAAATATCGACAGTGAATCTTATTTAAAAACATTGGATCCCAGATTTGTATCTTTTTTTAATGATGATTCGCGTACCACCGAGTTTGAATTATGTTTTGACAAGCAATTTGAAGATTATCAAAGATTGTAAAACTGTCAATTATTCAAGGTAAACAGTAAAATTATAGCTTTAAATCAAAAGACTTTGTTATTTTTGCGACAAATAAAACACAGTGAGCGAATTTTTAAGGGTTGCCAAAACTTTTACAGCCTATCTTCGAAGACCGGATCTTTATCCCGAATTAGGCAGAAAAATCATCAAGAATATTTTTAACAGAAAAAGCGCATTCAAGGGAAAGGAAAAAACATTAAGCTGGGCTTCCTCAAAAGCGGTTTCGCAATCAGAAGCGATTTACAAACTTTTTGGGATGAATGCAAAATCGTTTGAAGAATTATTTCCAACTGAATTAAAAACCGCACAACAGAAAGAAAGGGAATGTCCCATTAAAATGGGTGGAGCGGGAGCTTTGGAACTTATTTATTATTCCTGCGAATTTACCAACGCCCAGAATGTTTTGGAAACTGGTGTCGCTTATGGTTGGTCTTCGTTTGCAGCACTGCTTTCGTTACATCAAAGAAACGGGAATTTATACAGTTCCGACATGCCGTATTTAGGGCAGGATGGTGATCAGTTCGTAGGTTATATCGTTCCAAATAATTTAAAAATGAATTGGAAGCTTTTCCGGTTTGCTGATCGGGAATCACTGCCGAAGATTTTCAAGGAGAATGAAATTTTTGATGTGGTGCACTATGATTCAGACAAAGCCTATGAAGGAATGAGTTGGGCATATCATCAACTTTTCTCCCATTTAAGAAATGGCGGTGTTTTTATCAGCGACGATATTAACGATAATTCCGCATTTCAAGATTTTTGCGATAAAATGAAGATCGATCCTACGATTGTAGATTTCGAGGGTAAATTTGTCGGGATTTTTATCAAGAACCAGTAGAAAATTTATGCTTTTTAACTCGATCAGTTTTGCCATTTTTTTACCGATAGTTTTTTTTCTGTACTGGTTTGTTTTCCGAAACAAATTCCGTTTGCAGAATATCATGCTTTTGGCTGCGAGCTTTTTCTTCTATGCTTGTTGGGATTGGCGGTTTCTGTTCCTGCTCATGTTTTCCATAGTCCTGGATTACGTTTCTGGATTGAAAATTGAAAAAAGCAGCACGAAATCTTCAGCCAAATTCTGGCTTACTTTAAGCATCGGTATTAATCTTGGATTTCTCGGGTTTTTCAAATACTACAATTTTTTCGCTGAAAGTTTTGCGGAATTATTGGCGGGGTTTGGCTTTAAGGTAAGCGTTTGGACTTTGCAGATTATTTTACCGGTGGGAATTTCATTCTATACATTTCACGGGCTTTCCTATATTATTGATGTGTACAAGAAAAGAATCGCAGCGGAGAAGTCTTTTTTTGAATACGCTCTCTTTGTCAGCTATTTTCCTCTTTTGGTTGCAGGTCCTATCGAAAGAGCAACGCACTTATTACCGCAAGTGAAGACGCCCCGGTTTTTTAAATACGAAGATGCAGCCGATGGAATGCGACAGATTTTGTGGGGACTGTTTAAGAAGATGGTCATCGCAGACAATTGTGCACCGATTGTCAATGAAATATTTTCAAATTACGAGCATGAACCTGCAAGTCGTCTTGTAATGGGCGCAGTACTTTTTGCATTCCAGATTTATGGGGATTTTTCGGGATATTCTGATATAGCTTTGGGAACTTCGAGACTATTTGGAATTCGGTTACTACGAAATTTTGCATATCCCTATTTCTCAAGAGATATTGCCGAATTTTGGAGAAGGTGGCATATTTCGCTGTCATCTTGGTTTCGTGATTACCTCTATATTCCTCTCGGCGGAAGTAAGGGTGGAATGTGGATGAAAATTAGAAACACTTTCATCATTTTTCTAGTGAGTGGGTTTTGGCATGGTGCAAACTGGACGTTTATTGTTTGGGGCGGACTAAACGCCTTGTTTTTTCTGCCGCTGCTGATCCGCGAAAAAAACCGGCACCATTTGGAAACCGTGGCAATGGGAAAACTCATTCCAACTTTTAGAGATGCCTTTAGCATACTACTTACATTTGCTTTAACCTGTTTCGCGTGGATTTTTTTCCGTGCCGAAAATATGACTTCAGCTTTAAATTACATCAGAAATATTTTCAGCGAAAGTTTATTGACCATTCCGAAGTCTTTGCCGTTCAAAGAATTTTTCCTGATTGGGGTAATGCTGATTTTGGAGTGGTTCAACCGAACACAGGAGCACGGTTTGGAAGTTGAACGATATCATGTTTGGCTTCGAAGATTAATTTATGCGGCGGTAATTTACCTCATCATCAGATATGCCAATTTTGGCAGTAACGAATTTATTTATTTTCAATTTTAAATAATGAAAAAGTTTTTGTTGAAAATGCTCGTTTGGCTAGTCCCTGTTATTGCCCTTCATTTATTTCTGGGAAGTTTTGCGGGTGGAAACACCGATACTTTCTATCGAAGATTTACATCCCCCAAACAGAGCAACCTCATTTTAGGAAATTCGCGTGCGGCACAAGGAATTCAACCAACATACCTAAAGTCGCTGAATGGTGAAAAATTCTACAATTTTTCGTTTACAATTTTTGATTCACCGTATGGCGAAACTTATTTGAAAGCAGTTCAGGAAAAAATAAAGCCCGACACAAAATCCGGAAATTTCATCATTACCGTTGATCCATGGAGTGTTTCTAATCACAAGAACGACCTGCATTCAGAACCTGAAAAAAAAGGGATGCTTGGTAAATTACATTTCTTCAACCTCAACCCGAATTATGACTATCTGCTTACAAATTATCATAAAAGCTGGTTTAATATTTATTCAACGAGAGATTCTAAATACAAAGGTAAAATGTATTTGAACAATGACGGTTGGCTGGAACTGAACATCACCTTTAATTCGGAAAAAGAGTATCAAAAAAATGTGGAGGAAAAGCTGTCTTCGTACCGTTCCTACGCAAAAGAATATGGCGTTTCACAAAATCGGATTTCACGCCTTAATGAAATGATTGCTTTCTTGAAAGATCACGGGAAAGTAATTTTAGTTCGTTTGCCCCAAAGCACTGCAATGCATCAGATTGAAGAACGTTATTCACCGGAGTTTAATGGTTTGATGCAGCAAATTGCTACTTCAAATGGTGTAAAATTTATTGATTTTAGTGATTCGGGAGATGCCTTTAATTATCTTGATGGGAATCATCTTCAAAAAGATTCGGGCAGGGAATTTACCAAAATGTTGAACGATAGTTTACAGACTTATTTCAAACCTTAAATAAACTTTTTTCACATAAAATTGCAACATTTTATGCTGCATATTGGTTCACTTTTACCAAATCTACATTTCAGAACCCTATATTAAGCGAATGTTTTCGCTAGGTTTAATAAGTTGATGATTATCGAACTCAATGCGATGTAAAATAGGTAAGTGTTAATTTTATTAAAATTCCCTTTGATAAAAACAATCGTTACATATTACAGAAATACAAATGGCAGTTGAAGCCTTGCTCCCAAATCATCAATATTCGTAGTGAAACAGGAAATGCTGGTGAACTTTAAAAAAGCTGATGAGCAAGCTATGAACTGATAACGACCAAAAAAGGAATTAAGAGCCAATGTAAATCTTTACGAGCCAATCCTTACCTAAGGTCTTTCCTAAAGTTAACATTGTACAATCCCGACCGAATACTCTGAAAATCCGTGATCAGATACTTCAAAATCATTCCCCATTTTTTGACAAAAGATGCATTTGCAATTTCAAAACTCCGATGCATTCTTTGGATGTGAAGTTTGATGTCACTCGGAATTGCAGGTTCGTTTTCTGCCCATTTTTCAATTTCTTTCCAAAGCAAAACCTTTGTGGTAGAAGGTTTTATTTTCTTAGAATCCACTTTGGTAATTCGGTTTTCTTCATGCACGCCGCGAACAGCAACCGGCTTCTCCAAAATTCCCGGGTAAAGTTTCAAGTAATAGGAAAGACGGAATAAAAATTCCGTGTCTTGATGCAAACGTAAATTGGTTTTGAAAAAAGGCGATAATTTTTGATCCAAAGCCGATTTCCGAATGGTCAAACAATCAATACTGAACAAGCCGAAACTTCCGAGCATTCCCAATTGCCCGCGAAAAACATTTTCCGGAGGATGGATTTTATAAACGGTTGTTAACCGATCTCCAAAAATTGGATAATTCTGCTCTTTCGCTTTTTCCGAGTAATAATGAACTCCTAAAGCTCCATAAACTCCTTCTACTTCTGGATTTTTGAAGAGCTCTTTTTCGGCGTCGAAACGATTTGGCAAGTAATAATCATCTGCATCCAAAAATGCGATGAAGTCGCCCGTTGCTTTTTCCAGGCCTAAATTTCTGGTGGGTCCAGCTCCGTGATTGCCTTTGTCTGCATGTTGGAAAAGTTGAACGCGATCGTATTTTTCCGCCAACTTTTTACAAACTTCCAGAGCGTTATCCGGCGATTTATCTTCTACCAAAATCACTTCCGAAACTTCGTCAAATTGTAAGGCAGATTCTACCGCTTGAGCGACATATTTTTCGGCATTATAAACGGGTATGATGACGGATACCTTCAAAATAATGATACTTTAAAAATCCAATCCGTTCGGGAAAGCCTTCTTTCTGAAAATTAGCAATAAAGCTGCTCCAACGGTAATCGCAGAATCTGCCACGTTGAAAATGTATTTGAAAAACTCTATGTGTTTTCCGCCGATAATGGGGAAACTTTCGGGAACATTCCAATCCACCAACGGAAAGTGAAGCATGTCAACTACGCAACCTTTCATAAAATGCGAATAACCTTCACCAAAAGAAACCACTTTCGAAACACCGCCATATTCAATCCAACGATTGATGCTTTCGTCGTAAACAGTTCCGCTGTCGAAAATGAGTCCGTAAAACATTCCGTCGATTAAATTTCCGATGGCTCCCGCAAAAATCATTGCCATTGGAATGAGGAGATAATTGGTTGTTCTTCCTTCTTTCAGCCATTTATTAAAAATGTAAACCATTCCGCCAATCAGAAATATTCGCACGATAACGAGGAAATATTTTCCAATCAATCCGCCGAAATGAAAACCATAAGCCATTCCCGGATTTTCCACGAAAGTCAGTCGAAACCAATCCTGTCCGAAAACGGGAACGCTTTCTCCCAATTGGAAATGCGTTTTGATATAAAATTTTGAAACTTGGTCGATTAAAAGTATGATGAAGGTGATGAGTGCGATTTTTTTCATAGTATAGATGTCAGATGTCAGATGTCAGATATCAGACGAAAAGGTCTGATTTATGATGTCTGAAATCTCGTTTCTGAAATTATTTTTTAGGTTTATTTTCTTTTTTCACAACTGGTTTCGTCTCGGTTTTGGCGTTTCTGGTGTGAAATTTTTCAAATTTTATTCCCATTTCCTTCAATGTGCTTTTCAGCGCATTCAGTTCCATTTGGTTTTTTGGGTGAACGATGAGTGATTCCATTTTTTTGATTTTTATGACGAATTGCATTCGTCTTTTTTCTTTACTCTTTTTCTAAAAGTCTAAACTACATTTTCGACAATTCATCCAATCTTTTTCTGTCCTTTTCCGACAAATCATCCAAACCGTTTTTTCCGATTTTGCTTAAAAGCTGGTCGATTTCTTTTTGTCGGGAAACTTTATCAGCATTGAATTTATCGTCAATCGTGTAATTTTTCTCCTTATTTGGAGCCACTTTTTCTTTGATTTCTCTTCTGAAAAAGTAAGCGAAAATCACCAGGATTGCAAGTAGAATAAGAATGGTGTTCATTGATTTTTCTGTATAAAGTAAAATGTACAAAGTACAATGTATCTTCTGAAAACACATTATACATTGTACATTTTACATCGTACGTAGTACAAATTTAGCGTTGCATATTCTTCGCCTCAATACTCAAAGTTGCATGCGGAACAGCCATCAATCTTTCTTTTGGAATCAATTTTCCTGTGACGCGACAAATTCCGTAGGTTTTGTTTTCGATACGAATTAATGCGTTGCGCAAATCACGGAGGAATTTTTCCTGACGTCCCGCCAAAATTGCGTTTTGTTCCTTGCTCAATGTTTCTGCGCCTTCTTCAAACGCCTTGAAAGTCGGGGAAGTATCGTCGGTTCCGTTATTTTGGTCGTTCAGGAAACTTTCGTTGATGAGCATCAAATCTTTTTCTGCCTTCGCAATTTTTTCCTGAATCACTTTCTTAAATTCCTGCAAATCAGCATCGCTGTAACGTTGTCTATCTTCTGCCATAATTTTTAATTTTTATTATCCTCTCCCCCAACCCCTCTCCAAAGGAGAGGGGAGTTGCAAGCGTTCCAAAATTGCGAAAATTATTAACGCTTTTCCCCCTTTGGGGGACAGGGGGATTCTAAACCTTGTTTACTAATACTTTAAATTTCACTTCATCAATTTCTATGTCGTCAAAAATTGGAAGTGAATTTACAAATTCTATCTGATTGCACAATACTTCCTCGGAAATATATGCATTATTGTTGATAAGTTCTGTTTTAAACGGTGAATATTCTTCTAAACGGATTGAAATTCTGTTAGTTAAGTCAAAATCTTTTTCTTTTCTTAAATTCTGAATTCTATTGATGAATTCCCTTGCAATTCCTTCCGATTTCAGTTCATCAGTGATGGTCAAATCTAATGCTACTGTAGTTTTGCCTTCACTTGCGACCGTCCAACCCGGAATATCTTTGGTGGAAATTTCAACATCTTCCAAACCGATTTCGTAACCTGCAATCATCATTTTTCCGTCTTTTTCAAGCGCTGAAATTTGTTCTGAGTTCATATTTTGAATTTCAGAACCAACTGCTTTCATATCTTTCCCAAGTCTTGAACCTAACGTTTTGAAATTGGGTTTGATTTGTTTTACAATCAAATGTGATGCTTCTTCTGCGTTGATTAACTGTAATTCTTTCACATTCACCTCTTGCTTAATCAGTTCCGAAACTGCCAAAATTTGTTCTTCGGTTTTCTTGTCCAAAACAGGAATCATCACTTTTTGCAATGGTTGACGAACTTTGATATTTTCTTTCTTTCTCAAGGAAAATACCATTGAAGTAATCGTTTGCGCCAAATGTGTTTTTTCAACCAAATTTAAATCAATTAATCGTTCATCCACTTTCGGGAAGTCCGTTAAATGAACACTTTCAGCTGAATCTTTTTCTGTAACAGCATTCAAATCCTGATACAGTCTGTCCATAAAAAACGGCGCAATCGGAGCCGAAATTTTTGCAACCGTTTCAAGACAAGTGTATAAAGTTTGGTAAGCCGAAATTTTGTCTTCGGTGTAATCGCCTTTCCAAAAACGGCGTCTGCAAAGTCTTACATACCAATTACTTAAGTTATCATTCACAAAAGTATTGATGGCTCTCGCCACTTTCGTTGGTTCGTAATCTTGGTAATATTCCGTAACTTCTTTTACCAAAATATTCAGTTCAGAAAGAATCCAACGGTCGATTTCAGGACGATTTTCAACGTCTTTTTCTGAATAATTAAATCCGTCAACATTCGCATACAAACTGAAAAACGAATAGGTGTTGTAAAGTGTTCCGAAGAATTTCCGACGCACCTCATCAATTCCTTCCACATCAAATTTCAAGTTTTCCCACGGATTTGCATTGGCAATCATATACCAACGAGTCGCGTCGGGACCGTATTTTTTCAAAGTTTCGAAAGGGTCCACTGCATTTCCGAGACGCTTGGACATTTTTTGTCCGTTTTTATCCAAAACCAATCCGTTTGAAACCACATTTTTATACGCCACAGAGTCAAAAACCGTCGTCGCAATCGCGTGAAGCGTGTAAAACCAACCACGGGTTTGGTCAACCCCTTCCGCAATAAAATCGGCAGGAAACGCTTTGTTTTCGTCGATAAGTTGCTTGTTTTCAAAAGGATAATGCAACTGTGCATAAGGCATAGAACCGCTGTCGAACCAAACATCAATCAAATCAGATTCGCGTTTCATCGGTTTTCCTGATTCGGAAACCAATGTAATCGCATCGACAATATTTTTATGTAAATCAATTTGCGCGTAATTTTCATCGGACATATTTCCGATTTCAAAATTTTTGAAAGGATTTTCTGTCATCAAACCTGCCGCAACCGATTTTTCAATTTCGTTGTATAATTCTTCAACCGAACCAATTACTTTTTCTTCCTTAAAATCATCCGTTCTCCAAATCGGAAGCGGAATTCCCCAATATCTTGAACGAGATAAATTCCAATCGTTCACATTTTCCAACCAATTTGCAAAACGACCTTCACCGGTAGATTTTGGTTTCCAATTAATTCTTTCATTGAGTTCTACTAAACGATTTCTCACGGAAGTCATTTTCACAAACCAAGAATCTAATGGATAATACAAAACCGGTTTGTCGGTTCTCCAACAATGAGGATAAGAGTGGACATACTTTTCTACTTTAAATGCCTTGTTTTCAGTTTTTAAGAGGATCGCCAATTCCACATCCCAAGATTTTTCGGGAGCAGTTCCTTCGTCGTAATATTCGTTTTTGATGTATTTTCCGCTGAATAGTTCAGGAACATTTTCGCCTTTCAAAAATCTTCCCGTCAAATCCACCAACGGAACCAAATTATCGTTAGAATCTTTTACCAACATCGGCGGAATTCCATTTTCTTTAGCAACTCGTGCATCATCCGCACCGAAAGTTGGCGCAATGTGAACGATTCCTGTGCCGTCTTCCGTCGTTACGAAATCACCAACAATCACTCGGAAAGCGTTTTCGGGATTTTCCGCAGGTAAAAACCACGGAATCAATTGCTCGTATTTTGTTCCAGCCAAATCTTCACCAGTAAATTCTGCTAAAATTTGATATGGAATATTTTTGCTTTCAGAGGTATAGTTAGCAAAATCTTCAGCCGTTCCAGCAAAATATTTTTTACCGAAATTTTTCTCTAAAAGAACTCTCGCCAAAATAATATTGATTGGCTCGAAAGTATATTGGTTAAAAGTTTTTACCAAAACATATTCGATGTCTCGACCAACAGCCAATGCTGTGTTGGAAGGCAAAGTCCAAGGAGTGGTCGTCCAAGCCAAAATTGAGATTGGAGACGAAGCGATTGGAGATTGGAGATTTTTATCAAATTCTTCCCAATGTAAAGCTCCACCACAAGAATTTTGTGCTGCTTCTGACAAATTAATTTGATTTGAGATTTTTGCAGCAAATCTCTCAGAAAGTTTTTTAACCTTGAACTGCGCAACAACCGTTGTATCCGAAACATCGCGATACGTTCCCGGCTGATTTAATTCGTGAGAGGAAAGTCCAGTTCCTGCTTTTGGAGAATATGGCTGAATTGTATATCCTTTGTACAACAAATTTTTGCCGTAAAGTTGCTTCAACAACCACCAAACGGTTTCCATATATTTTGGTTCGTAGGTCACATAAGGATGCTCCAAATCTACCCAATAACCAATTTTTTCGGTCAGGTCGTTCCAAACATCGGTATAACGCATTACTGCTTCACGACACGCTTTGTTGTAATCTTCAACAGAAATTTTAGTCCCGATATCTTCTTTAGTAATGCCTAATTCTTTCTCTACACCCAATTCAATTGGCAAACCGTGCGTGTCCCAACCTGCTTTTCTAAAAACTTTTTTACCATTTTGTGTTTGAAAACGGCAGAAAATATCCTTAATTGCTCTCGCCATTACGTGGTGAATTCCGGGCATTCCGTTTGCAGAAGGAGGACCTTCATAAAATACAAATTCAGGTGCACCTTCGCGGATTTCTACGGATTTTTTAAACGTATCGTGCGCGTTCCAAAATTGGGTGACATTTTCGGAAACAGCAGTCAAATCAAGGTTTTTATATTCGTTAAACTTCTTCATTGAGTTCAGTTTCTACTTTAAAATTTAAGTGTGCGAATATACGAAATTTTGCAGAAAATTCAGCGCGTTTTTTGGTGGAAATGTTGGTTTTAAGCAAGTTAGAATGTTGCGGAATTATTTCTTTTTGGGATTAAATTTTTCCATCAAAAAATAAGAAATCAAACCAAAGAATGAGGCAGAAACTGTTGCCAAAATCAAACTTCCGACAATGTATAAAACCAGATTGTTTTTCACAAAATCCATATCGAAAGTGATGTTTTCAAAAGAAGTTTCAATTCCTAAAACCTTTGCTCCAATCATTACTGACAAGAAAATGATGAAGGGAATGAGCGGCGGAATCGTGATTTGTGAGGACATAAACGTGAGAAGTTTATTCAATTTAAAATAAACCGAAAGTGTAATTGCCAAAAAAGAATGAAATCCCCAAAACGGTGAAACGCCGATAAAAATCCCCAATGCAATGGATTTTGCTTTCGTTTCATTGCTGCCTTCACTTTCCAAAATATTTTCTTTCAAAAAACGGCGCCATCCTTTTCTACGGAAATATCGGTAGAAAACCATTTGGCTTTGGATGGTATTTTTGATGAAGTTTTGCAAATCAGAATCTGTAAAGCAAAATTAACACCTTAATATATATAGGATGTTAAATGCTATTTAAAATTTTCTAAACACAATGATAAACAAAGTTTTCTTAGAACTTCTTTTTTTATGAAAAACAAAGATTCATCGAAGAAGAATTCCAACGCTATCCTAAAATAAACCTGTTCAAATCTGTGAAATCCGTGATAAATTCCGAGGTGTATAAAAATCAAAAAATTTGCACTTAAAAAAAATCTTCTACTTTTGCAGAAATTTTCAAAGGATGTCAAAAAATTTAGTGATTGTAGAATCTCCTGCCAAAGCGAAGACCATTCAGAAATATCTTGGGAAAGATTTCGAGGTGAAATCTAGTTTCGGACATATCCGAGATTTGCCAAAGAAGGGAATGGGAATCGACCTTGCGACGTTCACGCCCGATTATGAAGTTTCTGCTGATAAAAAGAAAATTGTCGCCGAACTGAAAACCGCCGTTAAAAAAGCAGAAATGGTTTGGCTCGCTTCCGATGAAGACCGCGAAGGTGAAGCCATTGCGTGGCATTTGGCGCAGGAACTAAAACTGAATGACGAAAATTCCCAAAGAATTGTTTTCCACGAAATCACGAAAAATGCGATTTTAAAAGCCGTTGAAAATCCAAGAAAAATAGACCAAAATTTGGTCAACGCGCAACAGGCGAGAAGAGTTTTGGACCGAATTGTAGGTTTTGAAATGTCGCCCGTTCTTTGGAAAAAAGTAAAAACGGGACTTTCGGCAGGTCGTGTTCAATCTGTTGCTGTTCGATTGATTGTGGAGCGAGAACACGAAATCAGAGATTTTCAACCGAAATCATCTTATAAAGTAGAAGGAATTTTTCAAAATGCCGAAAAACAGGATATTTCTGCGAAACTGAAAAAAGATTTTGCCAAAGAAAATGAAGCGGAAGATTTCTTAAATCAAGCAAAAAACATCGAATTCAAAGTTCTGAATGTTGAAAAAAAGCCTGCAACTCGTTCTGCTTCTGCACCTTTCACAACTTCTACGTTGCAGCAGGAAGCGAGCAATCGTCTCGGTTATGGCGTAACTTCCACAATGCGCGTTGCACAGCGACTTTACGAGGAAGGTTACATTACGTATATGAGAACCGATTCCGTGAATTTGTCGCAGGAAGCGATTAATGGAGCAAAAGCCCAAATTATTTCTGAATTTGGCGAAAAGTATTCAAAACCAAGAAATTATACCACGAAATCAGCGTCTGCACAGGAAGCGCACGAAGCGATTCGTCCTACCGATTTTTCTGTGAAATCGATTGGTGATGCCCAACTCAATAAATTATACCAACTTATTTATAGAAGAACTTTGGCGTCGCAAATGGCGAATGCTGAAATCGAAAAAACCGTTATCGAAATCGGAAATCCAAAACTTCCGCAGCATTTTGAAGCTCAAGGTGAAGTGATTGTTTTCGACGGATTTTTAAAAGCCTACGGAATCGTAAAAAATGAGGATGAAGACGAAGAAAACAACGAAAAATTACTTCCAAAAGTTAAAATCGGAGAAATTTTAGACTATAAAAAAATTGAGGCTACCGAAAAGTTCACGAAACCTTCCGGAAGATATACAGAAGCGGGTTTGGTGAAAAAATTGGAGGAATTGGGAATTGGTCGTCCTTCAACTTATGCGCCGACGATTCAGACGATTCAAAATCGTGAATATGTGGATAAACGTGATATTCTCCCTCAAGAAAGAGAAATCGTGAAAATGACTTTGGGAAAAACAACGTTGAAGAAAGAGGTTTTAACCGAAAAATTTGGCGGTGATAAAAATAAATTCGTTCCAACCGATATTGGAGAAGTCGTGAATGAATTTTTGACCAACAATTTTGCGGAAATTCTCGATTATGGATTTACGGCAAAAGTGGAGCAGGATTTCGACCATATTGCAAACGGTGGCGAAAAATGGAAAGATGTTTTGGGAAGTTTTTACAAAGAATTTCATCCAAAAATTGAGCACGTTGAAGAAAACGCCGACCGCGCAACCGGAGAACGCTTGCTCGGAAAAGACCCGAAAACAGGTAAAAATGTTTACGCAAGAATGGGACGTTACGGCGCGATGATTCAAATTGGAGAAGCCGACGATGAGCAGAAAACTTTTGCTTCCATCATGCAAAACCAAAATATTGCAACGATTACTTTGGAAGAAGCATTGGAATTGTTCAAATTACCTTTTGATTTAAAAGAAGTGGATGGAAAAGCGGTTTCTGTAGGCGTTGGAAGATTTGGACCTTATGTGAAATGGGGCGAAACTTTTATTTCGATTCCAAAAGGTGAAGATCCTCTTTCTGTGAATCAGCAACGTGCGGAAGAAATTATCAACGAAAGAAAAATTGCAGATGCACCGATTGCGACTTACAAAGGCGAACCTGTAACGAAAGGAACGGGAAGATTTGGTCCGTTCATCAAATATCAGTCAATTTTTGTGAATGTTCCTAAGAAATATGATTTCGAAAATCTTTCCCAAAGCGACATCAACGAGCTGATTGACGCGAAATTGGAAAAAGAAGCCAACCGCTACATTCAGCAATGGGAAAAAGAAAAAATTTCTATTGAAAACGGAAGATGGGGACCTTTCATCAAATTCGGAAAAGGAATGTTTAAAATTCCTAAAAACAAAAAAGACGAAAAATACACCGCCGAAGAACTGAAAGAAATTTCTTTGGATGAGGTGAAAAAATGGATTACCGCACAGGATAAAAACGCTTTTAAAGTGGTTGCAAAGAAAGCGCCTGCGAAAAAGGCAGCAGTAAAAAAAGCGCCTGCGAAGAAAAAATAGCAGCGTAAAATTCAATAAAAATCCTGTCAGTTTCTAAAATTGGCAGGATTTTTTTTCTTTAAATCTAGTTTAAAGCAATGATTTTTTAATCTAGATCTGGACGGTTACAATGTTGCAAATATTAAATTTTGTTAAAGTATAGAAAAATTTTATGTTTTCTGTTCAGGGTAAAATTAGAGCTTATTGTCTTATTTTTAGATATTTACATGGATTAATTATAGCTTTGCGAATGATTTTAAATTATTGCAACAGTTATTTTTAAAATTTTTCATAAAAAGTTGCTTATTTCATAAGAATAATGTTTTATATTTGGCGCTTCACAAATGAATAAAAAATCTCACACAAATTGATTTAAGAGAATTTTCACACAAACGATTTTAAAAAAATTGCATAACAATTAGTAATATTTTTTAACCCATGAGAAAAATTCATTTGTTCGTGATTTGCTTTTTAGCAAATTATGCGTATTCACAATCGTTGAATTACGCCAAAGCTCCTAACAGCTACATTTACGATCTGGATTATGCAGCTTCCAATAATTATGGAGGAATCATGATTCCAGTGAAAAAAGCCTACGAAATGTGGGCTAGCTACAATTATCTAAAAACTGATGGAGTAAACACTCCGATTCCTGGCGGAATTCAGGAAGCAAGTGTTTATTGGGAGGATATTCCGGGATTGATTTCGGAGGTCAGCGTTGTTTCAGGCGAAACGCCTTCTGATTCTAAAATCCGTGTTGAAGTAAATTCTGCCAAAGGAAAAGGAAATGCCGTGATCGCATTTAAAGTTAACGGAAACATATATTGGAGTTGGCATATTTGGGTAACGGACGATCCTTCAAACGGAGTAAATTACTCGCAGGGTTTCGAAACAGATGTTAATTTGGTTCCAACACAAATTGTTTATATGGATCGAAATTTAGGTGCAGTAAGCAAAAGCTTTTTGGGAAATCAATGGCAGAAATCGGGTGGATTGATGTACGAGTGGGGAAGGAAAGATCCTTTTCCGCCTTTGGTGTATAAAGATGCTGATTTTTATGAAATCTCCGGCGAAGTAGGAGTTTTGAAACACAGGCAAATTGATGCGGTAAATACCATCCCTGTACAGCTAAGACCTTTTAACGAAATTGAGAAAAACATACAATATTCTGTGAAAAATCCTTTGACGTACATTGTTAATACCGACGCAACAGGGAATTGGTTTTCGAACAGCAGATATAAAGTGGCTGCAGCCAGTCCAAACTATATTACGTGGGATTTGTGGAGTGATAATGCCAAAGGTGGAAACAGCAATGCAAACAGCTCCAACGCGGCATTGAAAAATGAGAGCCGCTCTTATGAACTAAAATCAGAACTTGATCCATGTCCCAACGGATGGAGGATTCCATCTTATTATGGCAGGGAAACCCCCAACAATAACTTATCATTTTTTGGTAAAAAAGATTGGAATAATGATGATTCCAACGTAAACTTAAGACAGCTTTTCCCGGACGCGGTTAATGTTAATTTAAACGGGATCAAGGTGTATCCAGGTTTGGGGATGGATTTCACCCAAGCTCAAGGCGGTGTAAGAAATTTAGGCGTTTTGCCAAATCCGGGAGCTTATGTGTATTATCCGAATTCGTCTTCCCCGAATGCGCCTGTAGGAGCAATGTTCCAGGATAACAACGCAAACGGAGGTTTGTGGAGCGCAACTTTTGGTTACGACGGCGCAAGACTTTTTTCGATGATTTCGGATGCGTACAGAACTAATACCACGGTGGGTTTGCATGCCATTTATAACAACCAAACCAATCCTACAAAAACTGGAAATGCGGTACGCTGTATGAAGGATCCCAATCTGTTAAAAATAGGTGATTTCGTTACCGAATATTTTAAAAACCAGAAAGAAGACTATCGAATTGGGCTGGAAAATCCTAATTCTTATATTGTTGTAAACCAAGATGCGCTTGAGATTCCTGTGAACAAGGCTTTTTCGGTTTACAACCAATTATTGTCCGACAAGGATATGTTGCCTTCCGATGACTTGCTTGCTAAAGTATACTGGACAACAAATCCAGATTTAGTACAGGAAGTAAGTATCATCAACGGAAAAAGAGAAAATAGAAACTCATTGATAGCCGTAAAGTTAGCTCCGGACCAAACCGGAAATGCTGTAATATCACTTCAGAATGGTAACGACAGCTCCCCAATATATTGGACTTGGCATATCTGGAAACCGGCCGATGATCCCACGGTGAACACCGTAACCTACACAACAGAGGCTCCAATCCCCGTACTGTACAATTTTGTAAATCCTACAACAAGCAAATTGCCACCACTTACCACCGAATTTATGGACCGAAATTTAGGAGCAGAAAACAGCGCCATAGAGTCTGGGCTTGCAAACGGTCTGCACTATCAATGGGGAAGAAAGGATCCTATTCCTTCTTTTGCTGGAGCAAACACAGAAATTTATATCGCCAATAGAAACAGTTCTCCACACGCGGACATTTTTACTTTAAGAAAAGCGGCAGGAAATTTCACACCTGTTAATTCTGATGAGTATGCGACTTTATTTACGAAGTTTTATGAAGATTATGGTTCTACCCAAAGCATTCGTCATCTTAAAATAAGAGATAATATCCTTTATTCGGTACATAATCCTATGACATTTCTTTATGTGAGGAGAATGGGAGTTTTATATGACGGTGGCAACCATTACGGAAACGACCTCACCAAAATTCGAGACTGGGTTTCTGACGAGAGAGCACAGGCAGAAAACCGATGGGGACACGCCGATAAAAAATCTCCGTTCGACCCATGCCCGGAAGGATGGCGCGTTCCTGATGTTTCGTTTACCAATCTTTATACGGGCTCCAAAGGAAATTCACCTTGGTATAACGGATATAAAAACGATGCTTACGGAAAACCAGGCGTAATTCAGGATCAGTGGCACGACATTACGACATTTTATGGCGGAGTTGTGGATGGAAATAACGGCTGGAAATTTGAAAACGCCACATTTAAAATAGGAAATTTTCCAAAAGACGGCATTCGTGGCGAGTTAGGGGGCGAAAAATTAACGTATGACCGTTCAGGAGTTTGGGCCGCTTCGATGGCGGATTTACACACCGGATTTGCTTTGGCTATGCAGTTTCAGGGAAATAAAATGCAGACAGGAACCGGCGCCTATCCACAAGCAGCAATGTCGGTAAGATGTGCGAAAGACGAATCCAGACTATTGGGTGTAGCACGTCCAAAAGCCACGACAAATAAAATACAGTCTCCAGTGATAGAACATGGGGAAATTAAGGAAACACTTAAAGTTTACCCTAATCCTTTTAAGGATGAGTTGAACGTTTCCGATGACAATGCATCAAGTTTCGAAATCTATGATTTGTCTGGAAAATTGGTGATGAAAGGAAACCTAAGCAACCGAAAATTAAATACCACATCACTGGCAAAAGGAGTTTATCTCTGCAAATTCGTGATGAAGAACGGAACATCGATTAGCAGAAAAATAATCAAGAATTAAACCCCTTGCAGAAAACCTGAAGCTTTACACTTCAGGTTTTTTTATTAAATGCTTTTTCCTACTTTTGTTTTAAAGGTTTTTGCAGACCTTCAACTCAATCAAACAACAATGAACCTCGAAGATATCCTCATTCCACCAAAAGAAATTAAAACAGAAAAATGGCAGCTTGGAAAACTGATTTCCAACGAAATTCAGGAAAACGGAATTGTACTCGTTTTCTGTTCCGATTATCGCGGTGTGAAAAACGGCGATGCGGAAATTTTGGATTTTAGAAACGTTCGAACAGAGCTGTATCGTCTTTCAAAACTCGACTTCGAGATTCCGATTTGTGATTTGGGGGATTTGATTTCAGGGAAATCGCATCAAGATTCGCATTATATTTTGCAGGAAGTGCTTTCGATGTGCCATTACAAGAATGCTATTCCGGTGATTATTGGCGGAAGCAATGATTTGGCTTTTTCGCTTTTTTCGACTTTAAATTTTCATCAAAAAAACATCAATTATACCCAGATTTCCAATATAATTTCCCTGGCGAATGATGGTGAAGAAATTACCGAGAAAAACTTTCTTTCCAAAATTTTGAGTGCCAAAAATTTCAGCATTAAAAATTACCATCATCTTGGTTATCAGAAACATCTGAACGAGATTGATTCCGTGAAACTGATGAAGGACGTTGAGTTTGAAATCATCCGTTTAGCGGAAATGATGAACTCCACCGAGAAAACCGAACCGTTTTTCCGACGGGCAGATCTGGTAACCGTTAACTGCGATGCCGTGGAAAGTTTGGGCGACGGTTTCTCTGTCAATCCACAAGTTAACGGCTTAAACAGGCGCGAAATCTGCGCTTATATGAAAGAAATCGGGTTGAGTGAAAATTTGAAATCTGTTGGGATTTTTAATTTTAATGGAAATTCCGACTATTTCCTTAACCACCAACTTTTGGCGCAAATGATTTGGTATTTAATCGAGGGCATTAATATCCAAAAATCGCATCCGAAAGAAAGGCATTTTGAGACGTTCTGGGTTTTGATTGATGACGAACAATATGCTTTTAAACGAGACAATTTCAGTGGTTTGTGGTATTTTGGCGACGATGAAAAATTTGAAAACCTCATCCCGTGTTCTCGTCTGGAATATGATGAGGCCAAGAAGGGAAATCTCGACCGGCGGTTTCTTAAAAACTAAAAACCCTTAGTTTTCGGCAATTTAGAAAAAATACAATATTTTTGCGCGATAAAATACGCCAATGATGAAAATTGACCAGTACATAAAAACCCGTTGGAATCTAGAGAAAATTCGCTATATAAATTCGCGGAATTCTGCTTTGTCTTGCATAAAAATTTAAGATGATGAGTAAATTTTTTTCCAAAGTTTTCTCAAATTCATTTTGGCTGGTTCTTCTTGGCTTATTGATTAAGATTCCGATTTTTTTTACCAAACATCTTCAGGAGGATTCTTTTATCACATGGCGCGTCGCAAAAAATTTGCTGAATTACGGGGTTATTGGTTTTAATGGAGATGAAAGAATTTCTGCTTCTACTACGCACCTGTATGTTTTGGTTTCGGCATTTTTTCAAATGATTTTTGGTGAGCAGTTCATTTATCCGGTACTGATTTTTAGTTGCATTTTGTTTGCAGTAGGCTCCATTTGGTTGGGGAAAATTTTGTTTCCGCACGATGTTCTGAAGCGTGGTTTTTTTGTGCTTTTGCTCAATATGAGTCCGCCTGCTGTGGCTGCGTCATGTCTCGGGATGGAATACGGAATTCTGTTTTTTCTGTACAGCGGCCTGATTTATTTCGGAATTTTTAGAGGCAAAAAATGGGCGTATTTTCTGTTTCCGATATTGCTTCTTTGGACGAGAATCGATACCTCGATTTTTCTAGGAATTTTCTTTTTGGCGGATCTGTTCATCAAGAGAAAAATAAATATTCCCTTTATTTTAGGTGGAATTGCGGGCGTAATAAGCGTTGTAGGATTTAATTATCTGTATTTTGGCGAGTTGGTCAACCATACGATTACCGCGAAAAAAATTGCCTATAAAAATCTCACCCCGAACAATAATTTAGATTATTTGCTTTATCAATGGGCATATTATGGAGGTCTGATTAAAATGCATTCCCTTTCGACTTTTCTGATTTTTATTGGCTTTCTGGGATTTTTGGGATTTGCCGCTTTCAAAATTGTAAAGGAAAGATCGAAAACACCTTTCAGAACGAAGGTGATTTTAATCGCCATTCTTATATTTGCTTTAACCAAGATCACGCTGTTTTCATTTATGAAGGCTTATTTCGACTGGTATTACTGGTTGCCGCGCGTTTTTCTTTTTGCCGTGATTCTTTATTATTTATTGAATTTTGTTCCGTTAAGGAAAAGGCTCTTAATTCCGTCGATTTTTGTATTTTTTCTTGGTTTGTATTTTTTTCAGTTGCTTCAGTCTTACACGATTGGTTATATGGAAGAGACGCAGCGAGTGCAAATTGCAAAGGATATTCAGGGAGAAAAGACAAGCATCCATCAATCAATTTTACTGGAGCCTGCCGGAAAAATTCCTTTTTTCACTGGGCTTTATACTTATGATGAGGTCGGCTTGGTGAATAAAAGAATTAATGATGAGATGTTAAAGGATGAAAGTTATTGGTGGATGAACTCTGTGCGGGATTTCAAACCGGATTTCGTTTTGACCATCGTAACGAAACCGGGTGGAAGTTATTATCAGATGAAGCCGCAAGATCATCAGTATTTCGACGACCATTATAAATTTGTAAAAAGTTACCCGATTGCGGAGATCCATCAGAATGCGCCGAAAGTTTTGAGATGGATATACGGGATTCGCCCGATTGGGAAAGATTATTATCTCTACAAAAAACGATAATGAAAAAAGTTTCTGTAATCGTTCCTGTTTACAACGTGGAAAGGTATTTGGAAAAATGCCTGAATTCATTGGTGAATCAAACTTTGGCAGAAATTGAAATTATCGTGGTAAACGACGGAAGCGAAGATAATTCCAAAAAAATTATTGATGATTTTCAGCAAAAATATCCGCTAATAATAAGATCTTTCTCTAAAGAAAACGGCGGTTTAAGCGATGCCAGAAATTTTGGTCTGGATAAAGCAACGGGAGAATTTGTAGGATTTGTGGATAGTGATGATTATGTTTCGGAGACGATGTTTGAGGAAATGTACCAACTCGCAAAAAAACATTCCGCAGAAATGGTAATCTGTAATTTGCAGAAAGTAGATGAAGATGGAAATGTTACACAAAAACTCACCCAAATTCCGCACATGCCGGAAAAAATTGAGTTGGCGAATAATCTTTCTGTTTTTTCGGATATCAGTTATTTCGCTTGCAACAAGATTTTCAAACGTGAGCTTTTTCACAACAAGTATTTTAAAAAGGGGGTTCACTTTGAAGACATTCAGCTTATTCCACAACTGCTTCTGGAATGTACCATTTTAGCACAAACTCAAAATAATCATTACCAATATTTGGAGCGAAGCAATTCGATCACCAAAACGCATACAGAGAAAGGTCTTGATATTCTGAAAGCGGTTGAAGATGTGGAAGTTGCCTTTAATATTTCGAAGTATGCAGATCAGAAGGCAGCGCTGAAAAATTTTCAGATTTTGGAAGGGGTTTACACGTTTTTGGCATATTTGGCATTCGTGAAGGATGATATAACATACAGAAAAATGTCTGGCCAATTAAAAAAATTCATCTCCGAAAAACAAATTTCTGTTTCAGAAATATTGATGTATAAACGTTTTGGAAGGAATTATCTCTTATATTTGCCGTTAAGAAAAAAAATTTATTACCTGCTCTATTTATTTGGTCAGGAAAAACTGCTTCGTAAACTCGTATAAAACACAATTATTGATGCATATTTTACATCCGATATTTATTGTTATATTCATCTTTCTCTCATTTGCGAGTTACTACGAGATTTTTCGGTTGGAACGTAAACAGAGCGTCTTTGTTTGGATTGCAGGAATTTTGGTGATAATTGCAGTAGGATTTCGAATTAATGTTGGGGCAGATTATCCAGTTTACAAAATGCTCTTCCGGGATTTTTCTATTTACGTAAATTATGGGGATGTTTGGGATAAGGCTGTTTTTCGTCCCAATACCGTAGAGATTGAGTGGATCTTCGTCCTCCTAAACAAAATAATTTTCGATTTCGGTTTGCCGTTTTACATGGTCACTTTCGTGATGGCGGTGATTGCGGTAAGTCTAAAATTTACAGCCATTTACAAAAATGTTGCTTTTCCAACTTTAGCGTTGCTTTTTTACTTCATGCCCATTATGTTCTTTGAAGATTCGGGGCAGATGCGACAGGGAATCGGAATTGCAATCTGTGTGGCCTCCTTCAAATATATCAAGGAAAGAAACCTGTTAATGTTTCTGCTTTGCATGTATATCGCTTTGGGATTCCATAAAACGGCAATCATATTTTTGCCGGCGTACTGGATCGTAAAGATACCGATGAATAAAACGCGCATTTTTTGGGTGCTTATTCTGTCCCTTCTTGCATCTCCTTTTGAATTATATCGACTGGGTGGCAATCTTTTCAGTTCGATGACTCCTGCCGATATTTCGGGCGCCTATACAGGATATCTCGATGACCGATACTACGGAACCCAGGTGGAGACCGGTTTGAACGATATTGTAAAATTAATTTTTATCGCCATCTTAATTCGATATGATAAAGATGGTTGCGAAGAAGTTTGGTGGTACGAATATATGCGTAATTTAGCAGTTTTCGGGATGGCTTTGTTTTATCTTTTCCGTTCCAATGAGATTTTTGCGGTGCGTCTTCCCGGTGCCTACATGTTTTTTGTGACGATGTTTTGTATGCCAAATTTGGTTTATGCAGTACGCGACCGTACAAAACAAATTTTATATGTTGGATTTATGAGTTATTTTGTGGCGATGTTTTTCTATTTTAGTAAAGGAAATGGCTATCGCGGAGGATTTACGTCGGACAGATACAAAAATGCACTTTGGTAAATGGATTTAATTAAAGAATTTTTGGGACATATTGGGCTTCCTCTTTTTTGGGTTAAGTTGACTTTGGGAATGGTTTTTTCATTCCTGCTGACTTTTTTTTCTATCCCCACCATCGTGAAAATTTCTCGGAGAAAAAATCTGATGGACGAGCCGGGAACAAGAAGCTCACATTTGCGGAAAATCCCCAATCTGGGCGGCATTGCAATTTTTTATTCTTTGGCAGTATGCGCATCTGTTTTCGCTTTCGAGCTATTTGAAATTTACAAATTTTTATTCGCGTCACTCGTGATACTGCTTTATATCGGTGTTATGGACGATATCGTGGTAATGCGTGCCTACAAGAAACTTTTCGCACAAATTGTGGTTTCAGCTTTAATGGTAATCGGTTCGGATGTGAGGATCAGAAGTTTTTTTGGTTTGTTCGGTATTTACGAACTCAACTATTTTTTTAGTGTTGCCATAAGCATTTTTACCTTTATTATTTTGATCAATGCATTTAATCTGATTGATGGGATTGATGGTTTGGCGGGAGGTTACTCCATCATCTGCAGTGCGCTGTTCGGAATAAGTTATTTTAGGCTCGGCGAATATAATTATCCGTTGGTTGTGCTTTCGGCGGTTATTATTGGCTCGGTTACGGGATTTCTGTATTATAACCTTTCTAATTCCAGAAGCAGCAAAATTTTCATGGGAGATACCGGCTCGATGATTTTGGGATTTTTATTGGCTTTTACCGCAATTTGCTTCATCGACATCTTTATCGACAAAAAATTACCGGGCGTTCCCCGTTACTATCTGCAAGCGGCGCCCTCTATTGCAATGGCCATACTCATATTACCAATCGTGGACACGCTAAACGTAATACTTGTACGTCTTTTCAACGGGAGCTCGCCTTTTACCGCGGATAAAAACCACATACACCATTCATTATTAGACTTGGGTTTGTCGCACCGTAGATCCACAGTTTATATAATTATGTACTACCTTTTTATTGTTGCAGTAGCTTATTTTTTCAGGCATATCAATGTGAATCTTCTACTTCTGATCATTATCGTACTAGGTTTTATAGGAGCCTACATCCCAAAATTCCTACTAAAGCTCAGAGAAAGCTAATTTATTATTTATTATTTTTGCAAACCTACATACATACTGATGAAAAAACTTAAACCCATTTTATTTCTTCTAATATCTATACTGTTTACTTCGTGCATCACCACAAAAGATGTACGCTACATGCAGCCTAATGAAAGTTTGGTTATTAATGATGAAGGTTTAATTCCCTATAATATTCCCATTTATAGAGTTACAAAAAACGACATGCTTACTTTAAACATTGTTACTACGCCAAAAGGAGATGCAGCACAGTTCTATTCAGCCTTAAATTCACAGGCTGGAACAGGTTCTACAGGTGTAGGAGTGGGTTTGGGAGGAGCAATAAGCACTACTGGTGGAGTAGGACAAGGTGGTAATGTAAACATCTACTTTAATGGTTTAAAAGTTGATTCGAAGGGGGAAATAAATATTTTTGGGATTGGGTATATCAAAGCTGAAGGTAGAACGATAGAAGATATTACGCAAGACATCCAACAGAGAGTCAACGAAAATTTTGTTGAAGGAAAATCAGAAGTGCGCCTTAATACTGATGGTATTACTTACTACATCATCGGTGATGTTGAAACTGTGGGAATTAGTGGCGAAAAAGTGGTCCATAAAAACACACTGAATCTAAGTGAGGTTATTGCGATTAATGGCGGACTCAACAGAACCATCGACAGGAAGAATGTAGTTATTCACCGCAAATTACCGGAAGGTATCAAGATAGCAAAAGTTGATTTAACCCGAGAAGATGTAATGAATTCCCCCTATTATTGGGTGCAGAATGGTGATGAAATATATCTGAATACAAGAGCTAAAAACTTGAATGGTTTCGGAAAAGATCCAATCAGTACGCTTACTACGGGAGTTTCGTTGCTCACTACGGCAATGTCTATTTACTTAATTTTAACAAGATTTTAAGATGATTCCGGGAAAAGAAACTTCAGGAAAAACCACGACGGTTCAGCCGGAAAAAATTGGCTCCTTTGCTTTTTTTGATTTTGAGCATTTCATCCGAAGAGTGATCAGAAACTGGTATTGGTTTGTTTTGATGGCTGCATTGGGATACGGAATCTCCTATGTCTACAGTAAGTATTATGCACAAAGAATTTATGCGTCCAATTTATCATTAAGTATCTCCAATAATACGGCCAGTTATTTCACGCCAAATCAGTCAATCAATTTCATTTGGGGACAAAACGGTAATCAGGATGGGGTATATCTGAAAAAAATGTTGCTTTCACGCTCCCATAACGAATATTTGGTAAAAGCTCTTGATCTTTATGTGAACTATTCCACAAAAGGGCTCATCAAGGAAACTTATTTGGATAAGTATGATTCTCCGGTTTTTGTAGAAATCGATAAATCCTATCCGCAACAGGTAAATTATCCCATAACTTTAATTCCAAAAGGGGGAGATCGTTATGAGGTAAGCTTGCCTGATAAAGGAGAATCATCGTCGGTCTACTCATACGAAAAGGAAGGATTTTCCACAATCCCACATTTCAACCGGCCGGTTAACAGAATTGTTTCCATTAACCAATGGTACGTTTCTCCTAATTTAAAGTTCAGAATTATTAAAAATGAACAGCCAAGTTCCATAAAATTTGACAATATTATCGTGAAGCTTGTAACGGTGAACGACATGGTAAACTCGTTGGTAAGTACAATTAATGTGGAGTTCGACAAGGAGATTAATTCCATCATGATCATCAATAAAAAAGGGTACAACCTCAATGGAACTGTAAATTTCCTAAACACCTCCGTAGATGAACTTCAGAAAAAAAGGCTTGTTGACCGCAACACCGTTGATAAAAATACCGAAAAGTATTTGCTGGAGAACTTGGCGAAAATTAGAAAAAAATTAGATTCCAGTGCTACGATCCTAAATCATATGAAAGTTTCCGAAGGATTGTACGACATCAAAGATCGTGATGAAAAAGCCATTACAAGAATCAAAGATCTTGAGGCAAGAAAAGCTGAACTTATAACAAGAATCAACTCACTCAACAATATCCGAAATACCCTTGCTTCACAAAATTTGGACCGGCTCATCAGTACCAATGCTGCAGGAATCGAAGATGGAATGTTTACCGCCACAATTTCAGAACTTAAGGCGCTGTATGCGAAAAGACGAGAAATGGCTCTCATTTACACGCCCAACTCCGAACCGATGCGGGAAATCAACCGGCTGATAAATGAAGCCCGAGGAAACTCAAACGGCTCCATGCGAAATTATTACAGCACCTACCTTAACCAATTGGCGCAGATCGAAAGAGATATCGCAGGAGCCAATGCAGATTTAGTGACTTTTCCGGAAAAAGAACGCCGATATTTGGATGCAGAAAGAGGCTATAGCATGATTGAAGCTACGTATAACAGCTTGCTGACCAAACAGAACGAAACTCAGATACGTGTAGCGACCAATAAATCAGACATCACCGTAATCGATCCCGCCAAAAATTTAGGACAAGGCCCAATTGCTCCCGATGTTGAAGCAACAAAATATTCTATCATTGGAGGACTATTGTTGTTGCCATTACTATTTTTAGGGATTACTGAAGCCTTGGACAACAGAATACGTAACATCAAAGAATTGCTTCAAGCCACGCGAATCCCACTTTTGGGAGTGATCGGTAAGAATTCCCACGACAACAATCTAACTGTTCTGGAACAGCCAAGATCTTCAATTTCGGAGGCGTTTAGAGGAATTAGAGCCAATTTAAGATTCCTTCATAAAGAAGATCAAAAATCTAAAGTGATTTTGCTTACCTCTTCCGTTGGCGGTGAAGGTAAAACTTATGTCTCCATCAATATCGCTTCAGTTTTAGGATTAAGTGGAAAAAAAACGATCCTGTTGGGAATGGATTTAAGGAAACCTAAAATTTTTGGAGATTTCAAGATTGATAACAAGTTCGGCATCTCCAATTACCTTACAGGCGAGGTAGAGATGGAAAAAATCATCAACCAGACCAAAATCCCAAATTTACATGTTGCTACTTCTGGGCCAATTCCCCCAAACCCATCTGAACTTTTGATGAGCGACCGTAACATCAAGTTTATCGAAGATTTAAAAAACTATTACGATTTCATCATCATTGATTCACCACCGGTTGGATTGGTTGCAGATTCCTTTGAACTGATGAAGTATGCGGATGCAAGTATTTATGTCGTGCGACATGAATATACTGAGAAGTACATGCTTAAAATGATTACAGAGAAATACCACAACCAGGAGATCAAAAACCTTGGCCTGGTTTACAACGATTATCAGGTGAAGCAAGGTTATGGCTACGGTTATGGTTATGGTTACGGCTACGGTTATGGTTACGGCTATTTTGATGAGGACAAAAATTATCAGGAGCCGACCCTAATCAAGATCCGAAACAAAATCCGTAAAATCTTTGGAAGGAAATAAAACAAAACCCTCTCAACAGAGGGTTTTTGATTTAGTAATATCATAAAAGGAATTTTTTGGCGTTTTTAATTCAAAAAATTATGTCTTTTTGAGGTTATTTAACTAAAAATTAAGAATTTCCTTAAGCTAAAAAAGTTTTATATTTGCAAAATTGTTTATGAAAATTGATGTGCATTCTCTAATGCTAAAAAAACTTGTTTACAGCTGCTTCATCGTGATTTTAATATCCGCGTCTCTCAAAGGGCAACGGCATGAGATTGGTGTTCAGTTGGGAACTAGTAACTTGGTGGGAGATATTGGAAGAACCAATTATATTTTTCAGAAGCCAGTTCTCAGTAATTTGGCCGATTATGGGATTCCTATTTATGGGGCGGTATTGTACCGAATGAATTTTAATCCCTATCAAACCGTTAGGTTAAATATTGGCTACAGCAACATCCAGTTTATTGATGCTTTGGCCAAAGAAAAATACAGAAGGGACCGAAAACTATGGGGAACCAATTCTGTAATTGAGGCCGATTTGATTTTTGAATACAATTTCTTTCCGGTGAATGATGAACAGAAGAGTTTGCTCAGTCCTTATGTATTCGGAGGTTTCGGTGGCTTACTGGTGAATACGCCGCAAATGACTATTGAAAACGATTTTCGCAGAGATGCAGGAGGAAACGCGATCGCTCCAAACAATTCTTCAGACTTTACAACAACGGCTTCATATACTTCATCGGGAAAAAAATTTACGATGGCTATTCCGTTTGGGATAGGGTTGAAATATAAATTTAATTATAACTGGGCGCTTTTTGGCGAATTCATGTTCAGGCCTACTTTCTCAGATTCTATAGATTACAGTGTTATTGATACGAAGAACGTGAAGGAAACTTTTAATAAAGATATCGTTGTATCAGGAACCACAAAATCTTTGCTCCAAGAGAGCCCATACAAAGAAATTGCAGAAGCCAGAGCAGCCGAAATCCTAAAAAACCGCCAAATCGGCAACATCAATTCAAAAGATTGGGTCAATACCGTTTCTTTGGGATTAAGTTACTCATTCGGAAGACCACCTTGTTATTGTGAACAGTAAAATGCAGTCGTATAAAGAAAAAATAAGCCGGGAAAATTTGCCGAAACATGTCGCCATTATTATGGATGGTAACGGAAGGTGGGCGAAATCCCGAGGCGAAACAAGAACTTTCGGGCACAAACACGCCATTCAAGCAGTACGAAATGCGGTTAATGCCTGCAACGAAATCCACATCCCCTATTTAACGCTCTACACTTTTTCTTCGGAAAACTGGAACCGTCCACAGGATGAGGTAACTACTTTGATGACGCTTATTTCCGAGACAATGTTATTGGAGGCGGAAGAAATTTTTACCAAAGGTTTGCGCATGCACGTAATAGGCGATCTGGATAAGCTGCCTGAGTTGGTGCGTGATCAAATGCTGCACCTGGTGGATATTACCAAAAACAACAAAAGAGGAAATTTAATACTTGCTTTAAGTTATGGTTCGCAAAACGAAATTCTTAATGCGGTAAAGAAAATAAGTTCAGAAGTAAAAAACGGCGAACTGGAAATCGAGGATATTGATGAAAAAGTTTTCGAAAATCATCTTTATACCAAAGATATTCCTCCAGTAGATTTATTGGTGCGAACAAGTGGAGAAGTAAGAATCAGCAATTTCTTGTTGTGGCAGATCGCTTATGCAGAGCTACAGTTCCTAGACATCTTGTGGCCAGATTTCGGTAAAGAAGATTTTTTCCGTTGCATTTACGATTATCAGAACAAAGAAAGGAGATTCGGTAAAACCAGCGAACAGCTGGACCAAAAATTATAAAAGAAAAGTTAGCAAGATAAAAAATGAAGTTTAAATTCTTACCCATCATCATGTTTGTGGCTTCGGCACATTTCTATGGTCAAATCACCCCGGAGCAAAAAAATCAGGACAATAACCCTGTTTATGCACAAAACGAAACAGGAACCTATATACTGAAAGATATTGTGGTAGATGGCGTAAAAAAATATACCCCTGCACAAATCTTAAGATTTACTGGGCTTTCCAAGAATGAAAGTGTAGAAATTCCCGGACAAAAAATCAGTAACGCGATTAAGAAACTTTGGGAAACACAATCTTTTTCAGAAGTTGAGGTTTATGTTCAAAGCATCGAAGGAGATCAAATTGTGCTGAGATTTAATCTGCAGGATTTAAAAGATTTAGGCGAAGTAAAGTTCACCGGGAAAGGCATTGGCAAATCAAAAAGCGAGAAACTCGCAAAAGACAATAAGCTTAAACCCGGAACCAAAATTACCCAAAATCTTGTCTCCTCTCTAAAGACCAACATTCCAAAAGAATACGTGAAAAAAGGCTTTGCGGATGCCAAAATTACTATTCAGGATAAAGTAAATGCGCAGGATCCAAACCTTGTAGACTGGACAATTAACGTAGACAGGGGCAAAAGGATAAAGATCAGCCATATCGAATTTGAAGGAAATGATAATGTGTCCGATAGAAAATTGAGGAAAAAAGGTTTCAAGGATACCAAACAACGAAGACTGATCGGAGTTGGCGCAATTATGAAGCCTTCCAAATTCATCCAGGAAAAATATGATGAGGATAAAAATAACTTAATTAGCTACTACCGCTCTTTGGGTTTCCGTGATGCCAAAATTGTTTCAGATTCAGTTTGGAGAAATCCTAAAAATGACTATGAAATTAATGTAAAGCTTTCTGAAGGAAAAAAATACTACATCGGAGATATCAATTTCCTTGGAAACACTGCTTTTTCGACGGATTATTTGCAAAAAATTTTAGGCTACAAAACAGGGGATATTTATGATGCGGTAGGATTCAATAAAAAAGTGGGTGAAGATGGAGGCAAGGAAGACGATTCCGACATCAAGTCCATCTACATGAACAACGGATACCTTTTCTCGAATGTTACGCCGATTGAAAAATCGGTTGTTGGTGACTCCATTAATCTTGAAATCAGAATCAGCGAAGGTGAAAAGGCAACCTGGAACCGCGTAACTTGGAGTGGAAATACCACAACGCATGACCACGTAATTCTCCGTTCACTCCGTACAAAACCGGGAAGTTTATTTGCAAAAAGCGACATCAAGAGAACCTATTTCGATTTGGCAGGTATGCAGTTTTTTGATCCACAACAAGTTGGGCAACAGGTAACCCCTAATCCACAAGACAACACAGTAGATATTCACTGGACGCTCGTTGAGAAAGGTTCGTCGCAAGTTCAGTTGCAGGCTGGTTACGGTGGTGGTTCATTTATTGGAACACTTGGTTTAACTTTTAACAATTTCTCCTTAAAAAACTTCTTGAAGTTTAAAGATTTCAAACCAGTACCTCAAGGAGACGGGCAAACACTTTCCATTCAGGCACAAGCTGGACAGTATTTTCAAAATTATGGAATCTCATTCACCGAGCCATGGTTATTCGGAACAAGACCCACTGCGCTTTCAGTTGGGGTAAATCAATCGTTGGTACGTTATGATGACCAATACGGAACAAAACAGAAATTAAACATTTTCTCAGCAAGTGTAGGATTAAACAGATTATTGAGATGGCCGGATGATTATTTTTCGCTTTACACCGGTATTCAATATCAAAGTTATGATTTCCAAAACTATCCGTTCCAATTTGGAAATACAACAGAATACAATGGTTCAGCGAAAAACTTCAGCTTTAATATTGGCTTAAGCAGGAATTCAGCAGGTCTTGATCCTATATTCCCGACACAGGGGTCCAATATTGAGGCATCTGTAAAATTCACACCACCTTATTCACTTTTCAGCGACAAAAATTACAGCACGATGACTGCGGTTGAAAAGTATAAATGGCTTGAATTTTATAAAGTAAAATTAAAAGGCGATATTTACAACACCGTAGTGGGAAAAATGGTTTTAAGAACTTCAGCAGAAATGGGTTTCCTCAACGGATATAACAAAGAATTGGGAGCGCCACCTTTTGAGAGATTTTACGTGGGCGGAACCGGATTAATGGGTGGAAGATATGATGGTCGCGAATTGGTACCTCTAAGAGGTTATGAAAACGCTTCCTCGACCGGTGGAGATTTGAATGATGTTACTCCTTATGGAGGTGCAACCATCTACAACCGTTTTGCTGCTGAGTTACGATACCCGATTTCATTAAACCAAACCGCAAAAATATTTGCGCTCACCTTCCTGGAAGGTGGTAATGCTTGGAATTCTTTCGGCAAGTATAATCCATTCCAATTGAAACGTTCAGCAGGATTTGGCGTAAGAGTTTACATGGGTGCCTTTGGTTTAATTGGATTCGATTTTGCTTATGGATTCGATAAAACGTTAATGGGAACTGAACCATCAGGTTGGAAAACACACTTCCTTATGAACCAGTCGTTATAAAATGAATTGAAATGAAAAACATTAGATTATTTTCAGTAATACTCCTCATTTTTGCGGGATTATTGAATGCCCAAAAAATAGGGGTTGTCGATACCGACTATATTTTAAGCAAACTACCACAATACAAGGAAGCCGAAGCAAGGCTGAATTCGCAGATTACCAGTTGGCAAACAGAAATCCAAACCCTCCAAACTGAGTTTGATAAAAAGAAAGCGGCTCTTGAAAACGAGCGTGTCCTTTTGGTTGGTGACCAGCTGAAGCAGCGTGAGAAAGAAGTGGATGATTTGGATAAAAAAATTAAATCCATGATTAATAACCGCTTCGGTATGATGGGCGAAATCAATAATGCAAGGTCCAACCTCACCAAACCTTTCCAGGATCAGATCTGGAATGCCATTAAAACGGTATCAGAAAAAAATGCTTTGGGCATAGTTCTTGATAAAAGCAACAACATTAGTGTAATTTTTCTTGAAAAAAGGTATGATTACACAGATAAAGTGTTAGATTTGCTGTTGAAAAATTCCGGCGCAAAAAGATTAGAATCAGGGCAAAAAAGCAATGTCGGAAGTCCGGTACGAAACGACGATGAAGAAAAAGTTAGATTGATGCAGGAAACCGATAAAAGAGCGGAAGAAATGCAGCAAAAAAAGAAAAATTAAAAAACAACCAATAAATTTTATTTAACCTCAATTATGAAAAAATTAAGTGTATTATTTGCAGCAGTGATGATGTTGATGACCGTAGGAGTTGCAAAAGCTCAGAAAGTGGCATCTATGGATTACGAAGCAGTTTTAGCTGCAATGCCAGAAACAAAAAAAATGACTACAGATTTAGATACGTTCAGCAAAACAAAAGGTGACGAACTAAACAAACAGGCAGAAGCTTTCCAGAAAGAAGTTCAGGCTTACCAAGCAGAAGGTGCTAAAATGACCGAAGCACAAAGAACAGCCAAAGAAAGCGAATTGCAGAAAAAACAACAAAATTTGCAACAGCTTCAGCAAACTGCTCAACAAGATTTGGCTTCTAGAAGAGATGCAGCGGTTAAACCAATCATCGAAAAATTGAACAACGCAGTGAATAAAGTTGCTAAAGCAAACGGTTTCGATTTTATTATTGACGCGACTGCATTGATTTACAAAGGAGGTCCAGATGCGACTCCGCTTGTTAAAAAAGAGTTAGGTCTGTAAGAACTTATTTTAAAATCCTAAACCATCCCGAATTTCAGGATGGTTTTTTTAATTTTGCAAAATGGAGAAAGAACTTTCAACCACCGTAAAAGTACGTTTCAGCGACTGCGATCCGATCGGACATTTGAATAATGTGAAATACCTCGAATACATGCTGAATGCGAGAGAAGATCATGTTGAAAGCGGCTACGGTTTTACTTACGAAGAATACACAAAAAAAACGGGCTGTACCTGGGTGACCGTTCAAAACGAAATTGCCTATTTGAAAGAAGTCCGCTACAATTCTAAAGTCCAAATTTCAAGCAAAACCATTGAAATTGGTGACCGACTTTCAAAAGTGGAAATCTTGATGAAGAGCGAAGACGGCAAAACTATTCACAGTATTTTATGGCTCACCGTGATTTACTTTGACATGAAAACACGAAGCGCTGCAACTCATCCTGAAGAAACAAAAGCACTTTTCCGGAAATTCCTGGTTAATTTGGAGGAAACCGATTTTCAAAGCAGAGTGGCAACTTTTAGAAAACATAATAAAACAGCAAAATAAGAACAAATATTAGATATCTTTTAGAAATCTGCGTCATCTGCAAAATCTGCGAGAAACAAAATATAAAATGAAAAAAATCCTCATCATCGGCGGAAAAGGACAACTGGGAAACTGCTTCCAAAAAATTGCGCCCAATTATGAAGACCGATACGAATTCAACTTTACTGATTCCCATACTTTAGACATCACCGATTCTGAAAAGGTTTCTGATTATTTTTACGATTATAAACCTGATTTCTGTATCAATGCATCTGCGTACACCGCAGTAGATTTGGCTGAAACAGAAAGTGAAAAAGCATTTGCAGTAAATGCAGACGGAGTCGCCAATTTAGCCGAAGCTTGCACAGAAAATAACTGCACCCTAATTCACATTTCAACCGATTATGTTTTTGATGGCGAAACCAATATTTCCTATTCCGAAGACGATTTTACCAATCCGCAAGGAGTTTACGGCGCATCGAAGAGAAAAGGTGAGGAACTTGCTTTAGACCTAAATCCTAAAACAGTGGTTATCAGAACTTCGTGGTTATATTCAGAATTCAACAAAAATTTTGTGAAAACGATGTTGAATTTGTTCTCCATCAAAGATGAATTGGGAATTGTCTCCGACCAGTTTGGACAACCAACCAATGCGAATGATTTAGCAGAAGCGGTGATGAAAATAATAGAAACAGAACCAAAAACTTACGGAATTTTCCACTTTTCCAATTATCCGGAAACTTCCTGGTTTGGATTTGCCTCAAAAATTGCCGAACTTTCAAATTCAAAAATTAAGTTGAACGCAATCACCACGGAACAGTTTCCAACACCTGCCAAAAGACCGAAAAGAAGCACCATGTCTTTAGACAAAATCGAAAAAGAGTATGGAATCGAACCAAAACATTGGGAAAATTCCCTGGAAGAATGTATAGAAATTTTAAAGCAGGATAAATAAACGTATCAATAGGAATGGGATTTAGTCCATTTTATTAAATATAACTTCCATCGGCTTTAGCCAAAATTTAGTGTTGATTAAAAAATGAAAAAAAGCATCCTTTTATTCTTAGTGATTCTTTCGCAACTCGTTTTTGCGCAGAACGTCATTTTAAATAAAGTCGAAAAAACCCATTCCAACTCGGACAAGTTTTTCTATAAAATCAATTCAGAAACCGTTTCCGCAGAATACCTCGGCGAACTTGAAGTTCAAGGATTTTCCGATGACGACGTGAATATGTTCGGAATGGTTTACAAAAAAGCCAAAGAAATCGGCGCAAATGCCTTCTCATGGAAACCTTTTGAAAGCATCGATGGAACTACTCAAACTTTCGACCCAATTCATTACAAACTGAATTTATATTATCTTCCCCAATCCGATTTTCGAAAAGAAGATAACGTGATTTACCTGATTTCGTCACCTTATAAAAAACAGACAATTTCAATCGACAATAGAAATACAGTTTTTGAACCGAGAACTTTTAGAAAATTAAAACTAGAAAACGGTGTAACTACAATTTCTACAAGAAAACTTTTGGGTTCTTCTATTAAAATTTCAGCACAGGAAAATCAGCCCGTTCAATATTTTCAATTGTCTGCATTTTCTGTGAACAACAATCCTTATGGTAACGCTGGAATCAATTTGAAATCAGGCGATATCACGAAGTTAGAGCAATCGTACGGACAGTTTTTGACGACGATATACGAGTTTAAAGAGTAACGAACTATATCAAACCACTTCAAACCATTTCAAACCACATCAAACCCAAATCGTATGAAAGTTGATATTCTTGCAATCGGTGCACATCCAGACGACGTTGAACTCGGTTGTGGCGGAACAGTCGCCAAATTAATTTCCGAAGGAAAAACCGTTGCAATCGTGGATTTAACCCAAGGCGAACTCGGAACACGTGGAACGAATTTCACAAGAGCAGAAGAAGCAGCAAACTCGGCCAAAATTTTGGGGATTTCTTCTCGTGAAAATTTGAAGATGAAAGATGGATTTCTTACAAATAGTGAAGAACACCAAATGCAGATTGTAAAAATCATTCGTAAATACCAACCGGAAATTGTTTTGGCAAATGCAATCGACGACCGACATCCGGATCACGCAAAAGCTGCGAAATTGGTTTCAGATGCTTGTTTTCTTTCGGGTTTGGTAAAGATCGAAACCGTTTCTGAAGGTGAAAACCAAAAACCGTGGCGACCGAAACAGATTTTTCACTACATCCAGTGGAAAAATATCGCACCGGATTTTGTGATTGATATTTCCAATTTTATGGAGAAAAAGATTGAAGCTTGTCTTGCTTTTAAAACGCAATTTTATGACCCAAATTCCACAGAACCAATGACTCCGATTTCGACAAAAGATTTCTTGGAAAGTTTGACTTACAGAGCGCAGGATTTGGGCAGGCTTTCAGGAGTTGAATTCGCAGAAGGCTTTACAACAGAAAAACTTTTGGCCTTCAAAAATTTCGACGGAATAATTTTGTAATATTTGCAAAAGTCTTATATTTGCAAACTCAAACGGTGATTGTAGCTCAGTTGGTTAGAGCGTCGGATTGTGGTTCCGAAGGTCGTGGGTTCGAGACCCATCATTCACCCAAAACAAAACGCACTGATTTTCAGGGCGTTTTTTATTTTCAGTGAATCAATTTTTTCTTTCTTTTCACCATTTCAATTTCAATTTCATTATATTTATAAACAAGAGGAAATGCCTGTAATTCTCTATTTTATGGCCTCGCTGCTTTAATGTATTATTATGACACAAAGCAGCACAACATTCCACCTTGGTTAGATAAAGGCGTTTTCAAAGAACTTAAAGATACCGAACTTTTCAAAAATGCAAAAGTAATTTTGGGAACGGTATCATGGAATAACGAAATTGATTTCTCTCCCGACACGCTTTATCTCGACATTAAAAAACTTATAACAAAATAAATCTCCCGAAATTTCGGGAGATTTGTTTTTACTCAATCATTGAAGTATTCTAAAATTATTCAATTTCCTCGTCCGATTCAATCGTAAACGAGCGTGACTTGAAGTCTTTGTCGTGTTTCTCGGAAATCACATCCTCACCTTTTTGTGAGATTATAAAATCGGTTGATTCTTTAAACATGTCCTCAAAACTCTTGAAATCTTCCTTGTAAAGATAGATTTTATGTTTCTCGAAAGTCGCTTCACCATTCTCCCCAAAGTTCTTTTTGCTTTCGGTAATTGTAAGATAATAATCTCCCGCTTTCGTTTCGCGCACATCAAAGAAATATGTTCTTCTGCCTGCTTTCAACACCTTGGTGAAAATTTCGTTTTCGTGGCGTTCCTTGTAATCACTCATTTGTAGATATTTTTTGAAATCTTATTGTAACAAATATAAAAGATTTCTTTTAATTGCAAAATTTATTTTTAACTTTTTGTTAAGAAAATTGAATTATCGATAAAGATTCTGCATTTTAAGCCGATGCTGTGTTTTCTACTTCCGTGAGATTCAATATTTTATCTGCTTTGTTCGCAGTCGATTCTCTGTGAGTGATGATGATGGAAGTCGTGCTTTGAAGTTCGTTTTCGATGTTTTGAAGGATGTTTTCTTCCGTTTCCGTATCTAAAGCCGAAAGCGAATCGTCAAAAATGAGGATTTTAGGTTCTTTAATTAAAGCTCTTGCAATAGCGATTCGCTGTTTTTGCCCGCCTGAAAGCATCACGCCTCGTTCACCGACCATTGTTTTGTACTGGTCTTTGAACTCGATAATGTTTTTGTCGACATCCGCTTTTTTTGCGTATTCTTCAACCAATTTCAGGTTGGGTTTGTCAATGGCGAAACCGATATTATTTTCAATCGTGTCAGAAAAAAGAAAACTTTCCTGCGGAATATAACCAATAAATTTTCGATAATTTTCAAGATTATGGTCTTTCAAATTTTTGCCATCAACAAGGATTTCACCTTCAGTTGGATCAATCAAACGTGCAAGAAGAAGTGCGATGGTGGATTTTCCGCTTCCCGTTTTTCCCATTATTGCTAAAGATTTGCCGGCTTCGATTTTAAAACTTAAATTTTCCAGGGCTTTAATTCCCGTATTCGGATAAGTGTAGGAAACGTTTCGGAATTCGATGTCGCCTTTAATCGGATAAACTTCATGATTGGTATTAATGATTTCGGATTTCATATCCAAAAATTCATTAATTCTCGCCATGGAAGCTTCTGCACGTTGATTCACTGAAGTTACCCAACCCACCATTGAAAACGGCCAAATCAAAATATTGATGTAAAGGAAAAAGTCTGCGATCTTACCCACGGAAAGTTCATTCGCCAAATATTTTTGTCCACCGATAAAAAGAATGACCACATTCAACAAACCGATGACAAATAAAATGATGGTAAAAAAATACGCTTCGGTTTTTGCCAAATCCAGGGCTTTGTCTTGATAGTCTTTAACTTTAATTCCGTAATTTTTCTCGATGTATTTTTCTTTCGCAAAGAACTTAATCACCCGAATTCCCGAAAAACTGTCCTGCACAAAAGTCGAAACCGCAGATTGACTTTTCTGCATAATTTTCGATTTTCTGTTGATGATGGAACTTACTTTATAAATCACAAACGATAAAATCGGCAACGGAAGAAGCGACCATAAAGTCATCGGAACACTCGTGTTGAGCATGTAAATGCTTGTGATAATCAGCAAAATCAGCAGATTTACCACGTACATTACACCGGGACCGAGATACATTCTTACCGCGACAACATCTTCGCTTAAGCGGTTCATCAAATCTCCAATCGTGGTTTTTTTGAAATCTGTTAAAGACAATTCCTGATAATGTTCGTAGATTTTATTTTTAAGTTCGTATTCAATTCTTCGCGATGCAACAATAATTGTTTGACGCATCATAAAGGTAAAAAAACCTGTAAGCAAAGAAGAACCAACGATAATGGCAACGTAAATCAAAACCTGCTTATTAAAACCAAGCGTTTCGGTGTGAGAAATTGCGTCAACCGATTTTCCTACGAATTGAACTTTATAAATATTAAAGAAATTACTCGCGATAATGAACAGAAATCCCCAAAACAAAAGGATTCGGTGCTTCCAAAAATAAGGATTTAGGGTTTTTAGTGCGTTCATAAGTGGCTTTCTGCTTTCCGCAATATGCTTTCAGCGTTTTGAACTGCAAAAGTAAGAAAATGAAATTTGATTTAATTCTTATCTAAATACAAAAACTTAAACGGAAAGACGCAAAAATTATTAAAACTATAGAATACAATTTAAGGGCGCAAAGGCGTTTCACTTAGCTAAGCGAAGCGCCTTTGAGTTCTTGGGACAGATTATTTGCGTCTTTGCTTTTAAAAAACAGCTCCCAAAAGATTGCAACGCTTTCTTCCTGCATCCATCTTCCATCTTGCAACTTTTTCCTATCTTTGCACCCATAAAAAGTTCTTTGAAATGTTAGGAAGAAGACAAATCCGCGAAAAAGTTGTAGAATCGCTGTATTCTTATCACCAAAATCCCATCAAGTTTGATGTTTTAGAGAAAAATATGTTTTCCGAAATCGAGAAAATCTATCACCTCTACATTTATCAGCTGAATTTTTTGGTCGCGCTAAAAAACTTGGCGGAAAGACAAATCGAAATCGGTAAAAACAAATACCTGAAAACCGAAAGCGAAATCAATCCCAACCAAAAATTCATCAACAACCAAATTCTCAATAAAATTGAGGAAAATGAGGAGAGACTTTCCTTCACCTCAAAACATCAGGAATTGAAATGGGACCAACACGATGACTTATTGGTAAAGACTTTTCAGCGAATGACCGCCGGAAAACGTTATCAGGATTTCATGAAGGAAGATGGATATTCTTTTGAAGAAGACCAAAAATTTATCGGCAAACTTTTCTTGAGATATATTGCCGAAAACGAGGATTTCCACGAACATTTGGAAGAAAAGGAAATGAGTTGGGCAGATGATTTTCACATCTCGAACTCCATGATTCAGAAGACGATCGGCTATTTTAAGGAAGATGAACCAAGTCACACTTTAATTAGGATGATTAAAGATGATGAAGACCGCGAATTTGCAGCAAAACTTCTGAGACAGACCCTCAATCATTGGGAAGAAAGCGAAAAGAAACTCGAAGACAAACTTGAAAATTGGGACATGGACCGAATTTCTTTGATGGATAAAATCATCCTCATCGCAGCAATTTCTGAAATTGACTATTTCCCTTTAACTCCGGGAAGAGTGATCATCAATGAATACATCGAGATTTCAAAGGTTTTTTCTACCGACCGTTCCAACATTTTCATCAACGGAATTTTAGACAAATACACGAAAGAAATAAACAGAAATTAAAATGAAAAATTTAATTAAAGTATTACCACTTATTGCAGTACTAAGTTTAACGAGCTGCAAAAAAGACCAAAAAGCTGACCAATTAATTGTTGAGGAACAACAAGCGGTTGAAGCTCCTGTTGTGCAAACGCAAGATGAATTAGTAAAAGAAGCACAATCTAAACCATTGACAACTCTGGCTTTATCGGAAGCAAACTTCGATTTTGGAAAATTGAAAAAAGGAGACCACGTTGAACATATTTACGAAGTAACCAACACGGGAACAAATCCTTTAATTATTTCCCAGGTAAAACCGGGATGTGGTTGTACGGTTCCTGATTATACAAAAGATCCGATTCTTCCGGGACAAAAAGGAAAAATCACCTTGAAGTTTGACTCTACCAATTTTGATGGCTTGGTGAACAAACAGGCAGAAGTTTATGCAAACGTGGAAAAAGCTCCGATTGTGTTGACTTTTTCTGCCGATATTCAACCAAACTAGTAATTTTAAACCGAATTTTTTTCCCTTCCGTAAAGGGAGAAAAATTCTCTGATAATAAATAAAATAAGTTAAAAATGATTACAATATTTTTAGAGGCGGCTCCTGCAGGAGATTCCATGTTGCCGACAATGTTAATGATGGGTGCAATGTTCGTGGGATTTTATTTCCTGATGATCCGTCCACAAATGAAGAAAGCGAAACAGGAAAAAAACTTCCAGGAATCACTTAAAGTTGGAGCAAGAGTGGTGACCACTTCAGGAATGCACGGAAGAATCGCACAAATCCAAGACGATGGAGTAGTGATTGAAACCCTTTCCGGAAAATTGAAATTTGAAAAGGCGGCAATTTCTAGAGAATTCACGCAGCAAAGATTCCCTGATTCCGCGGATGACAAGAAATAATTTCCTTTAAAATACTTTTAAAAAGCAATCGGTTTCGGTTGCTTTTTTTTGTTTCATTTTTTTAATTTATCACATTCTCGGCTGGATCAGTTTTGCGACCGTTGCGGTCCATCCACATTGATGCGATGCACCGATTCCCATTCCTGTATCGCCGTTGAAATATTCGTAAAACATGATGTAGTTTTTAAAAAATTCATCACGGTTCAACAGTTCATTTCCCCCATTAAAAGGCATGTTTCCATCTTTGTCCTTCATGAAAATCGAACGTAATCGGTAACTCAAATCATCTGCAACAAATTCGAGATTTCTTATTTCTCCACTTCCTGTCGGATAATCTATTTGCAGACTTTCACCATAATAATAATGGAAACGTTGCAGACTTTCAACAATAAGGAAATTAATCGGGAACCAAATCGGTCCGCGCCAATTGCTGTTTCCGCCAAACATTCGGCTGTCACTTTCGGCAGGGGTGTATTTTACGGTAAAATCTTGCCCGTCAACAGAAAATTTGAAAGGTTTATCCTCGTAAACTTTAGACATAGAGCGAATTCCATAATCGGAAAGAAATTCATTCGGATCACTCATTCTCTTTAAAATCCTTGTAAGACGAGTTTTTCTTAGAACGCTCATCAAATGTTTTCCGCCTTTTCCTTCCACTTCCCAATGCGAAACAAGATTGGCGAGTTCAGGTTTATTTTTCAGAATCCATTCCATTCTAGCGGTGAAATTCGGAAGTTTTTCCAACATCTCGTGTTCCACAATTTCCACAGCAAACATGGGGATTAAACCAACGATACTTCTTAACTTTAAGGAAATAGAATCACCATTGTTTAACTGTAGCAAATCATAAAAAAAACCGTCTTCCTCGTTCCATAAACCGTTTTTAGTTTCCCCAATATTTTCCATGGCTTCTGCAATATACAGATAATGCTCGAAAAATTTAATCGCCATATCTTCGTAAACAGGATTGTAAAGCGCCAATTCCATCGAAATCCGCATCATGTTTAAAGCAAACATTGCCATCCAACTGGTTCCATCGGCTTGTTCCAAATGGTCGCCGTTTTTGAACTGCATATTTCGGTCAAAAGCACCTATGTTATCCAATCCTAAAAATCCGCCACCGAAAACGTTGTTGCCGTTTTTATCTTTTCTATTTACCCACCAAGTAAAATTGAGTAATAGTTTTTGAAAAACGCTTTCTAAAAAAGGAATATCAGGTTTTCCGTTAATTTTTTCATCAATTTTAAAAACTCGGAAAGTTGACCATGCATGAACAGGCGGATTCACGTCGCTGAAATCCCATTCATACGCAGGAAGTTGTCCGTTCGGATGGATATACCACTCTTTTGTCAACAATTTCAATTGATGTTTTGCAAATTCCGAATCAATCAGTGCAAAAGGAACACAATGAAAAGCTAAATCCCAAGTTGCAAACCACGGATATTCCCATTTGTCGGGCATAGATATAATGTCCTTATTCTGCATGTGTTCCCACTCGGAATTTCGAACGTAATGGTCAAAGTTTCGTGGAGCGACAAATTTTGGGTCGCCCTTCAACCATTTTGAAACATTATAGTGGTAGAATTGCTTATTCCATAAAAGTCCTGCAAATGCCTGTCTTTGAATGTTTTTTTCTTCATCATCTTTGATTTCACATTGAATTTCTGAATAGAATTCGTCGGATTCTTTTTGTCTTAAACTGAAGATTTCGTCGAAGTCAAAAAACGCATCTTGCATTTCGTGTGGACTTAACCTAAAATCAAAAGTTTGACTTTCACCCGCCTCTATTTCCGCATCAATATAAAAACTTGCTTTTGTTCCGAATTTTTCAGGATTAATGGCGTCTTCATCATCTTTAACCAAGAAATTATTGATGCCGTCTTTATAATATTCTGCATCGGTTTCAATGTTCGGAATCACTTGAGGATTCGTTTCATTATTGCAGAATAGGGCGGTAGTATTTTGATTTCTTGCGTACAGTTTTTTCATGGGAATGGAATCATGGTCAATATCAATAATTCCGTTCACCGAAGATTTTAGTTTTGGAATGTACGTTCCATAACCCCACCTCCAATTATTTCTAAACCAAAGCGTTGGAAGAATTACCAAAGACGCTTTTTTACTACTTCTGTTGAATGCAGTTACCCGAATTAGAAAATCATCGTGGTTGATTTTTGCGTATTCAATGAAGATGTCAAAGTAATTATTGTTGTTAAAAATTCCCGTATCTACAATCTCAAATTCGGGTTCTGATTTGCTTCTTTCAGTATTTTTCTGAATAATTTTATCGTAAGGAAACGCTTCAATCGGATATTTGTAAACCATCTTCATGTAAGAATGCGACGGCGTATTATCAAGATAATAAAAAATTTCCTTCACATCTTCACCATGATTTCCCTGATAATTGCTCAATCCGAAAAATCGTTCCTTAATCATTTTGTCCTTCTTATTCCAAAAAGAAAAGGCAAAACAAAGTCGCTGTTTACTGTCGCAAATTCCTGCAATTCCGTCCTCACTCCATCGATATGCTCTGCTTATTGCCTCGTCATAAGTGGTGTAACCCCATGCATTTCCGTTGTGGCTGTAGTCTTCTCGCACCGTTCCCCATTGTCTGTTGCTCACATAAGGACCCCATTTTTTCCAATTTTCATCGTGCAGTCTTTCCTTTTCCGACATCATATTTTTTGATTTTCTCATACGAAAGTATGAAATATTATTTTTTTCAAAATATTGGGAAATTCGAAATTTGTTCTATATTTGCAGTCAGATTTGTTCATTTACATATTGAAAATGTTATCAAGAAAGGTGGAGAGACTAGACTCTGTGAAACCTTGGCAACCCTTCGGAAACGAAGAAGGTGCTACATTCTATTCGCTTTGGCGAAGAAGATAACAGGAACTATTTTTACCACTTTTAGGTAGCATTTTCAATTTTTATTTTTTAAAGGAAATTGAAAACTTCGCTACAACATATCACGCTTTATAACTTTGAACTGAGTTCAAGCAAAACGCTTGACATTCATTTGTCGTATCAAATTTTCGGACAGGAATTGTTTTCCGCTCCGATTATTTTGGTGAATCATGCTTTGACAGGAAACTCCAATGTTTCAGGCGAAAATGGATGGTGGAAAACCTTGGTTGGCGAAAACAAAATCATTGATACCAACAAATTCACAGTCATCTGTTTCAATATTCCTGGAAATGGTTTTGATGGAAATTTGCTTGAAAACTATGAAGATTTCAAGTCTAAAGATATTGCGAAAATTTTCTTGGAAGGTTTAAAGTTATTAAAAATTGAAAAACTTCACACCATTATCGGTGGTTCTTTAGGAGGCGCAATTGGTTGGGAAATGTTGGCAGTTCAAAATGATTTGACGGAAAACTTCATTCCAATTGCTTGCGATTACAAAACTTCGGATTGGCTTCATTCCCAATGTTTAGTGCAAAAATTTTTGCTGACTCAAAAGGAAGAACCACTTCAAAAAGCCCGAATTCATGCGATGCTTTGTTACAGAACACCCGAGTCGTTAAATCTTCGTTTCAAGAATGAAATTGATGAAGAAAGAGAAATTTTAAAATCACACGATTGGCTCAATTTTCATGGGAAAACTCTCAACGAAAGATTTAGTCTAAATGCTTATCGATTGATGAATAGTTTGTTGATGAAAATTAATGCAGATGAAGGAAAGTTGAAAAATATCACAGCAAACATCCATTTAATAGCGGTTGATTCCGACTTGTTTTTTCCTGCATTTGAAATGAAAAAATGTTTTGAAAAATTAATTAAAAGCAAAGAAAATACTGTCTACCACGAAATTAACTCCATTCACGGGCACGATGCTTTTTTAATGGAATATGAACAATTAAACGAAATTTTAGGTAAAATAATACAGTAAAAATGAAAAATAGAAACGAAATAAAATTATTGAAAAACAAAGCCATCATCAAATTCGAAGGCAAGGATTTTCTTGGCGAAGTGGGAATTGATGGCAGAATTTTCAAGGCGCTCACCTTTGCGAGAATCAGCGTAGGTGTCATTTCTCAGCAGGCGATTGAAAATGGATTGTCGGTTTTGGTGAATGAAACTGATGCGGAAAATGCGGTGAATTGTCTGATTAACGAGTTTGAAAAGGAAAGAAAATCAGGGAAGGTAAGTCAGATTTACAGTATTAATAATGTTTCTGTTCTTGGCTTTGTGGCGAAAGATTTCAATAAGATTTTATCTGAACTCGCCAGAAACAATGTTTTTCCATTAATTCTGAATCAAGTTGCAAGCGAAAACCGAGTAAATATCGTGGTGACTTCTTCACAGGATGAAAAAGCAAGAAACATCATCGAAGCAGAAATATTTGCAAAACCGAAAACGGTGCATTTGGCGATTATCGGACACGGAAATGTTGGAAAAACTTTGATAGAGCAGGTTTTGGAAAGTTCGGAAGAAATCAGAAACCGCAAAAAATTAGATTTAAAAATTGTCGCTGTCGCCAATTCCAAAAAAATTGCGTTGAACAAAGCGGGTTTTACCAAAAATTGGAACGACGAAGTTCTCACCGCAGAAAGACCTTCAAATATTGAGGAACTGATAAATTTCTCCCAACAAAATCAACTCGAAAATATGATTGTTGTTGATAATACTGCCAGTAAAGATTTTGTGAAAAATTATTCTGTTTTGGCAGAAAACGGTTTCGATTTGGTTTCATCCAACAAGATTTTCAACACTTTACCCATTTCTGAATACCGTAATTTTCGACATGTTTTAAATAAGAAAAACAAGAAATATCTTTATGAAACCAATGTTGGAGCAGGTTTGCCGTTAATCGACACGATCAAGCTTTTACATTTGTCTGGTGAAAATATTACGAGAATTAAAGGTGTTTTTTCAGGTTCATTGAGTTATATATTCAATAATTTTTCGGTTCGAAGCGATAAGTTCTCAACCATTTTAAAAGAAGCGATGGAAAAAGGTTTCACCGAACCTGATCCGCGCGAAGATTTATCGGGAAATGATGTCGCAAGAAAATTGTTGATTTTAGCAAGAGAACTTGATTTAATCAATGAATTTGAAGATATTGATGTTCAAAATTTAGTTCCTGAAAGCTTACAAGATGTTGAAAAAACTGAATTTATTTCAAGATTAAATGAACTGGATGAAGTTTTTGAAAAGCTAAAAAAAGACCAACCTGAAAATCACGTTCTTCGTTTTGTGGGAGACCTTCACGGAGATTTACAGCAAGAAAAAGGTGAACTCGATGTGAAATTGATTTCCGTTCCGGCAAGTTCCGCACTTGGTCAACTGAAAGGTTCCGATTCCATTTTTGAAATTTACACGGAAAGCTATGGCGAAAATCCAATCGTGATTATGGGAGCAGGAGCAGGCGCAAAAGTGACGGCGAGAGGAGTTTTTGGTGATATTTTGAGATTGTCGGAGAATAAGTAATATCAATTGGAACGGACTTTAGTCCGTTTAATAAATTCAAAAATCAATTGGCTTTAGCCAAAATTTAAATAAATGAACGAAAATTTAGAAACTTTAGCGATAAGAACTCAAACTGAAAGAAGTCAGTTTGACGAACATTCAACACCTTTATACTTAACATCAAGTTTTGTGTTTGAAGATGCGGAAGATATGCGCGCAAGTTTTGCCGAAGAAAAAGAGAAAAATTTGTACAGCCGTTTTTCCAATCCGAATGTTACGGAATTTATCGACAAGATCGTGAAAATGGAAGGTGCAGAAAGCGGTTACGCTTTTGCTACGGGAATGGCGGCGATTTATTCCACCTTTGCGGCGTTGCTCAATTCAGGCGACCATATCGTGAGTTGTCAGTCGGTTTTTGGTTCCACGCACACGCTTTTCACCAAATATTTTCCGAAATGGAATATTGAAACCACTTATTTCAAAGCCGAAGACGCGGAAAATGTTGAAAAATACATTCAGCCAAACACGAAAATTCTCTATTTGGAAACGCCCACAAATCCTGCGATTGAGGTTTTAGACTTAGAATTTTTTGGAAAAATTGCAGAGAAACACAACCTTATTTTCATTGTAGATAATTGTTTTGCAACGCCTTATCTTCAACAACCTATTAAATACGGAGCCGATATTGTAGTTCATTCCGCCACGAAACTCATTGATGGTCAAGGTCGTGTTTTGGGTGGAGTTGCAGTAGGAAAAGCCGATTTAATCAAAGAAATTTATTTTTTTGCGAGAAACACGGGACCTGCAATGTCGCCGTTCAACGCTTGGATTTTAAGTAAAAGTTTAGAAACTTTAACCGTCCGTGTTGAAAAACATTGCGAAAATGCTTTGAAAGTAGCCGAGTTTTTAGAAAATCATCCCCATGTAGAATTGGTAAAATATCCGTTTTTGAAATCTCATCCAAGTTACGAAATCGCCAAAAAACAAATGAAATTGGGCGGAAATATCGTCGCTTTTGAACTGAAAGGCGGTATTGAAGGCGGCAGAAATTTTTTAAATAAAATAAAAATGTGTTCACTTTCCGCCAATCTCGGCGATACGCGGACAATTGTAACACATCCCGCATCAACCACGCATTCCAAACTTTCCGATGAAGAAAGAAATGAAGTCGGCATTACCGCTGGATTGGTGCGGTGTTCCGTTGGCTTAGAAAATGTGGAAGATATTATTGCAGATTTAAAGCAAGCGCTTGATAATTAATATTTTATAAAATTAGAAAATGGGTTGGAAATTGACTAATTTTGCAACCCGAAATTTTAACTATGACAAACAGCGAAAAACTATACAAAGCCCTCAACGAAAGAATTCTCGTTTTAGATGGAGCAATGGGAACAATGCTGCAACGCTACAATTTTCAGGAAAAAGATTATCGAGGCGAACGATTTAAAGATTGGGAACATCCTTTGAAAGGCAACAACGATTTGCTTTCTCTCACTCAACCACAAGCGATTGCCGAAGTACATTCCAAATATTTGGAAGCAGGAGCAGACATCATCGAAACCAATACATTTTCGGGAACCACCATTGCAATGGCGGATTATCATATGGAAGATTTGGTGTACGAACTGAACTTTGAGTCTGCAAAGATTGCCAGAAAAGTTTGTGTTGAATTCACTGAAAAAAATCCTGAAAAGCCAAGATTTGTCGCAGGTTCTATTGGTCCAACCAACAAAACGGCGTCGCTTTCTCCCGATGTAAATGACCCAGGTTTTCGTGCGATTACTTTTGATGAATTGAGAATTGCCTACAAACAACAAGCAGAAGCACTTTTAGACGGCGGTTCCGATATTTTATTGGTTGAAACTATTTTTGATACTTTGAATGCAAAAGCCGCACTGTTCGCGATTGATGAAATTCAGGAAGAAAGAAAGATTCAGATTCCGATTATGGTTTCGGGTACCATTACCGATGCTTCAGGACGCACTTTGAGCGGACAAACCGCAGGTGCATTTTTGATTTCCATTTCGCATTTGAATTTGTTGAGTGTCGGGTTTAATTGCGCTTTAGGAGCCAAACAACTGACACCTTATTTAGAAGAAGTTGCCAATAATTCTGATTTCTATATTTCCGCTTATCCAAATGCTGGATTACCAAATGCTTTTGGTCAATACGACGAATCACCAGAATTTATGGCAGAACAAATCCGTGAATACGCCGAAAAAGGTTTAATCAACATCGTTGGTGGTTGTTGCGGAACAACACCACCACATATTAAAGCAATTGCGGAATTGGTGAAGGGATATCAACCGAGGAAAATTAATCAATATAACAATGTATCAATTTGAAAATCTACTAATTTATTGGTAATTAATTGATGTGATCTAGAAAAAGCCACGAAGTGGCGATATCAAGAGAATAGTGCGAAGCGCTATGAAAAAAATGTAGGAAAAGGAAAAGCCACGGAGTGGCGACATCAAAAGAATATTGCGAAGCGCTATAAAAAATGTAGGAAAAGGAAAAGCCACGAAGTGGCGACATCAAAAGAATATTGCGAAGCGCTATAAAAAATGTAGGAAAAGGAAAAGCCACGAAGTGGCGACATCAAAAGAATATTGCGAAGCGCTATAAAAAATGTAGGAAAAGGAAAAGCCACGAAGTGGCGACATCAAAAGAATATTGCGAAGCGCTATAAAAAAATGTAGGAAAAGGAAAAGCCACGAAGTGGCAACATCAACAGCATAGGGTAAAGCCCTATGAGAAAAATGAAATGAAATAAATTTGGGAGGTCTGAAAGACCGACATCAAAAAAATGGGACAGTCATTAAATAAGATTTATATCCACATAGTTTTCAGCACGAAACACAGGGTACCTTTGATTTCAAAAGAAATTGAAGAAGAATTGTTTTCATATTTAGGTGGGATTTGTAAAAATTTGGAATGTAATCCTATTCAAATTGGCGGACATAAAGACCATATTCATATTCTTTGTTTGCTATCAAAGAAAATTGCATTAATGGATTTGATTGAAAAAGTAAAAACCAATTCCTCAAAATGGATTAAGACCAAAGGAAAGGAGTTTGAAAATTTTTATTGGCAAAATGGTTATGGAGCATTTTCAGTAAATCCAACAGAAATAGAGGTTGTAAAAAATTATATTTTAAATCAAGAGGAGCACCATAAAAAGAAAACTTTTCAAGAGGAGTTTTTGGCTTTTTTGAAAAAATACGATGTTGAATATGATGAAAGATATGTTTGGGATTAGGATGTCGCGCTTTCAGCGCTCCGCAATTCTGTGGGATTATTTATCCAAGGGCTTTAACCTTGCTTAGTAATGTCGCCACTTCGTGGCTTCGCAATTTCGCTACATATTTTTCATAGGGCTTTGCCCCATGTTAATGATTAAGGTCTTTCAGACCTTCTTTAAACAAAATTAAAAATGATGAACAATCAAAAAATATTAAAACTATCGGGATTAGAGCCGCTTTATGTGACTCCCGAATCCAACTTCATCAACGTTGGTGAAAGAACCAATGTTGCGGGGTCCAAAAAATTTCTTCGCCTCATTAAAGAAGAAAAATTTTCGGAAGCATTAGATATTGCGCGTCATCAGGTTGAAGGCGGTGCGCAAATTCTCGATGTGAATTTCGATGACGGACTTTTGGACGGAAAAACAGCGATGGTAAAATTCCTGAATTTAATCGCTTCCGAACCCGATATTGCGCGAATTCCGATTATGATTGACTCTTCAAAATGGGAAATTTTGGAGGCAGGATTGCAGGTTGTTCAAGGAAAATGTGTGGTCAATTCCATCAGTTTGAAGGAAGGTGAAGAAGAATTTATCGACCACGCCAAGAAAATAAAAAGATATGGTGCAGCCGTAATTGTAATGGCTTTTGATGAAGAAGGACAAGCCGATAATTACGACCGCAGAATAGAAATTTGCAAGCGTTCCTATGATATTTTGGTGAATAAAGTGGGCTTTCCATCAGAAGATATCATTTTTGATTTGAATATTTTTCCCGTTGCGACAGGAATGGAGGAGCACCGCAGAAATGCATTAGATTTCATTGAAGCCACAAAATGGGTTCGCGAAAATCTTCCGAATGTTTCGGTTTCGGGCGGTGTTTCCAATGTTTCGTTTTCGTTCCGTGGGAATGACAGCGTTCGCGAGGCGATGCATTCCGTTTTCCTTTATCATGCCATAAAAGCGGGGATGAATATGGGAATTGTTAACCCAACAATGTTGGAAGTTTACGACGAAATTCCAAAAGATTTATTGGAGTTGGTGGAAGATGTAATGTTGGATAGAAGAGATGACGCCACAGAAAGGCTTTTAGAATATTCCGAAAGAGTAAAATCCACCAAAAAAGAAGTGGTTGAAGATTTGGCTTGGAGAAGAGAACCTTTGCAAGACCGAATTACGCACGCTTTGGTAAAAGGAATTGACCGCTTCATTATTGAAGATGTAGAAGAAGCCAGAACACAAACTTCCAGACCTTTAGATGTGATTGAAGGCAATTTGATGACAGGAATGGGCGTTGTTGGTGATCTTTTCGGAAGTGGAAAAATGTTCCTTCCGCAAGTGGTAAAATCGGCGAGAGTGATGAAAAAAGCGGTGGCTTATTTGCAACCCTTTATTGAAGCCGAAAAAGACCAAACCCAAAAAGCCAATGGAAAAGTGTTGATGGCAACCGTAAAAGGCGATGTGCATGATATTGGAAAAAATATTGTGGCGGTAGTTTTAGGTTGTAACAATTATGAAATCGTGGATTTGGGAGTGATGGTTCCTGCAGAAAAAATTATTCAGACCGCGATTGATGAAAATGTGGATGCGATCGGTTTGAGTGGATTAATTACACCGAGTCTGGATGAAATGGTTCACGTTGCGGCGGAATTGGAAAGAAAAAAATTAAAATTTCCTTTGTTAATTGGCGGTGCAACAACTTCCAAAGCGCATACTGCTGTGAAGATTTCGCCAAAATATTCCCATACGGTTGTTCATATTAATGACGCTTCTCGTGCTGTAGGTGTGGTTTCGCAGTTGTTGGACAGAAATTCTGAACAGTATCAAATTGATTTAAAATTAGAATACGACGATTTCCGTGAGAAATTTTTGAGCAGACAAGTTGAAAAAGAATATGTTCCGATTGAGGAAGCGAGAGCCCACAAATTCAATATTGCCTGGGAAAAAGAAGAAATTTTCAAGCCAAAAAAATTAGGAATTCAAATTATTGAAAACCAGGATTTGAGAGAATTATTGCCTTTTATGGATTGGTCGCCGTTTTTTAGAAGTTGGGAATTACACGGAAAATTCCCTGATATTTTGACCGACGAAATCGTTGGAGAACAGGCAACAGAAGTCTATAATGACGCCAAAAAGATGCTCAATAAAATTTTGGATGAAAAACTTTTGACCGGAAAAGCCATTTTCGGAATTTTCCCTGCAAATGCTACAAACCAGGATGATATCGAAGTTTATGATGAAAATGGAAAGGTGATTTCAACGTTCCATACACTTCGTCAACAGTTGAAAAGATCGGCTGGAAAGGATTATCTCGCGCTGGCCGATTTTGTCGCACCAAAAGAAAGCGGGAAACAAGATTACATTGGATGTTTCGCCGTAACCACAGGTTTTGGAACCGATGAGATGGTGAATAAATTTAAAGATGACCACGATGATTATAACGCTATTCTTGCAAAAGCTCTTTCAGACCGACTTGCAGAAGCATTTGCAGAATATTTACACCATAAGGTAAGAACCGAATTTTGGGGTTACGCTGAAGATGAAAGTTTAGATAACGAAGATTTAATCGCTGAAAAATATTTAGGAATTCGTCCGGCTCCTGGTTATCCGGCTTGTCCGGACCATTTGGAAAAGCAGACCATTTGGGAATTAATGAAAGTGAAAGAAAACATCGGTTTGGAGCTAACTCCAGGATTGGCGATGTTTCCAACCGCGGCAGTTTCGGGATATTATTTTGGAAATGAAAAATCTAAATATTTTGGGGTTGGAAAAATTTCGGAAGACCAGTTGAAAGATTATGCTCAAAGAAAGGGAGTTGACGAGGATTTCGCAAGAAAATGGTTGGCTCCGAATTTGGCGTAAACTATTTCTCGAAGATTTCACAGATTTTCACGGACTTTCTTGAGAAATAATTTGGAATTTGTGAAGCCGCGAAGCGGCGAAATCACTAGCATTGGGTGAAGCCCAATGAAAAAGAAAGGCGAAAGTCTAAAAAAAAGCCACGAAGTGGCGACATCAAATAAATAATAATTGGAACGCCGAATTCTTGCGTGAGCGATTGCATTGGAAATCCCGCAGCAAGCTCTGGAAAAGCGTTGGAGCGAGGAATAGCCTCTTTTATAATTTATTTTTAAAGGAATCGGCGAATCTCGTTCCTCGATTTGTAACGGAAAGCGCAGCTTTTTGTGGATGGGAAACCTTATAGGTTTAGCAAATGAAAAACACGCTCAAATTTAAAATAAATAATCTGAAATCTGATGTTTAACATCTGAAATCTAAAAATATGAAAATCACAGAACACATAAAAAACTCAAACGGAAAAACTTTGTTTTCAATTGAAGTAATTCCGCCGACAAAAGGGACAGGAATTGAAGATTTATACAAAAATATTGACCCTTTGATGGAATTTAATCCGCCGTTTATTGACGTGACGACCTCTCGCGAAGAATACGTCTATATCGAAAAGGGAAATGGTTTGATGGAGCGTAAAATCACAAGAATGCGTCCCGGAACTTTGGGAATTTGTGCTTCAATTCAGCATAAATATGATGTGGATACGGTTCCGCACGTTTTGTGTGGCGGTTTTACGAAGGAGGAAACCGAATATCTTTTGGTGGATTGTCTTTATTTGGGAATTGATAATATAGTTGCTCTTCGTGGCGATGCGATGAAAGGCGAAAACCATTTTGTCCCAACAGAAGGAGGTCATCATTACGCAATTGATTTGGTGAGACACATCAACGATTTGGGACGAGGAAAATATTTAAGTGGCGACATCAATTGTGCGGATGAAAACCGTTTTTGTATTGGTGTTGCAGGTTATCCTGAAAAACATATTGAAGCACCGTCAATGAATTACGATTTGCAAAAATTGAAGGAAAAAGTAGATGCAGGTGCAGATTACGTAGTAACTCAAATGTTTTTTGACAATAAAAAATACATTGAATTCGTGAAACAGGCACGAGAAATTGGCATTAATGTTCCAATTATTCCGGGAATTAAGCCTATTGCGACGAAGGGACATCTTTCAATGCTTCCGAAAACTTTTAAAATTGATTTACCGGAAGACTTAATTTCTGAAATTACAAAAGCGAAAGACAACACCGCAGTGAAACAAATCGGTATTGAATGGGCGATTGCGCAATGCAGGGAACTTTTGGATTTCGGCGTTCCAGTGTTGCATTTTTATTCGATGGGGAAGAGCGATAATATCAAAAAAGTAGCGAGGGAACTGTTTTAAGTAAATTCTTAAAAAAAACACATTCTGTTGGTGAATGTGCTTTTTCTGTGTTACGTGGAATTATTGGTTTAACAAAACGCCGAGTTTTAATAAATCTTCTTCCGAATTAAGTTTAATCTTGTTGGATTTAATAAAATTATTCAATTCATCCTTCTTTTCTGGGAACATGGCAGGTAACTCTTTGACGTTTTTTGGAACTCTTACAATTCCGTTTTCCGTTTTAATAAAATAAATGGGTCTCTCCATCTCAAACCTTGCAGGAGTACCTGAAATTAATGAATTTGGTGCAGGAACCGCGTCATAAAATTTTGTAATTACCTTCCTCAAAATTCTATATTTACCATCAGAAAGCTCAAAGAAATAACCCGCATATTGATCACCTGTATTCAGCAAAACTAACTTCTCATTGGTCTTCTCAAGCGTGAATTTCGGATATGATTGTTCTTTTGGGATTTCGTAAACTTCCAGTTTATCAAGAATTTCTATGGTATCCAAAAAAGAATTGTAACGGATTGGAACCCAACTTGAAGTATCACCAACTCTTGCGTTTACAAAACCTTTGGTGTAGTACGGAACACCCTGAATATCTGAATAACTGATTTTTTGTTTACCATTATTGATTTCGTTTATGGTCTTGTTGAACTTAATATTTCTTGCAACATCGCTCACGCTAATTTGCTGTGCCTCTGCGAAAAGCATAACGGATAAAAAAGCTAAACTAAATATTGATTTCATACCTGATTTTTTTTCTATTAATACAAATATACATTTAATTTCTGTTGGGTAAGATTACAAAATCCCTTAGAAGTTAAAGTATATCAATCGATTTTACTGTATTTCCTCATCAAATTTTCATAAAAATTCTGCGGCAAAATCCATTTTAAAGGAACGCCGATTTTCTGCCCGAATTTCCCGAAATAATAATGGGCTTTCCAAGATTTTTTGGTTAAAAGTTTCTCCATGTAATTGGCAACTTCCGAAGGTTCGGTTCCGTCATCAACATGGGAATTCATAACGGAATAAATTTTTTCGAAAGTTTTTTGATAAGGTTCGGAAACTTTAGTTTGAACCCTGTTTTCGGCAATTTTAGTTTTAATGTCGCCTAAATGCAAAGAACAAACATCAATGTTCCATGGGGAAACTTCGTAGCGAATAGCTTCTGTAACTTTATCTAAAGCCGATTTCGAGGCGGAATAAAACCCACGAAATGGAAGTCCCATTTCCGAACCGATACTCGAAATATTGATGATTTTTCCCGATTTCTGTTCACGCATTTTTGGTAAAACCGCACTCATCATTTGCACGGAACCTACCAAATTCAAGTTGAATAACCTTAAAATCTCTTCCTGCGAAGAATCTTCCACCGAACCAACCATTCCCATTCCGGCGTTGTTGATGAGGATATCGATTCTTTTTTCGGTTTCTAAAATTTTAGAAATCGCATTTTGCACTTGGGCATTATCAGTGATATCGGTTGGAATGGCCGTAAAAAATTTGGAATCCACATTTTTTCTGCTCAATCCGAAAACTTTGTGCCCTTTTTTTCCAAAAAATTCAGCTAAAGTAAAGCCAATTCCTGTGGAAGTTCCCGTGATGATGATGATTTTTTTTGTCTCAGAATTCATTCTTCAATTGCTATTTTTTTTAAATCTTCCCAGAATTCAGGATAGGATTTTTCTACAACTCCTTCATTTTCAATATTTAATTCTTTAACCAAGCAAAATGGAGCAAAACTCATCGCCATTCGGTGGTCGTTATAAGTTTCAATGGAAATGTTTTCGTTAGGCGCAAAAAACTTTACCGACTTTATTGAATCATCGGTAATTTCTGCAATACAGCCAATTTTGAAAAGTTCATTTTTTAAAGCCAAAAGCCGATCGGTTTCCTTTACTTTTAAAGTTTGCAGACCAGTAATCGTAAACGGAATGTTTAGTGCAGTTGCCGTCACACAAAGCGTTTGCGCAATATCCGGACAGTCATTCATATCCAAAGAAATTTTTTCTGGAAAATCGAAATACGGTTCAGGTAACAGGGAAATTTTGTTTTCGGCAGCCTCCGAAATCGTATTCACGCCGAAGAAATTCCAATAAATTTCTTTTAGGACAGAATCTCCCTGCAGCGAATATTGCCGAAAGCTCTTCAAATTTATGTATTCACGACCAATTGCAGCCAAGGAATAGAAATAAGAAGCCGAACTCCAGTCACTTTCAACCACAAATTTGGTGAGTTGTGAAGATTTTTCGGATTGAATGTCGGGTAAAATTTGAATTATATTTCCTTCCCAATTGGTTGAAATTCCTACATTTCTTAAGATTTTCAGCGTCATTTCCAAATAGGGACGTGAGGTTATTTCGCCTTCAAGATTGATTTTTAAACCGTTTTCCAATTTTCCGCCAATCAACATTAAGGATGATATAAACTGACTTGAAATATTGGCAGGAATAGTTAGTGAAGATTTTTCGAGCTTTTTTCCTGTGATTTTCAAAGGCGGAAAACCTTCATCTTCAAGGTAAGAAATTTCTGATCCCAACTCTTTCAAAGCATCTACCAAAAACTTTATCGGTCTTTGCTTCATTCTTTCTGAACCTGTTAATACAACAGTTTTTCCTTCCTGAATGGCAAAATAGGAGGTAAGAAAACGCATCGCAGTTCCAGCGTGATGAATATCGATAATCTCCGAATTGCTGTTTAAAGCTTTCTCCAGAAGTTCTGTATCCTGCGAGTTGGAAAGGTTTTCAATCAGGATCTTGTCAAAAAGATGATTCAAAATCAGCAAACGATTCGAAATACTTTTCGAACCGCTAATTTTTATGGTTTGGTTGGATTTTAAAGTAGATTTTTTTAGTAACATTCGCTGGGTGATGGAAGTTGGATGCTGGAAGATGGATGCTGGAAGATGGATGCTGCAAGTTTACAAAATATCTTCTTACTTTAGCTTTTGATTGTTTTGGTGGCGCTCCTTGTCTCTTTCCGTTTTCTTTTTCATTTTTTTGTCGAAAGCGCTCTGTAAATCGGTTCCTGTTTGGTTGGCTAAACACAAAGTTACAAAGAGAACATCTGCTAATTCTTCGCCCAAATCTTTGGATTTATCGCTTTCTTTCTCACTTTGTTCGCCATATCTTCTTGCGATGATTCTTGCAACTTCGCCCACTTCTTCGGTCAACATCGCCATATTGGTCAATTCGTTGAAATATCTTACTCCAACAGTTTTAATCCATTCGTCAACTTCGTTTTGTAGTTTGGTGATTTCCATGTCATTGCGAGCATAGCGAAGCAATCCGTCTAAATTTGCTCTGAAATTTTATTAAAAATATCTGTTATTACTCATTACTTATGCCATAAGTCCAAATCAAGGCTTTTTCCTTTGTTGCTCTAAAAATGGTGTTGTGTTTTTCTTTCTTTTCGTCGGAATAATTCCATTTCAGATGAGGAGGATTTGATGACTTTAAAATTCCATCAAGTTCGCGAGTGTGTTTGAAAATATCTTTTGCGCTGGAACCTGCGAACCATAATTTTTTGTCAGTTTCAGGAAATTTTGCCAACGATTCTTTCGCGGTTCTTACCAAATAATGATTGTTCCACCAAAGTGATGGATCCATCGCAATATAATCATCAAATAAGTATGGCGTGGTGAAAAAAGTTTCCATTACGAAAAGTCCCGAAAGCGATTCGCCGATAATTCCTTTTCTTTTGGAAGTTTGGTAATGTTTATTGATATGTGGAATTAACTCGTCTTTGATAAATTTTCTGAAATTTTCAGAACCGCCAACAACAGGAGCGACTTTTTTGTCTTCTTCTATTTCGGTAAATGGCGTTAAATCTCTTCTTCTAACCGTGTTTTCAATTCCGACTAAAATGATTGGCTGAATTTTTTTTGCTTTTACCAATTCTGCAATCGTGTTTGCGATGTGCGGGAAATCTTCTTGAATACCGCCATCTGCCATGTATAAAACGGCGAGAGAATCTTTGCTTTGTGCATATTCAGGCGGAGTCCAAACATTGATGATTCTTTTTTCGCCCACCTGTTTTGAAAAAAGAGGAAACGTTTCGTGGAGAGGGATTTCATCTTTTATTTGTGCTGAATTAGTGCAACCTATCGAAACAAAAATCAGCAGCAGCCAAAAATGGATTTTTTTCATGTTGAAATTTTTAGAAACTATTCATCAACTATTGATAAGCTCCAATCGTAGGAGAAGCTGTTCTTGAAACTCCAACAATATCCGTTGGAACGGAAGCTGCAACAGTGACATTCCCTTTTCCTTTTGCAGGCGAATCGTCTTTAACCCTCAAATTCATTTTATGGGTGAAATAATTTTGAAATTTCGGATCCTGGTTTTTTATTGAGCCTGCATCAGTCGCGTAACTTGATCCTGTTCCATATTTCAAAAGGCAATTTTGGAAAGTTGCATTGAAAGTTTGTCCCGATGTCGGTTTAAAAACAACCGAATTTTCCTTGTCACCGTAAATTATTGAATTTTTAATACTTAAACTTAAAGCTCCTTGTTCCGTTGTAGTCCCGTTTTGATATTCGTTGGCTGCATAAATTCCCAATCCGGGAAGTGCGGCATTAAAATTCCAGTAATTCGCAAAAGTTGAGTGGGTGATGTTGTAAGTTCCACCTTTGAAAATTCCAAAATCAGCTTCACCACAATTGTTCATTACCAAATTTTTTGCCGTTACAATTGAATTTACCGCATAAATTCCAAATTCCTGATGCGTGTGAAAAATGGAATTATTGATGGTTGCATTGGCTTTTTTGAGTTCCAAACCTCTGGTTCCGCCAAAAATTTTGGTATAATCTAAATTAACGATGGCGTTTTCGTCGGCAGAAATCCCGTTCCAGTTTTTTGGGATGGTGTCGTATCTAGTGTCGTTTCTGTCCCCACGGAAAATAACCTCGTTGTTTAAACTTCCGGTTGCGGTTAAAGTCGAATTTTTAGAAATTTTCAAGCCGCTGTTTTTATGGAAATATACTTTCGTTCCAGGTTGAATATTTAAACTTTTTCCTTCTGCCAAAGTCAAATTCCCGAAAATGATTTTCGCTTTACTGTTTGTCCAGGAAGTATTGTTGGCTAAAATATTAGGATTGGTTTTGGTTTCAATAAAAAATTCTGCGTCCTGAACAACCGAAAATAAAGTAACGTGCTGCTTTCCTGCAGGTGTTTCTACATTCACTCGATCTTCTGCAATCGCTTCAGGTGCATTGGCAATCGGCGCAATTTCCACGAAAATATAAAGACTGTCCTTTTTTCTCAATGGAATATTGTTGAAGTCGGTTCCAGCTTTTCCATCCACATTAATTCTATAAAGAGAAGCAGCTCCTTTTTCCAGAGAAATTTTGGGAATCATCACATCTTTATCTTCATCATTGTAAATTTTAACGGCATAAGTTTCCGAACGAACTTGGTTATAAACGGTGTCGCAAAAAACGGTATCCGAAGAAAATCTCAACAGTTGCGAAGGCATTTCAAAATTAATTTCATCCCTGTTACACGCAACTGCCGTTAACAAAAACCAAAAAGAAAAGCCGAGTATAAGTTTAAATTTATTCATTTGATATAGAAATATATAGAGATTCCAAATTTACTTAAAATTGTCGAACGATAAAATTGTCAAATTATTGGTTTTCCATTTGTAGTTTTAAAAAATATTTGTACTTTTGCAACCTAAAATTCAGCAGAGAAAAATCCATTACTTATTTCGAAGCGAATTTTGTATAAAATATTTAAATAAGATTTAGTTATGAAAAACGGAATTCACCCAGAAAATTATAGATTAGTCGTATTCAAAGATATGAGTAACGACGAGATGTTTCTTTGCAAATCTACAGCAGAAACTAAAGACACCATCGAATTCGAAGGAGCAACTTACCCATTGATCAAAATGGAAATCTCTTCAACTTCTCACCCTTTCTTCACAGGAAAAGTGAAATTGGTTGACACTGCAGGTAGAGTTGATAAATTCATGAACAAATACAAAAAATTCGCAAAATAATTGACGAATTTTAACGATAATTAAAGTCTTTCGGGTTTCTGAAAGACTTTTTTTATTGTAAATTTGGTCGAAATTTTCCTCCCTTTAGGCAAGGGGAAAATAAAATTTCGAAACTCAACCTTAACCTCAACCTTTTGCTATGCAACTCGTTTTTTCCGATGCCCAATTCTGGGAAGATTTTTTACCGCTCACTTTCACAAGACCCGTTGCAGAAATGCGTTGCGGAATTCTCACTTTTTCCGAAAGATGGCAGAAACTTCTGGAAACTTCAGAAATTTCATATCTCACCGAAGATTTTTTGCAGGAAAAATTCCCAAAACCGGAAAAAAAAGAAAGCCTTTTCATTGTTCCGAATTTTTTACCGAATGAAAACGTTCTAAATCAAATTAAAGATCTAAAATTGGGTGAAGCATTGGTTTATGAAAACGAATTACTCGCGGCAAAAGTCGATATGGATAATTTTTCTCTGAACCAAATTGAGAAAATGACGGACATTCATGAGGAACTTCCGTTGTTCAAACAACCTACAGATTTATTTTCCTTTAACGAAAAAGCAATTGATTTTGATTTTGAACTTTTAACGAAAGGAAGAGGTTCTCAAGAACTTTCAGCAACCAACGGTTTTTTAGGAAATGCAGAAGATTTATTTATCGAAGAAGGTGCAACTATTGAATTTTCGACTTTAAATACAAAAACAGGAAAAATCTACATCGGCAAAAATGCGGAAGTAATGGAAGGATGCAATCTTCGAGGTCCGATCGCACTTTGTGAAGATTCGAAATTTAATTTAGGCGCGAAAATTTACGGCGCAACCACCATTGGTCCACATTGTAAAGTGGGTGGCGAGGTGAATAATATCGTGATTTTCGGTTTTACCAATAAAGGTCACGATGGATTTGTAGGAAATTCCGTGATTGGAGAATGGTGTAATCTCGGTGCAGATACCAATTCCTCGAACTTGAAAAACAATTACGCATCCGTAAAATTGTGGAATTACCGAACCAAAAGATTTGTCGATACCGGACTTCAATTTGCGGGGTTAGTTATGGGCGATCATTCCAAAACAGCGATTAATACACAATTTAATACAGGAACCGTAGTTGGAGTTGCTGCCAATATCTTCAAAAGCGGTTTCCCGCCGAATCTCATCGAAAATTTTTCCTGGGGCGGAATGAAGGGCGACGAAAAATTCAAACTTGAAAAAGCCTACGAAGTCGCTGAAAAAGCGATGGCGAGAAGAAAAGTTCCGTTTACAGAAGTTGATAGGAATATTTTGAAGTATATTTATTCCGAATATTAGGATTTGAAAATGAGATAATTTAAAAATTACTCATTACCCATTGCTCATTTATGATTGCCAAAATTCGATTGCAATCAAAAGTGTATCTTTGCAAAAATTTTCAAAATAAGCAATGACAAAAAGCGGAACGATAGAATTAATGTCACCTGCAGGAGATTTCACGTCTCTTCAAGCGGCTTTGGACAACGGAGCAGATTCGGTTTACTTCGGTGTGGAACAGCTCAATATGAGAGCAAGAGCATCGATGAATTTCACCATTGATGATTTGCCAGAAATCTCTAGAAGATCCTCAGAAAAAGGCGTTAGAACCTATCTTACTTTAAATACCATTATTTACGATCACGATTTATCCATTATCAAAACTCTTTTGGATAAGGCAAAAGCTGCAAATTTGACTGCGGTAATTGCAATGGATCAAGCGGTAATTGCGTACGCTCGACAAATTGGGATGGAAGTTCATATATCCACTCAAATAAATATTACCAACATTGAAACCGTAAAATTCTACGCTCTTTTCGCCGATACGATGGTGATGAGCCGCGAACTTTCGATTACGCAAATCAAAAAAATCTGTGATCAGATCGAGAAAGAACAACTAAAAGGACCATCGGGAAATTTAGTTGAGGTAGAAATTTTTGGTCACGGTGCGCTTTGTATGGCGGTTTCAGGGAAATGTTACTTGAGTTTGCATTCCGCAAATTCTTCTGCAAATCGAGGTGCTTGTAAACAAAATTGCAGAAAAAAATATACGGTTATCGATCAGGAAACAGGTTTCGAAATCGAATTGGATAATGAATATATGATGTCGCCAAAAGATTTGTGCACCATCAATTTCCTTGACCAAATCGTGGATGCAGGCGTAAAAGTTTTGAAAATCGAAGGTCGAGGAAGAGCTCCCGAATACGTTGCGACAGTTACCAAATGTTATCGTGAAGCGATCGATTCGATTGCAGACGGAACTTTCAGCCAAGAAAAAGTTGCAGAATGGATGAAACAGCTGGAAACTGTTTATAACAGGGGATTTTGGGCAGGTTATTATCTTGGTCAGGAATTGGGAGAATGGTCTGCAATTTCAGGTTCTGCAGCGACACAAAAGAAAGTCTATATTGGGAGAGGAAGACATTTCTATCCGAAATCTAATATCGCAGAATTTTTAATTGAAGCTTACGATTTGAATGTAGGTGACAAAGTCTTAATTCAGGGACCAACAACGGGTTCTCAGGAAATGATTTTAGAATCCATGCAGGTTGACCAAAAACCTGAAGCCGAGAAAGCTACAAAATCGGATATCATTACTTTTAAAACCGATTTCAGGGTTCGTCCGAGTGATAAACTGTATAAAGTGGTTGAAGCGTAAATCGTCAAAAGTCTTGTTCAGAATTGAATAAGAAGTTTTGAATTTTGAATAAAAATATGGTAATCGTAACTCTTCAACGCGACAAATGCATCGGCTGTAATTATTGTGCGGAATTTGCCCCCGAATATTTCCGAATGTCTAAAAAAGACGGGAAATCAGTTTTGCTTAAATCATTTGATAAGAAAGGATTTCACACGATAAAAGTTCCAAATCATGAAGCATTCGAACCATGTGAGAAAGCGGCAAAAGCTTGTCCTGTAAAAATTATTTCGGTTAAGGAAGTTTAAAAATCATAAAAACTCTTCAGGGTTTTATCTATTTAGAATAATATTGAATTTGTTCTTTAGGAACGTTACAACTATAAAAAATAATTTTAGAGAAACTCCGTAGGAGTTTTATCTGTGTAGAAATAAATTGGTCAAAATTTGGGGCGCTCCGTAGGAGCGCTATCTTTTTTTGTACATTTGATAAATTTAAAATGATGAAAAAATCAGAACTTCGGAAAATATATTTGCAAAAACGTGAAACCTTGTCTCAAGATGAGGTTTTGTCTTTATCCCAAAAAATTTTCGAAAATTTCATTTTACAATTTAAACCTATTGAAAATCAGAAAGTTCATTGCTTTTTGTCTGTTTCCGAAATGGGAGAAGTGGATATGAATTTGTTCATTAATTATTTTTTTGAGCATCATATCAGAGTTTTTGTTCCAAAGATTTATCAGAAAAAATTGATTTCGGTTGAAATCACGAAAGATACTCCATTAATTAAAAGTTCGTGGGGAATTGAAGAACCCCAAAGTAATGAAGACTCAGGCGAAAAAAACTACGATTTTGTGGTTACGCCTCTGTTATATTGTGATAATCAGGGGAATAGAATTGGTTACGGAAAAGGGTATTACGATGGTTTCTTTTCAACTATCAATTCTAATTCGCTGCGAATTGGAATAGGATTTTTTACACCTAATGAAGATATAGATGACGTTTGGGAAGGAGATATTCCTCTGAATTATTTGGTAACTCCCACCGAAGTACTGTCTTTTGGAGGCATCACGTCGAAATCCACAAAATAAAATTTAAATTCTTTCTTGAATTTTACAGGAGAAAGTTTCAACATATATTGTGCATTTTTCTCAAAAACACCAATCGATTTATCTTTTCGGTCAAAATATTCCACGCTGAATTTTGCAAAATCTAAAGTGTCGTTTCCTTTGATTTCCTTTGTAACTGCGATATTTCCAACTTTTGCGGTTTTTACTTTAAAGCTGTCAAGCTGTTTTAAAATGGGTGCTAATTTTTCAGAATCTTTCTCTATAAAATAACTTTTCATTTGCGCATAAATCACGGAATCTATTTCAGTGTCGCGATTTCCTGAAGTGTAAAGCGTTGACAGGTCCAAAAGCTCCTGAATTTTCTGTTTCGTGATAAACGAAATTGCTTGAGCGCTATCCATTTTGGTGACTGGATATGATTTTTTGTTATTATTGTTTCTAACTTTCTGAAGGTCAGACATTTCGATTGTTTCTTTTTTGCACGAGGCAAGAATCAGGAGAAATGAAAACAATATTAAGAGGAGGCTATTTTTTTTCATTGGTCGTGATTTTAAATTTAATCATATTTATTTTGCCTGATAAATCGTTTTTGGTTTCAATTACTTCCAAGTTTTCAAGAGAGGTTGAAGGCAAAGTGACAAGATTGATGTACCGCGGTTTATCCATGGTTTCAACACCGTAAGTTTCGTTGTCATAGACCTGATAAATTAAGGCGTTGTCGCTGATTAAGTAATTCAAACTTTCCCGTTTTTTCTTCAAATCTTTTATAGATTTGGAATAATAGAAAAGCATAATCGCATAATCATTCGGCTTAAGTTCAATGTTTTCAGCTTCGGGAGCGGTTTCTAAATTTCTTTGAATGGTGTCGGTTCTATAATAAGGAGACGAAACCACCATGGTCAAATTCTTAGATTTTGTCGTATAAACAAATGGTTCGTTTGGTTTCGCCACGTATAAAATAGGAGATTCATTTTCTTTTAGAATCTGAACCTGTAGTTCAGCATTGATTTTTGAATTACGATCCGCATCAATAAAACTGTAGTAGAATTTTTTGCTGAACAATTCATCCTTAAAACCTAAAAGTCCAACAATTACTGCCAAAACGCCCGAAATTCCCAACCAAAGGTATTTTTTTACAATAGAAAAAGTTGATTTTTGTTCAGAAGTATCGTAGGTTGATAAATTTCCGTTACTTTGCTTAATAGTTTGATTATCAGTAGCTGAAATTTGTAAATCAGAATTTACCGTTGTTGTTATGAATGCTTTTTCTTCTGTTTTTGGTGAAATTTCCGATGTTGGAATTTTAGCTTCTTCTACAGGAGAATTTTCAACAGTTTTTTCTAATTCCTCCACTTCATTTTCATCTAAATCATCACCTTCCTTTAAGATTTCGTCTGCAAAAAGATGGTTCTTTTTAAAGTCGTACCAAGACACGTAACCTGCATAAACACTCAAAATGTTTAGCATATCAATTCGTGGAAGTTTGGTAACGGGTGAGTTTTTAAAATAAGTGTAAAAAGATTTTTCAGAAATGTTGCCTTTGGCAATTTTCCTTAAATCTTCCTGGAAATAAATGATATCGATTCCCTTCCATCTTGAAATATCATCATGAGAAGGGGTGTGGTTTTCTAAATATTGGGTCTGAACCTCATTTTTTAGCTGTTCGAAGTGTAATAAATCTAAATCGCTCAATTGCTAAATTTTGTGTAATTTATTGATTTTCAATAATCATTATTTGTAAAATGATTTTACAAATATATTACAATTAATTTTCCGAAACAAATTTTTTTCTCGCTATACCTTTGTCCCGTTCAAATGAATGAACAGAACAATCGAAATTTTAAAATAACAAAACAATTAAATTTAATTTATTATGAAAAAGTCATTCTTCGTAGCTGCTATCGCTGCTGTAGCTCTTGTAGCTTGTAAAAAAACTGAAACTGTTGAAACTGCAAACGCTGCTGATTCTGCTGCTGTTGCTGCTACTGATTCTGCTGCTGTTGTAGCTGATTCTGCTGCTGCTGTTGTTGATTCTGCTGCTGCTGTAACTGTTGACGCTGCTAAAGATGCTGCTGCTGCTACTACTGCTGCTGCTGCTGGTGAAGTTGCAAAAGACGCTGCTAAAGGAGCTGCTGATGCTGCTAAAGGAGCTGCTGATGCTGCTAACGATGCTGCTAAAGATGCTAAAGATGCAGTAAAAGAAGCTACTAAATAATTAGTAACAACTTTGAAAAAACAACCGTTTCTCTATGAGAAGCGGTTTTTTTATGTCATCTTTTGACGTAAAATTTCGTAACAACTAATGGCAACCGCATTGCTTAAATTCAAAGAATCAATCGTTCCCGCCATTGGAATTAAAATATTCTTAGATTTTTCTAACCAAAAATCACTGATTCCCGAATGTTCGGTTCCGAAAATGACGGCGGATTTTACTTTAAAGTCTTTCTTAAATAGATCTTCTGCGCTTTCATCCATAAAGGTGGAATAAATGTTGAAATTATTTTCACTTAAAAATTGAAATGTTTCTTCGTTCGTAGCTGCAAAGATATTCATTCCAAACAAACAGCCAACGCTCGAACGAATGACGTTGGGATTATAGAAATCTACTTTTGCATCGGTTACAATCAACGCATCAATTCCAAACGCTTCAGAACTTCTTAGAATTGCACCCAAGTTTCCGGGTTTTTCTACGCCTTCAACGATGATGAGCGAAGAGTTTTCTTTTGGTTTGAATTCATTGAGATTGGAATCCTTCGTCTTAAAAATCCCTATAATTCCTTCTGAACCTCCACGATACGCAATTTTTTCGTAAATCTTTTCTGAAACCAAATTGATTTTTCCCTTCGGGAAATCTTCATTAAAAATACTTTCGCAAATAAAAGATTCAACCAATTCAAAACCGAATTGGGTTGCTCTCTCATTTTCCTGTTTACCTTCCACGACGAAAACACCTGATTTTTTTCTGAAACGGTTGTCCGTAATTAATCGGGTTAAATATTTTATTTTATCGTTTTGTGTGCTTTCGATGATCATCATTCGTTTTCGGTGTTTTGGTTTTCATCGTCAAACAAACTGATTTCCGATTGGTCATTTGCTCTTTCAAGTAATGTTTCAGGAAGATTTTTCTTTGTTGAAGCTCCCAATTGTTTGATTCTCTGCACGCTTCCAACGAGATTTCCTCTTCCTGTGGAAAGTTTTTTCATGGCATTTTCGTAATCGCCTTTTGCATCGTCCATTTTCTTACCGATTTTTATTAAATCAGAAACAAATCCTTCGAATTTATCAAACAAAGCTCCGGCTTGTCTTGCGATTTCTTCCGCATTTCGGTTTTGGTCTGCCCTTTTCCAAACGTCTGAAATCAATTTTAAATAGGCAATCAAATTGGTAGGACTTAAAAGAATGATATGCTTTTGATAGGCATAATTCCAAAGATTTTGGTCATATTGAACCGCAGTTAAAAAAGCAGGTTCCACGGGAATAAACATAATCGTGAAATCCAATGCGTCCTTCAAGTTATCGTATCTTTTTTGTGCAAGAGTGTCGATGTGTTTTTTTACTGCCGCGATGTGAAGTTGAAGATTCATTTTTCGATCTTCTTCGTTTTCAGCGGAAACCATTCTTTCATAAGCATTCAAAGAAACTTTAGAATCAATGATAACCAATTGATTTCCTGGGAGTTTTAATACAAAATCGGGGCGTTGGTTTTCACCGTTTTCATTTTTAATGTTAAATTGGGTGAAATATTCCCGGTCTTTTGTTAAGCCAGAATCTTCAAGAATCCGTTCCAAAATCATTTCTCCCCAATCTCCCTGCGTTTTGGTTTGTCCTTTCAATGCGGTCGCCAAATTATTCGCTTCCTGACTCACTTTGCTGGTTTGCTCCATCATCAATTTAATGGTGGAATTCAAGGAATGTCTTTCGCGGGCTTCGTTATCATACACTTCATTCACTCTTTTCTTGAAGCTTTCAAGGTTTTCGCCAAGTGGTTTTAAAAGCAAATCGAGGTTTTCTTTATTGGTCTCGGTGAATTTTTTGGTTTTTTCCTCTAAAATTTCATTGGCTAAAATTTTAAATTCATTCTTTGCAGCTTCCTGAAGTTTGATGATTTCTTCTTTCTGTTCGTCAAATCTTTCCTGCAAACTTTTGTTTTGTGCTGAAAGTTGAGCTTTCAAGGCAATTAAACTTTGCTTCTCTTCCTGAAGATTTTTGATTTCTGAAGTTTGATTGAAGTTTATTTCCTGCTGTTCTGAAATCTTTTGGTTTTGAGAGGTATTTTCTGCAGAAATTTTCGCAATTTCAGTCTTTAGTTGATTTAAAATCTCCGTCTGCCGAAAATTAATATCTTTTTCTTTTTGAGCAGAATCGTTCAACTCGCTGATTCTCAAATTAGAATTTTGTAAATCAGAATTTACTTTGATATAGTTTTGGTTGAGTTCATCAAAATCTTTTCGAGGGACATTTCCCGATTTTAAAAGAAAATATAAAAGAAGAGCACCGAGAACGACGCCGATGATTATACCGATGATTAAAGTGGTGATTTCCATTCCTCAAAAATACAAAAAGAAAATACGAAAAATGAAGTTGTGGAAAAGTTGCTTACGGATTCTCCTTCGAAATCTTTTCATGATATTTCAAAAACATCGGCAAAGCTGCAGAACCATACCACGGATAAATTTCAAAATCAAAAACACCAGCAATTACGGCAGGATCGGTTTTTAAAAGGTTTTCGGCTTCCTCCTTTGTCTTTACATTAAAGATGAAAATTCCGCGATAATCTCTCTCGTTTTTCGTGGAGAAAGGTCCTGCTAAAGCAAGTTTTCCCTCCTTTGCCAAACGCTGAATATTTTCCATGTGTCCTCGGAAATGATTATTCAGCAAGTCTTTGTCGGTAAGGTTTGCTTTTTCCGTTTTTAAAATCACAAGGATATACTGTTTCATCCCATATTTGTCTGCGCCGAGAGAGTCTGCGAGTTTTTGGTCGAACTCGTTAGGAGATTTTTGGTTGGAATTTTTTTGTGCGGAACATGAAATCGGCAACAAAGAGAAGATTAGAATGTAAATAAGGTATTTCATTGATGGTTTTTCTGATGTCGCCACTTCGTGGCTCTTGTTACTTTTGATATTTTATTTTCAAAGGGCTTCACCCTTTGCTATTGATTTCGCCACTTCGTGGCTTCATATATGATTTCAATTTAAGATTTGTTATTTTGATTCAGATCACTCATCTGTCAAAAGGCGCAATTCAAACCTCGAAACGCGAATCTCGTTCCGAAAAACTTATTCCGAGTTATTCTTTGATTCTTAAAAATTCTTTCGCCAACTCAATCATTTTGGGATCGCCTGTATATTTTCCTTTTTCGTCGGAAAGTTTTACGGTCGGAATCCAATCGCCGTTGATGGATTGTGCGGCGATCAATTTCATCACGATATTCATTGGTTTTAAACCTACATCATTCGTTAGATTGGTTCCGATTCCAAAAGAAATTCCGATTCGGTCTTTACAAGCTTTGGTGATTTCTTCTACTTTTTCAAGATTTAATCCGTCTGAAAAGATGATGTATTTGAATAATGGATTGATTCCGTTGTCCTCGTAATGTTTGATGGTTTTGTTGGCAAACTCAATCGGATCTCCGCTGTCGTGGCGAACACCGTCAAATAACTTCGCAAATTTTTTATCGAACTGTTGAAAAAAAACGTCGGTTGTGTAAGTATCGGAAAGTGCAACTCCCAAATCACCGCGGTAAACATCCACCCAATGCTCGAGAGAAAGTGCGTTTGCCATTTTGAAACCATATTCCGCGGCGTGGAACATGAACCATTCGTGAGCGTGAGTTCCGATGGGTTTTACGCCGTACTTCATGGCGAAATGTACGTTCGAACTACCAATAAATTTTGAAGTTTTATTTTGAACCAAAGCTTCCACCACCAAATCCTGAACTTTGTAGGAATGTCTTCTTCGGGTACCAAATTCCGCAAAAGTAACTCCAAGCTTGTTGAGCTGATTCGCTTTCTCCAAAGTTTTTCCAATCACCATTTCGTTGGAATCTCTTTCCAGATGGTTCATCTCGTAATGTAGTTCAGAAATCAACGCCAAAAGCGGAACTTCCCACAAAATTGTTCTGTACCATTCTCCTTCAACAGTAACTTGCAAATCATTTTCTGCTTGCACGATTTTAACTTCTGAAGGGTCGTAATGATAACCGCCAAGAAAATCGAGATACGGAAGTTCTAAATAAGGACAAGTTTCCTTTAAAAACTGCTTCTCATCTTTCGTTAATTTCAGTTCTGCCATTGCATTGACGGATTTTCGTAATTCTTCTGCAAAACCTTCCGGGAAATGATGTTTTCCGCGGTTGATGAATTGATATTTTACTTTCTCATTCGGAAAAAGTTTTACCACCGCGTTCTGCATCGTGATTTTGTAGAAATCGTTGTCGAGTATGGATTTTAAGCGAACTTCATTCATGAAAATAATGTTTAAAACAAATTTAGCAATTCAAAACAGAAAATCGACTTAGTGATAAGCCGATTTTGCATTATTTTAAACTATTATTGATGATACAAATAAAATACGAACCAAAACTAAAGCAGTTTAAACTCTTAATGTTTGATGAATTTGAATGATTTCACGCCTTCAGGAGTTTTTATGGAAATAACGTAAGTTGCGGCAGGTAAGTTTTTTACGTTTATTTTTCTGCTGTTTTCCGTCATGATTAACTTACCGCTCAAATCGAAAATAAACACCTTTTCAATATCGAGTTTATGGGTTTTGATATTTAGAAAATCGGTAGTTGGATTTGGATAAACAACCAGTCCATAGTTAGCTTCTGAAGTTGCCAATCCTTTGGAAAGCGTCACAGGTTCTCTGAAAAAAGAAATTTCAACCAGTTCTGTGGGCAGCTTCTCGAAGTAATAAGCTTCGCAAGTATAATCGGTATAATCTTCCTCTTGAACGGTATGTATAGAGTAACTTTCAGTAGTTGAGGTAGTTTTGTCGCCTAAATTTTTAAACCAGGTAAACTGATACTCATCGCCCGTTAAAGACTGTGGCAATGTTGCAGATGTTCCAAGAGCTGCGAACACCGTTTTTTTCTCATCATATCTTTGTGGTGAGTAGGTAAAATCTGCCATTTTTTTATCCAGTACGATGAAATTTTTGATGTCAGTTTTCGTGTAGCGATTATTGTCTAAAAACGTGAGGGCAGGAATGTTTTCGGGAATATCTCCAGAAAGTTGATTTCCCGTTAACGAAAGCATTTGCAACATTTTCAGCTGAAGCAAAGATGAAGGAAATGCACCTGAAATTAAGTTCTTATCCAAATAGATTTGTTCAAGCTTCGTTAAGGGCAACAATGTTTCAAAACCTCCGGAAATTTGATTCTCGGCAAAATTCAAATGAACCAGATTTTTAAGCTGAACCAATTCTGCAGGAAAAGCCGTTATCAAATTATTTTGAAGAGAAAGCCATTCCAAATTTTTTCAAGTTTGAAAGTGCAGCAGCGTAATTTGTGCTAAAAGAATTGTTGCTCAAATTCAGCGTCGTTAAAGAAACTAAACTTGAAAGTTCGGTGGGAATTTTTGTGAGCTGATTTCCAGAAAGGTTTAATTCGCTCAATTTGATTAAAGTCGATAGATTGCTGAAGTTTTGGCTTAGATTGTTGTTGCTAAGATTTAAAGACTCCAGATTGGTAAGCGTTGAGATTTTCTGCGGAACAGAAACCAGTGCGATATGCGACAAATCCAGGATTTTCAGGGCAGGAAAGTTTTGCAGAAAAGTATCTATGTCGGCAAATGTAAACTGGTTGTTTCCAACCGAGATTTCTGTAAGATGAGCAAGAGGCAAAATGGCAGCAGTTGGATCGCCTGTTAATCGGTTGTTGCTGACATCCAAACGAACTAAATTGGTAAGCGAAGATAACGACGGTGACAAATCTCCGGTCAACTGGTTGGAGCTTAAGTCGAGTTTTTGTAATTTATTTAACGCGGAAAGTGTTGCAGGGAAATTGCCTTTCAGCGCATTTCCGCGGAGGTTTAATTCCACCACTCTTCCATTGACGATTTTTACGCCGTACCAATATTTTGGGTCTTTCTCGAAATCCCATTTTTGGCTCCAAGTTTCTCCCGAAGTGGAATTGAAAAAGCTGATTAAGGCATTTCTTTCCGCAAACGAAATGCTGAATTGTTGAGAAAAATACAGCGGGGATAATGATAAAAAGAGCAAAAAGAGTAAAAATTTTTTCACCAGATTTTCAGTTTTTTTTGAGCTACAAATATATATTAAAAGTTGACATGAGAAATAAAATTTTTAAATTTCGCATCTTTGCGGCATGAAGAAATATTTATACGCTTTATTGCTGGTTTTCACGGCAGTTACCGGATTTTATTTTTTTTACAGTTGGTCGCTTCTTCCACCCGGAGAGCGATTCATTTATCAGATTGATGATCCTTACATTCACATGGCAATTGCCAAGAATTTTGCTTTGAACGGCGTTTGGTCGATAAATTCAGGTGGTTTTGATAGTGCATCCTCTTCTATATTATACACGCTTTTGCTCACATCCCTAATTAAATTGTTTGGAATTTGGGAGTTTTATCCTTTAGTAATCAATGTTATTTGTGGCTACTTGGCAATTTATACAGTTTATCGATATTTTAAAGATTTTTACGGAGCGGCAGAATTGAAGTGGGCGATTGCGCTTTTGCTTCCCTTCTCCTTATTATATGCAATGGTTTTAATCAGCATGGAGCATACCGTTCACATGTTTCTAATGGTTTTGGCGATCTATTTTATTCACAAAAACGTTGAATCAAATTTTCAAACGAAAGACTTTATCAAGCTTTTAACGGTCGTGTTTTTTGTGTCGATTGTGCGTTTTGAAAGTATGTTTTTCACGGCAAGTTTGGCGTTTGCAATGTTCTTGAGGAAAGAATTTGCAAAGGGAATTTTAGTAATGGTTGCTGGATTTTCAGCGATTGTAATTTTTGGAATAATTTCTGAAATTCACGGTGGATATTTCTTCCCGAATTCGGTGATGATTAAAGGAAGTTTTCCATCGGGAAATAATATTGTGGAAAATGTGGTGACTTTAGTTAAGAAAGGAATTTTTCTGAACACAAGTTTTTATAAATGTCTGTTTTTCCCTTTTGTGATATTGATTGTTTATTTAACCGGAAAATACAGGTCTAAAAAAATCAATCTGTTTTTTAAAAATGAAACATTGATGATTACAATTTTTTCGATGTCGATCATCCATAGTTTATTTGCCTTCTTGAAGTACCGTTACGAAAATTATGTGATGATTTCGGTATTGATGGTCGTTATTCCTGTCATTTCAGCGTTCTTCAAGAGATTTAATGAGGAGAAAAGAAAACTTAATATTGCAAATGTGGTGATGCTTTTTAGTTTGGTAATGATGACTGTTTTCTCTCTTTACCGATTTCAGTTCATGCATAAACCCTCGATGGTGAGTTCTAAAAACATTTATGAGCAGCAAGTGGAGATGTCGCGCTTTCTTGGGAAATATTATCGTGGCCAAAAAGTTGCTGCAAACGATATTGGGGCGATCTCTTATTACAGTGGTGTTCAACTTTTTGATATTGTTGGGCTTGGATCAACTCAAGTCGCCAAGTTTAAGATGGAGAATAAGAAGTTGCCAAGAAAAGTTTTTGATGAAAAATATAGAAATTTTCTTATTAATTATACCGCTAAAAATAACTTTGTAATCGCTGTAATTTATCCAGAATGGTTTCCTGGAACAACTCCCGCAAGTTGGATTCCAGTTGCGTCGTGGAAAATACAACACAACAAAGCCGCTGCAATTGACCGTGTAGTTTTTTACGCCTTAGAACCAGAACAGGTAAAATCGCTCCAACAAAACCTTATGAAATTTGATTTGAACAAAAATGTGGAGCAGTGGTTCTATGTTTTAAAATAGTTATTTGATTTTCATCACCGCTTCTCTTACCTGCAGATTGTTGGGTTGCTGGTTTTCACATTTCTGCACATCCTCTGCGGATTTATCTTTGATGAAATCATTGTAATCAGTGCAATTTTTAAAGATGTTGAACTCTTGGTTTTTGAAATCCCAAACAATTCCTTTTCCGGTATTCAAAGTTGAAGCTACCGCACCTCCTGCGGCTCCTGCGCTATAGGCAAGACCTTTTGCCCAAACATTTGCAAGGTCCGCCTCGGTATAAAGGTAGTTTTCGCCCCCAAAAATTACTTTTGTATAACTATTTGGGAAGTCGGAAGTTTGTGCTCTGTCGTTTTTGTTTCGGTTTACTAAAATTGCAGCGATGTTGAAATAAAGATATCCATTGTGAACGACTGCGAATACGTTTTTCAATTTAGAATCAGACATGTCGTAGAAAAAGCAGTAATTTTCATCATCTCCAACTAATGGTTTCTCGAAGCCGATTAATCCTCTTTTTGAAATTTGTGGATTCGAACTTGGTGTCTTGCTGATGAAATCCTCCTTTGTTTTGTAAACACCTGTAGGATACCCGAAACTGGAACTGGTGATTTTTTTCTCTTCATTTTTCGTCGGAACATTTGCCAAAGGAGCAGCAATAGTGATCTCCTTTTCTTCTATTGATTTAATGGAAGCATCGAACAATTCTTCCGCTTGATTGTTGTTTGCATTAATATAGAAAGCCTTGTCGTTTTACCAAGTCAAATCTTTAAAAAGGATTTTGTCATTATTAACCAAAGTCATTTCACCAGATGTCATATTTTTCTTTTCAATCTGCGAAAAGGCGATTTGTGCCATTAGCAGACAAACTAAAAATGTAATAATTCTCATATTTAAGGGTTTTCTTTTCTGGCAAATATATCAAAAATCAATAATCGAAAGGGGATGATTGCTAATGATTTAATTCAGAAATAAATTTAAAAAGCAGTTTGTCAATTAAAATTTTATTCCTACTTTTGCACCCTAAAATAAAAAGCAATTAAATGCCTACTATTCAACAACTAGTAAGAAAAGGAAGAGCCACACTTGCCAAGAAGAGCAAATCGGCTGCCCTTGAATCTTGTCCACAAAGACGAGGGGTATGTACAAGAGTATATACTACCACACCGAAGAAACCTAACTCTGCACTACGTAAAGTAGCAAGGGTAAGACTTTCTAACGGTAAAGAAGTCAACGCTTATATCCCGGGCGAAGGACACAATCTTCAAGAGCACTCGATAGTATTGGTAAGAGGCGGAAGGGTGAAAGACCTACCGGGAGTACGTTATCACATTGTTCGTGGAGCTTTGGATACCGCAGGAGTTAACGGAAGAACTCAGAGAAGATCGAAGTATGGAGCGAAAAGACCAAAACCAGGTCAAGCTGCAGCAGCACCTGCAAAAGGTAAGAAAAAGTAATCATTAATTTTTAAGAAACGAAACAATGAGAAAGACAAAAGCGAAAAAAAGACCGTTGTTACCGGATCCAAAATTTAATGATCAATTGGTAACAAGATTTGTAAACAATTTGATGCTTGACGGTAAGAAGTCGATCGCATTCAAAATTTTCTATGATGCTTTAGACATCGTAGAGGCTAAAAAAGGAGAAAACGAAAAAACTTCTTTGGAAATCTGGAAAGATGCTTTAACCAACGTAATGCCGCACGTAGAAGTACGTTCAAGAAGAATCGGTGGTGCAAACTTCCAAATTCCTATGCCAATCAGAGCCGATAGAAAAATTTCTATGGCGATGAAGTGGTTAATCAAATATTCTAAGGCAAGAAACGATAAATCGATGGCTCAAAAATTAGCGTCAGAAGTTATCGCGGCTGCTAAAGAAGAAGGTGCTGCGTACAAAAAGAAAACAGACACTCACAGAATGGCTGAAGCTAACAAAGCATTTTCACACTTTAAATTCTAATCTGAAATGTCAAGAGACCTTAAATACACAAGAAACATCGGTATTGCTGCTCACATCGACGCGGGGAAAACCACCACTACAGAAAGAATTTTGTTCTACACAGGGAAAACCCACAAAATTGGTGAAGTTCACGAAGGTGCTTCTACAATGGACTGGATGGAGCAGGAAGCAGAGAGAGGGATTACCATTACTTCTGCAGCTACAACCTGTAAGTGGAACTTCCCAACTACACAGGGTAAACTTTTACCAGAATCTAAAGAATATCATTTCAACATCATCGATACACCGGGACACGTTGATTTTACCGTAGAGGTAAACCGTTCTTTGAGGGTATTGGATGGATTGGTATTCCTTTTCTCTGCGGTTGACGGAGTTGAGCCACAATCTGAAACCAATTGGAGATTGGCAGACAACTACAAAGTGGCGAGAATGGGATTCGTAAACAAAATGGACAGACAAGGTGCTGATTTCTTGAACGTTGTAAAACAAGTTAAAGAAATGTTAGGTTCCAATGCAGTTCCTATCGTTTTACCAATCGGTGCTGAAGAAGATTTCAAAGGCGTAGTTGACTTAATTAAAAACAGAGCAATCGTTTGGGACGAGGCAGGACAGGGAGCAACTTATGAAGTAGTTCCAATTCCTGATAACATGAAGGACGAAGTGATGGAATACCGCGAAAAGTTGGTTGAAGCTGTTGCTGATTATGACGATACTTTGATGGAGAAATTCTTCGAAGACCCAGATTCAATCACAGAAGAAGAAATCAACGAAGCGTTGAGAAAAGCAACCATCGATTTATCAATTATCCCGATGACTTGTGGTTCTTCTTTTAAGAACAAAGGTGTTCAGTTTATGTTGGATGCAGTTTGTAAATATTTGCCTTCACCAATGGATAAAGACAATATTAAAGGAACTGACCCAAGAACTGACGAAGAGATCGAAAGAAAACCTTCAGTTACAGAACCATTCTCTGCATTGGCTTTCAAAATTGCAACAGATCCATTCGTAGGAAGATTGGCATTCTTTAGAGCTTATTCAGGGAAATTGGATGCAGGTTCTTATGTTTTGAACACAAGATCTGGTAACAAAGAAAGAATTTCTAGAATCTACCAAATGCACGCAAACAAGCAAAATCCTGTTGAAGTGATTGAAGCAGGAGATATCGGTGCAGCGGTAGGATTTAAAGATATTAAAACAGGTGATACTTTATCAGACGAGAAAAATCCAATCGTTCTAGAATCGATGATTTTCCCTGATCCGGTAATTGGTATCGCAGTTGAGCCAAAAACAAAAGCTGACCAAGATAAAATGGGTAACGCTCTTGCTAAATTGGCAGAAGAAGATCCTACTTTCCAGGTAAAAACTGACGAAGCTTCTGGACAAACGATTATTTCCGGAATGGGTGAACTTCACTTGGACATCATCGTTGACCGTATGAGAAGAGAATTCAAGGTAGAAGTTAACCAAGGTCAACCGCAGGTAGAGTACAAAGAAAACCTTACTACAACTACAAACCACAGAGAAGTTTACAAAAAGCAATCAGGTGGTCGTGGTAAATTCGCAGATATCGTTTTCGAACTTGGACCAACGGATGACGGAAAACCAGGATTGGAATTCATCAACGAAATTAAAGGTGGTAACATTCCTAAAGAATTTATCCCTTCAGTGGAGAAAGGATTCAAAGAATCCATGAAGAACGGTCCATTGGCAGGTTTCGAAATCGAAGGTATCAAAGTTACCCTTAAAGACGGATCTTTCCACGCAGTTGACTCTGATCAGTTATCTTTCGAATTGGCAGCTAAAATGGGATTCCGTGAAGCTGGTAAGAAAGCGAAGCCGGTAATCATGGAACCAATCATGAAACTGGAAGTAGTAACTCCGGAAGAATACATGGGAGATATCGTGGGCGACCTTAACAGAAGAAGAGGAACCGTAAACGGTATGGACGATAGAAATAACGCCAAAGTAATCAAAGCTTTCGTGCCACTTTCTGAAATGTTCGGATATGTAACATCGTTGAGAACTTTATCTTCAGGTAGAGCAACCTCTTCAATGGAATTCGAAAGATATGAAGCAGCACCTACAAACGTTGCCGAAGAAGTAATCGCAAAAGCTAAAGGTTAATTTTAAAAATTAGATTAAAATGTCACAAAGAATCAGAATAAAATTAAAATCTTACGATTACAATTTGGTGGACAAATCTGCTGAGAAAATCGTAAAAACGGTAAAAGCGACTGGAGCTGTTGTAAACGGACCAATCCCATTGCCAACAAACAAGAGAATCTTCACCGTGTTGAGATCTCCGCACGTAAACAAAAAAGCAAGAGAACAGTTCCAACTTTCTGCACACAAAAGATTGATGGACATCTATTCTTCTTCTTCTAAAACTGTAGATGCTCTTATGAAACTGGAGCTTCCTTCAGGAGTTGACGTAGAAATTAAAGTGTGATTTTGTAGAGACGCGATTTATCGCGTGTCAACAGCACTTTGCTATGATAACAAATCCGTTCTCGAAAGAGGGCGGATTTTTTTCTTGGCAAAAACCTACATAATATTATCTTTGATAAAATTCTGCAAATGTCATTCGTAGTAATATACTTGCTTTTCATTTCGGTCACCAGTTTTGCAGTATTCGGAACGGATAAATTTTTAGCTAAAAATAGCCGCGCAAGAATTTCAGAAGCCACTCTACTCGTCACCACATTTTTCGGTGGAACCATAGGTTCAGTTTTAGCGATGTTTATTTTCAACCATAAGATCGCGAAGAGAAGCTTCTTAATGAAATTTTTTATATTGGTTTCCGTTCAGCTTTTATTGATATATTTGTTCTATAGATATGGAATTAAATGAAAAAGTTCACCCTCGTCTTGCTTCCGTTATTGTTTTCCGCGCAAACCCACCGTTTTATTTTTGAGTTTAAATTTAAGAGTGATTCGCTCTCCAAAGAATTTCGGACTGAAAATATGGTATTGGATATTAATCCCGATGAATTCAAATTTTATCCGTACGCTTATGCAGAAAACGATTCTTTGGGAAAAGTTCGCAATTACAAAAACATCATGTGGGACGACCAACTTCCTGCCTTGAAGCGCAACAAAAATTCATATACCAATACTTCCTATATTTTATTGAACGATTTTTTCAGCTTTCAGACCGAAGACAAAATCAGTTGGAATCTTTCAAACGAAACCAAAAAATCCGCTCAATATACTTTGCAAAAAGCAACCACCAATTTCGGTGGAAGAAAATGGACGGCTTGGTTTTCCAAAGAAGTGAATTTAAGTGAAGGACCTTACAAATTCAGAGGATTGCCGGGTTTAATTTTTGAAATTCAAGATGATCAACAGAATTTTATTTTCAGTTTGGTCAAAAGTCAGAAATTTAAAAATACTTATGACACGTCCGAGTTTTTGGAATCTTTCGGAGGTAAAAAACCCATCCCGATTAATGAGAAGGTTCTATTGAAAAAGAGAATGGAACTTTTTAACGATCCTTTAAGAGACTTCAAAGAAGATTTTAAAAAGAGTAATGGCGCCGGAAAATTTTCTGTTTTGGGGATTGAAGTTAAAAGTATTGAGCAGTTCAAAGAGCTTACGGAACGATTTCAGGAAATGATACGCAAAGAAAACAATCCGATTGAAATCGATAAGGCTGTAAAATATCCTACTAAAAAACGCTGAATAGGCAACGAAATTTAAAAACCAAAATTTTCAAAATTGCTATTCAAATGATAATAAACGATATTGTAGCTGTTTAATTTTTGGTCCAAGTATTTTCGCACTTCACGCAGCTGTATGTCGGAAATATCACCCGATTTTGTCCGAAATCCCTTTACTGGAAGTACAATGTCGATATCAACGGGATAACGGTGAACGTAGGCCAAATATTTTTTCAACGTCTTGAGCTCAAGAATTGAATTTTTATCTGAATCTTCCAATGGAGAAGAAGTGGAGTAGCACATCAAATAAACCTTTTCCACCGGCGGAACTCCGGAAAGTGCCCGTTGATGAATTTGATGAAGCCGCAAAGTACAGGTAACGTCTTTCCTGGAGATTTCTTGCAGCTGTTTTAAAAATTCGAAATACTCTTTGTTGGTTCCTGCTGTCCAATCGCAATCGATTTGGATTTCTTTGGAGATTTTAAAACCAAATTCGTTCTGTTTTTTCTTTATCAAAGAATACACATTTTTTGCGAGGAAGGCAATTTCATCTAATTTAATATCATAAAACACGTCATTTTTAATAAAAACCACCGGAACAATTTCTTTGTCGGTTTCAAAAGATTTGTCCTTGGTAATTATCGCAACCGGTTGAAATTTTCCATCCACTTTTTCAATGTCGAAAAACCGTGCATATAGATAAGGTATAGTTGCTTTTTTTAGTTCCTGTTTTTCTGTTTGGTTTAAAGAGAGGTTTGTGCGCCAATAATAGAATGTATAGGGATGGTTTTCCTGATTTTGGCAGGAGAGGAAGATGGTTAAAATTAAGAACTGTAAAAATTTCTGCATGTTCAAATTTATAAATTCTTTTCAACGTACTTTAAAATTCTTTGAAGTTGTGCTTTGACACAAATATTTTTTAAATTTGATTATGAAAAATCCGTGTTAAATTACTGGGTTAAAATTTTAATAAAAAGAAGGTGAAAACAATAAGCAACGACAAAAAGGTTAGTTTTTTCGATAGGTTTGCTAACTGGGCAACAAACTTTACAGGAAGTCCCGGAGCATTTCTTGGAGCAATGGTATTAGTTATTGTATGGGCAGCTACCGGTCCCTTTTTTCAATATTCAGAAACCTGGCAAATGATTATCAATACTGGTACTACAATTATTACGTTTTTGATGGTTTTTTTAATTCAAAAGGCGCAAAACAAAGATTCCAAAGCGATCCAAATTAAATTAAATGAATTGATTGCCGCCAGTGAAAAGGCCAGCAATAGAATTGTGGATATCGAGGATTTGACGGAAAAGGAGCTGGATAACTTGCATAAGTTTTACGAGGAATTATCAGATTTGGCGGAAAGCGACAATGATTTGCATCAGTCTCATTCTATCGATGCTGCCAAAAATAACCATGAATTCAAAAAAAGGGGCAGAGACTTGAACGGCGCATTTGAAGATTAATGTGATTTGCTTATTTTGTCATATGCGACCAGATGCGGAGATATTGTTGATTTCCCAGCACTTTTCCTTCTCCATTACTTATATTTTTTATTTTCACTGATGTATTAATCCACAGTGGGAGCAATTTTAAGTTTTTTGAATTTTTATTAATATTTTTTTAACTCACTCATTGTCAATTCAAAAAATCTTCTTACATTTGCACACTCAATTTGGGGAAGAAGTGTGCCTATTTCATACGTAGAAATCACTGCAATCTCTGATTGATAATGAAGAACTTAATAGATATATATAAATAATGTCAGGTATTATTGGTAAAAAAATCGGGATGACTTCCCTGTTTAACGAAGAAGGAAAAAATATTCCTTGTACCGTTATTCAAGCAGGTCCATGCTCGGTTTTACAGGTCAGAACCAAAGAAACTGATGGCTATGTTGGCTTTCAGTTGGGTTTCGATGACAAGAGTGAGAAGAACGTTGGTAAAGCGTTAACCGGCCATTTCAAAAAGGCAGGTTCAACTCCTAAAGCTAAATTGGTAGAATTCCACCACGGGTTCGACCACTTGAAAGTAGGAGACGAAGTGAAAGTAAACCTATTCGCAGAAGGTGAATATGTGGACGTTACAGGAACTTCAAAAGGTAAAGGTTTCCAGGGTGTTGTTAAAAGACACAACTTCGGTGGTGTAATGCAGGCAACTCACGGACAGCACAACAGATTGAGAGCTCCAGGTTCTATCGGTGCAGGTTCCGATCCGTCAAGAGTTTTCAAAGGAATGAGAATGGCGGGAAGAATGGGCGGTAAACAAGTAACCGTACAAAACCTTGAAGTGTTAAGAGTAGATGAAGAGCAAAATCTTTTAGTAGTAAAAGGTGCTGTTCCGGGAGCGAAAAATTCATACGTAATTATCAGAAGATGGAGTTAGTAGTTTATAATACATCAGGAAAAGAAACCGGAAGAAAAGTAACTTTGGACGAAACCATCTTCGGAATCGAGCCAAATCAGCACGCGGTTTACTTAGAAGTGAAACAATACCTTGCTGCACAAAGACAAGGAACACATAAATCAAAAGAAAGAAGCGAAATCACTGCTTCTACTAGAAAGCTTAAAAAGCAAAAAGGTTCAGGATCTGCGAGATACGGTGACATCAAGTCGCCAACTTTCAAAGGTGGAGGTAGAGTTTTTGGTCCAAAACCAAGAGACTACAGATTCAAATTGAACAAAGCTTTGAAAAGATTGGCTAAAAAATCTGTGCTTTCTCAAAAATTGAGAGATAATTCTATCAAAGTTTTGGAAGCTTTCACTTTCGACGCTCCTAAAACTAAAGAATTTATCAACTTGAACAACGCATTAGGTTTCGAAGGGAAAAAGTCTTTGTACATTTTGCCTGAAGCAAACAAGAACGTATATCTTTCATCAAGAAATTTACCGAAAACTAAAGTATTGACTTATAACGAGATCAGTTCTTACGACTTGGTACATGCAGGTGAGATTGTATTCTTAGAAGGTGCTATCGAAAAATTCCAGGAAAATTTAAGAAAATAAATCATGTCAGTAATTATTAAACCAGTTATTTCAGAAAAAGCAAATTACCTTACTGATTTAAGAGGGACTTATTCTTTTTTAGTGGATACTAAAGCGAATAAAATCCAGATTAAAAAAGCGGTAGAAGATGCTTACGGTGTGAAAGTAGCGGAAGTAAACACCATGATTTACGCTCCTAAAGTTTCATCAAAATACACCAAAAAAGGATTACAGGTTGGGAAAACCAACAAATTGAAAAAAGCGGTAGTGAAGCTTGTTGAAGGTGAAGTTATCGATATTTTTGCAACGAATTAATTAAATATAAACAATAGTAATGTCTGTTAGAAAATTAAAACCTATCACCCCGGGACAGAGATTCAGAGTTGTAAACAACTTTGAGGAAATTACTACCAACAAACCAGAGAAATCTCTAACAGTTGGTATTAAAAAGTCAGGTGGACGTAACGAAACTGGTAAAATGACCATGCGTTACACCGGAGGTGGACACAAAAAGAAATACAGAATTATCGACTTCAAGAGAAATAAATTCAACGTTGAAGCTACGGTAAAAACTGTAGAGTACGATCCAAACAGAACTGCTTTCATCGCGCTACTTGAGTACGCAGATGGAGAGAAGAGATACATCATCGCTCCAAACGGAATCAAAGTAGACCAGAAAGTAATCTCTGCAGAAACTGCTGAACCAGAAGTGGGGAACGCAATGAAACTGAAAAACATTCCTTTGGGAACTGTAATCTCTTGTATCGAGTTGAAACCTGGACAAGGTGCAATTATGGCAAGATCTGCAGGTTCTTCAGCACAATTGACTTCAAGAGACGGGAAATATGCAATCGTGAAATTGCCTTCAGGAGAATCCAGAATGATCCTTACTGAATGTATGGCAATGATTGGTTCAGTTTCAAACTCTGACCACCAGTTGACCGTTTCAGGAAAAGCTGGTAGAAGCAGATGGTTGGGTAGAAGACCAAGAACAAGACCAGTAGCAATGAACCCGGTTGATCACCCAATGGGTGGTGGTGAAGGACGTTCTTCTGGAGGTCACCCAAGATCAAGAAACGGTAAACCGGCTAAAGGTTACAAAACAAGAAAGAAAAATAAAGCGTCTAACCGATTCATCGTATCTAAAAGAAAATAATTATGGCAAGATCACTTAAGAAAGGACCTTTCATTCATCATACTTTAGATAAGAAGGTTCAGGCAAATATAGAGTCTAATAAAAAGACAGTTATCAAGACTTGGTCCAGAGCATCTATGATCTCTCCGGACTTCGTAGGACAGACTATTGCGGTACACAACGGGAAATCTTTTATCCCAGTTTATGTAACCGAAAACATGGTTGGTCACAAGTTAGGCGAATTTTCTCCGACAAGATCTTTCAGAGGTCACGGTGGTAACAAAAATAAAGGAGGTAGATAATCATGGGATCAAGAAAAAGAGAAAGTGCATTGGCACGTAAAATAGCAAACCAGGATGTGGCAAAAGCCTTACATAACGACTGCCCTTCTTCTCCAAGAAAAATGAGATTGGTTGCAGACATCATCAGAGGAGTTGAGGTTGACAAAGCATTGGCAATCCTTAAATTTTCAAAGAAAGAAGCATCCAACAAATTAGAGAAAGTTTTACTTTCTGCAATGGCAAACTGGCAGTTGAAAAACGAAGGTGCAGACATTGAAGAAGCAGGACTTATCGTGAAGGAAATTCATGTGGACAGTGCAAGACAATTGAAGAGACTAAGACCGGCTCCACAAGGAAGAGGTTACAGAATCAGAAAGAGAAGCAACCACATCACATTAATCTTAGGTACTAAAGATAACAAATAATTCAAGGTATGGGACAGAAGACAAATCCAATTGGTAACAGATTAGGAATCATCAGAGGATGGGATTCTAACTGGTTTGGCGGAAACGATTATGGAGACAGAATCGCGGAAGACTACAAAATCAGAAGATACCTTGAAGCGAGATTATCTAAAGGAGGTATTTCAAGAATCTTTATTGAAAGAACCCTGAAATTAGTAACAGTAACAATCACTACAGCTAGACCGGGATTGATCATCGGTAAAGGAGGGCAGGAAGTTGATAAGTTGAAAGAAGAATTGAAAAAGATTACCGACAAGGATATCCAAATCAACATCTTCGAAATTAAAAGACCTGAACTTGACGCAGTATTGGTTGCAGACAGCATTGCTAAACAAATCGAAAACCGTATCTCTTACAGAAGAGCAGTTAAGATGGCAATGGCTTCCACAATGAGAATGGGTGCAGAAGGAATCAAGGTTCAAATCTCAGGAAGATTGAACGGAGCGGAAATGGCAAGAAGCGAGTCTTTCAAAGAAGGAAGAATCCCGTTGTCAACATTCCGTGCAGATATCGATTACCACATCGGTGAAGCACTTACTCAATACGGAAAGCTTGGAGTGAAAGTTTGGATCATGAAAGGTGAGGTTTACGGTAAAAGAGAACTTAGCCCATTAGTAGGACAACAGAAAAAAGCACCTGCAGGTAGAGGAGAGAGAAGCGAGAGAGGTGACAGAGGAGACAGAAGACCAAGAGATAGAAAATAATTAAATTTTAGATTGATAGACCAAGTTTTAAATTACCGTTACTTTTTAAATCTGAAATCTGAAATCTGAAATCTGAAATCTAAAATTTAGAAAAATCATGTTACAACCAAGAAGAACTAAATTCCGTAAAGTTCACAAAATGAAGATGAAGGGGATTGCTCAAAGAGGTAATCAACTCGCTTACGGAACTTTCGGTATCAAAGCAACTGAAGGAGCTTGGATCACTGCAAGACAAATTGAAGCTGCGCGTATCGCCGCTACAAGATATATGAAAAGAGAAGGTCAGCTATGGATCAAAATCTTCCCGGATAAGCCAATCACCAAAAAACCTGCGGAAGTACGTATGGGTAAAGGTAAAGGCGCCGTGGAATATTGGGTAGCTGTAGTAAAGCCGGGCAAAATTATGTTCGAAGTAGGAGGTGTTCCTTACGAAGTAGCGAAAGAAGCACTTAGACTTGCCGCACAAAAATTACCGGTAGTTACCAAATTTGTAGTCGCTAACGATTTTGTTCAACCTCAATAATTTTAAAGAAATGAAGAAAGCTGACATCAAAAATCTAAGCGCAGGAGACATCCAAAACAAATTAGCTGAGGCAAAAGCAGATTTCACCAAATTGAAATTAGCCCACAGAATCAGCCCGATTGAAAACCCAATCCAAATCAGAGATTTGAGAAAAACAATCGCAAGATTAGAAACTGAATTAACACTTAAACAACAATAAGGATTTCATCATGGATAGAAATTTAAGAAAAGAAAGAATCGGAATCGTTTCTAGCAATAAGATGGAGAAAACCATTGTTGTAAGTGAAACGATGAGAATGAAGCACCCGATGTATGGTAAATTCGTTTTGAAAACGAAAAAATATACCGCTCACGACGAGAACAACGAGTGCAACGAAGGCGATACAGTATTAATCACTGAAACAAGACCTTTGAGCAAAAGTAAGAGATGGAGATTAGTAAGAATCATTGAAAAAGCTAAGTAATGTTACAAACAGAATCAAGATTAAAAGTTGCTGATAACACAGGTGCAAAAGAAGTACTTGTAATCAGAGTTCTAGGTGGAACTAGAAGAAGATATGCTTCAGTTGGTGATAAAATCGTAGTTACTATCAAAGATTCTACACCACAGGGAAATGCAAAAAAAGGTACCGTTTCTAAAGCAGTAGTAGTAAGAACTAAAAAAGCAGTTCGTAGAAAAGATGGTTCATACATTAAGTTCGACGACAACGCTTGTGTTCTTTTGAACGCTGCAGGCGAAATGAGAGGAACCCGTGTTTTCGGACCGGTTGCTCGTGAACTGAGAGATAAAGAATATATGAAAGTCATTTCATTAGCTCCTGAAGTACTTTAATTTTAAAATTTACAAGAAAATGACAAAGTTAAAAATCAAAAGAGGAGATAACGTAATCATCACTACCGGAAGAAAAGAAATCAAAGGTAAAAAAGGTGAAGTTATTGAAGTGATTCGTAAAGAAGGCAAAGACGCAAGAGTAATCGTAGCAGGTTTGAACATCGTGAAAAAACACACCAAACCATCTGCAGGAAACCCTCAAGGCGGAATTGTAGAGAAAGAAGCATCCATCCATATTTCAAACGTAGCATTGCTTGATGCAAACGGAAAACCAACCAAAGTGGGTTACAAAGTGGACGGAGATAAAAAAGTAAGAATTGCTAAAACAACCGGTAAGGAAATTTAATTATGGAATACGTAGCAAGACCAAAAAAAGCATATAAAGAGAAAATTGTTCCTGCAATGATGGAAGAATTTGGGTACAAATCTGTAATGCAGGTTCCTAAATTAGAGAAAATCGTTGTATCACAAGGTTTGGGAGCTGCAACAGCTGACAAGAAAATTGTTGACTATGCAGTAGAGGAACTTACAGCAATTACCGGCCAAAAAGCAGTTGGAACACTTTCTAAAAAAGACGAGGCAGCTTTCAAACTAAGAAAAGGAATGCCTGTAGGAGCAAGAGTGACTCTAAGAGCAAACCAAATGTATGAGTTCTTAGACAGATTAACTTCTTCAGCTTTACCGCGAATCAGAGATTTCAACGGTATCAAAGCTGATGGTTTCGACGGAAGAGGAAATTACAACTTAGGGATTACCGAGCAAATCATCTTCCCTGAAATCGTAATCGACAAAGTGAAAAAAATCCAAGGGATGGACATTACTTTCGTAACTTCTGCGAAGACAGACAAAGAAGCAAAAGCATTATTAACTCACTTCGGTTTACCATTCAAAAAGAACTAAAAGATGGCTAAAGAATCAATGAAAGCGCGTGAGCGCAAAAGAGAAGCTACTGTAGCAAAATATGCTGAGAAAAGAAAAGCTTTGAAAGAAGCCGGAGATTACGAGGCATTACAAAAACTTCCAAAAGACGCTTCCCCAGTTAGATTGCACAACAGATGCAAATTGACAGGAAGACCAAGAGGGTACATGAGAACTTTCGGTATTTCCAGAGTAACGTTCCGTGAAATGGCAAACCAAGGTCTTATCCCGGGAGTTAAAAAAGCAAGTTGGTAATAATTATTAACTAATCTAGACAATTAAGTTTATTGCTATCGGCTATCAGCATTCAGTCACCAGCAAAAATGCGGAAAGCGGAAAGCCGATTGCCGAAAGCGAATAAATACTGATTGTCATCAACCAATAACAAATCAAAACAGAAAAATGGTAACAGATCCAATTTCAGATTTCCTGACCAGAGTAAGGAACGCACAAAGCGCAGGCCACAAAGTGGTGGAAATTCCTGCATCGAAAATCAAAAAGGAGATTACGAAAATTTTGTTTGACCAGGGTTATATCTTGAACTATAAGTTCGAGGACAACGCTGTGCAAGGAAATATCAAAATCGCTTTAAAGTATGACAAACAAACCAACAAACCAGCAATCAAGAGCATTCAGAGAGCTTCAAGACCAGGTTTGAGACAGTACAAAGGTTCAGAAGAACTTCCAAGAGTACTAAACGGTTTGGGAGTGGCTATCATCTCAACTTCTAAAGGAGTAATGACTGATAAGAAAGCCAGACAAGAAAAAGTTGGTGGAGAAGTAATCTGCTATGTTTATTAATTTTTAATCCAAGGAAAATGTCAAGAATTGGTAAAGCAATTATAGAAATTCCAGCAGGAGTTACCATTACTGAAAAGGATGGTTTGGTAACTGTGAAAGGTCCGAAAGGAGAACTTACACAGCAACTTAATGAGGGAATCACTCTAAAGCAAGAAGACGGAGTTCTTACTCTAGATAGAGCTTCAGAATCAAAACAGCACAAAGCATTACACGGTCTTTACAGAGCGTTAATCAATAACATGGTTCAAGGTACAGCTACAGGTTGGACCAAGCAACTTGAACTTGTTGGGGTAGGATACAGAGCATCAAATACCGGTAACAAACTGGAACTGGCTTTGGGATTCTCTCACGGTATCGTATTGGATCTTCCAAAAGAAGTGACCGTAGAAACACTTTCTGAAAAAGGTAAAAACCCAATCATCACGTTGACGTCTTATGACAAGCAACTTTTGGGAATGGTTGCCGCTAAAATCAGATCATTCAGAAAACCTGAACCTTACAAAGGAAAAGGAGTTCGTTTCGTAGGAGAAATTGTTAGACGTAAAGCTGGTAAATCTGCTTAATAAAATTTAAGAAAATGGCACTGAATAAAGTACAAAAAAGAGACAGAATCAAAAGAAGAGTTCGTGGAAAAATCTCCGGCTCTGCTGAATTGCCAAGATTATCCGTTTACAAAAGTAACAAGGAAATTTACGCGCAATTGATCGACGATAAAGAAGGTAAAACCTTAGCTTCAGCTTCTTCAAGAGCTATGAACGCTAAAGGTACAAAAGTAGAAATCTCTGCAGAAGTAGGTAAAGCAATCGCTGAAAAAGCTAAAGCTGCAGGTATTGAAAATATTGTGTTCGACAGAAACGGTTTCGTTTACCACGGTAGAGTGAAAGCTCTTGCTGATGGAGCGAGAGAAGGCGGACTAAAATTCTAATCATTAAATTTCGGAAAATATGTTAGGACTAGATAATATAGAAAAAGTAAAACCGGGAGGATTAGAACTTAAAGATCGTCTCGTAGCTGTAAACAGAGTAACCAAAGTAACCAAAGGTGGCCGTGCATTCGGATTTTCTGCAATCGTGGTTGTAGGAGACGAAGCCGGAACTGTAGGTTATGGTTTAGGAAAATCAAAAGAAGTTGCTTCCGCTATTGCAAAAGCAGTAGAAGATGCAAAGAAAAATTTGGTAAAAGTTCCTGTAGTAAACCACACCATTCCTCACCAAACTTCCGCTAGATACGGTGGCGCAGATATCTTCTTGAGACCTGCAACTCACGGTACCGGTGTAATTGCGGGTGGAACAGTGCGTATGGTGGTAGAAGCAGCAGGAATTAAAGATATTCTTTCAAAATCTAAAGGATCTTCAAACCCGCACAACGTGGTGAAAGCTACTTTCAAAGCATTGTTGGATATCAGAAGACCTGAAGAAATTGCAAAATTGAGAGGTGTTTCATTAGAAAAAGTGTTTAACGGTTAATATTAAAACAATGGCAAAAATTCAGGTAAAACAAGTAAGAAGCGCTATTGGTAGAACAAAAACCCAAAAGAGAACGCTTGAAGCATTAGGATTGAAAAAACTTCATCAAGTTGTAGAACATGAGGCAACTCCTGCAATCCTTGGAATGGTAGCTGCGGTTAGTCATTTAGTAGAAGTTCAAAAATAATTTTTAGGATAAGGATTAGGTTGAGTTAATGCTCAACCTCTGCCTTAACCTTAACCTTTAATTTTAAAATAATGAATTTAAATAACATAAAACCGGCAGCAGGTTCCACTCACAGGCAAAAAAGAATTGGTAGAGGACAAGGAAGCGGATATGGCGGTACTTCAACAAAAGGTCACAAAGGTCAGAAATCCAGAGCTGGTTATTCACAGAAAATCGGTTTCGAAGGTGGACAGATGCCTTTACAGAGAAGATTGCCTAAATTCGGTTTCAACAATGTAAACAGAAAAGAGTACAGAGCAATTAATCTTGATACTATTCAGGCTTTAGCGGATGCGAAAAATATCACAGACATCACCAAAGATGTTTTGGTAGAAAACGGATTGGCTAAAAAATCTGAAATCGTGAAAATTATGGGTAGAGGTGAATTGAAATCAGGTGTTTCAATCTCTGCGAACAAATTCACAAAATCTGCTGAAGAGGCAATCTCTAAAGCGGGAGGTAAAGCAATTACTCTATAATTTTACTCATGAAAGAATTTATACAAACACTAAAAAACATTTGGAGTCTTAAGGAACTTAGGGAGAAAATTCTTTTCACTCTTGGGATTATCCTAGTGTATAGATTCGCATCTTATATTTCCCTACCTGCGATCAATATGGCAGAAGTAGGGAATCTTTTGGAACATTACAAAAACCAGGGCGGCAACAAGCAGGGAGCAGGACTTCTTGGGTTGCTTTCTTCGTTTACAGGTGGTGCATTCTCTCGAGCGTCGATTATGGCACTCGGAATTATGCCCTACATTTCTGCTTCCATTATCGTACAGTTAATGGGAATGGCCATTCCTTATCTTCAGAAACTTCAGAAGGATGGGGAAAGCGGCAGAAATACTTTGAACCAAATTACAAGATGGTTAACAATCGCGGTTTGTTTGGTACAGGCTCCTTCTTATCTTACTTCAATTACTCAGATGTTCTTGCCGCATGCACAGTTTGCATCGGCTTATTACGTTCATCCACAGTCAGTTATGTTTTGGCTTCCGAGTATTGTAATTTTGGTGGCAGGTTCTGTATTTGCAATGTGGTTGGGAGAAAAAATTACAGATAAAGGTATTGGTAACGGTATTTCTATCTTGATTATGGTGGGGATTCTTGCGGATCTTCCGGGAGCTTTCATTCAGGAAGTGGCAACACAAACTGGAAAAGGAGGTTTGGGAACCATCATGATTTTAATTGAAGTATTGTTCTGGATGTTGGTAGTTCTTCTTGCCATTATTTTATCGGTTGCGGTAAGAAAAATCCCAATTCAATATGTAAGCCGCGCTCAAGCGAGAGGTGGAGTAAACAGAAACTTGATGCAGGGAGCAAGACAATGGATTCCATTGAAAGTGAATGCAGCGGGAGTTATGCCGATCATCTTTGCACAGGCGTTAATGTTCGTTCCGGGATTATTGACAAAAGTTGATGAAACCAACACGTTCCTTGCAGGCTTCAAAAATGTATTCAGTTGGCAGTATAATTTGTTGTACGCGTTGTTGATTATCATTTTCTCATTCTTTTATACCGCGATTACAATTCCGGTAAATCAAATGGCAGATGATTTGAAACGTAACGGCGGATTAATTCCTAAAGTAAGACCAGGGAAGGAAACAGCTGATTATCTGGATGATATTTTATCAAAAATTACTTTGCCAGGTTCCATATTTTTGGCTATCTTTGCAGTCCTTCCGGCATTTTTGCACGGAACGTTTGTACAAACGGATAGATTTGCCCTGTTTTTCGGGGGTACATCGCTGTTAATCATGGTTGGAGTAATCCTAGATACTGTTCAGCAAATTAATACTTATTTGTTGAATCATCATTATGATGGCTTAATGCAGTCAAAATTATCCAGAAATACAAACCAGTAATCATTTATGGCAAAACAAAAACATATCGAACAAGATGGCGTGATCGTGGAAGCACTTTCTAACGCCATGTTTCGTGTTGAGCTTGAAAATGGGCATGTCCTCATCGCCCACATTTCAGGTAAAATGAGAATGCATTACATCAAACTTTTACCTGGAGACAAGGTGAAATTAGAACTATCTCCCTATGATTTATCGAAAGGGAGAATTACTTTCAGATACTAATCTGAAATAAATAGAAGAATACTTTTAAACATAAAATGCGAAAAGCCGAAAGCCGAAAGCCGAAAGCGGATTGCTAAAAGCAAAATCAAATGAAAGTTAGAGCATCTATCAAAAAAAGAAGTGCTGATTGCAAAATCGTTCGCCGTAAAGGTGTTCTGTTTGTGATCAACAAGAAGAATCCAAAATTTAAACAAAGACAAGGCTAAAATTAAATTATGGCGAGAATTTCAGGTATTGATTTACCAAAAAACAAAAGAGGAGTAATCGGACTTACTTACATCTACGGAATCGGAAGAAGTACGGCTGCTGAAATTTTGAAGAACGCTGGAATCAGCGAAGACAAGAAAGTCTACGAATGGAATGACGATGAATTGGCATTGATCAGAAACTACATCACAGACAACGTAAAAGTTGAAGGTGAATTGCGTTCTGAAGTACAGTTGAACATTAAGCGATTGATGGACATCGGTTGCCAACGAGGAATACGTCACAGACTGGGATTACCTTTAAGAGGCCAAAGAACTAAAAACAATTCTAGAACCCGAAAAGGAAGAAGAAAAACTGTTGCTAACAAGAAAAAAGCAAGTAAATAATCTTTAGAATTAATTATGGCAAAACAGACAAAAGTTGTTAAAAAAAGAAAAGTAAAAGTTGAGGCGATCGGTGAAGCACACATCCAGGCATCATTCAACAACATTATTATTTCTTTAACGAATAAAAACGGAGAAGTAATCTCTTGGGCATCTGCCGGAAAAATGGGATTCAGAGGTTCTAAAAAGAATACTCCATTCGCAGCGCAAATGGCTGCAGAAAATTGCTCGCAAGTTGCTCACGAAGCAGGTCTTAGAAGAGTAAAGGTGTTTGTGAAAGGTCCAGGTGCAGGTAGAGAATCTGCCATCAGAACCATCCACAATTCAGGAATTGAAGTAAGTGAAATCGTTGACGTGACTCCAATGCCACACAACGGATGCAGACCACCAAAAAGAAGAAGAGTATAATAATTCAAAATTCAAAATTTAATATTCAACATTAAAATCTTGAATCTTGAATCTTGAATCTTAAATCTAAAATTTTATGGCAAGATATATTGGACCTAAAACTAAGATTGCAAGAAAATTTGGTGCTGCAATCTACGGAGACGACAAAAACTTCGAGAAAAGAAAAAACCAACCACCGGGACAACACGGCCCGAATAAAAGAAGAGGAGCAAAAAAATCAGAATATGCAGTTCAGTTAACTGAAAAGCAAAAAGCAAAATATACTTACGGTATTTTGGAAAGACAATTTGCTAACCTATACGAAAAAGCGCAAAGAGCAAAAGGCGTTACAGGTGAAGTTCTTTTACAGTTGTGTGAGTCGAGATTAGACAACGTGGTGTACAGACTTGGTTTCGCAAAAACCAGAGCTGCTGCACGTCAGTTGGTGTCTCACAGACACGTAACAGTAAACGGAGAATTGGTAAACATTCCATCTTATTTGTTGAAAGCGGGTGATGTAGTGGCAATCAGAGAGAAATCAAAATCTCTTGGAGTGATCGCTGATTCATTGGCTTCAAAAGCAAACTATGAGTGGTTACAATTCAACGACGAGAAAAAAGAAGGTACTTTCATTTCTGCACCGGAAAGAATCCAAATTCCGGAAGATATCAAAGAACAATTGATCGTCGAACTTTACTCTAAATAATAATTTTTTCAAATTTTTGCTCAACCCAAATTATATGGCAATTTTAACATTTATTAAACCCGATAAAGTAATCCTTCTTAATTCTGATGACTTCAAAGGACAATTTGAGTTCAGACCATTAGAACCGGGATTTGGACTTACTATCGGTAATGCTTTGAGAAGAGTTTTGCTTTCTTCTCTAGAAGGATATGCTATCTCATCTATCAAAATAGAAGGCGTAGAGCACGAATTTTCAACTATTCCTGGAGTAATTGAAGACGTTACAGAAATTATTCTGAACTTAAAGCAATTAAGACTTAAAGCTAAATCTGAAAATGCAACCGCAGAACAGGTTACCGCTAAAGTTTCCGGGCAAACTACTGTTACAGCAGGAGATTTAGGAAAATCAATTTCAGGTTTTGAAGTTTTGAACCCTGATTTGGTGATCTGTACGCTGAATAAAGACGTGAAGTTTGAATTGACTTTCAGCATCGAAAAAGGAAGAGGTTACGTTCCATCGGAACAAAACAAGTCAAACAATGCTCCTATCGGAACCATTGCGATTGACTCTATCTTCACACCGATCAAGAAAGTGCAGTACAGTATTGAAAATTATCGTGTAGAGCAAAAAACAGACTACGAAAAACTCGTTTTGGATATTGAAACTGATGGTTCAATCAGTCCTCAAAACGCTTTGACGGAAGCTTCGAAGATATTAATCTATCATTTCATGTTGTTCTCTGATGAGAGAATTACTTTGGAAACTGAAGCAGTAAAAGCATCCATCCAATACGACGAAGAAACCCTTCATACAAGACAATTGCTTAAATCTAAATTGACCGACATGGATCTTTCAGTAAGAGCATTGAACTGTTTGAAAGCTGCCGAAGTGGAAACTTTGGGAGAGTTGGTTTCTTACACCAAGTCTGATTTGATGAAATTCAGAAATTTCGGTAAAAAATCTTTAACAGAATTAGAAGAATTAGTGCATGCAAAAGGTCTTAACTTCGGTTTCGACGTTGCTAAATATAAATTAGACGCTGATAAATAAAAAACAATGAGACACGGTAAAAAATTCAATCACTTAGGAAGAACTGCTTCACACAGAAGCGCATTGCTTTCTAATATGGCTTGTTCTCTTATTGAGCATAAAAGAATCAACACAACTGTTGCTAAAGCGAAAGCTTTGAGAGTTTATGTTGAACCAATCCTTACAAAAGCGAAAGAAGATACAACTCATAACAGAAGAACGGTTTTCTCTTACCTGCAAAGCAAAGAGGCAGTTACTGAATTATTCAGAACTGTAGCTCCGAAAATTGCTGAGAGAAACGGTGGTTACACCAGAATCATCAAAACCGGATTCAGACCGGGAGACGCTGCAGATACTGCAATGATCGAACTTGTAGATTTCAATGAACTTTACAACCCGAATGCTGAAGAGAAAAAAGCAACAAGAAGAAGCAGAAGAGCTACAACCAAAAAAACGGAAGCTGTTGCTGAAGTAAAGGCAGCTACTGCAAAAGAAGAAGCGAAAACTGAAGAACCAAAAGCAGAAGCTGCTGATTCTACAGAAGAAACTGCGGAATAATTTTCCAAAGTTCCATATACTTAAAAAGCCGTTCAGAAATGTCTGAACGGCTTTTTTTATTTGGTTTGAAGTTGTTTGAAATGGTTTGTTGTAATTTGATTGACTTTGAAAATTCACTGTTCACTTGCGTAGAAAAATTCGCAGCGAAGCAAGTTCACCATTTTCAAAACTTAGTTCTTTTACTTGGCTCTTGTTTACTGACCTCTCGCTTTTTTCAAACTAATTACCGCGTTTCCTTGCGTAATCGTGATATTGTCGCCTGCAGATTTCACTTCGATATTTCCATCCGAATAAATCGCGCCTTTTGCCCACGCTTCTTTTTGTGGTAAGGTGATGGTTTTGTTGTTGCTTTTGATGCTGATGGTATTTTCTTTATCGGAATTTTTAAAGGTTACCAAAGCCGAACTTCCATCATCTGCAACGTAACGATAAGTGTATTCCTGAACTTGACTGTCACCATTTTTTACCGTTTTCTCCGCGGCATAAGTGCTGTCAACTTTTCCATTATTGTTGGAAACGTTTTCTGTAACGTTTTCTTCTACGATGACGTTTTTATTTCCATCCGTGGATTTCTTGCAACTGAAAATGGCTAAAAATGCAACGGAGGAAATAATTAAAACTGATTTTTTCATTTTTCTTAAATTTATTTTCAAATTTATGATTTTTATCCGCATTTTAGACCCACTTGTTTTCGTAAATTTGGTTAAATATTTCCTTAAAACGTCAGAAACTTTACAAACCATTCTGCTTCACACGATGATTCCATTGGTAACGTTTGTTGCAGGAGGAATTATCGCAACCTACAAAAAACCAGGAAAAGCTTTAGAAGCATCACCTGCATTTTGCCGCAGGTGTGATTATTGGATGGAATTAGTTTTATCGTTTGGTTTATCGGCATTATTGTATTTGGTTACCGAAGAACTTTTAGTCGAAGCACATTCCGAAGAGGACAAACCCATGTACACAGGAACATTTTTCCTTGGTTTCTTAATTTTCTTGATTTTGGGAATGGTGGTTTAATGAAAACTAAATGTTTTCATGAAAAACCTTCAAATATTTTCGAAGAGTTGACGATTCTTTTCCGAAACCTTAAAAATGATTTACAATTAACTAAAATTTAACGCAAACCTTACTAAAATCATTAAAAGTAGCCTTAAAAATAATTCAATTTTAACTAAATTTGTACTTCAAAAATAAAGTCAATTTTTGCAGAAATTTTGTTGCACCCTGCATCACGCATCCTGCACCAAACAAATTAAACCGTAAACTTTTAAACATAACATAATGAGTTACATTTCTTACATCGAGGCAAGACAAATTTTGGATTCACGCGGAAATCCTACCATTGAAGTGGATGTATTCACGGAAAGCGGCGCAATGGGACGTGCTGCAGTTCCTTCCGGAGCATCTACAGGAGAACATGAAGCAGTTGAACTTCGCGACGGCGGACCTGATTATTTAGGAAAAGGAGTTTTGAAAGCCGTAGAAAATGTAAGAGAAGTAATCGCTCCCGAATTGGTTGGACTTCCTGTTTACGACCAAAACTTCATCGATCAAATTATGATTGATTTGGACGGGACTAAAAATAAAGGAAATCTTGGCGCAAACGCCATTCTTGGAGTTTCACTTGCTGCCGCAAAAGCCGCTGCAACGGAATTGAGAATGCCGCTTTACAAATATGTGGGTGGTGTAAATGCAAATACACTTCCTGTTCCAATGATGAACGTGATCAACGGTGGTTCGCATTCCGATGCGCCGATTGCGTTTCAGGAATTCATGGTGATGCCCGTAAAAGCAGATTCTTTCTCGCACGCTTTGAGAAAAGGAACCGAGATTTTCCACAACCTAAAATCAATTCTTCATTCAAGAGGACTTTCAACTGCGGTGGGAGACGAAGGCGGATTCGCACCAACTTTCACAGGAACTGAAGACGCTTTAGATACTTTGCTTCAAGCAATTGAAAAAGCAGGTTACAAACCGGGAGACGATGTGATGATTGCTTTAGATTGTGCCGCATCAGAATTTTACAAAGATGGTGTATACGATTACAGAAAATTCCAAACTCCAGACTCAGCGCAATATAACAGAAGTGAGCAAGTAAATTATTTGGCAGAATTGGCTGCGAAATATCCAATCATTTCCATTGAAGACGGAATGCACGAAGACGATTGGGAAGGATGGAAAATGTTAACCGAAAAAATCGGTGACCGAGTTCAATTGGTGGGTGACGATTTATTTGTAACCAACGTAGAAAGACTAGCGAGAGGAATCAAAGAAGATATCGCAAACTCAATTTTGGTTAAAGTAAACCAAATCGGTTCTTTGTCTGAAACTATGGCGGCTGTTCAAATGGCGCAACACAATAAATACACTTCCGTTATGTCGCACAGATCGGGTGAAACGGAAGATGCAACCATCGCAGATTTAGCCGTTGCAATGAATTGTGGACAAATCAAGACAGGTTCGGCTTCACGTTCAGACAGAATGGCGAAATACAACCAACTTTTAAGAATCGAGGAAGCGCTTGGAGAAACCGCAATTTTCCCGGGAATGGATGCTTTCAAAGTAAAAAGATAAAAATATCAAGGAACGGGCTTTAGCCCGTTTTTTAAAAAATTCAGTTCGGCTTTAGCCAAAACATTTATTTCTTTAAAAGAAAAAGCAAATAGAAAAAATAAATCGGGAACTGTCTTTTATACTTGCAGTTTTCTATCATTATTCATAAATTAGTAAAAAATAAATTTAAAATGTCAGATAATAAAGTTGTATTGAACTATGACGGGAATTCTTTTGAATATCCCATTGTAGAAAGCACTATCGGTGACAGAGGAATCGATATTTCCAAACTGAGAGATCAAACAGGATTGATTACTTTAGACTTGGGTTACAAAAACACCGGAGCAACCATCAGCGAAATTACCTACCTCGATGGTGACAACGGAGAACTTTACTACAGAGGTTATCCGATTGAGCAAATTGCTGAAGACTCCAACTTCACAGAAGTAATGTATCTTTTGCTTCATGGTGAATTGCCGAATCAGGAACAGTTCAATAAATTCGACAAAGGAATTAAAAATTACAACTACGTTGCGGACGAAATGAAGCGTTTGATAGATGTTTTCCCACGTTCGGCGCATCCAATGGGAGTTCTTTCATCTTTGACCTCTGCATTGACTGCCTTTAATCCAAAAGCAGTGAACGTCAATTCAAAAGAAGATTTAGATCACGCCGCAGAAATGTTGATTGCCAAGTTCTCACACCTTTGCGCATGGACTTACCGCAAAAAAATGGGATTCCCAATCAATCACGGAGACAACAGCTTAAATTATGTGGAGAATTTCTACAAAATGTGTTTCCGTCGTCCAAACGAAGAATTCGAGATGAATCCTGTTGTTGTTGACGCTCTAGACAAGTTATTAATGCTTCACGCAGATCATGAGCAAAACTGTTCGACTTCAACGGTAAGAATGGTTGGTTCTGCACACACAGGTTTGTTCGCTTCAGTTTCAGCGGGGATTTCTGCACTTTGGGGTCCACTTCACGGTGGTGCAAATCAGGCAGTAATAGAAATGCTCGAAATGATCGAACAAGATGGCGGCGACGTTGCAAAATATGTAGAAAAAGCAAAAAATAAGGACGACAATTTCCGTTTGATGGGATTCGGACACCGAGTGTACAAAAACTTCGATCCAAGAGCAAAGATCATCAAAAAAGCAGCAGACGATATTTTGGATGCACTTGGAATTGAAGATAAAGCTTTAGACATCGCAATGCAGTTGGAAAGAGTAGCGTTGGAAGACGATTATTTCGTAAGCAGAAAACTCTATCCAAACGTAGATTTCTATTCAGGAATTATTTACCGGGCATTAGGAATTCCAACCGAAATGTTCACCGTAATGTTCGCATTGGGAAGACTTCCGGGATGGATTTCACAATGGAAAGAAATGCGTCTCCACAACGACCCAATCGGAAGACCAAGACAGGTTTACCAAGGAGCACAAAAAAGAGAATACGTTCCAATGAACGCAAGATAAATTTTTATCATACATTTCAAATTCCCTTTCAATTGATTTTGAAAGGGATTTTTTTTGGCGCACATTTCACTGCGTCGAATGATTATTAACTTTATTTTATACGGCGCACATTTCCGGCTGTCACTACTCGCTTTTTTTCGGCGGCGGCGAAGCCGCCGCCGAAAAAAGAGCTCAAACATGCCGTTCCATCCGGGGCGCAGTTACCGCCCCGAAAATCTATTTTAGCAAAACTTAAAATTTCAGTATCTTAACACTCTAGAAAATTTTAAATTTTATCAACTACTCAGAATCAAACCAAAACTTTGTCATACTGAGTTTCTAGAAGGATAAAAAAAACTTAGCCAAAAAACAATGCATAAATTTTCTGCAATCGCATTTTTATCTTTAATTCTATTTTCCTGCAAAAAGGTAGAAAAAACTTCAATTAATCTTGAACTAAAAAAAGAGCTTTCAGAAATTGAATTCCGCGATCAGGCATTACGCTTTATTACAGACCGAACAACAAAGGACAGCCTTGACCTGATTGCAAAAAGGATTAAGGTAGATCCAACTTATTTCAAAAACAATTATAAATCAGTTTCGGTTACTTTAGATGGTGAAAATATTAAAAGAGTAGAAGAAATAATTGCGAAATATGGTTATCCCGGAAAAGCTCTTGTTGGAACTCCGGAAAACCGTGCAGCTTGGATTGTAATTCAACATTCTTCACCCCAAGTTATTCAAAAATATTTACCAACGCTTCGTGAAGCAGTTAAAAATGGCGATCTTGATAGACAATCACTGGCTCTAACGGAAGACAGAAACCTAATGTATCAGGGAAAAAAGCAAATTTATGGTTCTCAGTTTTTTGAAGCAAATGGGAAACCCGCTTTTTGGCCAATTGAAAATTCCGAAAAAGTAAATGAATTAAGAAAAGAAGCTGGTTTTGTTCAAACAATTGAAGAATATTCCAAAGATTTATACGGAAAAGATTTTCAATATAAAATTTATACATTAGAAGAGGTGAAGAAATTACAAGCACAATAAATAGCATCAATAGGAACGGGCTTTAGCCCGTTTATAAAAGAGGAAAATCAATTGGCTTTAGCCAAAATTTATAAAATGAAATTTTCAAAGAAAACGGGTTTTATTTCTTTCATAGTATTTATTTTTATAAATGTTATTGTGTTTTATCTTATAAGAGAAAGCATTCGAATATCAGATACTTTAGAACACGCTGAAAATGATGAATTAATTAAAACCCTTGAAAATAAACAACTTTGTAATGAAATTTTCACTTCAATTATTTTAATCATTGACATTGCTGTCATACTTTTTATAATATTTTTGATAACAAAATATATTTTCAAATTTTTGAAAACATCCATCACCCAATATCAAACACCCAACATAAAATGAAACTAAAAAACTATATCGCCGGACAATGGTTGGAAGGCACAGGAGAGGGAATTGAACTACGGAACGCAGTAAACGGTGAACTGGTTGCCATTTCTGATACCGACGGAATTAATTTTGAAGAAGCCCTTCATTACGGAAGAACAGTCGGCTACAAAAACTTGTCATCAATGACATTTTACGACCGTGGCGAAATGCTGAAAAAAGTCGCACTTTATCTTCTCGAAAGAAAGAAAAAATACTATGAACTTTCCTACAAAACCGGAGCCACGCACGCAGATTCCTGGGTGGATATTGAAGGCGGTTTCGGAACTTTTTTCACCTACTCCGGTTTGGCAAAAAGAATGCTGCCAAACACTCCATTTTGGGTTGACGGTGATGTTCAGAAAATTTCTGCCAACGGAACGCATCTCGGCACGCATATTTTAACGCCAAGTGAAGGTGTTTCCATTCAAATTAATGCCTACAATTTTCCGGTTTGGGGAATGCTGGAAAAATTGTCAACTTCTTTGTTGGCAGGAGTTCCAAGCATTGTAAAACCTTCGCCATATGGTTCTTATCTTACCAACGCCGTTTTTCAGGATATGATTGAAAGTGGTTTACTTCCGGAAGGCGCAATTCAGTTGGTTTGTGGCGAACCCGGAAATATTTTGGATTATGTTCAGGACGGCGACAGCGTTTTGTTCACCGGATCTGCAAATACGGGACGAAAATTAAAATCACTTCCATCCGTTGCCAAAAACGCGGTTCGTTTCAATATGGAAGCCGATTCTTTGAACTGTTCTGTTCTCGGTTTGGATGCAAAACCCGGAACTCCCGAATTTGATTTGTTCATCAAAGAAGTTCGCAATGAAATGACGACAAAAGCCGGACAAAAATGTACGGCAATCCGCCGAATTATCGTTCCTGAAAATTTAATAGGTGATGTTCAAAATGCTTTGTCAAAGGCTTTAGACCAAACTAAAATCGGAAATCCTCTCAATCGTGAAACGAGAATGGGTTCTTTGGTCGGAAAAATCCAGTATGAGGAAGTTCAAAGAAAAATAGATTTATTAAAAGCCGAAACTGAACTCATCTACGACGGAAAGCACGATTTAATTGATGCCGATTACGAAAACGGAGCATTTATGTCCCCAAAACTATTCTTGAACGACAAACCTTTTGATAAAAATATTTCGCACGAAGTAGAAGCATTCGGTCCGGTTTCCACCTTGATGCCTTACAAAGATGCGGAAGAAGCCGCCGCTTTGGCAAAACGCGGAAAAGGAAGTTTGGTTGGTTCCATCGTTTCTCACGACTCAACATTTGTCGCCGAAACTTCCTGGAAAATGGCATCCACACACGGAAGAATTTTTGTACTGAACCGCGATAACGCCAAAGAAAGCACAGGTCACGGTTCTCCGTTGCCCACTTTAATGCACGGTGGTCCCGGAAGAGCAGGAGGTGGCGAAGAAATGGGCGGATTGAACGGACTTCACTTCTTTTTGCAGAAAACTGCAATTCAAGGTTCTCCAGATATTTTGACGGCGATTACCAAAATCTATACGCAAGGCACCGAAAAAAAATACAGCGACAAACATCCGTTCCAAAAATATTTTGAAGAAGTGGAAGTTGGCGACAGTTTAGAAACCGCCGGAAGAACCGTTACACAAGCCGATATCGTGAATTTTTCCAATGTTTCTTGGGATCATTTCTACGCTCACACCGATGCGACGAGTTTAACCGGAACTATATTCGATGAGGTGGTTGCACACGGATATTTCATTCTTTCTGCTGCTGCAGGTTTGTTTGTTTCAGGAAAAAAAGGCCCTGTTATCGCGAATTACGGATTGGAAAATGCGGCATTTTTCAAACCGGTTTATGCAGGAGACACGATTACGGTATATTTGACGGCGAAAGAAAAAATCAACCGTGGTGTTAAAGGAAGGAATATCCCTTCTGGAGTTGTAAAATGGTTGGTCGAGGTGGTTAATCAGCGTGAAGAAGTGGTTTGCGTTGCCACGATTTTGACTTTGGTTGCTAAAAAATCGCCATTTATTGAACTGAAAAAAGACAAAATACAAAAATTGTTGAATGGTTTGAGGGAAAATTCTGAAAGAAAATTTGGAGAAATGACGCCACAAATGATGGTTGAACACTTGCAAGATGTAATGCAAAACAGCATGAGAAAACTAAATCCTGCAGATTTTCCAGAAATTCCTGAGGAGCACCTGGAAAAGTTGCAAGATTGGCTTTACACCAATAAAAAAATCCTTCCCGGCGCGAAATATCCATTATTAAAAGAAGGCGAAACGCCAATTTTGAGATATAAGAATCTCGATAGTGCAAAGGAAGAACTTCTCAATACTTTATCAGAATATTTGATATTTTTCAAAGAACATCCAAAATCACAGAATTTCCATCCGAGATTTGGACTCTTGAATAAAGAAATGATGGAACTTTTTCAAAGAAAGCATTTCACGCATCATTTTGAGCAGTTTAATCTAATATAACAATGTGGAAATGTAGCAATTTATCAATTTACTGTATAAAGAGAAGGCGTTTGGAACATTCCGTAGGAATGTTAGCCGTGTAGAAATATAATTAGCGCGGGATAAGGGCGTTCCGTAGGAACGCTATCTTCAATATTTTTTAGAAAATTTAAATATATGCCAAACACATACACACAAATTTATTTGCAAATCATCTTCGCTACAAAAGGAAGGGATATTAAAATATCTTCCAACGTTCGTGACGAAATCGAAAAATATATATGTGGAATTTTCAACAATAAAAAACAGAAAGTTTTAGCAATCTATGCAAATCCAGACCATTTGCATATCTTTTTCAGTTATAAAAATTTGCAGATTACCATTCCGGAATTAGTGAAAACTACAAAAATAGAATCTTCAAACTTCATTAATGATAACAGACTTTGTTTAGGAAAATTTAACTGGCAGGAAGGTTATGGAGCATTTTCATATTCTAAAAGTCAAAAAGATAAAGTGGTGAATTATGTTTTAAATCAGGAAGAACATCACAAGAAGAAAAGTTTTAAAGAAGAATATTTAGCATTGTTGAAGGCGTTTGAAATTGAATTTAAGGATGAATATTTATTTGAATTTTATGATTGACTTTTAATTATTTTTGAAAAAGATAGCACTCCTACGGAGTGCCCTAAATCGCAATCCAATGTTATTCCTACACAGATAAGATTCCTACGGAATCCACCAACGCACTTAAAATTAAAAGAAAATGATACTAATTAGTGGTAAATTTAGAATAAAAATATAGAAGAAAAGTTCATTCCGCAGGAATGTAATCTGTTTAGAAATATCTGAAGATCGATTGAAGGCATTCCCGTAGGAATGCAACCTCCGTAGGAAAAAATTAACGATAAACGGAGCATTCCATAGGAATGCAATCTCTGTAGAAAAAAGATAAAGCAGAAAGAAGCATTCCGTAGGAATGTAATCTGTGTAAAAATAAAGTTTAAAGTTTGTAAATGCGTTCCGTAGGAACGCTATCTAAATAATAGATGAATAAAACCTTCGCCCAAAAAGTCATCTCCTTCAACAAAAACCTGAAATTTTCAGGGAAGTTACCGAAAGATTTTTCGGTGATGAACCCTTTTTTGGAAAATCCCGAAACTTTGGTGGTGATGAAGGAGTTTTATGAAAAGTTTTACAACGATAACCGAAAAAGAAAATTCATTATCGGCATCAATCCAAGTCGTCACGGAGCGGGTGTTACAGGAGTTCCGTTTACCGATACCAAAAACTTGGAAAAATATTGCGGCATCAAAATGACTTCGGCGAGAACTCACGAAATTTCCTCCGTTTTTATGTATGATATGATTGAGGAATTTGGCGGCGTTGAAAAATTTTACAGTCAGTTTTATATCAATTCGCCCTTTCCATTGGCGATTACTAGAAAAAACAAAAATGGACAATCGTTGAACGCCAATTATTATGATGACAAAGAACTTTTCAAATGCGTTGAAAATTTTATGATTGAAAGTGTCAAAAAACACATCATTTTAGGTTTGGATACGTCGGAAGTGTTTATTTTAGGAAAGAAAAACGCTGAATTCATCAAGAAAATCAACGATAAAGAAAATTTTTTTGAAAAAATGACTGTTTTGGAACATCCGAGATACATTCAACAATATAAATCAAAGGAAAAACAGTTGTATATTGACAAGTACATTTTAGCGCTAAATCATTAAACAATTAAGTAATTAGGAGATTAAGAAATTATTTAAGTAAGAAATTGTATTTATAATTGCTAGGCGAAGCGCCTTTGCGAACTTAAAAATATTTTCAAAATTTGTAAAAAAATCTTTGCGCTCTTTGCGTGTAAAAAAATTATGGAAGCATTTGTAACATCAGAAATCAAAAGCAGCATTGCCGAAATCACTTTCGGGACCCCGAAAAGCAATTCTTTGCCGGGACATATTTTAGAAAAACTCGCCCAAACCATTTTGGATGAAGGCGCGAAAACTGAAGTAAAAGCGATTTTACTGAAATCCGAAGGCGAAAAAGCATTTTGCGGAGGAGCAAGTTTTGATGAACTTTTAGAAATTCAAGATTTAGAAACCTCAAAAAAATTTTTTGGAGGATTTGCCAAAGTGTTAAATGCCATGCGAACTTGTGGAAAAATCGTAGTAGTTCGTGTTCAGGGAAAAACGACGGGAGGTGGAGTAGGAATTGCTTGTGGAGCAGATTATTGTTTTGCCACAGAGAATGCAAGTTTGGCGCTTACGGAAATCAATTTGGGAATTGGACCGTTCGTGATTGGACCTTATGTTGAGCGAAAAATTGGGAAATCACAATTCGCAGCAATGGCGATTGATGCGGACTTCAGGAGTTCAGATTGGGCTAAAACCCACAATATTTATCATTCTGTTTCGCATACGATTGAGCAAATGGATGAAGAAATTTTTAGTTTTTTACAGAAATTATCCTCCAGAAGTTCAGATGCATTGGCGTTAATTAAAAAAGTGTCTTGGGAAGGAACGGAACATTTTTCAGAATTGATGCCGGAAAGAATTCATATGAGTGCTTCTTTGATTCTAGAAGATTCTGCCAAACAAAATATTGAAAAAATTAAGGAAAGATTGAGGGCGAAATAGAAATTCTATTTTAGATTGCAAATGAATTCAGAAAAAAATGTTTTGATTTTAGGAGCCAATTCCGATGTGGCGAAAGAATGTGTGAAATTATACTTGAATAAAAGTTTCAAAGTAATCATGGCTTCTCGAAATTTAGACGAAATGAAAAATTTCATCAATGAAAACCATTTGAATTCCGATAAAATTGAATTGAAATATTTTGACGCAGTAGATTTTGCTTCCCATCAGAAGTTTTATGATGAACTTCATTCAAAACCAAATATCGTTTTGTATTCAGCTGGATTTTTAGTTCAGAATAATGAAGCGTTCCAAGATTTTGAAAAAACCTTGACGATGATGCAGACCAATTATTGCGGTGCAGTTTCTGTTTTGAATATTATTGCGATGGACAAATCCAACAAAAATTTAGAAAGAATTATCGGCTTGTCCTCACTTTCCGGAGTTCGTGGACGGAAAAGTAATTTCGTTTATGGAAGCACTAAATCGGCTTTTACACAATACTTAGCCGGACTTCGACAAGAATTATCTTCACGAAAAATTCAAGTGAATGTTTTTGTTTTGGGTTACATTCGAAGTAAAATTAATGAAGGTTTGCAACTGAATCAATCTTTGATAATGGAGCCGGATTATGTTGCAGAAAAAATCGTGAACGTTGGAAATTCTTTTGTCAATGTTCCGAATTTCAAATGGAAGTTGATTTACCAACTTCTGAAAAATCTACCGGAAAATTTGGTGGCGAGGTTGCCGTAGAATTAACCACAAAAGTCACAAAAGCATTTGTATAAACAGAAGTTTTTTTAAAAGTTTAGAAAAGAAAAAATCAAAGATTTTTGAATGTAAATCTTTGATTTTCTATCTTTTGTGTGGTTCTTTGCGTGTTAAATTTCCACTAAAAATCTTTTGTGAATTTTGTGGTTTAAAAATTATTATTCTTTCGTTTCCACTTTCAACGAAAGTTCCTCCAACTGCAAATCCGCAATCGGACTCGGTGCATCAATCATCACATCACGTCCTGAATTATTTTTCGGGAAAGCAATGTAATCTCGAATCACTTCATTTCCGTCTAAAATGGCAACCAAACGGTCGAAACCAAACGCCAAACCTGCGTGCGGAGGAGCTCCATATTTGAAAGCGTTCATCAGAAATCCGAATTGTGCTTCTGCTTCTTCTTTGGAGAAGCCTAACAAATCGAACATTTTGCTCTGCAAATCTTTATCAAAAATTCTTACAGAACCGCCGCCAATTTCGTTTCCGTTAAGAACCATATCGTAGGCGTTGGCTCTTGCTTTTCCCGGCTCGCTTTCCAACAAATGAACATCTTCTGGTTTTGGTGAAGTGAATGGATGGTGCATTGCATGATAACGTTCGGATTCTTCGTCCCATTCCAAAAGTGGGAAATCTATCACCCAAAGTGGAGCGAATTCGTCGCCTTTTCTTAACCCAAGACGATTTCCAAGTTCCATTCGGAGCGCCGAAAGTTGGGTTCTCACTTTATTGGCATCTCCGCTCATCAAGAAAATTAAATCTCCTGCTTTTGCATTGAATTTTTCTGCGATTTTCTTTAAGTCATCTTCAGAATAAAATTTATTTACGGACGAAGTTAAAACACCATCATTTTGGAATTTAATCCAAACCATTCCTGAAGCACCAATTTGGGGGCGTTTTACCCAATCTATGAGTTCGTCAATTTGTTTTCTAGTGTAATCTGCACAACCTTCAACGTTGATTCCAACTACCAATTCTGCGTCATCAAAAATTTTGAAATCTTTTCCTTTTACCAATTCATTTAATTCCACGAACTCCATTCCGAAACGGATGTCCGGTTTATCGTTTCCGTAGGTTTTCATGGCTTCCTCGAAAGTCATTCTTGGGAATTTGCCAAAATCTTTTCCGGTGATGTCTTTCAGCAAACTTGCGGTTAATCCTTCAAAAGTTTCCAACACATCTTCCTGCTCTACAAACGCCATTTCACAATCGATTTGGGTAAATTCAGGCTGTCGGTCTGCACGCAAATCTTCGTCGCGGAAACATTTCACAATCTGAAAATAACGGTCCATTCCACCAACCATCAACAATTGTTTGAAAGTTTGTGGTGATTGCGGAAGTGCATAAAACTGTCCCGGATTCATTCTGCTTGGAACCACGAAATCTCTTGCTCCTTCCGGAGTTGATTTGATGAGAACAGGTGTTTCAACTTCAATAAATCCTTTATCTGAAAGATAATTTCTTACTTTTTGCGCCATTTTGTGACGGAAAATCAGTTTGTCTTTCACTGGATTTCTGCGGATGTCCAAATATCTGTATTTCATACGAAGTTCTTCGCCGCCGTCGGTTTCGTCTTCAATCGTAAATGGCGGAAGTTGTGCTGCGTTTAAAATATTTAAGTTTTCAACTAAAATTTCAATTTCGCCGGTTGGAATTTTTGGATTTTTGGAAGTTCTTTCAATCACTTTTCCTTCCACTTGAATGACAAATTCGCGTCCCACTTTTTTGGCTTTTTCTAAAATTTCTGCGGAAGTTCTGTCTGCATCAAAAACCAACTGCGTAATTCCATAACGGTCGCGTAAATCAATCCAAATCATAAATCCTTTGTCTCGGATGGTTTGTACCCAACCGGAAAGTGTTACATTTTCATCGAGATTTTTCAGCGATAATTCGCCGTTGGTATGCGTTCTGAACATAGAAGTTTTGTTTGAAGTCGTTTGAAATTGTTTGAAATCATTTGAAGTGGTTACATCAAAAATTTCGATTGCAAAGATAAGGTTTTTGGGTGATTCTAACTTCGCCAAAGCTCCGAACTTTTGCGAAGTTTTTTAACTGATGCTAGTATTTTAAAGAAGGTGGGACTTTGCGTCATGGATTGTAAGGGTGCGAATGAAAGGAGTAGTGCGCAGCGAAGCGAAGCACCGAAACGAATTGGAGCCCGGAAAAGCTCGCCCCCAGTTGTGGGGAAACCTCATGGGTTTCCGAAACCTATGAGGCTTAAGCGTAGGGTAGGACACACCAAAATTTTATGAATTTTTAAGATTTAAAATGTTAGTTTTTTAATTAACTTTGTGAAAATCAATTAACAAAATTCATTTAATTATGGGAAAAGGAGATCAAAAATCCAGAAGAGGAAAAATCACGGCAGGAAGTTATGGTAAGAAAAGACCGAGAAAGTCATCAAAACCTGCAGCGGCTGTAGTTGAGAAAGTTGAAAAACCAATGAAGGAGGCAAAACCGAAAGCTGCACCGAAAGCAAAAGCTGAAAAAACTGAAGAGCCAAAAGAAGCAAAACCAAAAGCAACAAAAGCAAAAAAAACCGAAGAATAATCTTCGGTTTTTTTATTGTTATTTGGTGAAATTATCTTCCACCTCCAAGGATAGAACCTAAAAGTCCTCCAAGTCCACCTTGCTGTTGCTGTTGTTGACCACCGCCAAGAACTTGACCAAGAATGTCGTTCAAAGGATTTCCTGAGGATTGCTGTTGTTGACCGCCGCCAAGAACTTGTCCTAAAATATCGTTCAAAGGATTTGATGGTTGAGCTTGAGCTTGGTTTTGAGCGCCGCCCAAAATTCCGCCCAACAAATCGCCTAAACCGCCACCAGAATTTACATTGTTTGCTTGTTTTTCTTTTCCGATGTAACCCATAATTAATGGAGCCAACATTGCTAAAATAGGTCCAATTTTATCCATTGAGATTCCCGTGTTTTGAGAAAGTTGGTTTTCAACAGTAGCTTTTTGTCCGCCGAAAATGTGGTCAAGAATAGAACCTCCTTCTTGTTGTCTTGCTGCGGCTTGTGAAGGGTCATTCAGGATGCTTCCGTCGTGATCTCTGTCAAGTGCGTTATTCAAAGCATTTGCTTCGTCCGGACTTTCTTGCGATTTTTTTCTTAAATAAGAAATTACCAAAGGTGCAGCCACTGCTAAAAGTGCAATTACCTGATTTTTACTGATTCCGAATTTGTTTTCAGCATCGGAAGCGACTTGATTTCCGGCATTTCCTGTGATGAGGTCTATTAAACTCATAGTTTGTTTATTTTAAATTGTTTAAAAATTGAGAATCAAAGTTACCAAAAATTATTCCCCTTGCTACCGTTTAAAATATAAAATATTGTTAAAGTTTTTTGATTTCTTCCAATGTATAACCTTGGGATTTTTTCAATTCAATAAATTCTATTGCGCTTGCGGTCATCCAGTTTATTGGTTCGGGTGCATGCCTTTTTTCAATAGTGAATTCTAAAATGCCGACATTGTTGCTCATCCATGGTAGAAGATAGTAGTTCAACCCGCCTTTATAAGATTTTTTTTCCTGGAAGGAAACACTTTGAGGAATATTTGAAACAAAATAGAATGTTAAACAATAAAAAAGAGGGATGAATAGTGATAAAATAACCAATCTCCTTATAGAAACAGAGTTTTTAAATCTTTTTAATCCAAGCCCGATTCCAATAGCAAAAATGAGATAGGCAGGGATAAAGAAGACATAATTATCGGAAACCGCGTAAAATGTTGCGAAGCCAAAATTCAAAGTACCTGCAATAAATAAAAGGTAAAATATTTTCTTGTTATACCGGTAAAGTTCACCCACCCCAATAATTCCGAAAAAAGTGAAGATATTAAAATTGTACAGTAAATATAGAATGGAAACGCCCACGTCTTTGGTGTAGGTTTTCAGGTCTTTTTCCAAAGAATCCTGCACCCAGCTAACTCCTTGGTCGGAAGTGAAAGGCGATAATAATGCAAGTCCTCTTATTTGATTTACAACAAACATTAAGGAAAAAAGCAATATGAATAGGAATAAAGAGATAAAAATGCTTTTTCGCTGTGTCCTGAAGTAATATAAAAAAAGTAAAAAAGAAGGTATAAAAAAAATGTTCTGAATGTGAGACCATAGGCTCAAACCAAGAAAAAAACCGCTTAAACTTATATAATAAGAAGAATTTTTTTGTTGGAAGCTTAAGACCATAGAATAAAGGAAAAGCGCAATCAAAAAGGTGTTAAATGTATAAACTTCCACAATTTCAGCATTTCGCCAAAACGTAAAACTCAACCCGAAAACAATAGAGGTGGTAATGGACACCCATGGCTTAACAGAAAACAACTGTGTAATCTTATAGAGAATAAAAACGGTGAATGCAGCTGAAACAATGATCAAAAAACGGTGTGACAGTACAGCGTCAAAACCCAACATTTTTTTGATGATGATGGTGGAATTGATGTACAGGAGGTGAGAAGTAGAAGTAAACGCATTAACAAACTTTTCTGTTTCTGTGGTATAAATGTACCCCACACAATCACCGAAGGGAATCCTGCTAAAACTGCCGATCGCGTACAAAAAAATAAAAATAAAAAATATGGTGTACGGAAAATACTTTGAACTCATATCTAATTCTTAAAAATCGGTACATTCGAACACGCTTCGCCGAACATCAGGGATTTCACGATGGGTTTTAGTTGTTCCACCAATTCGATGTAGGCGTTTTCGGGAATCGATTCATCGGAACAGCCTTTAACCAAAACTCTTTTCTGCATCAAATCCGTAAAATCATAAGTTTGGATTGCGTTGTGCATTAACAGAACTTCCAAATCCTCACGATTTCCGTAAACAATTTTTTTGGCGGAGTCAGTTATTTTTGCAGTAATAAGAAAGTAAGCCCAAAGTGGAACAATCGCATCAGCAGAATTGTAGATGTAAACATAGGAATCTGCATAATCTTCTGTATTTAAAGAAGCCACTTTTTCTCGGAAGTCCTTTTCCCTTAAAATCAACCCTTCAAAAAGAAAATTCTTCAAGTCAATCCCGATCCTTTTCCCTTTCGGAACTAGTTTGGAAAGGTCGAAATTCACCAAACCGCTTTCTGCCACCTTATTTTTTATTTCGAAATCTTCTGCCATTTTTATTTTATCTTTGAAACAAAATTAAGTTAAATATTTGATTTGTTTTTTTTAAATCTCAAATCTCAAATCTCAAATCTACATTGAAATACTACATCATCGCAGGAGAAGCATCAGGAGATTTGCATGCCTCCAATCTAATGAAGTCGATTCTGAAAAAAGATTCCAACGCAGAATTTAGATTTTGGGGCGGAGATTTAATGCAGAAAGTTGCCGGAATTGCTCCCGTGAAACATTACAAAGATTTAGCATTCATGGGTTTTTTAGAAGTTGCGAAAAATCTGAATACCATACTTAAAAACATTAAATTCTGTAAAGAAGATATTCAGAAATATAAACCCGATGTTTTGGTTTTGGTAGATTATCCCGGCTTTAATTTAAGGATTGCGGAATTTGCAAAAAGTCTTGGAATCAAAATCGTCTATTACATTTCACCACAGCTTTGGGCCTGGAAAGAAGGACGCGTCGAGAAAATCAAAAAGTTCGTCGATGAGATGCTCGTAATTCTTCCCTTCGAGAAGGATTTCTATAAAAAACATCAAGTTGAAGCCCATTTCGTGGGACATCCTTTGCTTGATGCGATTTCTGATTTGCCAACATTGGACTTACAAAAATTCAAATCAGAAAATAATCTGAACGAAAAAGAAATTATTGCGCTTCTTCCGGGTTCGAGGGAGCAAGAAGTTGAAAAGATGTTACAAATCATGCTTTCGGTTCGTCCTTATTTCCCGGAATATCAATTTGTAATTGCTGGTGCTCCAAGTTTACCCAAAAGTTTCTACCAAAAATTTGTGGATGAAAATGTACATTTCGTTTCCAATAAAACGTACGATTTATTGAGGAGTTCAAAAGCGGCTTTGGTGACTTCGGGAACGGCAACCTTGGAAACAGCACTTTTAAATATCCCAGAAGTGGTTTGCTACAGAAGTTCCAAAATTTCTTATGAAATTGGAAAACGAGTGGTGAAAAACATCAAATACATTTCGTTAGTCAACTTAATTATGGATGAAGAAATTGTGACGGAACTTATTCAAAATGAACTGAACACCAATAATTTGGTAAAAGAATTAACTAAAATTTTTGAAGGAGAAAACCGCACAAAAATGCTTAAAAACTATGAAGCACTTCGTGAAAAATTAGGCGGAAAAGGAGCAAGTGATCACGCTGCAGAAATTATTGTAAATGGGTGATTTCACGGTAGATTTTGTCAGAGCAATTTGGTAATTTTACCTTAAAACACCAATTGAACAAACAACCTCTACTCATTCTCTGCGTTTCGTTTATTCTAGGAATTTTCTTGCAGGATGAATATTATTTGGCTGAAAAAACAATTTATATTTTGCTGTTTTTCAGTTTTTTAACGCTTTTTTCTTTTTTTATTAAAAACTTCTACTTTCATAAATTTCGGTACATCTCACTGCTTTTGCTTTTCTTTTCATTAGGAATTTTCGCACATTTCCTAAAGATGCAAAAACCAAAAATTCCAGACCTTCAGGGAAAGGAATTCATCTATTTTAAAAGTACTAAAAAATTGAATTCCAACGAGAAAAATAAACGTTACGAAGTGGCTGCATGGAGCAACAAAGAGTTTTTTCGAAGCGTTCTTTCCATGCCGAAAGAGGAAAAAGACCTCGATTTTCAGCATTATTACAAAGGTGAAGTGTACATCAATAAAATCCAAAAACCGTACAGCGATTTCCAGTTTGATTATGGGAAATATTTGGCGCGAAGAGATATTTATTTTCAATGTTATCTTCCGAATTCCTATCAAAGTACAAAAAGAAACGACCTTACTTTAGCTGAAAAAATTCGACAAAAACGCTTGGAAACTTTAAAAAAAATCGATCAATCGGCTTTAAGCAAAAGAACCCGTGAATTCACCAAGGGAATCATCCTCGCCGACCGAACTGAAATGGACAAAGAAACCGTGCAGGATTTTCAGAAATCAGGTTTGATGCACATTTTGGCGATTTCTGGTTCTCACATGGCGGTGATTTTCTGGCTGATTTTGATTCTTTTAAAACCAGTGTTTCCAGTAAAACTTAGAAATATAAAGATTGTTGTCGCACTAGTTTTAATTTGGACGTTTGCAATTTTCATCGATTATGGAAGTTCGGTTGTTCGGAGTTGTATGATGATTTCGTGTTACTACATTTATGTGTTACTGCAACGGAAAGCCGATTTGCTACATTCGATGGCGGTTGCAGCGTTTGCGATACTAATTGCAGATACCAACCAACTTTTTGATGTAGGATTTCAACTGAGTTTTTTAGCGGTTCTGGGAATTTTTTGGTTGAATAAGACGATTTTAAAATATCTGCCAAAACCTAAAAACAAATTCCAAAACACATTAATCAACATTATTTCGGTGAGCTTTGCGGCACAGATTGCGACGCTTCCATTGGTGATTTATTATTTTCATCAGTGGTCTTTTATTTCGATTTTGGCCAATTTGGTGGTGATTCCTTTTGCGGAAATTTTGATAGTTTTTGCTTTGTTGATGACGGTTTTAATCACATTTTCGCTTCAATTTTCCTGGATTAATGTACTGTATGATTTCAGCGTGACCTGGATTTTGAAGCTGATTCACTTTTTCGCTGACATTGATTTCGCGTTTCACAAAATGATTCCAATCACGCTTTTGGAGGTTTTGGCTGCATTCATCATCATTTATTATTTAAGATTTGCCATTCAAAAATTCAATATCAAGAATGTTTCGAAAGTGGCTTATTATCTCGCGATTTTTATTGTTTTAAGGTTTTTTCTGAATTTTAGGGCCAATCAAATTAATGAAGTTTTAGTTCATCAATATTTCAAAGAACAAATTATTTCAATTAAAAATAAGGATAAAGTCCAATTCCTAATTTCTGAAAAATCAAATTTGGAAAAGATAAAAACTTATCTGATTGAACCTTATCTAACTTCAAGAAGAACAAATAATTTTGAAATAAGAGTGATTCCAAAAGAAACTGAAAAAATAAGGATTAATGGAGTGGAATACCGTATGAAATAAATTTCAAAAACCTTGCAAAACCGAATCCGTAACTTGCATCTCTTATTTAGAAACATTACAAACTGTAAAATTCTGACGAATCTCACTTTTAGTTACCTTAACAATTCTTTAACTTTGTGAAAATTCAAAATAATCAAATTTTATGGCAGGTTTAACGAGTTCTACCATCGGTAGAAAGTATGCAATGGCATTGTCCGCAATGTTTTTGCTGATTTTTCTTGTGATGCACCTTTCGGTTAATATGCTCTCGGTTTTCAGCGAAGATGCGTTCAACAGTGCGTCCTATTTTATGGGTTACAATCCCGCGGTTCAGTTTCTGATGCAGCCTATTTTAGTTTTTGCGGTGTTCTTTCACTTCATCATGGGCTTCGTTTTAGAAATGAAAAACAACAAAGCAAGACCTGTAAAATACGCAGTAAACGGTTCTGCAGCAAATTCAACGTGGATGTCGAGAAATATGATTATTTCCGGAGCCGTGATTTTGGCGTTTCTTGCACTTCACATGTATGATTTCTGGGCACATGAAATGACTTACAAATATGTTCCAGGAGAAGGAGATCCAAATGATATGACAAGATTTTGGGGTGAACTTCACGCAAAATTTGGAGAGATTTGGAGAGTGGTACTTTATGTAATTTCTTTTGTTTTGCTTGGTTTGCATTTGGCGCACGGTTTCCAATCGTCGTTCCAGTCCATTGGAGCAAGACATCCAAAATATACACCGGTGATTAAGGCTTTAGGAAATTGGTATTCCATCCTAATTCCTGCAGGTTTTATCTTCATCGCAATTTTTCATTACGTAACTCAATAATTTTCAATTAAAATGGGAGTATTAGATTCAAAAATTCCGGCAGGTCCTTTAGCGGACAAATGGAAAAATCATAAAGACCACATGAACTTGGTTGCACCGAACAACCGCGATAAAATTGATATTATTGTGGTGGGAACCGGACTTGCAGGTGGTTCTGCAGCCGCAACTTTGGCGGAGCAAGGCTATAATGTAAAAGCATTTTGCTACCAGGATTCACCAAGAAGAGCGCACTCTATCGCGGCTCAAGGTGGAATTAACGCAGCAAAAAATTATCAAAACGATGGCGACTCTATCTACAGATTATTTTACGACACGATAAAAGGTGGCGATTACCGCGCAAGAGAAGCAAACGTTTACAGACTTGCGGAAGTTTCGGGAAATATCATCGACCAGTGTGTTGCGCAAGGTGTTCCTTTCGGTAGAGAATACGGCGGACAATTGGATAACCGTTCCTTCGGTGGTGTTCAGGTGAAAAGAACTTTCTACGCAAAAGGTCAAACCGGACAGCAATTATTGTTGGGAGCATATTCCGCAATGAGCCGACAAATCGGAAAAGGAAAAATAAAAATGTACAACCGTCACGAAATGCTTGAATTGGTAGTTGTTGACGGAAAAGCGAGAGGAATTATTGCAAGAAATTTAGTAACCGGAGAAATCGAAAGACATTCTGCACACGCAGTCGTTATCGCTTCCGGAGGTTACGGAAATGTCTATTTCCTTTCTACCAACGCGATGGGTTCCAACGTTTCTGCCTCTTGGAAAATTCATAAAAAAGGAGCGTATTTCGCAAATCCTTGTTATGTGCAGATTCACCCGACTTGTATTCCGGTTCACGGAACGCAGCAATCGAAATTAACTTTAATGTCGGAATCTTTAAGAAACTCAGGAAGAATTTGGGTTCCAAAAAACATTGAAGATGCTCTAGCGATTCGCGAAGGAAGATTAAGACCGGAAAATATTAAAGAAGAAGACCGTGATTATTACTTGGAAAGAAGATATCCGGCTTTCGGAAACTTGGTTCCTCGTGATGTGGCTTCCAGAGCAGCAAAAGAAAGATGTGATGCAGGTTACGGAATTGAAAATAATGATACCAAAGAAGGCGTTTTCCTAGATTTCTCTACGGAAATTATGAAAAAAGGAAAAGAAGCCGCTTTGGAAAAAAATATTCACAACCCGTCTCAACAGCAGATTTACGATTTAGGAAAAGCGTGGGTGGAAGAAAAATACGGAAACCTTTTCGTAATGTACGAAAAAATTACGGCAGACAATCCTTATGTAACGCCGATGAAGATTTATCCTGCAGTTCACTACACCATGGGCGGAGTTTGGGTTGATTATAACTTGCAGTCCACAATTCCAGGATGTTTCGTGATTGGAGAGGCGAATTTCTCCGACCACGGTGCAAACAGATTGGGTGCTTCTGCATTGATGCAAGGTTTAGCAGACGGTTATTTCGTGCTTCCTTACACGATTGCAGATTATCTTTCAGCAGATATTAGAACAGGAGCAATTCCAACAAATACAGCAGATTTTGACGCTGCTGAAAAAGAAGTGAAAGACAAAATCCATTTCTTCCTTAATAATAAAGGAAAACATTCGGTTGATTACTTCCACAAAAAATTGGGCCACATCATGTGGAACAAAGTAGGAATGGGAAGAACTCCGGAAGGTTTGAGAGAAGCGATTTCTGAAATCGAAGAAGTAAGAAAAGAATTTTGGAAAGACGTTAGAGTTCCTGGTTCCAACGACGAAATGAATCCTGAATTGGAAAAAGCATTCCGTGTTGCAGATTTCTTGGAATTGGGTCAACTGATGGCGAAAGATGCTTTAACAAGAGAAGAATCTTGCGGTGGACATTTCCGTTGGGATCACGCAACACCAGAAGGAGAAGCTGAACGAGATGATGCAAATTTCAAATTTGTTTCGTGTTGGGAATATAATGGAGAAGATATTAATGCTGAAATCCTTCACAAAGAAGATTTGGTTTACGAAAATATCGAAGTGAAAACAAGAAGTTATAAATAATCTCCAAAAACAGTAAAGAAAATGAGTACAAAAAAAGGCTTAAATCTGACTCTGAAAATTTGGAGACAGAAAAACAATAAATCAAAAGGACAGTTTGAAACCTACAAACTTTCTGACGTTTCTACCGATTCATCCTTCCTCGAAATGTTGGATATGCTCAACGAGCAACTGGTGAACAACGGAAGCGAACCTGTAGCTTTCGACCACGACTGTCGCGAAGGAATCTGCGGAATGTGTTCCCTTTACATCAACGGTCGTCCTCACGGTCCGGATACGGGAATTACGACTTGTCAGTTACACATGAGAATGTTCAAAGACGGTGAAACAATAACCATTGAACCTTGGAGAAGTGCGGCTTTCCCAATCATTAAAGATTTGGTGGTGGACAGAAGTGCATTCGATAGAGTAATGGCTGCAGGTGGATTTATTTCGGTAAACACTTCCGGAAGAACAACCGATGCCAATAATATTTTAGTTCCAAAACCTGAAGCAGATAAGGCGATGGACGCTGCAGCTTGTATCGGTTGTGGAGCGTGTGTTGCTACTTGTAAAAATGGTTCAGCGATGCTGTTTGTTGGAGCAAAAGTTTCCCAATATGCATTGCTTCCACAAGGTCAGGTTGAGGCGAAAAGAAGAGTTTTATCGATGGTTGCCGCAATGGATGAAGAAGGATTCGGAAACTGTTCCAACACCGGAGCTTGCGAAGTAGAATGTCCGAAAGGAATTTCTTTGGAGGTAATTGCAAGAATGAACCGTGAGTTTATGGGAGCAATGGTGGATAAAGGTTAAAATTTCTTTTTTAATAGTTAAAATCGCTTTCAATGTTTATTGGGAGCGATTTTTCGTTGTTAAATCTTTCACAAATAATCAATAATATTTTCTTTAAAGGATTGAAAAAGTTATTTTTGCGAAAATTTAAATTTAAATAATGAAGACGTATTTTTTAGTATTACTTTTCTCGATTTTAGCAGTTTCATGTTCCAAAAAAGTGGAGGTTAAAGGTAATTTTGCTGGCGGTTCACCTCTTGAAAGAATCGAGTTTATCGAAGCTTCTGGTGTTGCAACGCTTCCGTTAACCAATATTGGAGTAGATTCTAAAGGAAGTTTTACAGGAAGTTTCGAAGCTCCAAAAAATGGAATGTATATCATGACCTACGCGGGAAAACAGGCGATGGTTTATTTGAAAGGCGGCCAAACCCTAAATATTTCAGGTCAGGCACAAAATTTTCCACAACAGTTTACCGTTACTGGTGACGCTAAAAATAATAACGATTTACTGAAAGAATTCCAGAAATTTTTTGAGGGTTATGCAGCTAAAGTAAATGTCGGCGAAATGGTAGCTCAAGATGAAGCAACTTTCCTTAAAACAATTGACAGAATCAAAAACGATATCGAAAAAGGAATTGACGCAGCCGCAAAAAAGACTTCAGCAGACAGTGAGGTCGCAGATTTCAAAAAAGACGAACTACATGCAAGCCTTCTTGGGTTGATGAACCAATACGAAATGAATCATGGTTTGGCTTCGCAAAATCCATCTTTCAAAGTTTCTAAAAATTTCAGGGATGTTGAGAAAAAATTGGAAGGAGATACCGATAAAATGCTTAGAAGTCAGCCCATTTTCAGAAATTATCTCTTAGGCAAATTAAGCCAGGATTTCCAGACATTTGCTACCGCTAATAATAAGGATGGTAAAGCATTAACTTCTGAACTTTTTGCAAAATTTATCAACACCAAAAAGGATCTGTCTCAACTCGCGAAAGATTATCTTTTAGGATTCGTGCTTTCAAGCACTGATATTCAACAGGGAATGCCTGCGGAAAATATTGCGAAACTTGATAAAGTAATCAAGGATAATGTTAAAGATGCTGAAATCAAAAAAGATTTGGAAAAAGTTTTATTTGTGATTTCAGGACCTAAAGTTGGCGAAGCAGCTCCTGCCTCAAAATTAATCAAGCAGGACGGAAGTTCCGATAAACTTTTCGACGGTAAAGGAAAACCTACTTTGGTGATGTTTTACGCTTCCTGGAACCCCTATATTTCTGAAGCCACGGTGCCTGTGTTAAAAGAAGTTGTTAATTTCTACAAATCGAAAATGAATTTCACTTTTGTGAATGTAGATGATACCAAAGAACAGTTCGTAAAAACGAGTAACGCCATGCTGAAAGGAATTCCGGGCACAAACCTTTATGGTGAGGGCGGATTGAATTCACAAGTCGCCAAAGATTTCGGTATTTATGGTTTCAAATTGCCTTCATTTATCGTTCTTGATAAAGACGGTAAAATTGCAAGCCGTTTCTTCTACAATCTGGGTGATCCAGAAATTGTGACCGTTCTTGATAAAGTAACAGGGTTAAAAGCACCAATGGTTCAGCCAGAAGCTCATCTGCAGAATGATTTGCTCGCACCGCAAAATCAAGCACCTCAAGAACAAAAAGCACCGGCTACAAAATAATTTTTAAGATAAATGATGTGGTTCCTGACAGATTTCTGTCAGGAATTTTTTTATATTTACGAAAATTAAAAAATGAACTCAAAATTACTCATTGCCAAAAATGTGTTTTTACAATTGTATTCTTCGTTTTCATCTTTTGCCTGATGAATCGGGACAGGATTTTGAGGTTCAACTGATTTACTAACATTTTTCATGACTCAGTAACCTACTTTTCCAAACGCAAAAAACTTTATTTGCAGCTATCTGAAAAAATTATAAACTCCTATGAAAGGCCAAAACAAACTCTTCATCGCCATTGTGGTTGCATTAATTTTAGGTGTAATTCTCGGCGGAATCGTTCACACACAATATCCTGAAAGTTCAGAATCTTTCTCAAAAAACATCAAACTTCTTGGAACCATTTTCATCAGGCTCGTTCAGATGATTATCGCTCCTTTGGTTTTCACCACGTTAGTTGTGGGAATCGCCAAGATGAGCGACATGAAAATGATTGGAAGAGTGGGAACGAAAGCGATGCTTTGGTTTATTTCCGCATCTTTAGTTTCTTTGATGATTGGTTTGGTTTTGGTGAATTGGTTGGAACCGGGACACGTTACCAAACTTCCGATTCACGATGCCGCTTCTGCCGACGAACTTTTGAAAACTAGCAAAGGTTTTTCCATGGAAGATTTTGTAAAACATATTTTCCCGAAGAGCGTCTTTGAAGCATTTGCTACGAATGAAGTTTTGCAGATTGTGGTTTTCTCCATCATGTTTGGAATTGCTTTGGCAAATATGGGCGAAGAATATACAAAACCTTTAATCAAAGCTTTTGAAATTTGTGCTCATGCAATTCTAAAAATGGTAGGTTACATCATGTGGTTTGCACCTTTTGGAGTTTTGGGTGCAATTGCTGCGGTCGTCGCAACCAACGGATTTGAGATTTTCAAAGTTTATGCGATTTATCTCCGTGATTTCTTTTTTGCATTGGGAATTTTGTGGTTGGTTTTATGTATTGTTGGATATTTAATTTTAGGAAACCGACTTTTCGAATTATTAAGAAGAATTAAAGAACCTTTACTCATCGCATTTTCCACTACAAGTTCCGAAGCAGTTTTCCCTAAATTGGTGGAAGAACTCGAAAGATTTGGCTGCAACAACAGAATCGTATCCTTTATTTTGCCTTTAGGATATTCCTTCAATCTCGACGGTAGTATGATGTACATGACTTTCGCTTCCATTTTCATCGCACAGATTTACGGAATTGAAATGTCCATCGGACAGCAAATCACCATGCTTTTGGTTTTGATGTTGACCTCCAAAGGAATTGCAGGAGTTCCACGTGCGAGTTTGGTAATTATTGTCGCAACTTGTACCATGTTCGGAATTCCCCCGGAAGGAATTGCGCTAATCTTGCCAATCGACCATTTCTGTGATATGGGAAGAAGTATGACGAATGTTTTAGGAAATGCTTTAGCAACTTCTGCGGTTTCAAAATGGGAAGGACAGCTGGACAGTCACGGCGGAGATTTGTAGGAAATTTAGAATTTTTATCAGACTTAATAATTTTTAAATACTTTTTAGGTCTCCTGAGAAAAACCAAAAACTTCGGAACATTCCTGAAGTTTTTTTGATTATTAAATCTTTTCAAAATAATATCTTCGTACTTTGGACTTCCATCTTCCATCTTCAATCTTCCGACCTCCATCCTATTTCACTCTCACTTCATCCACAAAAATAAATGCATCCCCGCCAAAACCTTGATGCCATTCAGGAAGTTTGCCCAAAATTTCTAGCAATGATTTTTACAAATCTCCCTTCAGTGGGAAGGATTTCTGCCCTGAAATCGCGAATCGTGGGTCCTGCGTTTTTTGGGTCTAGCGTGAGTTTTTTCATGGCAAAAATTGAATAAGTGAAGTTAAAAAATATTTACACCGTTTAGACCTGAACTTTATCAATAGATTTTATTCATTCTAAATAAGAAAAAATTGCCTAAATTTGTCAATCAATTTTTAGAAGATAATTATGTTGACGAAAGCAAAAGTTCAGGACTTCCTGAAAGAGATCGAAGTAGATGATTTGGTGCACAATTTTCAGGTGATGGGAAATGATGTGTATATCGATATGACGGCACATTCACCTGCAATGCACGAAAAGAAAAAGTTGGAAGCGGCAATGAAACAGGCATTTGCATCGCAGTTTGGGGATGATGTGGTTTTAAAATTGAAAATCGCTTCTCCGGAACCTTCTGAAATTCCGCAAAGTCAAATCAAAGGAAAACAAATTCCAGGAATTCAAAATATCATCGCCATCGCTTCAGGAAAAGGCGGCGTCGGAAAATCTACCGTTGCAGCAAATCTTGCGGTAACTTTAGCAAAAATGGGTTTCAAAGTCGGGATTTTAGATGCCGATATTTACGGACCTTCAGTACCAACCATGTTTGATACAGTGGGGGCAAAACCAATTTCTGTAGAAGTTGACGGAAGAAACTTGATGAAACCCATCGAAAATTATGGGGTAAAAATGCTTTCCATCGGATATTTTTCGGGAGCAAATCAAGCCGTAGTTTGGCGGGGACCAATGGCTTCAAAAGCTCTAAACCAAATGATTCGCGACGCAGCGTGGGGAGAACTGGATTTTCTTTTAATCGACCTTCCTCCGGGAACAGGCGATATTCATTTGTCAATTATTCAGGAAGTTCCGGTAACGGGAGCCGTAATTGTTTCAACGCCACAACATATCGCTTTAGCTGATGTGAGAAAGGGAATCGCAATGTTTACGATGGAAAGCATCAATGTTCCGGTTCTGGGTTTAATTGAAAATATGTCGTATTTTACCCCTGCAGAATTGCCTGAAAATAAATATTATATTTTTGGAAATCAGGGAGCACAGTTTTTGGCGGAAGATTTAGGAATTCCTGTTTTGGGCGAAATTCCATTAATCCAAAGTATTCGCGAAGCGGGTGATGTTGGAAGACCGGCTGCATTACAGGAAGGTTCGAAGATTGCGGAAATCTACACCACAACCACTCAAAATATGATTGAAAGTTTGGTGGAAAGAAACAAGAATTTACCTCCAACAGAAGCGGTAAAAATTACCACAATGGCGGGATGTTCGCCGAAAAAGTAGGAGGGTTTGAGTGTGGGAGAGAATTCCCTCCTATGGATGTAGTGGTTTTTAAGGACAAATCACGGTTTGTCCAAAAGACATAGTTTACCTGAAACCTAAAACTTGAAACAAAATTAAAAGATGAACACAGAAATAAAACACGAAGAAACCGTAATCAAAGTGTTGGAAGCACTTGAAACAATCCGCCCGTTTTTGAATAAAGACGGCGGTGATATTGAATTGGTTGATGTAAAAGCCGAAACCGTTTTCGTAAAACTTATTGGAAACTGCAACGGTTGTCCGATGAGTTTTTCTACCATGAAATTAGGCGTTGTAAATACCATCAAACAACATGCTCCCGAAATTTTGGAAGTGGTGAGTGTGGAATAAATTTTAGTGTTTATAAAAAACTGAGCGGACATTTTTTGTTCGCTTTTTTATTAGATATTATTCATAAAATAATAGCTTTAAATCTAAATTCTTTTAAATTAAATTAATATTTTAGCAGACTAAACTTTTTACCATATGATTGCCATTGTTGACGGCGGTTCCACGAAATGTGATTGGGTGATTCTCGACAAGTTCGGGAAGGTTTTTTTGAAGACCGAAACCATTGGTTTCAATCCCAATATCATCGATTCGGAAATGATAGTTCCCGAAATTGAGAAAAACAACAATCTTCTCACCATCAAAGATTCTTTGCAGAAAGTCTTTTTCTACGGTTCCGGTTGTGGAGTTCCTGAAAATGTCGCGTTGGTTGAAAATGAATTTCAAAAAGTTTTCAAAAATGCGGAAGTCACGGTGAAAGAAGATTTAACCGCCGCTGCTTATGCCGCCTATAACGGAAAACCTGCGATTGTCTGCATTCTCGGAACAGGTTCAAATTCCTGCTATTTTGATGGTGAAAAAATAAAAAGGGAATTGCCTTCTCTTGGATTTTTAATTGGTGATGAAGGAAGCGGAAGTGCCATCGGAAAAAATCTTTTGCGAAGATTTTTCATGAAGAAACTTCCTTCCGATTTACAGAACGATTTTATCGAAAAATATAATCTCACGATTGAAGAGGCGATAAAAAACATGTATCACAATCCACGTGCAAATGCGTACCTTGCTGATTTCAACAAATTTGTGGTGGAAAGAAAAAGTCATCCTTACTTCCAAAACATGGTTTTTGATGAGATGAAAAACTTTCTCGATTATCAGGTTTTGCCGTATGAAGAAGCGAAAGAAGCAGAAATCAATTTCATTGGTTCAATTGCGTTTTATTATGAAGATATTCTTCGCGCCGCAGCGGCAGAACTCAATTTGAATGTGGGTTGCATCGTGCAAAAACCCATTGAAAGTTTGGTAGATTATCACAAAAAATATATTCTGAATTTGAATTAATAGTTCAGAAAAAGCATTATTTAGAAAGACTTAAGGAAACATCAAGTAGAAAATTGAAACCTTAAACGTGAAACCTTAAACCCTAAACAAAACTTATGTCCAACAAAAATAAAAGAGACGAAAAACATTTTAACCAAGCCGCACTCGATTACCATAAATCAGAACCAAAAGGAAAAATTGAGGTGATTCCATCAAAGCCGCATTCTTCGCAGCGGGATTTATCTTTGGCGTATTCTCCCGGAGTTGCAATTCCATGTTTGGAGATTGAAAAAGACCCGAAAACGGTTTACGATTATACCGGAAAAGGAAACTTGGTTGCTGTAATTTCTAATGGAACGGCGGTTCTTGGATTAGGCGATATTGGTGCAGAAGCTTCAAAACCGGTGATGGAAGGAAAGGGTCTTTTGTTCAAAATTTTTGCCGACATCAATGTTTTCGATATTGAAATTAACGAAAAAGATCCCGATAAATTCATCGAAATTGTAAAAGGAATTGCTCCAACTTTTGGCGGAATCAACCTTGAAGACATTAAAGCTCCCGAAGCTTTTTACATCGAACAGCGTTTGAAAGAAGAGCTCGATATCCCTTTGATGCACGATGACCAACACGGAACCGCGATTATTTCTGCGGCGGCTTTAATCAACGCTTTGGAAATTGCAGGTAAGAAAATCGGTGAGGTAAAAATGGTCGTGAATGGAGCAGGAGCGGCTGCAATTGCCTGTACAAAACTGTACATCGAACTTGGTCTGAAAAAGGAAAATATCTTGATGTGTGATTCCAAAGGAGTCATCAATCACAAAAGAGAAAATCTCACCCCCGAAAAATTGGACTTCATCGCCAAAACTGATTTGGAAACGTTGGAAGACGCGGTGAAAGGTGCCGATGTTTTCATCGGGCTTTCCAAAGGAAATGTGATGACGCCCGAAATGTTGAAATCGATGGCTGAAAATCCTGTCGTGTTCGGTTTGGCAAATCCAAATCCTGAAATCGAGTACGAATTGGCGATGGAAACCCGCAAAGACACGATTATGGCGACAGGAAGAAGCGATTATCCTAATCAGGTGAACAACGTTCTTGGTTTCCCTTATATTTTCCGTGGCGCACTCGATGTTCAGGCTTCTGCGATTAATGAGGCGATGAAATTGGCTGCAGTTTATGCGATTGCAGACTTGGCGAAAGAACCCGTTCCTGAAGCGGTAATTTTGGCCTATAATTTAAAAGGATTGAATTTTGGGCGGGAATATTTTATTCCGAAACCATTCGATAACCGGTTGATTACCAAGGTTTCCATCGCAGTTGCAAAAGCCGCAATGGAAAGTGGAATTGCCGGAAAACCAATCGAAAATTTCGAGGATTACGAAACGCATCTTCTCGACAGAATGGGTCGTGATGAAAAACTCATCCGAATGATGCAAAACCGCGCCCGTTCCAATCCGAAAAGAGTTACGCTTGGAAATGCTGAAGAATACAATGTTTTGAAGGCGGCTCAAATTCTTTACGAGGAAGGGATTGCTCAACCGATTTTATTGGGCGAGAAGAAATACATTCGGGAACAAATGAAGAAATTCGGTATCGAATTAAATGTTCCAATCGTTGATCCAATGGACGATGACCAAGAAGAAAACCGCGTGAAATACCGCGAAACTTTATGGAAAATGCGTCAAAGAAAAGGAATGAACGAATACAAAGCAAAAAGATACGTTCGCCAAAGAGATTATTTTGGTCCATTAATGTTGCAACACGGTGATACAGACGCTTTGGTTGTCGGTTTTTCTAAAAATTACCAATCCGTTTTAAAACCTGTTTTGGAAGTAATAGAACGCGAGAAAGGCGTGGATAAAATTGCTTCCATGATGATGATTTTAACGGAAAAAAAGCCGATTTTCTTTGCAGATACGTCCATCAACCAAAATCCAACTGCGGAAGATTTGGTGAATATTGCCAAAATGTCGGAAATGACCGTGAAAACTTTCGCTATAGAACCGAGAATTGCGATGCTTTCTTTTGAAAATTTTGCAGCGATTTCCGATACTTCCAAGAAAGTAGCGAAAGCGGTTTCCATTCTTCATGAAAAATTCCCTAAAATGATTGTGGATGGTGAAATTCAGCCAGATTTTGCGATGAATTCCGATCATCTTTCCGACTATCCGTTTTCGAAATTGGGAACGACTCCTGCAAATGTTTTCGTTTTCCCGAATTTGGAAAGTGCGAATCTCTCTTACAAAATCATCCGTGGAATGAAGGTGGCGCAAGTTGTGGGTCCAATTTTAATGGGCCTGAAAAAACCTGTCCACGTTTTGCAGATGCGCGCAAGTGTTGATGAAATCGTGAATTTGGCTACTATTGCAGTTTTGGATGCGCAAAGACGGGAATTGTAGGGACAAATCGTGACTTGTCCGAAAAACGAAGTTTTTTAAAAAATTTAAAATTGCTGATGAATTTTGGTGATTGCCTTTATTCATCATAAAATATTATATTTAACCCAGTTTTAAAACGCACAACCAGAATCTCGCAACTCGTATCTCGAATCCCGTAACTCTTATAAAATGATTTATTCCCTAAAAGGTATCGTTCAAGAACTTAATCCAACTTCAGTCATCATCGATGTACACGGAGTTGGTTATTTCGTAGGCATCAGTTTGCAGACTTCCGAGAAGTTGGTTTTAGGAAAGGAAACTTTTCTGAACATTCAGCAAATCATCCGTGAAGACGCCCATTTGCTTTTCGGGTTTAACACCATTTTAGAAAAAGAAATGTTCAATCTGTTAATAAGTGTTAACGGAGTTGGTCCGGTTTCCGCCATCATCATGCTGTCGTCTTTATCACTTGAAGAAATCTCTTCCGCAATACTTTCCAACAACAGTTTGCTCCTTCAAAAGGTAAAGGGAATCGGTACCAAAACCGCTGAAAGAATCATCGTGGATTTGCGCGATAAAGTCCAAAAATTCAAGATTTCCGAGGAAAATATTTCTAACTTTGCGAATAATAAAATTAAAGAAGAATCGTTATCTGCTTTAGAAGTTTTAGGGATTCCCAAGAAGACGAGCGAGAAGATTGCAGACCGAATTCTGAAACAAAATCCCGATCTTGCCGTGGAAGATTTGGTGAAACAAATTTTAAAAAATATTTAACATTTGGACAAGAAAATTACCATTCAGCATAAATTTTTAGCATTTTTATTTCTGTGTTTTTCCTTTGCAACAACTTTTGCACAGGTGAAACCTTCCGACAGTTCCTCTGTTCGTCAGGATTTTTCGTTGCCGAATCCGATTCGTTATGAAGCTTTCTACGATGTACAAAGCGGGATGTACATTCTCTATCCGAAAATTGGGAATATGGTGGTTGGAAATCCGGTTTCGATGACTTCCGCAGAATATCATCAATATATGCTGAACAATCAACTTGCAGCTTATTACAGAGAAAAATCTTCTACAAGTGCACTTGGTTATAGAAAAGATCAAACGGATGCCGTAAAAAAAGGACTTCTTCCGAGTTTAAATATCAAGAATAAACTGTTTGAAACGATTTTTGGAGGAAATAAAATCGAAATTATTCCTCAAGGTTTTGCGTCTTTCGATTTAGGTGCGCTTTACCAAAAAATTGATAATCCCTTAATTTTACCGCAAAACAGAACCAGTTTCGCCATCGACATTCAGCAAAGAATTCAGTTGGGATTGTTGGGAAAAGTGGGCGAAAATTTGCAACTTAAAGCTAACTATGATACGCAGAGCGGATTTGCGTTTGAAAATAAAATGAACCTTGTTTGGCAGGCAAAGGGAACCTGGAAAGATTTACAAAGCAAAGGTTTACACGACAAAACAACAGGCGGCGAAGATAAAATTATTAAAAGGGTAGAATTCGGTAACGTGAATATGCCGCTTTCGACCAGTTTAATTCGTGGCTCAGAATCTCTTTTTGGTTTAAAGACGGAGTTTCAGTTGGGAAAGACTACTGGAACTTTGGTTTTCTCGCAGCAACAGGGTGAAGCCAGAAATATTATTGCACAGGGAGGCGGTGTGATGAACACCTTTAAACTGAACGCAATTGATTATGAGGATAATCAGCACTATTATTTGGGACATTATTTCTTGAATAATTATGATAATGCCTTATTGAGCTATCCGCAAATTAACTCCAGAATTAATATCACCAGAATTGAAGCTTGGGTTTTGGATCAAGGTTCCGGAAATCTCCAGGATCAGAAAGGTATTTTGGGGATTCGTGATTTGGGAGATGGCGTTTCTGGATTTCCGGACAATTCACAAAATAATCTGTATCAAAGCATCACCGCTTTGGGAGCGCCAGTTCGGGATGTAAATACGGCCTACAATGCAGTTAATGGTCAAAGTTTTCCGAGTGCAAATGGAACCCCTGAAACGTATACAGACGGAGAACAATTTATCTTCAACAGAAAAGCCAGAAAATTAGGTCAGAACGAATTTACTTATCATCCACAATTGGGCTACTTATCATTGAATCAAAGACTTAATGATAATCAATTATTGGCGGTTTCTTATTCCTACACCTTAAATGGTGATAACAAAGTTTACAAAGTCGGGGAATTTTCCGAGGAAAGTCCAGTTTTGATTACCAAGCTTTTAAAACCGAATACCACGGTAAAAACCACTTCACCGATGTGGCAGTTGATGATGAAAAATATTTATTCGCTCAACACCAATCAGATTAATAATGACGGATTCTTGCTTAATGTATATTATCGGGATTCGCAAAGCGGAAAAGTAAATTATTTACCCGTAAATATTACCGTAAACAATAATCCAGTCACCAATCCCAACCTTTTAAAACTTTTCAATTGGGATCGTTTAAATATGAATAACGATTTACAGGAAAATGGAGGCGTAACCGGTGATGGAATTTTCGATTTTGTGCCACATATCACCATTGATCCAGAAAATGGTAAGGTAATTTTTACTAAAGCAAAACCTTTCGGTGCTTACTTACAAAATGTTCTTGGAAGTAATGATCCAAAATTTGTTTTCAACGATTTGTATGATCAGCAAAAACAGGTGGCGTCACAAAGTAACCTTGCTTTGCGATATACCATGGAAGGTCGCTACAAAGGCTCACAAGGAAGCGGCATTTCTCTCGGAGCAATCAATGTTCCACAAGGTTCGGTGAAAGTTACAGCAAACGGAGTACAGCTTCAGGAAGGGGTGGATTACACGGTTGATTATATGCTTGGAACAGTAAATATCATCAACGAGGCTGTAAAACAATCCGGACAGGCGATCAATATTTCCATGGAAAACCAATTGACCTTCAACACCCAAAGAAAGCGGTTTTTAGGTCTAAATTTGGAAAGAAGATTCAACGAACACCTTACTGTGGGTGGAACGGTGGTAAATTATGCCGAAACACCTTTGACTCAAAAAGTTAATTTTGGTCAGGAAGCGGTGAATAATACCATGGCTGGTTTCAACTTATTGTACAACAACGAATTGCCTTTCCTTACCAGATTAACCGATAAAATCCCATTAATCAATACCGAAGCCCCGTCGAACCTTAATTTCATGGCTGAAGGAGCTTATTTAATTCCTGGCCAGAGTAAAGGTATTAATGACCAATCCTATATCGACGATTTTGAACAGAGTACTTCCAAAATTTCATTGAAGGAACCTGCAATGTGGGGATTGGCTTCCAAACCTGAAAAAAATCCGGAACCTGTTTTTTCTACATCGGGTTTAAGTGATGACCTTTCTTATGGAAATGGACGAGGCTTGTTGTCTTGGTACAATATCGATCCGCGATTTTATGGCGTTGGAGGAAAAGCTCCAAACGGAATTAACGCACAAGCTGTCTCTAATCATGCTTCACGAAGAGTACAGACCAAAGAACTCTACAACAGCAGAGATTTTGTGGCGGGCGAACAGCTTTATACCAATACTTTAGATATTACCTATTTTCCAAAGGAACGAGGACCTTACAACGTGAATCCACTGAACGAAACTCCATTGCAGCGATGGGGCGGATTAATGCGTCCGATTTCTGTTTCCAATTTCGTGAACTCCAATATTGAGTATGTTGAATTTTGGATGATGGATCCTTATGCAGACGGAAACCAGTTCGGAGCAGCGCCAAAACTTTTATTGCAGTTAGGAAATGTTTCGGAAGATGTTCTGAAGGACGGAAAACTTCAGTATGAAAACGGAATGCCTACACCAAATGTTCCGTCCAATACCACCACAACCAATTGGGGAACACAGCCCAACCAGCAACCCATTCTTTATGCATTTTCTACGGAAGGAGAAGAAAGAACAGTGCAGGATTTAGGTTACGACGGTTTGGATGCGGCAGGTGAAGCCGCTAAATTCAATACCAATTTTGTAAATCCTGTAACCAATCTTCCCGATCCGGCTTCAGATGATTTTTTATTCTATCTTTCCGATAAATTCCAGGGAACACAGGCTGCATCTTTAACCGAACGCTATAAATATTTCCGCGGTCCGGAAGGAAATTCCAAATCCAACACGTTGGAAGTTGCCACCCAAACTCCAGATGCTGAAGATATTAACCGGGACTATAATTTGGATCAAAACGAAAATTATAATCAGTACACAATTAGTTTGGATCCAGCAAATATGGTTCTAGGAAAAAACAACATCGTGGATGTAAAAACCGTGGAAGCAAAATTCCAGAATGGGCAAACCAGTACCAACAAATGGTATCTATTCCGTGTTCCTGTTTCGCAGTTTGATGATAAAGCAATTGGTGGAGAGGCAGATAATTCTATTTTAAATAATGTGCGTTTCGCAAGAATGCTATTAACAGGTTTCGATCAAACAGCAACCATCCGTTTCGGTACTTTGGATTTGGTAAGAAGCGACTGGAGAAAATACACTAAAAATATTGCAACAACTGATACTGATAATGAGGGTACAATTTTAGTAACTGATCAAAATCTTGATGTTGGAAGTGTGAACCTCGAAGAAAACGGATTGAACGAACCACCTTATGTTCTTCCTCCAGGAATCGATAGACAGGTTTTGAGCGGAAATGCAGGTGCACAAAGACAAAACGAATCTTCACTTTATATGAAAACAGCTCCTTTGATGGGCAAAACTTCAAGAGGGGTCTTCAAAAACGTACAGTTGGATATGCGTCGTTATAAAAAATTGGAACTTTTTGTACATGCTGAAGATTTGAAGAATGCAGCATCAACTGCTTATGATCAAGATGCCAAATTCTTTATCCGTTTTGGTAGTGATGCGACGGATAACTATTACGAATACGAAGCATCGTTGAAATATACCGCGAAAACTGCAAGATCACCGCTGGAAATTTGGCCAACAGAAAACAACGTAAATCTTGAAATTCAAAATTTTGTGGATGCGAAGTTGAGGAGAGACAAAAATTCGCCAACGGGAATCGATTTAAGAACTGAAGATTTAGAGTACAGCGCACTGGATCCAAATAAAAAGATTTTCATCAAAGGTCGCCCAAGTTTAGGAAACGTCACTACCATCATGTTGGGTGTTCGAAATAAAAGTGCAACCACGTCTAAAGATTTGGTACTTTGGGTGAATGAAATCCGACTTTCTGAAATCGAAAACAAAGGCGGTTATGCAGGAAATGCAAGTTTGAATTTCAACTTAGGTGATTTTGCCATTGTGAACGCGAACGCATCTTACATGTCGGTTGGATTTGGAGCAATTACCGACAAACCTTCGGAACGTTCACAAGCTACTCGTTCTGCATACAGCATCAACACAACGGTAAACGCTGATAAGTTTTTGCCTGAAAAAGTGGGAATGAAAATTCCGGTGAATTACTCGTACACGCAAACTATTGAAGACCCAAAATACAACCCTATCGATAATGATGTAACTTTTGAAGACGCTCCGAATAAGGAAGAACTGAAAAAAGTGGCACGAACTTATACCCAACAGAGAAGTATTGGTGTGGTAAACATGCGTAAAGAACGTATGAATCCTAATAAAAAACCAAAATTCTATGATGTGGAAAATCTTTCGGTAACAGCAATGTATAATGATGATTATTACAGAGATGTTTACACCAAAAAGAACTACCGACAGTATTTGCGTGGTTATATCGATTACAATTATTCCTTCAAACCGTGGGTTTTGAGGCCGTTCAATAAATTAGTAAGCGATACGGCAAAATCTTATAAATATTTGAAGTGGGTTAAAGAGTTCAACTTCAATCCAGTTCCAACGAGATTATCTTTCAGAACTGAACTCGACCGAAACTATAACGAACTCGAATTTAGAAATATCGAAGCCATTTTGAGTGGGAATGCAGGTCAGAATTTTGATGTCATCAGAAACAGAAACTTCTTCTTTGGATGGCAATATGGTTTAGGATTTAATTTTACCAAATCTTTGAAATTAGAAATTAATTCCGCGATGCGAACCCTGAACGACAACCTGAACGTCGCAGATATGAACACGAAATCGATTTTCGCAGATCCGTTCCGGGCAGGAAGACCTGTTCTTTACAATCACAGAGTTCAGTTGAATTACCGTTTCCCATTTGAACATTTGCCTTATCTCGATTTTATCAATGCAGAACTTGGATACGGATTTACGTACAATTGGAATGCAAGAAGTACCGTGATGACAAGGTTTGTAAATCCAGAGACCCATCGTGAAGAAAGTTTAGGAAGCATCGGCCAAAACACCAACAATATTGTGGGAACAGCAACGGTGGATGTTCCGAAATTCTTCAGTAAATTCAAATATTTCCAGAAGATCAACACCAAGATGCAGAAACGCAAGCAGGAGATCGATTCACTGAATAACGCATATACTTTGTTGTGGCAGAAGAAAAATTCAAAGAAAACTTTCAAAAGCTATAAGTTTAAGAATAAGCTAAATCCATTGCAAAGTATTGCTTATGCCCTAACTTCAATTAAGCAATTTGATGTTTCATATAATGAGAATAATGGTACAGTTCTTCCTGGATTACTTTCTGCACCGAATTGGTATGGTTACGGACAAACTTTAGGCGGACCAACTTATGGATTCCTTTTAGGTTCGCAAGCAGATTTAAGAAGAACGGTGATTGAAAACGGTTGGATTTCCAACTCAAATTACATGACGGATCCTTTTACGCAGATGAAGAATCAAAATTTCCTGGCGAATGTACAGATTATGCCGGTAAATGATTTTAGGATTGACGTAAATGTATTGAAAAATTATACCAGAAATTTCATGCAAGGCGGTTGGAACGTTGACGCGGACTCAGACCCGGCAAATGGTTTCCAGTTTTCTTTTGGGAATGAATTAATTACTTTTTCACGAACAGCTTGGACTTTCAAAACAGCATTCACAGACGGAGCAACCATTTATGACAATATGATTGCCAACGCAAGACAAATTTCACAACAAATGGGCGGACCTCTTGCTGCAGACGGATTTACCGAAGGTCATTCCTTGGCAAATGCCTATGTTTTGGTTCCCGCATTTCAAGCCGCAGTAGAGGGAAAAACGCTAAACGGTCCCATTTCTGAACCGAAAAAATCTGGATTCCCGCTTCCTAACTGGAGGGTAACTTATTCTGGTCTGAAAAATATTCCGCTTGTAAACAGTCAGTTCTCCAAATTTGATATTCTTCATGGTTATGCATCAACTTACACCGCCACGGGAATTCAGTCGAGTATTGATTATTATAATGTGCAGAACAATACAGTTCCTAATAAAGATGCGTTTGGAGATTTCTACAATCCGTACACATTCTCGCAAGTAGGCTATGTAGAAGCTTTTGCGCCACTTATCGGAGCAGATATGACGATGCGTAACAATATGCAGTTTCGTGCATCCTACAACCGCGACAGAATGTTCATGCTCGGTTTGGTAAATCATACTTTAACAGAAGATATCGGTAAAGAATACATTCTTGGTTTTGGTTATATCCTTAAAGACTTAAAATTGAAAATGAACTTCAGAGGTAAAGAACGAACCCTTAAAAGTGACTTAAATATTCGTGGCGACTTTTCTCTCCGAGACAGCCAAACAAGAATTACCAATATTCTTCAGAACGATTCGCAGGTCACTGGTGGACAAAGAATGATGAGTATTAAACTTTCTGCAGATTACAATATGTCGCAAAACTTCAATCTGAGATTGTTTTATGACCAGTTGTTGACCCGTTACAAAATTTCCACGGCGTTCCCATTATCAACCATTAGGGCGGGATTAACAGCTACGTTTACCTTTAGCGGAAGCGGTGGATTTTAAATAGATTTGATAAAAACTCAGAATTTCGGTTCTGAGTTTCGTTTATTAATGACATGAAGTTTAGCTTTATTAATTCAGCAAGAGGAATTGCCATTTTAATGGTGGTAACCCTCCATGTTTCCCAACTAATTACTATGGAGGGATACTGGAAGTTATTAAAATTCTTCTGCAATTATGGGCAGCTTGGCGTACAGTTTTTCTTCATTGCTTCCGCCTATACTTTGTGTCTTTCTGCAGACCATCGAAAATCTGAATCGCACGCCTTGAGAAATTTCTACATCCGCAGATATTTCAGGATTTTTCCGGTTTATTATTTGGGAATTATCGTGTATTATTTGATGAACTTGCTTTATCAAAGCGCAGGAGCTTATACTTTCAAGAATGTTTTTGCCAATTTTTTATTTATTCATGGCTTTATTCCGTCGGCAAATAATAAGATTGTTCCGGGTGGGTGGTCTATCGCAACAGAGATGCTTTTCTACTTGATATTTCCTGTGTTGCATTGGTTTTTATTTTCTGGAAAAATAATTTTTAGGGCTTCATTAATTGTTTGTGCGTGTTTTCTGGGACTTTATTTGTTACAGATTAAAGTTGATAACAATACTTTTTGGTATTACAACATCATCACGCAATTGCCTGTATTTGTTGTTGGAATGGTTTATTACAAATATGTTGGTCAAATTTCATTGAGGATTGGATTTGCGCTGTTCGCCTTATTTACTTTGGTCACATTATTTTTTTGGCAGTTCCGTTGGTTTGAATTTGTACCGCTATCTTCTGGAATTTCTTTTTGTGGGCTGCTTAAAATTTTAGAGAAAACTTCATTGGATCACCCCTTTTTTCAAAAAATTGGAAAAGTTTCCTATTCCATTTACGTTGTGCATTTTATTTTTGCATTTTTTCTGCTCCCGGAAAACCAAAGTATAGTATGGTTCCTTCCTTTCTTGGTGGTGACTTTTGCTTTAAGTTATTTTATTTCGGTTTTACTCGAAAAGTATATCGAAAAGCCATTTATCAAGATAGGTTCAAAATTGACTTCTGCAAGTAATTAATTTGTCGGCATTCAAAAATTAAATCCCTAATTTTGTCCTTTCATTAATAAAAACATGAATTACGATATCGAAAACGACGACGACCTCTTTACCGGAAAGGACCACACTCCTTTGCGGAAAGATGCTTTCGAGAAATCACCACAGGAAAAAATGGAGATTATTCAAGAACATTTCCACGCAATCATGGAAACTTTGGGAATGGATATGACCGACGATTCCTTAAAGGATTCCCCGAAACGTGTCGCAAAAATGTATGTCAACGAAATCTTCGGCGGCTTGTTGCCCGAAAACAAACCTGTAATTTCCACTTTTTCGAACAAATACAAATACCGCCAAATGTTGGTGGAAAAAGACATTACCGTATATTCTTTCTGCGAACATCACTTCTTGCCAATCATCGGAAAAGCGCATGTTGCCTACATTTCCAACGGTGAAGTGATTGGACTTTCAAAAATCAACAGATTGGTGGATTATTATGCGAAACGTCCGCAAGTTCAGGAAAGATTAACCATGCAGATTGTGTATGCGCTGAAAGAAGCGCTCGGAACAAAAGACGTCGCCTGTATCATCGATGCAAAACATTTGTGCGTGAATTGTCGCGGAATTAAAGACACCGCAAGTTCCACCATCACCGCAGAATTGAGCGGAATCTTCCGAACCAACCCCATTACAAGACAAGAATTCCTGCATTATGTGGGAAGTCATGCAAAGTTTGATTAATGAATTTGATTTAAATAATGACTATAAAAGAAGCAGTACTAAAATCACTAGATGAAATTCAAAAGCCAATTGGTTCGTATGAATTGTGCGATTATATTTTGTCAAAAGAATATGTTGAGTTTAAAGGTAAAACTCCTCACAATACCGTTTCAGCTCATCTGACAGATTTTATATATAAAAATGATAAAAGAGTTAAACGCGTAAAAAAACAAGGAGGTAATTATCTTTATTATTTATCTAAATATGAAGATATTGTTAATGTAATCAATTACAATCAACCTATTAAAGAAATAGTAAAAAAACAAGCTTATAAAGAAAGAGATTTGCATGTTTTATTAAGTACGTTTTTGAAAGATATAGAAAATGTATTCTCTAAAACAATATTTCATGAAAAATCACTCAGTAAAGAGAGTGGACAAGTTTGGACAAATCCAGACATGGTTGGTGTAAGTTTTCTTCAATTGAAAAATAAAACAAGTCAAGAATTTTTTAAAAAAATTAATCAGAAAGAAGCTTTTAAAATATATTCTTACGAACTTAAGAGAGAAATCTCTAGTGATAACGAATTAAAACAAGCTTATTTTCAGGCAGTTTCAAATTCTTCTTGGGCAAACTATGGTTATTTGGTAGCATTGGATTTCAGCGATGATTTATTAGATGAAATAGAAAGACTAAATCAATCATTTGGAGTCGGAGTGATAAAATTAAAATCATATCCTTATCAATCAGAAATTCTATATCCAGCAAGATATAAAGAGCTAGAATTTAAAACAATCGATAAGCTTTGCAAAATGAACAGTGAGTTTGAAAAATTTATCGAGCATATTGAAAAACTCATGGGCATCGAAGAAAGGTTTTATAGACCCTTGGAGAAAGATTTTGAAACATTTTGTGATAGTTTCTTTAAGAATGATAACGAAATATTAACTTACTGTAAAGAAAAAAACATCCCATTTGAAGAAAAAAATTTCATATAAAAGAAAATGAATTTAAAAATATACAACTCCCTTTCCGGCGAAAAAGAAAACTTCAAACCCATTCACGAAAACAATGTCGGAATGTACGTTTGCGGACCCACTGTTTACAGCAATGTTCACCTCGGAAACGTTAGAACTTTCATGTCTTTCGACTTTATTTACAGAACGCTCTTATTTCTTGGATATAAAGTGAGATACGTTAGAAATATTACCGATGCAGGTCACTTAACTGATGACGGCGATGTGGACAACGACCGATTTGTAAAACAATCCCGCCTCGAAAAGCTGGAGCCGATGGAAATCGTACAGAAATATACCGTGGATTTTCACAAGGTTTTGGATACTTTTAATCTTCTTCCGCCAACAATTGAACCTACTGCAACCGGACATATTTTGGAGCAGATTGAATTAACACAGAAGTTAATTAACAGCGGTTTCGCTTACGAAAGCAACGGCTCCGTTTATTTCGACGTATTGGAATACAACAAAAGAGGTTTGAATTACGGCGAACTTTCCCGAAGAAATATCGAAGAACTTTTTGCCAACACAAGAGATTTGGATGGGCAACACGAAAAGAAAAACCCGCAAGATTTTGCACTTTGGAAAGCCGCTTCACCTGCACACATCATGCGTTGGAATTCTCCGTGGGGAGAAGGTTTTCCCGGATGGCATTTGGAATGTACCGCGATGTCAACTAAATATTTAGGTGAAAAATTCGACATTCACGGCGGTGGAATGGATTTGAAATTCCCGCATCACGAATGTGAAGTCGCCCAAGGAAAAGCCTGCAACGGAACCGAACCCGTAAATTATTGGATGCACGCAAACATGTTGACCATGAACGGACAGCGAATGAGCAAATCCACAGGAAATTATATTCTTCCGATGGAATTGGTTTCAGGAAATAATGATTTTTTCGAGAAACCGTTTCAACCTTCGATTGTGCGATTCAACTTTTTACAGGCGCATTACAGAAGTGTTCTTGATATTTCCAATGAGGCGATGGTGGCGAGCGAAAAAGGATTTCAAAGATTGATGGAAGCGATTAATTTGGTTTCAAGTTTCAAGTTTCAAGCTTCAGGTTCGTCAAGTTTTGATTTAGCAAGTTGGAAAAGTAAATGTTTGGAAGCATTGTGTGATGATTTCAATTCCCCGATTTTGATTTCACATCTTTTCGAGGCGGTGAATTTTATCTTCAAATTAAAAGACGGCAAAGAAACCATTACTTCAGAAGATTTAGAAGAACTGAAAAAACTGATGCACGATTTCGTTTTTGAAGTTCTAGGTTTAAAACCGATTGAAGAAAACAACAACGAAAAACTTGACCAAACTTTGCAGGTTTTAATCGAGTTGAGAAATCAGGCAAGAAAATCCAAAAATTTCGAACTTTCCGACCAAATCCGTGACCGATTACTTGCAGAAGGAATTGAATTAAAAGATGGAAGAGACGGCACAACGTACACCTTAAATTAGGATTTTTTGATTGAGCCAAAATTAATTTTATAGAATCTCGAATTCAGCTTTTTGTAAATTTATTGGGGTTTTATAAACTAAAATTAACTTAATTCCTCTTTAATTTCTTGCTTATCTTTTATATTTGTAGGTAAAAGCAATCCGCATGAATTTCAATCTTTACAATAGTCTGATGTTGGTCGGTGCTGTTCAGGGACTGATTTTTGCCTCTATCGTTTTTCTTTCAAAAAAATACCGTAAGCGAAGCAATTATTTTCTGGCAGCGCTTATTTTGTGTGTCGCCCTGAATGTTTTGCAATATTATTTACTGAAAACCAAAATCCTCACAGCACAGGAGTTTTTTGGGATTTTTTATATTCCTTTTTCTACGTTAACGATTGTCATATATTATTTCTATGTCTTAATATTCCTTTATCCTGAAAGAAAAATTTCATCCAAAGAAAAATGGTTGCTGCTCCCGTTTTGTATTTTTTTCCTACTTACATTATTTTACAAAATTTGTCTTCACACTGGAAATCTAACTGAAAGAATCAACCAATTTTTCGCGAAATTAATACACATTCATGAGATTTTCGGGTGTTTGTTTTCACTTGTGTTACTACTGATGATTATGCGGCTTCTTCGCCGGAAATATTTAGTAAATGATCGGGAATCTTTCAGTGAATTCCCATTAAATCAATATTTGTGGCTGCGAATCAATACGATTATTTATATTTTGTTTTGTGTTTTGTGGGCGGTCAGTATTTATATTAATTTATTTTATGGTGAAAATGAAGCCGATTTTTTCTATTATTTTTTCTGGATTCTTTCGTCATTTTCAATTTATTGGCTCGGTCACTTGGGAATTTATAGTTTTGGAGTTGCAAAAGAACAAGATTCCATCCGTAAATTTTCAATGCAAAAAACGAATCCGATTGTAAAGGAAGTGAAGCAGAGCGAACATATCAAAACGCTGCAACAAATGATTAACAGAGACAAAATTCATCTGGACAACAATATTACGCTTGAATCTGTGGCTGAGAAATTAAACTTAAACAAAAGTTATCTTTCGCGGCTTATCAATTCAGAACTTAAAATGAATTTTAGTGATTACCTGAATTCGGTGCGTGTGGAAGAAGCGAAAAGTTACATCAGCAATCCAGAATTTTCAAATTACACTTTGGTTGCAATTGGTTTGGAAGCGGGTTTTAATTCAAAATCTACCTTCAATAATGCCTTTAAAAAATTTACCGGACTCACTCCATCGGAATACCGTAAATCTTTAGCCCAAAACATTTCCGTTTCACAGGAATAAAATTTCTTTTATTTTTTAATGAATTTTACCTGTCGTGTAACTCCCTGCGATTGAATAGCAAGAATATAAGTTCCGGCTGCGAGTTTTTGGATATTGATTTCTGTTTTCAAAGAATTTATTTTTTGCTCATCAATTTTTCGTCCGTCCATTGCAAAAATAGTATATTTTTCACCAGGATTATCCAGCTTTAAATTCAAAATTTCATCTGCTGGATTTGGGTAAATGTATATATTTGCCATATTTGTTTCAGCAGTGCTCATCTGGGTACCTACTGCAAATTGGGTTTCATAAATCTGATCATAATATTTTGCAGACATAGTATAGATTCCCGTTTGCCAACTGGTGGTAATCTCCATAGACCAAAATGCCCAAGCTGTGGCATAAAAAGGCCATGGACTGTTCCAATTCCACGATGAAACCACATTGTTATTTGGATCTTTCAATGAAAACTGAATTAAATCACCTGTTTGGATATCTCGCAAATAAATTCTTAAATAAAGCATATCGCCCGCATTAAAATTTACTTTTTCATAAGTATTTTCAGGTTGCGGACACGGCGTATTGTATTCTGAACTCGAGTGGGTGGAAATCCGGTTAATTTTCGGAACGTAATAATTTTCCTGATTTGCCCACCAACTTTCCGTATTCATCGAGTTACAAGCACCTGCATAAGGATCAATTACATTATTCTGGCTGTCTCTTACTTCAAAATGAAGGTGCGGAGTGTTGCTGCTTCCCGAACTTCCGGCAAGTCCCAAAAATTCTCCTGCGTCCACTGCATCACCTACTACTTTACTGGTAATTCCATTTTTTTTGAAATGCATGTAAATGGCGGTAGAGCCATCCGAATGTTGTACTACAATTCCGTTCCAATTAAGATTTCCGTTGTTCACACAATTTTTGTCACTGAATCCATCTTTCTTCACAATGATGATTCCAGGAGAAGCAGAAATAATTTCCATAGTGTTTTCATCCATGTTTTTCCATGGATAGGGCCACAAAATATAATCGGTTCCTTGATGATTTCCATTGATCCAGTCGTAAGTTCTTGTACCACAGTAATAATCCAGTAATTTATTGTTTGGTGTTAAATTTTGATCTACCTGGTTGTTCAAAGTATGAAAACCATAACCATTGAATCCAGCTTTTGCTCTAAAAGGATTTTGAAAAAGCGTCAGTTTTTTTAATTGTTTAAATGCATTAGGATTTTTTTGCAAGATTTTTTGGCGGTTTGATTCCATTTCCTGATTCAAAGAAAATCTTTGGATTTGGGTGAGACATTCGGTTTTTTCAAATTCTTGCCCCATAAAATAACTCTCACTGATTTTATACTCATCGGAACCAGAAATCATTTGATTTTTAATTTCAAACCGAGTTTGCTTTTGTTGGGCGTTTAAAGTAAGAGTTGCAAAAATTGTAAAGAGGTAAATTTGTATTTTCATGGTTATTAGTTTCATGTTTTTGGTTTTGAAAATTATTTTATTGAAAAATTCTGCTCGAAAATAGGTAACAAACAATAAAACGTTGTTTTGATTTTTTACATTTATCAATTATTAGTACAAATTTTTTCTGAAAATTCACAGCTTATCTTTCCAATTATATAATTATAACATACTGATTTACAGTGATTATTATAATTTTTTCTCAGCTATTCTATCAATTAAAATGTTTGTCAACGATATTTTTCAAAATGAATTAAAAATATTAGCTAACTTAGTTTACTCAAAATCAAATTCTTAGATATGAAAAGAAAACTACTCTCTTTAGCAATGTTAACTTCCATTGAAAACAACAAAACGCAGAAAATTGATTTAAACAATTTGAATTCAGGAGTTTATGTGGTTTCAGTTTTGAATGGCGCAAACAAAGTGATTCTTAATAAAAAGATATCACTCAACAAATAAATATCCCTTAATTTTAGTTCAAATACCCTTTCAGATTTTTTTGGAAGGGTTTTTTTATGATTTTTCGCATCTTTTCAAAGTAAGTTTGTAATGTTTTGAAAATCAATATCTAAACTATTGATTTCGATTAGAAATTTTACTTAAAATATCCAAATATTCATCATATTTTTCATAAATTGCAGCCACGAAATTCGCATTAAAAGAATAACATCAATGAAACTTTATTTTAACATCAATTTCCACACTAAAATGGGCGAGAAACTCCAAATTTTGGTGATGGAAGAAGGGAGTGAAGACAAACTATACTTTTTAAATTACACCGATAACGGAAATTGGAATGGCGAAGTTGATTATTTCTCCAAATCAATTTCCTACAAATATCAATTGACCGATGAAGGCGGAACTATTTTAGACGAGGAATTTTCTTTGCATCAGTTAAACCTTCCGCACAATTACAACGAGTTTGTGATTTATGACGTGTGGAACAAAAAGAATTTCCCTGAAAATTATCTGAACAACAAAATTCTAAAAAATAAATTAAGCGGTTTCAAAGCGGATAAAATTTCTGTACTGAAAAAACATACGCACCTTTTCCGTTTGGAAGCACCAATTTATCATCCAAATTGGAAAGTCGTAATGTTTGGAAATTGCGACGCACTCGGAAATTGGGAATGGTTGAAAGCGGTTGAAATGGCTCAGACCGATTTCGGTATTTGGGAAGCCGCGTTGGAATTGCCGACCAATCAAATGATTCAGTACAAATACGGTTTGATGAATACCGATTCGGGAGAAGTTTTCGATATTGAATACGGCGACAATCGTTGGGCTTTACCGAACGTGGAAAAAAATATGTTGCAGATTAAAGCAGACCATTTTTTCAAATTCAAGTCTTACGAATTGTATCACGCAGCAGGAGTTGCGGTTCCTGTTTTCGCTTTGAGAACTGAAAACGGTTTTGGTGTTGGTGAATTTTCGGACCTTAAAAATTTAGCGGATTGGGCAAAAAAAACCAACCTTTCCATTTTACAGATTTTGCCAATTAATGACACGACTGCAAATTACACTTGGACAGATTCTTATCCTTATGCGGCAATTTCGGTTTACGCACTTCATCCACAATATCTTTCCATCGAAAACCTTGAATATGCTTTACCGAAAGATTTAGTTAAAGAATTTAAGGCTAGAAAAGAAGAGCTGAATTCATTAAATCTCATCGATTACGAACAAATGATTTCAGGAAAATGGAAATATGTGAAAGCTGTTTTCGATGCGAATAAGGACAAAATTTTAAAGGACAGAAACTTCAAAAAATTCATCAAAGACAATGAAGAATGGTTGATTCCTTATGCAGCGTTCTGTGTGCAACGCGACAAATATAAAACGCCCAACTTCAACGATTGGAAAACCCATAAAAAATACATCGCAGGAAAAATCGCTCCATTCTTTACGACAAAAAGTAAAGATTACGAAACCACGATGCTTCATTCCTGGGTTCAATATCAATTGCATTTGCAGTTGAAAGACGCGGTGGATTATACGCACAGTTTAGGAATTTCCGTGAAAGGAGATTTGCCAATTGGGATTTACCGATATTCCGTGGAAGCTTGGACGGAACCTGAACTTTTCGGGATGGATTTTCAAGCAGGAGCACCGCCTGACCAATTCACGGATTTAGGACAAAATTGGGAATTCCCGACCTACAATTGGGAGGCGATGAAAGAGGACGGTTACCGTTGGTGGAAAAATCGTTTCAAAGCTTTGGAGCAATATTTTGATGCGATGCGAATTGACCATATTCTCGGTTTCTTCCGAATTTGGAGAATGCCGATGAGTGCAACGCAGGGAATTTTGGGCTATTTTTATCCTTCAGTTCCGGTGAGAATGGAGGAGTTTTACGCGAGAAATATTCCTTTTAATTACGATAGATATTGCAAACCTTATATCACCGACCAAATTCTTTGGGATTATTTTGGGGACGAAAGAGATGCGATTCACAATTTCTTCATGAATAATCATTTCAACGGAACGTACAGTTTCAAGGAAGAATTTGATACTCAAAGAAAACTCCGCGATTATTTCAACGAATATCCTCATCCATGGGCGGAAGATAAATTGATCTCCCTTTGTGCAAACGTACTTTTCTTGCAGGAAGATGCAGGAAATGGTGATTATGTGTATCACCCAAGATTCAACATCAACAAAACCGATTCTTACAAATATCTTGCAGATTGGGAAAAACAGGCGGTTTACGATTTGTACATCGATTATTTCTTCAAAAGACAGGACGGATTGTGGTATCAAAAAGCCATGGAGAAACTTCCTGTCATTTTGAATTCTACCGATATGTTGATTTGCGGCGAAGATTTAGGACTCGTTCCGGATTGCGTTCCGCAAGTGATGGACAGATTGGCGATTACTGCCTTGAAAGTTCAGAGAATGCCGTCGGAAAATATTTTGTGGTACAACCCTAAACATGCAGGTTATCTGAATGTGGTTACCGCAAGTTCGCACGACAGTTCAACGCTTCGTCAATGGTGGCATGAAGATCGAAATTTCACGCAGAAATTCTTCAATGAGCAACTTGGGCAATACGGAACTGCACCGTGGAATTTGGAACCCGAATTGGCTGAAATTATCATGAAACAGCATCTTTACAACGAATCGATGCTCGCGATTTTCCCGCTTCAGGAATTTTTGGCAACGGATTATGAGTTGACGAATCCAAATATGGATGACGAAAGAATCAACCAACCTGCAGTTTTCCCGCATTATTGGAGATACAGAATGCATTTGAAGTTGGAAGATTTGGCAACGAAAGAAGATTTCAACAACAAAATTGCTTCCTGGATTTCGGATTCGAATAGAGTTTAATTTTTTAGCCACATAGTCACATAGATTTTATGTTTAAATTAAGATAGTATACAGCGTTTTTCTATTTTAAATTGAAGCTTCTTGCACAAATGCTGTATTCTATGTGCCTATGTGGCAAATAAAAATAGCAGATTAAATTTTAAAATATTTTAAAAAAATTCAAATTATTTGGTTGATTTTTTTTCTTTTTTTGATATCTGATTATCAATCTATTAAATAAATTTTCAAGGAAGTTAGAGCTTTAGTTTTAACTTCCTTTTTTTATTTGAATCAAAGAAATAGAGTTTTAATGTAAATCCGTTATTGAAAGGCGATTCGGGGAATTTTTAAATAAAATTTGGCACGCTTTTCTAATCATCTAAACTGAACTTTTAAAAAGATTTAAATAAAATGAAATCGCTGTCAAAAGTTTTGTTAAATCAAACACATTAAATGGCGATTGCATCATGCAAATATAAATACAGGCAACTAATTATGAAAAAAATACTTTTGGGACTTTCGGTGTTTTTTGCGACATTGATTTCCGCACAGAATTATCCGGATTATTATCCGAACAGCAACAATAATAACGGTGGTTATTATAGTGATTATGATGATGAGTATTATTTTCCTGACGATTATTATTACCAATATCCGTCTGATTATTATACCAACGACTATTATCAAAGTTACTACAATGATTATCAGCGAAGTGTCTACGATATCAATTGGAACAGATTCTTCAGGACATATCGACTTTCACCGTGGCAAATCGATCAAATCATGATGTTGAATGATATGTTTCCAACATTTGCAGCGTGGGATAATTATTACCGATACAATCCGGACCGTTGGTATTACGACAGATTCTATGCATTGGAGAGAATTTTAGGACCGAGAATCTTCATCGTTTTCCAAAATAATTATTACCGAGGCTACAATCCGGTGGTGTATTATCAAAATTACAGAAGACAGCATTATGCGACCAATATTTACGTTGTTCCGAGATACAGAAACATTAATGCAAACCGTTATAGAATTGACAGAAAGGAATATCATCAAAACAATCCTAGACAGAATTTTGGATTCAGAGACAATATCAGGAATGGTGGAGATGGAACCTTTAATAACAGCAATACACCAAGAACAGGAGGTTTTCGAGATAATGGAAATCTAAATCAAGGTGGAACAAGGAGTGGCGGTTTCAGAGATGGTTCCAACCAAAATAGTACAGGAAGCGATTCTTCACCAAGAATTAATAATGGCGGTACAAGAAGCGGCGGTTTCAGAGGAGAATCAACTGTACCTCAAAGCAATGGTGGTTTTAGAAACAATGATTCAGGAACGAGAGAAAATTCCATCAAAAATTCAGCTCCTGAAAGAAAAATAGAAAACAATTCCGGCGGACAAAGAAATTCAAGTCCCGGATTCAGAACACAGGAAAACTCTACAAGAACTCCTGGAATGCGATTGACTTCGCAATAATTTTAGTTTTTTTAATGTTAATAATGATGGAGAGCAGTTTCAGTGATGGAACTGCTCTTTTTCAATTCAAGTAACAACCCAATTTGGCACAAAAATGGAAACCACCTTATTACCAATTAAAAAAATTATCAAAATGAAAAAGTTAATCACATTTTTAAGTTTAGGTTTTTTCACCTTCGGATATTCGCAATCAGATTATTATAACGATTATCAAAACAGTATCAATTCAATCAATTGGACGGATGTTGTAACATCGCTTTTATTGTCGCCTTCGCAGCAAAATCAGTTGATGGCGCTCAATAATCAATATCCTGATTACAATTCCTGGAACAGAGTTTATGGCAAAAATCCCGATCGATGGAGAACCGACCGTTATAATTCCATAGCGCAAATCATGGGAAATGAAAAATATGTAAAGTTTAAAAATAAATATTACAAAGGTCAAAATCCTGTAGCAGTTTACAACAGAAACAAAAACAACTACAAGAAATATCAGAACCAAAAGTACAAAAACATCAAAAAAGCTCAAGCAAACGGTGTAAATTCAAAATCGATGAAGGAGTATGAAAGAAGAAAAAAATTGAACGACGGAAGTCACCTTTACATCAAAGGAAACAACGGAAAGGCGAAAGGAAAAAAATAGAGCTAAATAATTTCAAAAAAGAAGAGCAAATTTGCTCTTCTTTTTTTGTTTCAGTTTTAATTAATCATTAATTCTTATTTAAAGATTTGTGAAACAGCATTTTAAAATTAGTTTTGTAAGATGAAGATTTTATACGCCATCCAAGGAACGGGAAACGGTCATGTTAGTCGGGCTCGGGAAATAATTCCGCACCTAAAAAAACATGGCGAACTTGATTTGTTAATCAGCGGAACTCAAACCGAAGTTGGTTTGGAGGACGAGGTGAAGTATCAATTCAATGGTTTTGGTTTTGTTTTCGGGAATAAAGGCGGTGTAGATTTCAAAGAAACCTGGAACAGGTTTCACTCGACGCAATTTATTAAAGACGTCAAAAATCTTCCGGTAAAAGATTATGATTTGATTATCAATGATTTCGAGCCGGTTACAGCGTGGTCTTGTAAATTGAAAGGAAAAAAATCGGTCGCAATGAGTCATCAATCAGCTTATCTTTCGCCGAAAACACCTCAATTGGAAGGTTTTCATTGGGGAAAATTCATTATGAATAATTATGCTCCTGCAAAAAATCACGTTGCTTTTCATTTTGAAAAATATGATGATTTTATACACACTCCCGTTATCAGAGGTGAAATCCGCAACTTGAAGACCCAAAATCTTGGACATTACACGGTTTATCTTCCCGCCTATTCCGACGAATTTATTTTAGATAAGGTTAAAAGTATTCCCAATTCTAAATGGGAGATTTTTTCGAAACATTCTAAGAAACACTATCAAAAATTAAATGCAGAAGTTTTTCCTGTTAATAATGAAAAGTTTCAAAATTCTTTGGCAAATTGTACCGGTTTATTGACTGGTGGCGGTTTCGAAGGTCCCGCTGAAGCTTTGTTTCTCGGTAAAAAAGTTCTCGCAGTTCCGATGCATCATCAGTATGAGCAACAGTGCAACGCTTTGAGTATGGAAAGATTAGGAGTTCCCATCATTTGGAAAGAAAGCGAATTCGACGAAAAACTCAAAAAGTGGGTAGAATCTGATCAACTGATTGAGGTTAATTTTCCTGATGAAACAGCAGAAATTGTGAGGAAAACTATTGAAAAATATAGTTGAACTTTTTCACAACCATTGCTTTGTTTTTCAAAAATAATTGAAACGCCTTTGTTTATCTTAAAAATTGCATTTAGAAAATATACTTTGTTTCGCTTTGCGATTTCAATTTTTGCATGAAATAAGTTGATTTAAAAAAGTTATTAACTTTCTTAAAAATTTCAATTAGAATTGTTTTAATATCTCAACTCGAACCCCGCATCTCTCAACTCGTATCCGCTTTAACAAAACTTTATGAATCAAATATTTAACTATTATTGAATTTGTACATCAAAAAGACAAATAACAATACTAACGAAATATTTACAAAATGAAAAAAATTGTTTTAAGCGCAGCGTTCGCAGTTTTCGGAACATTCGCAATGGCACAGCAAGATGGAAAAATGATGCAGAAAGATCCCGCTCAAATGGAACAAAAGAGAGCAGAGCATTTGAAAAAAATGCAGGCTGATTTAGGGCTTTCTGATGCGCAGGTTGCTCAAGTAAAAGCATTGCAGGACAAAAGAATGGCTGAAAGAAAAGCTCAAGCGCCACAAATCCAGGCTGAAAGAAAAGCAAAAATGGAACAGTGGAAAGCTAGAAAAGAACAGCACATGGCTGAAATGAAACAAATCTTAACTCCTGAACAATACAAAAAGTGGGAAGCACAAAAACAGGAGCAAATGGATAGAAGAGGCAAAAAAATGCATGATATGCAAATGAGAAAAATGCCGGCAAAATAACAAGTTCATAATTTTTATTTTTAAGTGGGAGCAGAGAATTTTATTTCTCTGCTTTTTTTGTGCTGTCAAAGGAAATTCTTTATATTTGGTAAAAAAGAGAGAAATTATGATCAGTGAAAAAATCGCCACGTTAATCAACGAACAAATTACCAAAGAACAATACGCCGCACAATATTATTTGTCAATGTCTGCCTGGTTTTCCGCCAGGGATTTGGATGGAATTGCCAATTATTTCCGTGTTCAAAGCAAAGAGGAATTGATGCATGCCGACAAAATGTTTGATTACCTGAATGATGTGGGTTCAGAGATCATCATAGGACAAATCGATCAGCCGCCACATGTTTTTGCAGACGCAAAAGACGTTTTCGAGAAAGCTTTGGAACATGAAAAAATCGTCACCAAAAGTATTTTCAATATTTTGAAAAATGCGAATGAAGAAGGTGATTTCGCAACGGTTTCATTTCTGCAATGGTTTGTAAACGAACAAGTGGAGGAGGAAGCGAGTGCATCACAACTCGTTACCAAGATAAAAATGGTTTGTGATAATCCTTCCGCGATGTATCTTTTTGACCAGGAATTGTCTCAAAGGGTTTTTGATCCGAACGCTGTTTAATCATCATCTGTCTAAAATTACATGAAGCAGCTCTACAGATTGTTATTTGCGATTCTGCCACTATTCGGTTTTACCCAAAATTACAGTATGGCAGGAATTCCAGAAAACCTTTTGGCCAATGCGAATGCGGTCATTCGTGAAAACACCGAAAATTATGTGTTGAAATCGGTCAATGATATGACGGTTAAGGAAACAAAAGTCATCACGATTTTGAATAAAGCAGGTGAAGATTTTGCCTTGGTCGCGATTCCCTATAATCCTACGACAAAAGTGAGCGACATCAAAATAGAACTTTTCGATTCCTCCGGAAAATTGATCAAAAAATTTGGAAAAAGCGATTTTTCAGATTATACCAATAACCGAAGTGCCGCTCTTTATGTTGATGACCGGATTTTGGTTTTCAAACCGGTGGCTACAAATTATCCTTATACCGTTAAATATTCTTATGAAACCAATACCTCAAATACAGTTTATCTGAATAACTTTCTACCCTATCGTTCATTTGATGTTGCCCTGCAGAAAAGTGAACTTACAATTACCAACAATTCGGGGATTAAGATCAGAACCAAAATCAGCGATAAACCATTGGCAAAAGTTTTGAGATCTGAAGAAGGAAATGTGTCGAAGTATTCCTATGAAAATATTCCTGCCTTAAAAGAGGAAGAACTTTCCCCAAGTATAGATTACCTGCTTCCAAAAGTCGAGTTTTCACCGGAAAAATTTTCACTTGCAGGAAAACAGGGAGATTTAACGGACTGGAATTCTTTCGGGAAATGGTATTACAGCCAACTTATTAATCCGGTTTCAAGTATTACTCCAGAAATTTCGGCGGAAGTTGCCGCTCTAAATTTATCGGGAACGACTTCTGAAAAGGTTAAAGCCCTTTATCAGTACATGCAGAACAAGACGCGATATGTATTAATTGCAATGGGAATTGGTGGATGGCAACCGATGCCCGCATCGGAAGTAAGCAAAAAAGGTTATGGCGATTGTAAAGCTTTGACAAATTATATGCGAACTTTACTTACCGCAGCTGGAATTCCATCTTATTATGCGGTGATTTATGATGACGAGTCTGTAATCAGTTTTGACAAAGATTTCCCAAAACTTTCTGGAAACCACGTGATTTTGATGGTTCCAACCGAGAAAGAGACGATATGGCTGGAAAATACTTCACAAAAAATTGCCTTTAATCATCTTTCTTACTCCTCACACAACCGAAATGTTCTTGCTGTAAAGGAAAACGGAATCGAAATCATCGATACGCCAGTTTACAAACCAGAAGAAAGCAAAGAAAAAATTATGGCAAAAATCAAACTCGCCGAAGATGGCAGTATTGATTCGTACGCAAACTTTGTTTTTACTGGCGGTCAATACGATATGAATCTAAAATTTTTCGCCATGAATAATGACGAAATTCAGGAAGCGTTAAAGAATAGACATTACCACTTGAAAATTGATCAACTCAAAATTCAGAATTTGACGAATAATCGGGATGATGCTAAGATTGTTTATGATTTAAACTTTAAGGCGAATGGTTTCTCAAAAAAAATCGGGAATGACCTGTTTTTTCCGGTGATGCCTTACTACAGTGCAGTTACATTTTCGGGAAATGATGAAAGAAAACTTCCCTTTGAAACCGCTTTTCCGTTTCAAGACGACTACGAAATTGAATACAGTATTCCGGAAGGATACAAATTTTCGGAAATTCCCAAATCTTCCGAGATTAACACGGAGTTCGGGAGTTATACCATTAATTACAACCTTAAAGACGGTAAATTATTAGTTCACAGAGTTCTTACCATTAAAAAGGGAATTTATCCCGTTGAAAAGTATAAAGAATACGTCGCATTCAGAAAAAAGACCGCTGGAAGTGATTACACTAAAGTTTTAATTACCAAATTATGATCAAGAGAAGTTTACTTTTTATTCCTGTTTTTGTTTCCGGAATTTTCTTTGGACAGCACAAATTTCTCAATACACCTAAACTCTCGGAAGAAGATTTGAAGAGCGAAAAATCAACAGCTCAACAAGATGCACCTGCGGAAGTTTTGTACCGATCCATCCACATGCGGATTGATTACAACGGCTATTTATATAAAGATGTGGTTGATCGTGTGAAAATCTACAACAAAGACAACGCCTCCAAATTTTTGAATCAGGAAATACAAACCTATGATAACAACAAGGGAAGTAGAGAAACTTTGAGCAACCTAAAAGCCAATACTTTTAATTATGAAGGTGGCAAAATTGTTGTGACTAAGGTAGAACGCGATCAAAAGTATAAATCAACCGAAGATAAAAATTACAACATCACGAAATTCGCTTTTCCGAACGTTAAAAATGGGTCGGTTGTAGAATACTCCTATTCAGTTCTTACCCCATTCTTAGGCTCTACACCAAGAGTTTTGATCGAAGAGGAAATTCCTGTCCGTTACGTGGAATATGTTTTCGAAACACCAAAACCGCTTGGTTACAGTATTAATTACAAAGGAAGTATTTCGCCAACGCACAGAGAGACGGGTCCTCAAAATATTTATGGCGGCGAATATGAGGTGTACCGCTTTGGTTATGAAAATGTACCCGCTTTCAAGGATGAGAAATATGTTCAGAACAACGAAAATTATAAAACTGGAATCAAGGCAGAACTTAATTCTGCCGTCTTTGACAATCAGCTAAAATCGTACACGCTTTCCTGGAACGATGTTCGAAAAAGACTGATGGAAAATGACGATTTCGGTGAGCAACTAAAAAAGCAAAACCTGGTAAAAGAATTGCTGCCAACAGAAATCAAAGCGCTTCCCACAATGGAAAAAGCCGCCGCAATTCTTAAATTCGTTCAAAAAAATTATACATGGAATAAGGAGGACGATGTCTTCACCGACAAAGGAATCAGGAATTTAATCAGTAGCAAAACCGGAAATACTGCAGAAATCAATCTTTTGCTTACCATGCTTTTGAGAAGTGCAGATATCGACGCAGATCCTGTCGTGCTTTCAACAGTAAAAAGAGGTGTACTCCTCTCTTATAGTCCTTCAATAGCGCAGTTGAATTATGTGTTGGCTTCATTTGAAGATGAAGGAAAATTTTATCTTTTGGATGGGACGGTAAAACAAAGCGAAATCAATATGATTGCACCCAAAGCGTTGAATTATTATGGCTTGGCCGTTGGTAAAAAGGAAATGAAGCAAATCGATATCTTCTATCCAGACACAAGTAAAACGCTTCTAACGGTTGATGCTAAAATGAATCCGGATGGAACTTTCGAAGGACACTTTTCGGATCGTGACACCAAACTTTACGCAATGGTTGTTAATGAAAATTATCTTGAAAATAAAGAGGACTATACAAAAACATACAAAGACAAATACAAATTTTCTCTCACCAATTTAAAGCACGGTTTGCAGGAAAACAATGATTTTGAAACCAGTTTCGACTTTACCTCCGATACTTTTGTGGACGTGATTGGTAATAAGTTGGTTTTTAATCCGCTATTGTTCCTTTACTCCCAAAATCACGACTTCAACCAAAAGGAACCACGCAAAGCTCCGCTGGAATTTTACTCTGCTTATGATAAAATTAAGAAAGTAACCATTACTTTACCAGAAGGTTACGTATTTGAAAACGTGCCAAAATCTAAAAAATTCAGAACCGAGGACAGTGCACTGCAATATACGTATCTCGTAACTCAAGCGGGAAATAAACTTACGGTTGAAAGTATTGTAAACGTGGACGATTCGGTTTTCCCGAAAGAATATTACCCAGCTTTTACCCAAATTTTCGACAACATTGCCAAACAGGAAGCGCAAGTTGTAACCGCTGTTAAAAAATAGTTTAAGTGTTGAAGTTTCGTAATTCACATTTCGTACTTCAAATTTCGTGTTTATACATATACAATCTTCGTTTCCACCACGGTTTTACCCAACTTTTCAAGCACCGATTTGTACTCATTGAGTTGCTGTTGGTGCTTTTCTTTTTCCTCTCCTGTCTTGAAATCGATGATTATGGTTCCGTTTTCAGTTTCAATCATTCGGTCGGGACGATAAATTTTGGAGTCACCGTTTTCGGAAATCATGATGTCTTTTTCATTGATAACCAATTGATTCTCAATAAAATATTTTGAGTATTTTTCGTTATTAATGATCTTGAAAATCCGATCGGTGATTTCAATTTTTTCCTCGGAAGTTATTGTTCCTTCTAAAAGGTAGGCTTCCAAAACTTTTTCCACGTCTCTTGCGGAATTGATCTTTGCGAGGATTTCATGGGTGAAGATTCCGATTCTAACTTTTTCAATACGGTTTTGGTAACTTTTTGAAGGAGTTGCAATTTTAATTGCTTCGGGATTTTTTTCTTTTTCAGGACTAAAATCAATCGGCATCGTTGCAAACTCCGAACTTTTTGAAGGAATCTGCTTTTTCAAATCTTGTTCAGAAACTTCATACAAATCAAAAGATGAATATTCTTCTCCAAATTCATTTGTGGGGATTTTTGGTTCAAAAAATTCGTAGATTTCAAGGTGGTTGCTCGTTTTGTTCGGCTTTTGGATGTAGAAAAAAAGTTGTTCTACAGCCCGGGTTGTCGCCACGTATTGCAAACAAAAACGGTCAATCAAATTCTGATAAATGTTTTTCTGATTAAAATCTGCCATTTCGGAATCGTAAGTTTCCAACGCTTTTTCAAACCCATTAATATTTACAGAGCTCAAACTGTTTTCCAAATCCACGTTTAGCCAATTGGAAAACTTGCCGTCCTTATTTTCGTTTTCCATCGGTAAAAAAACCACGGGAAACTCCAATCCTTTTGCTTTGTGAATCGTCATAATCTGTACTGCATCGACATTCTCCGAAGCTTGAATCGTGGTGGAATTGGCTTCTTCATCCCAAAATTTTAAAAAATCTTTCAAAGTAGAACCCGCATTTTGCGAATAACCGAAAAGCATTTCCAGATAATTGAAGAGAAAATCGGTTTCTTTTCCTTTTACAGAAAATTCTTGTAGAAAATGTTCGATGAAATTATACAGATTCAATTGAAGCAAATCTTTGCTTTTCAAATCGACGCCGTATTTCTCAAAAATGAAGTTTTCCATTTCGGATTTGTTGCCAAGTTGCAGCATTTCCAACATTTCCGCACTGAAATCTTCCACATTTATTCTTCCTAAAACTTTCAAATAATACAGCATTTTCACCGGAAACTGCAAATTTTTCGGATTTTGTTCCCAACGCAAAAATTCGGTTAAAGCCAAGAGAGTTGCCGATAAATTCAGTGTTAAACCCGATTCTGAGATGGTTTTGATGTAAACTTCTTCCCCGTGATAATTCACTTTTAAATTCCCCAAGAGTTGCGAGAAACTGAAAATATCAAAATTTCCACGACAAAGAATGGTGATGTCGGAAAACTTGAAACCATTATCCAAACAAGATTGAATATCTTCCTGCATTTTCGCGGCCACTTCTTCGTAATAAATTGATTTTGTTACGTTTTCAATTAAATTCACCCGAACTCGACCATTAATTTTTGACTTTGAAATCTGATGAGAACCGTTTCCAAAAATATCCCTGTGTTCATCTTGCGTAAAATTCGACATGAATTGATACAGTTCATTGTTGAAATTCACAATATTTTTTGCACTTCGCCAATTGTTTTCGAGGTTTTCTAATTCTGCGTCCTTTTTATTAATAATGTCGAGCATCAATTGCGAATCACCGCCACGAAAACGGTAAATACTCTGTTTCGGGTCTCCAACCAATGTGAAACTCATGTTTTCTTGCGAAATAGCGTGGTCTCTCAACGGCAGAAAATTTTGCCACTGAATAAATGACGTGTCCTGAAATTCATCGAAAAAATAATGTGAAAACTTAGTTCCCACTTTTTCATAAATGAATGAGGACGGTTCTTCCCGAAGATTTTCATGAATCAAAACATTGAATTTCGAGAGCAAAACCAAATCGTTTTCTCCCTCAATTTCCGCTAATTTGTCCTGTATGTCTTTATTAACTTTTAATGGCAGAATCGCTTGAAGAATTTTCTCCTTTTTCTTGGAAAGAATATAATTGGAGATGATTTTTTGACGGCTATCAATCAAATAATCGAGGATTTTAAGAATTTCTGCTTGTCGGTTTTTTGACTTTGAGGAAGCGCCTTTCCTATAATTTTCCTGCACGGCTTCTTCATCCGCAGGAAACGGGAATTTGTCTTTGTTAAAAAAATGATTCAAAACATTTTCAAAGAATTTTCCGATTGTTCCGCCACTTGCACGGGAAAAATCATCGGGTTGAAGATTTTTTTCTTTCAATAAACTTAAACAATCCTGTGCGATTTGAATGGAATCTTCCTTTAAATTTTTAATGCTTTCACGCAAATTTTTCTTCGATTCCTCGTAAACCTCCCAATCGAAATCCTTGTTTTCATTCAGTCGGAAATAATGTTTGTCTTGCACATATTCCTTCGCAGAATCATACAAAGTTTTGTTGAGATTGATTCGGTCATTATTATCCAAACTGTAATTCACATAATCCATAAAAGCATCGGACACGTTGTTTTCAGCGCCGATTTCCTCTAACATTTTATCCACCGCTTCCATTAGAAAAGGTTCTGCATTGATTTCCAAATTGAAATTCTGTGCTAAACCTAGTTCGTGCGAAAAACTTCGAACCAATCGTGAATTGAACTTGTCAATCGTTCCAATATTCAAAGTCGAGTAGTGGTGCAGAATATAATCGAGAATGTTTTTCGAGCGTTCGTGAAGTTCTTTCAAAGAAACATTTACCCCTTCCTTCTTCAACTTTTCCTGAATGTTGATTAAATCCTGATTGCTCTCGAAATCTTCTTTTTTAAAATTTTTCAGCCACTCGATAATTCGGTGCTTCATTTCGTTTGCTGCTTTATTGGTAAAAGTCAGCGCCAAAATATTTCTGATTTTATCGGATTGGGAAGGATATTTCAAACAGATTGCGAGAAGATTCTTCACCAAAGCATAAGTCTTTCCCGAACCTGCAGAAGCGTTGATGACGGTGTAATTGTTGCTCATATTCTATTCCTCGGTTTTTAGTTGATTCATGATATTTTTGATTTCTTCAGAAAATGAAGAAGCGATTTTAAACCCTTTTTCCGTTGCTGCAATTTCCCATTTAGGATTTACTTTATTTATTAAGGATTCCTTTTTCTGTCGATTCCATTTTTTGATTTCCTTTTCCCTTTTTATGGCTAAATCCATGCTTGCGTATTCCTCAAAATAAATGCAGTACTCTAGATTGTACTTGTCTGTGAAAGAATTTTTGATTAGATGGTTTTTGTGTTCATAAATTCTTCTGCATAAATCATTTGTAACACCTATGTAAAGTGTCGTGCGATTTTGATTGGTCATTATGTAAACAAAACCTAATTTACTCATTTTACTTTTTTTTTCAATTCAAAAGATTCCTCGCTTCGCTCGGAATGACTTTTATTTTATGAGGTTTTGGCGGGATTCTTGCGGCGGCGAAGCCGCCGCAAGAATCCCGCCTCCGTAATAATAGTGAGGACTGTCATTTCGAACCATCGTAGATGGTGAGAAATCTCTATTTAAAGCTACAGCTTAAAAAAATATCTTTATAAATCTTCTGCATTTACCCATTTTTCTGTCAACTTTTTTTGGAGATTCCTCGCTTCGCTCGGAATGACTTTTATGTTATGAGGTTCGGTCGGGATTCTTGCGGCGGCTTCGCCGCCGCAAGAATCCCGCCTCCGTAATAATAGTGAGGACTGTCATTTCGAACCATCGTAGATGGTGAGAAATCTCTATTTAAAGCTATAGCTTAAAAAAATATCTTTATAAATCTTCTGCATTTATCCATTTTTCTGTCAACTTTTTTTGGAGATTCCTCGCTTCGCTCGGAATGACTTTTATTTTATGAGGTTCGGTCGGGATTCTTTGCGGCGGCGAAGCCGCCGCAAAGAATCCCGATCCACAATAATTGTTAATGACGTCATTTAGAACCAACGAAGGAGGTGAGAAATCCCATTTAAAGCTATAACTTATATTTAAAGTCAGTGTTACAAGAAAAAATCCTTATTTGTAAATTTTTTAACTCAACAAACTTTCAGCGTGAACACTATTATAGTGTCCAATATCAATTTTTAAAAATAACAAAATAATTTGTCATTTCAGAAAAAAATCTTACTTTTGCAGTCCAAAATGAGATGTAAATTATGTTAATTATCCCAGTAAAAGATGGCGAAGCTATCGACAGAGCACTAAAAAAATACAAAAGAAAATTTGATAAAACAGGAGTTGTAAGAGCTTTAAGAAGCAGACAGCAATTCATCAAGCCTTCTGTAACAAAAAGACAGGCTAACTTGAAAGCGGCTCACAAACAGAGAATCGCTAGTAGAGAAGAGCAGGCTTAATTAAAGTTTTCTTTAGAAAATACTAAAATCACTTTTCGAATAGTTATATTTGAAGAGTGATTTTTTTGTGCCCTATTCATAATGATTGAGAGATTTTTGGAATACATCTCCGTAGAACGGCGCTATTCGCCAAACACGGTGATTAGTTATGAGAAGGATTTAAAAGATTTTTCAAAATTTCTTTTGGAGACAGAAGCTCATCAAGATTTCTCTAAAGTCGACAAAAAAATCATCAGAAATTTCATGGTCGAGTTAAGCGAGCATCAAATTTCAAAACGAAGCATCAACCGCAAACTTTCTTCCTTGCGCAGCTTCTTTCTTTTTCTATTAAAAGTGGGTGAAATAAAGTCCACACCTTTAGAAAACATTCAGTCCCTAAAATTTTACGCAGAAAAACAAATTCCTTTTTCAAAGGAGGAAATGGATCATCTCGAAGTTTTGGATGTTCAGCCAAAAAACGGAAGTCTATTAAAAGAACTCATCGTCGAAACCCTTTATCAAACAGGAATGCGTCGTGCCGAACTCTGTAATCTCCTTTTTGAAAACGTAGATTTCAGCCAAAAAGAAATCAAAGTCATCGGTAAAGGAAATAAGACGAGAATTATTCCCGTTTCAGACTCGTTGCTGCAAAGATTTGAAATGTACCTTGAAGAAAGGAAGCCGCTGAAAGACAACGATATTTATTTTTTCGTGAATGAGAAAGGTAAAAAATTGTACGATAAATTTGTCTATTCTGCGGTAAATTCCTACCTTAGTCTTGTCACTTCGAAGACCAAGAAAAGCCCTCATATTTTAAGACACAGTTTTGCGACTCACGTTTTAGAAAATGGGGCTGAAATTTCTAAGGTCAAGAAGTTGATGGGGCATTCGTCGCTTGCTTCCACGCAGGTTTATACGGATGCGAATATTGAACAGTTAAAAAAAGTGTTTAACAGCGCTCATCCACGAGCCAAAAAAAAGTAGATTATGAAAATTAAAGTTCAGTCAATTGGATTGACGCCACATGCGCCGCTTGAAGAGTATTTAGAAAAAAAATTAAGCAAGCTCGAAACTTTTTACGATAAAATCCACGGTTGCCAAGTTTTTCTTAAAGTTGAAAATGCTTCAGACAAAGAAAACAAAACAGCAGAGATTAAACTGGAAGTTCCAGGTGATGATATTGTGGTTAAAAAGACTTCGGCGTCTTTTGAAGAAAGTATTGATCTTTGTGCAGAAACCGCTAAAAAGCTGTTAATCAAGAAAAAAGAATTAGCATAACTAAAATTCATAAAAATTTTTAAAATTTATTTGTAGATTTCAAAAAAACAACCTTATATTTGCACTCGCAAAAAGAGATAAGAAGTTCTTTTGAAATCTATTTGCCTCCTTAGCTCAGTTGGCCAGAGCACGTGATTTGTAATCTCGGGGTCGTGGGTTCGAATCCCTCAGGAGGCTCATTTTTGTAAAATTGGGGAGATTCCAGAGTGGCCAAATGGATCAGACTGTAACTCTGCTGTCTTACGACTTCGCAGGTTCGAATCCTGCTCTCCCCACATTTTATGAAAAATATTTTGCAAGTTTTAAAATTAGTTTTAAATTTGCAGACCGTTTACCAACAAATTTTGTAAACAAAATTGCGGAAGTAGCTCAGTTGGTAGAGCGTCAGCCTTCCAAGCTGAATGTCGCGAGTTCGACCCTCGTCTTCCGCTCAACAGAAATCACAACCAAAAAACGGCTTGTGATTTTTTTTTAAAATTTTGCCGACTTAGCTCAGGGGTAGAGCGCTTCCTTGGTAAGGAAGAGGTCGTGAGTTCAAATCTCATAGTTGGCTCTAAAAATCACAATCGGAAATGGTTGTGATTTTTTTTGTTCACAAATCCTTAAATTTGTTCAAAATAGCATTCTATGAGGATACTTTTATTGGAAGATGATTTAATCCTTTCGGCCGAACTTAGCAAATTTTTGGAGGACAATAACTTTGAGGTAAAGCGGGTTTATGACGGCAATTTGTTCTTGAGCGAAGTGAAGCAAAATAATTATGAACTATTTCTTCTAGACATCAACGTTCCAAAAACCAATGGTTTGGAAGTATGCGAAAAAATCCGTGAGGAAGACAAAAATACACCCATTATCATGATTTCTGCGTATGGTGACCTTTCTGATAAAAAGGACGCCTTCAACAGGCTTGCTGATGATTACCTGGTAAAACCTTTTCAGTTCGAGGAGCTTTTGATGCGAATGAATTCCTTAATAAGAAGAAGGTCTTCCGATAAAAATGTTTCGGAGAAAGTTATTACCATTGAAGATTTAAAGATTAATAAAACGGAACAAAAAGTCTTTAGAAAAGGCAAAGAAATTATTCTTACGGTGAAAGAGTTCCAGCTGTTATTGCTTTTGGCGGAAAATCCGGGCAAAACTTTTTCCAAGCAGCAGATATCTGAAATGGTTTGGCAGCACAATTTTAATACAAATACCAACACTGTTGAGGTTTACATTAACTTTTTGAGGAAGAAGATTGATAAGGGTTTTGATGTGAAGCTCATTCACACCCGTTCTGGCTTTGGATATTTCCTAAATCCACAAAAATGAACATCAAGAATAAAATCGCACTGAACCTCAGTTTGCTTTTTTCCGTATTTCTGGGGACGATTCTTATTATCATCTACCTGTTTTTTGCAGAATTCAGGAAAAGTGAGTTTGTGAATGTTCTAAAGGATCGGATTTCCACGATTTCCAATTATTTTAATGAAGATGAAGCGATTGTTGATGAATCGAAGATGATTAATGACACTCCAACTTATTCGATACATCAAGAAGAAATTGAGGTTTTTAACGAAAAGTTTGAACCCATTTTCAGCAACATCACAGGAAAAAAAAATATTTGGAATGAGGGTGACCTTCTTGCCCTCAAGAATACCGGTTCTGTTTATCGACGGGATACAAAGGCTGAAATTTATGGCGAAAAAATTGGTGGAAGATATTTTTTGATTGCTTCTGAAGACTTTATGGGAAAAGAGAAATTGAAATATCTGGGTTCGCTCATGCTAATTTCTTTCATTGTTGCAAGTTCGCTCGTTTGGATTTTAAGTTTTCTCTTTGCCAAACGAATGATGGCTCCATTGGACATTTTTCAGGAAAAAATCACGAGAATTTCGGCAAACAATTTAACAGAAAGACTCCCGGAAACCGACAAAAAGGACGAGATTAATCTTCTGGCAAAAGTCTTCAACACGATGCTTGGAAGAATTGACCGATCCTATTCTTCACAAAAAGAATTTAATGCAAGTGCTTCACATGAGATTAAAACACCGTTGACGAGAATGGCTTTTCAACTTGAGAATCTTGCAAAACTTGAAAACGAGAATCCGCAAACGAAAAAGTATATCCAGGGAATTTCTGATGAGGTTTACCAGGTTTCGGATACAGTAAATTCCTTATTGCTGCTTTCGAAACTGGAGGAGGAGCATTTACGGGACGACCGTTCTTCGGTTCGAATCGATGAGGTGATTTTTGATGCTTTTGAGGACGTGAAGAGGAATTTTGAAAATTTTGAAATCAACTTCGATATTCATGAAGAGAACGATTCAGGGAATTTAACGGTGAAGGGAATTAAACCACTTTTAGAGATTGTTTTCATCAATTTATTTAAGAATGCTTGTCTTTACTCATTTAAAAAAGAGGTGAATGTTGATATTTCGGAGGACGATTTAAACTTAACTGTCGTTGTAAAGTCGAAAGGGGATTTGATTTCCGAAGATGATTCGCAAAAAATTTTCGACGCATTCAAAAGAGGTTCAAATTCGCAACAAAGGAGCGGTTCCGGACTTGGTTTAAGGATTTGCAAAAGGATTCTTGATTTTCACCATGCAGAAATTTCATACCGTTCTGAAGGTTCAGAGCTGAATGTTTTTGTTGTGAAATTTCCTTTGGTATAGTTTAGTTCTTCTTTGGTGCGCCATATTGCAATAGATCTTCGGCAACTTTCGGCGTAAATTCCTCTTCAGGATATTTATGGTGAAGAATTTCTTGCGTAAATTTCACTGCAGATCTCTTTAATTTTTCAGAGAATTCGCTGTTTTTTCTTTCTAAATAATTCTGTATTAAAGCCTCCTTGTTTGCGTTGATTTTTTGTTTTTTCAAAAGCTTTTGTTCTTCGAATCTTTGTTTTTTAAAGTCAAAAATTTCTTTGGTGAATTCGGCTATTTCATGCAGTTTCTTTTTAATGTCGCATTCCCAAAAACGTAAGACCGTCCAACCTTCTTCCCGCAGTTTTTTGTTGACTTTGAAATCACGCTCCATGTTTCGCTCGATTTTATCAAACCAAAACCCTGCATTTGTTCCCAACTTTTTCTTTCTCGTTTCCCAGTCTTTTCCGTGCCAATAATCACCATCGGCAAAAATGGCGATTTTGTATCGGGTAATAGTAAAATCGGGGGTTCCGTAAATTTTCTTGTTATTTTTTCTGTAGCGGATTCCTTTCGCAAACAAAGCTTTTCCCAAAATGATTTCTATTTTGGTTCCGTTGGATTTATTTGCCTGCATATTTTTTCGGCGTTGTTCGGGATTGAGTTTGTTCACTATAATAATTGCTTCTGAAGGGTAAAGTTAAATTTTTTTTAACTAAATATATGTTATTAGGTGAGAATAGGCTTTGGTTCATTTAAAGTTTTCACAAATTATAATTTGTGCGATTGTGTTTTAAATAAATTTCCATAAATTTGCAGTCCGGTTTTCACGCAATACCGTATGTTGCAATCTGCTGAAATTGAATCTTAAAAACTTTTTTTAACTAATGGTTTTTGATTTTCAAAAAATCACTATATTTGCAAACCGAAAAATTAAATAATTAATTAAATAAATAATTTAAATCATGGCAAAGGAAACGTTTAATCGTAACAAACCACACTTGAACATTGGTACCATCGGTCACGTAGACCATGGTAAAACTACTTTGACAGCTGCTATCTCTAAAGTATTGGCTGAAAAAGGTTTAGCACAAATGAGAGATTTCTCTTCAATTGACTCTGCACCAGAAGAAAAAGAAAGAGGGATTACTATCAACACATCTCACGTAGAATACGAAACAGAAAACAGACACTACGCACACGTTGACTGTCCAGGTCACGCCGACTATGTAAAAAACATGGTAACTGGTGCTGCTCAAATGGACGGAGCAATTCTTGTGGTTGCTGCAACAGACGGACCTATGCCTCAAACAAGAGAGCACATCCTTCTTTGTCGTCAGGTAAACGTACCTAGAATTGTTGTTTTCATGAACAAAGTTGACATGGTAGATGATGCTGAATTGTTAGAACTAGTTGAACTTGAAGTGAGAGATCTTCTTTCTTCTTACGAATATGACGGTGACAACTCACCAGTAATTCAAGGTTCTGCTCTAGGTGGTCTTAACGGAGATGCTAAATGGGTTGAGAAAATTGAAGAACTTATGGCTGCTGTTGATACTTGGATCGAGCAACCACAAAGAGATCAGGATAAGCCGTTCTTGATGCCAATCGAAGACGTATTCTCTATTACAGGTAGAGGAACTGTAGCAACTGGTAGAATCGAGGCTGGTGTAATCAACTCTGGTGATCCTGTTGATATCGTAGGTATGGGTGATGAAAAATTAACATCAACTGTAACTGGGGTAGAGATGTTTAGAAAAATCTTGGATAGAGGTGAAGCTGGTGATAACGTGGGTCTATTGTTGAGAGGTATTGAAAAAACCGACATCAAGAGAGGTATGGTAATCGCTAAGCAAGGATCTGTGAAACCACACAAAAAATTCAAAGCTGAGGTTTATATCTTGTCTAAAGAAGAAGGTGGTCGTCACACTCCATTCCACAACAAATACCGTCCACAGTTCTACGTAAGAACTACTGACGTAACTGGTGAAATCTTCTTGCCAGAAGGTGTAGAAATGGTAATGCCGGGTGATAACTTAACAATTACTGTAGAATTGTTGCAACCAATCGCTCTTAACGTAGGTCTTAGATTTGCGATCAGAGAAGGTGGTAGAACAGTTGGTGCAGGTCAGGTAACTGAAATTTTAGATTAATTTCTAATTAAATAATTAAAAGTTCCGTAAGGAAACTTGCGGAACTTTTTATAACTACGGGCATCGTCCAATGGTAGGATACCGGTCTCCAAAACCGTTGATCAGGGTTCGAATCCTTGTGCCCGTGCAAAAAAAAGATAATGAGCTTAGTTGATTTTATAAAAGGTTCGTATCACGAATTCAAAGATAAGGTAGAGTGGCCGAAATGGTCAGAATTGCAGTCATCTACAATCGTGGTAACGGTGGCAACCGTTATTTTGGCATTATTTACTTTCGGTGTTGATTCAGCTTTTAGTAAGGCTATTACTAACGTCCTTACACTCTTTATCAACCTCTTTAATTAAAATTATTTTCCCAAATGAGTGACTTGAAGTGGTATGTTCTGAAATCCATCAGCGGACAGGAAAATAAGGTGAAAACCTACATTGAGAACGAAATGAAGAGGCTTGGTTTCGAACATTTCGTAACTCAGGTGGTTATTCCTATGGAAAAAGTGATCCAGATGAGAAACGGTAAAAAGGTGCCAAAAGAAAAACCTTATTATCCGGGTTACTTAATGGTGGAAGCCAATCTTATAGGTGAAATTCCTCACATCATCAAAAATATTCCAGGCGTTATTTCTTTCTTGAGTTTAACGAAAGGAGGAGATCCTGTTCCGATGAGAAAATCTGAGGTAAACAGAATGCTCGGAAGAATGGATGAACTTTCAGAATTCGCGGTGGAAACTGCAATTCCGTTCGTAGTAGGAGAAAACGTAAAAGTAATCGATGGTCCATTCAACGGATTTAACGGAACGATCGAAAAATTACACGAAGACAAAAAGAAAATTGAAGTTTCTGTAATGATTTTCGGTAGAAAAACTCCAATGGAGTTGAGCTATATGCAGGTTGAAAAAGTGTAATACTTTTTATAATATTGTAAAAGGACTGTTCGAAAGAACGGTCTTTTTTTATGCCTCAATCAAAAATTTTGATCCATTAAAATAATTTTTATAATATACAGTGCGTAGTAAACATTGTTTTCATTAAATCTTTATATTTGATGAAATTAATTTATTATGAAAACTAAATTTACCTTTTTATTCCTATGGATTTTCGTCATCCATGGATTTTCGCAGGATCAATCGTTTGACTTATTGAAGAACGATACCAAAACCAAAATACTTTACGACCGTGTTTTCGCAGTTTCGAAAGCAAATGAATTAAAACCAACCGGTGTTTCAGCGGCAAACTTTCTTCAGGTTTATCACGAAATGCAGAGAGCGGATTTTCTGCAAAGGATGCCGAATTTAGAAGTCATACAGAAAAAAGCAGATGAAGGTTTTAGCAAAAACTACATTCCGCTTTCTTTATTAATCGTAGATTTTGAAAGCATTAAACCAAGTTTTTTGGAGTCTAAAAGTGTAGCACTAAACACAAAAAACCAATATGTTATTACCGATAAGTCACAAAATGTTTTCAACGAAAATGAAATTAGTCTTTTGGCGCCAATTTTAGGCAAAACAAAGGAAAATCATGTTGAATTTATTTTGAAAAGTGATTTAGTTTTCAATACATCCAACAGAAAAGTTGCTTTTATAGAAATTCAATATGGAGCTTATTGGAACAGAATTTATCAGGATCAAGCAATAACAATTAATTTTTCAAAAAATGGACTCAATGCGATTCCGTACAGAATTCATTTTTCCGACGGGAAAGTTTTGGAACAATCTTTCGTCATGGATGTTCAATATCAAAGAAGGGCAAAAGAAAATAAGGGATTTAAAAGCTTTGAACCAAATATAGTAACGTCTATTTCTTCCACCATTCCGTATAAAGGTTACGGGGAAACGGCCGCCTTTACAGGAAACGGTGAATATGAAGTTTATATGGGAAATGACGGTGTTTTGGACAAGCCTATTGTTTTGGTTGACGGTTTCGATCCGGGTGACACCAGAAATACCGCCGGAATTTATCAAATGTTGAATTATGGAACGTCCCAGAATTTAGGAGATTTGATTAGAGCTCAAGGTTATGATATCATCGTGCTGAATTTCCCAACTTACACAAGATCAGACGGAACAACAATTATTGATGGTGGTGTTGATTATATTCAAAGGAACGCCATGATTTTAGTAGAACTCTTGACACAAATTAATAGTGCCAAAACGGGCAATGAAAAAAATGTAGTTATTGGGCCGAGTATGGGTGGGCTTATTTCTCGCTACGCATTACGATACATGGAACAGAACAGTTTGAATCCGGACACAAGGCTTTACCTCTCATTTGATTCGCCGCATTTGGGAGCAAATGTTCCACTTGGTTTTCAACATCTCTTCAATTATATGGGATTTGGTCCGGTGGGAGATGTCACGATGCAAGGAATCGTAAACGGAATGCTGAAAAGTCCGGCTGCCAGAGAAATGCTGATTGATCATTTTGAAGGTCATCTGCAAAGCGGAAGTACTACAGATTTTGACGGTACAAAACTATTGCCTGCAGGTTCACCGAATTACAGGACTCCTTTTCAGAACGAATTAAATGCAATCGGTTTCCCTACAAGTACAAGAAATATTTCAATAAGCAACGGTGCAGGTAATGGCGCAATGACCGGGACTCCGGGAATGGTCGTGATGGATCATACTTTTAATACTTCATCTACGCAGAGAGCCATTATTAAAACCAATTTTACACCCGCACAAAATGTTACAGCGCAAGTAAGCAGTTTTCAGGGGCAGCAATGGATTTTGTTCTGGATTACTTTTTATAACAGCGCCGCAAGTGCAAAGTCACCTGCAACTTCAGATGGATTGGATTCCGCTCCTGGTGGAAGATTTGATCTACAAAAATTTGCAGACGCAGCCAACGGAAATGCAATGCTGACAGAATTTATGAATAATCTTAAGATTTTGTATTTCAATTTTATTCCTGCAACCAGTTCAATGGCAGTAAGCAATAACAACGGAAATTATTATTCAAATATAAATTCTTCTTCTACAACGCCGTTTGCGTCTTATTATATACCAAATGAAAATCAAAATCACGTGACTTTAAATGACCAAAATGTGCAGTTCGCTTTAAATGAAATCTTAAATTACGCGACACTTGGAAACAATGAAGCAGGTAAATTAAAAAATATTACCATTGAAAATCCAGTAAAAAATTCATTGCGAATTAAGTCTGATTTTGTATTGAAAAACACGGAGGTTGTCATCACTGATTTTTCTGGAAGAAAAACATTCTCAAAAACAATTGACATTGCAGGGAATATTGAAATCCCAATTTCATTGTTAAACGGAGTATATATGGTTTCAATTACTTCAGGTAGCGAAAAAATAACTAAAAAGGTTATTGTGAATAGATAAATTAAATACACGACTACATCAACCGTTTCTTAGGAAGCGGTTTTTTATTTTCAAAATTCTTCTTAAAAATCAACACCTTACACTTGCAGAATTAAAAATTATTCTTAATTTTGCAGTCCGAAAAGCAGGTTAAAAAGGTGAGATGGTTTAATCTGCTGATTTATAAATGCTTCCACATTCATAAATTAAAAATCTTAAAACAAAAAAATGGCTAAAAAAGTCTTTAAAATGGTAAAACTTCAGGTGAAGGGTGGCGCTGCCAATCCTTCTCCACCAGTAGGTCCAGCTTTGGGTTCTGCAGGTGTGAACATCATGGAGTTTTGTAAACAATTTAACGGAAGAACACAAGACAAGCCAGGACAAGTTTTGCCAGTGGTAATCACTGTGTACGAAGACAAATCTTTTGAATTCGTCATCAAAACTCCTCCTGCCGCAATCCAACTATTGGAAGCTGCGAAATTGAAAGGTGGATCCGGAGAACCCAACAGAAACAAAGTAGGATCTGTGTCTTGGGCGCAAGTTCAAAAAATTGCTGAAGATAAAATGACGGATTTGAACTGCTTCACAATGGATTCCGCACTTACCATGGTTGCAGGTACTGCAAGATCAATGGGAATACGAGTAACAGGAACGAAACCAACTAACGCTTAATACTTATTGAAATGGCAAAATTAACGAAGAAGCAAAAAGAAGTTGCAAGCAAACTAGAGAAGAACAAAATTTATAATTTGGACGAAGCATCTGCATTGGTGAAGGAACTGAATTATGCAAAATTCGACGCTTCTGTAGATTTGGCAGTTAGATTGGGTGTAGATCCTAGAAAAGCAAACCAAATGGTGAGAGGAGTTGTTTCTCTTCCTCACGGAACTGGTAAAGACGTAAAAGTTCTTGCATTAGTAACTCCAGACAAAGAAGCAGAAGCTAAAGAAGCCGGAGCAGACTATGTAGGATTAGACGAATATTTAGATAAAATCAAAGGAGGTTGGACAGATGTTGACGTTATTGTAACAATGCCTGCTGTAATGGGGAAATTAGGACCATTGGGTAGAGTTTTGGGACCAAGAGGTTTGATGCCGAATCCAAAATCCGGAACCGTAACCATGGAAATCGGAAAAGCGGTATCTGAAGTAAAATCAGGTAAAATTGATTTTAAAGTTGACAAATACGGAATCATCCACGCTGGAATCGGTAAAGTATCTTTCGACGCTGCGAAAATCAAAGAAAACGCTTCAGAATTGATCCAAACTTTGATTAAATTGAAACCAACTGCCGCTAAAGGAACCTATGTGAAGTCAATCTACTTGTCTTCTACCATGAGCCCTGGAATCGCTGTTGATACTAAATCTGTAAACTAATATAAATCCTTAAGACAATGACTAAAGAAAATAAAGTTGTAGCGATACAAGAGATTAAAGATTTGCTTCAGGATGCAAAAGTAGTTTATGTAGCAGATCTAGAAGGTTTGAACGCTGCAAAATCATCAGATTTCAGAAGACAGGCCTTCAAAAACAACATCAAAGTAAAAGTTGTAAAAAATACTTTGCTTCAGAAAGCAATGGAACAGATTGAAGGAGTGGATTACTCTGAAATGTTCGATACTTTCAAAGGAAACTCTGCATTGATGATTTCTGAAACAGCAAACGCACCTGCGAAGTTGATTCAGTCTTTCAGAAAAAAAGAGGAAAAACCGGCTTTGAAATCCGCTTTCGTTCAGGAAACTTTCTATTTGGGAGATAACAATCTTGATACATTGGTAAACATCAAGTCAAGAGAGGAAATGATTGGAGAAATCATCGGATTACTTCAGTCGCCTATCCAGAGATTGGTTTCTGCGCTTCAAAACAAAGAAGAAGCTACAGGAAAAGCAGAAGAAGCACCAGTTGCTGAAGTTGCTGCACCTGCTGAAGAGCCAAAAACAGAGGAAGCTCCGGCTGCAGAAGCTGCTCCTGAAACACCGGAAGCAAGCGCAGAAGGAGAAGCTCCAGCTGCAGAATAATTTTTAGATTATTCAATCCGCTTGAAGCATAAAGCCGAGAGCAAACTGAGATTAACTCAAAAAAACAAAAATAAATCGTTCAACAACAAAAACATTACAAAATGTCAGATTTAAAAAATTTAGCTGAAACGCTAGTAAACTTAACAGTAAAAGACGTAAATGAATTAGCTGCAATCCTTAAGGATGAGTACGGAATTGAGCCTGCTGCTGCTGCAGTAGTAGTATCAGGAGGTGCAGGCGGTGGAGAAGCTGCTGAAGAAAAAACAGAATTCGATGTAATCTTGAAATCAGCCGGTGCTTCTAAATTGGCTGTAGTTAAATTGGTTAAAGATTTAACTGGTGCAGGTCTTAAAGAAGCTAAAGATATGGTAGACGGTGCTCCAGCTCCAATTAAGCAGGGTATTTCTAAAGACGAAGCTGAAGCTTTGAAAAAGCAACTTGAAGAAGCTGGTGCTGAAGTAGAATTGAAGTAATTCTTTTTACTAAAATACAAATAAGACTCCCGATTTATCGGGAGTTTTTGTTTAACAAAACTTTATAACCTTATCAAGTTTAAAGATGTCCTAATTGTTTGCTAATGTGGATAAGTTTTTTTAAATTTGCACTCGTTTTGGCGCTAATAATTGTTTGTAAATCAGTAAAATATTGAAATTCAACTCTTTCGGTAGATCCGGAAGGGATTTCGTGTTTTAGGGATCTATGTCCTTTTATCGCCCAAAGCAAAAATTCAAGAAAAATATTTTGCACTACTCCGTGAAAAGATATACCGGCGTTGCAGTTAGAAAGGTGAATGAGCCAAAAGCCAAGTAAAAAGAACCACGACTTACTGATAGCGCCAAAAATCAACAGTCTTATCTTCCAGCTTCGGACTTCCAACTTCCAGCTTTTCTGATATTTTTTAACCAAAATATTTTTTAACCCCCATTCTTTACAAATTTTTATGAGTAAATCTAAAGCAGTCGCAAAAACTCAGAGTAACGAAAGAATTAATTTCTCCGCAGCAAAGGGGAAAATCGAGACTCCTGACTTTTTGGACATTCAGATCCAGTCATTCAAAGAGTTCTTCCAGTTGGATACCCTTCCGGAGCAGAGAGTAAACGAAACCCTCTACAAAACCTTTGAAGAAAATTTCCCAATCACAGACTCCAGAAACCAATTCGTTTTGGAATTTTTGGATTATCTAGTGGATTCACCACGTTACTCGATCGACGAGTGTGTGGAAAGAGGACTGACTTATTCGGTTCCTTTGAAGGCAAGACTTAAATTGTATTGTACAGACCCTGAACACGAAGATTTTCAGACCGTTGTACAGGACGTTTATTTAGGTCCGGTTCCTTACATGACTCCTTCGGGATCATTCATCATCAATGGTGCAGAACGTGTTATCGTAACGCAGCTTCACCGTTCTCCGGGTGTGTTTTTCGGACAGACTTATCACGCCAACGGAACAAAGTTGTATTATTCCAGAATTATCCCTTTCAAAGGATCTTGGATGGAATTCACAACCGACATCAACAACGTAATGTACGCTTACATCGACCGTAAGAAAAAATTACCGTTGACGACTTTATTGAGAGCAATCGGGTACGAATCCGATAAAGATATCCTTCAAATTTTCGATCTTGCGGAAGAAGTCAAAGTTTCTAAAGCAGCATTGAAAAAAGTAGAAGGTAGAACCTTGGCAGCGAGAGTTTTGAACACTTGGTTCGAAGATTTCGTGGACGAAGATACAGGTGAAGTAGTTTCCATTGAAAGAAACGAAATCATCTTGGATAGAGAAACTGTTCTTGAAAAAGAACATTTAGACCTTATTTTGGATGCAGGTGTGAAATCGATTTTGATTCACAAAGAAAATTCAAACGAGTTCTCTATCATCCAAAATACATTACAAAAAGACCCTACAAACTCTGAAAAAGAGGCAGTAGAATACATTTACCGCCAGTTAAGAAACGCAGATCCGCCAGATGAAGAAACGGCAAGAGGAATCATTGAAAAATTATTCTTCTCTGAACAGCGTTACTCATTAGGTGAAGTTGGCCGTTACAGATTGAACAAAAAATTAGGTTTAAATATTCCTGAAAAAACGGAAGTTTTAACCAAAGAAGACATCATTTCCATCGTTCGTCACTTGATCGAATTGGTAAACTCCAAAGCGGAAGTTGATGATATCGACCACTTGTCAAACAGAAGAATTAAAACTGTTGGTGAGCAATTGGCAGGACAATTCGGTGTTGGTCTTTCAAGAATTGCAAGAACAATCCGTGAGAGAATGAACGTTAGAGATAACGAAATCTTCACACCGATCGACTTGGTAAACGCAAAAACTTTAACATCGGTAATCAACTCGTTTTTCGGAACCAACCAACTTTCACAATTCATGGATCAAACCAATCCATTGTCGGAAATCACTCACAAGAGAAGACTTTCCGCTTTAGGACCGGGTGGTTTATCCAGAGAAAGAGCAGGTTTCGAGGTACGTGACGTTCACCATACGCACTACGGAAGAATTTGTCCGATTGAAACTCCGGAAGGACCAAACATCGGTTTGATTTCTTCCTTAGGAATTTATGCGAAAATCAACAATTTAGGATTCATCGAAACTCCGTACAGAAAAGTAAAAGACGGAAAAGTGGACCTTAAAACTGCTGCAGTGTTCTTAAATGCTGAAGACGAAGAAGATAAAGTAATTGCACAGGCAAACGTTGAAATGAATGATGACGGTACCATTTCTACGGAAAGAGTGATCGCTCGTCTTGACGGTGATTATCCTGTAGTTGAGCCACAACAAGTTGACTTAATCGACGTTGCGCCAAACCAAATTTCGGGAATTTCTGCCTCATTAATTCCATTCTTGGAGCATGATGATGCGAACCGTGCGTTGATGGGATCCAACATGATGCGTCAAGCAGTTCCATTGTTGAAACCTGAAGCTCCGGTTGTAGGAACAGGTCTTGAAAAACAGGTGGCAACCGATTCAAGAATTTTGATCAACGCAGAAGGAAACGGTGTTGTAGAATATGTTGACGCAGATAAAATCACCATTAAATATGAAAGAAGCGAGGACGATGATTTAGTATCATTCGAATCTGCGACGAAAACATACAATTTGACCAAATTCAGAAAAACCAACCAAAGTACCACCATCTCTTTGAGACCAAACGTAAGAGTAGGCGACAAAGTAGTAAAAGGTCAGGTTCTTTGCGACGGTTACGCAACTGAAAACGGTGAATTGGCATTGGGAAGAAACCTTACTGTAGCGTTCATGCCGTGGAAAGGTTACAACTTCGAGGATGCAATTGTGATCAACGAAAAAGTAGTTCGTGAAGATTGGTTTACTTCCATCCACGTGGATGAATATTCTTTGGAAGTTCGTGATACCAAATTAGGTATGGAAGAATTAACCGCAGATATTCCAAACGTTTCGGAAGAAGCTACCAAAGATCTGGACGAAAACGGGATGATCAGAATTGGTGCGGAAGTAAAACCGGGCGACATCATGATTGGTAAAATCACGCCAAAAGGTGAATCCGACCCAACTCCGGAAGAAAAATTATTGAGAGCGATTTTCGGTGACAAAGCAGGTGATGTGAAAGATGCTTCTTTGAAGGCGGATTCATCATTGAGAGGTGTTGTCATCAATAAAAAATTATTCTCAAGAAATATTAAAGACAAAAAGAAAAGAACCGAAGAAAAACTGAAACTTGAGGAAATCGAAAACACGTACAAAGCGAAATTCGACGATTTAAGAAATACGCTTCTTGAAAAATTAGGAACTCTTGTAAACGGTAAAACTTCTCAAGGTGTGAAAAACGACCTTGATGAAGAAATCATCGGAAAAGGAGTGAAGTTTACGACCAAATTGCTTCAAAGTGTTGAAGACTATGTGAACGTAAGCGGTTCTGATTGGACAGTTGATGCTGATAAAAATGATCTGATCAAGCAATTGATCCACAACTATAAAATCAAGTACAACGATATTCAAGGGGTGAAAAACCGTGAGAAATTCGCAATTTCAATCGGGGACGAGCTTCCTGCAGGGATCATCAAGTTGGCCAAAGTCTATATCGCTAAAAAACGTAAGTTGAATGTAGGTGATAAAATGGCGGGACGTCACGGTAATAAAGGTATCGTATCAAGAATCGTTCGCGAGGAAGATATGCCGTTCCTGGAAGACGGAACTCCTGTTGATATCGTGTTGAATCCATTGGGTGTACCTTCACGTATGAACATCGGACAGATTTACGAAACCGTTCTCGGTTGGGCAGGTAAAAAATTAGGCTTGAAATTCGCGACACCGATTTTCGACGGAGCAAATCTTGAGCAAATTACCGAATACACCGATCAAGCGGGACTTCCAAAATACGGAAGCACGTATCTTTATGACGGTGGAACAGGTGAAAGATTCTCACAACCTGCAACTGTTGGTGTCATCTACATGTTGAAATTAGGACACATGGTGGATGACAAAATGCACGCACGTTCTATCGGACCTTACTCATTGATTACGCAGCAACCATTAGGAGGTAAAGCACAATTCGGTGGACAGAGATTTGGGGAGATGGAAGTTTGGGCGCTTGAAGCGTTCGGAGCATCAAATATTTTACGTGAAATCTTGACCGTAAAATCTGATGACGTGATTGGTAGAGCGAAAACGTATGAAGCGATTGCCAAAGGAGAAGCGATGCCTGAACCGGGTATTCCTGAATCTTTCAACGTATTGCTTCACGAACTTCAAGGTCTTGGATTAGACGTTCGTTTGGAAGAATAAAAATTAAGAAATTAGGAAATTAAGAAATTGGAGTGGGAATAAATGAGGTGGTAATTTCTTAATCACTTAATCTCATAATCTCTTAATTAATTTTTAAAAAAGTTATGTCAAATAAAAATAAAACAAGTAATTTCAACAGAATTACGATCGGTCTTGCTTCTCCCGAATCTATTTTACAGGATTCAAGAGGTGAAGTCTTAAAACCGGAAACCATTAACTACAGAACGCACAAACCTGAACGTGACGGTCTTTTCTGCGAAAAAATCTTCGGGCCTGTAAAGGATTACGAATGTGCTTGTGGAAAATACAAAAGAATCCGTTACAAAGGAATCGTGTGCGACAGATGTGGGGTAGAAGTTACCGAAAAGAAAGTGCGTCGTGAAAGAATCGGGCACATCAATTTGGTCGTTCCTGTAGCGCACATTTGGTATTTCCGTTCGTTGCCGAACAAAATCGGTTACCTTCTTGGACTGCCTTCCAAAAAGTTGGACATGATTATCTATTACGAAAGATATGTCGTGATTCAACCGGGGATTGCAAAGAAAGCAGATGGTTCCGATTTCGAGGACAAAGAATTTTTAACAGAGGAAGAATATTTGGATATCCTAGATACGCTTCCTGCTGAAAACCAATATCTTGATGATTCCGACCCGAATAAATTTGTTGCCAAAATGGGAGCAGAAGCGGTGGAAGAATTATTGAGAAGAATTGATTTGGACGCATTGTCTTTCGACCTTCGTCACAAAGCTCACAACGAATCTTCAAAACAAAGAAGAACAGAAGCTTTAAAGCGACTTAACGTTGTAGAAGCTTTAAGAGGAGCAAACACAAGAATGATCAACCGTCCTGAATGGATGATTATGAGAGTTCTTCCTGTAATTCCACCTGAATTGAGACCGTTGGTTCCATTGGATGGTGGTCGTTTCGCGACTTCGGATTTGAATGACCTTTACAGAAGAGTAATCATCAGAAACAACCGTTTGAAGAGACTTTTGGAAATTAAAGCTCCTGAAGTAATCTTAAGAAACGAAAAGAGAATGTTGCAGGAATCTGTAGATTCATTATTCGATAACACAAGAAAATCTTCTGCAGTAAAATCTGAATCAAACAGACCATTGAAATCACTTTCTGATTCATTGAAAGGAAAACAAGGTCGTTTCCGTCAGAACTTATTAGGAAAAAGGGTAGATTATTCTGCACGTTCGGTAATTGTTGTTGGTCCAAACCTTCAACTTCACGAATGTGGTATTCCTAAAGATATGGCGGCAGAACTGTACAAACCGTTCATCATCAGAAAATTAATCGAAAGAGGAATTGTAAAAACCGTAAAATCAGCAAAACGTATCATCGACAGAAAAGAACCTGTTGTTTATGATATTTTGGAAAACGTGATGAAAGGTCACCCTGTACTTTTGAACAGAGCACCTACGCTTCACAGACTTGGTATTCAAGCATTCCAACCAAAAATGATTGAAGGGAAAGCGATTCAACTTCACCCACTGGTAACTACGGCATTCAACGCGGATTTCGATGGTGACCAAATGGCGGTTCACTTACCTTTGGGACCGGAAGCAATTTTGGAAGCACAGTTGCTAATGTTGGGTTCTCAAAATATTTTGAACCCTGCAAACGGTTCTCCAATCACGGTTCCTTCTCAGGACATGGTTCTTGGTCTTTATTTCATGACTAAAGAAGCACATTCAACAGAAGATTACAAAGTAAAAGGTGAAGGTTTGGCGTTCTATTCCCCTGAAGAAGTGGAAATTGCTTATGCTGAAGGCCAAGTTTCTTTAAATGCAAAAGTAAGATGCAGATTGCCAATCAAAGAAAACGGTGCTTTGGTAACGAAACTCACGGAAACTACGGTTGGTAGAATTTTGTTCAACCAAATCGTTCCTAAAGAAGTGGGATACGTCAATGAACTTTTGACTAAAAAATCTTTGAGAAACGTTATCGGTAGAATTTTGGCGGATACAGATTTCCCAACTACCGTGAAGTTCTTGGATGATATGAAAAACCTTGGATATTCAAACGCATTCAAAGGTGGACTTTCTTTCTCATTGGGAGACATCGTGATTCCTGCAGAAAAGAAAACCATGATTGCAACAGCAGTAGAAAATGTGGATGAAATCAAGGCAAACTATAACATGGGTCTTATCACAGACACAGAACGTTACAACCAGGTAATCGACGTTTGGACGAATACCAACGCAGGATTAACCGAGATGATTATGAGCAGAATGAAAACCGACCAAGGTGGATTCAACTCTGTTTATATGATGCTTGATTCCGGAGCGAGGGGTTCAAAAGAACAGATTCGTCAGTTATCCGGAATGAGAGGTTTGATGGCAAAACCACAAAAAGCAGGTTCTACCGGAGCAGAAATTATCGAAAACCCGATTGTGGCTAACTTTAAGGAAGGTCTATCAATTTTGGAATACTTTATTTCTACCCACGGTGCTCGTAAAGGTCTTGCAGATACCGCTTTGAAAACGGCGGATGCAGGTTACTTGACAAGAAGACTTGTTGACGTGGCTCAAGACGTGATCATCACCGAAGACGACTGTGGAACTTTGAGAGGAACTGAAATTACTCCATTAAAGAAAAACGACGAAATCGTTGAAAGACTTTCTGAAAGAATTTTAGGTAGAGTATCTCTTCACAATATTTACGATCCTGAAACCGACGAAATCATCCTTGAAGCAGATACCATCATCGATGAAGCAACTGCAAAACAGATTGAAGAAGCAGGAATCGAAGTGGTAGAAGTTCGCTCTCCATTAACTTGTGAGGCGAAAAAAGGAATCTGTGCGAAATGTTACGGTAGAAACTTGGCGACCGGAAAACCAATTCACATGGGAGAAGCTGTAGGAGTTATCGCAGCACAATCCATTGGTGAACCGGGAACACAGTTGACGTTGAGAACTTTCCACCAAGGAGGTACTGCAGGAAACATTTCAGAAAATCCATCCATCGTTGCAAGACGAGACGGTATCGTGGAAATGGATGAGGTGAGAACTGTAAGTTCAGAAAACGACGAAGGTAAAAAAGCTGAAATCGTGGTTTCCCGTTCTACGGAATTCCGTTTGGTTGCAGACAATGCAGCTAGAACTCCACTAATGGTCGGAAACCTTCCGTATGGTTCTGAAATTTTTGTGAAATCAGGCGACAAAGTAACTAAAGGTCAAATGATTGCGAAGTGGGATCCATACAATGCGGTAATCATTGCAGAAACTGCAGGTAAAGTAGAGTATGAAGATATTATTCAAGGGGTTTCTTTCCAATTGGAAATCGATGAACAAACCGGTTTCGAAGAAAAAGTAATCTCCGAATCTAGAAATAAGAAAGCGGTTCCTACTTTGAAAGTGGTAGATGCAAAAGGTGTTGAACAAAAAGCATACAACCTTCCTGTTGGAGCCCACTTAATGGTAAATGACGGTGAAAAAATTAAGTCCGGTAAGGTCTTAATCAAAATCCCAAGAAAATCTGCAAAAGCAGGGGATATCACAGGAGGTTTACCGAGAGTTACCGAACTTTTCGAAGCAAGAAATCCATCAAATCCGGCGGTAGTAACCGAAATCGACGGGGTAGTTTCTTACGGAAAAATCAAGAGAGGTAACCGCGAATTAATCGTGGAAGCAAAAACAGGAGAAATCTCTAAATATTTAGTAAAACTTTCCAACCAAATCTTGGTACAGGAAAACGACTTTGTGAGAGCAGGTTCGCCACTTTCCGACGGTTCCATCACTCCCGATGACATCCTTAAAATCAAAGGACCAACCGCAGTTCAGGAATATTTAGTAAATGAAATTCAGGAAGTTTACCGTCTTCAAGGGGTAAAAATCGACGACAAGCATTTCGAAATCATCGTTCGTCAAATGATGACCAAAGTAGAAATCGTGGACGGAGGTGACACCCAATTCTTGGAAGGCGCTCTTGAACACAAATACGATTTCTTGGAAGAAAATAACCGAGTTTTCGGATTGAAAGTAGTAACAGAAGCCGGAGATTCCAAAGAATTCAAACCGGGACAAATGATTACGGCAAGAGAATTAAGAGATGAAAACTCTAAACTGAAACGTGAAGATTTAGCATTGGTAGAAGTTCGTGAAGCGCTTCCTGCAACCGCAACTCCGGTTCTTCAGGGAATTACCAGAGCAGCGTTGCAAACCAAATCCTTCATGTCTGCAGCATCGTTCCAAGAGACTACAAAAGTTCTTAACGAAGCGGCGGTTTCAGGAAAAGTTGATTATCTTAGCGGTCTAAAAGAAAACGTAATTGTAGGACACAGAATTCCTGCAGGAACGGGGCTTAAAGAATATCAAAACGTAATCGTGGGTTCTAAAAAAGAATTCGAAGACATCAATTAAAAAATTTGAAATAGTTTGAAATTGGTTTGAAAGTTTGATATTGTTCAGGCTTTCGAACCAAATCAAACCAAATCAAACAACATCAAATAACATCAAACAAAAGAAACAAAATGGACAACAATCAAAATCAAGATCCAAACAACATCAACATCGAATTGAACGAAATGGTAGCTGCAGGAGTTTATGCAAACTTGGCTTTAGTGAACCACTCACCATCTGAATTTGTAGTGGATTTCATCCAGTTAATGCCGGGAGTTCAACAAGCAAAAGTAAGATCAAGAGTAATCTTGGCTCCACTTCATGCAAAAAGAGTTCTTTCTGCATTGCAACAAAACATCGCAAACTACGAACAACAATTTGGAGAAATCAAAGAAGTTGAACCTTTCGTATTAGGACAAAACAACGTTCAGGCGTAATTTTTCCTGAAAGTTAAATATAGAAATCCCGACTGTGAAGTTGGGATTTTTTCATTTATATTTGAATTTTTCTACTAATGATGAAAATTTTAATTTATAAAGGAGTTTTTCAATCTTCTTAAATAAAATAATGAATAAAATATTTTTCCTCTTCCTGTTATTCTTAAGTAATTCATTAATTCCCGGAACTTTCCACCTCCAACAAAACCAAGTCGTTCTAAAAATGAAAATTATCGGGGTAAAAGATGGCGACACTGTGGAAGGACTGTATTATCAATTCCCGATTAATATTCGTCTTGAACACATCGACGCGCCTGAAAAAAGACAACCTTTCGGAACAAAATCAAAAGAAAAACTTTCGGATTTGTGTTTTGGGAAAAATGTCACCATAATCAGCAACGGCAGAAATGGGAATTACGATTCCAGAGGTAGATTGATTTCTGAAATTATTTTGGAAGACGGAACTAATGTCAACAAAGAAATGGTGAAATCAGGTTTAGCATGGTATTACAAAAAATATTCTTCCAATTTAGAATATGCAAGATTAGAGGAATTGGCGATGAAAAACAAAGTCGGTTTATGGAGCGACCCAAATGCAGTTTCACCGTGGAGTTTTAGAAAGTGATGCGAGTTCCGAGTTAGGGATTAGAGATACGAGTTTTTTAATTATATAATTATTAAGAGTTTCGTTGCTAAGTGTAACTCCTTTGAGTACTTAATATTTTCAAGAAAAGCAGCATTATTATCAAAGCAACTTTGCGTCTATTGCGTTGGATTAAAAACCATCAATTTTTTTCAGTCAAATATTTCCAATACCTTTTCGGGAGCCACTGAATGTGCAGTTTTATATTTTTACGCTCCACAATATTGGTTTTGAAAAAATATCGTTGCCATAATTTTTGGTATTTCTTTTCCTCGTCGTGATATAAGTTTTTCGGATTTCTTAATTGCAAAATTTGATGTTCTTCGGGATAGAAAAAATCAGCCGTCTCTAAATCATAGAAAATTCCATAATTTCTTTTCAAGTCAAAAATCATCCATTTTTGGTCCTGATAACGGTTTTTGAAATGATTCAAAATCAAGGGCAAAACATTAAAATCAGGTTCGATTTTCGAGAAATAAACATCATCCTGTAGTTTTTCAAAACGAACAAAAGCCGTCATTCGATGTCGTTCACGACCGACACTTTTAATGATTTTAGAGATTTCTAAAATATCGGGATGGGCAAAATCCTGTAAAATATTTTCTTTTGGATTTTTTATTGAATATCGAACCGCACTCAAAATCAAGCGTTCCAAATCCTTTCGTTCAGAAAGATAAACCCACAACAAACTTCTGATACCCTCTTTGCCTAAGTTTTCCTCCAATTTTTTCAGCACGCGGTCTGCTTTTTCTTTTTGGGAAATGACTTCATGAATTTCCGCAAAAAAATCTTTCTGCTGATAATTTGCAGAACTGATGATTTCGGCATCTTCAAATTTATATTCAAAAACTTCGAAAATAGAAGTGAGCAATCCTTCAAAACTGCCGTCGTAAAGTAAGATGGTCATTTTTTTAGAATAAACTCAACTGTTGAGAAAAAGGATTTTGAAACTTTGATTTCATTCCGGAAAGTAAAATTTTACGCAAATTTTGTTCATCAATTAACCGGTTGAAAATATTTTCACTTTCAAATTCAACGAAGTATTTGGCTCGGTTTACGGCAACTCCCATTTTTTGCAGATGTTCCAAATTCAATTTTTGAAATCTTCGTGCCATCAAAATTTTTCCTGTTGATTTTGTTCCGATTCCAGGAACTCGTAGAATCATTTCTTTGGGAGCAGTGTTAATGTTTACAGGAAATTTTTCGCGGTTTCTTAAAGCCCACGCTAATTTCGGGTCCACTTCTAAATCAAGGAAAGGATTGGTGTTTTCTAATATTTCATCCGCTCTAAATCCGTAAAAGCGCATCAACCAATCCGCTTGATAAAGTCTATTTTCCCGCTGCATCGGAACTTGGGAATGTATCGAAGGAAGTCTGCTGTCTTCCAAAACAGGGACATAACCGGAATAATAAACCCGTTTCAAATTAAAATTTTGGTAGAAATGATTCGCAACTTTAATAATTTTTAAGTCAGTCTCATTCGTTGCGCCAACGATCATTTGCGTGGACTGTCCTGCAGGTGCGAACTTCGGGATTTTTTTGAAAATTTTTCGTTCGTCTTTATAGAGAATCAATTCGTTTTTCACAAAATCCATCGGCTTCATCATTTCCGCGTGAGATTTGTCGGGAGCCAAAAGTTTCAAGCCTTTTTCGGTCGGAATTTCAATGTTGATGGAAAGTCGGTCTGCATAAAGTCCGGCTTCTTTCATCAGTTCGTCACTTGCGCCGGGAATTGATTTTAAATGAATGTAACCGTTAAAACGATGTTCGGTTCGCAATTTTTTGGCGACCCGAACCAACCGTTCCATCGTCGTATCTGCATCTTTGAAAATCCCGGAACTTAAAAATAAACCTTCGATGTAATTTCTGCGGTAAAAATTGATCGTCAAATCCACCACTTCTTCCACGGTAAAAGCAGCGCGTTTGATGTCGTTTGATTTTCGGGAAACACAGTATGCGCAATCAAAAATACAGTGATTGGTAAGGAGAATTTTCAACAACGAAACGCATCTTCCATCCTCGGTATAAGAATGGCAAATTCCCGAAGCGTGACTGTTTCCCAATCCGCCATTGTTTTTTCGGTTTCCGCCACTTGAAGAGCAGGAAACATCGTACTTCGCAGCATCTGCAAGTATTTCTAATTTTTCCTGAATACGGGCGAAATCCATTTTATTATGTTAAGTTGATTAAACAAATTTAGTATAATTATTTTAAAAATAGATCAAAAATTTTACCGCAAAAGTCGCAAAAGAAATATGTAAATGAGAATAGTTTTAATTATTGGTTCTCAGTTTTGTTTACTTTAATTCTCTATTTTCAGCATTCAAAACCATGAATTTTTTATGACTTTTGTGGTTTTAAGACATTACTAAATTTCTTTTGAATAATTTCGACAAAAAATCCCAACCGAAATTGGGATCTATTTTATTGAATCTTAATGATGATCAAAGTTCCACCATTTCCGTAACTTCCACATCATAACCGCTAACTACAGGTTTCTGGTTGACATTTTGGGTAATGACGCGGAATTTATTGATGCCTAAATTTTTCAAAATCTGCGTCCCAATTCCATAATCTCTAAAATTAGAAGCGAGCGTAGGACGCTGTTCCTGTCCATCCTGAAAATCCAAAAACTGCTGCAATTTGCGCATCGTGTTTTCAGAATTCGAAACATTGTTAATGAAAATCAAAGCTCCTTTTCCTTCATCATTAATCATTTTGGTCACTTTTTCAAGCAAAGGTTTTTCACCGGTAATCAATCTGCTCAAAGCATCAAAATAAGAATTGGAAGACTGCACGCGAACCAAAACCGGTTCATCATCCTTCCAAGAACCCTTGGTTAAAGCAAAATGGATTTGTTCCGTACTTGTTTCCTTAAAGGCAAAAAAATCAAAATCGCCGTAAAAAGTTTTCACTTTTCTTTCTTCAATTCTTTCAATCAGGTTGCCCTTTCTAAGCTGATACTCGATTAAATCTTCAATGGAAACAATTTTCAAATCATGCTTTTTGGCAAGATCCACTAATTGCGGCAATCTCGCCATGGAACCGTCTTCGTTCATGATTTCACAAATCACGCCGCCTTCTTTCAGTCCTGCAAGTTTGGTCAAATCAATCGCGGCTTCGGTGTGGCCCGCTCTTTTTAGAACTCCACCTTTCTTCGCACGCAACGGAAAAATATGACCGGGACGCATAAAATCGGTTGGTTTGGTTTTTTCATCCATCAAAGCCAAAATCGTTTTGCTTCGGTCACTTGCAGAAATTCCTGTAGAAACGCCATCACCCAACAAATCCACCGAAACCGTAAAAGCCGTTTCTTTCGGGTCGCTGCTTCTCGTCACCATAATATCGAGCCCCAATTCGTCGCAACGTTTTTCAGGAAGTGGCGTACAAATCAAACCTCTTCCGTGAATGGTCATAAAGTTGATGATTTCGGGGGTGGTTAATTCCGCGGCTGAAAGAAAATCCCCTTCATTTTCACGGTCTTCGTCATCAACAACAATGATGATTTTGCCGTTTTTCAGGTCTTCAATAGCTTCAGGAATCGTATTTAATAGGATGTCGGACATTTTTACTTTTAGATTTTTGCAAAGATACTTAGAATTGGGGCGAACTGCAATTTTTATTTGGGCGTCTTTTTCCGCGCTCCACTCCCGCTTTTTTGTTACACTCCGTTCCACAAAAAGAGCTCCGTTCAGCTCGGGACGCGGGAAACTATATCTTCAAAATATAGTTTGGATTAAAAAATTTGCACATACGTATATAAATATATACCTTTGAATAAACAATAATGCAGGAAATCAAATGAATTTTTAAGAGAAATCAAGCGAAAAGGTTGGATTCTGGTTCGGCAAGGAAAAGGAAGTCATGAAATTTATGAAAAAGATGGTGTGCAATTTTCAGTTCCGAATCACGGCTCAAAAGAAATGGGTAAAGGAATAGAAAATAAGTTGAGAAAAGAAATGAAACTCTAAAAATTTAAAAATGAAAACAATTAAAATAATAATCGAAAAAAGTAACGACGGATTTTTCTGGGCATATGCAGAAAATGTGGAAGGATTAACTGGCGGTGGCGAAACCGTTCAAGATGCAAAACAGGATATTTTGGATGGGATTGAAACCATGAAAAGTTTTGATAAAAAACCAAAAATTTTAGATGGAGATTATGAACTCGTGTATAAATTTGACACGCAAAGTCTTTTGAAATATTATAAGGGAATCCTTTCTAATCCTGCATTGGAAAAGATTACGGGAATTAATCAAAAACTAATTCACCAATATTCTACAGGTCTTAAAAAACCACGACCTGCACAAAGAAAAAAGATTGAAAACGGGATTCATGAATTCGCGAAGGAATTGTTGGCGATTGAACTTTAGAAGGAAATCATTTCACTAAATTATTGCAAACAGTCAGTCACCTTTTTAATAATCTCATAAGATTTCAATCTCGCTTCATGCTCATAAATGTGGGAAGTAATCATGATTTCATCCACATTGAAAGTCTCCTGAAAATGCTGAATTTGGTTTACAACAGTTTCTGCACTTCCAACAAAACTGTAACGCAGTTTTTGTAAAACGCCTGCTTTTTCCATCGGATTCCAAATTTCATCCATGTCATCGATTGGCGGTGAAAAAGGTTTTCGGTCGTTTCTAATAATATTAACAAAAGCTTGATAGAGTGTAGTCGCTAATTTTTTGGCTTCATCATCCGTTCCCGCTGCAATTCCATTGACACAGGCAATGATATAAGGTTCAGGAAATTTTTCGCTCGGTTTGTAATTGTCTCGGTAAATTTCAAACGCAAAACTCATCATTTCGGGTGCAAAATGTCCCGCAAAAGCATACGGCAAACCAAATTCTGCAGCCAACCAAGCGCTGTCTGTACTCGAACCTAAAACATAAATCGGGATATCGCAACCTTCACCCGGAATCGCGCGAACTAAACTTTCAGAATTTTCTTCCGAAAAATATTGCTGCAATTCCTGAATCTGTCTCGGAAATTGCTCATTGATAATCATCGGATTTCTGCCCAAAGCTTTTGCAGTTAAGCCATCCGTTCCGGGAGCTCTCCCAACGCCCAAATCGATTCTTCCCGGAAAAAGACTTTCTAAAGTTCCAAACTGTTCGGCAATGACGAGCGAACTGTGATTCGGCAACATAATTCCACCCGATCCAACGCGGATTTTTTCTGTTCCATTGGCGATAAATCCAATTAATACTGAAGTTGCAGAACTTGCAATGGATGCCATGTTGTGATGTTCGGCGAGCCAATATCTTTTGTAGTTGAGTTTTTCAACAAATCTCGCCAAATCTAAACTGTCATTAAAAGTATCGTGAATTGTCTTATTCTGTTTTACGGGCGCTAAATCAAGGACGGATATTTCGAAAGGTTTCATTGAAAGAAAATATTTTAAAGGTGATATCAAAATTTTGATGAAATTTGCGTTTCATTCAAAATGTAAAAATGCGAAAATTTTTAATAGTGTTTTTGTTGGTTTTTGGTGCGAAAGTATTTTCACAACAAAATGTACAAGTTGTTTCAGCAACAGATTTCAACTTCCCGAAGATAAAATCTTCCATTACAATGCCTGTGAAAATTCCACTTTCGGAGATTGCGAATATCATCAACAATTCCGTTCCGCAATTGGTTTTTCAGGACGATTCGTACACCGATAATGACAATGACCAATTCAAAGTAAAAGTCTGGAAAACCCGACCAATCCGTTTAGTTGGCGGAACAAATCAAAATTTACTCATTGAAGTTCCCTTAAAAATTTGGGCAGAAAAAGGAATCGGAACGTTCGGAGTTTACACTTACCAAAACACGACTTTTGAAACGGTGATGTATTTCAATTCTCAACTCACTTTTAATAATAATTGGACGATGAATACCAAAACACAACCGATGGGCTTCAAGTGGGTGACAAAACCTGTACTTGATTATGGTAAAATTAAAGTTCCCATTACTAATTTGGTAGAATCAAGTCTGAAAAAACAGCAAGCCGATTTTTGTAAAACCATCGATGACATGATGTTGAAGCAACTCAACTTTCAGCAATATGCTATTATGGCGTGGAATCAGTTTTCGCAACCTTTTAACGTTTCGGAAGAGTACAACACTTGGCTGAAAATTACCCCAATTGCTGTAAATATCACACCTTTAGTTTTCTACGGAAATCAAATTGAAGCCAATATCGGAATCGATACTTTTTCTGAAACGTTTACGGGACAAAAACCTGCAGCTTCGCCTTTAATTAAAACGATTGCAAATTTTAATTCTGTTCAAGCTTTGCCACAGAAATTTCTACTTCAAACTACGGCGAATATTCCGTTCACCGAAGCAACTGCAATCGCTGAAAAAATGTTTTTGAATAAGGAATTTGACTTTAGAGAAGGAAAATCCAAAATCAAAATCACAGGAATTAAAGTATATGGCGAAAATCAAAGAATCATGATTGAAGCACAAACGGAAGGAATTGTTGACGGAACTTCTTTCATTTCGGGAATTCCAATTTATGATGAGCTAAAAAGAAAAATTGTTTTAAGTGATACCAAATTCAAACTGAAAACTAAAAATATTTTGCAGAAAACCGCAACATTACTTTTTCAAGGAAAAATCGTGAGAATGATTGAGGAGGAATATGGAATTCCAACCGCGGAATTAGAAAGTTCATCCAAGAAAAGCATTGAAGAAACCTTCAACAAAGAATATTTCAAAGGCTTGAAAATGCAGGGAAAAGTTTTCAAACTGAAACCTTCACAAGTTATTTTAAACCAAAATGGAATTACAGCAGTGATTGATACCGACGCACAACTGAAACTTTTAGTCCAGGGAATGTAATTTATAACGCGACAAATTTTTCAGTTTTTAGAAAAATTCATATATTTGCAAACCCAAATGGTTCTTTGGCCGAGTGGTTAGGCAGTGGTCTGCAACACCATCTACAGCGGTTCGAATCCGCTAGGAACCTCGTAAAGCAAATTGTTGAATATCAGCAGTTTGCTTTTTTGTTTTAAGAAATTTTAAAGAGTTTAACGTTTCTTTAACACTCAATTGGTTTCGTTTTTGGCATAGACTCCGTGACTATGATCAAAAATATATCATCTAAAATTTAAAATTATGAAAAATATATTGTTAGCAGGTGTAATGTCGGTATTTATGTTGACTGCCTGTAAAAAGGACAACACAGTAGCTGAAAAATCATTAGAACAGCAAAAAGTAGAATTTCAGCAAAGACAGCTTGAAATTGAACAACAAAAGTTGGCGATTGAAAAAGAAAGAATGGCTTACGAAACACAGAAAAAAGCCGATAGTATTGTTGAATCCAACAAAGCGAAAGCAGCTGCAGCAACAGCAGTCGCTGCTAAACCTAAAGTGGTTACTAGAACTAGAACGGTTTATGTAAATAATACACCAAGAACATCTTCAAGTTCAGGGACTTATGCCGGAACACAGGGAACTTCTTCAGGAACAACTCAAGGTACCCCCCAAAAACAAGGGATGAGTAAAGCAGCTAAAGGAACAATCATTGGTACAGTAGGTGGTGCAGCAGCAGGAGCAATCATCAACAAAAATAACCGTGGAGCAGGTGCCGTAATTGGAGGTATTGTAGGTGGTGCAACAGGATATGCAATTGGTAGAGCGCAGGATAGAAAAGATGGTAGAGTGCAACCAAGATAATTTTTAAACCAAATTACAATTTATATATTGAAAGATTGCTTAATTTTAAGCAATCTTTTTTATGCTTATGAAACTCAATTATTTTCTCGCAACTTTTGCCGCAATGCTTTTTAGTGCCCAGCAAAATGTTGTTATTCACAGTGGTACACCCACTGAACCAACGATTGCTGTTCATCCTAACAATCCCAACATCGTTGTTGCTGCCGCAAATATTAATAACTATTATTATTCAAACAATGGTGGTTTAAACTGGACGCGCAAAACTCTAAGTTCAACATTTGGCGTTTGGGGAGATCCGGTGATGGTTTTCGACAATACCGGAAATTTGTTTTTTGGGCATTTGTCCAACCCAAGTTCTGGGAGTTGGCTCGATAGAATCGTCGTGCAAAAATCAACCGATGGGGGAGTATCTTATAATAACGGAAGTTTTGCAGGATTGAATGGAAAGCAACACGATAAACAGTGGCTTGCTGTAGACAGTAACAACAATCTCTACATGACCTGGACTCAGTTTGATTCTTACGGAAGCACCAATCCAAACGACAAAACCGCGATCTTATTTTCAAAATCTGTGGACGGAGGAAATTCGTGGAGCAATGCCATCAAAATAAATCAAATAGATGGTGATTGTGTGGATGAAGATAATACGGTTGAAGGTGCAGTCCCAGCAATTGGTCCTAATAATGAAATTTACGTTTCTTGGGCAGGACCGGCTGGACTTGTTTTTGACCGCTCGTTCGATGGCGGAAATACTTGGCTCACCAATGACATCAAAATTGCAGATATTCCAGGAGGTTGGGATTTTATGATTCCCGGGCTTGATCGAAGTAACGGACTTCCCATTACTGCATGCGACATTAGCAACGGTCCAAATCGCGGAACGATTTATGTGAACTGGTCTGATCAAAGAAACGGAACAGATAATACCGACGTTTTTTTAAGCAAATCTACCGATGGCGGAAATACATGGACAAGTCCCGTAAAAGTTAATAACGACAATTCCGGAAAACACCAGTTTCTTACCTGGATGACCATCGATCAAACCAATGGAAACCTTTATTTCGTATTTTACGACAGAAGAAGTTACACCGACAACAGAACTGATGTTTATATTGCCAAATCAACCGATGGTGGACAATCTTTTGTGAATATGAAGGTGAACCAAACAACCTTCACCCCGAATGCGGGAATATTTTTTGGAGATTATACCAATATCGCGGTGAGAAACGGCGTCGTTCGTCCAATTTGGGGAGATCAGGTAGGAGGAGCAAGTAGAATCGTTACAGCAAATATCAGCGATAATGAGATTTTGCAAACCAGTGAAGATTCTAGTGATCACAACATTTCTTTTTATCCAAATCCTGTGGTAAACGAAGCATACATTTCCTATAAACTTCATTCCTTATCGCAAGTTGAAATCAACATCTACGATATGAGTGGCAAAATGGTTCATCAGATTTTAAAACAAAAACAGACTTATGGAAAATACATCCAAAAAATTGAAGTCGACCTTCTGAAACTGAAGAAAGGTAATTATGTGTGCGAACTAAAGGTGGATGGAACCACAAAGAAATCCGTGAAGTTTATTAAATAAGTGCTTTACATTTTATTTACAGTTATTTTCCTGCTTCCGGTTCTTTTGGGATTCGGAAGCATCTTTATGAAGCTAAGCGGAATTTACAAATCGAATATTTCTCTGAAAATATTAACAGGAATCATTTCGATTACCACTATTTTCACCATAACTGCATTTTTCTTTCCGCTGAATGTTCTGGTTGAAGCTCCAATTTTATTCATAGGTTTGGCGGCTTTCTTTTATTTTAAAGAATATAAATCGGTCTGGAATTTCTTTGCGGAACATCAATGGGAGTTTTGCGTTCTGGCTTTCATTACGGTTTTTTTCGGTTCCTATTATCCATTTATTTTAGACCATTTTGGTTATTATGTTCCAACCGTGAAATGGATCTCGGAAGTGGGATTGGTAAAAGGAATTTCAAATTTGGATTTGGTTTTGGGGCAAATGTCGATGTGGCATATTTTTCAGGCAGGATTCTCTAATTTCTCTGATCCTTTCCTAAGGTTAAATACGATCGTACTGATAACTTACCTGATTTATATATTTGAAAAAAAATCGTGGATAAATTTAATTTTCCTTCCAGTTTTGTATTTATTTACACAATCTCCAAGTCCAGATTTACCGGTTATTGCTTTTTCATTGATGGTTTTAAATGAAGTTTGGCGCGCCAACACAAATTCGGTTTTGCTTTTTTTGATATCAATTTTCATTTTCTGCATCAAACCAACTTTGATTTGGGTGCCACTCTTCGTATTCCTATATTCATTGCTGATCCTAAAAAAATCTGTGAAATTTATACTACCAGGGATTTGCATTCTTTTGTTATTCTTCATCAAGAATATTTGGGTTTTTGGTTATCCGGTTTTTCCGATGCAATTTTTAGATCTAGGCTGGTCCTGGAAACCCAATGCCCAACTTTTAAAAAATTCTGCAGAAATGGCAATCCAGAAAACTTATGACATGCAGTTCACCTACTCGAAGATTGACCAGTTTTCGCGGTGGGATTATATTAAAAATTGGTTTTTATTGGAAGGGATTAAAGGTAAAATCAACACATTATTTATCATCAGTTTAATTGTTTTTTTTGTTTTTGCCTTGAAGAAAAATTCAACATTAGTTTGGATTTTATTGGTTTCGGTTGTAACTAAAAGTGTTTTAGTTCTTTTGTTTTCTGCGCAGTACAGGTTTTTCATTGATGTTTTCTTCGTCATATTTTATGTTTTTTTTGTCAACCGGTTTTCCAGGAAGTTTTCAATGACTGCTTTCTTTGTCATGTCGTCTGTTTTGGCACTTTTTCTTTCTTACCCTAATCTTTTCAAAAATCATCTGCCAAGTTTTCGGGTGGGATCATTAATGGGGAGGTTCAAAGCGGAACAGTTTATTCGACCCTCGACATACGATTGGAATCATTATCGAAGTTATCAAATCGGAAATCTTGATTTTAAGGTCGTGGATGGATATATTTTAAGTTTTGACATTCCTATTCCTGCCATTTCACCTGATTACCTGAAAGAATATCACCATGCCGGAATTTTTCCGCAATTGAAAGGAAAAACTTTGAAAGAAGGTTTTATCTGGAAGAATTTAACACCTAAAGAAAAAATGCAACTTCAGGAAGTTTTGGAGAATTACCTCTTAAGTTTACATGATAAAAAGTAGTACATCAAAGATTTTTTACGCTTTTACCTGCAATTAAGTTCGCACCTCGTATCACGAAATCTCGCACGTTTTCATTAACTTTGTCACATGTTCAGTTTAGGAAATTTTCTCTCGCTTTCCACTTTTGGTGAAAGTCATGGAATCGCTTATGGCGGAATTTTAACCAATTTTCCAGGAGGTTTGGAAGTAGATCTGGAAGCAGTTCAACATCAACTCGACCGCAGAAAACCAGGGCAAAGTTCCATCGTGACGCAACGCAAAGAAAGTGACACCGTGAAATTTCTTTCCGGAATTTTTGAGGGAAAAACCACAGGAACTCCAATCGGATTCATCATCGAAAATGAAAATCAAAAATCGAAAGATTACGACCATATTGCAAAAGCATATCGACCAAGTCACGCAGATTTTACGTACGACCAAAAATTCGGAATCCGTGATTATCGCGGCGGCGGAAAATCTTCTGCACGCGAAACCGTAAATTGGGTGGTTGCAGGAAGTTTGGCAAAGCAAATTCTCCCAAAAGACGTTGAAATCAGTGCTTACGTTTCTTCTGTTGGCGAAATTTTCTGTGAAAAACCTTATCAGGATTTAGATTTTTCTGAAATTGATTCCAACGAAGTTCGTTGTCCGGATTCGGAAACCGCCGAAAAAATGATTTCAAAAATTAAGGAAATTAAAAAAGAGGGAAATACAATCGGCGGAACAATAACCTGCGTCATCAAAAATCTTCCGGCTGGAATTGGCGAACCCGTTTTCGGAAAATTGCAGGCAGAATTGGCAAAAGCAATGATGAACATCAACGCAGCAAAAGGTTTCGAATACGGAAGCGGATTTTGTGGCGCAAAAATGACTGGAAAAGAACACAACGATTTATTCAACGAAGATTTCTCCACAAAAACTAATCTTTCAGGAGGAATTCAAGGCGGAATTTCGAATGGGATGGATATTTATTTTCGTGTCGCTTTCAAACCGGTTGCCACGATTTTGAGACCGCAAGAAAGTGTGGACAAAGACAGAAATCCCGTGATTGTGGAAGGAAAAGGTCGCCACGATCCGTGTGTTTTACCGAGAGCAGTTCCTGTTGTGGAAAATTTGGCTGCTTTTGTTTTGGCGGATTTATTTTTGATTAATAAAATTCGCAAAGTGTGATACCCTTAAAGGAAATGATTTGGAAAATTACATTTCAAGAGTGATGGTTATCACAAATTAATCGTTTTTTAATCACGAAATTTGCAGAGTAAATTAAACAATTTCAAAAAAAATCAATCATGTCAAACCTACAGAACTACTGGCAAAAAGCAATCAGTTTCGACGAATACTTAAAAATTTCCGAAGAAAGAGCAAATGATAATCCCGACAAAAACGACGAACATCAGGAATATTACGAACTCGGACTTCAAAGAATGAACCGAATTTTAAAAACTTTTAAAGTTGACGATTCACAACTTGAAACTTTAAAATCAAAAAATTTTAACGGCAAAATTCTCATGATTTCTGAACCTTGGTGCGGCGATGCAAGTGCGACTGTTCCTGCAGTTTCCAAGTTTTTCGAGGCAGCGGGAAATGAAGTGAAAATTTTTCTACGTGATTCCGCCCTTTCCCTAATCGACCAATTTTTAACCAACGGAACACAATCAATTCCCATTGTTATTATTTTGGACGAAAATTTCAACGTCATCAATCATTGGGGACCAAGACCAAAACACGGAATGGAACTTTTGAGAAAATTCAAGGAAAATCCCGAAGCTTATCCAAGAGAAGAATTCTACAACGATTTACAAGTTTATTATGCGAAAAACCGCGGTAAAGATGCCGTTCAAGAAATCCTCGAACTCATTTAAAAATGTGTTAATTTGAAAATTTAAAAATAAAAATGAACTTCCTTAAAAAAAATATTTTCTATTTAATTGCAACTGCAATTCTGATTATTCTTTTTGCCTTCCCAGAGGTTAAACTGAAAATAAAAGATTTGTTCTTTCCGGTTGCAGCCATTGAAAACGCAGTTACGTTGAACGATGCAGATTACGACATTCAATTAAAAGGAATAAACACCACTTCAACCAACCTTAAAAATCTGAAAGGGAATAAACTGGTTTTGCTGAATTTTTGGGGAACTTGGTGTCCTCCTTGTCGCGAAGAATGGCCAACAATTCAAAAACTTTATGATTCCAAAAAAGATAAAGTAGATTTTGTCTTGATTGCGATGCAGGATAAAGAAGAAGACGTGGTAAAATTTTTGAAAGACAACAATTACACGGCTCCAGTTTACATTGCACAAAGTCCGGTCACTGCGAACGTTTTACCAAAAGTTTTCCCGACCACATTTTTATTGGATAAAAACGGAAGAATCCTTCTAAAGGAAGACGCTTCCAAAGATTGGAACTCCAAATCCGTACACGAATTTATTGATAATATCGTGAAATAACTTTAACTAAAATTTACGAAATCTTGGTACAGATTTTGCGAAATTATCAGCGTTTTAAAATAATCAAACACAAGAATGAAACTATCAAAAATTCAACTGGCGAAAGAAGCTTTTAAGCACAAAGGATTCATCCAAAAAATTCCTGTTATCGCAAGAATGGTGAAGTCTATCATGTCAAAAGGCGGCTACAAACCAGAATTCAAAAACGTGATTTTACCAGCATTGGTCATGCTTTACCTGCTATCACCGCTCGACATTATTCCAGACTGGATTCCTGTAATCGGTGTTTTAGACGACCTCGCTTTACTCGCAATGGCAATCCCGATGCTCACTTCCGAAGCCGAAAAATTTGTGGCATGGGAAGCTTCCAGAAAACAAAACGACAACAATATTGTAGAAGCAGAAATTGTAGGATAAATTACAAAGCAAAATACACAAACCGCTCAAGAAATTGGGCGGTTTTTTTAGGAGCTGGAAGTTTTATGCATTCTTCGCAAATCGGTCCCGCTTTTCGTTACAGTCTTTTTTGCGGCGGCGAAGCCGCCGCAAAAAAGGATTTTCACTGCAAAACCACAAAGGAGTTTGGACGATTACTTTAAAAATAATAAGATTAGTGAGTCAATCGGGGCTAAAAATTAAATTCATTTTCCTTTTGGAAAAAATCTGCGCCATCAGCAAAATCTGCGAGAAAACATCTAAAGCTTTTCGGAAAAATAAAAAAATTCAAGTAATTTGCAACGAAATGAAAACCCTCCTCTCCATCATCGGAACAACAGGAATCGGCAAAACAAAACTCGCCATCGAAATTGCAAAACATTTCGACACCGAAATTATTTCCTGCGATTCCCGACAGTTTTTTCGAGAGATGAAAATCGGAACGGCAACTCCGTCCAGTGAAGAATTGGCAGAAGTTCCGCATCACTTTATCGGCAATCTTTCGGTGGAAGATTATTATTCAATCGGTCAATACGAAAAAGATTCTTTACAAAAAATTGCTGAACTTTTTAAAAGACATGATGTCTTGGTTTTAGTGGGTGGAAGTATGATGTACGAAAAAGCCGTCATTGAAGGACTGAACGATTTACCCGAAGCGAACGAAGAAAACCAGAGAAAACTCGAAAAAATTTTCAATGAAGAAGGAATCGAAACGCTTCAAAATATGCTTAAAGAACTGGATTCTGAATATTATCAAACCGTTGACAGAGACAATCCCAGAAGACTGTTCAGGGCCATCGACATTATTTGGCAAACAGGAAAAACCTATACCGAAAACATTAGTTCACAGTTAAAAAAACGCGATTTCAAGGTCATCCGAATTGGAATTGAGGCGCCACGAGAAACGATTTACGAAAGAATAAATCAACGCGTGGATAAAATGATGGAAGACGGTTTATTGGATGAAGCCAAAAATTTATTTCAATATAAAAATCTCGTTCCGCTTCAAACCGTAGGTTACACCGAGCTTTTCAAATATTTTGATGGAATTTGGACTTTAGATTTTGCAATTGAAGAAATCAAGAAAAATTCCCGCAGATTTGCAAAACGTCAGTTGACTTGGTATAGGAAAGAAGAAAGCATCAATTGGGTAAATTTTGAAAATTCCCTTCAAGAATCGTTATCTTTGCTCCAGAATAATGTAAAAATGTAGCAATGTGAAAATGTAAAAATCTTGCGCAATCATTATTGATACATTGGTAAATTATAAAACTGTTAAATTGAAATTTATGGCAAACACTCCTTCAAATATGCTCGAACTCGGAACAAAGGCGCCTTTTTTTGAACTTCCGAATCCTTCTCACAGTAATGAAATTCAGTCTTTGGAAGATTTGAAAGGCGAGAAGGGGACTTTGGTGATTTTCATGTGTAATCATTGTCCGTTCGTACTTCACATCATCGATAAATTGGCAGAATTGTACGAAGATTATCAGGAAAAAGGCATCGAATTCATCGCCATCAATTCCAACGATGTTGAAAAATATCCGGCAGATTCTCCCGAAAAAATGGTAGAATTTCAAGTGGATAGAAAATTTGATTTCCCTTATTTGTTTGACGAAAGTCAGGCAGTTGCAAAAGCTTACGATGCAGCTTGTACTCCAGACTTCTACTTTTTCGACGAGAAACTTGATTTAATTTACCGCGGTCAAATGGACGATTCAAGACCTGGAAATACTAAAGAAGTTACTGGTGAAGATTTAATTATCGCGTTCGAAAATCTACTCGCAGGTGAACCGCAGGATGAAATGCAAAGACCAAGTATGGGCTGCAACATCAAATGGAAGTAAATTAATTTTTTATTACCGCAAAAGAAACAAAAGAAAAAACTTAGAAATAAGCTTTTTAAAAGGTTTAAAAATATTATCGAAAAAGAATTTGGATTAATTTTGCAGCCTTTTGCACCACTAAAAAAGCAATGTGTTTTGTTGCTTTTGCGGTGAAAAATTGTGCTCTCGTACTATAAATTACCTAAAAAACGGATTATACATTTTCTCAAAACCAATCGTTGTAGGATTTCCGTGTCCATTGTAAACTTTTGTTTCATCCTCTAAAACGAAAAGTTTAGTTTTGATACTGTTGATGAGTTGTTCGTAATTTCCTTTGTATAAATCGGTTCTTCCGATGCTTCCTTCAAAAAGTACGTCACCTGAAATAACAAATTTTTGTGGTTCGTGATAAAATGCGACATGACCTGGAGAATGTCCTGGAACATGAAGGATTTTGAATTTTTCCTCACCTAAATCTATAGTTTCGCCTTCTTTCAAATATTGAATTTCACCCTCGAAAGGTTTGAAGAAAAAACCAAAACGGTTTGCATCCATTGGATTTCTGTCAAGGATTTCTTTTTCGATTTCATGCAATAAAACTGGAACTTTAAATTGGTTGTAAATTTCTTGCAGTCCCAAAACGTGGTCGATATGTGCATGAGTCAAAAGAATGTTTTTAACCTTTAAATTATTTTCGGAGACCAATTTTCTAACGGTTTCGGTTTCCTGTTCGCTGAAATTCCCAGGATCGATAATGAAAGCGTCATTCTTTTCATTAAAAATGACATACGTATTTTCGGAGAAAGGATTGAAAACGAAAGATTTAGCAGTAATCATGATTCGAATAAGATTTTTAACAGTGACGAAAATACGAAATCTAATTCAAGACTTCCAAAGAACGGTATTTTGCTGAAAGCTCTTCGCCGAAAGTAGAAAGCACAAAAATAAGCTGTTCAAAATTTTTTGGCGTATTTTTCGTTATCTTCGTATTAATGAAATATCTACACTTTTTTTTATTATTTACTAGCAGTTTCATTTTCGGGCAGGATATTCGAAGTATTCAATTGTTCAATCCTCAAACCAATGATGAAACTCCTGTAATTGGATTTAATGAACGTTTGATTCTTCGTTTTGACGACTTGTCTAATTCAAGCACCATTTATCGGTACACGATCAAACATTTCGACAGAAATTGGAATGACGACGGACTTTTCTTCACCGAATATGCAAACGGAAGTCTCAACGGAATGATCGACCAGTTTCAGTATTCCTTTAACACTTTGCAGAAATACACCAACTACACATTAACTTTTCCGAATGAAAAGATACAGCCAAAAATTTCGGGGAATTTTGAATTGGTCGTCTATAAAGATTCGCAGGATAAACCTGTTTTCACCAAAAGATTTTGTGTCGTTGAAGATGGTGCAAATGTAGGGTTAAACATTTCAAGAACTTCAGATGCAAGAAAACCTGAAGTCAACCAAAGAGTTGAAGTTCAGGCGATTGGAAATAGCTCTGTATTGAGTTCAAATATGAATTCAGTTTCTTTAAATGTGATTCAGAACAATAATTGGAATGTCGCTGTACTCAATCAAAAACCGAGTTCCTCTTTAGGAAATAAACTTATTTTCCAGCAGATGAATCTGGTTTTTCCTGGGAATAATGAATTTTATTATTTCGACAATAAAAACATGAACAACCCATTTGATATGGTTGCAAAAACAGAGAATATCGCTGAGGTAAATTACACCTATTTGTATCCAGTTTGGGCTTTTCCGATGAATTACCAATATCAACCGGATGTGAACGGTGCCTTTTATTTCAGAAGAAATGATTTGGGAATCGAGCGAGATGCAGATAGAGAGGGAGATTATTCTTGGGTTTACTTCGCCCTTGAATCTGAGAAATCAGATAAGGAAATTTTTGTTTTGGGAGGCTTCAATGATTTTATTCCATCGAAAGAAAATCAAATGGTTTTCGATGAAAGCTCTAAAATGTTCATGGCAAAAATTTATTTAAAACAAGGTTTTTACAACTATATTTTGGCCACGAAAAATCCAGATGGAACCTTAAATTTTGGCGAAGTGAACGGTAATTTCTGGCAAACAGAAAATCTTTATCAGGCATTTCTGTATTACCAACCATTTGGAAGAAATTACGATGGACTCATTGGTTATGGTGAGTTTCGCAATCCGGTGCGGTAGCAATTTTATCTTTTTTTTTTGAAGTCATTCGAATGCTATGAATTGAAATCGATTTTTTCAACTTATTTTACTCGAAATCTTGATCTATTGCCATATTTTAATAAAATTTAATATTAGTTAATTTTTATGGAGAGATATTTGGAAAGTGTTTGATTATAATTACTTTATTCAGTTTCATTAAAATTCATTGTAAACTGTTTTGAATTTTACAATGATGTAATCAATAACGAAGGTGGTTTCAGAAAATGTCAGAAGTTTTGCAGGAAGAAAAAATATTAAGTTTCAGATTCCTGCCAATGAACTTACAGGTGTTTATTACGTAATTGTAAACGGAGAAAAAGCTGGCTCCGCAGTAAAAAAATAAGACGTGTGATCAATAGAAACAGCGCTTCGTTTGGAAGCGCTGCTTTGATCACCTGTTTTGTTTTCATCATTTACGTAATAGTGCAAATTTAGACTTAAAACCAACGATTAACAATGAACTTGAGTTAAAAAATACGTGCACGAATCCTACTTAAAGCCTGTGGAGTAATTCCAAGCTAAGAGGCAACATGTTTTAATGGGATATGCTGAAACCATTCGGGACTAGACTCTAAAAGTTCAAGATATTGCTGTTCAGGAGATTTTACTAACATATTAATTTCACGTGAAGAACTGGTGATGTATAAATATTCCGCAGAGATTCTACCCATTCTGTTGCCCTTCTCGATTTGAAGATAGCAATCTTGAAGGTCATCATAGGTAATGCGCCAACATTTGCAGTCGGACAGGGTTTCAATAGCAATTTCACTGGGTTTTTGCAAAATAAATGAGGTATAACTGCTCACAAAATTTCCCGGAAATGTAAAACGCAAAGTTTTTTCTCGATCATCATTTGGAAGAAAACTCCTTGTAAGACCTTCTTCCAAAAAGGTCAAGTGATTTTCGGTCGCCCCATGATTAAGCATTGCGCTTCCCTTTGGAAACTCTGCATAAGTAAATTTTGATGCAAAATAGTCCCATTCCTCATCTGAAATTTCCAAAAATGGATACGCTACTTTTTTGTTCTTTTTCATGGCTATTAAAGATAATGAAAAAAAGCAACGACAAAATGAACTCAAGTTAATTTTTTACTTGAAAGGCTGATTAATAGGCAAAAGTTTAATAAATGATGGGTGATGAATCTTAAGTTGCTGATAGGCAATTAACAAGCGGTTTCTAAACCAGGTAAAATTCTTCCAATTTCTCTTCACAAAGCATTTTTACCACCTCAATCCATCGGTCTTCATCATTCAAACAAGGAATGTAGTGGAATTTTTCGCCACCTGCATGAAGAAATTCTTCCCTTCCTTCCACCGAAATTTCTTCTAAAGTCTCCAAACAATCAGAAACAAAAGCGGGACAAACAATGGCTAAATTCTTAACCCCTTTTTTCGGCAGATTTTCCAAAGTTTCATCGGTATAAGGTTCAATCCATTTATCTTTTCCTAAACGGGATTGAAAAGTTACCAACGCTTTTTCTCTCGGTAAATTCAATTTTTCTAAAACTAAATCCGTGGTTTTGAAACATTGATGACGGTAACAAAACTGATGACTCGGATTGTTTTCTCTTTGGCAGCAATCGTTTAAATTACAGGTTTTAGTCGGGTCGGTTTTGTAAATATGTCTTTCGGGAACGCCGTGATAGGAAAACTGAAGTGCGTCGAAGTGTTCTGGTAGTTTTTCGTTGATGCTTTCCGCTAAACAGTTAATGTAGATTTCACGATTATAAAAAGGCTGAACATAATTGATTTTTACATTCGGAAAAAATTTCTTGCGAACTTCTTCTGCTTTGTCAACAACCGTTTCCGTGGTACTCATCGCATATTGCGGATAAAGCGGAAACAAAACAATTTCGTTCACACCTTGGTCAACCAACTTTTGAATTCCCGTTTGAATACTCGGTTCTGCATAACGCATCCCGATTTCCACAGGAACGTCAACCAATTTCTGTAACTTCTTCTGAATTTTTTCAGTAATGACAATTAAAGGCGAACCTTCATCGGTCCAAACTGTTTTGTAGGCTTCCGCGGATTTTGCGGGACGGGTTCTCAAAATAATTCCCTGCACGAGAAGCGAACGAAAAAACCAACGGTAATCAATTACTTTTTCGTCCATCAAAAACTCGTCGAGGTATTCTTTTACATCTTCAACTTTGGTCGATCTCGGCGAACCGAGGTTGACTAATAATATTCCTTTTTTATTCATAAGTAATGAGTAATGGGTAATAAGTAATTTTATAAATGCGCATCATTGCTCATTGCTGATTACTTATTGCTCCTATTTTTAACCATTCACCGGCTTCCACTTTTTCCACCAATTCGGGAACGAACTGTTTCAGCACATTTTCAATTCCGCCTTTCAACGTTGCCGTAGAACTTGGGCATCCTGAACATGCACCTTGAAGCAACATTCTTGCGATTTTGTTTTCCTCGTCATATTCCAACAGGGAAATTTTTCCGCCATCGCCTTCTACAGCCGGAGCGACATATTCATTTAAAATATCTGAAATTTTCTGCTCGTTTTCGGTATAATCACGGTTAATTAATTTCTCAACTGGATTTTCATGTTTTTGCGGTGCAAGGTTGGAGATTTTTCCGCCATTTTGTAAATAATCTGCGATAAATGCACGAACCGCAACCATCACTTCATGCCATTCCACGGAAACGTTTTTCGTCACCGCCACGAAATTATCGGAAATGAAAACTTCCTTCGCAAAATCAAATTCATCAAAAATCGCTTTTGCTAAAGGAACTTCTGTAGCTTCTTCACGCGACTTTACTTCCACGAAACCATCCATCAAAAGTTTTGTCGAAACGAATTTCATCACCATCGGATTTGGCGTCATTTCGGCATAAATCTGATACATTTCCTTTTTCTTTTGAAGATAAATTCTCGGATTTGCCAAAAGTTCGTCTTCAATCACATTTTTCAGACTTTCCGCAACGTGTTCCCATTCTACTGTGTCTTGTTTTGCTACTGCGATAAAGTTTGCCGTGATAAAAATCCTCTCTACGAAAGGATAGTTGAAAAGTTCCTGCGCCAAAGGAATTTCGGTAATATCTGAACTTCTGTCCAACTCCAAAGAACCCGGAATCAAATTGTAGTCGGCTACAAACTTCATCACTTTTGGGTTTTCGGTAGGTTCTGTAATAATTTGTCTCATTTTATTTCATTAAATTTGAGTTGCAAAAATAGGCAATAGATATTAGATTTCAGACAACAGACATTAGACTTTGTCAATCGTTAAATTTGGCAGAATGTTGGGTGATGGATGTAGGAAGCGAAATCTGATCATATCAAACACAAAACCTGAAACCCGAAACAATTTTGGATAAATTTAAACAATAAAAATGGCAATAATTCGTGAACTTTTAGGGAAGACTCCGCAAATTGGCGAAGGAACTTTTTTGGCAGAAACGGCAACTGTAATCGGCGACGTGGTGATGGGAAAAGATTGCAGTATTTGGTACAATGCGGTCATTCGGGGCGATGTTCATTACATTAAAATGGGCGATAAAGTGAATGTTCAGGATAATGCGATGCTTCACTGTACTTATGAAAAATTTTCGCTGAATATTGGCAATAATGTTTCGATTGGTCACAATGCGATCGTTCACGGCTGTACCATTCATGACAATGTTCTCATCGGAATGGGCGCCATTGTGATGGATGATTGTTTGGTGGAAAGCAATTCGATTGTCGGTGCAGGTTCTGTGGTAACACAAGGAACGCACATCAAATCGGGTGAAGTTTGGGGCGGAGTTCCTGCCAAAAAAATCAAGGATATTTCTGCCGAATTGTTGGAAGGCGAGGTGAATCGGATTGCGAATAATTATGTGAAATATTCGGGTTGGTATAAATAATTGAATTTGCTTTGCTGTGAATTCGCCTTCGTCGGTGAATTTTGCTTTGCAAGTGAAATCAAAGATTCGACGAATTCAATGGCGAATTTCTGCCATAATATTGTAGGGACAAGTCGTGACTTGTCCAAAAGCCGCAGGTTTTTCATAAAAATTAAATGTTATTTTTGGGCATATTTCGGATTTGTCCAAAAAACCGAAGGTTTTTTCTGCGTGATAAATTCATCAACAGCAACGGACTTTAGTCCGTTTGAATTAAAGGATAAAATACAATTTGGCTTTAGCCGAAATTTATTTTTTTGAACCAGGAGATCAAAATGACAAACTTTCCAACTTTAGAAACCGAAAGATTAATCCTCAATCGCCCAACAGAAAACGATTTGGGTGATTTAATTCTGCATCTAAATTCAGATAATGTTTTTTCAGAAAACACCTTGAATATTCCTTTTCCTTATCAAAATGAAAATGCTGAGTTTTGGATTCATGAATTGGTGAACAAAGGTTTTGAGGAAAAGAAAAATTTCACATTCGCCATTCGTGAAAAAGAAAATCCAAAATTAATCGGTGCGATTGGAATTCATTTAGACAAAGTACATCTAAAAGCCGAAATCGGTTATTGGATTGGTAAAGAATTTTGGAATAAGGGTTTCGTGACAGAAGCAGTTCGAGAAATCATCAGATTTGGCTTTCAAGATTTAGGATTGAATAAAATTTACGCCACTCATTTTCCGCACAATCCAGCGTCGGGAAAAATCATGCAAAATTGTGGTATGAAATTAGAAGCGACTTTAAAACAGGAATATTTCAAAAACGGAAAACCCCTTGATGTTTTGAAGTATTCTGTTTTAAAGCAAGATTTTGTGAATCTTGAATTTTGAATCTTGAATTTTCAGCATGAAATACCTAAAATTCATTTGGGAACTTTTAAAAGAAACCTTCAATGAGTGGAACAATTCTTCCGCCTCAAAAGATTCTGCAAGCATCGCCTATTACGCCATTTTTTCTTTGCCCGGACTTTTGATTATCGTGATTTGGATTGCGGGATTTTTTTTCGGTGACGAAGCCATCCGTGGCGAAATTACCAGACAAGCAAGCGGAATTGCAGGAAAAGATATTGCAGACAGTATTCAAACCATGATCATGAGTGCAGTTTGGGACAACCAAAATATTTGGATGAAAATATTTGGGATTCTCACCCTTATTTTTGGGGCAACAACTTTATTTTTTCAAATGCAGCGAAGTCTGAACACACTTTGGGATGTGGAAGCTGCACCCAAAAAAGCCTTTCAAAAATATGTTCTCGACAGAGCCAATTCTTTGGGAATGATCCTCATCATTGCGTTTTTGCTTCTTATCAGCTTAATTCTTTCGTCCATTCTTGGTTTGGCAAATGAATGGATTACAAGACATTTTGGTTTGGAAACATTCTTGATGGCGAGAATCATCAATTTTGTGTTGAGTTTTCTTGTCGTGGTGGTGCTTTTCGCGTTTATGTTTAAAGTTTTGCCCGATGTGGAAATCTCGTGGCGTTCCGTTTGGATGGGCGCTTTCGTGACCGCTTTGCTCTTCAATATCGGAAAATTTTTACTGAGTTACTATTTTGAAATTTCAAAACCAACCTCCATTTTCGGTGCGGCGGGAACTATTATTTTGTTGATGATGTGGATAAATTATACGTGTCAACTGGTCTTTTTCGGTGCAGAATTTACCAAAGTTTATGCACAGAAAATGGGACACTTCATCCAACCATCACGACACGCGAAATGGAGTGCCGCAAAATTGTTGAAAGATTCTTTGAACAAAAGAGAAAGCAATCAAAGCGTAGGATGATTTTGATGTGAATCAGCAGTATTACTATTAATCAAAATATGCCACGACGTGGCGATTATCAAAAGCAAAGGGTGAAGCCCTTTGAAGACGAAAATATACAAGAATTGTAAAGCCACGAAGTGGCGAAATCCCTTTTCTTTTCCGAGTCGAGTTTTATTTTTAAGGATGAAAAAAGAATAATTTATCGTGCTTCCGACGCTGAGGAATTTCCACTCACCAAAACCGCTTTTCCATCCACACATCTAATTCCTGAAGGCGGCATCACCATCATACAGTCCGAAACCAAACCGTATTTTGTGTTAAACGCCGACTGCATTTGGGTGAAATTTTTAATTTTCGGCACAATCTCATCTTCTATTTTTTTCGGATAAGCAATGTAGGAACTCGGTCCGCCACAAGGTTTTGAGCCAATCGCAGCGAAGTTCCAATCGGCGACATCATTGCAGGTTTCGGAATTGGCCAGCTTCTCAATTTCTTTAATTAAGGCTGAAAGCTTTTCTCTATCAGATTGTTGCGAAATATTATTGTCAGGTTTTTGCGAAATATCTTTCGGTAAAGTTTCGGGGTCAATTACTTTTTTGGATTTACACGACGCTAAAGTCAGAACAGAAATCGCGATGATGAGAATATTTTTCATTTTTATTTTTTCAGGAGTTTACAAAAATACTTCTTTTATTGAGATTTAGTTTATTCCAAAAAAACTATTGCAACCATTGCACCAACTGCAACTTGCGCCTCAAAAACAATTTAGTAAATTTGAAGGATGAACGAATCTCTCTTCAATTTAGCCGAACATACCAACAGAAGCATCTTTCTCACCGGAAAAGCCGGAACCGGAAAAACGACTTTTCTGAATGAATTCGTGCTGAAAACCAAGAAGAAACACATTGTTGTAGCACCTACAGGAATCGCAGCAATCAATGCAGGTGGCGTTACGATTCACTCCATGTTTGGATTGCCGCCGCGAACTTTTTTGCCAACTACCGAAAGAATCGACGGCAATTTGGCGATGAATATTGCCGATTTGATGCACCATTTCAAATACCGAAAAGACAAACTGAAACTTCTGCGTGAAATTGAAATCATCATTATTGATGAGGTTTCCATGCTTCGAGCGGATGTTTTGGATATGATGGATTTTTCGCTGCGTCATGTGCGAAGAAATCAGCAGAAATTTGGTGGCGTTCAAATGCTTTTTATTGGGGATTTGTACCAACTTCCACCGGTGGTGAGAGACGAATATCTTTTAAATCAATACTACAATTCTCCCTTTTTCTTTGAAAGTTTGGCGTTGAAGGAATTACCATTAATTACGATTGAATTAACCACGGTTTACCGACAGAAAGATGAAAAATTCCTGGATATTCTCAATGAAATTCGCGACGGTGAAATTGGCGACATCGATTTTGAAACGTTGAACGAAAGATACATTCCTGATTTTGAACCGACCGATGAACCTTACGTTTATCTCACTTCCCACAACAGAATGGCGGATGAAATCAATCAGAAAAAGTTGGCGGAACTTTCAGGGAAAACTTACTCTTACAAGGCGGAAATCGTTGGAAATTTTAATGAAAATCAATATCCAAACGATGAGGTTTTAGACTTGAAAGTCGGCGCACAAATCATGTTCATCCGAAACGATGCAAGTGGCGAACGAAGATATTTCAACGGAAAATTAGCAGAAGTAGTCGATTTAGATGAAAAAGAAATCACCGTAATTATTGAGGGCGACGACGAAAATTACGTTTTAAAAAAGGAAGTTTGGGAGCAGAAAAAATATTCCCTTGATGCGGAAAAAAATATTACGGAAGATGTTTTGGGAAGTTTCAAGCAATATCCGATTCGTTTAGCTTGGGCGGTTACGATTCATAAAAGTCAGGGACTTACTTTTGACCGACTGATTATTGATGCGGGAAAATCGTTCGCTTCCGGACAGGTTTACGTGGCGCTTTCCCGTTGCCGAACGTTGGAAGGAATTATATTAAAATCTAAAATCACTCCAGAAGTTATTTTTGCGGACAGAAGAGTTTCAAAATTTCAAGATGAAACCCACGCAAACGACAGAATGGATGAAATTTTGAATGCCGAAAAATACGATTACAGCATTAAAAAGGTTTTGAACCGACTCGACTGCAAATGGTTTAAAAATTCTTTGGAAACGTGGTACAACTCTGCGAAAAACAGCAAAGCGATTGACAAAGACAAAGCGAAATTTCTTTACACTGCGATAAAACCCGAAGTGGAAAATCTTGCTTCCGTTTATGAAAAATTTGAAAAAGTCATCCTTCAGAAAACCCAGAAATTTGTTCAGGGAAACGAAGATTGGAGCGAGATTGAAACCAAAACGAAAGGTGCAGTAAATTTCTTTTTTAAGAAGGTGAATGAAAAAATATTTTCGCAGTTGCTCGATTTTTATGCGGAAAATAAAGGAACGAAAGGCTTGAAACAATACAATGAAGATTTCCGTGTATTTCTAGATGATTTGGAAGATTACCTAAATGATTTGAAGAAAGTTCATCTTCTGGAAACACCACTTTTCGATGTGGAAAATGATGTGAAAGTGACCACCAAAATTGCAAAAGTTCCATCGCACATTTTATCTTTCCAATTGTTTGAGGAAGGAAAAACGATTCCCGAAATTGCTAAAGAAAGAGGTTTAGTCACCGAAACCATTTTCGGACATTTGGCAAAATTTGCCGAACAGGGACTTTTGGATTTAACCCGAATTTTCGACAAAGAAAAACTCAAAACCTTTGAAAAAGAATTTGATCAAAATTGGGAAAAACATCAATCCTTATCCGATTGGAAAAACGCATTGCCAAAAGAATTTGAGTTTAATGAAATCAGGTTGTTGCTGAATCATTATGAATTTAAAAGAGCCAAGTAAAAAGAGTCAGGAACCAAGTTATTATTACTCATTGCTTATTACTTACTGCTCATATTTTTCCTGTTCTGAAACTTCTTTATCAGCGTATAAAACACCAAAAATCCCAAGACAAAAATCGAAATTCGCGACAGCAAATCTCCCGCTCTTGAATAGAACGTCATTTTGTCGTACAATTTCACTTCTGCGAAAAGTGCTGTTTTATCTCCATAAAGAGTGTCGGCTAAAACATCACCTTTTGCATCAATATGGGCGGAAATTCCGCTGTTTGCAGATCGGGCGATTTCTCGGCGTGTTTCAATCGCGCGAAGTTTTGCGTAAGACATCAATTGTTGGTGACCCTGTGTAACTCCCCACCAAGAATCGTTCGTCATAATTGCTAAAAAATTGGCGCCTTTTTTTACATAATCTGTGACAAACTCGCCGTAAATACTTTCGTAGCAGATGATTGGAGCGAGATTGCCTTTATTGAATGGATTGGAAAAAACTTTCCTTTCTTCATCAATTCCTAAAGAAACGGTTGCGCCGCCTAAATTCAACATCGCGTCGCCAAGAATCGGTTTTAGAACATTGATGTACGGGAAAATTTCAACACCGGGAACCAGTTTTCCTTTGTGGTAAACTTCCACTTTTTGATTCGGAATAATTTGAACGGCGGAATTGTAACTTTCCACGAAACTTCCATCAGAAACTTGATAAGCTGCGTTTGGTTTTTGTTCGGTACTTTGAAAGAATTTGTGAGAAGAAATTCCCGTTGCAAAAACAGATTTCGGATGTTTCGAAAGGAAATCTTTTACGTTATTTAAAAGCGTACTTTGCTCAAAACCTCGTTCAGAAATAGAACCAAATCCGGGAAGTGAAGTTTCGGGACCGATGTAGTAATCGATTTGTCCTTTTGAGTTTTGTTCGGCTAAAGTCAGCAAATCATTCAAAATGGTCAAACTGTCTTTTGAATATTTTTCTGTGTAAGGATCGAGTTCAGGTTGCAGCATTAAAACTTTGACGGAACCGATTGGCTTCTCATCAAAATTATTGTATTTCACCACGGAAATTAACATCGGTAAAGCGATGGCTCCAACAAGAATAGCCGAATTGATGATTAGCGATTTTCTTTTTCTTCCCGCTTCCCAAATTCTCAACGTGTAAAATGCGTAAACATTAATCAGCAAAATCCAAAAACTTCCGCCTGTTGCGCCCAACGTGTCGTACCATTGAATGATTTTCGGGTATTCTGAAAAAGCATTTCCTAAATTTAACCACGGCCAAGTAAATTCCCAACTCATGTGGAGTTTCTCGAAACACATCCAGATCGCCACAAAAAAAGTAAGTCCCCAATAAGTTCCCTGCGCTTTTTTGTACCAATGATACAGTTGAAAAACCAAAGAATAGAGTAGCGAATTCACCAAAACCGGAAAAACAACCGCCATCAAAGAATGTGTTCCATCAGGATTTTTTGAGCCGTACAACCAACCTGTCGTCACGATATTCCAAATCACGAAACACAGATAGGAAAGTCCGAAAATCGCCCAACCTTTTCTTTTGATTTTTGAAAATTTGGTGATGTCGTGCTCCATCATCATCAAAGGAACCAACGCAAAAAATATGAAGAAAGGAATTCCGTAAGTGGGCCACGAAATGCTTAAAAGCATCGCGGATAGTAGAGAAAGAATAACGTATTTCATAATTGATTTTTGAACTTCGATAAGTGTTAGAATATGCGAAGTTGTTTTGAAAACCCAAATTTACTGAAAATATAATTGCGGTTTTCACTTTGTCAAAGTTGAAATCTTTGACAAAGTTTTTCAAAACTTTTCTTTTAAACCATTAAGAAAGTGAAGGAATTAAGATACATTAAGATTCAGCAAAATATGAATGGAGCAAAACGCTTAAAATCATTTACGAATTTTTAATCTTCTCTATACTCTTAATTTCCTTAATGGTATAAATTAAAGAAATGTTTAGGCTAAAGTAATTAGAAAAATCATTACTGTGAATGATGCTAACAAAATATTATTTTTTCAGTATTTTAGTTAGATAGTCTTTGTCCTCAATTTTGATTCTTAAAAAATACACGCCCGAAGTTAATTTAGATAAGTCTATTTTGTTTTGTTTGGAATCGTTTAATATTCTGTCTATGATGCTTTTCCCTTGAATATCGGTGATCGTTATGTTCAGATTTCTGGAATTTTTTTCGGTTTCGATGGTTAAAATATTTCCTACAGGATTCGGGTATATTTTAAAAACATCTGAATTTTGATTGTTTACAGATAGATTTTGACTCCAGTAAATCGCTTTGTCGCCATTTGGATTTATTAAGGTGAGTTTCAAATTTTCATTTATATTCTCAACTTGGTAATTATATAAGGCATAAATTCCATTTGTAGTGTTGCTTCCAAAAAACTGCCCAAAATAATGAGTTTCAAAGACATTGTATTCATTGTTATTAAAATCAGGACAGCTGCCGAGAGTTAAACCAGAACCATTAAAAATTATTTGGTCATTATTAAGAACAATGTCGGCACTTAAGGTGTTACAAATATGTGAATTGAAGTTATTAGAAGTAAAATTAGCGGTTGCATGAATGGTGTTTGTAGAAGTTGGGAAATAATATTCGATATTGTTGAGAACCACTTTTTCTAAATTCCACGTATGGTTGGTTATCTCCGATTGTTGGGATTTGGAAAAAAAACTTATTAAAATAAATGTAATTATATATATTGTTTTCATGTCGTCAGTTTTCTTGAGAGAAAAAAAATGTGAAAAGAAACAAAAGGCAGAAGGTAATTTTTTTTTCCATAACTTTTTGTTTTATGATTTAAATGCTAATATAAACATTTTACTGATATATATCAACTTACTTTTAAATATGTAGTTAAATATATTCAGTCAGTCAAGATATTTTTACATCTTTTTATCACTCCATAATCCTTCTCAATTTCCACGCTGACTCCTTCCATTTCGCCTTGCATCGGTGGATTGGTTTTGGTCATTTTAACTTTGATATAAGAAATTTGTGGAAATGCCAATTTGATTTTTTTTGAAATTCTGCCACAAACATGTTCCATTAATTTTGAGGGAATTTTCATTTCTTCGTGAATGATGTCATTCACTTCCGCATAATTCACGGTATCGTTCAAATCATCAGTTCCAACGGCTTTCCATAAATCGGCATGAAGCTCAACGTTCACGATAAAGTATGTTCCGATTATTGTTTCTTCGGGAAGAACGCCGTGATAAGCGTAGATTTTTAGGTTTTCGAGGAGGATTTTTGTGGTCATTTTTGAGATATAGGGCACGAGATTCGAGTTGCGAGGTGTAAGTTTCGCAGCAGAATTGTTACCACGAAACCCGAAACTCGTTTATTTTATGGTTGTTGAAAGTTCCAACATTTTTTCGATGGGTTCTAAAGCTTTTAGGCGAAGTTCTTCATCCATAAGAATTTCAGGAAGTTCATATCTCATGCACAAATACAACTTTTCCAAAGTGTTTCGCTTCATGTAAAAACATTCCGAACAATTGCAACTTTCATCAAAAACCAAAGCAGGAAGCAATTCTTTTTGTGGAGCGCGTTTTTTCATCTCGTGCAGAATTCCTTCCTCTGTAGCGACGATGAATTTCTGTGCGTCATCTTTTTCCACATAATTTAAAAGGGCAGAAGTAGAACCGATGAAATGTGCCAAATCCAAAACAGGCGTTTCACTTTCAGGATGTGCGATGAGTTTTGCGTCAGGATTTTCAGCCAACTGTTTGGCAATTCTTTCCATGGAAAAGGCTTCATGAACGATACAGCTTCCGTCCCACAAAATCATGTCGCGACCTGTCTTTTTAGCGAGATATCTTCCCAAATTTTTATCAGGAGCGAAAATAATTGGCCGGTCTTCAGGAAGTGCATTAATAATGGTTTCCGCGTTGGAGCTCGTTACAATAATGTCGGATTCCGCTTTGGTTTCTGCGTTACAGTTGATGTAAGTTGCGATTAAAGCGTTTGGATACTGTTCGCGCATTTTTCTCAAACCTTCGCCGCTACAGCCGTCTGCAAGCGAACAACCAGCCTGTGTGTCCGGAAGAACAACCTTTTTGTTTGGGTTCAAAATTTTCGCAGCTTCCGCCATGAAATGAACGCCGCAAAAAGCAATCATATCTGCATCAGTGTCTTTCGCAGCTCTCGCCAATTGAAGGGAATCACCAAGATAATCCGCAATATCCTGAATTTCTGCAGGTTGATAATAATGCGCCAAAATCACCGCATTTTTTTCCTTTTTAAGGTCGAGAATGGCTTTTACCAAATCTTCACCTTTGGGAATAATAAGGTCGTCTATTTTTAAAAATCCTCTTACAGGAAGGTTTGCTTTTGCTTTATCTAGGGTTTGTGTGCTCATAATTTTTGGTTTAACGTTTAATTTGCTTCAAATTTCAAGTTTGAAATGGTTTGACATTGTTTGAAATGGTTTGATTTTTCCTCCAGCATCCATCACCCAACATCGAACTATAAAGTTAAGAATTTAAAAATTCGCTCACTAATTTTTCGATCTCCGCTTTTGCGGTTTCTAAATCGGTATTCACTAAAATTTTGTCAAATTCGTTTTGAAAAGTCATTTCCTGTTCTGCCTTTTCCACTCTTGTTTGTATGGTGTCTGCGTCGTCGGTAGCTCTTGCAATCAATCTTCGTTCCAACTCCTGAATCGAAGGAGGCATAATAAAAATCGACAATGCTTGTTCGCCAAAATATTTTTTCAGGGCGATTCCGCCTTTCACGTCCACATCGAAAATCACGGTTTTTCCATCGTTCCAAATTCTATTAACTTCGGATTTTAGGGTTCCGTAATATTTGTCTTCATATACTTCCTCGAATTCTACGAAGGCTTCTTCCCAAATTTTCTGACGAAATTTTTCAGGAGAAATGAAATGATAATCCACCCCGTCTTTTTCCGTTCCGCGAGGATTTCTTGTTGTACACGAAATTGAAAATTCAAGTTCAGGAAAATGTTCCAAACAATGCTTTACCAAAGTGGTTTTTCCACTTCCACTTGGTGCTGAAAATATGATGACTTTATTCATTTAAATTTGATGTTGTTTGACTTTGTTTGATATTTGATATTGTTTGAGACGCTCTAATCAAACAACGTCAAACCATTTCAAGTTTATAGTACATTTAACGTTTGCTCCTTAATCTTTTCCAAATCATCCTTCATCATCACGACTAATTTTTGGATTTCCGCGTGATTGGCTTTTGAACCCAACGTGTTGATTTCACGGCCGATTTCCTGCGAAATAAATCCGAGTTTTTTTCCGTTGAAATCTTCATTTTTCATCACTTCGTAGTAGTATTTCAAATGCTGGGTGAGCCGAACTTTTTCTTCAGAAATATCCAATTTTTCTGTAAAATAAGCCATTTCTTGGTAGAATCGGGTTTCGTCGATATGGTCGAATTCATTTAATGTTTTTCGGTAACGTTCTTTCACGCCGTCCATTCGGACGTCCTCATAAGGTTCCACCTGAAAAAGATAATCCTCAATATTTTTAAGGTTTCTTTTTAGCTCTTCATGCAAAATTTCACCCTCTGTTTTTCTGAAGTTATCAAACTTTGAAAGCGCCTCATTCAGTAAACCCGTGAGGAAAATCCATTCATTTTCATTAAGTTCATCGGGTCTCGTGGAAATGGCATCCGGAAATCTAATTGCCATTTTCAAATATTCGAAATCGGGGCCATCACCAGAAATTTTCTTTAATTCATCGATATAGGATTTAACCAAATCATGATTAATATTCACATCGTTGGAATCGTTCAGGGTTTCCAGATTAATGTAGCAATCTACTTTTCCGCGGAGGATTTTATCGTTCAAAACTTTTCGGATGTCGAATTCTTTTTCCTTGTACCGTAAAGGCATTTTGATGTTGAGGTCGAACGATTTGCTGTTGAGCGATTTCAGGTCGATGGTAATTTTTTTTCCTTCGAAGACGCCTTCACTTCGTCCGAAGCCGGTCATGGATAAAATCATAGATTGAATTTAATAAGCAAAGATAATTATTTCAAAAGTTTTTTAGTGCGTGACATTTTTTTACCGCAAAAGAAACAAAAGTATCCAAAAAATCAAGACTGGATCTTTTTGCTAAAAAATCAAAATTTCTTTTGAGAAAATTTCCAAACTTGCGCGGATTGGAAAGTTATTTATAGAAGTTAATGTGTTGCCGCGCTTCGAACAGTGGAAATTTTTATTCAGTTATCATTAAGAAAACTCTCGCATAAAGAAATTTCAATTTTTCTTAACGCAAAAATCTCCTAGGTCAGAAACAATAATTGTAAATGATTTCCACAATTACCGAAAAGATTATTTTATATATTTGCAGATACATTTAAAGTTTCAGCAATATGCTTAAATCGCTTTTCCACTGGAAAGTTTTGGTAAATATACTATTAGCGGCGGCAGTTTTCACAGGTTTGGTTTGGTTGACATTCCGTTGGTTGGAGATTCATACCAATCACGGTAAAGAAATCCCCGTTCCTAATGTGATGAACAAATCCGTTCATGACGCCATCAAAATATTAGACGATTCCGGACTGGAATATGAAGTGGACAGTTTTAAGTATGATCCAAAATACCGCCCGTTTCAGGTTTTGCAGGTTTATCCTTCACCAGGATCGCGTGTGAAAGACGGAAGAACCATTATCTTAAAAGTAAATCCAAGAACTTGGGCGCAAGTATCTGTTCCAGATGTTTTAGACCGATATAAAGGTTTGGCTTTTAGGCAATTGGAGCAGGTTGGATTAAAAGTTGGTGATACTATTTTTGAACCGAGCATTCAAAGAGATGCAGTAATCAGAATGTTGTACAACGGTTCTACCTTAAAACCAGGCGCGCTTTTGCCGAGATTTTCAACAATTGATTTGGTGATTGGAGCGGGTCCGAAAAGAAATATTTCGGTTCCCAATTTAGTTGGATTAACGGTGCAACAGGCGAAAGCAATCATCGCTCAAAATTTATTTGAAGTTGGTTTGGTGGAGCATGAAGACGGTGGTTCCGATGAATCAGACATTGTTTATTATCAAGATCCGGCCTCGTTTGATGTGCGTGACCAGGGAATGCAGATTGATATTTGGGCGAGTAAGAAAACGCCGGCAGAAATGAGCGGCAAAATTTCACAGCTGAATTCGATTTACAGAATTAAAATCGACACCACAACTCCGCCGCCAAGTTATTATGAACCGCCGGTTTATAGAGAACCAGTTGCGCCAAGAGTTTCGGAGCCAAAACCGGAAACTCCAAGAACTGAAACTCCAAAACAGGAAACTCCAAAATCAGAAGTTCCAAAAGCAACGACGGAGAACAAACCAAAGACTGCTGTAGAACAGAAACCGAAAACTTCTTCTGCAACAACGCCAAAAACTACAACAACCACTTCTCCAAAACCGGAAGAAAAACCGAAAGCTAAAAAAGTGATTGTTGTATAAATTTTTAAACATCAAAAACTGAAGCTTCAACATTGGTTGGAGCTTTATTTTTAAATAAAATGATCGAAGACCACGAAGAATTTTTAGAGGAGGAATTACTGGATCAGGAATCGAATGACGCTGATTCAGAAGGACTTTACGAACACTTTTATGTAAAAGTAGATAAAGGTCAGGAAATTGTGCGCATCGATAAATTTCTGCATAATATTCGTCAGAACTCTACCAGAAATAAAATCTCACAAACTTGCCGTGCGGGAAATGTAGTAGTGAACGGAAAACCCGTGAAGCAAAACTACCGCGTAAAACCGGGGGATGAAATCTCGGTTCTTTTAACCAGACCGCCGCGCGAAAACTTTATCGTTCCACAAGATATTCCTTTAAATATCGTTTATGAAGATGATGATGTTGTGGTGGTAGATAAAAATGCAGGAATGGTGGTTCATCCCGGTCATGGAAATTGGGACGGAACTTTGGTGAATGCGCTCGCTTTTCATTTCGAAAAAAATGGTGAGAAATCTGATCTGGATCGGGTAGGTTTGGTTCACAGAATCGATAAAGACACTTCCGGACTTTTAGTGGTGGCAAAAAATGAATATGCTTTAAGTTTTTTGGCGAAGCAGTTTTTTGACCGAAAAACGAGAAGATTGTATTGGGCATTTGTTTGGGGAAATGTTGCAGAAGATGAAGGAACTATTCGCGGACATATCGGAAGACATCTGAAAAACCGAATGCAGATGGCAGTTTTCGAGGACGGAAGTTTCGGGAAACATGCGGTGACTCACTATAAAGTCATCGAACGTTTTAAATACATGACTTGGGTGGAATGTAAGCTGGAAACGGGACGAACCCATCAAATTCGTGCCCATTTCAAACACATCGGTCATACTTTGTTTAATGACGAAAGATATGAAGGTCACCAAATTTTGAAAGGAGTAAATCTCCCCAAATACAAACAGTTTGTGAAAAATGTTTTCGAGGTTTTGCCGCGTCATGCACTTCATGCACACACTTTAGGATTTATTCATCCCACCACGAAAGAGGAAATGTATTTTGAAAGTCCGATGCCGCAAGATATGCAGGAAGCTGTCGAAAAATGGCGTAAATATTTGGAATAAATTGTTTTTAAAAGTTTTTTATATTTGTTGAAAATTCACTCAAAATTAATTATGAGAAAAATATCTCTGTTATTTTTCGTTTTTACCTTTCTGGGGCTCTTTAAAAGTCAGGAAACCTTACCATATTACCAACAATATTTGATGGACGGCGATTTTCTTTTCAATCCTGCGCTTTACGGAAAAACGGACGATGTGGTGCTGAACCTGAATTATCAGAAACAGTTTTCAAAATTCGACCAGTCACCCAATGTACAGTCGATTGGGATGCATGCTAATGTTTTCGACAGAGTTGGAGCAGGTTTGTCATTCTTTCGTGACCAAAACGGCGCAATTTCTTCGAATGGAATTTCGGCGGGAGGTTCCTATTTTATTCCGATAGATGATGATGGCGAAAGAAAAAGTCAGTTTTCCTTTGGTACGAACGTGAATTTTTACAATATGAATATCGATTTGGCCATGCTGAATCCAGAAACTCCGGGTGACCCTACTTTAGGTCCGGATGTTAATTCCATTTTTTTGGTGTATGCCAATCTGGGAATGGCGGTAACTTACCGTAAATTTTTTGCGGGAATTTCAGTAAATGATATCGCTTTAACCAACGATATTCCAATCGTCAACGGAATCGAGCCGGAACCCACCAAATTCATTTTCAATACTGGTTATGATTTTTATATGGGTGAACAGTTTTTTGTGACTCCATCAGTTTTAATGAATTTCAATACTAATTCTTCTAAAATGATCGACCTGAATTTAATGGCGACCGTTTTGGGGGATGAAAACTCTTTTTCAGCTGGAGCAAGTTTCAGAACATCCAATAATAAATTTGGTAATCAGAGTTTGGGGATTTCACCCATTATTAAGGCAAAAGTGAACCGATTTACTTTTGGAGCGAGTTACAATTTCGGACTTTCAGATATTCAGCAATATGCCGGAAGCAGCTTTATGTTGAGCGTGGGTTATAATTTTGAGAACTTTATCAATTCAAGAGGATTTAGGTATTAGTGATTGAGTGGCGGAGTTGATAGTGGTTGAGTGAATTTCTTTCCGAGTGAATTTCAAATTCATTAAATGTCTTTTTGTAACTAAAAAATTCAGTTTTCACTGCGAAGCGAATTCATCTACGAAGTCGAACTGACCATTTAATCATGCTATTTAATAAAATCTTCTGTTCAAACCACTGGTTCTTGGCTCCTGTAACTTGTCTCTTCTTTAATGATCTACCTTCACATTCCTTTCTGCAAGCAAAAATGCAGTTACTGTAATTTTCATTTTTCTACTTCTTTACATTTTAAAGAGGAGATGATTGCTGCCATAAAAAAGGAAATTTTTCTTCGGAAAGATGAACTTCAAGACAAAAACTTAAAATCGCTTTATTTCGGTGGTGGAACTCCTTCCATTTTAAAGGTGGATGAACTGAAATCGATTATGGATGAGGTTCTGAAATATTTCACATTTGAGAAAGATATAGAAATTACACTTGAAGCCAATCCGGATGATTTGGATAAAAGTTTTCTAAAAGATTTGGCCAATACTGAAATCAACCGACTTTCCATTGGAACACAGAGTTTTTTTAATGAAGATTTAAAGCTGATGAACCGGGCCCACAATTCTTCGGAAGCTGAAAGCTCCATCAAACGAGCGCAGGATTTTGGTTTCGAAAATATCAGTATTGATTTAATTTACGGTTCACCCACTTCCAATTTTGAAATCTGGAAAGAAAATCTCAACAAAACCATCGAGCTTCTAGTTCCGCATGTTTCTTCTTATGCGTTAACCATTGAACCAAAAACTGCCTTGAATCAATGGATTAAACAAAATAAAATCGCTGCACCAAAAGAATCGGAACAGAACAAGGAGTTTTATTATATGTCGGATTTTCTAAAAGACCACGGTTTTGAGCATTATGAAATTTCCAATTTCGGGAAACCTGGGTTTCATTCCAAACACAATTCCGCTTACTGGAAATACCAGGAATATTTAGGAATCGGCCCATCTGCACATTCCTACAACGGACGAAACGAGAGAAGCTGGAACATCGCCAACAACAAAAAGTACATTAATTTTTTAAGCGAAAACAAACTCGCCAAAGAAACCGAAATACTTTCTGAAAAAGACCAGTTCAACGAAATGCTGATGATTGGTTTACGGACGATTTGGGGGGTAGATTTAAAGTCTTTAAACCAAAAATTCAGTCCAGAAATCTTAGAATATTTACAAACAGAAATCAATCCGAAATTGAATGAAGGAATTTTAACCATCGAGAACAATCACTTAAAAATCCCTGAAAAACACTGGTTTCTTGCGGATGGAATTGCTTCGGACTTGTTTTTGGTGTAAAAAAATTCACTTGAACTAACTTCCAGATTCCATCACCCACCATCCAGCCAAAATTCTTATTTTTGTAAAAATCTTTCCCCTTGAAAAAGAAAAAACAGGATTTCAGCCATCTTTCAGCAAAACAACCGATTGGGATTTTTGATTCCGGAGTTGGTGGATTAACCGTCGCAAAGGAAATCAAGAGACTTCTTCCGCATGAAGACTTAATTTATTTTGGAGATACGAAACACCTTCCTTATGGTGAAAAATCTCGGGAAGCGATTGTAGGCTATTCCACAAAAATCACCAAATTTTTATTGGAAAATAACTGCAAAGCAATTGTAATTGCCTGTAATTCTGCAACCGCAAATGCTTTGACAGAAGTGGTGGAATTGGTCAACGAAAAAGTCCCTGTAATTGATGTAATTAATCCTGTGGCTGAAAAAGTTTCCTATGAAATTCACAACAATGTGGGAGTTATCGCAACAAAAGCCACGGTAAATTCTGGGCTTTACAAAAAGTCAATCCGCAAACACAACAAATTTATTAAAGTGGACGAATTAGCGACTCCGCTTTTGGTCCCTGCCATTGAAGAGGGTTTTAAAAATCACCCGATTACCCATTCAATCATTTATAATTATTTGAGCAACAACAAATTAAAAAACATTGAAACTTTAATTTTAGGTTGTACGCATTATCCGCTTCTGATTGACGAAATTAAACAGTATTATGGAAACCGCGTCCGTGTCATCGATTCACCCAATATTGTGGCGAGTCAGCTGAAAATGATTTTGGAAAAACACCACTTGCTCAACGAAAACAATCCTAATCCGAGCTATCATTTCTACCTTTCGGACATTACCAAAAACTTTGAGAAAATTTCTAAAAAATTCTTCGGAAAAAATATTGATTTGGAGCTGAAGGTGCTTTAAGCTGGAAGCTGGGTGATTGAAACTGGGAGAAATTCCCCTCCAAAGGAGGGGTGTCAAAAATTTTCAGAGAAAATTTTTGACGGGGTGGTTTAATGTTTAATTAAGATTATTTAGCTTCCTCTACTTGTAGACTTTCCCGCTCATTCGCTTTAAAAAAAGAAAAACTTACATTCCCATATTTTCTGGTATCGAGCAAATTGGGATGAACAAGTTTCATTCGGCTTTGGTGTTCCAGAATAAAAATTCCGTTTTCCTTCAAAAAATTATTGTTTAAAACCAAAGCAATCAGTTCGTTATACTTTTTTTCTTCCGTGTCGAAAGGCGGATCGGCGACCACCAATTCGTAGGTTTTTCGGTTTCTGTTTTTCTTCAAGTATTCAAAAACATCGCCTCTTTGCACATTGATTTGCAAAGACATATCAAGTTCAGCCGCCGTAGAATTAATAAATGCAGCATGTTTCGGGTTCATTTCTACCGAAGTCACATCTTTGCAGCCGCGTGAAGCAAATTCCAAACTGATGGAACCAATTCCCGCAAACAAATCGAGCACAGAAATGAATTCCTCATCGAAATCGAAACGGTTTTCAATAATGCTGAAAAGTGCTTCCTTCGCAAAGTCGGTGGTTGGGCGAACATCGAAGTTTTTTGGGGCAGAAATCCGTTTTGATTTCCAGCGACCGCTTATGATTCTGTACATTTAGTGTAGGGTGTTTGGTGTTTGATGTTGGATGTTTGGTGTTGGATGTTCGATGTTTGGTGATTGATTAATTGAAATTTCTTTAGAGTAGTTTATTTCTGAATGCAATGATGGTATTCATTAATTTGTACGATTTATCGTAATGTTCATCAAAAATTTCTTCATTGATATATTTTCTATATTTTGCTTTGTAGAGACAAGTTACTATTTCAGAAATAGAACGAATCGCATAACCTAAAAATCGTCTGAACTCTTTATTGCTTTGTAAAATACTACCTTCTGAAATATTCAACGCTACAGAATCTACCGCTCTCCGGATCTAAAACTCATGACATTCATTTTATAAATTTATTTTTTAGCGACTACCTACATCCATCATCGAACATCCATCATCCAGCGAGTATGAAATTCTTCTTCGGTAAATTATCAAAGACAATCTTCAAGTTCTTTACAAATTTCTGCAGTTCTGAAATAAAGGTTTCATTTTCAGTGGTTTCACCGTAAACGTAGAATTGGGTTTCGTCAATTCCAAATCCTATTTTACTTAAGGTGAACATGATGAAATAAAGGAAATCAACTTCCGAATTTACATCGAGGTTATTGTAAAGGATTACTTTTTTTCCAGCAATCGCAAAAAACTCACATTGGTGATGGTATAGATTGATGTGGATTTCCTTCTGACTTCTCGGATTTAGAGCGTTCAAAAACTTCTCGCCTGAAAAATTGAATTTAGTTGGAAGATTCAAACTCTTAATTTTCTGATAGAAATCTTTCGGAAAAGTATAGTAAAACTGAACGCCGAATTTTTTGTTCACAGAAAGCATGAGTTCTTCCTTTTCACTTTCAACGGCAGAATTGTAGGCAATTAAATCATATCCTGATTCATGATCAGAAAAGTTTTCAGGCATTAAGGTAAAGTGGTTCAAAGCAGAAATGACGCTGATTTCCTGAAAGTTTTTTTGTGCTAGAATTTCATCCAGTTTTTCTGAAACAAAGTTGTCACCAGTTTCCTCATTCATGAAAAAAGACTGTTCGTGCTGAACATTTCTGTTTTTTGAAAGCTGATACTGAAGTCCGTCTTTGGTAAAAAGTAAAGATAATTTCTGCATTTTTCTTGAAGTTGTGCAAATTTATGAATTTTAGCCGGATGTTGGATGCTGGGTGTTGGATGTACGTTGAACGCGGAAGCAAATTGAAGTTTTGACAACAAATAATGTAATGGTGTAACTTTTTACATTTTTGAAATTAAGTTTATTGAAGTTTTCACCCATCATCAACACCCAAAATTCATCAACCTACCCCTACAAAAATCTCACCATCACATTACCCGTTGAGTGATAGAAAAAGTCTCCTTCTTCAAACTCTATATTTGTTTGTCCAACCAAGTAATCGTGCACCATTTTCTGTAAAACTCCGTCGCCGATTCCGTGGATGATTTCAAGTTTTTTGAGGTTGTTTTTGCGACAGAAGTCAACCGTTTCTATCAATTTTTCTTTTTGAATAAATAGTCGTTCGAAGGAATCGTACTCTGAAGGATTCTTGACGAGGTTTTCAAAATGAAGGTCGAGAACCAAATGTTTTTTGTTGTGTTTTTTGGAAACGGATTTTGAAGTTTCCTTTTTTATAACGGTCTTTACTTCATCGTAGATTTCACCAACTTGTAGCACCAATTTTTCTTTTTTGTATTGATGGGTGAAACCATGTTCATCTTTAAAAACGATTGTGTTGCCGTTCACGGAAGTGACTTTACCCTTTAAATCTTCATCAATAACGGAAACTTGATCGCCAATTTTCATTTTAGCTTAAATTTTTGCAAAGGTAGAAAATGTTGTGGGATGTTGGGTGTTTGGTGTTGTGATGTTGGATGTTGGTGCCGATTGCAGAAAGGAGAAAGCCGATTGCAGAAAGGAGAAAGCCGATTGCAAAAAAATACAGTAACCTTGTTTTAGAGGATTCTTGCTTTTCATCCTTCGAGAGCCTCAGGATGACAAACTCCCCAAAACATATATTGTCAGATCACTCATTGTTCATTCCCAACCAAGCCGATTGCCGATAGCCGAAAGCCAATAGCAATTAAATCCCGAATTTTCCTTAAATTTGAAACCATCATTAAACAATCAACTATAATCATTTATAAAAAACATGGATCCAATTTTCGACCTCATTGAACAGGAAAGACAAAGACAAACTCACGGAATAGAACTTATCGCATCAGAAAATTTTGTTTCTGATCATGTAATGAAAGCGATGGGAAGCGTCCTCACCAATAAATATGCAGAAGGTTATCCGGGAAGAAGATATTACGGCGGTTGCGAAGTGGTGGACGAAGTTGAGACTTTGGCGATTAACCGTGCGAAAGAACTTTTCGGGGTGGAATATGCGAATGTTCAACCGCACTCCGGTTCACAGGCGAATGCGGCGATTTATCTTTCAGTTTTAAAACCAGGTGACAAGATTTTGGGATTGGATTTATCGATGGGAGGTCATTTAACACATGGTTCTTTTGTGAATTTTTCCGGGATTCAGTACAACGCCAATTTCTATGGAGTTGATCGTGAAAGCGGATTGATTGATTATGAAGCAATGCGTCAAAAAGCTTTGGAAGTGAAACCAAAAATGTTGATTGCGGGTTATTCTGCCTATTCCAGAGATTTGGATTTCAAAAAATTCCGTGAAGTTGCGGATGAAGTTGGAGCTACACTTTGGGCAGACATTGCACATCCTGCAGGTTTGATTGCGAAAGGATTATTGAGTTCACCGTTTGAACACTGCCATGTCGTGACCACGACAACTCATAAAACATTGCGTGGGCCAAGAGGCGGATTAATTATGATGGGCAAAGATTTTGAAAATACTTACGGTCACAAAACCCCGAAAGGAGAAACTAAAATGATGAGCCAGGTTTTAGACGGAGCAGTTTTCCCAGGAATTCAGGGTGGTCCGCTTGAACATGTTATAGCCGCTAAAGCTGTTTCTTTTGGAGAAGCGATTGATGGGAAATTTGAAGTTTATGCGAAACAAGTGATCGCAAACGCAAGAGCTTTGGCAAACGCAATGATTGACAACGGTTTCGATATCGTAAGCGGCGGAACGGACAACCACTTAATGTTGGTGGATCTTCGCAATAAAAACGTCAATGGGAAAGAGACCGAAAAGGCACTGGTTCAAGCCGACATTACCTGTAATAAAAACATGGTTCCTTTCGATGACAAATCGGCGTTCACTACTTCCGGAATCCGTTTGGGAACAGCCGCGATTACAACAAGAGGCCTCAAGGAAAGCGATATGCAGACTATTGCAGGCCTAATCAATGATGTGGTAATGAATATTAAAGATGAGAATGTAATTTCTGGTGTTCGCAAGAAAGTCAATGAGTTGATGGATTCGAAACCGCTTTTTGAGGGTTAATGGTGCGGAGTGCGGGATGATGGATGATGGATGATGGATGCGGGGTGCAGGATGCAAAAGGGTGTAAGATTGATTATTTTTTCAGTTAAGCTGTCGATTATATAGAACCACCCCGTCAAAAATTTTTCCTGAAAATTTTCGCCCTTCAGCATCTACAATCCACAATTATCAAACATCATGCATCAAACATAAGAAATCAGTCAACATTCACAATCAAAGAGCAACTGGCGCCAATATTTTGAAATCCTACACTTTTACCGAAATCAAACAGAAGATGGTGAACTATTGTGTTTACCAGGATCGCTGTCACAGTGAGGTAGAGTCGAAGATGAGGGATTTTATGCTGATTCCGGAGGCGAAAGAGGAAATCCTGCTGTATTTGATGAAGGAGAACTATCTCAACGAGGAACGTTTTACGAGAAGTTATATCCGGGGTAAATTTTACATGAAATCTTGGGGAAGAAACAAGATTAGAAATCATTTGAAGTTCAAGGGGGTTTCCGAGAAGCTCATTAATAACTGCTTTGATGAAATTGAGGAGGCAGACTACGACCGAGCGCTGATGAAAATCTATGATGATTATTATCAAAAACAGAGCGGTTTAAAGGAGTATCAAAAAAAATCAAAGGCTATAAAGTACTTATTAAGCAGAGGATTTGAATATGATGAACTTATTAGAAATTTATCAAATTTTAGTAAGGAGTAAAAAAAAATAAAATTATTGAAAAAAAATTAATTAATTTGCACAGATATTTTATAAAAACTAATATTCTTTATCAAATAAATGATATGAAGAAAATCAATTTGCTCATCGCGGTTTTGTTTTTAACCATGGTTAGTGGTCAGGACTTTAAATACGGAATTACTGCCAATTTTCATAAAGGGTCTATTGTAGGGGTTCACGATGTTTCTAAAGGAAAGTTCGGTGGGGGGCTTGGTATTTTTGGTGCGATCCCTTTGGTTGAAAATGACGTATTCGATTCAGCATGGCTTTATTTGATGGGGCAAGTCGAGTACAGCATGCAGGGAGAAAATGCTGATGCGGATCCTTCGCGATATGATCTTCAGAAATTTCATCACGATTATGTGGCAGCACAGGTGTATCTGAAATATTTTTTCCACAAAGGTAATATGAAGAAAGATGTGTTTGTTTTTGCGGGACCACGCGTTGAGTATCTGGTACGTGAAGACCGCAACGTGCCATTGCAGTACGATATTGATTATTTTAAATACAATCATGATGACGAATTGAAAAAGTTTGGGTATGGAGTTTCATTTGGAGCGGGGTTACAGGTTTCGCAGCAAATTGAGGCTTTCATCCGTTATGACAGAGGTTTCAGTAAAGTATATCCCAATAATACCCGTAACACCTATAACAGACTTTTGGCGGTAGGTATCAATTACTATCTCAACGAAAACTGGTGGTAGATGTTGGATGCATGTTGCGAGGTGCGGTTAAATGGGGTGTGCTAATTTTATAACGGTATGTATTTTTGGGATGGGCAAAATTTCTGAAGTTTGCCTGTCGAAGAATGGGATGAATCATTCCATGCAAAAAAATTCTTTGGCAATCTGCTACTTTTGCCACAAAAACAAATATCTGTACATTTGTAGTCTTAAAATTAAGCAATGAAAAAATACTTTCCGGTATTTATTATACTTTTTATATTGTCCGTACATTCCTGTAAACCAAAGCAGAACATTGTTTATATGAGCAATGACAATTTCGAGCAGGAAGTTTCTCAGGCAAAATATGTGGGTCTTCACATTCAGGAAGGAGATAAACTCGACATCACGGTATCGGCGTTTGACGAAATAGCAGTAAAACCTTTCAACAAATCCAGCATGACTGCTACTTCCAATTCAACTATCAGTGGCGGTAGCGGTGCTGCAAGTAGCGAGTATACCGTTACCACAGAAGGAACCATTCAGTTTCCGGTACTGGGAAATATTTATTGCAAAGGCATGACCAAACAGCAGTTGAAAGAAGATTTGGAAAGCCGCCTGAAAAGGTACCTTACCGATCCTATGGTAACTATTACCTTAACCAATTTCAATTTTTTTGTTTTGGGGGAAGTGGGAGGTCCCGGTGCAAAGACCAGCCCAACAGAGAAGCTGAATGTTTTGCAGGCCATTGCCATTGCAGGGGATATGAGCATTGATGCGAATAAAACCAACGTGAAATTGATCAGGTTTTCCGAAGAAACAGGCAAAGATGAGGTGATCTCATTAGACCTCACCGAAGCCAGCATTGTGAAATCTCCCTATTATTATATTCAGCAGAACGACATTCTGTATGTGGAACCTGACAAAAGCAAGCAGATTCAGGTGAATAACAGTGCAACCCTGGACAAAACCCTTAAATATTGGGGGATTGCGGCCGGAGTTCTGGCTTTAATACTCACCATAACCCGTATCAAATAGCGATGGAGTTACTGGAAAATATCGACAATGATAAGTCGAAAAGCATTAATTTTAAAAAGGAAATCACCAAGTACCTTAAAAAGTGGCCTTGGTTTCTGCTTAGTATGCTGCTTTTCTATTTTGCCGCCAAAACTTACCTGCGTTATGCGCCGGTGCAGTATTTATCAAAAACTGCCCTCAAACTTCAGGAATCCAAAAATAAGAATACCGCGCTGAGCGATATGAAGAACCTCGGGATGGGAGTTAGCGGCAGTGATGAACTGCAGGGTGAAACCACGGTGGTTACTTCAAAACCGATCCTGATGCAGGTAGCGAAAAATTTAAATCTCGACGTTAGCTATATCAGCGAAGGTAAAATTAAAGATGTAGAACTTTACAAAGATTCTCCGTTAAAAGGCAGCATCATTTCGCTGAACAATCCAGCAGGATTTGGTGGTGCAAGCTATGATATTTCACCGGCGGGTAAAAATTCATTCCGGCTTTCCGGTGGTGGGTTGAAAGAACAAACTTTCCCATATGGCACTCCTGTAAAACTCCCATTCGGAGTGGTGCAGCTTAACGTAAAGCCGGGCTTCAGTTTCGGAAGTCCGATGAAAATCGTTTTTAAAAACATCAATAGAGTGGCTTCGGCACTCGAAGGAGGCATATCTGTTTCCCTGCCTCCGAACAAAGGGTTGCTCATGGAACTTTCGATGGTGGGTCCTGTTCCGGCAAAATCAGAGGATATCCTGAATGAAGTGGCGCATCAGTACAATATCGACGGGGTAAAAGATAAAAATCAGGAAGCGCAGAACACGCAGGATTTCATCGACGGCCGTCTCGCCATTATCACGGAAGACCTTTCGGGTATTGAAGGTAGAAAAGAGCAGTTTAAAAAGCAAAACCAAATTACTGATTTGGAATCGCAGGCAAGTACCGCTCTTGGAAACGTGAATGCGAACACCAAAGAAATCCTTACCCAAAGCATGCAGTTGGAACTCCTCAATTCCGTCATCGGAACTACCGGTGGAAACAGCGACCAATTGCTGCCGTCGGGAATGGGTCTCCCTGCCGGTGCGGAAGGTAATATTACACGATATAACGATATGGTTCTTACGCGCAACCGTGTTCTTAAGCAGGCTACCGGAGCCAACCCAGCCGTTATTGAAATGAACAGAGATATTTCCGCGCTGAAAAATTTAATCCGCAAAAATTTAATTGAGTCTCGCGAAACGCTGCTCCTTCAAGTGGGTCAGCTTCAAGGTCAGCTCAATGCAGATAAGGCCACTATTAATCGGTATCCTACCCAGGAAAAAATCTTTAGAGATATTGAAAGACAAAGGACCCTAAAGGAACAGCTTTACCTTTACCTTTTACAGAAACGGGAAGAAAACGCCATCACTTTAGCGGTGACCGCACCCAAGGCGAAAGTCGTGAATCCTGCATTTACTACAGGTGCTGTGAAGCCTAACAGAAAACAGATTATGACGGGAGCGCTTGCTGCAGGATTTCTGTTGCCGGGCTTGTTCTTCTTCGTTCTTTTCTCCCTCGATACCAAGGTACACCGCCGAGACGATATCTTACAATACATTCCGGATGCGATGATTATTGCGGAAATTCCGGTGATTGATGAAAATAACGCCATTGTGCATCCCAACGACTTTTCGGTATTTGCCGAATCATTCCGTATTCTTTCCTCTAACCTCAAATTCCTCATCAAAAGTAAAACGGAATCGGGAAATAAAGGGGTTATTTTAGTAACCTCTTCCATCAAAGGTGAAGGGAAGACCACGGTTTCCATTAATTTGGCGCTCACCCTTGCCAGCAAAGCAAAAGTAATTCTGATGGGTGCGGATATCAGAAACCCACAGCTGCACCGATTTATTGCCGGGAAGAATTTTGGGTTAACCGATTTCCTGATGAGTGAGGATTCTGATCCATCAAAATACGTCCGTCCGTCCGGATTGGCGAACAATCTTGATATTATGTTTTCCGGGCCCATTGCACCGAATCCGAACGACCTGCTCGACATGCAAAAATTTGATCATTTAATCACCGAACTAAGAAACCGTTATGATTATGTGGTACTCGACACGGCGCCCGTGATGTTGGTGAGTGATACCCGCCACCTGCTCGATAATTCGGATGCGGTACTTTATGTGGTGCGTTCCGACTATTCCGAAAGGGAAATGATGGAGTTTGCCGATGATTTCCGTAAAACCAATAAAATTAAAAACCTTGCCTACATACTAAACAATGTAACGCCGGAAAACACCCGCTACGGCAAGAAATACGGGTATGGCTATTATGCCTACGGAACGGATGAGGAAATGGGCGTGAAAAGAAAGAAAAGAAAAAGATCATATTTTTAAAGCAACAGGCAATAAGCAATCTGCAAAAGAAAATGAAGAATAAGAAGCCCCCTAAAACAAAATGTTGATTTTAAAGCTTTTGGGAAGGCAACGATTTATATAAGAAAATGAAAAGGATTTTAATTACGGGTGGTGCAGGATTTATCGGATCCAACCTTTGCGACCATTTTATTTCGAAGGAACATCAGATCACCTGTCTCGATAATTTCTCGACCGGCTTTAGACACAATATTGAACATTTGCTCAGCAATCCGGCTTTCACCTTGATCGAAGGCGATATCCGCGATTTGGAAACCTGCCAAAAAGCCTGCGAAAACCAGGATTTTGTCCTTCATCAGGCAGCATTAGGTTCGGTGCCACGTTCCATCAACGATCCCATTACCAGTAACGAGGTGAATGTGAGCGGCTTCCTAAATATGTTGGTGGCGGCAAGAGATGCAGGTGTGAAAAGATTTATTTATGCGGCAAGTTCTTCCACCTATGGCGATTCCAAATCATTACCGAAAGTAGAGGAGGTGATAGGAAAACCGCTCTCACCCTATGCCATTACCAAGTATGTGAATGAACTTTATGCCGATGTTTTCAGCAAAACTTATGGGTTGGAATGCATCGGTTTGCGGTATTTCAATGTTTTTGGAAGAAGACAAAACCCCAACGGCGCTTATGCGGCAGTCATTCCCAAATTCGTCATCCAACTGATGAATCATGAAAGTCCGGTCATCAACGGAACCGGCGATTATTCCAGAGACTTCACCTATATCGACAATGTCATCCAGATGAATGAGAAAGCCATGCTTTCAGAGAATCCGGAGGCGGTGAACCAGGTCTACAACACGGCTGTTGGCGACAGAACCACCCTCAATACTTTGGTGGAATATTTAAAACAATATCTTTCAGCATTTGATGCAGAAATTAAAAATATAGAAGTCGTTCACGGGCCAAACAGGGCGGGAGATATTCCACATTCACTAGCATCGGTGGAGAAGGCTAAAAATTTACTGGGTTACGCACCCACACACAACATCCAATCGGGGCTGCGCGAAGCAGTGGGATGGTATTGGGAGAATTTGTAAGAAATGATGCTAATCCTTCAAGGATTTCAAATCCTTGAAGGATTCATTTAATAAAGTTTAGAAAAAAATGCACAATAAAAACAAAATAGCAATCATAGGTCTGGGTTACGTGGGTTTACCGTTGGCAAGGCTCTTCGCCACTAAATTTTCGGTCGTTGGCTTTGACATCAACAAAACGAGGATTGGGGAACTTAAAACCGGAAAAGACCTCACCCTGGAAGTTGAGGAAGATTTGCTGAAATCGGTTCTTAAAACCGAAAACAATGAAGAAAACGGACTTTTCGTAAGCGCGGATTTAAAAGATATAGAAAACTCCAACATCTACATCGTCACCGTTCCAACGCCGGTTGACAAAAACAACAGACCCGATCTCACCCCGCTTTACAAGGCGAGTGAAACCGTTGGCAAGGTTCTTAAGAAAGGAGACATCGTCATTTATGAATCCACCGTTTATCCGGGCGCGACGGAAGAGGAATGCATTCCTGTACTGGAAAAAGTTTCGGGGTTGAAATTCAATCAGGATTTCTTTGCAGGGTATTCCCCCGAAAGAATTAATCCGGGTGACAAGGAGCATACCGTTGAAAAAATATTGAAAGTAACATCGGGTTCTACGCCGGAAATAGGCAAAGTGGTGGATGAGCTGTACCAAGCCGTCATTACTGCCGGAACGCATTTGGCGCCTACCATCAAAGTGGCGGAAGCGGCTAAAGTAATAGAAAACTCACAGCGCGATATCAATATCGCTTTCGTGAACGAATTGGCAAAGATCTTTAACTTGATGGACATCGATACCAGCGCCGTTTTAGAAGCTGCCGGAACAAAGTGGAATTTCCTTCCCTTCAAGCCTGGCTTGGTCGGCGGACACTGCATTGGGGTAGATCCTTATTATCTCGCCCAGAAAGCGCAGGAATATGGCTATCATCCCGAAATTATTTTGGCGGGGCGAAGACTCAACGATTCCATGGGGCAATATGTAGCGTCGCAGGTGGTGAAAACGATGATCAAAAAGAAGATTAAGGTGAGCGACGCTCAAGTTTTGATGTTGGGCATCACCTTCAAAGAAAATTGTCCCGATGTGCGCAACACCAAAATTGTGGATGTGGTAGCGGCGCTGCAAGATTACGGCATCAACGTCACCATCTACGATCCGTGGGCAAATCCGGAAGAGGTAAAACATGAGTATGGATTGGATTGTATCAATAACCTCTCTGCAATTTGTAATCCTGAGGCTCTCGAAGGATCATCTGCATCCTCTTGTCATTCCGAGCACAGCGAGGAATCTCGAAATGTGGCCTCCGAAAGCACTCATTTCGATGCGATCGTTCTTGGCGTTGCCCATAAAGAATTCCTGGATTTGGATTTGGAGCAGCTGAAAAAAGAAAATGCGGTGGTGTATGATGTGAAGGGGATTTTGAAAAATACGGACAAAACCCTGTAACACCATGAAAGAAGAACAATCCACCTACTATATCAATTCTACGCAGTCGCTTTTTTCGCTGAATTTAAAAGAAGTGTGGGACTACAGGGATTTGCTCTTCATGCTGGTGAAAAGGGATTTCGTCACTTTTTACAAGCAAACCGTTTTAGGGCCACTGTGGTTTATTGTGCAGCCTTTGCTGACTACCTTAATCTTCGTCATTCTTTTTGGGAACATCGCCAAACTGTCTACGGACGGTATGCCGCAGGTATTGTTTTACCTTTCCGGCATTACGGTGTGGAATTATTTCTCGGAAAGTTTAACGAAAACATCTTCGGTATTTACGGCCAATGCGGGAATGTTTGGGAAGGTTTATTTTCCACGGTTGATCATGCCGCTGTCAATCGTGGCGTCGGCGCTGATGAAGTTTGCGGTACAGTTCGGCATTTTTGTGCTGATTTTGCTGTATTACGTGCTGTTTACAGACACGGTGCATCCCAACTGGTGGATTTTGCTGACGCCGATATTAATTGCTTTGATGGCGATGTTTGCGTTGGGAATGGGGATGATTTTTTCTTCCATGACGACCAAGTATAAAGATTTGACCTTTCTTTTAGCATTTGGGACACAACTTTTCATGTATGTGACTCCGGTAGTTTATCCGATTTCGGCATTGCCGGAAAAGTTTAAATTTTTGGCCTACTTTAATCCGCTTTCTTCGATATTTGAGTGTTTTCGGTATGCCTATTTAGGTGCCGGAAGTTTTGATCTGATGAGTCTGATGATTTCTGCAGTGGTCATTATGATTCTGCTCGTGGTGGGAACGGTGATTTTCAACAAGGTGGAGAAGTCTTTTATGGATACCGTGTAATGGGGCGATGTGATGAGTGATGCGTGTTACACCGTTACGGATTCGCCGCGGTGAGGCTCCTTCGGAGTGACCGGTGCTGGATTATGAGTACTTTTGCTTCGAAAAAAAGATTGCTTCTCTACCTTCGGCGGCTCGCAATGACAGTCTTTGATAATTACAGACAAGTCTTAAATAGAGTTAAAAATTTTCCCTTTTAAATTAAAGCCTTAATTTTGCCGGTTACAACCGAATAAACAACTATTAATAAAATATTTAAGGATATTACCTTTTTAAAACAGAATAATAATGACTTAGGAGATTTTTGCGTTAAGAAAAATTAAAATTTCTTTATAACGGAATTGCTAAATTTGAACCACATAAAAACTTCCAGTGTTTGAGTGGCGGCAACCGTCTCAACCGAAGTAATAATCTGGTTTCCGCCCGAGTTTGGAAGTTTTCTTAAAAGAAATTTCAATTTTTTAGCAAAAAGATCCAGGTCTTGAACTTTTGGTTCTTTTGTTTCAAGACAAAAGAACTGTGAACAAGAAAAACATGAACACCAACCTTGCAATAAAAGCCGAAAACATCTCCAAGCAATACCGCTTGGGTGAAGTAGGTACCGGAACGATTACCCATGACCTGAACCGAGCCTGGGCAAAGCTGCGCGGTAAAGAAGATCCCTATTTAAAAATTGGTGAAAGCAACGACCGCAGCACGAAAAGTGGAAGCGAATATGTTTGGTCTTTGAAAGACATCAACTTTGAAATTGAAAAAGGAGACGCCGTAGGAATTATTGGCAGAAACGGTGCCGGAAAATCTACCTTACTGAAATTACTTTCCCGAGTAACCAAACCAACCACCGGACATTTTGAAGTGAACGGCAGAATTGCATCATTATTGGAAGTTGGAACCGGATTTAATCCTGAAATGACGGGCCGCGAAAATATTTTCTTAAATGGTGCCATCTTAGGGATGCGCCGCCATGAAATCAAGAGAAAATTCGACGAGATTGTAGATTTTGCAGGGGTAGAAAGATATATTGACACTCCGGTGAAACGTTATTCTTCTGGGATGTATGTACGCTTGGCTTTTGCCGTTGCCGCCCATTTGGAATCGGAAATCCTGATTGTAGATGAGGTTTTAGCAGTAGGCGACGCCGAGTTCCAGAAAAAATGCCTGGGTAAAATGGGCGATGTCTCCAAAGGAGAGGGAAGAACGGTGCTGTTTGTGAGTCATAATATCACCGCGGTGAAGGAGCTTTGCAATACCGGAATACTTTTAAAAAACGGTCTGATCGATTACCATGGTAATATTATGGAAACTGCCTTGCAGTACCAAAAGAGCAATTCCTCTACGACCGAGTATGTCTTCGACGGGGTTCCTGAAAATGCAATAGGAAATGAAAAAATCTCTTTGCTTGAATTTACAGTAAAGCCTGTAAAAGGAAAGATCATCGACATTGAATCCGGCGTACGCGTAAAACTCGTATTTGAGAATAATGTGCCGGGGATTAATCTGGATGCAACTTTTGAACTGAAAAACTTTGAAGAGCTGGTGGTATTCCATGTGGGAAAAATATTAAGTGATAATTACGATTCCAAAATAGGGCAGTATTCAATAGAATTTGATATTCTCCCCGGAATGCTGAATGCCGGTAATTATTATTTTAAACTGATGTTCGGTAAAAACCAGACAGAACTGCTTTTGGGAGTAGACAATTTTGTAAGTTTTGAAGTGGAAAATGTTAAAGCGGGAAACAAAATGCATGTTTATCCTGGGGTTACTCGACCCCTATTTGATTATAATGTAATTAGTCCATGAAACCTACACTTATAAACCTCCCTAAAATTTTAGACAATCGGGGCAATCTTTCTTTTTTTGAAAACTCCAAACAATTGCCATTCGAAATTGCCAGAACCTATTGGATTTACGATGTTCCCGGTGGTGAGAAAAGGGGCAGTCATGCCTTTAAAGAACAACAGGAATTTATAGTTGCATTATCAGGAAGTTTTGATGTTGTTTTAAACGATGGTACAAAAGAAGAAAAGTATCATTTAAATCGTTCATATTATGGATTATATGTACCAAATATGTATTGGAGAAGATTGGAAAATTTCTCTACTAATTCCTTAGCATTAATTGTATCTGATAAAAATTTTGATAAAGACGACTATATAAGAGATTTTGAACATTTTAAAAAATTAAAAAATGGATAGAAATTTATCAGTTTTTGATTGTTCAGTAATCGACTTAGGTAAAATTAGTTTTGAACAAGGAAATTTGACTGTCGTTGAAAACGCCAATTTTCCCTTTAAAGTACAAAGGGTTTTTTATCTTTATGATATTGCTGGCGGCGAAAGTAGGGGTGCTCATGCACACAGAGAATGCCACCAGTTTTTAATTGCGGCAAGCGGCAGTTTTGAAATATATTTGGATGATGGAAAGTATAAGAGACAAGTTTTTTTAAATCGTCCTAATATAGGTTTACATATACTGGGTGCCTTGCTGAAGAAAAAGATTCCGGTAGCCAAAGACCTCGGTTTTTTTCTGGGAAAAGGGGAATCGATAAAATTGAATGATTTTTTGCCCGCAAATTTGCAGCGAAATGACTTGGTGAAAGTAGGGATTACGGTTCGCCCATGGAGGTTTCCGGGAAGTTTACAGGCGGATCGGCTTTTCGAAAATTATTTAAACTCGGTGCGTTCACTTGTGGATAATTGCGCAAAGAAAGGGCATGCCGTTTTATTTTTCAATCAGTCGATCGGGCCCAATTCCCATGAAGACGACCGTCTTGCGATTGCAGAAGTGATGAAGCGGTTGGGTGAAAATGAAAACGTGTGTTGGATCAACCAGGATTTTACCTGTGAGGAGCTGCAATCGCTGTACAGCGAGTTGGATTTCATGGTGGGGACTCGGTTTCATTCGGTTATTTTTTCTTTAACCTCGGGTGTTCCGTCGCTTGCCATCGGTTATGGCGGAAACAAGGCGGGCGGAATTATGGGGGATTTTGAGATGGATGAGTATACCGTGCCCATCGATCACCTCACTCCCGAATTACTGTCGCAAACCTTTGAGAAATTATCCCAAAACAGGGAGCGTATCCGTAAAAAACTTAGGGAACTACCACTTCAACTGCAGGTATCCCGTGAAAAATTGATCGGGGAAATCCGCCACCAAATACAAAATAATTAAATGGATAGGGGATTATGAGAAAAGCTGTTTGTTTTCTGTATCTTCCTTATATTGAATTCTTAAGAAACTGAAAATCCTGCTTTTTTCCCTCTATGAATTTTAATTTTTATTATTAACGGAAGATTATAAACTTTTTAGAAATATTTTTAAAATACACGGAAAATAAACTTTTAATCCTTATTCCTATCAACCTTCAAACCCTCAAACCCTCAAACTCTCCAACCCTCCAACCCACCCACTCATCCACATGAAAAAACCCCTCACCATCTTTACACCCGCCTACAACCGCGCCCATTTGTTGCCGCGTTTGTATGAAAGTTTGAAAAACCAAACATCCAAAGATTTTGTGTGGTTGGTGGTAGACGACGGTTCCAAGGATGACACGCGTGGCGTCATTGAAAACTTTAAAAAAGAAAATAAGCTTGAGATTGCCTATTATTATCAGGAAAATCAAGGCATGCATGGTGCACACAACACCGCTTACGAAAACATCCAAACGGAACTGAACACTTGCATCGATTCGGACGACTTTATGCCTTTGAATGCAGTGGAATTAATTCTGAATAAGTGGAAAACGGTTCAAAACAAAGAAAAATATGCGGGGATTGTTGGTTTGGACGCTACTGTCGAGGGCAAACTGATCGGTACCCCATTTACCACAGCAACTACCACGCTGGAAGATTTTTACCTCAAAGGCGGAAGCGGAGACAAAAAATTGGTGTACCGAACTTCGGTGATGAAACAATATCCGCCATATCCGGTATTTGAGGGTGAAAAATACGTAGGTTTGGCATATAAATATTTGCTTGCCGATCAGGATTATGAGCTGGTAACGTTGAATGAGGTTTTGGTTTTGGTAGATTATCAGGAAGGTGGCTCGTCGCTGAATATGTTCCGTCAGTATGAGCGTAACCCGAAAGGTTTTGCCTTTATCCGAAAGCAGGGAATGGTTTTGTCGAAATCCCCAAAAAGAAGATTTGTGGAAGCCATTCATTATGTTTCCCACAGTTTGATGTCCAAGAACAAAGGCTTCATTCAAGAATCGCCCAAAAAATTTCTCACTATTCTTGCGATTCCATTCGGATTCTTACTATTTTTACTCACAAAATATAAAAACAGAAAAGAATCAAAAAGTAAAGAGCTTTAGTGTTGCAGTGGCTTTCGGCAATCAGTTTTCAGCAATTGGCTACTTGTTATTACTAATTTGGACATAAAAATCATCATTTACCAGTCATTACTCATCAATCATTAACCAACAACCTTCACCCGGCTCCCCAATGAAACTCTTCCGAATTTCCACCGTTCCCATTTCACTAAACATTCTGTTGAAGGGACAATTGAAATATTTAAATCAATTTTATGAAGTTACCGCCATTTCGGGAGCAGGAAAAGATTTGGATGAAGTGCGGGAAAGAGAGGAAGTGAAAATCCACCCCCTAAAAATTGCCCGACCAATTTCCCCATTCCAGGATGTGGTGTCGTTGTGGAAACTGTACCGTTATTTCAAAAAAGAAAAGCCCCATATTATTCATTCCATCACCCCAAAGGCAGGCTTGCTTTCGATGATTGCGGGAAAAATGGCGGGTGTACCGGTGCGGATGCACACTTTTAAGGGACTTATTTTTCCGCATAAGGAGGGGCATTTCCAAACCCTGCTGATTTGGATGGACAGAACACTGTGTTATTTTGCTACCCATGTATATCCCGAAGGCAGGGGCGTACGCGAAGACCTACTGCGCTACCGCATTACGGACAAACCTCTTACAATCATCGCCAACGGCAACGTCAACGGCACCGATACCGCGCATTTCAGTTCTTCCCAAATCACCGACCCGCAGGGGGAAGCTTTGCGCGCCGCTCTGGGCATCTTACCCGGCGATTTTGTTTTCGTCTTCGTAGGACGCCTCGTCACTGACAAAGGCATTAACGAACTCGTTACCGCATTTAAAAACCTGGCTTCGACTCCGGTCAGACACCGGACATCCCACACCCCACACCCCGCAACAAAGCTCCTTCTTGTGGGTCCCATGGAGCACGAACTCGACGCCCTGCATCCCGAAACGCTGACTGAAATCCAGGGCAATCCGGATATCATCTCCGTGGGCTTCCAGCCCGATGTTAGGCCCTATTTTGCGATCAGTCATGCTCTCGTCCTTCCCAGCTACCGTGAAGGCTTCCCCAATGCCGTGTTGCAGGCCGGCGCCATGGAGCTGCCTGCCATTGTTACCGATATTAACGGCTGCAACGAGATTATTACCGAAGGTGAAAACGGGCTGATCATTCCCGTCAAAGATGCCGCCGCGCTTCAGCAGGCCATGGAAAAGATGGTGAGTGATACTGAAGCTTACGAAATAATGAAAGCAAAAGCCAGGCCTCTGATTGAAAGCCGCTACCGCCAGGAGGTGGTGTGGAAGGCGCTGCTGGAGGAGTACAGGAGGGTGACGGAGTAGGTGAGTAGTAGAGTGGGTGAGTCGGTGATTGGTTTAGTGATTTAGTGGGTGACTGCATGAGTAAATTTTCTCTGTCTAACCACCCCGTCATCCGCTTGAGCGGCTGACACCCCTCCATGGGAGGGGAATACGCGGTTTTTCTTATGTAAGGTAGATTTTAAAGTCAGTACCTGGCATTTTACCAAAGTGTAACTTTATTCCTTCCGGTGTTGGAAAGACAGATTTCGGAACAGTTCCGCAGAACATCCTTATCTTATCCCTTATTAAACACCGGGGCATTCCCCTTCCCTGGAGATGTGTCCGTGTGCTTTGCACCTGGACGGGGTGGCTATTCCTGCACACTTAAAGAGTGGTTAATTTAGAGCCAAAACTGACGTAAAACTGCCAGGAAATTTCAGTTTTGCCTCCGGAAAAATGTGATTTTGGGCAAAGAAATTACGTATTCACACCTTGAAAAAACCCTTTTTGCAGCATAAAATCAGCCTTTTTTACGGCCAAAAACATCCATAAGGAAAAAACCTGTGCCCATACTGAGGAAAAAATATTTTGTAAGTACGGTAAAATACGTCCGTAGGTACGAAAAAAAATTTCGTCAGTACAGAATTCAGGTAAAAAACGGTAACTTTACGGCACAAAAAAGCCCCGGCTGCAAAACCGGGACTTATTGAAAACCATCTGTTCAGGTCGTGGGGCTACACGTCCTGAACTTTTTTTACCGGGGCGGTGCTCACCGTACGTTTCAACAGGGGAGAAGGCGTGAAGAGGATGCGCTTCTTGGTCACGCTCGAGGCGGTGAGTTCATCAGCGGTATCGGCTCCTGTTCCGCTCACTGAAGGGCGGAAGGTTCCCAAATCTCCGAATTTCACAATGTATCCGTCCTGCAGATACTTCAGCAGGGATTTCTCCAGACCGAAAAGTACCGCACGGATGTCGACGCTGTTCAGCGTAGAGGCATCCGAAAGTTCTTCGGAAATGGTTCTTACATCGATGACTCCTGTACTTTTCACGAGCGGATAGAACTTTTTCGGATCATCCGGCAGCTGTGGATTGCGTCTTTCGACGGCTTTAAATGTAATCATAACGATTAGTTTTAAAAATTAAAATAATAGATTTGAATGCCTGGGCTTTACCATTCGGCCGGAGCGCAGTTTGCTGATGGTTGAACCTGGAATGGTGGTCGGTTCGGTTGTTTTTAGGTCATGTTTTTAATAATTAGTGTTAAAAATTTTGTATAGAATATATAAATGTTTATCTTTACATCACTACAAATATAATAAAATGTTTTTAATAAAAAACATTTGTTTTAAAAAAAATACAAAAATTCATTTTTATGGAAACGGGGGAAATAATAAAAGAAATCAGGACGAAAGCCGGACTTACCCAGCATGAATTTGCGGAGCGGCTTTCCATAAGCAGAAGTGCACTCACCCAGCTGGAAGCCGGAAATACGAAGCCTTCTTTTGAGGTGCTTAGGGTGCTGGCCGAAGATTTTGATCTCGATACCACCCGCTTTTTCCCCCGGAAAAAATCGGGGAAACGGATACAGGTGGATGCTGCGACAACGAATGTCCAGCAGGTTCTCTCATTTTACCGGGAACATTATGGCATCCAGTACAACGAACTGATGGAAGACCGCATGATCGAAATATTTGGAAAGCTGGAATCCAGCGCCGAACGCGTGGAAGCCCTCCGTAATGTGTACCGCATTTACAGAGCCGTAAGCAGGATTGCCGAAAAACTGGAGCGGGATTTTATTGATCCCCTCAAACGCCATCTCCATACCGTAAAAACCTTAAAGAAAACGGAAGACGACGGTACGGCCGCTGAACTTCCCAAAGAAACCGATGAAGCCACTGAAAATCTGAATTTCAATCTGCAGATTATTTTCAGGGATGCCCTGCTGTTCATGAGGATGTACGGAACGCCACTCCTGGAACTGCCGGAGCTTCTGGCCCAGAATCAGATCGAACTCGTTAGGAAAGACAGTGAACATCAAAAAATCATGAAATACAGTCAGGAAAAATACCTCAATGCTTTTCTCTACCTGTTGAAACACGTCAAAGACCTGGAACAGGTGGAGGAATATTTCGGTGTGGAGAGTTATTGGCGGGAGTAGATCGGCTCAACCTTAACCTTAACCTTATGTCCATCCTCAGCCTTAAAAACCTTTAATAATGGCAAAATTTAAAGTAACCCGAAAGCAGGTGCCCCACAGTGGAGGGTTGAAAACCAGCTACACTGCTACCCTTGTCAAAAACCGTGAAATCTCTGCGGAGGAATTTTCAGAAGTTCTGACCAAAAGGACCAGAGTCAACCCTATAGCGGCGGAAATCAAATTCATTTTCCCGGCCCTAAAGGGTGTGAATTTGATTTCCTCTATTCCGTTTGTAAAATTTCCAGCAGACTCCCTTTAGGGGTAGGGGTAAAGACTGCTGGAAATTTTATTAAACCTGATTTTCTTCTTTTACAGTAAGAAATAATCATTTTTATTTTTTAATTTTAAAGTAATGAAACTGCTTAAACCTAATTACGACGATGGAATGTGGAAAGGGGCTCCCAAAGAAAGTTTTGACAAGGCCCGTGACTTAAGGCGCAATGCTACCGCGGCGGAAAGACTTTTGTGGGAAAGGTTGAGAAATAAGCAGCTGGTTAATTACAAATTCAGAAGACAGCATCCTCTTAGTCTTTACATCGCTGATTTTTATTGTCATCAACTCAAACTGGTTATCGAACTTGATGGTGAGTATCATCTGTCTGAGCAGCAGAAGCAAAAAGACAGTGAAAGAACAGCGGCATTAGCCTCTAATGGACTTCATGTATTAAGATTCTCTAATCATGAAGTTGAAAGTCATATTGACCGTGTCTTTCAGGTGATAAGGGATTTTATTAGCGATCTGACTGTGATTAAATAAGTACAGTAATAAAATTTGTTCCTCTTGGCAAGCCGGAAATCAAATTAATTTTTCCCCAACCCTAAAGGGTGTGAATTTGATTTCCTCTATTCCATTTGTAAAATTTCCAGCAGACTCCCTGTAGGGGTAGGGGTAAAAGGCTGATGGAAATTTTCGTACTACTCGCTTATCTTCCTTTAGGGGCAGGGGTAAAAGGCTGATGGAAATTTTCTGTAAGCACTATTTAAAAACGGTAAGCATAGCATCTACCGTAACCTTACCAAAATAATCACTCAGCTCCACGCTTTCGAGAACGTTTCTGAGTTGCTCCTCCTCATGCTTCATCCCCACCAACCGGGCTTCGAGTTCATCGATGGGTTTCGGGGCGAAGAAGTCGCCGAAGATTTTAGAGGTCAATGGCCATGCTCAAAAGCTGCTTCGTTTTAGTTCAGAATGTTCGTTTTTTTTCTTCTTAGGAGTTGATCCATCTTCTCTCTCGGCAAACCAATTTCGTGTTCCTGCGGATAGGGTTTTCGCCAAGTCATACTCACATCTTCGTTGATTTTTCGATGAATTTCAAATTCTTTTTCTTTGTCTTCAGAATATCTCGGGTCGGGAATGAAAGGCATTTTTGCCATCTTTAGAATCGTGATGGTAGGAAAGTGAAAATCAACTTCCACAATTCCAAGCAGAAGATAACAACCGCCGCCTTGAAACGGGTACTGTTTTAAATTATCGGGAAAATGCGCCGTGTCGAAATAATTTCCTTCCACATCAATCCAAGTTCCGAAAAACATCGTGCCTTTTTTGGTGGGAACGTGCTTTCTTGAAATGAGATACGCCAACATTTTGACCTGCTTCTTGTGAAATTTAATTAAATCTTTCGCCATCACCGAACCACGGTATTTTGTCTGCAACAAATCAAACGGGCTGCAAGAAACGGGAAATCCCAGTATTTCAATTTCGTCGAAAGCATCTTCGAAGGGGTTTCGTTTCAACTGTGGTAACTCATAATCCTTTTTCGGAGTTTCAAAAAATGAAGGCAAACGATATTCCGGCTTAAAGTTGATCATCAACAATCTCGCCTCAATCAACAGTTCGTTTTTTTGTTTTCCTGTAAAACGAAATGCGCCGGTTAAAATTAAAATCTGCAACGTCTCAATTCCGATAGGAACTCGTTTAACAAAGTCTTCCAAAGAAATGAAATCGCCATTTTTTTCTCGTTCTTCGGGAATAAACTGGGCAATTCTCGCTTCCAATTTTTCAATGTGCATCAAACCCAAAAAAACATCTTCGCCATAAACCGTTGTTTCAAAAATGCTTTTATTTACACAAGGATTGTGAATTTTCCCGCCACTCATTCTGCATTCGTGTACATACACTTCAGTTCGGTAAAATCCACCACCATTATTAATTGCCGAAACCATAAACTCAATCGGAAAATAAACTTTCAGATAGAGACTTTGGTAACTTTCCACCGCATAAGAAGCGGAATGCGCCTTGCAAAAAGAATATCCCGCAAAACTCTCAATCTGCCGATAAACTTCTGCCGATAATTTTTCCGGATGCCCCAATTTTTTGCAAGAATCGAAAAACTCATCCCGAACCTCCTGCAATTTTTTAATGGAACGCTCTTTTCCGCTCATTGCACGGCGCAAAATATCGCCCTTGTCTGCAGAAACTCCGCCAAAATGCATGGCAATTTTGATCACATCTTCCTGATACACCATAATTCCGTAAGTTTCTCCGAGATGCTCCTCGAAAACAGGATGAAAATATTCAAACTTATCGGGATTGTTGTGCCGGAAAATGTATTCGCGCATCATTCCGCTTTGCGCAACTCCGGGACGAATGATGGATGAAGCAGCCACCAAAATTTTGTAATTGTCGCATTTTAAGCGTCTTAACAATCCGCGCATTGCGGGACTTTCGATGTAAAAGCATCCCAAAGTTTTCCCGACACCCAAATATTCGTTGCATTTTGCTTCGTCTTTTGAAAGGGAAATATCTCGAATGTCAACGCTAATTCCACGATTTTTTTTCACGAGATCTACCGTGTCCTTTATCGTTCCCAAACCTCGTTGAGAAAGAATGTCGAATTTTTCAAAACCAATATCTTCCGCCACATTCATGTCGAACTGAACGATGGGAAAACCTTTTGGCGGCATTTCCAAAGCCGTGTAATTGGTAATCGGTTCCTCCGAAATTATGATTCCACAAGAATGCATGCTTCGCTGATTGGGAAATTTTTCGAGCAACATTCCGTATTTCTGCACGAGTTTTACCACCTCATTATTATCGTGAAGCGCCATTGGATTTTTCGCCAACTCATCCAGTTCTTCTTTTGGCAAACCAAATGCTTTTCCCACTTCCCGAAAAATAGAGCGGTACTTAAATTCTACATTGGTTCCGCAAAAAGCAACGTGGTCTTTTCCGTATTTTCCAAAAATGTATTTCAGAATTTCATCGCGTTCTCGCCAACTCCAATCGATATCGAAATCGGGCGGACTTTTTCGGTTTAAATTTAAAAAACGTTCAAAATAAAGATCGAGTTCAATGGGACAAATGTCTGTAATTCCCAGGCAATAACTCACCATAGAATTGGCGCCACTTCCTCTTCCAACATGCATGAAACCACGACTGTTGCTGTGTTGAACGATGTCCCAGGTGATGAGGAAATATCCGGAAAATTTTAATTGATCAATCACCGAGAGTTCTTTTTCCATCCGTTTTAGAATTTTTTCGTTCTTTTCGGGATATCTTTTTTCGAGGCCTTCATAAGCGAGTTTCCGCAGAAGCAATCGGTCACTTTCCTGGCTTTCGGTAAAATGCTGCTTGTTTTTGGATGTTTTAAAATTATATTTGAATCTACAGGTGTGCAATAAGTTCCGAGTATTTTCAATGATTTTGGGATGATCTTTAAATTTTTTTAAAATTTCATTTACCGGTTTAAAAAATTCACCTGGCTGACAAAAATCGTTTTCTTCCAGTTTGGAAATCAGCGTGTTGCCATCAATTGCCCTTAAAATTTTATGAAGGTTGAATTCTCTCTTTGTTTTAAAAGTTACAGGATGCAGAATCACCATTTTGTCTAAAAATGCCTGAAATTTTGGCTGAATTAAAAGGTTTAACTGTTCTTCTTTAATTCCGATAAATTCGTTTTCCTTTAAATTTTCCGGACTATTTTCTAAAGGATACAGCACGAAAACCCTTTTGAAATTGGGTGAAATTTCGGGAAGTTCTGCACCCTCACAATTATGGTTCGTCAACATTCGGTTGATTTCCCAAATTCCCATTTCGTCTTTTGCAATGGCGATGTACAGCAAGCGATTTTCTTTCCGAATTTCCACGCCGACAATCGGTTTAATTCCAAATTTTTCGCATTCTTTTTTAAAATCATAAATCGCTGTAACCGTATTGATGTCTGTAAGAACAAGCTCCGAAACACCGCATTCCGAAGCTTGCTTCACCAGTTCTTCCACTGATAAGGTGCCGTAACGTAAGCTGTGAAAAGTGTGGCAGTTGAGGAACATGATTGATGATTGATGATTGATGGTTGATAAATGATAAATGATGATTTCAAAATTCTTCTAGGTCGGTCTTTTATGTGCTAATACTATACTCTTTTGGCGCTCGCTTCGCTCGCGCCCTCACGCAAAATTCCCGACGCTCGTCCCAAAGCATTTTTTCCAAACCTTATTTTCATTTTATCCATTGCCTGATAAAGATTGATGAGTTCTTCGGTGTCTTCAAACAGATTCATCTGATGGTTTCCGTGAATGAGGCCAGAAAATCTTACACCGATTAGCCGCAGCCGCATTCTTCGGGTGTACAATTTTTTGAAAAGTTCGGTTACATATTTCAAAATGGTGTGGTCAACGGCGGTGTAAGGAATTTTCACCTGTTTTGTTTCCGTGTCGAAATTGGCGTACCGAATTTTTACGGTGACGACGGAAGTGAGCCACTTTTCGCTCCGAAGCTGAAAACAAAGCTGTTCCACCATTCCGGAAAGCAAACTTTGCATATTTTGCACATCAATCGTGTCCTGCGAAAACGTGTGTTCCGTAGAAATGGATTTTCTTTCGGAATATTGAACGACCGGTGTTTCATCAATTCCGTTGGCTTTTCGCCAAAGTTCGGTGCCGTTTTTTCCGATCATTTGCTGCAAAACTTCAACGGGCATTTCCGATAAAGTCTGGATTTTCCGCACGCCAATTCTTGAAAGCAACTGAAAGGTTGCATTTCCTACCATGGGAATTTTTCGGATGGAAAGCGGATTGAGGAAAGGTTTGATGTGTGGTTCGTCAATCTCCAGTTTTCCGGCGGGTTTTGCTTCTCCCGTTCCAATTTTTGAAACGGTTTTATTGGTGGAAAGTGCAAAACTGATGGGAAGCCCCGTGTTTTTTCTTACAGAATCTGCAATTTCGCAAGTCCATTTGTAGCAGCCAAAAAACTTGTCCATTCCCGATAAATCGAGGTAGAATTCATCCACGCTTGCTTTTTCTAAAACGGGAACTTTTTCGCGGATAATTTCCGTGACTTCTTGGGATTTTTGGGAATACAGTTCCATGTCGCCTTTAATGACTTTGGCGTCCGGACAAAGTTTTAAGGCCATCTTCATCGGCATTGCAGAACGGACGCCAAAAAATCTAGTTTCATACGAACAGGAAGCCACCACGCCACGATCTCCGCCACCAATAATGATGGGTTTTCCAATCAGTTCGGAGTGCTTCACTCTTTCGCAGGAAACGAAAAAGGTATCTAAATCCATGTGTACAATGGCGCGGTTCATACTGCAAAATTATTACTATTTGTAACAATACCGATAATGTTTTTAGTTATAATTTATAACAATATTTATTTTTTCAGAGAAGATCAGGCTTACAAGATGATTCAAATTTTATTCAGAAGAAATTTTTTCAGCAACAATCATTTTAACTTTCAAAGCAAGGAGTATAGCTCCATATATCCAAAAACAGTAAATAAAAATCACTTGCGACTTGCAATTGATTCAAAGTTTAGTAATTTTGATCTCAGAACTTTAAGAATGGATTTTAGCTTATTAAAAGAACTTGTTAACGAGATGGAGGATTTCAGTAGTCAAACCCACTCCAATTCACTGGACGATTTTCGGAATTGGCTTAATACAAAGGCGTACGAAAGGGAAAACCCCAAACATCTTTTTAAAAAGTATGAGTTGACCGTAAATGATTTGGAGAACGAAATCTGCAAGCAAATTCTTTTGCTGAATCGATTTGCCAAGCAAATGATTAGAAAGGGTTTACAGAATTATCCGCAACTGGCCAATGAAGAATTTACGTATCTCTACCGTTTGGCAGATTATGATTCGCTGACCAAAATGCAGCTGGTGGAAAAAAACGGGCACGAAAAACAAACCGGAATTGAAATCATCAAAAGATTACTGAAATACGGTTTGATAGAGGAGTTTGCTGATAAGGAGGATAAAAGAAGTACCCGAGTAAAGGTTACAAAATCGGGTTTAGATTTGTTTAAAAAATCCAGTACGCAAGTTACCGAGGTGGCAAAAATACTTTCTGCGGACTTATCTGATGAAGAAAAGAAAATTCTTTTGAAGACTCTGAAAAAACTGAATGAATTTCATTTCAATGTTTACCATGAACATAAAAATTCTTCTTTTGAAGATCTGGGTAAACTGTTGCCGCAAAAAAGAAAATAATTAGCCTAAGCTTGTTTAATACTACTACAAAATTTTATTGTTGATTTTTTGGAAGACGGTTCGGGATTTTTGTTCCTGTTGGAAACCAGTTTCCATGCACACTACTTACATTTGCTATAATGCATTGACAGGCAATATCCCCATTTTATTCGGAGGATCTCAAAAATCACCACACTGGAATACAGCATGCTGAAACAATAAAAACTGTCTTCCAAAGGCATGGTTCCAATTCGGATTCCGAGATTTTCTGCATTGTCGTAAAATACAACCGGATTCTCCGAGAAAGAACCGGTGAGTGCTGAATTTACCAAGAAGAAGACAATGTAAATAATGATAAAGCTGAGGTAAAACCTCCTTATATACGACCATTTGTAGATGAGTTGCAGCATCATCAATATTGAAAAAACACCGAAATTCACGACCGTATACGTTTTATCAAAATTCAGTACCGTTATCGTGAAAGCAACGATTAAAAGTAAAACCGTAATGATGGACGAAACTTTTTCAGGAAGCATCAATTTCGGAAAAAAATATTCCAGGGAATAATGGATAAAATTGCTGGAATAAGGAATTAGTAGAAAAAACAGCCACTCTTCAACAGGAAGTTTAAACAAGTAGAAACCGACCAAATATTGGTTGTTAAAGCCCCACACATTTTGGTAAGCAAAATAGATGTCCCACAAAATGAAAAATAAACCAACCACAATGATGGCCGAGAAATAGGGTTTCCAAAAACGAATAAAATGCATCCATTTCTTTTCAAAGCTGAAGACAAAAGGGATGATGAAACTCGCGATGTTTAAAAAAAGATAATAGTAATGTTCCAAAATCTATGTTTTTTGACCAGAAGCTCTGGCTTCTCTAAAATATTTGAACGGCACAAACAGCATCCCGAAACATTCCCCATCTTCTTTTCCCAAATGTTTGTGGTGCATTTTGTGGGCTTTTCGCAAACCCCTAAAATACCAGTTGTTTGTTTTATCGAACCATTTGAAACGACGGTGTATCAACACATCGTGCACTAAAAAATAGCAAATTCCATACAACAAAATACCAAGACCTACGAAAAACAGCCAGTTGATTCCGTTTGCGGTACCAAAATAAAAGAGGGCAATACTTGGAATTGCAAACACGACAAAAAAGAAGTCGTTTTTTTCAAACACATGCGGATAACCCGGTTGATGATGATCCTCATGAAAATACCAACCCAAGCCGTGCATAACGTATTTGTGGGTAAGCCAGGTCACGGCTTCCATTGCTACGAACACTCCAAGCGTGATCATGATATAGGTTAAAACTGTCATGGCGCAATTATTTTATATTTAAACTTTTTTTGATCTCCGTTATCAGTTCTGTGTCAGAAGATTTGTTCAGATTGTTTCTCAAAAACCGCTCATCTTCCCTTAAATATTGACTGTAGCCCAATATTTTAGGTGTTTTCTTTTGCGAAAGATACCTTAAAAATCTGATTTCTAAATTATTTGGGTCTGATTCAACTGCTTTTTCCAGGTACTCTTTTCCTTTGTTGAAGTACGAAATTTTGGTTATTGGATTAAATGAATGTTTGGCCTGAAAAAAATTCGCAACGCCATATAAAGCCAGATAGATTGGCATTTTGGTTTTTCTAAATTCCGCATCCATTTTCAGTAAAAATTTTTTAGATTCTGAAGCGGAATTTTCTGCACGCCCGATATCCGTTCTGTAGCCGAGAGGATTCTGCGCTTGTAAACCATTTGTCATTAGAAAAATCATTAACAGTATTAACTTACTACTTTTCAAAACTTCACCAAATTAAAATTTTTGCTCACCATCATTTCGCCAAAGAGGTATAATTTCCTTGCATTGGAAACCCTGATTCTTTTTTTCATGAGGAGTTCGGGTTTACATTTACGGATTTTTTCAAAAAGACTGATATAATATTTGTAAGCCATAAAAACAGCCAACCGACTCGATAAAGGAAGTTGTTTTATCCCGATCAAGGCATATTTAAAATCGGCGGCAATATCTTCTTCAATCAATTTTTTATCGGCTGCCGAGAAGCTTTGAAAATCGATTCCGGGGAAATAGGTTCTTTGCAAATCGTTGAAATCTGCATTGATATCCCTTAAGAAATTAATTTTTTGAAAGGCCGCACCCAGACTTTGCGCGTAGGGTTTCAGTTTTTCAAATTCATCCTGATTGCCATTGACGAAAACTTTAAGACACATCAATCCCACCACTTCGGAGCTGCCGTAAATATATTCACTGAACTTGGCATCGCTCATATCCTTAATTTCTCCTAAATCCATGCGCATCGACCGCAAAAAAGCGTCCACCAAATCCTGCGGAATATTTTTTTCCTTCTGGGTTTTGCAAAATGAGTACAGGACAGGATTTAAAGAAATTCCGTTGTAAAGAGCCTCACTGTAATTTCTTTCGAATTCGTTCAGCAGTTTCTCCTGATCATAATCGTGAAAAGTGTCCACAATTTCATCCGCCAGGCGAACAAAAGCATAAATGTTGTAGATGTGCTGCCGAATTTCGGGTTTGAAGAGTTTTGAGGCCCTGGAAAATGACGTACTGTATCTTTCCGTGACCATTTTTGAGGTAACCGCTGAGATGTCGTGGAAAATATCTAAGTTATTCATGAGTAATCATTTTTGAGTTGATCTTATTCATCACTGTCCAAAATTTTTAAGAATGTAGTCCGTCACCACCTTTCCTGAAATAATTGCCGGCGGAACACCGGGTCCTGGAACGGTTAGCTGACCGGTATAAAACAGATTTTTTATTTTTTTATTCCTGATAGAAGGTCTTAGAAATGAAGTCTGTAAGAGGGTATTTGCCAATCCGTATGCGTTTCCGCGGCAGGAGTTGTATCTTTCTTTAAAATCATTAACTCCGAAAGACCTTTTGAATAAAACGGAATCCTTTAAGTCTTCGCCGGTACATTTTTTGATTCTGTCGAGGATGATCCGGAAATATTTTTCTCTAATTTCTTCGCTGTCGTCCAAATCCACGGCTAAAGGAATCAGAAAGAAACCGATCTCCATGCCATCCGGAGCAAGTGAATCGTCTGTTTTGCTGGAAAAGTTTGCATAGAATAAAGGTTTTTTGGGAAAAACTTTGGTATCATAAATTTCTTCAGCGTGCGCTTCGAAATCGGTATCGAAAAATAAATTATGGTGCAACAGGTGGTTTACTTTTCGATTGAACGCAACATAGTACAGAAGCGATGAGGGTGCGAACGTTTTTTTCTGCCAGTATTCTTCTGTGTAGTTTCTATTTTCTGAAAGCAGTTTTTCAGTATGCGCATAATCAGCACCGGAAATTACGATGTCTGCGTTATACTTATTTTTTTCGGTGTTTACCGAGAAAATTTTTCCCTCTTTGTAATCAAATCCATCTACCTTTTCATTAACCTGAAAATTCACTCCCAATTCTTCTGCGAGTTTTACGATTCCCATTGCTACAGCATTAAATCCTCCTTTCGGATACCAGGTTCCCAAACCGAAGTCTGCAAAATTCATGAAGTTATAAAAGGCGGGGGTTTTTGAAGGTTTTGCACCTAAAAACAAAACCGGGAATTCCAGAATACTTCTCAGTTTTGGGTTCTTAATCTTATTCCGGATTTGTCGGGAAATATTTTGAACGAATAGATTAAGCCGGGCTGCACTTTCAGCAGAAACCAGTTCCATGATGGATAAACCCGGGTTGTACACCAAATTTTGCATGGCAACTTGATAATTTTTACCGGCTGCCTCAATAAATTTTAACACTTTATTTCCACTTCCTGGCTCTATACCTTCAAAGGTTTGCGTGATGTCTTTTAAATTATCGGCAATATCGATATAATCATTTTTGCCAAAAATGACTCTGTATGCAGGAGAAAGTTTTTCGAGTTGATAGTAATCGGACGGTTTTTTATCAAAATCATTAAAAAATCTTTCGAATACATCGGGCATCCAGTACCAACTGGGACCCATATCAAAACGGAATCCTTTATGCTCCCATAAGGAAGCTCTGCCGCCCAATTGTTCATTCTTCTCCAGAACTGTCACTTGATAACCTGCCTTTGCCATGTAACAAGCCGAAGCAAGAGAAGAAAACCCGGAACCGATGATGATGACTGACTTCATAGAATGTGTCGTATTGGCTAAAATTTATAGTCCAAATATATACTTTATGTTTAAATTGTAAAAAAATATTTTACCAATTTTTTAAATAGAATTTGTAGATCAATCCTGCTCAAAATCTATTCAATGATTTTATTTTATATTGTTTTAATCAACAGATAATCATTGTTTTAAACGAACTGATTACTGCATCAAAATAGAATACAAATCCTGTTGAATCCTACGACTCCCTTTTCAGTAGAAAGTGGGCAAGTTCAATTAAGGGCTTTTTCTTTTCGTCGTCCACTTTTATTTGATCAAGATGGTTTTTTGCAATATCAGTATGTTTGTGTATAAGTAAAAGTGCTCTTTCATCTGCTTTGGTACGTCGAAAAATCTGTTCTACGGCTTGTATTTTATCTTTATTTTGGTTTTCTATGGCATACCAGTAATCTAAACTTTCAAGCTCTTCCTGAGTTGCGTTTTCTCTGGCTAAAATATAAAGAACCGTTTTTTTATTTTCTGCAATGTCACCTGCATGCACTTTTCCTATCTGTTGATCTTTACCGAAAACATCCAGGTAGTCATCCATCATTTGGAAGGCAATTCCGAGGTGTTTTCCGAAAGCGGAAATGTTTTCAGCTTCTGCGGAATCTGCCCCTGCAATCAAAGCTCCAATTTCAAAAGATGCAGCGCTTAAAACTCCAGTTTTATAGGTAATCATCTTTAAATAATCATCGAATGACACCTGTTTTTCTTTTTGAAAATTGATGTCGAGCTGTTGACCTTCGCAAAGTAAAAGACCGCTGCGAATAAATACCTGTAAACAGGAATGGTAAAGATCGGGCTCTAAATCTTCGAAAAATTTGATGGATTTCAGCAATAGGGCGTCACCAGTCAAAATACCCACGTTCAGTCCATACAACGTGTGAACAGTAGGTTTGTTTCTTCTTAACTCAGCTGCGTCCATAATGTCATCGTGAACCAGCGTAAAATTATGAAAGATTTCTATTCCAATAGCTGGTTTTAAAGCCTTTTGATGATCGCCGCCAAACATCTCATTCGCCATCAGAACCATCATGGGGCGAATTCTTTTTCCGTGCTGAGAAGTAATATAATTAATGGGTTCGTAAAGCGGGTCAGACTTATCGGTAAAAGTATATTCATGAATGGCTTTGGAAACGGTTTGCTGATAGTCTTTTATAAATTGCATTCAATCAAGATTTGTAAAATTTTGCTATGGTGCGTTTTTCTGAAATGAGCGTTTGGTAGGATCATTAAAATTAGTTTTTTTGGTGAAATATACCTGTTCTGTTTAAAGAAACGCCTGATTCAATAATTGGAGGTGAAATTATGCAAATAATTTACCAATACAAAAATTTTAGTCCATTTATTTATTAAATTTTTTTTTTTAATCACATGGAATTCCTTTAATCGAAAATTTATACTGAATGAAATGGATGAGCTAAAAATTACCTTCTCGACAGTCCTTTCCTTACTCGGAATGAATTGATCGAGTTGGTGAAATGGTCATCAAATTTTTGGTGCACATTCGTTATTATAACAATATTTACTACATTTGTAGTTATAATTTATAACAATGTCAATCTTTTCAGAGAACATCAGGCTTTTAAGAGACCGCCAAAATCTTACCCAACAAAAAATTGCGGACGACCTTAAAATTACGCGCGGCAGATATGTAAAGTACGAGGACGGCAGTTCGGAACCGCCACTGGATTTGCTGTTGAAAATTGCCAAATATTTCAATGTCAGCATCGATATTTTGCTGAGTGTGGACATCAGAAAGTATCCTTTGGAGCAAATGGTCAAGATTTCTGAAAATAAAATTTTGGTTCCGGTCGCCGTAGATTCAAAAGGGGAAAATAAGATCGAAATTATTCCCGCAAAAGCGTCGATGGGTTATCTGAACGGTTATCAAGATCCGGACTATATTGAAGGTTTGCAAACACTGTCGCTGCCGTTTTTGAGGAATGGCAAATTTCGGGCATTTCCGGCGGGTGGAGATTCGATGCCGCCCTATAAAGACGGAACCTATATTGTTGGCAAGTATGTGGAAAATATCGCCGACCTAAAAACAGACCGAACCTATATTTTTGTTACAGCGAATGACGGTATTGTGTATAAAAGGTTTCAGTTTCATGAAGGCAATGCTATATGTGTAAAGTCGGACAACAATTTTTATGAGCCTTTTAAAATTCCGCTTCCGGAAATTTTTGAAATATGGGAGTTTGCCTGCAGCATCAGTACTCAGGAATACGAGCCGGAGAATGTCGAGGTAAGGGACGTGAAGGAAATGTTTTTGAGTTTGAAGGAGGAAATTTCTTTGTTGAGAGGTAAAAAATAACTTTCAGATTTTTCAAGAAGTGGTGCGTTCTGCCTTATGACCACAATGCATGTCATTTACTTAAATCCTTCCAAGACTTCATCTGGCATAACTTTTCCAAAAAATGAGGTAAGGTCGATCTTGCTGAATAACGCTTTAAGATTGTCGTTTTCGTGTTTCTGGCCGATCAGCAGTTCTTCCAATTTTTCGATGGGTTCCGGTGCGAAGAAGTCGCCGAAGATTTTTGCTTTCTCTATTAATCCTTTGTGTACATCCAGATGCACTTCAATAAATCCTGCCGGAACTTTGATGGCTTTTTGGAAATTATAGTTGGGGGAAAACCCGAAATTCCAATCCCATGTTTGATATTTTTCTTCCACCAACTGCTGAATCGCGTTGAGGTCGTCAACGGTGAGCACATATCTTTCTGCTCCGGGATTATTCTGAATAATTTCTTCGGTAAGCAGCTTTTTGAGATCTTCTGTAGTGGTTTCTTTTGGAAGATAGTTGATGAGGTTGGTTACCCGCGCACGATTGGATTTGGTGGCTTTGTCGATAAATTTCAGCGGATTGGTTTTAAGGGCCTCGGCAAGTATCTCCATTTCCGAATTGAGAAGGATGGTGCCGTGTTGGATCATCTTCCCCTTTTTAGCTAATTTGGCGTTTCCGCTAAATTTTTTGTCCTCCACCAGCAAATCATTTCTCCCTTTTAAAACTGCGGGAACTCCAAGTCTGTTCAAAAGATTAAGTACAGGTTTCGTGAACTGCGAGAAGTCGCCAAAATCCTGGTCGGTTAATAAAGTATGAAAAGAAAAATTGAGGTTTCCCAAATCATGATATACCGCTCCGCCGCCGGACATTCTTCGAACCACTTTGATCTCATTTTCTTTAACGTAATCTAAATTCACTTCGGCGAGGGTATTCTGAAATTTCCCTACAATAATGGAGGGCGCATTCACATACAGCAGGAAAATATCCTCCGTCGGAAAACGACCAAGCAGATACTCTTCGGAAGCAATATTGAAATACGCGTTGTTAGAAGGCGAGTCGATGATGAGCATAAGAAAAATATTTTGGCAAAAATAGGGAAAAATGTGGGGTGTGCTTAAGGGAACTCACGCATCTTCATGTTCTTGTTGACTTGCCAAGAAGCAGCTCCTTCCCTGCATTTCTAGCGGTTAAGACTGATGTTTATCCTGAACCTACCTTATAAAAATAAACGATCTGCAAGATTCCTCCGGTCGTTGGCATGACAGCAGTTTTAATGGCGACAGAAATTTGGACAGTTTAAAAATAATTTGGCCATTGATGTAACTGATTATTTCGGAAAAATTATGTCGGAAAACTTGATGGAAGGATTTTATTATTGATGCTATTCTCGGTTTCAGACAGGATGTTATGAATTCTTGCACTAAATAGATAATGTAGATATTGTAGCGAAAAAAAACTTTGTTTTTTAACATATTTTGTGAAAAATAAGATATTAATTCATAGATTTGCCAATTAAAGTTTTGCTTTTTTATAAAAACATAATAACCACATAAATTTACTGTTATGGAAAAAAAATTACAACCTCTGAAAAACAAACTGCTATTGTTTTTCTTTTTTGTTTTGTCTGTCGGAATTTTTGCGCAGACTTTAGTGAATTATCCTCTTAATAATAATCTTAGCCCAGATTTTGGGCCTAATGCGAGCATCACTCCGTCTAATTTGGAATATTTTGATCCTCCCAGTACTACTCCCATAACCAATACACAACATGCTTTAGGACACTTGGATTATTATAATTCCGGGGATTATTTGCAATTTAGTTTTAATCTGCCAGCAAATGATGATGTTACCCTTCAGGTAACGGCTGGTACTGCGGTGTTTTTGTCAACAGCTACCGGAAATATACAGATTTTTGCACAGATAGGAACAGCGCCTGAAGTTTTGCTCGAACAGCAGAACTTGGCTGCTAGCGGCTTTTTAGATTCAGATGATATCTCTTTTTCTTTGCCTTTGAGTAATGGCCAAAATACGTCTATTCCCGTTAAAATACGGATTGTTGGGAATTTTAGTAAATCGGGACTTAACATAAGCTACTTTGGAATAAATAACATTTCTTTAGTGAGGGAAATTACTACAATTTCTGTTAGGAGTACCAAAACACCTCAACCTCCGTTGATTAACCATAGTGCTGCTGCTTCTGTAACGCTGGATACTGACTTTGGAAGTTTATTGACCAATGAAGAGTTTACTGATAAAACCTACCGTATCACTAATACCGGCTCGCGAACGCTCAATATCGGTTCTATCCAGCTTTCTCCAGGTAATGTTGGATTCAGTATACTGGGTGCTGTGCCATCTTCAATTAATGCAGGGCAAAGTGCAACTTTCACCGTGAGGTTTGCGCCTGTAAATCAAGGTTTGCAAACTGCTGAAGTGGTTATTGCCGGTAATATTACGCCGGATAACCCTTTTAGATTTGAAGTGAAAGGAGCAGGTAAAAGCTGTAATTTAACCCCCGTTCCAATCGCCCAATATGGTTTTGAGGGTGCTGCACCTTCAAATATGGCGGTGACACAGTTTAGTGGAAATGTGAAAATTATTGGAGGTACTACGAACAATACAAATCCAAACCCAGTGGGCAGCAGATTGTATTATGCCAACAATGATAACCACACTAATTTATATTCATCTTCATCACCAACAAGATCATGGTATGTGAGAGGCACTGATACCGGAACGACTACGGTAGAGTTTGGACCAGTTGATCTAACCAACCAACAGGAAGTAAGTATTAATTTCGATTTAGCTGCATTTGGTCTCACAAATACTAATATTTCCGGAGTAAATAGTTCAGATTATGTTATTCTGTCGGTCTATAATCCAACTACAAGTTTATGGTCTGATGAAATTAGACTCAATGGTTCAAATAATGCACAAAGACTAAAATATGGATACGGGGCAAGTGGTTTGGTTTCAGGAATGTATGACGGAAATGGCACTGTAGAAGCGACAAAAACATTTACCAATTCTGCAACGACAAGTTATGGCAGTTTTAAACTTGATATTCCACCTTCTATATCGCAACTTCGTTATCGGATAACGGCTTATACTTCACGGACTTGGAGTGGGGGTTGGCAAAATTATAACCTTTGGCTTATCGACAATGTACACGTAGATGCCGGAAATGCTAAATTTAAAACCTGGAACGGTACGGCTTGGGTTGGGGAAAATGCTAACAGGCCTGGCCCAAGAGAAAAGGCCGTATTTGCAGGAGATTATAATTTTACCGCGACAGGTAATACTGCGGATCTTTCCGTTTGTGAATGCGAAGTGAACAATAGCGCCGTTCTTACCATTCCTAATGGGAAAACACTTACGGTAAGCAATAAGATTATCAACCACGGTAACGAAGATAATTTCGTCGTGCAGACCGGCGGTAACCTCATCCAGATTGAAGATGAAGCCGTGAACAGTGGTAGTATTACTGCAGAAAGGTATGTAACGGATATGGATAACGTATTGGGTACCCAATTAGACTATGTTTATTGGAGTTCACCTGTTACGGGTCAGGATTTAAGAGCGTTCTCACCGGGAACCCGCACCAATAAAATCTTCTACTACAATGAGCCGAATGATTTGTTTAAAGCGGTAAACTTTGCAACAGAACCTAATTTCGTTCCTGGGAAAGGATATGCTTTTGAAGCAGAAACTACCGCCAATGGAACTCATTCCCCTAATGCAACAGGTTACAATGAGACCTATAAATTCAAAGGTACTCCTAACAACGGGGTAATTAGACCGGATGTTCAAAGATCCGCCAATACCGGATCCGGAGGAACAGTGGAGCACGGTTATAACCTCATCGGAAATCCGTATCCGTCCAATATGTCCTTCCCTCAGTTTTATGCGATGAACAGCGGCATAATTTACAATACTGCTTGGTTCTGGACCAATAATTCTTATATTCCAAACCAACAAGGTTCCGGATACGAACAGAATAATTATGCAGTTTGGACGGGAACAGGAGGAGCCCCTGCTACTACTACTTCAGCAGCGGATGGCTCAGGTGATACTTTCATTCCTGACGGAATTGTTGCGGTAGGTCAAGGGTTTATTGTACAAGTGAGACCAGAATATATTGGTACCGGACCTCAACAGCTTATTTTTAAAAACAAAAATGGCAGTAATATGGTTCGTGTTTCTACAACCGGACATTTCTTTAATAAAGAAGGCGACCAAAAAGACCGTTTCTGGCTGAAGCTGATCTCTTCGGACAGTATCGTAAACACCCAGCTCATCGGTTATATTGAAGGCGCTACCAATGATTTTGAGAAAGATTACGATGCCGAAATTATGGGAATGAGCTCTAATATCTTCTACTCCACTTTGGAAGACCGAAAACTCCAAATCCAGGGGAAAGCGGCGTTTGACCCGTCTGACAAAGTACAGCTTGGTGCCAATATCTTTAAAAATGGGACTTATACCATCGCCATTGAAAATCCGGAGGGAATATTCAACGCCGGACAGAAAGTATATTTAAAGGACAATCTGCTGAACCGATGGGTTGATCTGAATGTACAGGCCTATACCTTCGAAGCGACGAAAGGAATCACAGAGGGCCGGTTTGAAATTGTTTATGAATCACCGACCGTTCTTGCAACCGACGCGGTTACAAAAGATGACCTGCTGGTTTACCGCAACGGAACTTCTTATGTGGTAAAATCTGCCATTAAAAACATTACCGGAATTGAAGTGTACGATGTTTCGGGAAGACTTTGGAAAAAGCTGAATACAAACTCCAAGGAAGTAATCATAGATGCATCCGCGCTCAACAGCGGAATGTACATCCTGAAAATCAACCGTAACGGCGAAATCTCCGGTCGGAAGATTATGAAATAATAATACAAACCCTATCAAAATAAAAAAAGCTCTGAAAAAATCAGAGCTTTTTTTATGGTTCTTGCGAGCGAAGCGAAGCAATCTAAAAACCACCTCCATCACGCCTTAAATTAACGATTACTAATCATAAATTAAAAATGGTAAAATCTTTCATATAAAATTTGCGGTTACTTGATAATAATTTGTTTAAATTTGTTAAATAGTATTTCATTACTTAATTACCGTATTCATCAAAAACACACCCTGCCATGAAAAATAAATCTATCTATTTACGCAGAAACCTGCATACATTCTGGATTTTTATATTTTTTGCTTTTACAGCTTTTCTATACAAATACGCTGAAAGCGCAGGTTAGGACAGCATACACCTTTGCTCAAACCAATGGCACTTATGCGCCAATTACAGGTGGCTCAGAAACTATTTGTACTGCTAATGCTTATTCCAATACTGGATTAGATGATGTAGTAAAATCATATACTTTTTTTGATTTTTATTATGATGGGGCAATTTATAATCAAGTTAATATATCAAGTAACGGCTTTATTACATTAGGAACTACCGCACCCGCAACTAACAACTATGCTCCGTTAAGTGATGCTGCTACATACTCCGGTGCTATTTCTGCTTGGGGTAGAGATATAAATGGGATTTATAATTTAGGTTCCAGAACCAGCGTTATGTCCGTAGGTGTTTTGAATACAGCTCCCAATAGAATACTTGTTTGTCAATGGAAAGACTTCAGACAAACTAACGGAACAGGTACAAGTAGTGTACCGTATGTCAATTTTCAAATCAGATTGTATGAAGCGACAGGTAATATCCAAGTAATATATGGAGCAAGCGGCTATGCGGTTGGTTCTACTAATGCTGCCGGCTCTGCACAAGTAGGATTAAGAGGACCTAATAATACATTTGCCACAAATGTTAATAACAGAACAAATACAACGGGGCAATTGTATTCTTCATCTACTGCGGGAACTGCTAATAATTCTGTTCAAAATTTTGCTTCCACTACATCCCCTCCCGGTGTACCGGCAAGCGGATTAACTTATACTTGGACTACTTGTGTAAGTCTTACCACTAATCCTAATGTAGATACCATTACCAAAAACTCGGCTCGTTTTTATTGGACAGCAGCAAGCCCCGCTCCTGCTTCGGGATATGATATTTATTACAGCACCTCTGCAACCGCACCTACCGCAGGTACTACACCTACCGCAAATGTGGGTGCAGGTGTTACCCAATATACCACACCGGCTACACTTACACCAAATACCGTATATTATTATTGGGTACGTTCAAAATGTGGTGGCTCAAGCTCCGGTGTTTGGAAAAGTGGCGGATATTTCAATACCCTGCCGAATTATGACTGCCTGCACGGCGATGGGCAAATAAAAGGTACTGTAGAAGATGGATTGAATGTCCAAATTGGAACTGCTTATAGAGCGGCAGATGATATTATAGTACCTGCAGGTAAGGTTTTAACAGTAAGACAGATTACCCTTGAAGCACTCGCAGGCAATACCATTAACAGTGCGGTTATCAACATCAGAGCCAATAATGCAGGTTTGCCCGGAGCAGTGGTAAGTACTGTAACGATGGCTCCGTCTTCATCATCATTATACACCACTGCATTCGGTTTTAACGTCTATCATCTTACCTTTAATCTGGCAACACCTGTTGCCCTCAATGCAGGGAAATATTGGCTTGAAGTAACGATGAGCAGAACCGGAAGCGGGGTTGTATATTGGCGTGCAATGCCGACAGATATCAATAGTTACGGCTCAATAGCACGTACCAGCAGTAATTCCGGTTCAACATGGCAACCTAATACCAATGGATATAATATGGTTTATTTCGTTGCTGGAGATTGTACAGATGATTTAGTTTGTGCTCCAGTTTTAGCATCAGCAGATAAATACGCAGTTTGTACAGGTGAAGCGGTAACATTATCTGCAAGCAGCAGCACTGGAGGTTATACCTATACTTGGTACACCGATTGGGATAATGATACCCACTCAGGAACTTTGGTCGGTACAGGTACTTCGGTGGTTATAAACCCTACAGAATCTACACTTTACGGTGTAGTGGCAACCAAAACAGGTTGTCCTACAGGAGTTAATGCACAATATCAGTTAATTTCTATAGCAGTTACACCCACCCCTACTTTAATGGTATTAGATCCTATCGAAGCCATTACTTGTAGCAATGAACTGAGAGAAATCAATGTAGTGAGCGGAGGTAATATTCCTAATGAAGCATTAGATGAAAATTTTGACCCGATTAAAAACCCTTGGATTACGTCTTCAGATGCAGGAGTTGCTGGTCAATGGAGTTTATGGCAAAGTAATGGTACTATAGCAAGTCCTGATAATTCTGACTATGCAATGACAGGAAGTTATTGGGCAGAAAATGCAGATTTAATGAATAGCTCTTTAATATCTGCACCTATTAGTTTATTAGATTATAATACACCTATTAATCTTACCTTTAATCATCTTTTCTGGACAGATAGTGGTAGCAAAGCGTATGTAAGGATTTCCACAGACAGAGGTGATACTTGGTCAACGCTAAAAACCTATAGCGCAGATGTAGGTGGACTTACAAGTTTTGCATCAGAAACCATTAACCTTGATGCTTATGCAGGTAATCCTTTCATATTACTTAGTTTTGATTATCTTTCTTTACCTGATGAATGGTTCTGGGCAATAGACGATATTAAAGTCACAGGTGGCCCGAAACCAACCACCATTACTTGGTCGCCAACTACAGATTTATATATGGATTCTGCAGGAAATATTCCTTACTCAGGTCAAAATACTGCTACAGTGTATGCTTCACCATCCGTTAGTACAACATACACAGCTTCAGCTACCACAGCTGTTGGCTGTCCTGCAAGTGCAACAGTAACAATAGAACGTGGTGATAAAGACTGGACAGCATCAACAGGAAATTGGAATTCGGCAGCCACTTGGTCTCCGGCAGGTATTCCTACCATAAATCATTGTGTGAAGATTCCTACAGGAAAAACAGTTACCGTAAACATTCCGGATGCAAAAGCCAAAAACATCACCATCAAATCCGGAGGAAAACTGGAAATTGCAGGAAACTTAACTGTGGAAGAAAAAGTAGTAAACGAAAACACGGGGACAGGTGCCGCTGATCAGTTTGTATTGCTTTCCTCAACCGAGAATTCTAATGCAAATTATCTGCAAAATAGCAATACTCCCAACACTTCCGCAGATGGCGTAATGCGTGCTGAAAGACGTGTAACCGATATGGATAATGTGTTATCGGGTACAAATGCACAAATGGATTATGTCTATTGGAGTGCTCCGGTTGCAGGACAAGATTTACAGGCATTTTCTCCGGGAACACCTGCCAACAGAATTTATCAGTACAATGAACCAACTGATTTATTTGTAAAGGCAACAGGCAATTTTGTACCTGCAAAAGGATATGCAATCCGTGCAGAAACAGGAAAACCCGATACTCCACTCCCATCTTATGACAAAACCTATAATTTTCGGGGAATCGCAAACAATGGAGATATACCAATTTCAATTCAAAGAACCAACAGTTCCGGTACTACAGGAATTGGCTACAATCTTGTCGGAAACCCGTATCCATCCAACATTGATTTTGATGAACTCTATTACGGAAATTCCTCATTGATCTATAATACTGCCTGGTTCTGGACCAATAACAGCTATGAGGAACATCAACAAGGCAGCAGTTATGGTGGAAACAACTATGCTGTGTATAATGGAACTGGTGGCAATGCACCTACTACTCCGTCGGGACAGCCTGCATATCCTGATGGAATTATAAAAGTTGGACAAGGATTTATTGTTCAGAAAAAAACAGTGGGAAGCGGAAGCCTGGAATTTAAAAACAGCTACGGAAGCGGACATAATCTTAGGGTTACAAGTGATGGAACATTTTTCCACAAAGGAAATACCCCGAAAAACCGTTTCTGGATCAAACTCATCGCTCCTGAAGGTTTGGTGAATACACAATTAATCGGCTATATTCCTGGAGCTACCGATGGCTACGAACAGGATTTTGATGCACAAGCAATGTCTTTAAGCTCCGATTTATTTTACTCTGTGCTGGATGATAAAAAATTGGTAATTCAGGGAAAATCAGATAATTTTAATATTGAGGACAAAATTCCAATCGGTGCCAATATTTTTAAAAATGGTAACTATACCATAGCATTGGATAAAGCAGAAGGTATATTTGAAACAGATCAAAGCATTTACCTGAAAGACAATCTTTTGGAAACCGTTACCAATCTTAATGAGCAGGATTATACTTTCGATGCTACAGCAGGAATTACCGAAGACCGTTTCGAGATTATCTACCAGCCGGAAAATGTTTTGGCTACCGGAACTGCCGATAAGTATGCTCTGGAGGTGTACCGGGATGGTGGTGACTTTATAGTGCGTTCTTCCCAAAAAAGGATTGCAGCCCTTGAAGTGTACGATGCTTCAGGAAGAATGGTGTACAGCACGAACCCTTTCAGAAAGGAAACCGTAATACCGGGAGACCTGCTCGTGAACGGAATATATCTTGTAAAGACCGAGCTTGAAGATGGGCAACGCTCCGTAAAGAAGATTAGAAAGTAAAGGTCTGCTTTATACAGATCAACCTGGAAGCGCTTCGAAAGAGGCGCTTCTTTTTTTTATATGGTCACGATCAGTTTTATCCTTGGTTGATGCCTTGCTTTTGTCACGCTGTAAGCGTCTCCACCGTGAAAGTTATTAACTATGTGCGGCCTCCTATGGAGTGACAAAAACCTTATAATAGATTAAAGAAGGAAAAGTAAATCTATTCTTTACTGAAGAAAGCGTCTGCAGGGCGCATTTTGAATGCTGAAAGAGGGGCAGGCTTCGGAAAATAGGGATTAATTATACCTGTATCTCCCAAAACCCCGATGACATATAGAAAATTTAACGCCGTAATCCTTAGGAATGCTTTAAATATTTTAAGCAATTGTTTTGGTAAATGTTAACCAAATGATAATTCTTTGAAAATATTTTAAAATTTTTAAATACGGATTGAAAAATTCTGTAATTTTGCTCCCCCAAATAATGGCAACCCTCTCTTATTAAATTTGTTACTTTATGAAAACGACTTTATTTACTTTTTATAAATCTTTGCTCGCTGCATTGCTGCTTTTTGTTTCTTTCGCTGGATGGGGGCAGATCACTTCGCTAGAACTTGGGACAACTTCTTTTACGACTAATACAACTGGTTCTGCTACATTTACTTCAAAAGATATAAATATTAATGCTTTTCCAAATTTATCTTTGACGACCCTACAGCAAACACAGGCAGGGGGAAATGGTTATGTATCAAGTAAAAATTGGCAGGGAACTTCCATTAGTACTACAAAATATTGGGAATTTACAGTAACAGCTAATTCGGGATATCAAATTTCTGTTTCAGGTATCGTATGGAAAGGAACAAGAAGTGCCGCGGGGCCAACATCCTTTGCGATAAGAAGTAGTGTAGATAATTATGCTTCCAATCTAGGAACATTAGCAACAACTGTAGCAGATCTAACTTTTTCTAATTTAGGTATTACAAATAAAACTTCTATTACTTTCAGAGTATATGGGTGGGGAGCATCAGCAGCAACTGGAACATGGAGATGTGGAGATGGGTCTCCAAATAGTTTGGATATTTCCGTTATCGGTTCTGTAAATGCAATCTGCACCGCCCCATCACAATCTTTTGCAAAAGATCCAATAGATAAAAATATAGGTGACCCAAAATTCACCAACGCTTTTAATACCAATAGTTTAGGTGCTGTTAGTTATACCAGTAGCGATACCTCTGTAGCGACTATTGATACTTCTACGGGAGAAGTTACTATAGGAAGTACAACCGGTTCAACTATAATTACCGCTTCGCAAGCTGCAGGCGGTGGTTATTGTGCCGCAACTAAAACCTATACTATTAACGTACATCCACAAGTGCTTACTAATATTAAAGGTGGCGGTGTAAATATTGTAGGTCAGTTTCAAAATCCCGCCTATCAGCAACCTATAAATTGTGATGCTAATGATAAAAGAGTATTACAATACAGAAAGGTTTCTACCACAACGAGCAATCCTGATGATGGAAGAGGACAATGGGCTACAACGTTACAAGCGGTTTCTAACCCTAGTACAAATTTATATCTTGGCGAAGTGTATGCCGGCAACTATGATCCTAATAATTATAATGATGGATTCTTATTTACCAATGGAGGCGGTTGCGGAAATACGGGTACCTATGATAACAAATGGAATTTCTCTGGCAACGGACAGTGCGGTTTAGATGATGTAAATATCGCTAATTATGTTACATCAGGAGGTGCTAATATGGGAATTAATATTTCCAATAGTGGGTTTTATACTTTTGTATTAAAAGATAACACAGGTAGTACAAACGGATACTATGTAGGTTATACATCTAATGCACCGGTGAACATCTCTTCTACTGAGCAATCAATACTTTGTCCTAATTCTGCTACAATTACCGCAACATTAAGTGCAACTCCTTCTCCTCAGGAAAAATTTTATTTAAGATATAATACGACAAATGATTTTGGGGGAGCAGCTTATACATCTCAAGTTTTAGGGACTGTTTCCAGTACTACAGTTACCTTTAATGTTTCTAGCCTATCCGCTGCAACTAACTACTATTACTATATATTAAGTACTACAGTGTCAGGATATGATTCCTATTCAGAAGTTGATAAATCATTATCATGTCTGAAATATTTAGATAATAATGGTAATAATTATACTTTAAGCACACCTGCAGCAATTAATATTACTAATCAGCCGGTTGGTAACAGTTATTGCCAAAATGCAACACCAACAGCCTTAAGCGTTACGGCTACGGGTGCGTCTCTCACTTACCAGTGGTATAAGAACGACACTAACAGCAATACAGGCGGTACTTTAATTTTGGGAGCTACTGGTTCTACTTTAGCTGGGGCCAATATATCCACTGCTACGGCAGGTACTACCTATTACTATTGTACTATTTCTACCGGTTCTTGTACTACGCCTACTGCTACGAATGCAGTAGCAATTATTGTAAATGCCACTCCTGCAATTACCGGTACTACTAGTGTTTGTGTTGGTAAAACAATCCAACTTACAGGTTCAGGAACAGCAGATTCTACAACACCTTGGTCCACAAATAATAGTGTAGTTGCAACCGTTGATAATGCAGGTTTAGTGACAGGTGTAGCTGCGGGAACCGCTACGATTACTTATAAAAATAGTAACGGATGCAGTGTTTCAACTACTGTAATAGTCAATGGAAATACCGCGATTACTACACCACCGGTCAATCAAACTGTAACAGCAGGTAATACTGCTACATTTAGCGTTGTTGCCACAGGGTCAAATTTAAGTTATCAATGGCAAGTTTCCACAGACTGTGGAATAACTTGGAGTAACATAGGAACTAATTCATCTTCTTATACTACACCTGCTACAGATTCATCTTTTGATCAAAATAAATATCAAGTTATTGTGTCTGGTTCTTGTGGAAGTGATGTGACTTCTAATATAGTAACTTTGAGTGTGAACGTATCATCTAATTGTCTTACAGATAATTTTACAACTGCGGAAGGTTGGACGAGTACATTAGGAGTCACATATACTGGAACGGGATCTAGTACCGGGATACCATTAACTGTAACAGTTCCCTCTGGAACTTGGGTGCTTTTCAATAATTCTTTAAATACATCTAATAATTATTTACAGCTAAATTCTGTAGGTGCTTATACACAGCTGCCAAATCTAAGTAAACCAAATAAAATAACTGTAACTGCCAGAACTTCAGGCACTAATGGTTCAGGTGATCTGACCTTGCAATATAAGAATAGTTCTGATGTTTGGACAGATATTGAAACTAAAGGTTGGTCTGGTACTACGGAGGTTTCCTATGATTTCATTATAAGCAGTACCATTTCTGATGTTGCTACACAATTCAGAATATACATACCAAAATTGCAGTCTTCTACATATGTTGCTAAGGTTTTGGTTTCATGCAATGTATTACCAACAACCCCGACCGATTACACCTGGACAGGAAATGGTGGAGATACTTCTTGGACAACCGCCTGTAACTGGTCGCCAAAAGGAGTACCTACCGCGATTGATAATGTAACTTTTAATACTTCACCTACCTATTTACTAAATCTTACCGACAGCCGTACTGTAAATAATTTAACCTTAACTGACACAGGCAATTTTAATGCTTCTAATACTGGTATTTTAACCATTAATGGAACTGCTACTTATGATGGAACAGCAAATGCTACATTAGATTGTTTGAGTACGGTAAAATATGCTTCGTCTGCTGCTCAAACAATCATGCCACTTAACTACGGTATTCTAGATCTTACAGGGGGAGATCGAACTTTTACACCAAACGCTATCACCGGTATTTGTAAATCAGTTATTCCGGGAGCCGGGACAATCACTGCTACCAACAGTACCATTAATTATAACGGTAATAACGATCAATTAATTACTAATAAAATATCTTATTACAATATTGTCTTCTCTGGAAGTGGTACTAAAACACCAAACATTGCTATTGCAGTAGATAACGCTGGTTCAGTAAAAATAACAGGAGATGCAACAGCTGATTTTAGCAACTTCAACTTGGCAAGCACTTCATTAAACAGCACCTCATTTACAATGGATGGCGGTAGATTAATTTTAGGTACTACCGAAACACAGCCTAATATGCGCGGAGCTTACAGTTTAACTGGTGGTACAGTAGAGTTTAAAGGATCAAATACAACCGCGCAAACTATAAGACCAGCTACTTATAATAATGTAGAGATTACCGGTAGTAATGTCACTAATTCTAACGGCAACATTATTTTGCAGCCGAATGGATCCTTTGTGGTGAAGAATAATGGTGTATTTACAATTAATGATGATTCTATTACATCTTCGACTGGAAACAATGCAACGGTAACAGTAGAAAGTGGCGGGCTTTTCCGAACAGGCGATAAAGATGGTTTCTCTGGCGGGACAGGAACCACCGCAACTTCAGTGAACAGTATTATCAAGAATGTAATTTTGCTACCAGGTTCCACTGTAGAATATTCTCGTGGAGACGGAGACGATCAGGTCATCACAACTCAAACCAATGTAGGACTAGGGCCAGATGGCAATTACTCAAACCTCAAAATTTCTGGTACTGGAATTAAAGCTCCGGTTAATAATTTAACGGTGAATAATATAACAGATGTAGTGGCTGGAGTACTTAGAATAAATGAAACTGCCGACAATGATAACCCTTATGTAGTTACTGCTAAAAAAGGGTTCCAGATCGCCGAGGGCGGAGAGGCAATTTTTAAAAACAACGCCATTCTAATGCAGGAGAAAGATGCAGTAAACACAGGAAATATCACAGTAGAGCGGAAAGCCACCGTGCCCTCTGTTCAATATAATTATTGGTCTTCGCCTGTGAAAGATCAACCATTGTACAGTTTATATCCGGGGATTCCTGATAATAAAGTCATGGTTTACAATTCAGCAAATGACCGTTTTACCGTGTTGCCTACTTCCAGTAACCCGAAATCTGTATTTGCAAAAGGCTATTCCATAAAAGGTTCTTCAAATACAGATTATGCACCAGCCCTCACGGCAACATTTGTAGGAGAGCCCCATAATGAAACTACGGCCGGAACTAACAGCATACTGTTGTCCACCGCGGGAAGCAACTATAATTTAATCGGAAACCCTTATCCATCCAACCTTAATTTGTTAGAGTTATTTGCAGATGAGGACAATAAAGGTAAATTTTACAATGTAACTAGTGGGCCGGATATCGAAACCCCAACCGCCTACTTCTGGGACAATACCAGTAATACCGATCTTACCCAACAAGGTTCCGGTTACGTTAATATGAATTATGCGTCGCTAAATCTGTCCACCGGACTTGGGACTCCTGCACCAAGATTGGGAACTACGGGTAAAAAACCCAATGGGATTGTAAAACCCGGACAGGGATTCATTATGAGAGCAGCGGAAAGTGGTGGTAGCTTAACCTTTAAAAATACTCATAGAACCACCTTAACGAAACCATCGGGAGGAACGGACGGAGTATACTACAAAGCGAATGAAGCAACAACTGATAAATTCTGGCTAACTTTAACCACACCAAATCAGATGAATGTCGTGATCGCGCTAGCTTACCACCCTGAGGCAGAAAATTCTTTTGAAAGATTTGACAGTATGATTTTTAGTGAAGCAGTAACGGAAAACTTTTATTCCTTAAGCTCCGACGCACGAAAATTAGCCATTCAAAGCAGAAAAGGAGATTTTAACAGTGAAGATAAAATTCCTTTAGGTATTAAAAGTTCTGAAACAGGTTTACAGAAAATAAGTTTGGAGAGTAAGTACGGCGCCTTTGAAAATCAACCGATATATTTGAAGGACAAACTGTTGAATACGCTAACTAATTTGTCAGAGATACCCTATGAATTTACTATGGCAACGGGCGTTAATGATCATCGTTTTGAAATTGTTTATCAACCGGGGACTGTACTTGCTACTGATAACGGAATAAAAGACAAGCTTACTGTGTACAGAAATGCCAACGATTTTATTGTGAAGTCGAAGGATTCAAAAATTGATGAAGTAGAAGTGTACGATGTTTCTGGTAGGCTGATTATTAAGGTGAAAGGAGGTTCTGATGAATTGCGAATCGATGCTTCATCATATATTTCCGGTACGTACGTGCTGAAAATTAAATCAGACGAAAAAACCGTGACCACAAAAATTTTAAAGTAAAAACAAAAGTAACCGCTGTATTTTATATTAATTGAAATTAATTACCTTTTAACTTCTTTTTTTAAAACAGATTATTATCTTTGCAACAAATTGTACAATAAATGAGAAAATATATCTATATCCTCATGATTTTTATTAGTTTGGGCATTAAGGCGCAGACACAAAACAATATTTTTGATGATTCTGCAGAAATGTCTGAACGTAAAGATAATTCAGATGTTTATGCAGATATACCCGAAAAGGAACCAGAGATTGCTAAAGGACCTGGTAATCCGGGAGAAGACCCCGTACCCATCGATGATTATATTCCTATATTGCTTGTAGTAAGTATTGGTATTATTGTTTACCACTCCTATAAAAATAAAACAGCCGTTTAAATAAAAAAACCGCAATTATGTGGTTTTTTTTATGAATGAAATCATTTCCAAATTAATGAGATTGTGAATTTATATTTCATAAATTTGCAAAACTAATAGACTGCATGGAAGAGAATGAAAAAAAATCTATGTTTCTAAACAAAAAAATAACGGGTACTCAATATGAATTATCGTAAAAACTTTACTAAAAGAATCTACAGCGGCGATAACCTAATAAACCTTTCAGACGTAAGATATCTACCCCGATGGATCATTTTGGCAATCGATATTTGTTTTATATTTCTTGCCACGCTTTTTTCCTGCTACATTATTGAGAAACTAAGTTATAATAAGGATGTTTTTTATAACAATGTGAACATGTACGCTCTGATTATAGGAGTGAATTTAGTTTACATGTATTTATTTAGAACCTATGCGGGAATCATTCGACATTCTACTTTTATCGATCTTTTTAAACTTCTGTTAGCTACTTTCTGCAGTACTGTAACAGTTGCTGTAATTAGTTACGGTTACTACTTGTTATTTGGCATAAAACTCATCATTGCACACATTCCTTTTTTGAGTATATTTTTTGCCTCGTCGTTCATGATCTTATTTATGTTCAGACTTTTTGTAAAGGAGTTTTTCCATATCGTGCGTGAATTTAGACGAAGTACACTTAAGAAAAGGATTTTGGTTTTAGGTATTGACGAAACCTCCATTGCCATTGCACGTGCTGTTTTGGATAATCCAAATTTGCCGTATCATATTGTAGGATTCCTTACCCAAAGACACGATTCCAGGCGAGCTCACCTTTTGGGGAAACCTATTTTCAGTAAGGAAAAAATTGAACGCAACGATAAAGAAGATCTTGCATTGGACGGTGTTTTGATTATTAAAGAAATGATGTCCAAAGAGGAAATGAACTCTTGGGTGAATCTTTTTCTGGAAAAAGACTTGCAGGTCTTTAAAGCACCTTCTGTTCAGAAGTTGCGCGACAACGATTTAGGAGCTTCGATTAAAACGCTGCAAATCGAAGATTTGCTGAACAGAAAACCGATTAAGATTGAGAATGAAGAAGTAAAAAGAAGACATTTCGGCAAAAACATCCTTATTACAGGCGGAGCAGGCTCCATTGGAAGCGAAATTGTTAGACAGGTTTCGCAATTTGAACCTGAATTGGTTGTAGTACTGGATCAGGCCGAAACTCCCCTCTATGAAGTGGAGCTGGAAATGCGAGAAAAATTCCCAAACATTCACTTTAAATTTGTTTTGGCAGATATTTCTAACCGTCACAGAATTGAGCCACTCTTCCAAAAGTATAACTTCTCGATGGTGTACCACGCTGCTGCCTATAAACACGTACCTTTAGTAGAAGAAAATCCGCACGAAGCCATTTTGGTGAATATTTTGGGAAGTAAAAATCTCTCGACCCTTGCCAGTAAATATAAGGTAAACCGTTTTGTGATGATTTCTACCGACAAAGCGGTGAATCCAACCAACGTGATGGGCGCTTCTAAAAGAGCTGCGGAACTTTTCGTTCAGGCTTTACAGAAAACGGAGGGTAATACAACGAAGTTTATCACGACGCGTTTTGGCAATGTTTTAGGCTCAAACGGGTCTGTAATTCCCCATTTCAAAAAACAGATTGAAGCAGGCGGTCCTATTACGATCACCCACCCCGATATTGTACGTTATTTTATGACTATTCCTGAAGCGTGCGACCTGGTTTTACAGGCAGGGACAATGGGGAATGGTGGAGAAATTTTTGTTTTCGACATGGGGGAACCTGTGAAAATTCTAGATTTGGCAACCAGAATGATCAAGCTTTCCGGATTTGAACCCAATACCGACATTAAAATTATCTACACGGGTCTTCGTCCGGGTGAAAAACTCTACGAGGAGCTCTTAAGCGATGACGCTAAGACCTTACCAACGCACAATGAGAAGATCATGGTATCTAAAGATCCTACCATGGCGTTTGATGAAATTGAACATTATGCAAACCGAATTACCAAAGCCGCTTTAAGAAGGGAAAAAGTAGAAGTGGTACAGATTTTGAAAAGCATTGTTCCCGAATTTAAAAGCAACAATTCCATTTATGAAGTTTTGGACAAATAAGATAGAATTGTATATTTGCAGAAATTTTTTCTAAAAAACAATAATGAACAAAAACATACTATGGATGTTTGTTTGCTCATTTTTTTTGCTAACATCTTGTAAAACAAAAGAAAAGGCAAATGAGCTGAACTACATGCAGAATGCGGATCAGATTGCTACTGAAGCATCATTGAAGAGTGCAGTCTCGACTATTCAGAAAGGGGATCAGCTGCTGATTATTGTCACTGCAAAAAATATGGAGGTGGTAAAACCTTTCAATCAGAATTACTATAATACTCAAGGGGTTACATCGCCATCATCGCAAAATGTTGAAAAACCCTATATCGTTGATTCCGAAGGAGAAATAGATTTCCCAGTTTTGGGCAAATTAAGTACTACCGGAAAAACGCTGGAAGAATTTAAAGGAGAACTCAACGGGAGAATTTCTCAGTATGTAAAAAATCCAACGGTTACCGTTCGTCTTGCTAACTTTAAAGTTACCGTACTGGGTGAGGTTGCCCGTCCCGGACAATATACAATTCCAGAAGGACAGACCACTTTGCTTAACGTTTTAGGTTTGGCTGGAGATTTAACCATGTATGGAAAAAGAGATGATGTCTTGGTTGTAAGAAATGTTAACGGTGAAGTGACCAAAGCAAGGATAAACATTTTGGATGCCAATTTTTTTAGTTCCCCTTATTTTAATTTGAAGCAGAACGACGTGATTTATGTTTCTGCGACGGAAGTTAAAGAAAAAACCGCACGCCTTGATCCTAATACAGGTACTTATATCGCAATCGCAGGTATGGTGTTGGGATTGGCCGGTATCTTCATCACCATCTTTAAAAAATAATTTTCATTTTATAAAAATATAAATGGCTCAAGTCTCAAATGCTGAAGTTGAAACTTCGAAGGATATTAATCTTAACGAACTTATAAAACCTTATTTGAAGAAATGGTGGTGGTTTGTGCTATCTGTACTTGCATTTCTCGTACTTGCCATTTTCTATATTAAAACTTCAACTCCAGTATACAGTGTGCAGTCCACTGTATTAATTAAAGATACAAAAAAGGCTCCTTCTTCTGAAATGGGCATGCTGTCTGAACTTGGTGGTTTCGGAAGCATGGGAACCAATAGCATTGAAAATGAAATGGAGGTCCTTAAATCTAAAAAATTGATGAAGGACGTGGTAAACGGTTTAGGGCTGCAAACTTCACTAATTTCTGAGAAAGATTTTAAAAAAAACGAACTTTACGGTAAATCTTCTCCTGTCATCATCAGAGTGATTAATGACAAAGAATATACAGAACCAATCAAGAAGCCATTGGACTTGAAGATTTCGGGTGATAAACTGGAGATTTCTTCGGAAGAACTTCCACAAAAAATTGTTACCACTTACAATAAAACAATCAGCCTTCCTTATGCCAATATCATGATTTCTAAAAATCCTGAGTACCGTCCCTCCAAAAAGGAAGATCTTGGCGACTTAAAAATTACCTACTCTTCTGCGGAAGGCGCTGTAAGCGGCTATCAGAAAATGACTAAGGTGACTTTGGTTAATAAAGACGCAACCGTAGTTAACTTGGCAATCAACCACCCTAATACCGACAAGGCGAAAGATATCGTTAATAAATTAGTTGAATCTTATAACAACGACGCTATTAACGACAAAAATTCTGAATCAAAAAAGACCAAGGACTTTATTGATGAAAGAATCACCATTATCGCTAATGAATTGGGTGAAGTCGAAAGTGAAAAAGAAAGATTTAAAGTTGCCAACAATATTACCGATATCCCAACAGAAGCGCAAATTAATTTGGGATCTTCCGCGACTTCCCGTGCAAGACTTTTGGATGTTGAAACTCAGCTGCAGGTTGCCAATGATTTGATTGGTTACATGAACAAATCTGGAGGGAACCAAACATTGCCTGCAACTGTTGGTTTAGGAAATCCCCTCGCAGCAGCCAATATTACTGCCTATAATCAGCTAATTCTAGAGCGAAATAAATTACTGGAAAATGCGACTCCACAAAATCCTTTAGTCATCGATCTTAATAAGCAAATTTCCAATTTGCGCGCTTCTGTCATGGATGCCTTGGTGAAAACCAGAGTAACTCTACAGGTAACTAAAAATCAGATTGAAGGCGAACAGAACTCAATTGCATCCAAAATTCGAAAAATTCCTGCACAGGAAAAACTTTTCAGAAGTATTGAAAGACAGCAGCAAATCAAGGAAAATCTATACTTGCTACTTTTGCAAAAAAGAGAAGAGGCTGCAATTTCTCTCGCCATTACTGCACCGAAAGCTAGAATAATAGATTATGCTTATGCTTCGGATCAGCCTGTAGCTCCTAAGAAAATGATTATTTTGGCCGCCGCGCTGCTGTTCGGTTTGCTGTTGCCGTTTGCCTACATTTATTTAAGAGAACTGTTCAACAATAAGATTCGTTCTAAACATGATCTCGAGAAACTTACAACCGCTCCAATTTTAGGAGAGTTGCCACGTGTGGATAAAGGTGAAAACGAGATCGTGGAGCTTAATGATCTTTCCCCGATGGCAGAAGCATTCAGAATTTTGAATACCAACGTAATGTTCATGCTCCCTAAAACAGACAATGGAAAAGTTATCTTTGTTACTTCAACCGTTAAAGGTGAAGGTAAGACTTTTGCCTCTGTTAATTTGGCACTAACTCTAGCCACTCCTAAAAATAAGGTGATTATAATCGGCGCTGATATTAGAAATCCACAGTTACAAAGATACAATCCTGCTAGAAAAGGATTAAGTGGATTGACAGAGTATTTATATGATGACAGTACCACGCTGGAAAGCATTACTCATGTTTCAAGTTTTAACCCTCATCTGGATGTTATTTATTCAGGAAGTATCCCTCCAAATCCTACAGAATTATTGTCAAATGGCAGATATGAACAAATGATTAATTTACTGAAGGATAAGTACGATTATATAGTTGTAGATACTGCTCCATTGATGCTTGTTACCGATACTTTCCTTACTTCTGATGTTGCAGATGCTACATTATATGTAACAAGAAGCGGATATACTGAACAGTCTTTGATTGATTTCGCAAACAAGCAAATCGACGCGAAGAAGATTAAAAACGTTGGATTTATTTTAAATGACGTAAGCAAAGACTACTTTGGCTATGGAAATAAATACGGTTACGGTTATACCAACGAGAACAGAACCTGGTTCGAAAAATTGAAAGACAAGCTGTAGAAAGGTTGTTTTAGATTGAAGGGATAAAGTATCATCCAACCTTTGTTTTGATAAAGAAACACCGCAAGTTTTTTTATTCAGTATTTCGAAAGCGGTTATTTATTTACATTATGAACAACAATAATTTTGGAATATAAAAATAAAGATTTAATCAGGGGTTTTGTTTGGAGCGGTTTAGACAAGTTGGGCGTGGTTTTCCTCCAGTTGGCTTTAGAGCTTATTCTTGCGAGATTGCTGTTACCTAAAGATTATGGTGTAATTGGAGTAGTTTTAGTATTCATTTCATTAGCCATTACTTTTTCGGAGGGAGGATTCAGCAATGCTCTTGTACATAAACTTAACCGTACCGAAACCGATTTTTCAACGGTGTTTTACTTCAACATGATTACATCATTTTTGATAGTAATCATCATCTTTCTTATTGCACCAACAGTTGAAAAATTTTTCAATATATCGGGTCTCACACTTGTTCTGCGAGTAATTTCGGTTAGCATCATACTTAATTCTGTTGTGCTGATTCACAAGGTGAAACTTAGTATCGCCATGGATTTTAAATCTCAGGCTAAATATTCTCTTGCAGCCGTGTTTTTGTCTGGTATTATCGGGGTTTATCTCGCTTATCACCAATATGGAGTTTGGGCCCTTGTTTTTCAGAATGTAGCGATGGCTTTTTTCAACGCAGTTTTTCTGTGGATTGGTTTTCGATGGTTTCCAAAGTTGGAATTTTCTGTAGAATCCTTGAAGAGTCTTTTTTCATTTGGATCAAAGATTTTGGCTTCATCATTATTGCAGGCTGCTTATTTTAATTCATACCCTTTCTTAATTGGAAGGGTTTTGTCGACAAGGGATTTGGGACTTTATGCCAAAAGCAACCAGTTTACACTGATGCCCTCGTCGGTTCTGACCACTGTACTGCAACGAGTTTTATTTCCTTATTTTTCTTCACATCAATCGGATGATGACAGAATTTTTGGGCTTAATCAGCTTTATACGAAATTATCTTGCTTAATCTTCTTTCCACTTTTCTTTGTCATGGCAATGGTTGCGCAACCACTCATTATTATTTTGTTTTCTGAAAAGTGGCAGGATATGACGGGTATATTTGTAATACTTTGTGTAGCCTATACCTTTTATCCGTTGATAGTAAATAATATGATGATGTTCCAGGTGAAAAATAAAACGTCCCTTTTTTTGAAGATTGAAATCTTAACTAAAATTATAGGGTTAGTCTTTTTACTTGCCACCATAAACCGGGGTTTAATTGCAATTGCTTACGGAATTTTAGCGCAGCAAATCATCCAGTTTATCATCACCTCTTTCTTCGTTCAGAGTGTATTGAACAAAAACTGGTTGGAGCAGATTAAAATTATTTTGCCTTTCTTTTTCTTTTCAATTGGTTTGTTATTTTTGATTCGTATAGGATTGCATGCGATCCCGCTTTCATTAATATGGAAGTTGTTCTTAGGTTTGTTTTTTGCCGTTGTGGGTTATATGGTATTTTATTTTATTTTTTACAGAAAAGACATTATGCTTATTCCTAAAATGATCCGTGGCAATTAAATTAATTAATTAGGAAGATTATGCTGGTTACCACCTTATTTTTAATAGGACATTTTTTTATTAACCAATTTCAAATGCTGGTTAACAGGAAGGTTGTTTACTTCCTATTTGGGATTGTTGCGGTTTTGATATTTCTATATTTTGCGACACAAATTACCTATACTGCAGATTATGAAATGTATAAAAGTCTTTATGACTGGGAGTTTGAGGACACCGATATTTTGTTTCGCAATATGGTGCTTTTTTTTAAAGCCAATAATTATAGTTTTCATGCTCTTTTTGCAACCCATATTATCGCCTATACTATACTTTATTACTTTTTTGTTCTAAAGTTTAATCCCAACACATTTTTTATTCTAATAGCATATATTGTTATAATATTTATTCCATACATCAATCAAATTCGATATTTTTTTGCATTTGCATTTTTCTTATATGCAGCTTATTACTTGCTCTACAACCGTAAACTTATTCTTTTTGCAATATTTTCGGTGTTAGGATTTCTATCCCATTCAGCCATCATCATTTTATATATCTATTTTTTACTTTATTTATTTTTACCGAAAAAGCATTATTCCAAAGTTTTAAAGTTGATAACTATCGTTCTTTTTGTAGCAAGTTATGTGGTGTCCAAAACTTCAATCATGACTTATTTTGAACACTTCGGAGGATATATGTCTGTTGAGAATCAAAGCTCCGTTGTGGGAGGAATTTTTCATATCCTACCTATTGCAGCACTAATATTGCCACTTTATTTGCTCGACAAAGGATATAGCGGAGATCGATCGGATAAAACTTACATTTTTCTGAAGAGAACGAGCTTCTTTTCAGCCGCACTTATTCCGGCTTCAATTTTTATCCAAATTATTGGTCAAAGGTATGTCTTTCCATTTTTGATTATATGGTTGATATTTTTCTTTTATTTGATTAAAGATAATAGCCATAGCAAAAAAGTAAGATATGTTATTTTATCCTATTTTATATTTGCTGCAGTTCTCTATTTTCAGTATGGTCTTCCATACTTAGTGTTTGGGGAATCTGTTTTTGTGGAAGAACTTGTTAAATCTATTGAATCTATTGAGTCTTTAAAATAATTTGCAGAATTGCAGTTAAGAATTCAAACTTTTGAATTATGAAGAGCTTCTCTTTTGTTGTTGTTACTTACAATTCGAATCACTTGATTGAGAACTGTGTTTCTTCTATCCATAAGTTTAGTGGAAAATATCGTGGGGATGTAGAGGTTATCATTGTAGATAACAGCACTACTGAAACTTATAACGAACTGACTCAAATCTGTGAAAGAATAAAACCCGATCAACTCATCCATAATTCAAAAAATGGAGGCTATGGTCAAGGAAATAACGTGGGGATAAATGCATCAAAAGGAGAAATTATAGCGATAATGAATCCAGATGTTATTCTTACCCAGATCGACTTTGATAAGGTGAGTAATTTATTTTTGAGAAATAAAAAACTTGGGATTGCGGGAGGCAGACAATTCGGTGGACAAAACCTCTCATTTTGGGTGCGTCCTGAATATGATTTTTCTGTCTTTTCAAGTCCTTTGTTTACAATACTTAATCGGCTGGGTTGGTTTTCAGAGCGGTGGATGTTCCTTTCGGGTGCTTTTCTTCTGCTCGACAAAAAAAAGTTTAAAGAAATAGGCATGTTCGATGAGAACATATTTCTTTATTGTGAAGAATCAGATATTACCTTAAGAAACAATAGTAAAGGTTATAAGGCTGAATTTATAAAAGATGTTACCTATCAACATCTGATTAATGATAGGGAGAAGCTAAATCCCAAAACACTTGAAATATTTTATAAAACCTTAAAATATTACATGTCTAAATATCACTTCAGTTTGAAGTCCTACCTTATGAGAAGAATAGTGTCCTACAAAATTATGCTACTTATTTTTAAAGTAACTTTTAGGAAGGATCTTTATCAGCAGTATAGTGAAAACCTAGCAGAGTTTAAAAAATTACTGTCCTATGATTTTAATTGATTCTGTATTTGTACATAATGGTGGTGGAAAAGTGTTGTTAAATTATCTCATGGCCGAACTTTCGAAACAGACTTTACATCAGATATGTTTTCTATTTGATTCACGCATGAAAAGTGAAATCAATAAAATCGAGGGCTCTGAATATTTCTTTGCCGATGGTTTTAAAGACCGTTGCAAATTTTATGATCAACACGGTAGTCGATTTAGAAAGATTTTCTGCCTCGGAAATATTGCACCACATAAAAAGCAAAGAGGGTTTGTCATCAATTATTTACACTCCAGCTTATATTTAACGGCAAACCTGCAAAAAGGCATTCTGGGCAATATCTCAATGTTTGCTAAAAAAGTGGTTTTTAATAAACTAAGAGGCAATGTAGATTTATGGATGGTGCAAACAGAAGTAATGAAAAGGATGCTTACTGAAAGCAAAAATGTAAAAAATGATAAAATCCTTGTGATTCCCTTCTATAAATCTTTGTTTTCTTTATATGGTGAAGAATCATTAAGCACTACAAAGAGAATAAAAGATACCTTCCTTTTTCCAAGTATTCCATCTGCACACAAAAATCATGATCGATTAATTGAAGCGTTCTGTAAAGCTTACGATCTAAATAAAAAAGGCGAGCTTCAGTTGACAATTGGTTCACAATACCCTGAGTTTTATCAAAAAATTAAGGAATTGAACGAGAAAGGTTATCCTATTACGGATTTAGGTTATTTGGATCGTCCATCTTTATCTAAACATTTTGCTGCTGCCGAATTTGTAATTAACCCCTCCCTTCGTGAAAGTTTTGGACTGATTCTTATTGAAGGATGTGAGTTTGGAAATAAAATAATTTCATGTGATGAACCTTATGTGGGCGAAATTTGCAAACCGTCACTAAATTTTAACGCACACGATGCAAATGACATCTCACGCGCCATTACAACCGCTATGGAAACGGAGCTTCCTGAAAGTAAGTTGCTTATACAAAACGAGATGGGGAAACTGGTTGAAAAGATATTGGAGAGTTAATGAATTTTTCACGTATTAAATGTTTTTGCAGTTATAATAAAAAGCGATAAATTTGGAGAAAAGGTTTTTAATTACATTTAAATAGGTCTTTAATATCCTGTAACTACACTTTATAAAATATAATTTTGAAAAATTTTAAAAAGATAGCTTTTATTTCAGCGCTACTGGTTGTATTTATGGGGTGTAAGTCTCAAAGTGATTTCCAGTACAGAAATATTCCTGCTGAATATGAATATCTTTATAAAGACACCCCAACAAAAAGAGCAGAGACCTTAAAGAATCTTAAGAATCCATATTATATTAAGACGGCGCTCCCAAAAAATTACGACACTACCGGTAAAAAAGATTATACCTCTATTTTTCAGTCTGCATTGTTTAATAATCGGGAAGTAGTGTTTCCGAAAGGAAAATTTTTTATCAATAAAAAGGGCTTAACGATACCCAGTAACACCAAAGTTTATTTTGAAGAAAATTCCGTGCTTCATTTCGAAAAGAACAATATGATACGGTATGAGATTCTGCGAATTCACGAGGTAGAAAATGTTCAGGTATATTACGCCAACATTGTTGGAGACCGCAATACGCATACTGGTAAAGACGGAGAGTGGGGATTCGGAATTTCTATTCAGGATTCCAAGAACGTGCTTCTTTACAAACCAATCGTTAAAGACTGTTGGGGAGACGGCATTTTCATAGGCTCTGAAGGAAAGATAAAATCTCAAAATGTGTCGGTGGATGGAGGTTTGGTGGATAATAACAGAAGAAATGGTGTTTCTGTAACATCAATTATAGGACTAAAGCTTTCCAATCTTATAGCAGCAAATTCCAACGGGACATTCCCTAAATCGGGAATCGATTTTGAACCCAGCCTTAACTGGGAATTTATGGAGGAGGTAAATGTGAACAACATTGTGACGTTTAACAATCAAGAAGATGGTTTGCTTATTGTTCTCGTTAACTTGAAAGCTCCGCGAGAAAAGAACGTTTCTATAAATATCAACCAACACACTGATTTATATTCTAAATATGGAATGGGTTTAATGTTGGAGAAAAAAGAGTTACCGGGTAAACTTCCTTTAGGCTTTATCAATATCCAAAATGTAAATTATAAATACAACATCAATGGGGACATTCGAAATTATTCTCTAATTCCAGATAACAAGATAAAGATTATGATTAGCAACCTGAAGTCTAATAATAAAGCGGATCGTGTTTTCAACAGCCAGGTCGTCCCAAACAACCTAACACTTAAAAATAGTGGCAAATAAAATCATCAGGGTAGCTACAATTCCCTTATCGCTCAACATCCTTCTCAAGAACCAGTTCAGTTTTCTGAGCCAATACTACAAAGTTATTGCAGTATCGAGTCATGGCAACGATTTGGAGGAGTTAGGATCTAGAGAAAACGTTAAGACTCACGCCATCGAAATCAAAAGAAAGATTTCGCTTATGGAGGATCTCAAGTCTTTATGGAAGCTGTATTTTTATTTTAAAAAAGAAAAGCCGCTCATTGTTCATTCCATAACTCCAAAAGCAGGATTGTTATCCATGATTGCCGCAAAAATGGCCAACGTACCCATTAGAATGCACACTTTTACCGGATTGATTTTCCCAACCAGAACGGGGCCTATGAAAAAGCTGCTCATCACCATGGATAAATTGCTTTGCTACTGTGCAACCCATGTTTATCCCGAAGGAAACGGCGTAAGAAACGACTTGATTAATTATAAAATCACCACAAAGCCATTAAAGATTTTAGCCAACGGAAATGTAAACGGTATTGATTTAGATTATTTCGATCCACAGCTTATATCGGAAGAAGAGAAAAATGAGCTGAGAAAAAAAAATGATATCCATCCCGGTGATTTTGTGTTCCTATTTATTGGCAGACTTGTAAAAGACAAGGGTATTAATGAACTGATTAAAGCCTTCAAAAAATTTAACGGCAAAAATGTAAAACTCTTGTTGGTAGGTCCTCTGGAAACTGAACAGGATCCACTTTTGCCAGAAACGTTACGCGAAATCTCGGAAAATAAAAATATTGTCGCAGTAGGATTTCAGAAAGATGTGAGACCGTACTTCGCCATTTCGGATGTGTTGGTTTTCCCAAGTTATCGTGAAGGTTTTCCAAACGTGGTGATGCAGGCCGGAGCTATGAATCTGCCATCAATTGTAACCGATATTAATGGTTGCAACGAAATAATTATCAATAACCAAAACGGAATTATTATTCCTGCAAAAAATGACTTAATTTTGCAGCAAGCAATGAGTAAGATTTTTGAAGATGAAGAATTTAGAAACCTGCTTGAAAAAAACTCCAGAAAAATGATTGCAGACCGTTTTCAGCAGAAGGTTGTTTTAGAGGCATTGCTCAACGAATACCAAACTTTGGAGAATAATGTACAGAAATTTTCTTAAAAGAATTTTAGATTTTACTGCATCCTTATTTGGCTTAATCATTTTAAGCCCCATTTTTCTGATTGTTACCATCGGGCTTTTCTTTGCCAATGGCGGCAAACCATTTTTCTTTCAGAGAAGACCGGGGAAAGACGGGAAAATTTTCAACATCATCAAGTTTAAAACGATGAACGATAAAAAAGATTCCTCAGGAAAACTTCTGCCGGATTCCGAACGCCTTACCGAAATTGGAGCCTTTGTACGCAAAACCTCACTGGATGAAATTCCGCAACTGATCAACGTCCTTAAAGGTGAAATGTCGCTCATTGGACCCAGACCTTTGCTTCCGGAGTATCTATCTCTATATAATGACACCCAAAGAAGAAGAAATGAAGTGAGACCTGGAATTACAGGTTGGGCTCAGGTAAACGGAAGAAATACCATTAGCTGGGAAAAAAAATTTGAGTATGATGTTTATTATGTTGACCATTTGAGCTTTTTAATGGACTTGAAAATTTTGTTGATGACGGTAAAAAAGGTTTTTGTTTCAGAAGGTATTACTCAGGAGGGACACGTAACATCAGAAGAGTTTAAAGGAAATATTTTATGATAATTTTTGGAGCAAGTGGTCATAGTAAAGTGGTGTTGGATATTATTTTTGCCAATAACCAAACTGTAGATGTAATTGTGGACCATCACCCAAAAGTTAGTGAATTATTTGGCATCCGTGTAACTTGCAATGATGAGATTGATGCTAAAGAAGATGCAATAATTGCGATTGGAAATAATAAAACCAGAAAAATAATCTCGGAAAACTACGCTGTAAATTATGTTACTGCAGTTCACCCTAATTCGGTAATCTCAAAATATGCAAAGATAAATTCAGGTACAGTGGTGATGGCAAACGTAGTAATAAATCCGGATGCTGAAATTGGCAGACATTGTATCATCAACACATCTGCGGTCATTGAGCATGATTGTAAAATTGGAGATTTTGCACATATTTCGCCCCACGCTGCTTTGGCCGGAAACGTCACCGTTGGTGAAGGTTCCCATGTTGGAATTGGTGCGTCTGTGATACAGGGTGTTACTATTGGCAAGTGGGCAACTATTGGCGCAGGTTCCGTCATCATAAAAGATGTCCCTGATTTTGCGACCGTGGTAGGAAATCCGGGCAGAATAATTAAAATAAATAAAAATATTCAGAATAATGAACGCTAAAATATGGCTCTCCTCGCCTCATATGGGAGGTACTGAACTCGATTATATTCATGAAGCTTTCGAACAGAATTGGGTTGCCCCCCTTGGACCAAATGTAAATAGTTTTGAAGATGATTTGAAAACATATCTGAATGAAAATGTCGAAGTTGCTGCCTTAAGTGCAGGTACAGCAGCTTTGCATCTTGCTCTGATTATACTTGGAGTTAAGTATGACGACGAGGTTATTTGTCAGAGCTTTACCTTTTCCGCCTCGGCAAATCCCATAACTTATGTAGGTGCAAAACCAGTCTTTGTTGACAGCGAGCCAGAAACCTGGAACATGTGTCCAAAAGCTTTAGAAACTGCCATTAATGATAGAATTACTAAAGGTAAAAAGCCAAAAGCAATTATCGTGGTACATCTTTATGGAATGCCTGCGAAACTTAATGAAATTACGGAAATCGCAAATCGTTACGAAATTCCTTTGATTGAAGATGCGGCGGAAGCTCTAGGTTCAACGTTTAAAGGTCAAAAATGTGGTACTTTTGGTGAAATGTCCATCTTAAGTTTTAACGGTAACAAAATTATCACCACTTCAGGGGGTGGAGCATTGGTTTGTAAAACTAAAGAACAAAAGGATAAAGCCGTATTTCTTTCCACACAGGCAAGAGATAATGCACCGCACTACCAACATTCGGAAATTGGCTACAATTACAGAATGAGCAACATTTCAGCGGGTATCGGAAGAGGTCAGATGAAAGTTTTGAACGACCGAATTGAAGCAAGAAGAAAAAATCACCAGTTTTATCTGAACCTGTTTGAAAATTTTGAAGGCGTTACCGTTTTTAACGAACCCAACTCAGATTACTTTTCTAATCATTGGCTGTCTGCCATAGTGATTGATGAAGAAAAAGCAGGGTTCAACCGCGAACAACTGCGTTTAGCGCTAGATCAGGAAAATATTGAATCCAGACCTTTGTGGAAACCGATGCACCTTCAGCCGATTTTTGAAAGTGCACCTTATTTCGGCGGTAATGTTGCGGAAGAATTGTTTAATAATGGACTGTGTTTACCATCTGGATCAAACCTCAATGAGGAAGATTTAGAAAGAATAAAGAATGTAATTTTAAGCTTTAAAAATTCATAATGAAAATTAAGGAAACACCTCTAAAAGATTGCTATATTATTGAACCCACCGTCTTCGAAGATGATCGCGGTTACTTCTACGAAAAATTCAATGAAAAGAAATTTGAAGAACTAACGGGAATGAACGGTCATTTTGTACAGGATAATATTTCAAAATCTTCGTATGGAGTATTGCGGGGACTGCATTTACAAAAAGGCGAGCATGCACAGGCAAAATTGGTTTCTTGTCTCCAAGGTAAAGTTTTTGATGTTGCGGTTGATTTGCGTGAAGATTCACCAACATTCGGTAAATGGTATGGTGTAGAACTTACCGCTGAAAATAAAATCCAGTTCTATGTTCCAAGGGGTTTTGGACATGGATTTTCAGTGCTCTCTGAAACAGCTGTGTTTGCCTACAAATGCGATAATTTTTATAATAAGGAAGCAGAAGGCGGCGTTTTGTGGAACGACCACGATTTAAATATTGACTGGCAACTTCCGGCAGAAGACGTGATTCTTTCTGAAAAAGACAAAGTTCAACCGACCTTTGCAGCGAAAAATTTTTAAAAAACATTTATGAAAAATATAATCATCACCGGTGGTGCCGGATTTATCGGTTCTCACGTAGTTCGGGAATTCGTAAAAAATAATCCAGAAAGCAAAATCATCAATCTTGATGCCCTAACTTATGCCGGAAATCTTGAAAATTTGAAGGATATCGAAAACGAACCCAATTACGTTTTCGAAAAAGCAGATATCACCAAAGTTGACGAGCTACGAAAAGTTTTTGAAAAATACAATCCAGATGCGATCGTACATTTAGCTGCAGAATCTCATGTGGACAGAAGTATCACCGATCCAAACGCATTCATCAACACAAACGTTATTGGAACTGCGAATCTATTAAATTTAGCGAGAGAATTCTGGACTTTAAACCCAGATCATCAACACGGAAACTTTCCTGATGAGCCAAGAACCAATTTGTTCTACCATGTTTCTACCGACGAAGTTTATGGTGCTTTAGGTGAAACAGGATTCTTTACAGAAGAAACCGCTTATGACCCGAAATCTCCTTATTCCGCCTCTAAAGCGGCTTCTGATCATTTAGTGAGAGCTTATGGAAATACCTATGGAATGCCGTTCATCATTTCAAACTGTTCCAACAATTACGGACCGAATCATTTTCCGGAAAAATTAATTCCGCTTTGTATTCATAATATTTTGAATGAAAAACCGCTTCCAATTTATGGTGACGGGAAATATACAAGAGACTGGTTATACGTAATCGACCACGCAAAAGCAATCTACCAAATTTTCAACGAATCAAAAACGGGAGAAACTTACAACATCGGTGGTTGGAACGAATGGCAGAATATTAACCTGGTGAAAGAATTAATCAAGCAAGTTGACGAGAAAATCGGTAAACCCGAAGGTTATTCAGAAAAACTAATCACTTTTGTGAAAGACAGACCTGGACACGACAAACGTTATGCAATTGATGCTACAAAACTTGCCAATGATTTAGGCTGGAAACCAAGTGTAACTTTCGAAGAAGGCTTATCAAAAACTATTGATTGGTTCCTTGAAAACAAAGAATGGTTGGATCACGTGACTTCAGGTGATTACCAAAAATATTACAACAAGCAATATAATTAATATGAAAGGGATTATTCTTGCAGGAGGTTCTGGAACCAGACTTTATCCTTTGACGATTGCAGTTAGCAAACAACTCATGCCGGTTTACGACAAACCGATGATTTACTATCCGCTTTCAACCTTGCTTTTGGCGGGAATTAAAGATATTTTGATTATCACAACTCCGCATGATCAGGAAGGTTTTATCAAACTTTTGGGCGATGGCTCTCAAATCGGATGCAATATTCAGTATAAAGTTCAGCCCAGTCCGGATGGTTTGGCGCAAGCTTTTATTTTGGGAGAAGAATTTGTGGGTGATGATTCTGTAGCACTCGTTTTAGGAGATAATATTTTTTATGGCGCAGGATTGCCACAATTGTTGTCTTCAAAAACCAATGTGAAAGGAGGCTGCGTTTTCGCTTATCAGGTTTCTGATCCTGAAAGATATGGTGTGGTAGAATTTGACGAAAATTTTAAAGCCATTTCTATTGAGGAAAAACCTGAACATCCGAAATCTAATTTTGCAGTTCCAGGTCTTTATTTTTATGATAATTCGGTGGTAGAAATTGCAAAAAATCTAAAACCTTCGCCAAGAGGAGAATTAGAAATTACCGATGTTAATAAGATTTATTTAGAAAAAGGACAACTTGAAGTAGGTGTAATGTCACGCGGAACAGCTTGGTTGGATACCGGAACTTTCGATTCGCTTCACGAAGCTTCAGAATTTGTAAAAGTTTTGGAGAAAAGACAGGGCTTCAAGATTTCTTGTATCGAAGAAATTGCCTACAAAAAAGGATTCATCAACAAAGAGCAACTTTTGGAAGCGGCAGCAAAATATGGTAAATCAGGTTACGGAGAGTATTTGAAATCCATTATTTAACGAAATAAGATTTAAAATTGAAGAAACCGTCTCACAACTGAGGCGGATTTTTTTTGGTAATTATATAGGATTTTTGTATATTTATATCTGATAATCAG